>Ga0063234_103_pt1:0-57500 | contig 538390 bp, 461 predicted proteins | sample YelNatPoosite3B9_FD_62394 | JGI IMG/M metagenome (GOLD analysis project Ga0063234, IMG submission 62394) | Hot spring thermophilic microbial communities from Obsidian Pool, Yellowstone National Park, USA - site 3 B9 (version 2) (version 2) | ecosystem: Environmental > Aquatic > Thermal...
AGGATTCAAGTTTACATAAAGTGATTTAATGTTTGGAAACTTGTTTAAAATATCTTTTTTAATATTCTCCAAATCCTCAGGTACTTTTGTACAAACAAGAATGAGCATCATCTCATTAAATGCAAATGAGTTTCTAACAACAATGTGTCTCAAAACTCCCTGATGCTTTTTTTCGCTATACACCTCAATATTGTACTTTCGGATCAGATCTTTCATACCTTTTATTACGTCATCGCAAACCTCATGCTGAATAAGACAGTAATCTATATCAACAATGTCATGTGTCATCTTTTTATAAAATCCTATTTGAGGATTTTTATAATCTTCACCTACTGGAAGTGCAGTTTTGTTTCTGTATCTAAAAGGCTTTTCCATTCCAATTACATCATTTATCCTGGGGTTTAGTTTCCCTATTCGTCTAAAAGCATCCTCAACAAGAAGCTTTTTAAGACTCAATTGATACTGATATTTTTGCATGCATCAAATGACATCCACCACATAAGTAATAATAAGGACATTCTGGCTGTTTTCTATGGGGACTTTTTTCTAAAATTTTTATCAATTTTGCTCTGGCATATTCTTTTTTTACTTCTTCTATTTTGATCTTTACAACCTCATCCACAAGAACATTGTCAACAAACACCACAAATCCACCAATTCTTGCAATGCCCTGTGCCTGGTGATTGAGCGTGTCAATTTTCACAACATACTCTTTTGATTTTTTTACCCCATTTTTTTCCTCCTGCTACTTTTTTATTTTTTTACGTCTTAATATTCTACACCATTTTTTATAGCAAGAAAATAATAATCTCATAAAGTTATAGTTCATTGATTGACCCGAGATTCACATGGTTTGAAAATCTTCTTTTGCATGAATACACCGAATGCTATCTGTATTATTCATTCTATGAATCTGAGGTTGACTCAAATATAAAATCCATCTGGGAGATACATCTTGATGCAGAAATTGCACATCTTTACAAAGCAGCTGGGCTATTACAAAAACATGAAAACAAATCTTGGTGCGAGGTCATTCCTTTTTGACAGTTCCCAAATCTTTTAATGTTCCATGACACAAGCGAATATGTCCGCAAAGTTCTTTCCCAGATGGTTGAAATCACAGCCGACAAAGAAAACCTGAGAAACGTAAATGACTTGCCAGAAAACCACACATTCTTCTGGTTTCAGAACAAAGTAAATCATTATATAAATTTGGTTGCAAGTCATGTGGTAATTGATAAGCACAACACGGTAAAAGATGAAGATTACAAGTGGGAGATGGCTCCACACCCAATTGAAAGTTTGAGAAATAGAAAAGAAGACAATATTTCAATTAAAAGAAAAATGCAGAAAAAGCTTGTTAGCATATAAACAAAAAGCTGTCTACCCTTGTGGTGGACAGCTTTTTGCAATTTTTATAATCTACTAAATTACTCCGTTTGTATTTTTCTTTCTTTTAAAAAAACCCCAAGTTTTCTATCTGTTCCAAGGATATGATTTTTAAGCCAGTCAACAATAAGTTTGTTTGTCTTTATAACTGCAGCAACTCCTGCTCCTTCTTTCTCTATCTCCTCTCGAAACTTTTTGTAGGTTTCAACAAAGCTGTCGTGTTCTTTCTTATGAGTTAAATAATCTGGATACAAATACTCTTTCATGTACTTTTCTTCAGTTGAAAAATGAAAAACAACATAATCACCTAAAAAGTCTAAAACTTCTGGCAAAACTTTCTTACCTTCACCCTGAGCACAAGCATTCAAAAGCCTGTTTACTCTCTCAAAAAGCTCTTTGTGCTGGTTGTCTATAGACTCAACTCCAACAGAGTACTGATCAAGCCATTCTATTTGTGGCATTTTCTTATTACCCCCCCTGTAATTAATTAATCTTTTTAAATAGTTTATACCCTCTTATCTGCCATTACTAACACAAAACATTACAGTTTTTTTCTCTCAGGCTTTGCCCATCCCTTTTTGTTTAGTATAGCTTCAAATGTACCGATAATTCTAAATAATACTGTCATTTGTCTGTAACCAAAATTTTCTAATATAGCAAATAACACAAGCAAGCCAAACTCTCTCCACTCTTCGTATTTTTTCTCAGAAAACTCTCCAAGCAGAACTGCTAAAATAGAAATAACAATACCATATAATATTTCCACTACAAAGAAAAACAACGCAACTTCTAAATTAATTATATGTGTAAAATATGCAAAAGGTATAAAGATATATCCCATAATCTCCACAAATGGACCTAATAGCTCAAATATAAATTGATACGGCATAGCAAAGAGCCCTAACATCCTATATCGAGGGTTGAACAAAAGGTCTTTGTGCATAAAAAGTACCTGGCAAAGACCTCTTTGCCATCTTCTGCGTTGTTTTGACAGGTCTTGTATACTCTCTGGACATTGTGTCCAAACAATAGGGTCTGGCACAAACTCAACTTTGCCATGCCCACCTTCTTTGTATGAATTTTTTCTGAGTTTTACGACAACTTCCATATCTTCTCCAACAGTCTTATGAGAAAATCCCCCAACTTTTACAATAGCATTTTTGTTAAATGCTGCAAATGCACCTGAAGCAATGACAAGACTCCCTATCATAGAAAGTCCTTTTCTTGCGCCTAAAAAAGCTCTTAGATATTCTATTATTTGAAACTTTGCTATAGCCGACTTTGGAAGATGTAGTTCCTGAATGTTACCAAACGCATCTAATTTACATCCATTTACTATTCTAACAATACCTGTTGTTACAACAACTTCATCTGGGTTATCAAAGAACGGTTGCATAACCTTTGCTATTGAATCTCTTTCTAAAATCGAGTCAGCGTCAAGCGAACAAACATATGGATATGTACATACATTTATACCCGCATTGAGGGCATCAGCCTTACCCCCGTTTTCTTTATCAACTACAATCAAATTTGAATATTTTTTAGAATAATATATAGCCTTTATATCTTTTGTAGGAAGAACCTTCCTAAATTTTCTATCTACAATGTAAAGTTCAAATTCACTTTTTAATACATCCATGGTCCCATCTTTTGAACCATCATTAATCACAACTACTTCATACTCTGGATAGTCTATTTGTAGAAATGACTTTACAGATTTTTGCTATTGTTTCTCTTCGTTATATGCTGGAACAAGCAGTGATACAGGTGGTGCAAAATCAGATGAAACAATCTCAACAATCCTTCCTTTTATTTTGTTTCTCCAGTAACTTACAATGCCAAAAAGAGATATTAAAATCAAAACTGCATAAATGGTATTTAAAACCAAGACATAATACGATACAAACCATGAAAACCACAACATAATCTGTTTCATCTTACTATTCACTACCTCTTTTTATTGTTATAAGATAATCATATCCCTCTTCTTTAAGTCTTTGATAAAAACATTGTGGATTAGACGACTCCAGTATTTTTATTATTTCCAAAGCTAAATTTTTCTCATAATCAGTTCTATAATTCCAAAAAACTTTTTATAATATACTCAAAATTGACAGGACTATAAAACACTTCTCTTATCTTATCCTTTGCAAATTTATCATTTGTTGAAAAGTAAAATGTTAAAAGTTCTTTCAACACAACAGGTCCGAATTCTGAAAGCATATTTTTCGCAAATCTCTCATATAAAACCAATCATCTTCAAGGGCAGAAAGCAGATATTTCAAGGAACTTTTAGGGTATACATTGCTTAAAGCTCTTAAAGCCCGCAGTTTTACAAAATTCACCTTTTCGTTGTTTATTAGTGTTTCAAGTTTTTCAGCACAGTTTATACATCCCACTTTTTCTGTAGCTTTGCAGAAAGCAGCTCTAACTTCTGGTGATGAATGGTTTATAAGAAAATCAATGTTCTTTAAATCTTCCAATGTTGCAATCTCTGAAAATATATTTAAACATGATATTAATACCTTGTCTGATGGATTTTCTTTTATAACATAGAAAAGAATATCTTTTATTTTTTCTCCACCGTAAACTGCAAAAAAACTCTATTCTTCTTCTAATTGCATAGGGGTATTTATCCATTTCCAAAAAGACTGTTTTTAAGAAGGTTTAAATATATTTAAATCCTGTATCTTATCTATATTTTTGAAAATAGCTTCAGCAGTTATATCTATAAGATAAGGTGCCTTAATACTCATATTTAAAAGCATTTTCAGTTCATCTTCTCCACCCACCACACTTAAAACCTTTGCAATCTTAATTTTTGAGCTCTATTACCTTTTTGAATTTTATCTATCGCAAAGTCAAAAAAATCCGAATTTTTCAGGGCTACATAAAGATTTTTCTTTTCTTCCCATCTTATCCATGGATAATTTGTATTTATAACATCACTCAGAAGATAAAAATTTTCAGCAGAGATAATACTTCTCTTTCCTGTTATTACATCATAAACAATTTTACTGTAATTTTCAAAAACCTGTCTCATTTTTCCCTGACGAATACTATTTATAATTTTGTATAAAAAAACAATTCCCGAAGTAACAATTAGAAGAATTACAATACATATAACACATAAGATTACAAAGTTTATACTATCTATCATTTAATTCACTCCAAAAATCTAAAACTTTTTTTAAAAGTACAAATCTTTTATTGTCACTAAAAATCTTGAATATAAAATGAAAAATCTCATTTTTAACGTTAATCTTTATAGTTAAGGCATTCGAATTTATTTTCTGCCCATTTTTTAAATAACTCAAAATTTCTTTAATCTCGTCTTCATCAAAATCTCTGTTATAAAGCAGCTCTCCAGTTGAAGCATTTACAGCTAAAAATTTATACGAAGTAAAGTATTCTGACAAAAACTCATCCACAATCTTGGGAACTACAATAATATGCTTATTTGACATTTGTTCTAAAAAAGAAATAATATGCATAATCTCATGAATATGTAAATATTCATCCTGGGTGTACAAAAGTGATTTAACTATATTGAATACCTCTAAAGTTGAAAACGGCTTTGGTATGATTCCAACAGCACCAAGTTCATATGCCTTCAATCTTGTCGCACGGTGAATATTGCTACTCAGCAAAATTACTGGAATGTGAGCTTTAACAGGACTTCTTTTAATAGTTCTCAAAACTTCAAAGCCATTTATTTTGGATAAATTTGTATCTATTATGGCAATATGAATATTATTCTCACCAATCTTATTTAAAGCTTCCTCACCATCAACAGCTTCAAAAAACATATAATGATGTATCGGATCAAAAGAATTTTCAAACCTCTCTCTTATCGCTTTTCTTACATACTCATTTTCATCCGCAATTAATATATTCTTAACTATCATAAGATGCTCTCCCATCTTCAAATACCATCCTGACTTTCTTTTACCCATTTTTAATCTTTTAAAACAAAAAATAAAAAAACCCCTTTTTTCTTTGAACCCTGTACAGGTTTAAAAAAAGGGGCTATACTCAAAACCTATTATGGTGCCGAAGGCGGGAGTCGAACCCGCACGGCCTCGCGGCCACTGGATTTTGAGTCCAGCGCGTCTGCCAGTTCCACCACTTCGGCACATTTTCCTTTGAATTTTCAAGCAAAATAGATTATATCATAAATTTTTGAGATTGTCAAAGCCGTAGATTTTGATAAAATCCTGCTGGCAGATTGAGTTACCAACTTCATTTTACTGTCTTTCACGGTAAAAAGTCAAGGGGCTAAAATCAAAAAATTAATTACACTCGGGTCAGTTTTTTAAAAGGGATATTAACACCAACAAATTCTCTGAAAAATTTTTAAGTTTTAATATTCAAATGGTTGGGATATAATAGAAATAAACTCAAAAAAGCGCGAGGTTATTTGAATGGAAACTTTCTGGTTGTTTATAATATGTTCTTTGCTATTTGCTCTGAACTTTTTTATAACTAAAAAATTTGGACTCAAAAGTGTAGAGTATGAAATCCACTTTGAAGAGAACAAAAAATCTGAAGGTGATGAAATCCACATTATCGAAAGAATTTACAACGGTAAGATCCTGCCGCTTCCATGGGTAAAATCTGAATTTGAAGTGTCAGCATTCTTTTTCATGGAAAATGCAAAAAATTATGTAGTGGGAGATAAGCTAAGGTACATCAGCATTTTCTTTCTTCTGCCTTACCAGCAAATAGTAAGGCGGCACAGATTTGTTGCAACAAAAAGAGGATTTTATAAGCTCGACAAGATCTATCTTGTGACAGGAGACCTTTTCGGTCTTTCGACAGATGACAGGTGCTACTATGTAAATTCCAACATTACCATTTACCCAGCATTTTTGGACCTGAAAAAACACCTTCTGCCCCGCTCAAGCCTCTCAGGTGAGGTTGTGGTAAAAAGACATTATTATGAAGATATATTTCACTTCGCAGGAATAAGAGAGTATCAGTCTTTTGATTCTTTCAATAGAATAAACTGGAACGCAACTGCAAAGTATAATACTTTGATGGTAAACAAGTACGAATACACCTCATCAGGTGAGGCTTTGATACTTTTGAATGTCCAGAGTTCAGAGTATGAAAGAAAAGAGGTTTTCAACAAAAACGCTATTGAGTTTGGAATAAAGATTGCAGCAAGCTTGGCAAAAGAATGCTTGGATGCTTACATTCCAGTTGGTTTTGTTTGCAATGGTGTAGATGAAGAAACCCTGCAGCCGCTTGAAATTCTGCTTCCATCACAAGACTCAAATCAGCTTCTAAAAATTCTCGAAACCCTTGCACACATTAAAATTCAGGTAAACGAATACTTTGAAGTTCTACTTTATCAGGTCTTAAGAAGTTACAACTTCCGCGAGCTTTTTATAATTACCTCATTTGTGAACAAGGAGATGGAAGATTCTATTCTCCTTTACTCCTCACTTGGAGTTAAGTTTACCATTATCCTTCTTGAATATAATGATAAAGCTTTAAACTTAGAATCAGAAAATGTAAGAATTTTTCTGGCAAAACAGCATCTTTTAGAAAGCGCCAGAGCCTAAGTAAAAATCGCCGCAGGCACATTTTATTATGTTTTTTATTTACACCTGCGGCTTAAGCTTTCTTTTGGAAAGCAAAAAAGATATCATTTCTGATATGCTATGAAAAGACTGCTAGGTGCAATTTCAAAACTACCTATTGCTTCCTGTTCATTTTCTTCTGAAAATATAACTCCATCATTCGCTTTTATTTTCCATATTCCATCAGGAAGCGCAATGACCTTTTTTTCTTTAAAAGGATTATATGCAACAATAATTTTTTTCCACACATCATAAGGATATGAAATCAAAAACGCCACAATGCCATCAGATGCTGGCAAGAATTTTAGATATTTTCTTATTTCACCTGATGAGCGCATTCTGAACGCTAAATGTTCTTTTCGCAACTTTATGAGATCACAATAAAACTTAAATGTGTCATAGAACTTTTCTTTTAGACTCCAGTCAATCTTGTTTATGCTATCTCCTGCGTTATATGTGTTTGGATGCCCACCTTTACTTCTGTTGAATTCAACTCCACCATGCAAAAACGCTATACCTTGAGAGGTCAAAATAATTGCATTTGCCAGTCGACACGCCCTGTCAATCCAGAATATATCTTCACCAACCATAGTTTTTTGGGCTTTATCAAAAAGAGTTAAATTGTCGTGGCAGGAAACATAGTTAACACATTCGTCAGGTTCTTTGGCAAAATCATCAATAGCTGCCTTTATACCCTGCTTTAATCTTTCAACATCCGAAAGGTTCCCATGCATATATCCAGTTTTGAACCCGTCAAGGTCACCTCTTATACTATCTCTTATTCTATCATTGAAAAGTCCAATGGAATATCCCTTATGTGCACTTGATTCAATTGTTGCTCTCTCTTCCACAAGACACAAACTATCTCCCATCACCCAACCTTCACCATAAATAAGAGCTTTTGGGTTCCTCTTGCGAACCTCTCTGGCAATTGTTCTCATAGTTTGAGTATCAATAAGCCCCATGAGATCAAACCTGAAACCATCTATATGAAATTCTTCCGTCCAGTATATTATTGTATCAAGTATAAACTTTCGAACCATTGGTTTTTCTGTTGCAATTTCATTACCACAACCTGTTGCATTTGAATATTCGCCATAATCATCTATGCGGTAAAAATATCCGGGAACAATCTTATCAAAGATAGAAAATCTACCACCCTTTATATGGTACGTGTGATTAAACACAACATCCATTACAACTCCAACGTTGTTTTCATGCAAAGTTTTGATCATAGTTTTGAGCTCTTTTAAAGCTTCAATTCCTCCGCTTTTTGTTGAATACCAGTACTCAGGACACTGATAAAGTACAGGATCGTATCCCCAGTTATATTTTTTATCAGGATTTTTGTCATCCACACTTCCAAAATCAGAAATAGGAAGAAGATGAATATGAGTAATTCCAAGTTCTTTAAGGTGTAAAAGTCCCGTTGAAAACTTTTCTTTGTAGTAGCTTTGCTGACAAAGTCCCAAAAACTTTCCTCTGAGTCTCTCTTCCACACCTGAGGTTTTATCAATCGTAAAGTCTCTTACATGCATTTCATATATTATAGCATCTTGTTGTTTTTCTATGTTCTTGATATAAGTATCTTGCTGCCATCCTTCAATTTGTATATCTGCCGGGTCAAATATGAAAGATTTTTGAGAGTTTGAGGAAGAAGCTCTTGAGTAAGGATCAGGAACTTCATACACAACAAACCCTTCGTCATCATCATAGTTGTAATGCCAGACCTCATAAAGATAATAATGGTTTTTCAAGTTACCAGTGAGATAAATATTCCATACACCGTTTTCTTCTCGAGCCATTTCTTTTTCAAACCTGTAATTTTCACTCTCATCAAATATTTTTATTTTAACTTTATATGCCGAAGGTGCCCAGAGTTTAAAGTAGGTACCATATGATTCATATTTCATACCAAGTTCATAAGGATAAAAAAACTCTGGTGCTGTTAAAATTCCCCTTGGTCTTGCCCATATATGCTCAGTTTTATAAGTAATTTTGTATTTCAAATTTGGCAAAAGTCTTTTTGAAGTAACTATTTTTATCATATTTGTAAAAGCAGATTCTCTGTCAAAGTACTCATTTATTACGATATCGTTGCCAAATCCCGGAGGATACCAAAGTTTTTGACTTGCACCCTCTGCAAATTTAAATTTTTGCCCAATTTTTATCTCTTTCAGATCTTTTATAAGCTCATATCTTCCACGCAGTTTTGAATATGTCATTTCCCATTCTGGTGAAATCTGCCAATTATTCATCTCGCCAATTACAAACACTGGTTTACTTAGTGGTTTTCGGTGATAGTCAAAATATCCTTCCTTTAAAACAAACCTGATTTTCCCTTTTTCTTCGCAAATTTCATATCCTCTCATCTCTGCTTCATATGGACTATCAGAATGAGGAACTATTTTATCAATTCTTTCTATATCTATTTCTTCTTCATTTAAAAATATTTTAAAATCTTCCTTCTTTACAGAGTGAACCATTTGAGAAAGAATAACAATTATCTCGTTAAAATCATCAATATAAGCTTTCACTATCATTAAAACCACCTGTCTTTTTCTAAATAATAAGATATGCAATACTTAAGAAATTATATATCATTTATACCCTTTTTTGAAATAAAAAAATTTGTTGACTGAGAATTATAAATTATAAAATGTTTTTATTCCCTTTTATTGGGGTATAAATAAAAGAAGAAAAATTTTATTTAGAATCTGTGGTGATTATCAAAATGTATGAAAAAAACAAGGATTTAAATTGCAAAGCAAACAACTATGCAGCCAAAATATCAATAATATATGCAGTTGCAAGTGCTATATGGATTTTAGTATCTGATATGCTGACAACTAAACTTCTTTCTAGCAAAAATCTATTTGCAATGTTTTCTATCATCAAAGGCTGGCTCTTTGTACTTGTTACTGCAAGTCTTTTGTATTTTCTGATTCGCAAAAAAATCTATTCGCTTTACCTGTCTGAAAATAATCTCCAAAATGCATTAAATGAACTTCAAAAGACAAATGCTGAGCTTTCCAAAACACAGGAAAAACTTGTTGTCCAGTATAAAAAACTTGCCAAAAACCAGGAAAAGATAAAAGAACTTGCTTACTTTGACCAGCTAACAGGTCTTCCAAACAAAAATCATTTTATGCTTACACTTGAAAAGACTATTAAGGAATCCAATTTTAAAGGACAGCAGTTTGCATTAATATTGATTGATATTGACAATTTTGGTAAGATAAATAATACTCTTGGGCATACAACTGGTGATATTGTTCTAAAAGAAATTGCGCAAAAACTTAAAGAATCAATAGGTACCAATGGTTTTGTGGCAAGGCTGACAGGAGACGAATTTGGAATAGTAGTTTATAGCTTTCCTGATCTCAATATTCTGAACTATTTCATCTATAAAATCTTTAATTCTTTTTCTACATCATGGGAAATAATGAAATATAATTTTTATATCACACCAAGCATGGGAATAGCTATATATCCTTCAGACGGAAAAGATAGCACCTCGCTTCTGACAAACGCTGATAAAGCTTTAAAGCTTGCCAAAGAAAAAGGCAAAAACACTTTCTGTTTTTATAGTCTGGAAATGGATAATATTCTTCAGCAGAGACTGGAATTTGAATCAGATTTGAGAAAAGCTATAGAAGAAGAACAGTTTATTTTATATTATCAACCAATTGTGGATCTTAAAAAAATACAATTATGTGGTGCAGAAGGACTTATTCGCTGGATACATCCACAAAAAGGTATTATACCACCTATGTCTTTCATCCCAATTGCTGAACAGACAGGATTAATAACTCAAATTGGTAAATGGGTGGTGACAAAGGTCATTTCAGATTTGAAGAACATAAGAGAAGTAGTAAATTACAATTTTTATATCTCATTTAACACATCTTTAAGAGAGTTTTCAAGCGCAAATTTTATTGATGACGTACTTTATACCATCGAAACTTCAAATATTGATCCTGCTTATTTAGGAATAGAGATTACCGAATCAGTTGCAATGGCAGATCCACAAAATACCATAAAGTCACTTAAAACTTTTAAAGAAAAGGGTATGAAAGTTTTACTTGACGATTTTGGTACAGGCTATTCTTCTCTGAACTATTTGAAAGAACTTCCTATTGACGTTGTTAAAATTGATAGAAGTTTTATAGCAAATATGAACAAGGATATAAAAGAACAAAAAATAGCTAAAAGTATAATTGACCTTTCTCACATCTTAGAGTTAAAAGTTGTGGCAGAGGGTATTGAGGATAGTCAGCAGGCTGAGATACTAAAATCTTTTGAGTGTGATTTCGGACAGGGGTATTTGTTTGGCAAACCACTTCCGAAAGACCAATTTATGGAGCTTGCAAAGAGGTTTTGAATAGCAAAAGTGGCAGAGGTTAAAAGATGACAAAGCCACATTCGCTAACTTAATCTACAGAACAGGAGTGAGTCTTCTTGGTAGATTCTAAAAAATTCATTGACTGGATTCAAATGGGTAAAAAGGACTTTAGAGCTGCTCAAATTTTATATGAGCATGAAGGGGACAGAGGACTTGTTTGTTTCCATTGCCAACAAGCTGTTGAGAAGAATGCCTTCAAATTACTCAGAAAATAATGAGAAAAATTGAAGAAGTATTAAGTACAAATCTATAACCACAGCCACATAATTATGGCATCATCTGGTGGACAGGAATAATAATTTTTTCTTATACCTTCCTGGACAAATCCTAAGCTTTTGTAAAGTGAGATAGCAACATAATTTTTGCTCCTTACCTCAAGCGTAAGACCAACAAGTCCATTTTCCTTTGCATATGAAATGAGGGCAGAAAGTAAAAGTCTCCCTATTCCCTGCCCTCTTTTTTGGGGATGCACAGCAATATTTGTAATGTGTCCTTCATCTACTATATGATGCATCCCTGCAAATCCCCATACTTTACTATCCTCTTCATATACATAGTATATCGCATTTTCATTTTTAACCTCATCTATAAAACTTTCTTTACTCCATGGTACAGAGAATGACAAAATTTCTATTTCATGTACCATATCAATGTCTTTTTCTGTCATCCTTCTTATTACACCTTTTGTCATGTACCCTGTTCCCTTTCTGCGTACGATTTTTTAAGGTAAACTGGTACAAGGTCAAAATGAGAAATAACTTCTCCTTCTTGTGCAAGTTCATAAGCTAATAATCCAACATTTGACGCTTTTTGATACTGCAAAAACTTAGGTGAAAGTTTAAACTGAGAAAAATCATAAACATCTAAACCCTCACCAAGCAAAACAGGGTTATACTTTTTTGCAAGCTCTTTTGCTTCTTCAATATCAACTATAGAAGTTGGATGATATGTTTTTAGCTTGCCATCCTCGAATCTGAAAATTCCAGTAAACACCTTTTGTGATTTTGCATCCAAAATAGGCATTAGAAAATCTGAACAAGCCCAGAAGTTATAACAAAGAGCTTTCAATGTATCAACACCTACACAGGGTTTTGAAGTGGCATAGCAAAAACCTTTTATTGTTGAAACACCTATTCTGAGCCCGGTAAAAGAACCAGGGCCTATTGATACCGCAAAAAGATCAATCTCTGCAATATTAACAGAAGCATTTTTTAATACCTGATCAATTAAATCAATCAACATCACCGAATGAACAAGTTTTGTGTTTAAAACCACCTCAGAAATTACCTTGCAATCTTCCAGCAAAGCAGCGCTTGCTACCTTGCCGGACGTCTCAATCGCCAATATCTTCATCTCTTTCTATCACATCCTCAACTTTTTTGTACCTTTCTCCAATACCGGTTATCACTATATTTCGCACATTTTCATCTATCTTTTGAATACAAACTTTTAAACACTCCTTGGGATAAAGCCTTTTTAACTTATCAGCCCACTCAATTATCACTATACCATCACCATAAAAATACTCTTCATATCCTATGTCCTCAAGTTCTGTCTCCTCAATTCTATAAATATCAAAATGATAAACTAAAATGTCATCTTTCCCTTCATAGACATGAAATATGGTAAACGTTGGGCTTGAAATATCTTCAATCCCAAAAGCCTTGGCAATACCGCGTGTTAGTGCAGTTTTTCCACTACCAAGATCACCTTCTAAAGCTACAATTGAACCTTTAAAAAGATTCTTACCAATATTGTATCCAATCGCTACTGTTTCTTCATATGAATAAGATATTATTTCTTTCATTTTGCATGATTTCCCCTTTTTTATTTGCGATGATATACAACTTTGCCATCAATTAAAACATATTCAACCTCAGAAAATATGTCAAAAGGATGACCCTTGTAAACTACAATATCAGCATCTTTACCTTCTTTTATACTACCAACTCTGTTATCAATCCCTAAAATCTTTGCAGGGTTTATAGTAATTGCTTTTAGAGCGTCTATCTCGTCCATTCCGCTTTTACATGCAAGTGCACTACATAGCACAAGATATTTTTGTGGAATGAACAGGATGGTCTGTCATGATAGCTACAAGAATACCGTTTTTAGAAAGTATCCCAGGGTTTTTGAAGTCAAGGTTTTTGAGCTCAACCTTTGACCTATCAGTAAGGTTCGGTCCAACAATACATGGGATATTCTCTTGTTTTAGCTCGTCAACTATCAAATATCCATCTGTTACATGGTCAAGGGTAAGATTTACATCAAATTCCTTAGCTATTCTTATAGCTGTAAATATATCGTCTGCTCTGTGAGTATGAGCTTTGAGAGGTAATCTCTTTTGTTCAGAAACCTTTAATAAGACTTTCACTTTTCATATCAAACTCTGGCATATCTTTCTCTTCATCCTGCTGAGCTTCAAGCTTTTTATTTAAGTACTCTCTTGCTTTAAAAAGTGCTTCTCTTAAGATTGCAGCAGTTGCCATGCGTGTTTGAGGCATCTGGTGTTTTTCATGGTACACGCTTTTTGGGTTTTCCCCAAATGCAACCTTCATTGCAGCAGGTTCTTTTACAACCATCTTGTCAACTCTCTTGCCAAACGTCTTGATGACACAAAACTGACCGCCTATCACATTGGCACTTCCCGGTCCTGTTGCAACACATGTAACACCACCTTCAATTGCCTCTTCAAAACTTCTGTCAAACGGATTTATAGCATCAATTGCTCTAAGGTGTGGCGTGACAGGGTCTGAGTCTTCGTTTCCATCAGCACCTTCAAACCCGACAGAATCTTCCCACATTCCTATGTGTGAATGCGCATCTATAAACCCTGGAAAGACAAGCCTGTCTTTTGCCTCTATTACATGATCTGCATATTCATTTATATTATTGTCAATCATTGCTATCTTTCCATCTTTGATAAGTATATCTCCTCTTTCAATGATACCTTTTTCATCCATTGTATATATTTTTGCGTTTTTTATTAAAATGCTTTCCATAAATTGATTGCCTCCCAAACAAATAACTATTATTTTATTTTGTTGCATGCATAAGATATGTCATATCAAATTTGGGTTTCAGCGCTAAGTGTGCTTCAACAGGCTTTTGATAAAGGTACACCTTTCCATAATCTTTTGTCAAAACATAAACCTCTTCAAATCCACTTGATTTTATGAGATTCATATACTCGGATGGACTTTTTAAAGTTTTCACCTTTTCCATAAACTCTGGTCTTATACCAAGATCAAAATCAAGTTTTATTACTTCTCCAGAAGGTCTATCAAATGTTACTTCAAGTCTACCATTCATTATGTATGCATTCCTATATAGAACTTGTAACTCACAGTATGTTGACTTTTATTTTCGAATATATAGGATTTTGCATGAACAAATTTCCCAACAAGCACCTGCATAATCTGTTCAGCCCAATCATTTAAGACCTTAGACTCAATTTTTTTTATTTCATCAGACGGTTTTAAATGTGCCACAGCTTTCAAGATGTTTCCGTACTTATCAGCAGTTATCTCTACATTGCCAAAAATACTTTTTTTAGTATACAAGTATTCACCGCTGGAAGAAATATTGAACTCAGAGGAAGAAAAAGGAAGACGCCTTGTCTTAGAAGAAAGTAGATTTAAAATCTTTTCAAATTTCAACTTTACATATTCCGCGTGCGCTTTTTTTTGAGCGTACTCAACATAGCTGTTATAATCCTTTATATTTAAAGTATTTACAGGCAGGTTAAGCTGTGGATATACCTTGCCATCAACAAAGTCGTAATAGACATCTTTTAATCCAAGGACATTGTTCACTGTGGTATACTTTAAAAAAGAATCCGAACTCAAAACAGGTACAACCTTTATGCTACTTAAGATTTTACTCTCTTCGTCGCCTTTTTTGCCTGCATTCCTAAAGTTAATATCTTGATGCCAGTTTATGTTAAACTCCAAAAGTTCTCCGTTATCTTTGTTAAGTACAACAGTTGCCCAGTCTCCTAAAACCTTTTTGTCGCCTTCATATCGATTAAAAACACAAACGTAGGCATTTTGCGATGAAGCCACCTCAATATCAACATTTCCTTTTGTATAAGGTGCAAGCTTGTATAAAATCTTAAAAGCTTTTGTTTTCACATCACTTATTGAAAACCTATTAACTATATCAGAAGGAGTAAATTTCTTGAAATAAACTATAGTCTGGTCCTCTTTCATATAAATTTCATATTTTGATTTTGAATCTTCAAAAAGATATTTGAACATAAAGGCATCGTCTGGTAACTTCTCGATGAGAATGTTGTCTTCAACAAGCTTTGCATTTTTCAGTTCAAACATATTTTTTACATAGGTTATGTTGTCATTTTGGGTTGGTGTATTTTTGATTGTAAAATTTCTGATTAAAAGGATTATAAACAAAATTCCAAATACAAATGCTGCAATGCTTATTCCAAGCCTTTTTGTATAAATCTTTATTTTCATAACACTCGGTCTTTTTAAAACCTTCCCTCGCTTTTTTAAAAGCAGATTGTTACTTTAATTGTATCATTTTGTTATTTCACCTTCAATATACGCAAAAGCATTGTGGTTGTGAATACTCTCAATTGACTCAACAAAAACCTTATACCATTTAATTCGCCCATCTTCCCTTATTTTTAAAACAACCTCTCTCAAAAGGTCTTCAACAAAGCGAGGGTTCTGATAAGCTCTCTCTGTTACCCATTTCTCGTCAGGCCTTTTCAAGATAGAATAAAGAGGGCATGATGCAGAAGATTCTGCAATCTCAACAAGCTCTTCAATCCACATAAATTTTCTCATCTTTACCTCTATTGTCACATAAGCTCTCTGGTTGTGAGCTCCATATTCTGAAATTTCTTTTGAGCATGGACACAGAGTGTGAACAGGAACAACCACACCTACTTTAAGGTCAAATTTGTTGTCTCTTTCTGCTTCGAAATAGCAGTCAACTTTAAGTGGAGAAAGCGTTCCTGTCACAGGTGTTCTTTTGTTTATAAAGTAAGGAAAATCAAACCTTATATAGGCTTTCTCTGAATTCAGCTTTTCTTTTATTCTATCCAAAAGCTTTTCTATCTCCTTAGGTCCCACAACTTTCAGCTCATCTATAGCTTCAATGAACCTGGACATGTGTGTGCCTCTGATATCCCCTTTTAGCTCTGCTGCAGCAGTAATTTTTGCAATTGTTGTCTGAGTTTTGTTTTCTCTATCCATTACGACAATTGGCCAGTTTAAATCCTTTATCCCAACTTTTTGAATACTAATACCGCGAAGGTCCTTCTGACTCTGAACATCAATCATTCATCTTCACCCCTGTATATGACGCTACTGTCCTCTGTCTCCCACACTTCAATTTCATAAAGCTTGACGCCTTGTTCTTCTATTTTTTTGCTAAGTTTTCCCCATATCCATTTTGCAATGTTCTCAGCAGTAGGATTTTCTATTATATCGTTTATATACGCATGGTCTAAGATGTCAATCACCTCATTCTGTACAATCTTCTTTAAAAGCACAAAGTCTATCACCATGTCCTGGTTATCAGGTTTCCCCTCAACTGTAACAACAAGCTTGTAGGTGTGCCCGTGAAGGTTTTCACATTTCCCATTATACTTTGTGAGATTATGCGCCGCGTCAAATTTAAAGATTTTTTTGAGAAGCATAACGAAAATCACTCCCAACCCATAATAAATATTAACTAAAAATTTAAGAGGCTGCTCTTTTGACAATCACATAACAGCCTCTTTTTAAAGTTCTAACTCAAAAACATTAAAGTAGAATTCTTCAATGAGCTATCTTTTCTGCATCTGTTATTATAATTACAAATCACCTTATTCATATAGCATTGCTTTCAAAATTTATTATACCACATTCTTTGGCTATTTTCTCACTGCTTGGACTGACACTGAATTTCCCGCCAAATCTTTGACATTTGGTGATATATTTATAATGCTCCCTGACAGAAGCGGGTTTGTAAATGTAATCTCAACAACCTTGTTATCAGAAGACTTTACAAAGCTCACAATACTGCCCCCTGCAACGCACGAAAAGTTTTGAGCAATTAGCGTTGAAGCATCTATAGGTTCAGAAAATGTGAGCTTGACTTTTCTTGTATCTGTCGAAGAAAACTCTGCCGTGACATCAGGTGAAGTTCTTTCTGTCACATGTTCAACAGTTTGAGCTTTCAACACAGAAGCCGAATTTCCACTGTTATCCACTATTAAATCCGGTCTTTTTATCTCTACGCTTACTTTACTGTCTACTATACCCGCTCTTTTTATCTTAACATAAACTATGCCGTTTTGAATATAAGCTGTGTAGTCAACATCAGGAATTAAAGTAATACCTCCAACCTTTAGCTCAATTCCTGCAGCCAGCACTGTATTATTTATACCTGATAAAGCAAAAACTGGTTCATCGAATGTAATAGCTATTGTGTCTGACTGATTACCACTTCCAACCGAAATACCTGTCTGCTGTGGAGAAATCTTGTCCTTTAACAATATTGAAGGATAAAAACTTATATCAAGCGTGGGTGAAATTACAAGGCTCTGTTCAAATTGGTCTTTTATATTCGAATTTACCGTAAATATTTTCAGTGGTTCTACATCCTGTCCGGAATCATTTGTATCAGCCATAGCACTTGAAGTTAAAGAAATTGATGTTTTTAAAGTAATGGCTTTTTTATCTTGAGAAATTGTATAACTTACAAAACCAAGGCTGACCACTTTATCGTTGTCCGGATTACCATTTAAACTTGATGTTGAATATGCATTTCTGAACATTATTGCTGCAGGGTCAAAGGATGCAAAGATGTATCCATTCAAACTTCTTATTTCAATTGTATTTTTATCCAGTGCCACAACCTCTATGTCTTGTGCAGATATTCCTCTAAAGTTTGCCGACACAGAAACCGGCATTGCAATTGTAGCATTTGCTATAAAGTTCCCTGCTTTATCAGTAAGAGTAGGAGCTGCCAATTTGTCTACTACAGCTCCAGATTGACTCCACTTGCCAGGAGATGTATCGTCTGCCCCTGGAATTAAAAGGGTGATTCTGTCGCCGTTTGGAGAGATATAATCAACTTTTGCCCCTTTGATACTCGAAAGTGGAATTGTTGCGCTTGATGCCCCTACAAAATAACTGCTCAAATTCTTCAATTTTTCAATATCCATAGGTTCTGAGAAAAATATATCTATTTTGTCCATATCTGAAGAAGAATCATACTTGGCAATTGCAGCAGTGATAGTTGGCGCAAGCGTGTCTTTTACATCTATTAAATAAATACTGGTGTCCATAACATTTTCTTTTACAGACGTATCACAAATACCTGAAATCTTCAAAGTATATCTTCCACCATTTATTGCTGCAAGTGCCGAAAACTCAACCACAAATATTGAACTGTCATTTTCTTTTAACTTCTTTACGCTTTTTGCCTGCGATTCTATTACTTGCATACTATCTGCTGAAAGCAGAGAAAAGCTCTGAACTCTGTCATCTGCATTCACATTTTCAGTAAATGTTACTTTAATTATATTCCCATCCAATACTTCAATGCTTTTTACTGCTGGTTTTGTAGTATCATCCTGTGCTTTGCCTGCAACTGATACCCAATCTGATACCTTGTTGCCCAAAAGGTCTTCAACGTATCGGAACCTCACTTCAAATGAAACAAGTGCTCTGCTGTCAAGCTTCAATTGTTGATTTAACTGAATGTCAATTGTTTTTTCATCTGAAAGAAGTGTTATTTTTGCCCCAATTGCGTGGTTGGTACTATCTTGAGCCTGATAAATCTCATATTCGCCTGTTGGAATCAAACCATCTAAGCTTCTAATCTCTTCATCAAATACAAGTCTTATTCGATTGTTTGAAACAAGCTCTAAGGACACAAGCTTTGGCGGATTTTTTTCAAGCACTGTTGTAAATGTAGCTTTAAAGTCAGGAGCTTTATATCCTGCAAAGTCTTTCGCTTCTGTTATTTCAACCGTATGATTCCCATCAGCAAGAGGATATAAAAGTTCAATATCAACAGCATTCTCTTGATGGTCTGGTGAAACTTTTGCATACACATAATTTGAATCAATTCTTATATTTGCTCCAACTGAAGATAAATCACATACCTTGTAAGCATTTGCAGAATCAATATTCATAGGCTCAGTGAAGATAATTTTAAACTTTTTGCTGTTAATGAGTCTAAAATCCACAACCTTGGGCTGGGTTGCATCAATAACTGTTAGCTCTTTTGTTATGCTTAAGATCTGGCCTGTTTCTGAAAGAAGGTTTGTAATCTCAACCATCAGCTTGTCAGTTTGATTTAATCTGCTTGGGAAGATTATACTCACAGTTTTAAAATCGCTCGAAATACTCTTTTTCACATCTGTAACTTCTTTGCCATTGACATAGATTTTTATCGGCAGGTTATCCTGCTGGCTCTTTGAAATCGGCTTTGTAAACTTCAAATCCACTTTCTTTAAACTCTCAATTTTGATATCCTCTGCAAAGGAAAAAGGCATTGTCTTTGCTACAAACTTCAAAGTTGTAGCTTGCCCTTTGTAAAAAAGCGTGTATTCTTTTCCTTCTTGCTGAGCAGATGTTTTTATCTCAACAACCTTTTTGCTTGAGTCTGCAAACTTTGCATCCAAAACAGAAAGTCCTCCATCAAACGAAAAGTCAGATTTAACAATTGAAGAAAGTTCCTTATCAAATGTCACCTTTAAAGTTTGCAGGTCAATTATTTCAATACCGACAGGCTTTGTAGCTTTCAAGCTTTCGTTTAAAAAGGCATTGTAAAGTATAGCTGCTGTCTGACCTCTTGTGACAAGCTTTCCTATCTCAATTTCGGATTCTATCCCATAAAAAATGTTCATCGAATATGCTTTCTGGATATAGTTCAGTGGCCACTTGCCTTTGAGCTCCGACTCCCTCACACCAAGTGCTCTTACAACTATGGCAGTTAACTCTTCAACTTTTAAGTACTGTTCTGGTTTGAAAGTCCCATCTGTATACCCTGAAATCAATCCTATTGCCTTTGCAGCTTCTATGTATCCAAGCCCCCAGTAATCTGTCTTAATATCTTTAAAAGAAGACCTTTTTTGATTTGCATAAAAATCTGCTAAAGGCTTTTTGCCAAGCAGCATGATAATCATTTTAGAAATCTCTGACCGTTTAAGAGGTTTGTCAAGATTCAAATTTCCTTTTGTGTCACCTGTCATTATTCCTTTTTGCTTTAAAACCTGTGCTGCCTGCTGATAGTAAGAAAGGTTTTGAGAAAATGAAGTATTTACCAAAAAGCTTAACAGAAAACTCAGTAAGGTTAGAAAAGCAAAAAGTCTTTTACCCCTTCTTTTTAACATTGCTGTTCTCTCCTTTGTTCAATATTTGTATTTCTTCACAGCATTTATACAAGGTATTATATCACGTTTTTTGGAAAATGTTTAGAAAAAGGAAGATAAAAAAGACTGCCGTGCAGAAAAAATTGGGTTTTGTCCTCCACGGCAGTCTTGTATGTTTTTTTATTCCTCTTTTTTCTCTTCAATGAAATCCTTCAATTTCTTTAACACCTTTTTTTCAAGCCGTGAAATGTACATCTGTGAAACGTTCATCTCCTCTGCAATTTCCTTTTGAGTCTTTTCTTCAAAAAATCGCTTTTGAACAAACTCTCTCTCAAAAGGTGAAAGCCTCTCAATTGCCTTCTTTACAGCTTCAACATTTTCTATCTGTAAGATGTTCTCATCGCTCTTGCCAAGAACATCTCCAAGCGTCATCTCTTCATCCTCATACATGGTCTGGTCCAAAGACTGGGGAAGATAACTATTTGATGCTTCCATTACCTCTAAGACTTCTTCTGTGCTCATGTTAAGATGCTGAGCAATCTCTTCTACCTTCGGCGGTCTTTTTAACTTTGAAGAAAGCATTTCTGTCACAAGTTTTATCTTGGCAGAAGTTTCATATATTCTCCTTGGAAGTCTAATAATTGAAGCTCTATCTCTGAAATATCTTTTTATTTCTCCCATTATAGTTGGAGTTGCAAAACTTGTAAATTTATAACCTTTGTTGGGTTCAAACCTCTCCACAGCATTTATTAGTGCAACGCATGCAACCTGGTAAAGGTCATCATAGTCTATTCCTCTGTTGACAAACTTTTTTGCGATAATTTCAGCTATATAAAGGTACTTGTTTACAAGTTCATTCCTAAGCTCAATAGCCTTGGTTCTCTGATACTCTTCGAAGAGTCTATCTATTTTTTCATCATCAATCTCTAATGTCCTTTTTTCATCAACCATCAAATCAGACCCCTCGATGATATTTTTTTAGTTTCACAATATGACCATCTTCGGTTTTTTCAAACTCAGCCTCATCAATCAGGGTTTGAAGAATCATCTTTGCAAGGTCGTTACCTGTTAACTCGCCATTTGGTACATCAATTCTTATATCCAAATACTCACTTGTAACGTTAAACTCAATAGATATTTTTCTACTTAGCTTTTCTATTTCAAAAAGGTTAAAAACTTCTGATATTGCCATTTTCAAATCCTCTATTGTCTCAAAATCAAAACCAGCTCGTGCAGCTATACCCGACAACGTTAACCTTACTACCATAATATATTCAGCTTTAGGCGGAATTGTTAACATAATTTGGTCCATATTTGACAATTGCCTCCTCATTCAATTCTGAAGACCTTATCAAGCCCGGTGATAGTAAAAACTTTCCTTACATTGGGTTTTAAGTTTTTAAGCACAATGTTTGTGCCTTTTTGTCTTGACTTTTTTAAAGCACCTACAAATACACCAAGCCCAGTAGAGTCAATATAGGTAACATCGTTCATATCAATAATAACGTCATTTGACGATGTATCAATCAATGAATAGAGCTTGTCTTTCAAAGTTGGTGAAGAAAATATGTCAAGTTCACCTTTTAGCTCAATCACAATACCATTTTCAGAAATTCTCTCTTTTAAATCAAGGTTCATAACAAAAACCTCCGTAAACATTTTTGTATACTTATTATATCATTTTAAACTCTACTTTTCCAACCAATATATTTTGTTTTCATGAATGTAAATATATGTTGGAATAAAAAGTTTTTCTGTTTTCTTGTATACAATAGCAATATCAGATGGATTTATATCTTTGAGATTGTACTTTTTCTCAAACTCTTGCGCAGCTGTTTTTTTGTCTATTATTTTCATGCTTTTTAATACTGAAAAACCTTTTAGATAAATTTTGCCACTAATAACATCTGCGCTGCTCGAATAATCTATAAAGCTGTCAACATCAAATATTCTATATCCGTCAAAGAAAACTGTAATCTCTGCCCTGTATCCCTCATCTACAGGAAAAACAGTAATTTTATAATCCTTTATGCCAAGTCCTTGTAAAATGAAGTTGGTTTTGTCATAAACACTTTTAAGAACATCTTCCTGCGATTCAAATTCTGAAAATCGGGAAATTAATATTGGTGTATCACTTTTGGCTACCTTAAAATTAAAATATCCTTCATAGACATTTGCCACAACAGTATCTTGTAACGTAGAATTTTCTTTTTCATATACATTAGAAGATACAACACTTGATAGAACATCTAAAATATATTCTTTGTCAATTTTTAGATCTTCTTCTTTCAAAACATAAACACTTTCAGACACTTTTTCATCTTCTTTTACTATCACATATTGATTTTCTTTTTTAATTTCCTTATTTTGTGTTGTAACAACCACAGATGTATCTGAACTTTTGGTTTCAGAAGCTGCTTTAGAAACCTTTTTAGTATTCTGCTCAGGTACCTTTTTTACATCGTTTTCAATAATCTTTTTGGTTGAAGATCTTGGTAAAGAACTGCTGATAGCTGGTTTTTGGGAACTAAATGCATTCTTGTTGTTATTTTTAATAGTAGCTGGTTTTTCAATAATGTCAGAAGATTTTTGGAATTCTGTCTTTTTTGAAGATGATGCAAAAAAAGTATTGTTTGTACTTTGCTTTTCTTTTACCCGTGTTTGACTTTTCTCAGGAATATTAATATCTTGCGAAACCTTCTGCTGAGCAGTAAAATCTCCACTTTTATTTTTATTATCATTTTGTTTAGTCTCTTGTCTTGTACTTGTATCCTCTTTGTGGAAAGCATTCTCCATCTCTGTCTTTACAAACGAGGTGTCCTGAACATTTAATCTCATCAAATCAAGTTTTATAGTTCCAAAAGCCACAATAGCTAACACTATAAATGCTGCAACTACAGTGGATATTTTTAGGAAATACCTTCTTTTTTCCCTTCTGTCATACTCTTTTAACAACATCTCTTTTAATTCCTGTTTAAACTCTTTCCGATACTCCACTTTAAAAGCCTCTTCAAAAATTCTGTCAAGTTTTTCATCATTCACTTTCATGCACCTCTTTTAAAAGCATTTCTTTGAGCGAATGCATTGCTCTGAAAAATAAGGCTCTTACAGCCACATCCGATTTGTTTTTTATCTTTGCAATTTCGTTAAACTTCATGTTTGCACCATACCGCAAAATCACAACTTCCTGCTGGTCTTTTGTAAGTTTTTTAAGCGCACTTTTTATCATATCTTTCTCTACTTTATCTAAAAACTCATCTTCCGGATTTCTTAGCACTGAACTACCAGATATTTTTTCAATACCAATAAATTCTTTTTTAGCTCTGTAATAGTCATTTACAACATTCTGAGCAATACGAAATATCCATGCACAAAAAGAACCATTTTCCTTCCACTCAAACCTGTCAAGTGACCTTAGCACTTTCATAAAGGTCTCGCTAGTCAGGTCCTCTGTAATCGGATGGTTGAACGTTCTGTAGTATATGTAAGAATAAATTTTGTCAAAATACATCTCATATAACTTTTCAAAGTATTTCTTATCCTTCTTTGCTCTCTCCACCAATTCTCTCTCATCCATTGTTTACTTTTAATCCCCTCTTACTTATTTTTTATCACACACCTAAAATTTTACTATATTTATTATAACGCGAAAAGCAAAAATTTCGTTTTGCTCTATTACCAAAATAACTTGCTTGGTCGTATAATAATAAAGACCAAAAAATGGTGAGTGTATAGATTTCAGACAATGAATATATATCAGATATTTGTTATAACTCTCTCTCTCAACATCGACGCACTTTTTTTTGGAGTCGCTTTTGGTACAAAAGGTATTAAAATTCTTACAAAATCAAAGGTAATCATATTTTTCACATCTATGAGTATCACCATAATTTCATTTTTCATGGGAAGATGGTTTGGCAAATTCCTTGAACCTCAACTTTCTTCACACTTGGGCGCCATTTTTATGATAATAATCGGCATAGTATTCGTAATTAGAACACTTCTTGAGAAGAACAGCAGCCCTTTACCTAAGACACTTGTTAACCTGTCTTTAAAATCGCTCGGACTTACTATAAAAATCATAAAAGAGCCTGTACTATCCGACATCGACAGCTCAGGCTCAATAGAACCAGTAGAAGCATTCCTGGTTGCTCTTGCACTTTCGCTTGATGGTCTTTCAGCTTCATTCTCATTGGGTCTTTCAAACCTTGCAAATATAGAGCAAATATTTCTCATACCAGTATTTCAATTTATAGCTATCTCTGCAGGAAATGTCTTTGCCTACTTTTTTAAGACTTTCAAAAAATCACTTATTGCCAATTACATCCCGGGGATTGTTCTAATTCTTCTTGGAATTTACAATCTATTTTAAAAAAGACAAAGAGGCTGAAAAGTCTTACACATAGCAAGACTACAGCCTCTTTACTTTTTACTATTCTTTGGCAAGTCTGTAAATAGCATTTGCATAGATTTTGCTACACAGCATGAGCCTGTCTATAAGGATATATTCATCTTTTTGGTGTGCAACCTCTTCATCACCCGGCATATTTGGACCAAAAGCAACAACATTTTTCGCCCACCTTGCGTATGTTCCACCGCCAATCACAAGCGGCCGTGTATCGTCATTTGTAAATTCTCTGTAAACCTCAAGCAACGTTCTGATTAAAAAGTGGTCAGCTTCAAAATAAAGAGGGGGAACGTTTGTGACAAGTCGATATTCAATATTGTAATTTTGAACTACTTCTTTTACTATCTTTTCTATCTCATCATATGAGGTGTCAACTGGATATCGAACATTTATTGTAAGGATAAGTTTATCTTTTTCTTTGCGTATCATCCCGGCATTTAACACAAGCTTACCTGACTTTTCATCCTCAAATCCAATTGAGAGTTTCTCGCCAAACACGTCAAATCCAATATGAGTATTGTAAAAGTCAATAAATCTTCTAAACTCATCCTCTTTTGTCCAAAGCTCATCTAAAATATCGAACATATAAGATATGGCATTCTCGCCCTTAAAAGGCAGGCTCCCGTGGGCAGATACTCCCTTTGTAACTATAATTGTCTTGCCAGCTTCTTCAAAAACCTCTGCCTTATCATTTAGTCCTTTTTTGGCAATAATTTCTTTGGCTTTTTGGACATCAAAACTACCTTCGAACCTGCACCTGTCAGGCACCATGTTAGGTCGCTGTCCACCCTCAATCTCAAAGGTATCTTCCACATCTTTTGCAAACTCAAACACCAAAAAACCTTTTTCACCCTGGATGACTGGAAAATCGGCATCTGGAGTAAACCCAACAGTAGGATATTTTGCTCTTTCAAAATAATACTGCAGACATTTAGAACCACCTTCTTCGTTTGTACCAAATACAAACCTGAGCTTTCTTTTAAGAGAAATCTTCTTTTCTTCGGCAAGCTTTTTAAGCACATACATGCCATAAAGAGCTGCCACAGTTGGACCTTTATCATCAACTGCACCACGTCCAAAAATTTTACCGTCCTTTACAACACCTTCATAAGGCGGTACGCTCCAGCCTTCCCCCTCAGGTACAACATCCAGATGACCTATCACGCACACATCCTCATCCTGATTCCCATATACTGCCTCAAGCGCATATCCGTCATAGTTCTTTGTTTCAAATCCCAAGTTTTTGCAAAGATTTTCACACGTAAGTAGCGCATCGTTTATTGCCTTGCCAAACGGCATATTAGGTGCAGGCATATCCTCAACGCTCCTGATTTTTATAAGCTGCACAGTAGTATTTATTATATCATCTTTTAAATCTTCAATTTCTTTGTCTATCAGCGCTTTTACCTCATCCATTTTTCCCCTTCTCCTCCCTCTGGTCTAAATAGTTTAAAACTCCTTTCAATATTGAGTATGAAAGCCAGTCCTGATACTGCTGGCTTTGAAGTAAAGATAACTCCATCTTGTTTGACATAAAACCACATTCCACCAATATAGCAGGAATTTTGAGGTTTTTTAGGATATACACATCTATTGGTTTTGGCTGTCGTCTGTTTACAAGTCCATTTGGCATATATCTTAACTCATTTTGGACAAACAAAGCAACTTTTTTCGCCTCCTCATTTGATTTGTCATAAAACACCTGCGCACCAAAGTACTTGCTCACAGGAAAGCTGTTTAAATGAATGGAAATAAAAACTTGAGGATTGTTTGCAAGCACAATCTCTTTTCTTTTTTTCAGGTCATGCGACTTTTTGTCGTGTTCGCTCAAATCATCTTCTGTTGAGCGCGTAAGAACCACTCTAAATCCGAACATCTCAAAATACTCTTTCAGCTTTTTTGCAATCTGAAGGTTTATCACAGACTCTTTTATATCGCCGATCACTGCTCCCGGGTCAAACCCACCGTGCCCGGGGTCAATAACAACAAGATTCTTACCTTGATAAGTATCCTCATTAAAAATTTCAGCAATTTCGAATACATACCGATTTATAAATAAACATGCTATCAAAATTCCAAAAGTAAAAAGTGATATACAAATCAAAAATAGATTTTCTCTTATACTTTTCAACCCTTCTATCCTTTCCTTGTTCCTACTTTTTCATTCTCATAATTAAATTTTATGCTCATCTTCTTCTTTATCATCCTGTAAAAATTCTTTTATACTCTTTGCAAAAAGAACTGGTGTGAGAGATATAACAATCACTAAACACAAACTCAAGTAAAACCCTTTAGAAAATGGCTTTAAGATATTTTCACCAAGGTAAGCATATAAAAAACATGCAGGCACTGTTCCTATAAATGTGGCAAGTATAAAGTCTCTGTACCTTATCTTTGAAAGACCGCATATATAATTTATTACATCGTAAGGAAGGATTGGCACAAGCCTCAAAAGTAGTATGATTAAAAAACCTTTTTCTGCTATCTTCTTTCCTACATCTGAAAACTTTGTGTTTTGCAATCTTTTTTGTACATAGTCTTTACCAAAATACCTTGCAAACACAAAACCAATAGTAGAAGAAAGAATAGTCCCAATAATGAGAATTATTGCTCCAAACATAGTACCAAACGAAAGTCCAGCTGCCAGCATAAATACTCCTGCAGGAATAAAGATTATAAATGATTTTATTGAATAGAGTATTAAAAACACAACTGGAGCCCATACACCAAAATGAGAAATATATTGTTTTATATATTTAGGGTTCAACTGATGCTGCTTTTCTGCGTATACAAGAGCAAACATTGAAAGCACTATGATAAAAATAAATATCCAGAGTTTAATCTTATCCTTTGCTCTTACCTCATCAACCATTTCGACTTTGCTCACCTTCTTGTTCGAAACTCTCAAATATCATACTTTCAATAAAAAATTGGTTAAAATCCTGAGAATTCGAAAGTTCAATGTAGTTTACATTTTTACACAGACTTTGTGCTTCAATGGCTGCTTTGCTACTTAACAGAACAAGCACAGCACCTGCTACAGCACTGTTTCCAACAGCCACTATTTTATCTTGTAGTTTCTTTGGGATTATGCCAATTTCAACAGCCGACCGCGGATTTATGTAATTACCAAATCCACCTGCTAAATATACATTTTCAATTTCATCTTCTGTAACGTTGGCATGTTGAATCATTGTCTTTATCCCGGCTGAGATTGCTGCTTTTGCAAGCTGAATCTCTCTTATATCTTTCTGAGTTATATAGACTGAGTCGGTTATGAAAAATGCCTGTTGTCCGTTTACCTCCTTCAAATATTCTTTATATGTCTCATTTTTATCACAAAACTTACCTGTTTCATCTATTATACCTTCTTTTAGCATATAAGCAATAGCATCTACTATTCCAGAACCACAAATTCCAATCGGCCATTTTGCCCCTATTGTGGTAAAATGCACTTTGCCATTTTCTATTTTAACACTGTCAATTGCACCTTCAACTGCACCCATTCCGCATGAAATGTTTACACCTTCAAATGCAGGTCCTGCTGCAGTCGAACATGCAAGCATAAAACTGCTGCTTCCAAGCACCATCTCACCGTTTGTCCCAAGATCTAAAAGAAGAGAAATTCTGGGGTTCTTGTACATCTTCGTTGAAAGTACTCCCGCAACTATATCAGCACCAACATATGCTGAGATGCTGTTTAAAACCTCAACTGTTCCTGCTTGATTTATTTTTAGCCCTATGTCAGCCGGTTTTGCATAAATCCTCTCAGTAAAAACAGGAACAAATGGTGAAATAGCAATTGTCTGTGGGTCAACTCCCAAGAGAAGGTGTAGCATGGTTGGATTGCCAACAATAACTATTCGAACAATATCCTCTGTCGAAATAGAATTTCTATCAACAAGCACTTTTATTGCTGTATTCAATGCATTTATAATCTCATTTTGAAGTATAAAAAGTCCATCTTCTTTTTCTCTTGCAAAATCTATCCTTGATATAACGTCAGCACCAAATTTTCTCTGTGGATTTATAAAGGAATAATAATCCACAACCTTTTTTTGAATCAAGTCAACAAGATAGCAAACAACAGTGGTTGTCCCTATATCCACAGCAACACCAAATACAAAAGATGAACTCTTTACATCTATAATCTCGTCTGAATATACCACCGCATAAAATTCACTGTCTTTCATTTTCGCAAGCTTTTGCAAAGTTTTTGGCAAAATTTTTAGCTTATTATCTCCAATTGCTTCTTTTAGTATTAAATCAAAACTCTTCTGACCATCCAGAGAAGGTCTTTGTAAAACCACTTTTTTTACAATTATATTTTCTTCATACCCGAAATCATTCATGACAAAATGTGAAAGTATATTCGCATTTTCAGAAGATTCTTCTAAAAATATCTCTATATCCTCATAGACCTTCAGGCAACATGCAAGTCTAACTCCACGCGAAATTTCTTCACTTCTTAAGTGTTTCTCCTCTTCTGATGTAAAATTATCCATGTAAGGAGTTTGACCCTTTTTTACTGTTACTTTGCACTTTCCACATACGCCCTTTCCCCCACAGCTTGCCACAATTTCAACTGAGTTTCTCTGTAATACATCCAAAAGAATTGAACCCTTTTCTACTTCTATCTCTGCAACAATCTGATTTTTTGCATAAACTTTTACAATAGGCATTTTATATAAGTTCACTCCTTTTTTGGCATAAAAAGATTTTCTCTTATCTTTTTAATTGCCCCTGTCTCATACACTGCCTTCAAAAACACAACCAGAAGTGGTCCTATTACAAATCCCCATGCTCCAAACACTTCAACACCTGCATAGATAGAGACAAGTGTTGTAAAGGTCGAAATTCCCACCTGGCTTGCAACAATCTTGATAGACGCAAATTCGCGAAGACCTAAGATTATGAGATAAACAACCAAAAGTTTTATCCCAAAATTAGTGTCCCCAGCTATAAAACTGCCAGCTATCCATGGAAGCAATATTATGCCAGAACCTATAATTGGAATTATGCTCAAAAGTCCCAGAAGGAGGCTTACTACCAAAAAGTAAGGCGCTTTTATTATAGAAAGTCCTATCAGTCCTGAGAGAAACATCAAAGCCGACAAAATTATCTGAGATTTCGCATAATCTACAACAGAATCTATAACTTTAAAAACAATTGATGAAATTTCTCGGTAAAGCTGAGCTGAGAAATTTTGAATCAGCCATGCTCTCATTTTATGTCTGTCACGCATAAAGAAAAAGCTTGATAAAACAGAAAAAAACCATATAGTAATACCTTTTAAAGTTGCAGGTATAACCTTCACAACTTTTAGACTCAATGTGGCAATCTGATTTAAAACATTTGTAATCTCGTTCACACCAGATTGAATGAAATTCACAATAGGTACCGGCAGACCTGAATATATATTTTTTACACTTGCAAAGAGCTTATCTAACATCTGGTATATTTTGTCATAGTCTATGTTTTGAAGGCTTGAAACTAAACTCATACACTCATTTACAAGAATGTATATGCCTTCTGCAAGCATAAAACCAGGTATTAAATTCAAAGCAATCAGTATAAGAATTGCAGAGATTGTTCTGCTTACCTTTCTTTTTTCCAGGTATTTTAAAAGCGGTTCAGACACCTCTGCAATGAAAAGTCCAATAATAACCGGAATAAAAGCCTTTATAACAAACCTCATAAAAATGTCAAATGTCCTGATTAAATACGCACATGAAAATATAAATGCGCTAATTAGGATAACATAAATCATAGCAACCACAAACCGGTTTTTTGTAAACTCCCTCATCATGACAAATAATACCCCTTTGTGATTTTTAGAAAAATCTTTTTTGCATCAAAATATCCTTCCAGTGCTTTTTCCATTTCATTTTTAGTTGCGCCTGTAAAGTCAAATCTCAACACATCAGCCATCACATCTTTATCATCTATATATAAAAACGCCGGGTTTAATATTTCGTTTTTCTCGCTCTGGGTTTTTATAAGTTTCAAAAGTTCTCCTTTTCGGTCCTGTAAATACTCTCCTTTTTCGAAAAATTTGAGTCTATTTATCATAAGTGGAATTTTGCCAAAGATAATTATCTCTATTTCACTTTTTCGTGCACTCGTGTAGATTTCTGCAATTCTTGTTTTAGATAGCTCAACAGAAAGACAGATTCTTTTACAATTAAGTTGCTCTAAAAATCTTAATGAGGCAGAGTTTGTTGTGTTCAAAGCTAAAATCAAAATAAATTTCAAAGTGGTGCTTGAAAATCTCATACTGTCCAAGGTTCCTCACTAAAACCTTCTTTATACCCTTTTCTTTTATTTTCTCAACCTCAACCCTTTTCAAATCTTCATCATGTGTTATCCTGTCAAGATAAACAACAACGTTGTCATCTATCTTAACATCAAAAATTATATTGTAAGGTACATAAATTTCATAGTCTGAAAGATTGCGTAACTCACACCACTTTTTAAGCTTTTCAAGTTGCCAGATAGAATCCACCATAAAAGAAAACCGGTGGTTCCTGTCAAATGACCGTACATAACAATCTCCAAGATACCTTGAAATTTCAATATCTTGGTTTAGCTCTTTCTTGTAAGAGCTAATTATCTTTTGAGAAAGCTTTTCAATCAAAAGCTTTCTCAGACGGTTTAATTCTGAAACTTTCACAAAACAGCCATCTTCAATATGCGCATCAAAATTTCCCATCTCAAAAACTGTCCCACCAAGTTTTGAAAAGCTGCTGATTACAGCCTCAGATGTAACCTCTTTCTCTTTTGCCTGCTGAACAACTTCTCCTTCTTCTTCTACCACAAATCCATCACTCATAGCTAAAGCTTTTATTCTCTTTCCTTTTTCAATCCATATCTTGAAATCAACCTTCCTAAACTTTTTTTCCAGCTTCAGCTCTTTTTCTATCTCTTTTTCATGTTCTTTGCTTCTTACAATAAACACCTGACCCTCTGAAAATTCTTTTAATCTCTTTTTTCTTTCAAAATCAACTTTTACTTCAAATATCTTATCGTCTTCTTTTGCAATATTGTTATTTATTTCAAGAAGAATCTCTTCGAAATTTTTATTCCTAAAAGAAATTACATCACCATTTGAAAGATTATATGAAGTCTGTAAAAAAAGTTTTCCATTCTTAAAATAGAATTTTCCAATAAAAAGACCTGTATTATTAGGTGCAGATTTAAAGATTATTCTATCTATACCAGCATTTTCTAAATATCCAGAGCAGAAATTCCCCCTATTAAAAACAAGTAAGAGTTTTTGCCTATCAGCACTATCAATTGTTATTTTGCCTTTCTCGTAATACATATCAATATATTTTCTATATATTGAGGTCACAGTATACACATAATACTGGTCCTTTAATCTCCCCTCTATCTTGAAAGATTCAACTCCTGCTTTTATTAGCGTATCAATATTTTCCAAAAGACAAATGTCCTTTGGTGAAAGAAGAAAACCTTCATCAATTTCTTTTTTCTCTTTGTCTAAAAGTTTATAATAAAGCCTGCAAACTTGAGCACACTGCCCTCTGTTGCCGCTTCTTTTGAAAAGAATGCTTGAAAACAAACATTGACCAGAATATGAAACACATAAAGCTCCATGCACAAAAACCTCAAGTTCAATACTGCTTTGCTGTCTTATGTTTTTTATCTCATCTATGGATAGCTCTCTTGAGAGTATAACTCTTTTTACTCCTAAGTTCTCCAAAAACTTTACCTGAGCACAGTTATGAACTGTCATCTGTGTACTTGCATGAACAGGCATGCCTGGAAACTCTTTTAAAATAATAAAGAGCAAACCTAAATCTTGCACAATTACAGCATCAATTCCTTCCTTGTTTGCAAATTCTACAAGTTTTAAAGCTTTTGGCATCTCGTCATTGTAAATCAGGGTGTTTATTGCAAGATATATTTTTTTCCCTCGCTCATGGCAAAAATCTATAGCTTTTCTAAGCTCATCTTCTGAAAAGTTCTTTGCATATGCCCTTGCTGAAAACTCTTTTGCACCAACATACACGCTGTCAGCCCCAGCTTTGACTGCCGCAACAAGTTCTTCAAACCCGCCTGCCGGTGATAATAACTCTACCTTTTTCATATTTCTTTGTCATCCCTCTGCGCTTCTTTTTCAAAGTATTTCAAAATACTTCTGTAAATCTGGTCAATTGATTCTAATTTAAAGATTTCTTTTTTGTTCCCATACGCTAAAAAAGGGACTTTATTTTTTGTATGCGTTTTTGTTGACAAATCCTCTACATTACCATGGTCAGATGTCACAATAAGACAAGTATTTTCCGGAAGATTCTCAATTAGGTATAGCATAAACTCATCTAAAAGTTTTAAAAGCTCTAAAGCTTTTTCCATATCACATGAGTGCCCTATAATGTCTGTTTTAAAATGTTCAAACAGGACAAAATCATTTTTGTGTAGTACATTCAAAAGATTTTCAGCTGCCTTTTCAGGTAAAAAAACTGGTACCTCATATCCACTTTCAATTAAAACGTGGTTTGTGATGTCAAAATAAACCCCTTCTCCTCTTAAAAGGTCTTCCACTGTTTTAAATTTTATTCCTGATATCAAGGTCATGTAGCTTGTCACAGACATCTTAAAATTCTTGTCATTTAATAGCTTTTGCAAATACTCGTTTCTGTAAACATTTGCGAAGTCTACTTTAAAGCCTTTGTGTAAAAGAGTAGTAAAAATATTTTGTCTTTCAATTATTCGCTTGAGGCTTGGGGTAATCTGCCCGTTAATGTGAAAACCTACCTCTTTTGCCGCATTTATACCTGAATAGATTGTAACCTGACCAGTTGCACTTTGTGGCAGACCTTCAACACCAAGTGTTGCATCTAAAAACAAGACATTTCCTTCTTTTAAAAAAATGTCATATGCTTTTGGATGATAATAAAAAAAGGGGTTGTGTTCACTTTTCTCCCCTTTTCCAACACCGTCTAAGAATATAAATAGCATTTTCATTTTACCTATCACCGTCAAATGCGTTTATAAAATCATCAAGTTCTTTTTTGGTTTTTTCAAGTTCCTGCTTTGTCTTTTCAAGTTCTTGATTAAGATTTTGAATAATTTCATTTAACTTTTCAATCTCTTGATTTTGCTGCAAGAGCTTTTCCTCTGCCTCTTTTAATTTCTCTTTGTATTCATCAACTTCTTTTTGATATTTTTCCTTTTCTGAAATCACCTTTGAAAGCTTATCATCACATTCTAAAAGATGCTTAAAATACTCGTCTGCCACTAAAAATGCTGTAAGCATTGCTGACAAAGACGTAGAAAGCTGCGGCTCATTAGCCACAACCTCAGACATCTTCTTGTTTATATAATTTGCAATTTTCATTATGTACTCTTCATCTTCGTCAGTTTTCAATACATAATTCATACCTGCAATCTTTACTTCAATTCTCTTCAAATTATCTTCTCTCCTGATATTTTCATCCATCGGCATACATCCTTAAAAAGCTTTGAAAGTGTTGTTAACTATATTATAGATTTTTTTAGGTTTATTTGCAATTGAGATTTAGAAAAGTACTTGTATTGTTGAATTCAAAAAGATAAAATCAAATTATTAAAAATACTTTTAAAAGGGGATAACTCAGCATGTATGTAGCAGATTCAAACAGATACAACAACATGTTATACCTACGATGCGGTCAAAGCGGACTAAAGCTTTCGGCCATATCTCTTGGCTTTTGGCACAATTTTGGAGATGGTGATCAATTTGACAACATGCGCAAAATAGTTCAAAAGGCTTTTGACCTTGGAATCACATACTTTGATTTGGCAAACAATTATGGTCCTCCACCAGGTGCGGCTGAAGAAAATTTTGGAAGGATTTTTAAGCTTGACTTAAAGCCTTACAGAGACCAAATAATTGTTGCAACAAAAGCAGGATACACAATGTGGGAAGGTCCTTATGGCGACTGGGGCTCAAAAAAATATCTTCTTGCAAGCTTAGACCAAAGTCTAAAAAGAATGAACCTCGACTATGTTGATATCTTTTACTCTCATAGACCAGACCCTCAAACGCCAATTGAAGAGACAATGGAGGCTTTGTATCAGGCAGTACATCAAGGAAAAGCTTTATATGCTGGTATTTCAAATTATAATCCTGAACAAACCAAACTGGCGTATTCAGCTGCCAAACAAATGGGATTAAAGCTTATAGTAAATCAAGTTCGATACAACATGTTTGCAAGAGACGTTGAAAATGGTCTTTTTGATACATTAAATGAGCTTGGCATGGGAGCTGTCATCTACTCGCCTCTTGCTCAAGGACTTCTGAGTGATAGATACTTAGATGGTATTCCTGAAGACTCACGGGTTAGAAAATCAGGTGTGTTCTTAAAAGAAAGTGATATAACACCTGAGAGAATTGAAAAGGTTAAAAAATTATCTGAGATTGCAAAAAGGCGCGGTCAGACAGTTTCACAGCTTGCACTTGCTTGGATTTTGCGAAATAAAGTTGTAGCATCAGTAATTGTTGGTGCAAGCAAGGTATCTCAGATTGAAGATAATGTGGGATGTATCAATAATCTTGAGTTTTCAGAAGAAGAATTAAAAGAAATTGAAGAAATTTTGAAATAATCATTATTTTTCTTTTAAAAGAAAAATGGGCTGTTTTTCTTCAATTGGAATAAGCAGCCCCTGTTTTTTTTAGTTTTTATCATGTGTTTCTTGAATAATCAATTTTTTGCTTTCCATATTGTTGTAATATTTCAAACTATTTCATCAAGTACTCCACTAATTGTTTTGCTTTCTTTAAATAAACTATAACTCTTTAAATCTTTTATTACAAATTCATATTCAATGTCAAAAGGTTTTATTTTTACTTTCCATACACCAAACACTTTACCTTTGATTGCATTTATAAAATTATACCTCATAACACTCCAAAAATATCTATAAGGATGTTCTTGGTTTGTAGGCTTTACATCAATGTTTATTGTAAATACAAGTTTTCCTTCTGGATTATACCATTCCATTGACACTTGGCTTTCCTTTTTAATATTCTTAGCCTGACACCATACAATTATAAAGTCATCTACTTCACTGAACACCTTTTTTATATTCACTGGTTGATAATTTTCGTCTAAACCATTACAAGAATAAATTGTAACAATTTCAATCTTGCATCCCTTCTTTCCTTAGTTTTCTGTTATTTATTCTCTTTGATACAAATTTGTAAACATAATAACCAACCAACCCAAAAGCAGCTACTGACCAAAGCCATTCAATTTTCAAGGCTTTTAGTGCTACATTTATTAAACTGCCCAAAACAGGTATAACGATAAACCCTGTTAAAATAGTTATAAAAATAATAAATACTATGGATATTCGAAAAAGAATATCCTTTGCCTTGAATTTTTTACTCATGACATTTTCCCTTCCTTTTTTATCTACATTTTAATATGCTCCTCCATCAAGTGTCTGGAACTATTGTTGCTACCCAGTACTTCTCTTATATCAAATAAATATTTTTCTTCCATTACAGCTCTTTGTAAAATAATAATGAGCCGGGCTTTTGTACTGTCACTTTTTGCTTTCCTAAATTCCCCATCTTCATTTATTCTGTTACTTGCCTTCTCTAAAACTTGCAATACCATTTTTTATTTTGTGAACTATGCCCGCTATTCATTAGAAAAAGGAACTTTGAAAATTTTCTCTTAAATACAATAAGCACATATAATTAAAGCACCTATATACTAAAGCTACTCTACTTTCAAATCTTTCAGAAGTACTCTTATTAAGCTGCTCACAATAATCAAAATTACTAAAACAACTAAAATAACAAACATCAACATCATATGAAAAAGAATTTCTCTTGTTTTACGTATTTGCCTTATAATATTCTTTTCGTATTTTTTAAATATTTTAACTAATATGTTCCTCCACCAATAAGTTTGTGTAATCCATACTCCACTTTTGTGATGGCATTATCAATTGCTTTACCCACTTTGGTATTATCAAACCACTTTTCTACACTTGCTATTTTATTAGTAACAGTCGCAATAACACTTACTGTGCCTTTCCCGAAAAGATATCCTTCGCCCATACCTTTCAATACTCCACTTACTGTTTTACTTGCAACCTTTCTCTCCAGCATTGTAAAACCACTTGTGGCAGCCCTGTACGCTTTCACTCCTCCACCTATTCCACCTGCTGCAATTGATACTATATTTGTCAACGTATTTTCTCGTAAATCATTAGCAATAGAACTTACAATATGATGAGCTATTTTTTGGATACTATTCATTTTTACCCCTCCATCCTCCTTTAAGCGTAATAGTATAAAATTTTCTGAAGTCAAATTTATCAAAAAAAAAAAAAAAGTCAATAATAGTTTGTTACAAAAACAATTATTGTTACAAGCAAAATGTCTTTATAATACGCACAAATAATGACTTAAGATATGTAAAAAGCTGCCGTATAAAAAGGCAGCTTTTTGAAAATCACTCTTCAAAACTTTTTATACATTTCTCTTTTTGTCCCACATATTGGGTAAAATTCCAGAGCTTCATCTAAAACTGTATGTCCTCAAACAGTGCAGATATAAACATTTTTAATCTCAATATTCTGTCCTTCTTTTGCAGCATCCAAAGCAACTTTGAAAAGCTGGGCGTGAATTTTTCTGGTATATAATAAAAGGCAATATAGTTCTTTCAATTTAAAGGAACAATTAGTTATTAATAGTATGAATTAACAAGTAGTGCTTTTTATCCTTCTTTTCTACTGCTGCAAACCAAACGTTATATCCACTTTCGCCCAACATAGCTCCATATTGGTTTACAAACATAAACAAAGGCTCAGCTTTGATAATTGCTTTTTTTAAATTAACATTGAATATCTTGTCAAAACTATTAACAAATTCTTTTTCATTTTTTATAGTTTTCTTTTTACCATTAATTTTGACATCAATAGGATATGCTATTAATTTTGCAAGTGCTTTTCTGTTGTTTCTTATTAAATAGTTTTGAACACTAATAGCGAATTTCACTACTTCTTCATCTGGAAAACCAACCAAATCGAATCTTCTACCGTATTCAGCGTAGTTTTTTCCAATAAGCTTAAGTTTAAAAATTTCCTTATCTTTGCCATTACTCCAAGTTCCTTCAATTATATCTGCTGTTTTTATATTACCTCTAAATGTTCCAATTACTTTACCTTTTTGGTCGAGTTCATTCAATTTTATTTTCTCTTCCTTAATTATTCCTTCTAACTTTATATACTTTTTTACACCCTTGTAAGCATATAACCCTGTAACTTTTGAGTTGTTAAGGTATATACTCATTACTACATCGTTGTTCCCTTTTTTACCACTGTAATCATAATAGCCTCTTTCAATTTTATCGTTGCTTAAAACAACTGCATTAGGCAAAATTAAAAACATAATTAAGAATGTAGTGACAACTTTTTTTATTAACTTCACAAGATACCACCTCACTAATTTCGTCAGTTTTTGCCCAAAACATAAAAATAAATTTCCCTCAAAAAGTAGTTTATTATTCATTTCCTTCCAGAGTCCAAAAATTAATAAAATCTCTAAAGACCAATTTCCTTTTTTATCTTTCTCCAAGTATTTATATCTGTAATCTTGTAATCTCCCTTTACAAACATCTTCCATTCGTCGTATCTGCGCCTTTGTAAACCTTCTAAAACTTGTCCCTTAGCTTTTGACCAAGAAAGAAAATCGTCTCTGAGCTCTCTTTCTAATTTAGTGTCAATACCATTTTTAACAACTTTAATTATATCATCACGAGTCTTAGACATTTCATTATTTGTCCATGCCGAACCAACATTGAAAGTAAAGCTCACTAAAGCATCAAATTGATTTTGTGAAAGTTGAATCTTATTGTTTTCCATAAACTTGTTTATTGCATCAGTTGCACCTTTGATATCATTTTTGAAAAACTCATATGCTTTTTCTTCAGTTATTGCTTTCTTGGGTTTGTTAGTTTTAAGGTCAACATATTCTCCCAATTCTTTGTCTCTGAGTACATGTCCAATTCCGATAGTCCAAACACCATCTTTGTCTCTATAAGCAATGGAGGAGTATCCTTCATATGACTTAACAAATTCAAATAGAGCTTTGCTTGGTTCTAATCTTTTTATTGCTGCTGGAATATTTTGAGTTTTTGAAGCAGCATCTATTTTCGTGGAAGACAGTTGAGAATTTAAAGTTGGCAGTGTTGTAGAACCTGAAAGTTTCGGTGTTAAGGAACCACCTCCATTTATCTTAGGCGTATAACATCCACTCGTCCTCACTGGCGAGACACTTGCTGATATTCCACCTGAATAACCTCTATCACCCAATACAAAATTGTCTGAATACCCCGGTGTTATACTCGCGCTGCTACACTCTTTCCTGCTTGCCTCACTTTTACCTTTTAAAGTTATTGAACCTCCACTTGCCACCTTCGGTGTATAATACCCATTCCAAGGGAGTTAAAATAAAATTGTGTCCACTGTATAATTAGTATTGAAATAATCATCGAAGGGGGCTACTTAAGAATGAATAAAAACGAAATTATTGAGACTGCTAAAAACATGGCAAAAGAAGCAAGTATTAAATATGTATTGCTTCCTGTGATGATCCTAACCGCCCAGCTCTAAAGCAACTAAAAGTAAAACTTGCAACACCTGCCTCAAGTCTTGAAATCTCTGTCCCTCGCACACGCTACTTCCAATTTCCGACCTTCTATCCTCTTCTTCCCACTACAAAAGAGTTGATAGTTTTCCTACTTACCTGCTTATGTCGCAAGTATGCCAATGGTTATTCTTGAGCGTTCCCTTGTTCAAACTTTGAAAGCTTTGAATCTTCCATATTCCGAAAATGAAATACTAAAAATCAAAGAAGACCTTAAAAATGAGCTTGAGTTTCCCAAACAAAGAGAACTACCAACAAGTGCTTTTGCACTTATTATTGATGGTTATTCAGAAGTGAAATTAAAGATAGTTCTAAAGTTAAACAGGCTACTTGTTATGTTGTTCTTGGTATCAATTCAAGAAAGGTAAAATAAATATTTTTTGGTGTCTATACTTTCTTTGGGCAAAGAAAATAAGGCTTACTTAAACAAAAGTATTTGAAGACCTAATTACAAGAGGGCTTAAGGAAGTTCTAATTGTTATTGGTATTATAGACGCTATCAAACTTGCTTACCCATTTGCCGACCTTTAGCTTGCTTTTGTACACCTTAAGCCTAAATGGCATAAAACATAGACATGAGAAGATGCTTCAGCGTTTAACAAGAGTTTAGACAAAATCAAAATCTCTTCTTTTGACTCCGATGAAGCTGTGTTGAAATTTAAAGAACTTTGTGATGGATACCTTTCATAATATACTCGATTTATTAAAGCAATATCAGAAAAAGCAAAGTTTTAGCTTACTCATATGAAATATCCTGAGGAATTGAGGAAACATATCTATACCACAAACGCCGTTGAAAGTACAAACAGTATGATTGAAAAAAAAAGAAGTAAACTCAGGTGGATATTTTCAGTCTGTTGAGGTTTTAGAAATTAATATTTACTTACAGCGAGAAAACTTGCGTCGTACAAAATGGAAGAATGGAGTTCTAAATAATTAGAAAGTGTCTTAATAATATAACCCAACTTTACAACTTACGTTATAAATTGGAAATACAAAATTTTTGACAAGTCTCAAGTATAACTTTTTTCAACTTCATTATACTCTATTCAGTGCTCTTGACTTATAAAAACTTTAAAAATGGCAACGCTAAAAAATATACATAACTCTAAAAAGTTTCATTTTAAGTAGTTTTTAAATGATTTTTATCGCCATTTCTGTCGATTTTAATTTATCTTTTTCTTATATCTTTAAAGCCTAAGATTCCTATTCCTACTGTAAAGCTTTTTTAATGTAATCTATTCTTTCAGTATAAAAAGTATCATTATACACATACAAATGATTCATTTTTGGAATATATACAAAATAAAGAGAAAGCTCTCCAAATACGCGCTTGCCTTTTCTGTAATATCTATAAAATTTATATCCTTCTTTCATTTCAAAGAGCATATTTTGAACTAATTTTTCATTCAAAATTGACTCATCATCTTCCTTTCCATTTTCGTCGAAAAAAAGTGGTTTCAAGTCATCAGGAAGCTTCTTTTTTCCTAAGGAAAAGGTTTTTACATGATATAAAACTGTTTTAATGTCATCTTGCATTTTCCTATCTAAATTGTCTGGTATCTTATTATTTCTGATATAAAGCCAGTTTGAAGTCAGCTTTTCTAATTTGGGTTTGGCTTTTTCATCAAAAATTAATAGGTCAAGAAAGTAGGTTTCGCATTTTACAATTTTCTCTTCTTTTATCGGTTCAGGAAACTCTATATTAAATATCTTATACAACCTAATCCATTCAGCTCTGTTTTTTACATGCTTCGGCGGATTGGAATTGAAATAAATCGAAAATACTATTATACCAACTATAAAAACAAAAAAACCCATGACTGATAAAACAATTAGTAAACAGAAACCTCTCAAAGTTTTTTTGCCTATCATGGATTATCACCGCCTTTATTTTTGTAAAAGAAACTAAAACTTAACTGTTTCTATTTTGATCAAAATTTCGTATGAGTTAACAACATCCATATTCTGCAAATCTTCTCCAAATTCATTCAGCCATTTACCAACACCTATTTCTCCCCTTACCAAGTCCAATATTTGTACTATTGAACTTTCTTTCTTAACATTGTTATCAAAGTTATATGTATCCTTAAGCCATATACTTATGGTGTTTTCATTTTCTTTTTTAAAATACAGGTTAGCATTGTTTATTGCCAAATAGAGATCTAAATCTTGCTCCTTAGAAAATGTTACTTTAAAAAATTTTCCATTTTGATCTTTCTCTTTTTCTTCCCCAACTTTCATTGCAGGGAGTAATTCTTTAGCTATAGAAATAATATACTTCCTAACTTTCTTATAATCTTCATTCTCCCTTATTTTTTGAGACAATTCACTTTTTTCATTGGAAATTATAATATCATTCGGATTATCCTGCAAGGAATGTTCTAAAAAATTTATGGAATATTTCAAACTATTACTGCTGGCATGTCTTAACGCTTCTAAAAGATCTTTTAATATTACTCTTAATACAATTTTTTCAGTTTTAGATGAGAAATCCTCAACTTTTTGTCCAATGCCATCTAAAAAATCTCTGAATTTATCCGCTATTGAAAGAGAACCTGAAAGTTTCGGTGTTAAGGAACCACCTCCATTTATCTTAGGCGTATAACATCCACCTGTCCTCACTGGCGAGACACTTGCTGATATTCCACCTGAATAACCTCTATCACCCAATACAAAACTGTCTGAATACCCCAGTGTTATACTCGCGCTGCTACTCTCTTTCCTGCTTGCCTCACTATTACCTTTAAAGTTATTGAACCTTCACTTGCCACCTTCGGTGTATAATACCCATTCCAACTTATATCACTCCTATATAACGTCACACAACCACCTGGCAACTTCCTCTACAATAAAGTATATCTTACCCTCTGGACTCCTCAAAATCTCATTCGTAACCACTAACTTCTTGCCACCAATTTCTATTTCCTTGCCATACATCTTAATATCTCACCATTACCCTTCAATATCATATTTCATCATTTCGTCCATCAATTTATTCATTAGTTTTTTAATTGAGTTACAATCTTTTTTATAAAATTTTGTACTAAAACTTTTCTTTTTGTTAACCTATACCCTGGAATTTATATGCAAATCTTATCTCACGCATCTTTATATTGTCAATCCCGTCTTTTCTTTTTTTAAATTAATTTTTGCGATTTTTTCAATATAAAATTCTTCTTCCTCCAAATATCTTGAAATTTCTTCAATTTTCTCTCGCTTTCATAATTAAACATAAGCAAACCTCGGTGGCTACCAAGTAAACCTTGTATTATTCCCCATGTCAAACACAGTAGCTCACAAACAAGAATATTCTCTCTGTAATTTATTTGAACATAATGTTACCGAAAATATTTCGGTAACATTCCCAATACATATTTAAAAAGTAACTTCCAGCTATTGACTGTAAAATTATAATACTGTTATAGCTTTGTATTGATTTGCAAATATCGAAAAAGAAAATTAAATTTAAATACAAAATGAAAAAGATAAAGTATTTAAAATTTTATTTCAAATCAATTACTGCTATAACTTTGTAATCTCCCTTCAATTTTTTGAACAAAACAAAACTTCCAACAGGTAGACTATTAATAATTTTTGCTTCACAAAGTAAGAATTCATCATTATCAAGTACATATATTACAGGCGTTTCATAATTTTTACCTGCCTTATTGAGTATTTTGTAAATTCTGTTAACAATCTCTTTTGTTGATTGTATATTATTATATTGGATATATTCTATCTTATTTGTGAAATAAATACTTTTTAACTTTTTGATATTATTAATCTTACCTCCTAATTGAACTGTAGAATGAAAAAGTTCCGAAAGTTTTACTGGCAGTTCTCCATCTACTGGAAAAATAAGACCTGAAGATATTTCATTCGGTTTATAGAAGTTTCTAATGTTTTTCCCTCGCAAGCCATATCCACCAGTTATATAGTTTCTTATTACTAAAATCCCATATGGATTTGCAATGTTTACAAACTCTTCAATATTTCCTGTTTTGATTGCATGCACAAATTTATTGACAGTTTGCTTTATTTCAGATGTAGTATTGCCTTTGGTAAACGAACAAGAAATCAAAGTAATACACATTAAAATTAGTACAATTATTCTACAAAAAGCCTTTTTCATTTTTTCTTCTCCTTTGTATCAATTAGTTTCCATGTCGTCATGATATTGATTAATTTTTTACTATATTCAGGATCGGTAGCATAACCAGCTTTTTGTAACCCTTCTGCCCATTTAATAGGATCACTTGTTTAAAATAATTCTTGATATCGTTTATTATTTCTTAAAAATTCACTATGATCTTTTATTGATTCTTCAAAGTTGTTATATGCTCTAAATCTATCCTCAATTTTTATTTTTTTACCATTGACATACTCTGTTGTAGTAACAGTAACACTTCCTGCTGGGCCTTCCCCTTTTATCCCAAATAAGTTGTAACTATATTGTCCTGTCTTTTTATCAACGGGAACAGACTTTCCATAATTCGATTCAAGTATAGCTTGAGCTGTAATAATTGCAGCTGGAATCCCTGTTTTCTTTTCTACTTCTTTTGCAGCTGCAAATACAGCAGCCACAAAATCTTCCTTACTCATATTAGAAGTTATTGTTTTCACTTCAGTTAGAGTTGAAGAACCTGAAGGCTTTGGTGTTGAAGAAGCTCCTCCATTTATCCTTGGCGTAGTATAACATCCACCTGTCCTCACTGGCGAGACACTTGCTGATATTCCACCTGAATAACCTCTATCACCCAATACAAAATTGTCTGAATACCCCGGTGTTATACTCGCACTGCTACTCTCTTTCCTGCTTGCCTCACTATTACCTTTTAAAGTTATTTAACCCCCACTTGCCACCTTCGGTGTATAATACCCATTCCAACTTATATCACTCCTATATAACGTCACACAAGCACTTGGCAACTTCCTCTACAATAAAGTATATCTTACCCTCTGGACTCCTCAAAATTTCATTCGCAACCGCTAACTTCTTGCCACCAATTTCTATTTCCTTGCCATACATCTTAATATCTCACCATTACCCTTCAATATCATATTTCATCATTTCGTCCATCAATTTATTCATCAGTATTTTAATTGAGTTACAATCTTTTTTATAAAATTTTGTACTAAAACTTTTCTTTTTGTCAACCTATACCCTGGAATTTATATGCAAATCTTATCTCACGCATCTTCATACTGTCAACCTTTTTTTTAACTAATTTCTTGACATAAAACTTAATTTTTCAATATAAAATTTTTCTTTCTCCAAATATCTTGAAATTTCTTCAATTTTCTCTCGCTTTCATAATTAAACATAAGCAAACCTCGGTGGCTACCAAGTAAACCTTGTATTATTCCCATGTCAAACACAGTAGCTCACAAACAAGAATATTCTCTCTGTGATTTATTTGAACATAATTTTACCGAAAATATTTCGGTAACATTCCCAATACATATTTAAAAAGTAACTTCCAGCCATTGACTGTAAAATTATAATAAGGTATGATTACGTAAAAAAGATTTTGCAGCGAAAGGAGAATACAGTTTGAGAAAGCTTCCCAAAAAGGAACCTATATTTTTGCCAGATGAGTGGAACATAATAGAAGATGGATTTCATCCTGAAAATAATTTTATGCTTGAGACCATATTTACAGTTGCAAATGGATATTTAGGTCCTGAGAGGAAACTTGGATGAAGATTTCCCCGACAAAAATCAAAGTTTTAAAGCAACGTATATCAACGGTTTTTATGAAGAGTATTGATATAACCTATCCAGAGGGTGGATATGGATTTGCAAAGCGCGGCGAAGCAATGGTAAATGTTGCTGATGTGAAGACATTTGAAATAATGATTGAGGGTGAAAAATTCAATTTATTCAGTGGAAAAATTTATAAACATATCAGAAAACTTGACATGAAGAGCGGAACGGTAGTACGAGAAATACTCTGGGAATCTGAACGTGGCAGAAAAATTTATATATCTTTTGAGCGTCTTGCATGCTTTAAAAGACAGCATTTAGGAGCAATCAACGTCAGAATAAAACCTTTAAATTTTTCTGGCAGAATAAAAATTGTAAGCAAAATAGACGGAAACTCTTCAAATCTTCTTGAGACAGAAGATGTGAGAGTTGGCTCGGGAATAGAAAAATTTCCTTTTGAAACAATTAGAGTTTGCCATGCTGAGCTTAGTGGTTTTTTGATGCAGAAAACTAAAAAGAGCAGACTTTCATATGGCTGCATGGTAGAGCATGTTTTGTACTTTGATGATTTTCAATATAAATCTTTTACTGACAAAGAAAAAAACCTTGTCATATTTGAGATTGAATTTGATGCTGAAAAAGATATGGAATATAGCTTGACAAAATATTTTTCATACTTTTACACAAAGAGATATTGAAGAAGATTTGATTGAAGAGCGCTGCGCTGCTGAAATACTTGAAGCAAAAAAGATAGGTTTTAAAAATCTTTTGAAAGAGCAAAGAGAATTTTTAGAAACCTTTTGGGAAAATGCTGATGTTGTGGTAAAAGGGGATCCTAAGATTCAGCAAGCTATAAGATTTAGTCTATTTTCACTGCTTCAATCAACAGGTAGAAATGGTATTTCAAATATTGCCGCAAAAGGTCTCACAGGTGAAGGTTACGGCGGACATTATTTCTGGGACTCTGAAATTTATATAATGCCGTTTTTTATTTACACATATCCAGAAATTGCAAGAATGCTTCTAATACACCGCTACAATCTTTTAAATGCAGCAAGGCAAAGAGCAAAAGAACTTCATCATAGTGGTGCTCTTTATCCATGGCGAACAATTGCTGGTAAAGAGTGTTCAACTTACTTCCCAGCCGGAACTGCGCAATATCATATAAACGCTGATATTGTCTATGCCATTAAAAAATACTTTGAAGTAACAGATGATTTAGAATTCATAAAAAACTATGGTGCAGAGATTGTATTTGAAGTTGCAAGATTTTATTCAGAACTTGGCCATTTCAGTGAAGCAAAGAACGGAAAGTTCTGCATATTCTGTGTCACTGGCCCTGATGAGTATACTGCGCTTGTTGACAACAACGCTTATACAAACTACATGGTAAAGATGACCCTTGAGTTTGCTACAAATCTTTATACTCTCTTGAAAGAAAAAGACAGCGATGCTTTTGAAAAGCTTTGCAGAAAAATTGAGCTTTCAAGCGATGAAGTCTTGCTGTGGAAAAACATTGCTGATAACATGTATTTGCCGTACAATCCAGAGCTGAAGATTATTCCTCAGGACGATTCATTCATCTATAAAAAGAGGCTTGATTTGTCAAAAATCCCAGAGAGTCAGTTTCCTCTTCTTTTGAACTGGCATTATTTAGACATCTATAGATATCAAGTTTGCAAACAGCCAGATGTTCTTTTGCTCATTTACCTTTTAAGAGAAAACTTTACATTTGAGGATTTAAAAAATAACTATGAATACTATGAGCCAATTACAACACATGACTCATCACTCTCACCCGCAATCTTTAGCATCCTTGCAGCAGAACTTGGGTACTTAGACAAAGCATACGAATACTTTGTATATACAGTAAGAATGGACCTTGACGATTTAAATGACAATACAAAAGATGGAATCCATTGCTGCTTGTATGGGCGGTGCTTGGCAAGCTTTGCTATTCGGTTTTGGTGGAATGAGAACAAACAAAGGTATACTTTCCTTTGCTCCAAAGCTTCCTGAAAAACTTGAATATTTATCGTTTAAAGTAAGATACAAAGGAAGAGTTTTGAAAGTGGAAACAACAAAAAGCATTACTTCCTATACACTTTTGGAAGGTGAAAATATTCAGCTTTCACACTATGGTAGCAGTTTTGAATTGAAAAGAGGACAGACTAAAGAATTTATACTTGCCAATTAAAATTTTAAAGGCTGTGAGAAGATTTGCGCTTTCTTCTCACAGCCGTTTTTGTTGAGCTTACAAAGATATTCAGCGCAGCCTTTGCTGTTGATTCTCTTTTTACAAGCTCTGGCTCTAAAATAATGTGGTTTATTGGCTGCTTTGAAATCAAGTTCAAAAGCAGATAAAATGCTGATTTGCCCATCTCACTCTTGTTCTGTCTTATTGTTGTAAGAGTCGGGGGTGATGTAACGTGCCAAGGATATATCGTCAAATCCAACAACCGAAACTTTTTTAGGCACATCCACACCAAGTTCCTTTAATCTTTTTATAAGACCGATTGCCATCATGTCTGATGCAGCAAACACTGCTGTGACACCTTTCTGGACAAAATAGTCTGCTGCTTTAAACCCGCTTACCTCTGTAAAATCACCTTCATAAATAAGTTCACTATCAACCTGAAGTCCGTTTTTGCTCAGTGCTAATATATAACCGTTCAATCTTTCTTGACTAACATATGCTTTTTTGTGACCATTCAAAAATCCTATTCTTTTGTGTCCAAGGTTAATCAAGTGTTCTGTTGCAAGCTGTGCACCTTTCAGATTGTTTGTTGTCACATAACCTATATTTGAGTTTTTTATTGGAATGTCAAGCAAAACAACAGGATAGGTACTTTTTTGGTATTTCATTCAGATACTCATCATCCATTTTTAGTCCCATAATGAATGCACCTTCAAGCCCTTTTTCCTGCATAACCGTCATCAAAAGAGATTCTTTTTTGCTCCTCTGAAGATGTTGAGAGCAAAACAACCTCATAACCATTGTCCATTGCAGCTTTCTTGAAACTTATAAGTATCTCATAATAGAAAACACCGATATATACCTTCTTTCTCCATGTCTTCAATGAACAGTCCAACTCTTTTTGTCTTGTTTGTGACAAGGCTTTTTGCAAAGATATTTGGTGTGTAATTTAGTTTTTTGGCCATCTCTATTACCTTGTCTCTTGTTTCCGGGTTTATATCTGAGTAATTATTAAGCGCCCTTGAAACAGTGCTTGGTGACAGTCCTAAAGCTTTTGCAATATCTTTTATGGTCACATTCTTATTTTTTCTCATTTCTCGCGTTTCTCCCTCTGTTTTTTGAAATGTTTTACTAAAACCTTGAAATTAATTATACACTTTCTTTGCCTTATTTTTCAACATTTTTATTACTCTTTGAGCCCTGTTGTGACTATTCCCCTAACAAAATATTTCTGAAATGCTACGAAAACTATTATGGTTGGCAAAGAAAGAAGGATTGCTCCTGCTAAAACCTGGTTCCAAAATTGATAGTACTGACCGTAAAATGAGTTGAGGCCTACCGGCAGGGTATACAACTCTTCAGACGAAGCTATGATGCTTGGCCACATGAAACTGTTCCAGTTGCCCACAAATATGAATATAGCTTGAGCAGCCAAAGCTGGCAGGGATAGCGGTAAAAATATTTTAAAGAATATTCCAAACCGTGACAGCCCGTCAATCAATGCTGCTTCTTCTAAATCCTTAGGAATTGTCAAAAAGTACTGGCGCATGAAAAATACATAGAATGCACTTACAAGCCATGGAATGATTAGTCCTTTGTATGAATCAATCCAGCCAAGTCTGTTTAGAATAAGGTAAATAGGAATCAAGAGTACCTGCCCAGGTATCATCATTGTACCTATGATAATGTAAAAAATAACCTTTTTCAGCGGAAAGTCAAGTCTTGCAAGAGCATATGCTGCCATGGAATTAAAAAGCAAATTACCAGCTGTGACAGCTACTGCAACCACAAAGCTGTTAAAAAGCCACCTCATAAACGGAAACTCTGTTGTGATGTATTTATAGCTACTGAAGCTCAACTTTCCAAAGTCAACTGAGAATTTTGTCACATCTTCTATAGGTTTTAAAGAAGTTATAACTGCAATCAAGTAAGGCACTAAGGTTATCAGTGCCCATAAAATGCAGATTGTATATAGAACTATTTTGACTCCAATCCCATAGGTATTTTCCTTCTTCCACACCTTTTTCTCATCTCCTTTTTCGATAATCCAGAAAAATCGTTACTTAATATGACATTTCCTCACCAAAGAACTTTCGCTGAATTAATGTTAATACAAAGATAATCCCAAACACAACAAATGCCATAGCTGAGGCAACTCCCATGTTGAACTCTTTAAAAGCTGTTCTGTATATCATCACAACCATTGTCATTGCTTTTCCCATGGGACCACCATCAGAACCGCCTATAATGTATGACAAATCAAACATTTGAAGAGTGCTAATAAAAGATACAACTGTGTTGAAAAATATCATCGGTTTTAAAAGAGGTACTGTGATTTTAATAAGCTTAATAAATTCTCCTGCACCTTCAACCTCTGCAGCTTCATAAAGCTGGTCTGGAATTGTTGAAAGTCCAGACAAAAATGTAACCATATAAAACCCTACAGACCCCCAAACAGCAACACTGACAATTGCCGGCATCACAAAAGAAGGTTCATTGAACCAGTTTCGTGGAGTAATCCCAATATGCCTTAAAATCTGATTCACAATCCCATCTGTTTTGTACAAAAACAGAAATATAATTGATACTGCTACAGGTGATGTAACTGTGGGAAGATAATATGTTGTCCTGAAAAACTCCTTGAATTTTACCTTGTCATTTACTATCACAGCTAAAATGAGAGCAATAATAAGCTGAGTAGGAACAACTAAAACTGAATAATAAAGTGTATTAAGAATAGAATCTAAAAACATCTTGTTTGTCAGCGCTTCTTTATAGTTAGCAAAACCTACAAATTTAGGTGGAGTATCTCCTAAAAATGAAAAGTTCTGAAAACTTATCATAAAAGCTTTTACAAGCGGGTAAGCAAAAAATACACAAAAAGACAGTATATAAGGAAGCAGCATGACAAAAGCTGTCAAGTATTCTTGCGTTTTTGTTCTATTTCTCATTTTTTATTCACATCCTCCTATAACTTACAGTTATATTCTTATAAATCAAGGCAGGCTTTTTTACCTGCCTTGATTATTTTCCCAGGTAGTATTCTTTTATTTTACTTCATGATTTGCTTTACTCTTTCCTCAATGTTCTTCTTAAGGTCATACTTTTTGCCAATTACATAGTCTTCAAATGCTTTGTTGAAGACATCCACAACTTTTGTGCCATCCAGACCATAGAAATAGACCTGCGCATATTTCGCACCATCAACAAGCGCTTTTCTCTCTGGATAAGTCTTAGCAAAACTTACACCTGCGCTCTTCAATGAAGGAAGTGCCAGACCTGCTTCAACCACATACTTTTGTCCACCTTCTCCAGTTAAGAATCTTATAAGTTTGAACGCTTCAGGTTTGTGCTTTGAATTCTTGCTCATTACATATGCAACGGTGAATGCCATTGTTGACTTACCAGCTGGTCCTGCGGGAAGTTCTGCAATTCCATATGAGTCTTTTGGTATCTTTCTGTCATTTAAGAATGGAATCATCCAGCCACCTTCAATTGTCATAGCAGCTTTCTTGTCAGCAAATGCATCTCCAACCCAGCCAGCGCCTAAGTCCTTCGGAGTCTTGCATACTCCTTCTTTGAAAAGGTCAAGTGCAAACTTTAAACCCTCCAAAGCTTTCAGGTCTGTAAAGACTGGCTTGTTGCCATCAAATACTTTACCCCCATTTTGATATGCAAAAGGTTGAATTCTTGCAAGTTCAAGGTTCATGGTAAGACCTACAACTTTGTCTGTTGTAAGTTTTTTAGCATACTCTTTCAGCTCCTGCCATGTCTTTGGTGGCTGTGTAAGACCTGCCTGTTTGAACATCTCTTTATTGTAGAACAAAACTAATGTATTATAATCCTTTGGAAGTCCATACACTTTTCCTTTGTAGATGAATGGCTGGAGAAGTGCTGACTCATAACCAATTGTTTTGACATTGTACTTTTTCATCCAGCTGTCAAGCGGCTCTAAGACATTCTTTGCAATGTACTGCCAAGCTGGCATTGAATCCATGTAAAAGATATCAGGTTCTGTTTTAGATGCCATGAGAAGCTGCATCTTTTGATTATAGTCACCGACAATTTCAACTAATTTAATATCGACATTGGGATAGAGCTTTTTGAAGGCTGCAATTTGGTTTTGAACAATCTTCTTCTCAGCAGGAGAAGATGACCACGCACCCAGCTTTAAAGTTATCTTGGAAGTGGCAAAAACATCTTTTTGTGTAACAAACGCACCTGCAAGCAAGGAAAGTAGAAAAATTAGTGTTAATAAAATTGTTAGAAATTTTTTCATAAAACAAACCTCCTTTTTGAATTAAATATTTCGGAAATGTTTTCGATGATTTTATTATACAACAAGTTAGTAATCTTGTCTATAGGTTTTTAATTTAATTTTTAAATTTTGTTTATTAGGTATAATCAATGCTGTTTCATATTCTCCAAACTTCCAAACTTTTTTCGAAATCTTTTCGTGAAATTAAACTCCCTGTGAAATTTTTTTCCCACAGGGAGTTGTTACTCAAAAGCCTATAATACTATTTCTTTCCCTCTTATCTTGATTTTTATTTTGCTTTTCTCTACTCTTTTTTTGATCTCAACATTTTCGGCAGTTACAGTAAAATCCAGTAAGTTTCCTTTCCACCAGATGCTAAATTTCAAAGCTTTCCATCTTTTCAGGAAGCCACGGATTGACAGATAGAACATCATCCTTTTCTATTTTCAGACCACCAAATCCAAATATCAAGGCTTGCCATGTGCCGCCCAAAGATGCAGCATGTATCCCCAAAGCTGTGTTGCCCTGATTGTCTTCAAGGTCTGTCAAAGCGGTACGCATAAAGTTTATATATGCTCTTTTTGTCTCACCCACTCTTACTCCCATCAAAGCATAGATGCTCGGGCTCAATGACGATTTGTGCATTGTCCTTTTTTCATAGTAGTCATAATTTATTTTTATAACTTCTTCATCAAACTGGTCGCCGAGCAAATACAAAAGCATCATAACGTCTGCTTGTTTAATGAGCTGATAATTATTCAGCTTGTCAAGCTCAACACCTTTTGGCCAGACTGGCATATTGTTGCTGTCGTATTCTTCAATAACAAAATCTTTAAGATTAAAATATCCCTCAAACTGTTCAATCAGCTTTGTTTCAGGATGGTATGGAATATAAATCTTTGATGCAACTTTTAGCCAGTTCAAAGGTTCATCTTCTGATAAGTTTATTTTTTTTACTAACCTTTCAAAATGGCTGGGGTAATTTTCCTCTAAGCGTGTCAATACTTCATAGGCCTTCTCCAAGTTCCACTTTGCAAGATAATTGGTATAGGCATTGTTGTTACAATGTTCATGGAACTCATCCGGACCTATCACATCATTTATTTCATACCTATCCTTTTCTTCATTGTATTTACAAATAGAAGCCCAAAATCTTGCTGTTTCAATCACAATTTCCGCACCATAGTTTAAAAGAAACTCTATGTCATCTGTTGCACGCACATACTCTAAAACTGCAAAGGCTATGTCTGCTGAAATATGATATTCTATATCCCCTGTCCATATTCGAACAGGTTTGCCAAGGTAATCATATCCCCATTTTGGTGTTTCCTCTTGTCCGGTGTCTGCAGACTCCCAGGGGAACTGCGCACCTTTGTATCCATTTTTCCTTGCATTCTCTCTTGCAGCGTCCAAAAGATTGTACCTGTACATCAGCATTGACCTTGCAGCTTTCGGGTTTGTGTAAATGTAAAATGGGAGCATAAATATCTCTGTATCCCAAAAAACATGGCCTTTGTAGCCTTCTCCGTGAAGGCCTTTTGCACCAAGGCTAACATGTTCATCTTCTGGATTTGCCATACTAAGCAGATGGAAAACGTTGAATTTAAGACTTCTATCTGCAACCTCATCACCAATTACCTCAAGCTTAGCAACATCCCAAAGCTTGTCATACTCTTCTATATGTTCAGAAAGCAGCCTCTCAACACCTAATTCTTTTGCTCTTTCAAGCTTGTTCTGTGAACTTTCAAAAATATCCTCAACATTTTCTCTCGAGGACACCAATACACTCAGCTTTACAATCTCATAACTTTTTCCTTCTTTCGCTTCAACCTCAAGGTTTTCGGTAATAACGCTTCCTAAATCTTTTACAAATCTATTAAAATAACATTTCTGACCATCTAATAAAACCTCTGTAGAACTTGCCATTCCTACTTTATATCTTTTATCCTTTGTTGTAATATCAAGGAATATACAGTTTTTGCAATCCCTTTTATCTTTTACTTCATAATGTTTTACTCTATCGTTTGGAATATCCTTAGAGTTCATAGTATTGGCATCGATAAAACTTTCTACATTTAAAACTGCTGAGTAGTTTTCACAAACCACATTATATTTTTGAACAATAAGATTTTTATTTTTCATGCTGACAAATCGAAATCCTTCTATTGATGTAATTCTACCCTTTTCATCTTTTAGTCTTAATTTTCTGAAAAGCAGTCCCTGTTTTAAATCTAAAACTCTTTTAAACTCAAGAACTTTACATTTCAAAGGATTCAGATATTCTCTATTTATATATATCCTAAGACCTATTGGATTTGGCAAATTTACAAGCTCTGTAACCTGAGCTATGTCTTTGTCAAATACACTTGCTATGAAAGTTCCTGGGATCTCATCACAAAAACACTCTTCGTTGATTCCCCTTATTCCTATATACCCATTTGTAAGAGCAAAACAGGTTTCATGTTTATGTGAAACTCCAAAACTTTCCTGTTCAATCAGCCAGTTTTTTTCTGAAAGTTTCATTATTGAAAACCTCCTAAACCATTTTGAAAAGTTTTTCATGAAGATTCTCAAGAAGTTCCAAGTTAACATTGGTCAATTTATCAACCACGTAATGAGCTTCTTTGAGCCTATCAAATTGACCATCTCTACAGACACCAATTGTAAGCATCCCCGCACGAATACCTGCCTTAACACCATCTATGGCATCTTCAAACACGGCGCACTCTTTTGGATTTACGTTTAGCCTTTGTGCAGCAGTAAGAAATATTTCAGGGTCAGGTTTCCCCTTTTTGAAATCATACCCTGTTACAATTGTCTCAAACATATTGTAAATTCCTATTTTGGTTAAAATTTTGGTAGTATTTTTACTTGAAGAAGCAACAGCAAGTCTTATATTGTTTTGCTTCAAATGATTTAAAAGCCATATGCTATCTTCAAAAGCTTCTAAATTTTCTTGTTCAACAAATTCCAAAAAATATCTCTGTTTTTCCTCTGCCATCTCTATTAGCTCGTCTTCAGGCACATCATATGCAATGCTTCTTATTCCATCTAACCTTGGCTTTCCATCAACTTTCCATTTGTAATCTTCATATTCAAACTTATAACCGTGGCTTTCAAACATCTTCTTCCATGCTTTGAAATGTAGCTTTACAGTATCTGTTAAAACACCATCCATGTCAAAAATGGCTGCCTTGATTTTTCCCATGAAAAGCAAACCCCTTTGCTGAAATTGTGGTATAAGACTATTATAAATGGTTTTCGAATTGTTTTCAATATCGTTTTCGTTTATTTTCGATTTCCTGAAGTAAACTACTTGAAATGTTAGATAATATTTTTTACAGGGAGTTTCAGGGAAGAATTAATTTCATAAGTATAAATGCAGTGAAGACATGAAAGTTAAGAAAGTTAAAAATTTAGATGGAATAAATATATTAAAATAATCCAGAACAATAAAAATAGAAACCAGAAGGAAAGTTAAAAAGAGGGCGGAGTACGAACACGTCCCGGTTTTTTATTGTTTTAATTTGCTAAAAAAGAAGTTGTAGCTAAACATTTGCATTTTTTGTTTTCAGCTTGCTTGTTATTTTTTTTAACACATATACACAAAAATAAAAAATCCGGCAGCCACCTACTTTCCCGTGCCGTCTCCAGCACAGTATCATCGGCGTTGCGAGGCTTAACTTCCGTGTTCGGAATGGGAACGGGTGTTACCCTCGCTCTTTCGCCACCGGATTTGTTACCTGTATTCATCTTTTCCAGCACATTTTTAAGCAGCCTCGCAAGTGAATAGGAGGAAAGCTTATCTTGCGGTCAAGCTCCTCGGGCCATTAGTACCGCCTTGCTCAACGCCTTACAGCGCTTACACATGCGGCCTATCCACCTGGTAGTCTACCAGGACCCTTACCACCTCATCGGTGTGGGGTATCTCATCTTGGGGTGGGCTTCACGCTTAGATGCTTTCAGCGTTTATCCCATCCGGACTTGGCTTCCCAGCCGTGCACCTGGCGGTACAACTGGTAAACCAGCGGTCCGTCCAACCCGGTCCTCTCGTACTAGGGTCAGCTCCCCTCAAATACCCTGCGCCCGCGGCGGATAAGGACCGAACTGTCTCACGACGTTCTGAACCCAGCTCACGTACCGCTTTAATGGGCGAACAGCCCAACCCTTGGGACCTACTTCAGCCCCAGGATGCGATGAGCCGACATCGAGGTGCCAAACCTCCCCGTCGATGTGGACTCTCGGGGGAGATCAGCCTGTTATCCCCGGGGTAACTTTTATCCGTTGAGCGACGGCTCTCCCACTTGAAAACCGCCGGATCACTAAGCCCGACTTTCGTCCCTGCTCGAGATGTCTCTCTCACAGTCAAGCCACCTTACCGCCTTTGCACTCATACCGCACGATTTCCATCCGTGCTGAGGTGACCTTTGGGCGCCTCCGTTACCTTTTAGGAGGCGACCGCCCCAGTCAAACTGCCCACCTGACAGTGTCCCATCACTCGGTTCAGAGTGTCTGGTTAGTGCTCCAGTGCACCCAGAGTGGTATCCCACCGCCGGCTCCATGGAGGCTGGCGCCCCCACTTCTCCGCCTCCCACCTATCCTGTACAGGGCACACCAAAACACAGTGCCAGGCTGCAGTAAAGCTCCACGGGGTCTTTCTGTCCAACCGCGGGTAACCAGCGTCTTCACTGGTACCACAATTTCGCCGGGCACACCGCCAAGACAGCGCCCAAGTCGTTACGCCATTCGTGCGGGTCGGAACTTACCCGACAAGGAATTTCGCTACCTTAGGACCGTTATAGTTACGGCCGCCGTTCACTGGGGCTTCGGTTCGGAGCTCTATCACCCCTCCCCTTAACCTTCCAGCACCGGGCAGGCGTCAGCCCCTATACCTCGCCTTTCGGCTTAGCAGAGACCTGTGTTTTTGATAAACAGTCGCTTGGGCCTATTCCCTGCGACCTAAGACCTCTAAAGCCTTAGGCACCCCTTCTCCCGAAGTTACGGGGTCAGTTTGCCGAGTTCCTTAGCGGTGCTTCACCCGTCCGTCTGTGGATCCTCTCCTCGCCCACCTGTGTCGGTTTCCAGTACGGGCACCTGCCTTCGCCTACGCGACGCTTTTCTTGGCAGTGTGAAGCGCAGCACTTCGCCTACTATAATTTCGGCTCCCCATCACGGCTCACGGTTATCGGGTAAGCGGATTTGCCTACTTACCCCCGCTCGCCGCTTGGCCGGGGTAGACCAACTCCCCGGTTGCCTGCTCCTCCTGCGTCCCGCCTCGTAGGATATCCTCCGGCAGGTGGCTCAGGATTATCAACCTGATACCCATCAGCTACGCCTTTCGGCCTCGCCTTAGGCCCCGGCTAACTCTGGGCGGATTCGCCTTCCCCAGAAACCCTTGGGCTTCCGACGGGCAGGCTTCCCACCTGCCTCGCGCTACTTATTCCGGCATTCTCACTTCTGCCTCGTCCACCCTGGCTTCCGCCTTGGGCTTCGCCCTACCGCAGAACGCTCCCCTACCGCTGCAGCTTCCGCTGCAACCC
>Ga0063234_103_pt1:62500-538390 | contig 538390 bp, 461 predicted proteins | sample YelNatPoosite3B9_FD_62394 | JGI IMG/M metagenome (GOLD analysis project Ga0063234, IMG submission 62394) | Hot spring thermophilic microbial communities from Obsidian Pool, Yellowstone National Park, USA - site 3 B9 (version 2) (version 2) | ecosystem: Environmental > Aquatic >...
GCTTTGGAAATGTTTTCCTGCTCTTTGGCCAAAGTCTGACACCCGCACCGCCAGACAAAATACAAGCCCAGTCCATAACTTCTTATTCTTCCTTCTCTATAAGCTCTAAACTCATCTTAAAGTAACCTTCTTTACCATCCATGACTTTCCCATCTCTTGTGACAAACTCTGAAAATCCAAACGACTTTGCAACCTTTTCTGTCTCCTCTGAAAACTCTGCTGGAACTAAAATCTCGACTCTATCTCTTTTTCTTTTGGACCTCCTATAACCGATAATCAAATACCCATGTTCAGATACAAGATTGAATACAAATGGGTTAAATATAACATACAAAAATGGATGCATATGAGATATGCTGATTATATCCTTTTTCTCAATCTTAAACCATTTGACCTTATCGTCAGAAAACGGGTCAAATCTTTCACACTTTTCTTTCAACTCTTCAAAAATTCTCTTCCAAATTTTTTTGTCACCAAACTCTAATATGCAGTAATTTTTTTCAACATCGAAATGAAAGTTTTCTTCTCTGCTCTCATCCTGGCAAATCTTTTGAAGTTCCCTTGCAGAATTTTCCACTATCTCAGAAGAATCTTCATCTTTTTCTGAATTTTCGACTGATTCTGACCCCAACTCATCTTCTGCCTCCTGTTCTTTTGCTTGCACCATTTCTTTTTCAATATCTTCATTGTGATCTTCACTCAGCTTGTCATCATCCTTTGAGAAAGAGCTTTCTACCTTTTCTTCTTTCTCTGTTTCCTCTTTGTTTTTCTCATCGTGATTATTCATATCTTTTTTGTCTTGATTTTTATTACTTTCACCTTTTTCAAAACCTTTTAAAATATCTTTCTCCATCTCATATAAATCATTATCATCAAAACTTCCTATCAAAATGAAACTGGGTTTTCCTTTTCTCTCTTTTGCAACAGCAAATCCGACAAGGTCAGTGAGCTTCCAGCCTGTTCTGAACAAATTAAACCTGCTTGTGGTAAGAAACTGGGTAATAGTTCCTTTTTGCGGTTTTGAAAGTGCAGTCAAAAACACCGGATAATATTCACCTGATTTTTTTACAACACCCCAAAAAGTAATCTTATCCTCCGTCTCTTCTAATCCCTGGATAACAATTTCCAAGTTAGTACCGTCTACAATTGCCTGAACCTTGACATATCCAAACGGGATTTTTCCTTTCCGTTCAATTCCTTTTAAGATTACAACAAATCTTGTGAACGGCAAATTTTCTATCAAAACAAAAGACCTCCTTCAGTAGCCTTTATATCAGTATATGAAGGAGGCCTTATGTTAGGTGATTTATTTCTATTTTGAAAGTCTTTGTTTTAGCTTTTCATTCTCTTCTATAAGTTCTTTCGGTAACCTGTCTCCAAACTGGCTTAAAAACTCTCTTGAATCCTCAGCCTCTTTTAACCACAATTCTTTATCTATCTCAAGAAGCTTTTCTACTGTCTCTTTGTCTATATCAATACCATCTAAGTAAAGATCATCAACATATGGCACATAACCAATTGGAGTCTCTTTTGCCGAAACCTTTCCTTCGCATCTTTCAATTATCCATTTAAGAACCCTCAAATTTTCACCAAATCCTGGCCAGATAAACTTGCCATTTTCATCCTGTCTGAACCAGTTTACATGGAAGATCCTTGGTGGATTTGGAATCTTCTTGCCCATCTCAAGCCAATGCGCAAAATAATCAGCCATATTATATCCACAGAACGGAAGCATTGCCATTGGGTCGCGTCGAACAACACCAACTTTTCCCATTGCAGCAGCAGTTGTTTCAGATGCCATTGTAGCACCAACATACACACCGTGTTGCCAGTCAAATGCTTCATATACAAGTGGAGCAACCTTTGCGCGTCTGCCACCAAATATTATTGCCGAAATAGGTACACCTTTCGGATTTTCCCACTCCTTTGAAATTGAAGGACACTGGCTTGCTGGTGCTGTAAATCTTGCATTCGGATGTGCACCCTTTTCACCGCTGTCTTTTGTCCATGGTCTTCCAAGCCAGTCAATACCTCTCTCTGGTGGCTCTCCATCCATGCCTTCCCACCATACTGTTCCATCCTCTTTTAAAAGCACATTTGTATATATGGTATTTCTCTTTATAGTCTCCATAGCATTCGGATTTGTCTTATAACTTGTACCAGGTGCAACTCCAAAAAACCCTGCTTCAGGGTTGATAGCCCACAGTCTTCCATCCTCGCCAATCCTCATCCATGCAATGTCATCTCCAACAGTCCACACTTTGTAACCAAGCTTTTTAAGAGGCTCTGGCGGAATTAACATTGCAAGATTTGTCTTACCACACGCACTTGGAAAAGCACCTGCAATGTATGTTACATTTCCACTCGGGTCTTCAACTCCAACAATGAGCATGTGTTCTGCAAGCCAGCCTTCTTTTTTTCCCAGATAGCTTGCAATTCTGAGCGCAAAACATTTCTTGGATAGAATAACATTTCCACCATAACCTGAGTTAACACTCATAATGGTGTTGTCCTGCGGAAAATGACAGATATATCTCTTTTCTGGATCAAGATTTGCTTTGGAGTGAAGTCCTTTTACAAAATCAGGTGAACTTCCTAAGGCTTTAAGTGCCACATCGCCAATTCTTGCCATGATTCTGAGGTTCAAGACAACATATATGCTGTCTGTAAGCTCAATGCCCACCTTCGAATATGGTGAACCAACAGGTCCCATTAAATATGGCACAACATACATTGTTCTTCCTCTCATGGACCCGTCAAAAAGTGAGTAAAGCATCTTGTAAGCTTCCTTTGGGTCCATCCAGTTATTAGTTGGACCTGCTTCTTCTTTTGTTGGTGTGCAGATAAACGTTCTGTCTTCAACCCTTGCAACATCGCTCGGATGTGTTCGGTGAAGGTAACATCCTGGAAGCTTCTCTTGGTTAAGTTCCATAAGTTCTCCAGTCTCAAGTGCTTCTTTTATAAGTCTTTGTTTTTCTTCCTCAGAACCATCTATCCAGACAATCTTATCGGGTTTTGTGATTTTTGCCATCTCATCAATCCATTCGTACACTGACGGATGTAAATTCACCTTTACCACCTTTTTCCACCACCTTGCAAGTTTTGTTTATGAGAATTGCAATTTGTATTATATTATACATTATTAAAATTGAAATTGTCAAAAACAAAATATTTTTTTAAAATATAAATGAAATTTGTCTCTTTCTCGAATTGCATTTATTACCAGGTATTAAGAGTTCCTTTTAACTTTTCAAAAATTCTTCTTCAAAGCATTTGTAAAGCCTTATATAGTCATCCAATGACAAGTCCTCTGCTCTTAAATTTTCATCAAGTCCAGCCATGTGGATAATCTTTTTTAGCTCATCTTTTGCAATATCAAGCTGATTTGAAAGAGCATTTAGAATTGTCTTTCGGCGGGTCGAAAAACATGCATGGACTATTTTAAAAAACTTCTTTTCATCAATATTTGGCTTTTCAATTTTGAACCTTGCTCTCAAGACCGCAGAGTCAACCTCCGGTTTTGGATAAAAAACATTTTTGCTAACATAAAAGTAATCCTCTATCTCACAGTAAAAGTTCATTGCAACTGTGAGATTTCCATACTCTTTTGTTCCTGGTTTTGCCAAAAGCCTTTGCGCAACCTCTTTTTGAACCATGATTGTAAACTTTTCTATGCATTCTCTTTCTTCAAAAAGTTTAAAGAGTATCTGAGATGTGACATAATATGGCAGATTGCCAACAACATATATCTTGTTGCCATTTGTTAAATTTTTAACATTAAGTTCAAGAAAGTCACTATTTACTATTTGAACGTTTGAAAGGTTCTGGCAAACCTCTTTTAAGACATTCAATATTTTTTTGTCAATCTCAACAGCGAACACTTTCTGTGCAGTCTTTGCCAAATAAATCGTAAGTGTTCCAGGTCCTGCACCTATCTCAATAACTTTTTTCCCTTCTGTCTGAGAAAATAAAATAATTTTTCTTACTACATTTTCATCAATCAAAAAGTTTTGACCAAGTTTTTTATTCGGAGAAAGTTCATATTTTTTGAGAAGATTTAAAAGCTCAGTTTTTGTGATGGCTAAATTCACTCCTTTTTAAGTTGTTTAATTACATTTAAAAAATAAATGGCTCTGAAGACTTCAAGCCCTCAGAACCATTTATATTTTTAGTCTTTTGGTTCAGCCTTTTTCAAAACCTCTTTGACCGCCCACTTGTAAATTTTAAGCTTTACCCTGTCTGCCCCAACCTCAATTGTTAAAATATCATCCTTTATATTTACAATTTTACCGATAATTCCAGCGTTTGTAACTATCTCATCTCCCACTATTAAAGAATTAATCATCTCTCTGAACTGTTTTTCCCTTCTTCTCTGCGGAACAATTATGAGAAGGTAAAGAACTACAAACATCAATATAAGAGGTATGAACTGTGCAAGCAGAGCAAGTGCTGTCGCTCCTGCTGGTGCCTTCTGCTGAGAGCTCTGATTACCTGCTGCATACGCAATTTCTAATAATAGATTGCTCAAACTCATAAATTTTTTATCCCCCTGCCACCATTTGATTTTTCAAATTAAAATTATGCATAATAATATTATAACAGTTATCAAAAAATAGGCAAGCACTTTTGAAAAACTAAAAAGGAGGTTGTAAGGATTGGAAAAATATGTTTCAAGACTTAAAATTGAAAGGCTTTTTTCAGGCGGTGTTATCACAAACTACTACTGTTCTTCTGCCTGCAAACACTGCCTTTACAATAGTTCTCCATCATGGAAAAAAGAATACATGACAGAGGAGATGGCAGACAAAGTATTTAAAACCTTAAAAAACTTTTCTGTTTTTTCGGTTCACATAGGCGGCGGAGAACCTTTTTTAAATTTCGAAGGGTTAAAGAAAGTTATCCAAAAAGCAAATGAAAATGATGTTTATATTGAGTACATAGAGACAAATGCCTCGTGGGTAGAAAATGAAGATGATGTAAAAAGAAAGTTAAGAGAATTAAAAAATCTTGGAATCGAAACAATACTTGTCTCAATCAGCCCTTTTCACAATGAATATATTCCATTTAAAAAGGTTTTAAGGTTAATACAGCTCTTGGATGAAGTTGGTATTGGAATTTTCCCCTGGATTGAAAGCTTTGCAAATGAAATTAGAAGGCTGAATATAGATAAGACACATTCTCTTTCTGAATACAAAGATATATTTGGAGAAAACTACATAAGGTATCTTCCTCAAAGGTATTATCTTACTCTAAACGGCAAAGCAATTAAAACATTTGAAGAGTATTTTCCCACAAAAACTGCTGATGAGATAATTAAAAACTCATCTGCATGTTTTGAGCTTTACAGCAAAAGCCATTTTCACATGGACCTTTTTGGCAATTTCATTCCAAATCCATGTGTGGGCTTCAGAATCTCCATAGATGACCTTGGAAAAGAGCTTGACACGAGCAAATACTTTTTTGTGAGTCTCCTCTACACCCAAGGAGTGAAAGGACTTTTTGAATTTGCAAAAGAAAACTATGGTTATACACCCTCAAAGAGATTTTTAAACAAGTGCAGCCTATGTTTAGATATTCGAAGATTTCTGATAGTGGATAAAAATTTAGAAGCACCTGATTTGGGGCCAAGAGAGTTTTACTTAAACTTTTAAATCTTTTTTTAGCTTTTTCTTCAAAATCTCTGAACACATCCCACTTAGCAAAAAGAAGGTAAATATTGCTGGATAGTGATACCGCGGCTGAACTTCTAAAAAGATATGAGCAGCGACATATCCAAAAAATATTAGGCTTGTGAGTAAAATAACTTCATCGTCACTATTCTTTTTTCTGAAAACAGATGCAAAGAAAATATAAAGCAAAATTGTATAGTAATAAAACTGAGAAAGCATGTAAAAAATTGTTGGATGACTTTTTGTAAATTTTACAAACCATGTATTTTTATAAACCTTAAAAGTGCTCCAAAAATACCCACAAAAGTCTTGGCAGGGCTATCAAAAAGAATATCGTAAATAGATTTATCTTCGCGAACAATAAGCCTTTTAACTTGTATGCCCCTAAAGTCATAATGCAAAAAGCACCCAGTGTTAACAAAATCAAAAGCCATAGGCTGAAATTTTTCCCTGTTAGAGCAAAAATTCTGTAGTGATAGGATAAAAAAATGCTACTTAAAAGCAATATTGCAACCAAATATTCAAATACTTTTCCGTAGAGTTTTTTAGACACTTTCATCATTTACCTCTGCTTTTGTAAATACCCAGAACTTGTATAAAATATAGTTTATACCTTGAGCACATAAAGTTGCAAGTATTTTTGCAATTAAAATTGAGCTTGACAGATATAACTTTGAAAATTTTAGCACTCCAACAGAGAGGAGCAATGAAATAATATTAGTAAAGCCAAATTTGACAGCTTTTAATAATACTTTTCGCCCTCTTGTCCTATCTTCAAACGTCCACCTTTTGTTCATTAAAAAACTGTTAAGCATTCCTGCTGTATAGCCAAAAATCTGACTGAAAGAAGAATCAAAATGCAAAATAGAATAGCAAACAAAAAAGACTGCAAAATCAATTGCTGTATTTATAACTCCTACAATTGAAAATTTGATAAGCTCAAACAGCTTTTCTATTTTTGAATGAATTTTTAAAATTAGCTTTCCTTTATAGCTACTCCTGCTCTTGTGCATCTTCAACTATCTCCTCAATAAAATATAGCGGTCTTCTCTTTACCTCTTTATAAATCTTCCCTATATACTCACCAATCAATCCCAGTGCAACAAGCTGAAGCCCGCCTATAAACCAAATTGAAATTGTAAGTGAAGTCCAGCCTGTGACAGCTTCTCCTCTTATCTTCTGAACTATTGCATATATCAAAATTGCAATGCTGAGTAAAAACATCAAAAATCCCACAGAGGTAATATACTTTATTGGCTTTACAGAAAATGAGGTTATTCCTTCAAAGGCAAAAGAAAGCATTTTTTTGAGTGGATACTTTGTCTTACCTGCAATTCTTTCTTGTCTTTCATAATACACAATTGTTGATTTGAGCCCAATCAGGGGAATTATTCCTCTCAAAAACAAATTTCTCTCTTCAAACTGCATCAAAAACTCCAAGGCTTTTTTACTCAAAAGCCTGTAATCAGCATGGTTATACACAATTTCAACTCCAAATACCCGCATCAGCTTATAAAAACTCTGTGCTGTAAACCTTTTGAAAAATGTATCAGTTTTTCTGTTGCTTCGAACACCATACACAATATCATAGCCTTCTTCAAACTTTTTGATAAACTCGTCAATCACGTTTATATCATCCTGCAAATCAGCATCCAATGTAATTACACAGTCACAAAACTTCAGAGCATAGCTCATTCCAGCCATTAAAGCATTCTGGTGTCCGCAGTTTCTTGAAAGTTTTACACCAACAAACATTTTGTCTTTTGCCGCTTCCTTTATAAGATGCCAGGTATTATCCTTGCTTCCATCATCTACAAACACAATCTTGCTCTCGTTTGATATGAATCCATTCTTCAAAAGGCTATCGAACTTTTGTGACATCTTCTCAATTGTGTAAGGAAGCATTTCTGCTTCATTGTAACATGGAATTACAAAATATACTTTGGGATACATTCCTTTTCAACTCCTTTAAACACATTTTAAAAAATTCTTTCAATCATTCAAATTTAAAATTTTATATTCATACTCAATAGTATGTAGTTAGATACAAAACTCATAATTCTCTATATATTTTGTTAGAAATATAGTAATTTTAAAAAATCGTTGTGTCAAGAAATAAATCAAAAAATATTGTCTTTTTTACATTTATCGTTTTCTATAAATTAATATTTTAAGACGTACTTACAAAAATTTGTTACAAATAGCCAATATTTTAATTAAATTTTTGTTAAATTAAAATATTGTTTTTTTTTTTTTTTTACAATTAAATTAGAAAATTTTAGTTGGTTGAGAAAGGAGGAAATAACTATGTGATTTAATTCAAAAACATATTGTTTTTATACTTTATTTTATCATAAAATACGCTAATTACTAATTTAGGAGGTGTTTCCTATGAAAAAATTCTTTGTTTTTATACTAAGTTTGCTTATAATAATTACATTTTATGTAAAGGTGTATGCTGTTATACCTTCTGGTTACACTGCTGTTTCATTTTTAAACGGAGGTAATAATTTTATTTATTCTGATAACCCGGAAAGTTTTAGCGTTACCCCCAACGATCTTTTCTATCTATGGGGTGCTTCTTTAAACACTACGCCCAAAGATGTGGAGATGTACCATATTTTATACAATGGTTGGAACTCAAACAACAAACTTATGGTTGGAATTGCTATTCGTAATTCCAATAACTCACCTGTTACAATTACATTCAAAGGTAGTGGAAATACATGGGACATCCAAAGCAATCAATCAGCTAATGCATTTGAAAAAACACCAGTTATATTGAGAGATTATTTTAATGCTTCATATACTTATGTTACAATACCTGCATATTCAACCCAAGTTGTATATGCAATAAACACAAATTTTGTCACTGGTAACTATAAATTTGTATTTATAAGAGCTCAATTTCAATCTTCTTTAAGCTCAAATGTTTGGATGAGATTATTCGTAGCAGGAGAAAATAAAATAAATTCAACAACATTTTTAAATGATTTATTTAACATCTCATCTCCAAATGCGCCTGGTACAACAAACACTTTTACAGGAGAACTTTCGTACACCCAAAAAATTACAACTCTTGATGCTAATGTGAAAACCACTTATAGATTTTGTGAATGGCCACGTCCATTATCAAATATTAACGAATATACAGGTGTTGTAACATATAAGTCCGGTGGATTGGATGTAAATGCAGGAAATTTTGGCGTGGTATATAAAATTAATATAAATAATGCAAATGGAAAAAGAATAAAAATTATACCAGATTGGAGTAATAAAGATCGACAATATGCCACTATCCTTTACAGATTAAATGGAAGTTCCTGGACAGTTGGATCTACTATTAGTTACGGACAATGCTGGTATATCTCTTTAGGAACAAATAATTCCGCAACCTTTGAATTTGTTCTACCTGGTGGTAATTATGGAAACTATGATATTTCATTTGATTAAAAAAGTATATTCCTTTTGCAGGAGGCTATATTTTGTGGCCTCCTGCAAGTCTAAATCGTTGAAATCTTAACAAGATTGTGCTAAAATATTTAAAGTGTGGAACTCAAACAAATGTATTTAACATACGGTGAAGGGAGACGTTATAAATAATGAAAAATAATAAGCAAACCATGGTTAATTTTAATTTTAGAAGGTTTTTTTTATGTTTTTTGTATTCAATAATCACAATTTTTGTGGTTTTTGTGTTTGAAAAAGTTTTTATTGTTGGTTATCTAGATTATGTTTTACCGACTAGAATCCCAAAAATTTTGTCGCGTGCAATTTTATTTTTATTTGTTATTACTATCAGCATATTTTTCATATTTCTAAACCTAAAGAAAATTATTATCGAAAAGTTCAATGAAAAACACATTATTTTTTTCCTTTTTGCTATTTCGATAACCCTCCCTTTAGTATTAGTTTTTTTAATTAAAGTTGAACCTAAATCCGATTTCTTAACATATTATCTCATATCAAAACATTTAGTTTATAGTAAAATATTTATCCCAAATTACATAGCAACATTTCCTCATACAATCATGTTTCCTATTTTTTTGTCGTTTATTTTTCGTATTTTTGGTCCATCAATTTTAGTAGCACAATTGACAGGTATATTATTGTCTGCAATGTCAGTTATTTTTGTTTTTCTTATTGGAAAAGAAGCAGGGAAAAAACAATTGGGATTTATAGCTGCCATAATGTGGTCTTTGATGCCATCAAGAATATTTTATTCTTTATTAATATGTACAGAAAACCTATTTAATACTGTAGCACTATTTACAATATTTTTGTTTTTTAGAAATCTAAGAGCTTTCAAAAGTATAAAAACTAAATATCTTAATCTGGCTCTTATTGGTATTTTGCTTGCTTGGTTAAGTAGTATCAGACCAAATGGAATTATCCTTTTTATTGCAATGACATTATTTTATATCGTATTTTCCAAAGAAACTAACAACAATTTTCTAAAAAAGGATATGAACAATATACATTTTTTGAAATTTATTGCTATTTTTATAATGTTGGCAACTTATCTTCTTGCATCATTCTCTCTAAACATTATAATTGAATCAATAATTAACCAAAAAATTGCCTCAACCCGAATAGGTTGGAATTTGTATGTTGGAATGAATATATCTTCTCATGGGCAGTGGAATAAAAATGATTCAGAACTATTCGGAAGACTTATAAAAGAAACAGGTCCTAATCAAGCTCAAAAAACATTTTTTAATCTTGGTCTTAACCGACTTCAAAACCTTATAAAAGAGAAAAAAATAATAAGTTTTATTTCCGACAAAATAATAACTATGTGGCACGCTGATCATGAATCATATGATTATGTTGCTGGCGCACAATTGCAAAATACTGTTGAAAAGTTAATATTCCCCAAGAACAATAAAATAATCAAACTCCTCTTCGATATATATTATTACATCATTCTATTTACTGCTCTTTTAGGGTTAATTTTAGAAATTAAAAACTGTAATTTTTCAAATTCAATAATTATTATAGGTGGACTTGTAATTTTAGGAACAATTTTATTGCATATACCTTTCGAAGCAGCATTGAGATACAAAAACCATGCTCTATTATGGTTTTGCTTTATTTCAGCAAATGGAATAATGACAGCTTCAAGAAAAATTATAAAAGCAAATAAAATTCAATGTAAATAGATAAGCTAAAATTTTATATCCTATCTTCCTCAATATCCTTTCTCAGCTTTTCCATGAACCTTAGCAAGAACCTGACGTTGTGGATGGAAAGAAGGATTGCACCAAGGATTTCTTCAGCTTTGATCAGGTGTCTCAAATATGCTCTTGTAAAGTTCTGGCATGTGTAACAGTCACAGTCTTCTTCTATGGGTCTAAAGTCCTTTGCATACTGAGCGTTTTTGATAATCATTCGTCCTTCTTTTGTGAAAACTGTGCCGTTTCTTGCAGTGCGGGTTGCAAACACGCAGTCAAACATGTCAACACCGCGAATGACAGATTCATAAAGGCAGTCCGGGGTTCCAACCCCCATCAAGTAGCGAGGTTTATCTTCTGGCAGGATTGGATGCAATACTTCTATCATCTCATACATGAGCTCTTTTGGCTCACCAACAGAAAGCCCGCCTATCGCATAGCCGGGAAGGTCTTCTTCAACTGTACGCTTTGCACTCTCTATCCTCAAATCCTTGTAAGTTGAACCCTGCACTATTCCGAACAGCGCCTGATTTTCAATGTTTTTATGATGAGCTTTGCACCTTTTGAGCCACCTTGCAGTCCTCTCAACCGCCCATTTTGCATATTCATGATCAACAGGGTATGGCACACACTCATCAAATGCCATTATTATATCTGAGCCAAGGATATTTTGAATATCTATCACCTTTTCGGGTGTGAAAAAGTGCCGAGAACCATCTATGTGCGACCTGAACTCAACACCGTCGTCTGTGATTGTTCGAAGCTTGCTGAGTGAAAACACTTGAAACCCGCCACTGTCAGTTAAAATTGGTTTTTGCCAGTTCATGAACTTGTGAAGCCCACCTGCTTCTTTTATAACATCTACGCCAGGTCTTAAATAAAGGTGGTATGTGTTTGCCAAGATTATCTGTGTACCCATCTCGTATAGGTCTCTGTGCATTATAGCCTTGACAGTTGCCTGCGTTCCAACCGGCATGAAAACTGGTGTTTCAATCACTCCGTGTGGTGTATAGAGTCTTCCCCGTCTTGCATTGGATTTCTTACTCTTTTTTATTAGCTCAAACTTTATTGCCAATTTGACATACACCTTCCTATCAAAATCTTTAAGGAAAATTTTCTATAAAATATTATTACGGATTTAAAACTAATCTTCCATTTCCTATCTTTACTGAAGCGTTTATCAAGCCTGTCATAAAATCCTTAGTTTGTTTTAATGCATCATACATATTATATCCCTTTGCAAGGAAAGTGGCAAATGCAGATGAAAATGCACAGCCAGTCCCGTGAATGTTATCTGGCAAACCCTTTTTTATAGCCGAGACTCTATAAATTTCATTTTGAGTTATCAAAACATCCTCTGCAAGCTCGCCATCAAGATGACCACCTTTTAGGATGCATGATTTTATGTCCATTCTCTTCATTCTTTCCTGAACGCAGCTTAGAACATCTTCATCAAAATTTTTAATTTCCACATCAAAAATGACTTCTGCCTCGTTTTTGTTGGGGGTGATGACATCACAGGCTTTGAAAAAGTCATACTTTAAAAATTCTATAAACTCACTTTTACAAAACTCAAAACCGCTTGTAGACTTCAAAACCGGGTCACAAACTATGTTTTTAAGACTGTATTTTTTTAAGTTTCTCAGCACAACAACTGCTATCTCAGAACTTCCTAAAAGTCCAATCTTGACACTATCTGGCTTTATATCTTCAACCACTTTTTGAAGCTGATACTCAAAAAAATCAGGGTCTATGTTTTTTAAGTCATAGACCCTTTGAGTATCCTGGACTGTCAAAGATGTTACTACAGATACTGCATAACTATTTAACGCCCTTACAACTTTTATGTCAAGCAAAACGCCTGCACCAGCTGAGGGGTCAAACCCGGCAATTATGAGTACTTTTTTCATCTTTCTACTTTCATCTCCTTCTCTGAAAAAACATGTCACAGTTTTTACAAAATGGCCTTATCCCTTGAATTTTTTACAGCACAGAGCCTGCCACACATTGAACATGTCTCAGATGTGAAACTGCTTCTGTACTCTCTTGCCTTCTCAGGGTCAACTGAAATGCTTATCATCTTTTCCCAATCAAGGTCTCTTCTTGCAACTGACATTTCAATATCCTTTTCAAGTGGCTTTTTGAATCCTTTTGCTATATTTGCACTGTGTGCAGCAATCTTGAACGCTACAATCCCTTCTTTGACATCCTCTAAAGATGGAAGTCTCAGATGTTCAGCAGGCGTGACATAACACAGAAAATCTGCTCCATTCAAAGCTGCAATGAGCGCTCCCATCGCACCTGATATATGGTCATACCCTGCTGCAATGTCTGTTGTAAGAGGTCCCAAAACATAAAACGGTGCGCCGTGGCAAAGCCTTTTTTGAATTACCATGTTTGCTGCAATCTCATTTGCTCTCATGTGCCCTGGCCCTTCTATCATCACCTGCACATCCTCTTTCCAGGCCATTTTTGTAAGCTCGCCAAGGTTTATAAGTTCTTCTATCTGAAGTGCGTCTGTTGCATCATAGACCGCGCCGGGTCTGAGACTGTCTCCAAGACTTATTGTAACATCATGTTTTTTGCAAATCTTTAAAATCTCATCAAAATGTTCATACAAAGGATTTTCTTTTCGGTTTGTCATCATCCATTTATAAAGAAGTGCTCCGCCTCTTGAGACAATCTTGAGCAGACGTTCATTTTTTTCAAACCTCTCCAAAGTCCTTCTTGTAATCCCTGCATGGATTGTGAAAAAGTCAACTCCTTCTTCTGCCTGCTTTTCAATTTCTTCTATAAACTCTTTGCTGTCAACCTTTGTAATGTCATCGTGCCTTGATGCAACCTGGTAAACTGGGACTGTTCCTACTATAAAGTCATAGTTTTGAAGAATGTATTTTCTGAAGTTTGAAGCATCAAGCCCGCTGGATAAATCCATTACAGATTCAACATCAAATTTTTTGGCAAGTTCAAGCTTTTGGCGCTCTAGATCAAAGTTTGGACATGCCTCTGACACTCCAAGATTAACATTAATTTTAACATATGTTCCCTCTCCAATTGCAAAGTATTTTTCTCTTTTTCTATTTCTGTTAGCAGGAATTACAATTTTACCTTCTGCAACCTTTTGCAAAAATTCTTTTTTAGATATCTCTTCATTCTGGATTGCAAGTTCCATTTCACGTGTAAATATTCCTTCTTTTGCATATGTCATCTGGGTTTTCATGCTAAAATCAGCTCCTTTCAAACTCTTTCAAAATCTCAAAAAGATCCTTTACTTTCCTTTGAATATCATCTGCACCCACAATCTCTGTAACAGCACAGATACACCTTGCACCATTTGCCAAGACATCTTTTAAATTGTGCTCTTTAATCCCACCTATTGCAACAAAGGGTAAAGGGGAGTTTTCAGCTGCCCATTTTACCATTTCAAGCCCAATTGGTGGATGTGGATTGTCTTTTGTAAAACTTGCAAAGATTGGTCCCAAACCCACATAGTCAGCACCATCTTCCTTTGCTTTCAAAACTTGATCCTTTGTGTGTGTGGTAACACCGATTATAAATTTATCGCCCAAAAGTTTTCTCACCTCATCTGCTGGTAAGTCTTCTTGCCCTAAATGAACACCGTCTGCACCTACCATCTGGCAAAGGTCTGCATGGTCGTTAACAATTAAGAGTGCCCCGTAATCTTCTGTGAGCTTTCTTATCTCAAGACATTCTTTGTATTTTTCTTTCAAAGATTTGTATTTTTCCCTGTACTGAATGATTTTTATGCCGCTGTCAAGCATAGCTTTTACAACTTCAATATTAGACCTTCCGTTTGAAAACTTCTCAGCTGTCATTCCATAGATAGTATATATGGAAAATAGCTCTAATTTTTCTTCTTTAGTCAAACTCAAGTTCGCTCACCATCCTCAAAACCTCATCTGCCTGCATTGCAGCAACTGCAACTACTTTTGGAGCAAGAGGTTTTTTATCTTTTATTGACGTTACAAAGTCCCCCACTATGGAAAAGTTCTTGCCACGTTTGATTTTTATGTTTTCACAGTCGCCAAACCCTGCAATTCCTGATGCCAACACTACCTTTTTACCATGCTCATGTGCCTTTCTGAAAATTAAAACCTTGGTAAGTTCATTATCAACAGCTTCAACAATGATGTCATGTTCCAAAATCAAGCTATCTATGTTCGACTCATCAACCTTCATGTTCACAGCTTTTACAATTACATAAGGATTTATCTTTGAAAGAATGTCTTTGAGCGCAGAGGTTTTATCCTCTCCTACTTGATAAAAGAAATAGTTTTGCCTGTTGAGGTTTGAAATGTCCACTTTGTCAAAATCGACTATTGTAAGATTTTTGACACCGCATCTAACCAGCAACACTGCAATGTTAGATCCAAGACCACCACAGCCAATGATAAGAATTTTGACTTTTGAGAGTTTTTCAAGCATTTTTTCATCAAAATAGTTTCTTAGCATAAGGTCAAATAAGCTCATAAACTGTTTACACCCCTTACCCAGTTAGTAAACTCAGGCCTCAGTCCTCTTTTTATTATACTATCTACAACCTCAGCAACGCTTCTTCTATCCTCAATCTCAAACTGGGCATCTCTTTCTTCCTGCGTTGCATATCCGCCGACAGTTGTTTTAGAGCCTGCTGACATCTTTGTTATGCACACATCAACGAGCGCATCGCGAAGTCGCGCATCTTCCCTTGTGGATATAACAATACCAACCCTTGGAAGATAGATCCTTGCAACAATCAAAAATTTTATAAATTCCTTGTCAGAAACAAAAAACTTTGGAACAAAATCTGTACCTGCGGATCTTATGCGCGGGAATGAAACTGAAATTTCTGTTTTGGGAAATTTGTCAAGAAGATACTCTGCATGAAGCAAAGTACAAAGTACATCTTTTTTGGGATGAGACAGCCCTAAAAGCGGTCCCACGCATGCCTCATGAAATCCGGCCAACAGGGCTCTTTCAACAGCCGTGAGTCTGAACTCAAAATCCTTCTTTGGTCCAAAGGGATGCAGCTTCTCATAGTCTTCTTTTTGATAAGTCTCCTGATATATGGTGATCCCCACAACACCAGCGTTTGCAAGACTTCTATACTCTTCTTCAAAAAGAGGATAAACCTCAATCGAAACCTCTGACATATAATTTGCAGCTATTTTGCAAGCTTGTTTAATATAGTCAACTGGAGAGTGTATTCTATCCTCTCCTGTGAGGATTATAACAGAATCGATACTCTCTTCTTTCATACTTCTTAGCTCATTTTCAATTTCATCAAGATCAAGTTTTTCTCTTTTATAATTTTTCCTGCAAGAAAATCCACAGTAAACACATCCGTTTTGACAGTAGTTTGAGATATACAGCGGCGCATACAAGAGGATAACCTTGCCAAAGTTTTCTCTTGTAAGCTTTTTGGCTTTGCTTGCCATAAGAAGGATTGAGTTTTTATCTTCCACATTCAAGAGTTTTGCCACATCTTCAATGCTTACAACTTCTTTTTCTAAGATTTCACATACTTCATCATAAGTGGGAACATAATCTTTAAACTCTTCCCAAACTTTTTGAGCTTTTCCTATAAACTCTGTCATTTTTACTTAGCACCTTCTTTTTTTTGTTTGAAATATTTGAAATATATATTTTAGCCTGTTATAAAATCTTCCAAAGGTGATGATGCTTGAGCATATTCATATTCTTTCAAAAGTCCAACCTCAAAAGCAAGCCTTCCTGCCTCAACAGCTTTAGAAAATGCTAAAGCCATTTTCACAGGGTCTGAAGATGTTGCAATGGCTGTGTTGATAAGCACAGCATCAGCTCCCATCTCCATAGCCTTTGCCGCGTGAGATGGTCTTCCTATCCCAGCATCAATTATGACAGGGATTTTTATCTCGTTTATAATTGGTTTTAAAAGCACTTCACAACCTATACCTTTGTTTGTCCCAATTGGTGAGCCAAGCGGCATGACAGCCTCAACACCAATTTGTTCAAGTTCTTTTGCAAGATTTAAATCTGGGTATATATACGGAAATACTTTGAACCCTTCTTTTACAAGAATTTCACAGGCTTTCAAAGTCTCAATACTGTCCGGGAAAAGATACTTTGTGTCCTTTTCAATCTCAACTTTTACCCAGTTGGAATTTGTAAGTTCTCTTCCTATCATGGCAATCTTTACAGCTTCCTTGTAGTCCTGAGCACCTGAAGTATTTACCATGATTATTGCATCATTAGGGATATATTCTAACACATTTTTGGTATGCTTAGTGTTAGGACCAATTCGTCTTACAGCTACTGCAAAAACTTCTACCCCTGCCTCATAGTACATTTTTTCAATAAGTGAGTAGTCAGGAAGCTTTCCTGTGCCAACAAAAAGTCTTGATTTGAGGGTCTTGCCACCTATCTCGAACATATCAATCGTCTCCTCTCTGCGTATAGTTTTTAAACTTGCAAAACCTGAATCACTTAACCACCGCCTACAAAACTGACAATTTCAACATAATCTCCGTCTTTGAGCAATAAATTTTCCCACATCTCCTTTTTCACAATCTCGCCATTGACTAAAACTGCACAGACTTGAGGATTTAAATTAAGAGTTAGCAAAAGCTCAAGAACATTCCCGCAAAACTCCATCTCTTTGTCATTTACCCTTATCAAGACTTTCACCTCCATTAAAACAAAAGGCTGCCTTTGCCGGCAGCCAATTAAAAATTATTGTTTGAAAAACTTTTGATGGTGGGAGACTTTGTTTTTTCCAAAACAAAAAGCCTTTAATGCCGGACTGATTTGCATTAAAGGCTTTTAAACGCTGTTTTCTCCCTTCGCCGGCATTACCCGGATCAGGTTCAAAGGGTCAAGGCACAGGGATTTTTAGTGCCTACTCTCAGCCGAGCTTTGCCCCGCTCAGCTCCCCCTTAAAACCACTATATTTAATTTTTCACTTTTTAGTATAGCACTTTAAAATACATTGTGCAAGAAATTGTGTGTATAAAGTTTCTCAAGTCGTCTAAGCTTTAGTTAATCTGTTCGCGTGCTATTTTTTCAATCTCCTCAATACTAAGGTTCGTTGCCTTAGAGATGACCTCATACGAAATTCCTAACTGAATCATTCTTTTTGCTGTCTCTATTCTCTCTTGCTGAATACCTTGTTGAATTCCCTGTTGAATTCCTGCTAAAAACTCTTTTGTTTTTGTTTCATCCAAAAGTCTTGCCACATTTGACACAAACTCACCCATTACCTCCACCCCCTTTTGCTTTACTCTCTCAACAATCTTGTCATATTCTTTCTTTTGCTTCTCTCCTAATCTTGGTCTTATAACATGCTGTGACCATAGTAAAAACCTTTCGATATTATTAAAACTCAGCTTCATTAAGCTTTGAGCAATTTCTTGTAATCTGCAAATTAATTCATTACTGTCATTCCTCACCTGTTCTAAATAGAAAATTATTGGTGTTAAAACATCTTCCTCTTCTAAATAATTTTTAATGTCAAATTGAGCGATATCTACAACTTTGTACTTAAAAATATCATCCTTAAAAATATCAAATGCTCCAACTATATCTGTGGGTACTTCCCATCTTCTATCAAGCCCGTTGTAAACTACAATAGGAATAATAGCTGGCAGTTTTTCAACACCATTTCGTATTTCCTCTGCCCATATCGAAATCATATATCGTAATAACCTTTCAGGCATGTCTTTTGCTATAGTTGATTGATTTTCTATCAATATATAAAAATATATATCTCTGTCTTTTAGCCTTGCTTTTGCTACAACATCTGCTTCTACTTGCGAAAATTCCTTTGTAATGTAATTTGTCTTTTTTATTTCAATTGAGCTTTCACGTATTTCGTTCGCCCAACTATAGTTTATAATTTTGCTCACCAAAAGATAAACATCCTTAGGATTTTCAAAAAGAAGTTTAAAAGTGGAATCATGCTCTTTTGCAGGAAGTTTTTCCTTGTTTTCATTGTCCATTTAACTAATTCTCCTTAGAAATCAAATTTTAAAGAAGAGTTAGAATAATCTCTACAGTATTATTATACCACATCTTAACGTAAGCATGAATCGGACAAAATCAAATCAAAACCAAACTCACAACTACTACTGCAACCAAAATACCAATTATTAAAAACCCTATGAACTTGCCAAGCGGCTTTGCGTAGTTTAAATCCCAGCCAAATCCCCCAACCCGCCTTTCGACAAAGAGGGCAGGGTCGTCAGGATTGTAATAAAACATCCCTGCAATCCAGTATTTGTCGTCATCTCTGTCAATTATTTTTTCGGATATTTTTTCTTCTGGCATCAAATTTAATCTTTCAGAATTAATGTTGAATACTTTCATAAGATAATATCCTAATGTTATTAAGGGAAATATGAGAAAAACTGGAAGTAAGGCCAACGTGGTTTGAATATTTATGATGTCAAGCATTGAAAAAATAACCAAACCCATTATAAGCTCTATTAAGACTAAAATCCAAATCAAAAAGTACGCTGTATAGCTTTTTACTTTCTCGTTCTGCTCTGCAGATTTCTCAGGAAAATATATACTCAGTTTCATTTTACCTTTTTTTGTTAGCTCATAAACAAAATATCCCAGTCCCTGAGCTAACAACATACTTCCAAACATCACACTGAGAGGCTTTATGAGTTCTGACTTTGGCCCAATATAATCAACTTCAAGCTTTAGGTTGTAATGAAGTGGAATTATCTTAGGAAGTTGGTTGTATCTCACTACAGTTATTATTAACAAACCTATAAACACACCAATTGGTACTAAAAACCACAACCTTGACGGATATCCCCCTTTTTTATCCTTTTTAATAGGGACAACCACAATTTGCTTTTTTCCTTCTTGCCAATTACCTTTTTTCTTAGCTTTTAAAACTTTTCTGTAGATTACATAGTGATTGAGTGTCATTAAAACAATGACAAACAGTGGATATAATATGTTGTATTTTATCAAAACTCTCTCTGTACTCTCAAAAAGAATATAGAAAAACAACAAAGTAGGAATTAAAACTGTTAGAGCAAAGTTTTTCCAGTATTCTTTATAAAATTTCTTTGTAACTTCACTTTTTTTAATAGTAGGCGGAACGTTTACCCCAAACAAAATATGCTCTCTCGAAAAGTACGGAATAAAAAAACACAGTAGAACAAGAAAAATCTGTGCAGGAAAAGAAAGGATAAAAATCAGTAGTTTTTCATGCATCTTTCTTTCCCCCAAAATCATCAAAAATAGTTTCAATCAACCTTATTAATTCATACTTATTCATACCCTTGCAAATGGCTTTTGCAACAATTGGGGTAACTTCTTTTATTATCTCATTTAAAAACTCTTTATCATAATTTTTACTCACAGCAATATAAGCCCCATGCTTTTTGTTAATAGCAATAAGTCCCATGTATTTGAGCTCATTATATGCCTTTGCAACTGTGTGCATGTTGACGCCGATTTCGCTTGCAAGGTCTCGGATAGAAGGAAGACTATCACCATTTTGAAGTTCTCCTCTTGCTACTGCCTCTATTATTTGGTTCTTTATTTGCTCATAAATTGGTATGTCAGAGGTAAAGTCAATTTTTATAAACATCACACTTTCCGCCCTTTTAGTTTTCTTGTATTCTATGAATGTCTTGCCACTTTATAATGTAGACCAAGCTCAACACAGCCCATAGCAAAACTACAAACTCAAGAACAAATATATTAACTTTCAATAATGACATGTACGCAACCGGTGCATCAATAATTGTGTGAAGCAATATCGCCAGAAGAAGATAATAAAGCTTTCTTTTCTTAACAGCTACCAGAACCAAAAGCGAAAGAGCAATCTGAATTGCCATTGTGAAGATTCTTTCAAAGCCGGCAAAAAGAAACGCCGAATCTGGCGTATTTATCAGGGCACTTTTTATAGTACCGACTACCCCAGCTCCAACCTTGCCTTTTAGAAGCGAATCTAAAATTCCAGCATTGATTAAGAATGAATACACAATGTTATTTATATAGGTTATCCCAACAATTAAAACTGACTCAATTCCCCCATGCCCAATTCCATAAGCAATACCATTTTGATAGTTGAGCCTATCTTTTAAAAACCCTCTAAAACCAATGTATCTACCAATCTCTTCAAAAATTCCAGCTGTCATGCCTAAAAATAGAAAATATAAAATGTAATGTTTGGAAAATTCTATAAAGTAATTTTGTTTTGATAAAATCTGAATTATAGGCATTCTCAGAACAATCTGAGAAATGAAAAATATCAACGCTCCTATTAATATTGACTTCAAAACTCCCGAGTACTTTTTTAAAACAATCACTGCCAGCACAAACGGAAAGAACACTGAAATAATAAGTGTAATGCACATAAAGATAATTTTTAAATTAGATATCAAAACAAAGCACCTCTTTTTAAGTTATATATGTTATATATAATATAACACACATGTTTTAATTGTCAAATAAAATAAAAAAAGAGGGCTTTTGCATCATTCCACCTTGATATGCAAAAGCCCTAAAAGCCACTTCCAAAAACTTTTCTTCTCATTATTCTGTAAACTTACTGTTTTTATTTCTTTTAAAACCTGTTTTTCTTCCTTTGCTTTTATCTCATCTGTCTTTAAAATAAATTTCACTTCACCATCAAGTTCATCTGAAATACCAGAAAATGTCTTATAACTTTGTGAAAATTCTTTAAGCTCATTTAAAGTATCCTTTATATCATTTAGTTTTTCTATTGTCTCATCTGCTTTAGAATACAGCTTTTGTATACCTTCGTTGTGAAATTTATGATAATTAATACTAAGAGACTCTGCACCATCTTCAAGTTTTTTTGAACCTTCTAAAAGTTTCCCTGATGCCGAATAAACCATTTTTATATTTTTATCAAATTCCATCATCCCACCAGAGAGCTGTTTTGCACCTTCATTCAACTTTTCTGTGCCAGAGACAAACTGTGCCGTTGCACTATCAAGTTTTTCTATCCCTTCACAAAATGATTTTGTACCGTTTACAAGTTGATCTTTTGAATTTAAAAGTTTTTTTGCTCCTTCATCCAAAATATTTTTACTATCTTTTAGCTTAGTCGCTGACTGTTTTAAAAGTTTTTGATTCTGTACAATCAAATCAGACGAGTTTGCAATTTTAGCCTGTGCATCTTTCAACTGCATCAAAGCTATGCTTAACTTTTCTTGCCCCTGAGACATCTTTTTTAAATTATCAAGAATCTGTGAAAGACCATTTATCATTGCCTGTTTTGAATCAATTAAACCCTTTATTGCCTGTCTTTGTTTGTCAATCCCTGCTATAAGGTTTGAAACCACATCCTTAACAACAGGAATACTTTCTAACTTTTGTAAACCAGAAATAATTGCATCAAATCCATTGTAAACTATGTTCAAAACCTCAAGTTCCTTTTTATTCCCTTCAAGAAGATTTTGAATTGCATCCTCCAGCTTCTTTGCCCCAGCCACTAAATCCTTCTGTGAAGAATTAGCTAAATCAAGACCAGATGATACTTTTTTTACAGCTTCAAATAGTTCTTGATTCTTTGCAAAAAGAAGCTCATATCCATCTACTATTTTTATTGCACCGTCTGAAAACTGTGAAGTTGCATATGTGTATTTATAAACCCCATCTCCAAACTCTGCCACACCTTTGTAAAGCTTTTGAGAGTTTTTATTAAGTTCACCTGTTCCTATCTTCAGCTGTTTTGAGGATGTATAGAGTTTATTTGTTCCGTCTTCAAGACTTTCTATTCCTTTACAAAGTTGACCTGACGCATCTGATAAAAGTTTTAAACCATTTGTAAACTTTTCAAAATTCAGTGTAAACTCTTTCTCTCCACCAGAAAGTTTTACAGCACCTTCAAGGATTTTTTCACTTGATGTGTAAAGTGTATTAATAGCTTTTTGCAAACTATCAATTGAATCAATCTCTTTTATGTCTTTTATGTCAAGTAGTTTATTTGTTGCAACCATATAGATTGGAGAAAGCTCAAAATACTTACAAGCAGCTGTGATTTCTATATATTTTGGAATATCTACAATATCATTTTCACTCTTCATCCCAAGGCTCTCCAAAAGACCAGGTAAAAGCACCGAAACCACAGCCTGTGTATTTCCCTCTGTTATCACCTCACCAACATTTGTCTTGACATTCTCAAATTTATCAAGAGGAAGATTTACAACTGCAGCAAAAGTCAAAGGTAGATAGATTGTTTTATTCTTTCCATTAATCTTTACAATCTTGTGCTGCTTATTTTCAACTTCTATTTTAATTTTTACCTTTCCAGACCTTCCTGCTAAATATTGAGGTTCTATCTCTTTTCCATTCAAGTAATATTTAATTGAAACTATAAAAGGAAGTTGCTTTGATATAGTTCCCTGATAGAATAAATCATTGGTATTTAACTTCCATGTAATATATTTACCATCCTTTTGGGGACTTTCGTCACCTTTTAGATTTACTATATTTTCAAGCTCTGATTTGTCTTTTATTGTAGAATTTGGAGTATCTGAATGTATCCAGTCAGTTACTATCTGACTTTTTACTTTTCCGGTAGCATCTAAAATAACGTACACTGTTTCTTTCTTTACAGCTTCACCAGCAAAAGCAACGTTTGTTAATAAAAACACTGTTGCAACACACAGAGAAATTAATTTTAAAAATCTTATATTTCTCATCATATTATTTCACTCTCCTTTTTTTACTCTTTCTCTACAAAGTCTCATATTCTTCTTCAGGTTTTATTGAAGCTTTTTTTGTTCCCCAGCTGAACGTTGTTTTTGCAATAACACCTTCAAATAAAAGAAGCAATGATGGCAGAATAAACAATATAACTATCATACTTATGACTGCACCTCTTGAGAGCATTTCACAAAGACTTCTTATCATATCTATTTTTGCAATGATTGCTACTGCTAGTGTTGAAAATGCAAACGCAAGTGCACTTGTAACAACAGACCTTGAAGAAGTTTTCACTGCTACTCTTATAGCTTCAAACCTGTCAAGTCCTTTTCGTATTTCTTCCCTGAACCTTGTTGTCATCAAAATGGCATAGTTTATAGCAGAGCCAAGTTGAATTGTTCCAAGAACTATTGAGGCAATAAACGGCACCACTGTTTTTGTATAATATGGAATTGATAAATTAATCAAAATTGCAAGCTCTATAGCAGATACCAAAATTACTGGTATTGAGATTGATTTAAACGTAATCAAAATGATAATAAATATTGCTAAAATTGAAATAAAATCCACTCTTTTGAGGTCTATATCTGCCATTTCAATCATATCTTTTGTCAAAACACCTTCTCCAGTCACATAAGAGTTTTTGCTGTACTTCTTTACAATATGCTGAATCATCTCTATCTGTTGATTTTCCTCCTGCGTTGCTGCTTTGTAAGCAGAGTTTACCATAATAAGTTTATATTTACCTTTTTCAAAATTATCTTTTAATTCTTGCGGAATAAAATTCTTCGGTATAGCCGGACCTAAAACTTCATCAAATGCCAAAACTTTCTCTACACCTTTTACATTCTTAATTTCCTCACACATACTTTTGATTTTGTAACCCGGTAAAGACCTGTCAACCAGAATCATATGAGTAGTAATCATGTTATATTCTTTTTTGAGAAGATCAGTTGCCTCAACAGACTTCATTGTTTTTGGCAGTGAATCAATAAGGTTATAGTAAACCTTCAAATTATTTCTACCATATATAGCAGGTATAAATGCAATGAGAAAGATTATAAACAAAATTACATAATTTTTAGAAACAAAGTTTGCTGTATGGCTAAATGTTGGCAATATGTTTTTAAGCCTATATTTATGGATTGCATTATCAAATTCAAGTATCAGTGCTGGAAGTATTGTAATTGTTCCAAGCACGCCCAAAAATACTCCTTTTGCCATGACAATCCCTATATCTGCCCCGATTCTAAGTCGCATTGCACAAAGTGCTAAAAATCCTGCAATGGCTGTTGCAGCGCTTGAGAGTATTGCAACCAGGGTCTTTGATATTGCCTCTGCCATAGCCTCTTCCTTTGATTCAAATCTTTTTCTTTCTTCATCATATCTGTGCATAAGGAAGATTGAAAAATCCATGGTTACACCAAGTTGCAAAACTGCTGCTAAAGCCTTTGTTATATAAGAAATCTGTCCAAGGAACTTATTTGTCCCAAGGTTATAGATAATAGCCATTCCAATGCTCAGCAAAAATAAGATTGGTATTACCGGAGATTCCATTGTCAAAATTAATAGAATGAATATAAATAAAACTGCAATAGCAACATAAAGCGGAGTTTCTCTGTCTGAAAGATCTCTTGTGTCTTTGATTATTGCTGACATACCACTCAAAAAACACTGTTTTGTAGCTATTTTTCTAATTTCAGAAATTGCGTTCTGTGTTTCAATTGATGCTGCAGAGTTACTGAACTGAATCAACAAAAGGGTGGAGTCTTTACTATAGAAGGTTGTTCTTAACACCTCTGGTAACATATCTTTTGGAATTGTAGGATCTAAAAAGTCATCAATCCATATAACTTTTTCAACTCCATTAACTTTTGAAATTTTTTCTTTCATCTTTTGAATATCAGAAATGTTCATCTTACCTTTTACAATTAGCATAGATATTGCAGCTTGCTTGAAATCTTTGTCAAGTATTTCTTGCCCTTTTGTGGAATCTAAATCCTTAGGCAAATATGTGAGGATATCATAATTTATCTTTGTTGTAATAAACCCATAAACTGACGGTATCAAAAGCAAAACTGCAATCACTAATACAAGTTTTCTATGCTTTGCTATAAAAAGGCCAAATTTATGCATGCTGCATCATCTCCGAAAAATTATTTTTGACTATTAGTCATGTTTTATGATATCTCAAAACTGACTAAATGTCAATATATTAATTTGAATTTTTGAAATAACCCAAATGTTATTTTAAGCAAAAGATAAATAGCAAAATGGGAAAATTAATAAAAATAAAAAAACAGGGCTTTCATAAAACAACCCTGTTTTTTGCAAATTCTTTTTTACTATCTCTTATTCATCCTTATTCAACAGTTTCATTTCCTCTACTCATCTGTCGCTGCAATCTTTCTGTTAAAGCCTTTGCTGCATTATAGCCCATCTTCTTTTGTCTGTTGTTCATTGCAGCAACCTCAACAATAATTGCAAGATTTCTGCCGGGTCGTACAGGTATCACAAGCGTTGGTACTTTTATCCCCAAAATTTCTATGTACTGGTCATGAAGACCAAGTCGTTCATATTCCTTTCCCTGTTTCCAAGTTTCAAGCTGAATTACAAGGTCAATTCTTTCGGACTCTTTAACACAACCAACACCAAACAGGTTTTTAACATCCAAAATACCAATTCCTCGAATTTCTATAAGATGCCTTATAATCTCAGGTGCTTCACCGACAAGTGTTTTCTCAGAAACCTTTCGAATTTCAACTGCATCGTCTGCAACAAGTATGTGCCCTCTCTTCACAAGCTCTAAAGCAGTTTCGCTCTTCCCAACCCCACTTTCGCCAAGCATCAAAACACCTTCACCATACACATTGACAAGAGTGCCATGGCGGGTAATCCTTGGTGCAAGTTCGTGTGTTAAAAATGTACTCAAGTTTGTCATGAACCTTGTTGTAACCTCTTGAGTACGAAGAAGAGGAACACCATATTTTTTTGAAAATTCTAAAAACTCTTCAAAAGGTTGCTGGTTTGAGGTAATAATCACACACGGAATATTTCGCTGAAAAAGTCTCTCAATTGCATCTCTTCGCTGCGTGGGTGTCATGGTCTTCAAATACGCCATCTCAGAAATTCCTATTATCTGAATCCTTTGTTCATCAAAATATTCAAAAAAACCCATAAGCTGTAAAGCCGGTCTGTTCAGGTTCATATCCTTTATTTTTCTTTCTTCAAGTCCACTAATTTCTGTTAAAGACTCTAAATTAAGTTCTTTGAGCATTTTACCAACTGTTGTATAAAACAATCTATAATCACACCCTTCCTGCATCAATTGACTGTTTTTTATACTCCAATCTTTTCTTTTATCTTCAAAGCTACTTCATATGGAATATCAGCAGCTTTTACAATCTCTTCAATGCTTGCTTTCCGCAAATTATCAATTGAGCCAAAAGTTCTAAAGAGCTTAAGTTTTCTTTTCTCTCCTATTCCCTCTATTTCATCTAAAATTGACTCATACAGATGTTTCTTTCTAACTTCTCTGTGGAACTTCACTGCAAACCTGTGCGTCTCTTCTTGAATAGCATATATAAGTTTATACACAAGCGGATACTCTTGAATACCTACTTCTTTACCATTGTAAATCAAGTCTCTTGTTTTGTGTCTATCATCCTTTACCATGCCAGCAACAGGAATAGAAAATCCCAAAGTGTTCAAAACCTCTAATGCAGCATTAACCTGATTTTGTCCACCATCAATCAATATCAAATCAGGAATTCGCCCATGTTTTTCTAAGCTAGTAAATCTTCTTGTCAAAACCTCTTTGACGCTTTTTATATCATCCTGACCCTCAAATCCTTTTATCTTGAACTTCCTGTAAAACTCTTTGTTGAACCTCCCATCCTCAAACACAATCAAAGTCCCTACATTGTCAGCACCTGCAATGTTGGAAATATCATAGCTTTCAATCTTTTCAATTTCATTCTCAAGTCCAAGGAGATTTTTAAGAGTTAAAAGCGCCTCAGCATATACATCATCTACTCTTTGCCTGTTTGCAAGAGAAATCTCTGCATTCTTTTTTGCCATGTCAAGAAGCTGCTTTTTTTCACCCTGTTTCGGAACAGTTACTTTCACTTTGAAACCATAAAGTTTTTCTATCATCTTTTCAATATTGTCAGCATTTTCTATTGTGTGAGGAATTATGATTTCCTTTGGCAGCGATACAACATCAGAGTAGTACTGCTCTAAAAATCTCTCAAATGTGTCCTCATCGGCTTTCAAAACAAACTCTTCCTTGTTTATAAGTTTGCCATTTCTGATAATCAGCACAACAATTGCAATGTGTGTGTGGTCTTTTGCGAAGTTTATAACATCTTCACTTCTGTCATCCGCATAAATGACTTTCTGTTTTGTGATTATTTGCTCAAGACTTGAAAGCTTATTTTTTATCTCCTGTGCCTTTTCAAACATTAGATTTTCAGCATATTCAAACATTTTTGCTTTGAGCTCCTGAACAATCTCATCACCTTTGCCGCTCAAAACTTTTATTGCCCCTTCAACAAGTCTCTGGTACTCTTCTTCTGCTACATCCCCTTTGCATACACCAAGACACTTTTCTATATAAAAATTAAGGCAGGGTCTGCCTTTGCCAAGCTGGTCAGGAAACTTTTTCTTGCAAGTCCTGAGCATAAAAAGGCTTTTGAGTAGCTCTACCGTCTGCTTTACAGAATACCCACTGACATATGGACCAAAATATCGGCTGCCGTCCTTTTCAATCTTTCTTGTTGTCACAAGCCTTGGAAACATCTCGTTTGTTATCTTTATATACTGGTAGTTTTTATCATCTCTCAACAGAACATTGTACTTTGGCCTGTATTCTTTTATGAGGTTGCACTCTAAGATCAAGGCTTCTATCTCGTTGTCTGTCACAATATAGTCAAGGTCTTTTATTTTTTTCACCATAAGCCTTGTCTTTGGCAGCATGTCTGATGAATTTTGAAAATACTGTCTGACCCTATTTCGCAGGTTTACAGCCTTACCAACATATATAACATTTCCATTTTCGTCTTTCATTATATAAACCCCTGGCGATGTCGGAAGATTTGAAAGCTTTTCCTCAAGCAACATCAGGTCATCTCCTCTTTTGGCTACATAGCATTTTCTATTGAGATTGAGTTTTAGTTTGATTATTTTCTGAAATCTCCACTTTTATGTAAGTTGGAAAGACTTCAAACTCTTTAATATTTTCGGGCTTTTCAACCAACACCTGAAGGTCATAACTCCCTTTTGTCAGATTTGAAACATCCACATACGCCTTCAAAGAATTAAAATCTACAGAATTTTGCGCACTTTGGTAATATTTGAGTTCTACTTTAACTTTGTCAGGACTGAGCTTCGCAAGAAGCCCTGGTGATAGTCCTCTCACTTCAATAGGTATATTGATAGATTTCTCAACAATTGAATCTGTGTATATGATGATTGTAACTTGTTTTACATTATCCAAAGACTTTATATTTTTTGGAAGACTAAAGTCAAATTGGAATGTTGAAACATTGTCAAGCATCTTTGTATCAATAGTCCCTACAACAATCTCATTTATTGAGTTTATGTCTTCTTCTTTTCCTGCTATATTGATTGTAGAAGGTTTTAAAATTATCTTTGAAATAACCTTACTGGGTGGAAGACTACCTTTGAACTTGACACTCAAAGGTACCTGTTTTGTTTTGAGTATCTCCACATACACATCTATGCTCTTTTGGGATAGTTCAAAAAGCGATGTTATGTCTTTTCCCCTTGAATCTATTACCTTTACAGGTACAGACGCTTTGAACGACCTGTCATTAAGACTTAGGTTCAGCTGAGCTACGCATTCAGAAATCTCTTTTATATCACTCTCAGCACCTTTTATGCTTATCACGTTAGGTTCTTCCTGATAATTATTTATAATATAACCCTTTTTGGGATTTCCATTTATCTCAACAATAACATCTTTCTGGATTGTCACAAGATTGTCAATAGATACCGTAACATTTCTGGGATACACACTCTCAATGTTAATCCTGTGGTAAGGATTCTGGATAGCTACTGGAAGTTTTACTTCTCCTGTCTGTCTTATATCAGAAAAATCTACCATTGCTTGGATATTCTTTTCGTCAACTTTGCTAAGTTCATCCTGTGTACCGCTTATAACTATTCTTACCTCTTTTGCATCAGCTTCTGTCATCACAAGGCCTTTTGACAAAGTTGCAACGTTGTATCTAATGGGAATAATTATCTCTCTTTTCTTTATAGGATTTATAATGCTATTTACATAGAACCACAAAACAATTGCAATCAAAATTGAAACAACTCTGAGCCAGAAATTACCATCTTTTGGTCTTTTTATTGCAATCTTTTTCAAATCTTAACGCCTCCACTTGAAAATACTTAGTCCATTCTTCCCTTCTTCTTGCTTCAAAGGTCTGAGAAGTATCTTCCTCAAAGCCTCAGGTCCTAAGTTTCTTGTAAGACCACCGTTGTACGCAACAGAAATAATCCCTGTCTCCTCTGACACAACAATTGCCGTTGCATCAGAGTTTTCAGATATACCAAGTGCCGCTCTGTGCCGTGTTCCAAGTTCTTTGCTTATGTATCTGTTCTCAGACAGAGGCAAAAAACATGCAGCCGCTTTTATTTTCCCATCTCTTATAATCACAGCACCATCATGAAGCGGGGTGTTTGGAATAAATATATTTATCAAAAGTTGGGATGAAATCTCTGAATCAATTATAATTCCTGTATTGATAATATCTCCTATTTTAGTCTGACCTTCAACAACAATCAATGCACCAATCTTGTTTTTTGAAAGATACATCACAGCCTTTATTATCTCTTCAACGCTGTTTTGCCACTTTATTGCCATTTTCTCATCAGGGCCAAACCACAAAAACTTGCCCCAGATTTTGCTTCTTCCAATCTCCTCTAAAGCACGTCTTAGCTCTGGCTGGAAAACTATCAAAAGCGCCAGAACACCATATGACAGTGTATTTGTCAAAAGCCAGTTTATAACATTAAGATTCAGCCATTTGCTAACCTGTGTTATAACAATTAAAACAGCTATGCCTTTTATGAGCTGATACGCTCTTGTGTCTTTTATCCATACAATTATTTTGTATATCACAAACGACACAATTGCAATGTCAATAATATCAAACGGCGAAATTCTGATTAGTGTTACGTTTCTCAAAAACTCCTGAAGATAAAAAGAAAAATCTTTCAGCAAACCTTTCTCCCCCACTATTTTCTAAATATTACCAAGATACACATTCACAAGATACTTTTTAGCAACCTCTCTTAGTCTCATTAATGTCTCCTTTGGTGTTGGTGGAAGAGTCATCTTGTATCTTGGAAAATATCTTGTAAGGTGCAGCGGAATTCTATCATCCATTGAGGCAATCCACTTTGCAAGACTTTCTATTTCTTCATCCCTATCATTTAACGTTGGAATAATGAGTGTTGTTATTTCAATATGAATCTTTTCGGCACATATCTCAACAAACCTTTTTACTGGTTCTAAATCCCCACCACAAACCTTTTTATAAAACTCATCATTAAAAGCTTTAACATCAATGTTTGCACTATCTATTATTTCAAGTAGTTCATAAAGCGGCTCTTCATTCAAATACCCATTTGTAACAAGTACAGTCTTAAGCCCTTCCTGTTTAAAAGCTTTTGCTACATCCATTACATATTCAAACCAGATGGTAGGTTCATTGTAAGTAAAAGCAATGCCAATACACTTTGGATCTTTTTTAGCAAGAGCAATGAGCTTCTCAGTCTCAACCTCAAACACGTTTGGACTGAGCTGCGAAATCTCAAAGTTCTGGCAATGAAGGCACTTAAACGAACACCCAAATGTCCCTATAGAAAGTATAGTTGACCCCGGATAAAAATGATAAAGAGGTTTTTTCTCTATAGGGTCAAATGCAATCGAAGAGATATAGCCATAGTTTAGCGAATACAGAATACCATCAACATTTTTTCTTGCTCTGCAAAAACCAGTGCTGCCCTGTGGTAAGATACATCCATGTGGACAGAGCTTGCATCTGACTTTTTTGCCTTCAAGCTTTTCATAATATCTTGCCTCAACCATTTTATTCTCTTCCCTTACTTGTGTCTTTCAACTGTAAACCTTTCTATCTCAAAATCTTCACTTTCATAGTCAATTCCTGCTTTTCTGCAGGCTATCTTAAGCTGCTCTTCAACTGTGTCAACGCCTTCAAGGTCAGGAAGCAAAAGCCCTTGCCTGGTCCCTTTTCTCACAATAACCCCATATTTTTTAGGGTCAAGTTGGTCTTTTGAACTTACCTTTTCAGGTGGGCTTAGAATATCAACATCATACACAAGGCTGTCAAGCTCATCTTCGGTAACTTCTTCAAACCTTGGATCATAAAACCCTGCTGCAACAGCGTTTCTGATTATCTCTTTTGCGATATTCTCCTGTGTCGGGAAAATTGTGCCTATACAGCCTCTTAAATTCCCGTCCTTTTTGATTGACACGAAAACTCCTGCTCTTTCTTTTAGCATTCTTTCTGTGACATAATCTGGTATGTAGTCTAAGTACCTGCGGTGTCTTACATAGTATTCTAAGCTTTCTCTTGCAAGTCTTATATATTCATCTTCATTTTCTCTTATCCTTTTTAATCTCTCTTCTTTTTTTTGAACTATCTCCTCAAGCAAAGAAGAACTTGCTTCCCCTTTCTGGTAAAAGGCAGCAACACAGTATCCAACGCCAAAAGGTCCTTCATACGAATAAACCTTGGACTCTATACTATAGCCCTCAAATGCACCAAGCAAAACCTTTATGGACCTGAAACCACATTCTGCCGCATTTTCTGAAAGCACAGGGTCTATGTCATAAAGTGCTCTTATGTTGCTTCCTTGCAAAAGTTCAACCAGAAGTCTGTCAAACTCTGGTCCTTCCTTTGCAAACCCGTAAGGTCCATCGTAAGAGAGTTTGTGCGAAAGGTCACCTGAAGCCACAATCAAGCCTTTTTTTCCTTGTTTTTCAATTGCCTTTCTCAGTATCATTCCATATTTATAAAGGTTTATATCATCAAGCATACAATAGGATGTGTGAATAAGCTCAAAGTCTTTATATCTTCTGGTTATAAAGTAAAGTGGAACCAATGCGCCATGGTCAAGTTCTCGCGAAACACTATATCTTTTTTGAAGTTTGTCTGATACAAATGCAACTGCTAAACCTTCTTGAGCACACATTTTTGCAATTTCTTGAACTATCTCAAGGTTATTTTTAAAGCTAAATTTTGCTCCATATACACCCCATTTTGCAAGGTCACCAGTAATTTCTGGTTTGTCATTCAAGAAAAAAGCATTCGAAAACACAGGTGCATGAGGTGATATTATGGCTATGACCTCTGGTTTATATTCAGCTATTTCATCTGCTACCTTTTCCAAAGCATTTAAGGTTGCCTGGCACTTTTTCTCCTCGCCTCTCCCAATCTCGGGAATCAAGACTGGTGGATGTGGTAATAAATACCCTACCATTTTTGCCTGCCCCTTACTTTGATTTTCTTTAGATTTTCATATATAATATTTTACCCTTTTTTTGTGCTTGCTTCTACTGTCCAAATATTAAAAAGTTGTTACAAAAAATTTACTGCACATTTTCAAAAAATTTATGATATAATTGCTAATAAAATTTTGAATTGCTGGGTTTTTGACAGGGAGTGATTTTTATATGGTAAATGTTAAAGGAAAATGGGCATTGATAACTGGTGCAAGCAGAGGAGTTGGCTATCAAATTGCAACTTTCATGGCTAAAATGGGTTGTAATCTTATTTTGCATGGCAGGAAATTAGAGCATTTGAAAAAAATATCTGAAGAAGTTAAAAAATTTGGAATTGAAACTTACTGCGTCCAGGCAGAGTTTTCGGAGCCTACCCAAGTTGTAACTATGCTTGATGAAATAGAATCAACAGGTATCGCTGTTGACATTGTATTCAATAATGCTGGACTGCAAGTAGCATATCGAAAAGATTTCTGGAAAACTCCTATCGAAGATTTTGAAATAAGTTTTCGTGTTAACTTTATTTCAGCAGCTCTCATCTGCCATCGTTTAATACCACCAATGATTGAAAGAGGTTTTGGCAGAGTTGTGAACGTTACTAGCGGAATCAAAAACGAACCGGAACAAGCAGCATATTCTGCCAGCAAGGCTGCTCTTGACAAGTTTACAAAGGACCTATCTTCAAAACTTGATGGAACAAATGTAATGATTAATCTGGCTGACCCCGGCTGGTGTAGAACCGACCTTGGCGGACCAAATGCTCCAAATCCTGTTGAAAGTGTTATCCCGGGAATAGTTGTAGGCGCCTTTATAGATGATAAAAAGAGCGGAAGACTTTTCCCAGCTCAAGCTTTCACAGGTTTGACTCTTGAAGAAGCAGTGGCAAAAGCTGAAAAAATGAGTTAATAAATCTAATGATTATAAAATAGAGAATAAGTGTAAAGGGGCTATCCTTTCATAAGTTTCAGGAGAGCCCCTACTTTTGTCTCATTATATCTTAGCCTTTTGCAGAAACGCTCAATATGAGCGTTATCAAGCTTTATAAAGATTCAAAAAAGTCTGGTCTCCATCCTCAAGGCTTCGGCTCTCTACAACTCTTGATATCCTTTTGGGCTTATTTAATAAGTTTATCGACTTATCCAACTACATACCTTCTTATTTCTACAACGCTTACTACAAATACTTCGGCAAGCATAGACCATTCTCCTTAGAATCTATGCTTCTAAAGCTTCTCTGTTCAAAAATTTCTCAAACTCAATACCCTTGATTTTTCTTCGGGCTGTGCTTCTTATACTACCCATGGACTTAGTTCTTTCTATAATTGTTCGCATCAATGTTCACTCTATTTCCACTTTCTCGCGCTTCATAAAAATCTTTAACACACAAATTCATAAACTTTTCCAAAATATCTCTATCCACGCACACAATATTTCTCTTAGGCAATCCCCTGAACTTGCTTCAATCTTAATCTTCAATACAACCGGCATTGTCCCAAAGGTCCGTAAAAATAACCCTAAATTCATTCATCTACTGTTGAAAAATACCTCAAAAGCTAACCCTGATTTGTGACTTTGTTTTTTACTTAACCTTCTAAAACCAAGAAGCTAGAAGGCTTAGGATACTATTGTCTTTTTTGATATTGTTAATTTTTGTCATATGTTTGTTGTTGATTATTTTTGCTTGCATTGATAATATTAGGTTGTCATATTGCTTTTCTTTTTGTATCTTGATTATATTTTATATTAGTATTGGCATCTCTTACCTTCAATCATAACCTATTTGGTAAACGGTTATATATGATACATTTGTTATCTTCGTAATTACCTTAATACTCGTAGTATTTGACAATTGACTTATTATCCATGCTGCGAGTCTGTTTGTCATTCTTTGATACTTAGGCAAAAAGTTAACTTCCTCACAAAATTTCTTCTTACAAACTTTACAGACATATTTACGTTTCTTTAAAATAAGTACATCTTCTTGCCTAAGTTTTATTTTTCTACTATGCAATTCAATACAAGCACTCTTTTTTTATTTATCTACCCTGATATTTATTATATAGAGCCTTATATCTTTTTTCTTTCTGTTTTCTTAGGCAACTAAAATTCCAGAAGTCATACACACTAAATTACCAACATTAATTCAATGCAAAGTATTTTAATTACTGTAAATAAAGTTGTTTGTAAAGATCTACTAAACTTATTTTTTGTTCTTCTATGCTTTTAATTACAATTCCCTCTCTCAATATACCTTTGATTTTCTCAAAGTATCTTTCGTTTTCTTCAAATTTCGTAGTTATAAAAATTTATTTAGTGCTTGTTATTTCTATTATTGCTTTATTCTACCACATGAAGATTAGATTCAACCTGCTTTTTGTATTAATTTAGATATTATACCATATTGCGGCGGGTATTTATCCACAATAACCATGGTGTTTACCCTCTCATGTCTCTCAGGGTCTTTCTTACCTTGCCCTCAATTCCCTCGTCCCATCTACCATGGCGTGGATGTCGGTTATGCTCGTATGCAGGGTCTTCGCCCTTATGGGGATTGTACTCCGACCACCCGCTCTCATTTTTTAATCGTCCTATAAAAATTCATTTAATTTATCTAATTCCTCTTTCCTTCTATATCTTAATCTTAACACACTTTCTATGATTTGAACTCTTAATAAAAGGGGCGCTTTGCTACTCGACATGTCTTAATTCTTCTCGCAAAGCTAAGAAACTTTTACCCCCTCAAGATGTGTACTCTGCTAATCTTTCGCTCCTACTTTAAACTAAAATTTCTCAAGTTGGGAGTTAAAATAAAATTGTGTCCACTGTATAATTAGTATTGAAATAATCATCAAAGGGGGCTACTTAAGAATGAATAAAAACAAAATTATTGAGACTGCTAAAAACATGGCAAAAGAAGCAAGTATTAAATATGTATTGCTTCCTGTGATGATCCTAACCGCCCAGCTCTAAAGCAACTAAAAGTAAAACTTGCTCGATTGCTTTATGTTATCGGAAAGATAAGTAGCCTTGCTAAAAATGACAATGACAAAGGTAATGGTTTTTATTGAAGTAAAACTTGCAACACCTGTTGGCAGTCTTGAAATCTCTGTCCCTCGCACGCGCTACTTCCAATTTCCGACCTTCTATCCTCTCCTTCCCGCTACAAAAGAGTTGATAGTTTTCCTACTTACCTGCTTATGTCGCAAGTATGCCAATGGTTATTCTTGAGCGTTCCCTTGTCCAGACTTTGAAAGCTTTGAATCTTCCATATTCCGAAAATGAAATACCAAAAATCAAAGAAGACCTTAAAAATGAGCTTGAGTTTCCCAAACAAAGAGAACTTACCTGCAAGTGCTTTTGCTCTTATCATCGATAGTTATTCAAAAGTAAAGTTAAGGTAATTGTAAGAGCAAATTTGCTACTTGCAATGCCTGCCTCGGTATCGACTAAGAAAGGTAAAAAAGACATTTTCGGTATTCTGCCCTTTCTTCGGCAAAGAAAATAAGGCTTACCTGGATGAAAGTTTTTGACGATCTAATTACAAGAGGTCTTAAAGAAGTGTTGATGATAAAATAAAAATGTACTGAAAGTGGAATATAAGAATGTACAAAATTGTACATTGATATGATATCCTTTCTCATTGTGAGGAGGGATATCAAATGAAGAACCTAACAGCACATTTAAACATGATAAGGGCGATGAAAATGAAACCTAACTTTTCAGAACTTGCAAGAATATATGGGATGGATAGAAGAACCGTGAAGAAATACTATGAAGGCTATGAAGGAAAACCTAAGAATAGAAATAAACCAAGTAAATTGGACAAATACTATGATGAGATAAAATCAAAGCTTGCTATCAAAGGAGTTACAGTCAAGGGTGTTTATGAATATTTAAAATCAAAAGATAAAAATATAGGAACATACTCAAATTTTAATAAGTATGTTAAGAAAAAAGGATTAAAGCCAGAGAAGAAAGTAAAAGGACATCCAAGATTTGAGACCGCTCCAGGTGAGCAAGCACAAGTTGATTGGAAAGAAAATATAAAGCTTGTATCAAAAAGCGGAGAAGAATTTGTTATTAATGTTCTTGATTTTAAATTAGGTTATTCAAGATACTGCTGTTTTGAGATAAACAGGACAAAAACTCAAGAAGAATTAATAGAAACTCTAATTAAAATATTCAAAAGTATAGGGGGAATACCAAAAGAAATTTTATTTGACAATGCAGCGGCAGTTGTTGATATAACAGGTGAAAAAATTAAAGTGAATTCAAGATTTAAAAGCTTTGCGAAAGACTTTGGATTTGAAATAAAGCTTTGCAAACCCAGACATTCGTACACAAAAGGAAAAGTTGAAGCAGCAAACAAGTTTATAGATTGGATACTGCCATATCAGGGTGAATTTGAAACAGAAGAGGATTTAGTAAGGATAATAAAAGAGATAAACGCAAAGGTCAATATGCAACCAAATCAAACAACTCAAGTCCCACCTGCTCTTCTGTTTCAAAAAGAAAAAGAGTATTTACTACCCTTGCCAGATAAAAAGTTAATAGAGAGTTATTTGGATTGCTACAAATCAGTAAAAGTCCAAAAGGACTCTCTGATTTACTACAAGGGAAGTAAATACTCTGTTCCACCCGATTACATAGGAAAGACAGTTAGAGTAAAGGAGGTGGAAAACAAAATTTATATATATTATAACACAAACCTGTTAAGGATACATATTATTGATGAAAAAAGTATCAATTATCACGATGAAGACTACAATCAGCTAATGCTAAGAAGAGTTGGTCAAAAAGAAGAACTTGACAAGATATGTGAGGAGAACCTCAAGAAATTTGATAATCTGTTGAAGACTTAAAGAAAGGAGAAAATCTAAAAATGAGCAATTATGTGAAACTACTTAACAACTTAGAAGAGTTAGGACTTCACAACATAAAGAATAATCTTGACAAATACTTAGATCTAGTGGCAAGCGGAGAAAAGAGTATGACAGATGCATTGTATGAACTTAGTAACTTAGAGATAAAAGCAAAAGAAGAAAGAGCTATATTAGGATGTGTGAGGGTGGCAAATTTCCCATTTATAAAAGGCATAGAAGATTTTGATTTTTCATTTCAGCCAAGTATAAACAAGCAACAAATAATGGATTTAATGAGTTTAAGATTTTTAGAAGGGAATGAAAATATACTGTTTGTAGGGACACCCGGAGTAGGGAAAACGCATTTAGCCACAGCAATAGGAATAGAGTGTGCAAAACGGAGGTATTCCACATATTTCATACATTTTCAAGAATTAATAGCCCAGCTAAAAAAGGCACTGTTGGAGAACAGATTAGAATACAGGCTTAAGCATTTTTCAAAATATAGAGTTTTAATAATAGACGAGATAGGTTATTTGCCTATAGATAATGATGGAGCGAATTTATTTTTTCAACTTATATCGAGCAGATATGAGAAGAGCAGCACAATAATAACAACTAATGTTGTATTTTCAGAGTGGGGAGAAATATTTGGTGGAGCGACGATAGCAAATGCAATTTTAGACAGGCTACTCCATCATTCTTACGTGATTTTCATAAAAGGACCTTCATACAGATTGCAGTCAAAAACAGCATATTTTAGCAACACAAACCAGCAAAGCTAAGTTTATTTTTTGTACATTTTTATTTTCGATTTTTTGTTCATTTTGATATTGACATTTACAAGAAGTTTTAATTGTCATAAGCGATGACTTTCCTGGTATTATAGATGCTGTCAAACTTGCTTATCCTCTTGCTGACCTTTAGCTTGCTTTTGTCCACCTCCAACAAAATAGCAGAAAACATATGACAAAAGATAAAGCTTTCCGCTTTTAACAAGAGTTAAGAACAAACTTAGAATTTCTTCCTCCGATTTTTTGATTGAGCTGTACTGAAATTTAAAGAACTTTGCGATGGATACCTTTCAAAATATCCTCGATTTTATTGCTGCAATATCAGAAAAAGCAGAGTTTTATTCTGTCCATATGAAATACCCTGAGGAATTAAGAAAGCTTTTTCTACAAATGCCGCTTTATGTGTAAATAGCATGATTGAGAAGGCAAGAAGTAAATTCAGGTGGATACTTTAAGCTGCTTGCGTCTTAGAAATTAATATTTACTTACAGGAAGAGAACTTACGCCGTACAAAATGGAAAAATGGAGTTCCCAGCATTAGAAAATGCATTAACAACATAACCCAACTTTACAACTTACGTTATAAATTGGAAACACAAAATTCTTGACAAGTCTCCATATTGAAACTCATAGCTCTGCCCTGCTAACCATTCTCTCACTGTTTTATCCTTAGTAAATTCCTTTTTAGACGAATAATACCCGCTTATTTTCCTGTGAATCTCTTTATCAATCGCTATTACATTCTTAGTATTGTGTATCAATCTTGCATCAAAACCAGATTTCTTTATCTGACATTGCTCCACTATATGATGCCACTCTTTATCTTCTCCAGGTGAACCAAGATATTTCTTAAGCTCTGCAAAACTTTCAAATGACTTTCCATATTTGAGAACATACTCTGCTGTTGAAAGCTTTTTCTCAATCTTTGCAAACTTGCCAAGATATGTCCTTACCCTCTTGCCCGCTTTGCCAAGAACTGATACTAACTTTCCTGCTGCCTTGCCAAATACTCCTGTGCCGCCTGTTGCAAAGTCACTTATTACCTCTACTATGTTGCAAACCGCTATTCCTAAATATTTCCCATACTCTATTACCTTGCTGTCACATACTGCTTCTCTTCCAAATACATCTGAACTTAGCTTTATTAACCTCTCTACAGGCTCTATATACTCCTTAAAATACCCTTCTGCTAATACACTTGCTATGTCACTAAGTCTTATTACACCTTTTATTATACCAACTACTATGTCCTTGAAAAACCCTAAATTCTTTAGCGATAATCCATCTGTTGCTTCTACTATCTTCTGCTCTCAATTCTAACATATCACTATTACCATACATTATATTCCTCTACAACCTTCTACTTATAATAATTTAAAACTCTTCTTTAATTTGGACTTTTTTAATTTATTGTTACTTATACTCTCTTAATTTCTCTATCTTAGGGCTATGTCTTGATATTGCATCTACTATCATATTACTAGTAATAAAACAATAATGAAAAATATTCTCCTTAAATTTCCCTCTTCCTTCCTTTTCTAACCATCTGATAAACTCTGAATTCTTTACTTTAAAAAAACATTTCCTTTCCGGTTCATATTTTTTTGTATTCAAAAACATAACATCTAATAACAACCTTCTGCCAGTTTCTGTAATCCTTAACGCTTCTATACTATCATTAAATGTTATTAAAATTTTATCTTTATAATTTTTACCATGTTTATTTTTCCTTAACTCACCATTTAATAGTATGCTAACTCCACCCTCATCGTATATTACTTTTTCAAGACTTATTTCTTGTAGATATTTACTATCAATAAACTCTTTATACTCTTCTTTGACATACTCCCACGACATATCTGTAAGTTCTAATCCTTCTATCACTTTTTCTATGTCAACCTCTATTATACTCTTATTCAATGGATCTATCACATCCAGTGAGGATCCCAAATATTCTAAAACATAATTAGACGTAGGTATAATCCAATGCTCTATATCGTCAGGAAATGGATAGCTTTCTTGAATTAACCAGTTTATATATCCTGTATTTCTTCCAACATACATAGACAAGTCTTTCTTACATTTATTAGAGGCTTTTGATTCCAATATCTCGATTAATCTCTTCCTATTTTGCGTTGCACAATATAGAATTGAATATGGCAAGCTTGCCCATATTTCAAATTTATTTTTCTCATAAATCAATGTCATTAAAATTCCTTTACCATATTCAAATTTAAATGCACTAAATCTTACTTCATTATCCAACCATTTCATTTCTACATAACCTTCTCTCATTCTTATAATTCAATTTCCTTATTTATATATAGAAATGTAAATAGACTTAACATTTTGTTCTTTGTGTTTTAGTTGTATTTGTTTTAAAAGTTAAATACTCGAATCTCAAACATTAATTTTGTATTGTTATTTTACTTTAATAATTACATTTATTTCATTCAGATTTTTTAACTTACTTTGTAATTTCTATCTAATAAACAACAACATTTTTCAGTTCCTAAAAAAATATTTATTTCCTATTAGCAGATAGATAAATCAATCCAATGAGGCTTTAATATTATCAGTTAAGGTAGTCTACTTAAAATTATCTCTAATTATCTCTATTTGAAATTTCACTGTTATTTCTTTTTAGTTTTTCTATTGTAGGTTCACATTTTGATACCACATCTACCACCAACATATCAGAAAGAAAACAATAATGATTTACCTCTTCTTCAAACTTCTTACCTCTTTCCTTTTCTAACCACCTGATAAACTCTGAATTTTCTACTTTTAAAAAATATCCGTTTTTAAATTTGTACTTTTTTATATCCCAAAATATAAGCCACAATAACAATCTTCTGCCTTCATCTGCAAATCTTACTGCCTCTATACCACTCTCAAATTTTACTACGAACTGCTCACCCATATAATATTTACCTTCCTCATTTTTCCTTATTCCTTGATCTAATAATATTACAAGTTTCCCTTCTTTGTATATTAGATCCCCAATAAATAGTCCCTTACTAATATCCATTTTTTCAAGAAATTTATCGTCAACAAATTCTATATACTCTTCCTTATCGTATTCCCATGACATATCTGTAAGTTCTAATCCTTCTATCAATTTTTCTTCGTCAATTTCTGTCATTTTCTTGCAAAAAGGATATATAATTTCTGGCGGTACAAAATTACTTATAAATTCGATAACATAATTCTTTGTAGGTATAATATAATGTATCTTATCAACTGAGTCCGGATAACTATCTCTAATTAACCAATTTACATATCCTGTATTCCTCCCAATATACATATACAACTCTTCTTCTAAAACAACCGGATCCTCCGTTTCTAACATCTCCATAAGTCTCTTCCTGTTTTCAGTTGCACAAAACAAAACTGAATATGGATATCCTGATTCTAATATCTCAAACTTTTTTTGTCCTTTAATCAACCTTATGAAAAACCCTTGACTACCTTCAAATTTAATTGTCTCACATCTAACTCCCATATCTATCCAACTCATTATCATCAACCTTCTCTTATTTTTGCTTTTTAAATTTCAATATATCATACGTTTAAATACTTAACTTGATGAACTTATTTCCCAATAATCTCTGAATCTTCATAAACATATCTCGTCTGATAGTTTACATTTCCTACTATTCCTTGCTTTGTTTTCTTTTTTTAACAAATTGTTTTCTAGTTACACTAAAGTGTTTTTTAAATAAACTTTAAGTATTATTTTTTCGCAAGGTGTTGTACTTATTTTTGCTTCAAAGGAAAATTGCACTTACTCTTGTAGCTAATTTTTTCGCCATTTTTCTAATTATTATAACTCCAATTTGTCATTGCTATTGTTATATACTCTGCTTGAGTGTTCAAATCTTAATTCTTTTTGTAGTATGTTTATTGTAAGCCATAGCTTCAAACCTCCTTGCGTATGGTTTTGCCATTCCATACTACAATTATAGACTGTTTGAAGCTATGGCTTTAATTTTTCATTGTTGCATTTAATTTAACAACTAAGAAAAAACTAATTATCATTATACCTGATTTTTATCTTTGGTTTACATCTATTTGATATTTCACTAAACTTTTGTATCTCCAACGTTGGTCTTCCCTCATCACTTTTCAGTCTTACAATTACTTTCTCCCCATCTTTTAAATCTCCTACATATGTTATTTGAATATCTCCCTTATATGTTCCTTCAATTATTTTTACATTCTTTGGCTCTAAATTATAGAAATCTCTTAAAGCATTCTCAAAACCACCACTTTTTTCATAAATATATAATCCGGTAGATTTCTTTTTCTCAACAAATTTAGCGGTCTCAATCAAATACTCAAGCGTAATCCTCTTCTTAGGTGCTGCTTCTGCTACCTTCCAAATTAAACCTTTTACTCTCTTACTTATATTACCTAACTTCTGTATTAACTTTGCGCCTAATTCTATCGCTTTTTTGCCCAATATAATATCTGCTACTGTGGCTACTATTGTCCCAACTACTATTCCTAACTTCTTTCCATATTCCTTAAGGGAGTTAAAATAAAATTGTGTCCACTGTATAATTAGTATTGAAATAATCATCAAAGGGGGTCACTGAGAATGAATAAAAACGAAATTTACGAAACTGCTAAAAACATGGCTGTAGAGCAAGTATTAAATATGTATTGCTCCAAAGATGATCCTAATCGCCCAGCTCTAAAGCAACTCTTAGAAAACTTGCTCGATTGCTTTATGTTATCGGAAAGAGCAGTATACCTTGCTAAAAACGACAATGACAAAGGTAATGGTTTTTACGATAGAAAACTTGCAACACCTGTTGGCAGTCTTGAAATCTCTGTCCCTCGCACGCGTACTGGTAATTTCCGACCTTCTATCCTCCCTGACCGCTACAAAAGAGTTGATAGTTCGTACACCGACCTTCTTATGTCTTTAGTTGTCAATGGTTATTCCGAAAGTTCCCTTGTTCAAACTTTGAAAGCTTTGAATCTTCCATATTCCGAAAATGAAATACTAAAAATCAAAGAAGACCTTAAAAATGAACTTCAGTTATTCAAACAAAGAGAACTACCAACAAGTACTTTTGCTCTTATCATCGATGGTTATCATTGTGAAGTTAAGGATAATTCTAAGGTTAAACAAGCTACTTGTTATGTTGTCCTCGGCATCGACTTAGAAGGTAAAAAAGATATTTTTGGTATCTACACTTTCTTTGGCAAAGAAAATAAGGCTGATTGGATGAAAGTTTTTGACGATTTAATTACAAGAGGTCTTAAAGAAGTTTTAATTGTCATAAGTGATGACTTTCCTGGTATTATAGATGCTGTCAAACTTGCTTATCCTCTTGCTGACCATCAACTGTGTTTTGTCCATCTCCAACGTAATGTCAGAAAACATATGACAAAAGAAGATGCTTCAGCTTTTAACAAGAGTTTAGACAGACTTAGAATTTCTTCCTCCGATTTTGACGAAGCTGTACTGAAATTTAAAGAACTTTGCAATGGATACCTTTCAAAATATCCTCGATTTATTAAAGCAATATCAGAAAAAGCAGAGTTTTATCTTGCACATATGAAATACCCTGAGGAATTAAGAAAGCATATCTATACCACAAACGCCGTTGAAAGTGTAAATAGCATGATTGAGAAGATTAGAGTAAATTCAGGTGGATACTTTCAGTCTGTTGAAGTCTTAGAAATTAATATTTACTTACAGCGAGAGAACTTACGCCGTACAAAATGGAAAAATGGAGTTCCCAGCATTAGAAAATGCATTAACAACATAACCCAACTTTACAATTTACGTTATAAATTGGAAACACAAAATTCTTGACAAGTCTCTTCCTTAACTTCTTCATTACATGTTCTGCCACTAAACACTTCTCTTGTATGCTTTATAACATATTCAACAGGTTCTACATACCTATCATATAAACTCTTCAATAATTCCTTTATAACATCACTGTTTAATAATTTCGGTAAAGCTTTTGCTATATCAATAAATGCTCCTATAAACCTAAAACTGATAATATCTCCTAATGCTTTTAATTGTTCCCTTGCAACTTCCCATAAACCCAATCCCAATCCTTGGATTAACAATATGCTCTGTTTTACACTTAGCTCTCCGCTCGGATCTACATATATCAGCGGATTGTTCAAACAATATACATATGGATTCTGACTTGTAAGCTCGGCTATCTCTCCAAATATCCTGTCCTTACTTATATATCTTCCTACCTGCGGTAAATAATACCTCGCTGCTGCATATAAATATCCACTCTCTTTATCCTCTTTGTAACCTGTAAATCCTACTACATCTAACCCTCTTATTTTCCCTATCTCTACTACTTTTTCGCCAAATTCGCTATATGCTCTATATCCTTCTACTTTGCCTGTCGCATCAACGATTATCTGAGGGCTGAATAAGTCATCTGTTAGATAATAGTAGCTATATAGTTTTCCTCTCTCTTTTACTTGTGCTCCTATTATACCATTTCCATATATATACTCTTCATCTACTCCATAATTTGTATTAATTGCTACTAAATCGTCACTTTCACTTGTCTCGTCATATACATACTCATATTCTGCCCTGTATCTTTTGTTATTTATTAACTCTTCACATCTTTCCTGAATTCTGCTAACTCTTCCGTCGTTTAGATATTTCCTGAGTATATCTTTGCTAAATTTCGATAGCTCTACTATTTTATTTACTCTTTTGTCTGATGAATCATATGTGTATATACTTTCTATTCCCCATATTGTATTTACCTTTGTAAGCCTTCCCCGAACATCAAATGTATTTCTTATAATCTCTGTCCTGCCAGATTTTATACTTATTAAGTTTCCTTCGCTGTCATATTCCATTTTGATCTCTGGCAGTTTTATGCAGTCAATAAGTCCTGTGGCCTTTATTTCGTATAACCTCTGTTCATCGTCGTATTTATAGTCAATTACATTTGCAAGTATCCTTCCCGCATACTCTTCTTTTCTTACCCTGTTGCCAAGTGTATCGTAAAAATATCTCTCTTCAAACCCATTTTCTCTTTTTACTTTTATAAGTTGATTGCGTGTATCATACTCATAATATACTTTTCCTTCAGTTATTCCTGCTAATTTACCTATCTCTCTTTCGTTTATCCTCTTTTCTGCATAAATTTTGTTCCCGTTTGGATCATACTTGTACAGTATTTCACTTAGTATCTTAGATTTTGAACCGTAATTTGCAAGTCTTGTCAGCTGTGAAACCGCATCATATTCATAAACACTTCTTACTCCATTTGGCAATATCTTTTCTATTAGATTACCTTTAGCATCATACTTGTACTTTGTCTCTTTACCATCAGTTGTAACTTTTATTAACCTGCCAACAACGTCATATTCGTACTGCACCAATCGCCCGTTAGGATATTTTATTGCAGCCTTTTCTCCTCTTTTGGTGTAACTGTATTCAAATGCTCTGCCTTTGTAATCAACTACTTTTGTTACCCTACTCAAAACATCATATTCATATTTTTTGCTTCCTAACCAATCATTTACTTCAACAAGCCTGTCTAAATTATCATACTTGAACTCCACAGTTTTCCCATCTGCATAGGTTATCTTTGAAAGATTGTTCACTGCATCATATTCATACTTTGTAGTGTTGCCGTTCTTATCAACACTTTCAATTAAATTTCCATCTGCATCATAGGTATAAACTTTTACATTGCCTAACGCATCTTGCTCTGATACTAACTGCCCTCTTTTATTGTATTTGTACTTTATTACTATTTCCTTCAACTGCTCCGAATACTTTTCACCCTTTGTTTTGTTCATTCTTTCTATTGTCTCTTTTGTTACTCCCATAAATTTGTGAATTTCTATTACGTTATCATTTGAATCATAAACAAATATTTCCCGCGTACCATCAGGCGAAATTACCTCTACAAGTCTATCAACAGCATCATATATAAATGTGGTCTTGTTACCCTTTGCATCAATAATTGCGCTCAGCTTTCCTGTTGGCGTATACTCATATCTTTTAGTGCTGCCAAGAGCATCTTTTGTCATGACTAATCTGTCACAGTTATCATAGTAATACTCTGTAACCTGACCATTGGCATCAATATATTTCTTCAAATTACCGTTTCTATCATATTCAAATCTGTTTGTTGAACCATCTGCAAAGGTTATCTTGACTAAATTCCCTTTTAAATCGTATTCATAGCGTGTTGTTGCTCCAACCTCGTCAGTTTCAGTGCTAATGAGCCCAAGCGCATTATAGCTGTATTTTACAATGTTCCCTTGTGCATCTTTTTTAGCAACAAGTTCACCTGCTGGATTGTACTCATATTCGGTTACATTTCCCTGCGCATCAATAATTCTCTTTATCTTGCCATCGTAGGTATACTCAAATTTTGTACTTCTGCCTTTTGCGTCAATTTCTTCTATAACTCTGTTAAGAGCATCATAAACATACTTGGTCTCTTTCCCTCTACCACTTACTACTCTGGTCACATTACCGTTAGGGTCGTATTCGTACTTCACAATAAATCCTTCTTCATCTTTCACTGCAACAAGCCTGTTCAAGTTATCATATGAATATTCTATAAAAGTGCCATCCGGTTTTATTATTTTCTTCAAATTCCACATATTATCGTATTCAAATTTTGTCACCCTACCAACCGCATCTGTTATCTCACTTAGCTTGCCAATTTCATTGTATTTGTAAATTGTTTGTCTTCCAAGCTGGTCAATTATTTTTGTCACATTGCCTTTAGCATCATATTCAAATTCTTGAGACGTATTGTCAGGATACTTTATTGAGGATATATAACCTGCTTTTGTCCACGAAAATACTGTTTTATTACCCTCGGGCTTAATCATCCCAATTAATCTGTTGAAAGTGTCATACTCATAAGTGGTTATACTTCCCAATGGATCTTTTACTTTTGTTACGTTTCCTTTCTCATCATATTCTAACTCCTGAACTGCTCCATTTGGATAGATAATTCTTTTAGGAAGACCCTTTTCGTTATATTCTACCTTGGTTTCTCTTCCAACTTCATCTCTTGTTAATATCACATTGCCTTTATCATCATACTCAAAAGTAATAGCAGTTCCATCGGGATTTCTAATTTTTATTAAATTGTCTCTACTGTCATATTCAAATTGTGTAACAAAGCCAAGAGGGGAGTTAAAATAAAATTGTGTCCACTGTATAATTAGTATTGAAATAATCATCAAAGGGGGTCACTGAGAATGAATAAAAACGAAATTTACGAAACTGCTAAAAACATGGCTGTAGAGCAAGTATTAAATATGTATTGCTCCAAAGATGATCCTAATCGCCCAGCTCTAAAGCAACTCTTAGAAAACTTGCTCGATTGCTTTATGTTATCGGAAAGAGCAGTATACCTTGCTAAAAACGACAATGACAAAGGTAATGGTTTTTACGATAGAAAACTTGCAACACCTGTTGGCAGTCTTGAAATCTCTGTCCCTCGCACGCGTACTGGTAATTTCCGACCTTCTATCCTCCCTGACCGCTACAAAAGAGTTGATAGTTCGTACACCGACCTTCTTATGTCTTTAGTTGTCAATGGTTATTCCGAAAGTTCCCTTGTTCAAACTTTGAAAGCTTTGAATCTTCCATATTCCGAAAATGAAATACTAAAAATCAAAGAAGACCTTAAAAATGAACTTCAGTTATTCAAACAAAGAGAACTACCAACAAGTACTTTTGCTCTTATCATCGATGGTTATCATTGTGAAGTTAAGGATAATTCTAAGGTTAAACAAGCTACTTGTTATGTTGTCCTCGGCATCGACTTAGAAGGTAAAAAAGATATTTTTGGTATCTACACTTTCTTTGGCAAAGAAAATAAGGCTGATTGGATGAAAGTTTTTGACGATTTAATTACAAGAGGTCTTAAAGAAGTTTTAATTGTCATAAGTGATGACTTTCCTGGTATTATAGATGCTGTCAAACTTGCTTATCCTCTTGCTGACCATCAACTGTGTTTTGTCCATCTCCAACGTAATGTCAGAAAACATATGACAAAAGAAGATGCTTCAGCTTTTAACAAGAGTTTAGACAGACTTAGAATTTCTTCCTCCGATTTTGACGAAGCTGTACTGAAATTTAAAGAACTTTGCAATGGATACCTTTCAAAATATCCTCGATTTATTAAAGCAATATCAGAAAAAGCAGAGTTTTATCTTGCACATATGAAATACCCTGAGGAATTAAGAAAGCATATCTATACCACAAACGCCGTTGAAAGTGTAAATAGCATGATTGAGAAGATTAGAGTAAATTCAGGTGGATACTTTCAGTCTGTTGAAGTCTTAGAAATTAATATTTACTTACAGCGAGAGAACTTACGCCGTACAAAATGGAAAAATGGAGTTCCCAGCATTAGAAAATGCATTAACAACATAACCCAACTTTACAATTTACGTTATAAATTGGAAACACAAAATTCTTGACAAGTCTCGCCAAGAGGATTAATTTCTTTTATTAGGTTGCCTTTTTCATCATATTCGTACCTGTAACTGTTGTTATTCTTGTCAATATAACCAATTATCTGATTGTTGTCGTCAAAGACATACTGAACCTTTCCATCTTCAAATTCATGTTCGAATATTCTGTATTTACCATCTTTTTTATAAACAATTTTAGCTCCATTTGGCTGAATATATGTGGTAGTGTGAGCAACATCATCATACACAAATGTGTGCAAGCTACCGTCTGCTGTTTGCTGACTTATTACTCTGCCTTTTTCATCATATACGTTTACTACTTCTGAAACTCCAAGCGGATTTATTATTTTTGTAAGTCTTCCTTTTTCGTCATATTCATATCTGTATCTGTTCCCCTCAACATCTGCAAACCAAATTAACCTGTCCCCATCATAGCCATATTCAACAAAACGCCCATTGTTATCAGTAACTTTTGTCACATATCCATCTGTATTGTAATGGAAGGTTAAATATCCAATCAAAGATTCAATTTTTACAAGTCTACCATCCTCATAAACCAGAGTTGTTTTATTGCTATTTTCATCTTCTATTGCTATTAATTGCCCGTCCAAATTAAAATAGAATTTGACCTCTCCATTGAGTTCAAGTATATAATCGTTCTGGTTTTTAGTGATAAATTTTTTGTTATCAAAAATTGATATATATTTGCCAATATCTTGATTAAAAACAAAATCTTCTGCATGCCCATCATTAAAAAATACTCTTAGTTTTTCGCCCACTTTTTTAAGTTTAAAATCAAATGAGTATCTCCAATTATTGCCAAATATGCCCTTGTATGAATCAATAGAATTATAAAATCTGCTAAATACTATCTTGTTACTACCCTCAATAGAAATATCATCAGAACTTGTTACAAAATTACCCACCGCTGGATTTACAGGCTCACCTACTAAACAGCTTGTGCCATTCTCAATGGTCTCAATTCCAGTTTGATATAAAAACTGGTCGCCAGCTGGATGGGGAGGTATTTTTATTGTTCTTGATAAAACTTTACCCTCAACATTATCTGCCACAACTGCAACAGAATAAGTCAACGTGGTTTCATCCGGAAACGGTTCAACGAATACCTTCCACGAAACTAAACGTTCTTCTCCTGGTTTTAAACTGTCAATAGTTTTTTCAGCTTCTTCTTCAATATCAAGTCCGTCAGGTAATACAATCTTTGCTTTTACATTGTTTACCTGGACATTTGAATTGTTCATTATATAAGCTGTTACAGTAAAAGGATTTGGATAATAATCATTTTCATTTGCTTGAATTTCACTTACAGATGTTAGACTTACCGCTAAAGGTGGTCTCAGTTCCTGTGTAAATTCGCCTATACCATAATATGTTACAAACTCTTTTTCTTCATTAGGAAGAAGAATTTCATTTTCCCAATATATTGCAACAGCACTGTCACCACCATATGAAGTACCATTAGAAAACCTCACATTTGGGTTAACTGTGTAATTCCATGGAGTACGATACAAATTTGACCAGTGAGCAAATTGAACTCTATCTGGTCTATTTCCTTTATCTGTATAAAATATCCCTTGAGTTATTATAGTGGGATTTGTAAGTGTATCAAAGGCTTGATAATATTCGGGTATATTATCACCAGAAAGTTCAATCTCGTTAGTAACTGCTCCAAGCCCTGGTACTCTAAATGGTGCTCCATCGTTACTTCCAAGCATTGTGTCAAGCATTATCCTAAGACCAATATTTTTAGCTCCTGTTGAACTATTTTTTATTTTATACTTTATCTGAACAGTATCTTCTCTTTGAGTTGTGGCACTTTTGACAATAGAAAGCTCTTGAACAATATATACCTCATTTGCTACTTGCTGGCACAATGAAGTGGTTCCACTGTATAAAAAAGATGAAGGATTGAAAATAAAGTATGAACCATCAATATTGACTGTTGTATAGCTTGACCATGCTCTAGGATGTCCATAAAGCATTATTTTACCATCATCATTTGGATTTGAAGGATCACCTTTTCTTGCTCCTATTGTAAAACGGCCTTTTTCAGTATTATTTACAGCTTCAAGAAAATATTCTATAAAATCATTGCCAATAAGCTGTGATGTATTTTGAACTGACGCTGACAGAAAAGCTGAGTTTGTGGAAAAAGTAGTTAAGCGCGAGATTGACTTTGTCTCAACTTGTGGAGCAAGGCTTTTTTTATAATTTTTATATTCCTCCTCGCTCATTTGAAGAAAATTCTGCTGATCAGAAGGAACTGTGCTGACTTGCTGAGCAAAGGCTGTGAGATTAAAAAATACATTAGTGGTTAAAAAAGATAACAAAAGCAGCAATGACACAATTTGTTTTGTTATTTTCTTCATTCTATCCTTTCCCCTCGTCTATATAGTATTTTTTGACAATATTATACTTTTAATTTTTCTTAACTGTCAACTATATTTTACATTTTTATAATTTATATCTTAAGTAAGCATTATATAAGCATTATAAATAAAAAGGTTGGCAAAAACTAATCTTTGCCAACCGCAAAAATGTATACGTTGTTAAAATATATACGTTGTTATATTTTAGTGATAACATCCTTTAAATATTCAAACCCAAGCCTTAGTCCCTCTTTTACTTTTTCTTCAGTTCCTTCATACTCTGGGTCTTCATGTTCTATGCTCACAACAAAGCTATAGCCGTTTTGTTTTAGTTCTTTCAAAAATGCTTTCCAATCAATCTCGCCACGACCTGGCATTCTGTACACCCAGTAACCCATATCCCATTCATCTTTTCTTTGAATCTGGCTACCAAAAATGGAATATTTATTAAGCTTGTCTTTCAAAATCTGAGTATCCTTTGCATGGACATGGAATATTTTGTCTTTGAACTCTTTTATGACCGAAACAGGGTCAATCCCAAGCCAAATAAGGTGTGACGGATCAAGGTTCAAACCAAAGTTGTCATACGGAAGCCTTGAGAACATCTCCTCCCAAAGCTCAGGTGAATACGAAATTGTACCTGTCCAACCACCGTTTGAGTTCCAGCCTGGCATAGGACAATTTTCTATTATAATAGAAACTCCTTTTTCCTTTGCGTACTCCAAAATCTCTTTAAACACAATCTCAAACTCGTCAAAGTTTTCCTTGATTGTTTTGTTATAGTTTCTCCCAACAAAGGTCCCAACATACTTGACTCCAAGAAGATTTGCTGCATCAATCACCTTTTTTAAATGGTCATGGTAAGATTTTCTTATCACAAGATCAGGGTGCAGGTTGTTGTCATAGTATGCAAGAGAAGAAATTTGCATATTGTTTTGTTCAAAAAGCTTTTTGATTCTTTCTGCTTCGTCTCTTGTAAGCCTTACAACATCCAAGGTTGTGCTAGAGTAGTCTCTTGTATTTTTTACAGGCCAGCACGCAACCTCCAACATCTCAAAACCAACACTTTTTGCCCACACAACAAGATTTTCAAGGCTTTGTTTTGGCAGGCAGGCTGTTAAAAACCCAAGTTTCATGCTATCGTCAGCTCCTCTTTTTATTTTTTGAATCTTACCCAATGTTTAATAATCAATCCTCACAATCTTGCCAGTCTTTGCTGACTCAAAACATGCAAACACAACCTTCATTGTCTTTAAGCCTTCTTCCCCAGAAATTTTAGGTGGTGTGTTAGTCAAGATACAATCAATAAATTCGTCTACCACACCTGATTTTGTTTGTCTTTCGTTTGTCTGCATTGTGTCAAGCTCAAAATATGCTTTTTGACCGTTTGCATATCTTATTATCATCGAAAATTTTGGGTCTGCGTAAAGCGTGATTGAACCCTTCTCACAGTAGATTACAGTAGAGTTATCTTCACTTCCTGGATATGTCCATGAAGCTGTAAGCGTTCCAATTGCGCCGCTCTGTGTCTTTAAAATGCAGACTGCATTGTCGTCAACGTCAATTAGCTGGCCATTTGGATACTTTTTGGAAAGAGTTGTAACAAACGCAGCTGCCTCAACAAACTCCTCCCCGAGCAAAAACCTCATAAGGTCAATCTTATGAACGCCAAGGTCACCCATAGCACCAAATACAGCCAAATCCTTATGGAAAAACCATGTATCAGGCTTGTCTGAGCTCCAGCTCTCAGGTCCTCCATGACCAAATGTTGTCTTAAAGCTTAGAACCTTCCCAAGCTCACCGCTTTGAATTATTTCTTTTGCTTTTTTGTGGGCACTATTAAACCTTTGGTTATGAGCAATCATTAAAAACCTGCCTGTCTCTTTTGCAGTTTCTACCATCATTCTGCACTCATCTTCTGTTGTTGCCATTGGCTTTTCACAAAGAACATGAGCACCCTCTTTTAAAGCTTTTATAGTAGCATCAGCATGAAGATAATTTGGCGTTGCAACTATTACTGCATCAGGTTTTATTTCTTTGAGCATCTTTTCGTAATCATCATAGACGTTTCCAACTTTAAATTTTTCTGCAATAGCTTTTGCATGGTCTAAATTCCTGTCACATACAGCAACAAGCTCAACATTGGGATTTTGCTTTGCCTCCGGCGCATGTCTGTGCTTTGTTATTGAACCGCATCCAATTATTGCAAGTCTTACTTTTGTCAATTTGGTCTTCTCCCTTCGTTAGTGTAAATGATTACATATATCATTATATACTATTGTGTAATCAATTACAATGGTTTTAAAATAAAAAATAAACATCAGGCAGACTCTCTTGTTTTGAGCTCATGAGGAAGTATAATTCTTTGCTGTTTTAAAGTACCAGGGGTTTCAAGCGTATCAATCAAAATCTGAGCAGCTTTTTCGCCTATTGAGTACATGGGCTGTGCAACTGTTGTGATTGATGGCTCATACAGCCTTGACATCATGATATTGTCAAAACCTGTCACAGAAAACTCATCAGGGACTTTAAGTCCCAGAGCTTTGGCAGCCTTTATCGCCCCAACTGCCATCAAATCTGAAGAGCAGGCAATTGCATCATATTTTTTAAGACAACAAAGGTTTTTGAGCTTCTCATAAAGCTCTGCCCAACCATAGCTGCATCTTATGACGTTCTCTTCTCTAAACTCAAGTCCATTTTCTTCAAGAGCTTTTCTGTATCCTTCTTTCCTTTCAAACTCAGAAGGAATCTCCTCGTTTCCAATTGCGCATAAAATATTTTTCTTGCCTTTTTTTATGAGGTAGTCTACAACGTCATAAAAGGCTCTTTTGTGGTCTATTGTTACAAATGAAGTGTCCAAAAAAGGATAAAACTCGCATGCCTGAACAATCCTTTTTGTGTCAAGCTCTTTGCAAAAATCAATCTCAATCTTTGCAGATGCAATTATTGCCCCATCAACCTGTTTTCTTTCTATAAGCTTTAAATACTCAGCTGCAATCTCAGGGCTGTTTTGCGTTGTGCAAAGAAGTATTCCATAACCATTCTTTCGTGCAGTATCCTCAATACCTTTAACAACACGTGCAAAGTATGCATTGGCAATTGTAGGAAGTATAACTAATATCAGATTTGACTTGTCTTTTCGGAAGTTTCTTGCAAGAAGGTTAGGCTTAAATCCCAGTTCTTCTATCGCCTTTAAAACCTTCTGTCGCGTTTGTTCAGAAACCTTTTCTGAATTATTCAAAACCCTTGAAACTGTTGCAACAGAAACACCAGCTCTTTTGGCAACATCTTTGACTGTTGGCATTTCACACCCCCAGATACTTTTACTTTTGTTTTTTATTTTATACCTTTGAAAAAATCCTTGCAACCTTTGTAATTACTTTGAATTATATCCGAACAATAGCGTCAAGTTACTGTCTTTCTTGGGCTCTTTTTATTCTTACCTTGAAGAAAATCAAAACTGTGCACAAAAGAGTAAAGATTGTAGCAAGTACAAAAGGCAAACTTTTTGAAAAGGTATAACACTGCCCGGCTATTGCACCAACCGGCATGGAAAAAAGAGAGATTAAAAACATTGTGATTGACAACACATGCGCTCTTCTGCTGTCATCAACAGAATTTGCCAAGATAGCATCAACAAATGAATAATATACTGCAGCTCCTATGCTGCCAAGCACTGTTACAATTATCATCAAAATAAAGCCAAACGTTCCAGGTGGTGCAACCAAAATCAGAGCATTTGAAACTGTAATTGAGAGCATTCCCCAAAAAAGAACACTATCATGTTTTTGTTCTTTGAGGTTCGGAATTAAAAATATTACAAATATAAGGGCTACCGTACTCCACAGCGTAGGAAACACCGAAATTATACTATCTGGATAATGCAAAGCTTCACTCAAGTAAATATTTTTATATGTGTCTCTGAATATCAGGGCAACGTTGCCAAATATGGTGACAAGTACTATCAGTAGAAGTTGCCTGTTTCTGAACATATACTTTAAACTGTCAAACCACTCTGAAAAACCATTATTATTGCTATCAGAATTTTCCTGCGCAAGTTTTTGCCCCACAGAGCTTTCAGACGTCACAAGATGTCTTACAACAATTAGTATATTTACTAAAATCCCAAACGCAAGGACTGTCCATTTAGTTGCAGGTATCAAGCCAAACCTTGCAACAAGGACGCCCATTACAGGCGCAAAAAGGTTACCCATATTCCACACAAATACAGTTACAGAATAGATTGCAACTCTTTCGTTTTCGGTTGCATCTTCCATTAAAAGAAGTCGCCATGCAAGTTCAGGAATTCTCATAAGTCCGTTAAAAATGGTAGCAATTAGAAACCATGTAAAATCTTTTGCAAAGAAAAATATATATGCATACACGCACCACGACAGAAAATCGCCAATGAGGAGAACCTTTTTGCGTCCAAACCTGTTCACAAGCAGTCCTGCAAATGGTGATGTGATAAGCATCACCAGGTTCAACACTGTTGACAGCAGTCCTATCTGGTAATCCTTTACTCCCACTCTTGTCATGTAAAGTGAAGAGTAGATGATATACATGGCATAGGGAATAGTGAAAATGGGCTCAAAAAATAGGATCTTTTTAGCGTTTGGATTTATCTCTTTGAATGCTAAAACCATCTGCTGCAGCTGTGCCTTGATCCTTGTCATAAAAATCACCCCGTATGTGTAAAACCGCTATAAATAGCAAAAAATTTAGACTTTGCCACCAATTTTAATATTGTCGATACCTTCCTGTTTTGCACGATTGTAAATCTCTTGCAAGTATTCTATCTCCAAGTCTTCGGTGCCACTTATTTTCTCATTCAAAACTTCAGGTGTGTATTTATAAGGTTTTATGACATAAAGCTTGGCATCTTTTAGAAGTCTTGCAATATTCAATATATCTTCAACTGTATGAAGGTGTTTGTTCACCGTTGTTCTGAATTCATAGTCGATATTTGAATTTTTTAATATCTCTATTGACCTTCTGATTTTGTCAACGTCAGAAAAGCCTGTGATCTGGGGGTATTTTTCAAGTGGGGCTTTTACGTCCATCGCGACATAGTCAAGAAGACCAGCATCTAAAAGCCTTTGTAAAACCTCCGGTCTTGAACCATTTGTGTCAAGTTTAACAAGTAATGAACGATTTTTTATTTTCTTTATAAACTCAGTTAAATACTCTTCATTCAAAGTTGGTTCTCCACCTGTTATGCATACCGCATCAACTATACCTTTTCTTTTATCCAAGTACTCAAAAAAGATATTGTCATCCATAAACTCACCTTTGAAGTTTACAAGCTGTGAATTGTAGCAAAATGGGCACGAAAAATTGCAGCCACCAAAAAAACAAGTAGCTGCAATCTTTTTCGGATAGTCAACAGTTGATATTTTCATAAAATCAACAAGCATATTCTATATCTCCTTTTAAATAATCTCTTGATTATATTCTTTTTTGTCAAACCACCACGTATTTTATTTTAACCTCTTTTTATCACTATTTGCAAACCTCTAATTTTTTAAAAACAAGGAAAAAAGAAAATCTATTCAAGCTTTTTCCTTATCAATTTAATATTTTGCTCATCCTTGCAATAAAATTCATATTCACAGCCACAACAATCCTTTTTCACACAATCTTCTATTATTGCAAGCACATCCTTTCTACTTTTAATACTTCTTATCCTTCTTATAACATCCATCACATCTTCAAGGTGCTCTTCTTTTAGTTCATAGTCAAACTTTCTACCTTCTCTTAACCAAAAGATAGAAGAAAAAATATTTTTCTGTGGAAATCTTTCTTTCATTGCCATTGTGTAAATGAAAAGCTGTGGAATGTAAATATTGAATTTTGTATCATCAAAATGAAGGTTCGTTTTAAAATCAACAAGGAAAATCTTATCTTCAAGATGGTACACCTTGTCAATTATCCCATATATCATTTGATTGCCAAGTTTGAAATAAAATCTAATTTCGCTTTCCTCTTTTATCACTTTATCTTTGATTTCCTTTACAAACTGACTTTCAAAAAAGTTTAAAATAAGCTCTCTCACAATCTTTTCACTTTCAAAGTCATTTTCAAGCACGGCTAAGGCAATGTTGGTATCCAAACTCTTAATATCTTTCAAGCTCGTGAGCTCTAAAACTCTGTGAACGGTTGTACCAAGTACTTTTGCGTTCTGTTGTATCTCCTCTTTTGAGCTCAGTTCATCAAAAACTGGAAGACCCATAATATACTTTAACGAAAACATGGCAGGACATCTTTTAAAATCCATTATGTGTGAAGGTGACAAAAACTTAAACCTATTTTCAAACTCGTCAGGTAAAATCATTAGAGGTAATGTACTTTCAATTGTATTTTTCTGTTTACAAGTAAAATCATTAGATAGATCTTCTTCAGTGTCTTTTATCTCCACAACTTCTTTTTCAATTCCAATCTCCTCTGCCTTTGCGAGAATGTAATTCAAACCCACCTCTTCACCAAACGACTTTACCCCTCCTCTTTTCTTTATAGCTTCTCTTAAGCTTGAGTTTATCAAGAAAAGCCCTGCCATCGGTCTTGTTATGGCAACATAAAAAAGCCTTTTTCCCTCTTCTTTTTCCTGCTGTTTTGATATATTCTTTATTCTTGTGTATTCTTTTTCCATCCAAAAAGGAGCAATTCTATACTCTCTTGTGCTTGTATCATAAGAGCCTCTCAGTTTTGGACTTCTGCCCGGAAAGTACCCTGTGCTCTCGCAAAGTCCGACCAAAAACACTATTGGAAAGCTGAGTCCTTTTGCTGAATGTATGCTGATAAGTACTGCGCTGTCATCAAGAGAAGAAAAGCTTGAAAACCTTTCGCCTTGATAATTTATAAAATTGTAAAGTTCTTCTATCGAAAAACTTTTGCTCTCTTCTGCCAAGTCATAGAAAAGTCTGACATTTTCGTATGCACCCTTGCCAAAAAACTTGTAGACCTTGTAGCTATATTCGAACATGTCTTCAAACTCATATAAAATCTCTGAAATCTTTTGGACAAACAGGTTATCACGCTGTTTTGCAATAAATTTTAAAACATCTTCTGGAACATAGCATTCTATTTTGCTCATCTCGTAAAAGAGAAGCGTGAATTTGTCCACTTTAAATATGTCATTTGCAAGAAGTCTTAAGTACCCGGATTTTTTGTCTGGATACTGCAAAATCTCAAGAAGGCCTAAAAGCGGTACTATCTCTTTTTGCTCCAAAAGCCCTCTTTTGAAGTTAATATCAAGTGGAACATCATAATCCTCAAACACCCTTTTGTAAATATGAGCAATGTTTTGAATTTTTCGCGACAGCACTGCAAAGTCAGAGTATTTTACCTTTCTTTTTGGCTTGCCACCCACACTTATCTCAAAACCACTTTCAACCATCTCTTTTATCTTTTTTGCAACATAAATAGCTTCATTTTGAATAATCTCTTCTCTTGCTTTATTTACAATCTCCACAACCTTTAAAAATCCGTCAGCTTGATGCTTGTAAGAAAGCGGCTTGTAGTCCGGAAAAAGTATTGTAGCAATTTTGTCTATCTTTTTGCCAAGCTCAGAGTTTGTTCTAAAGTTTTCACAGAGTTCTAAAACCTGACTGCAGTTTTCCATAGCTTCATCAAAAACCTCTGGCTCTGCACCCTGAAAACGGTAAATGGACTGTTTTTTGTCTCCCACATAATAAATGTTTTCAGCAATATTTTCAAATATCGATTTTTGCAAAAAGTTTGAATCTTGAAATTCATCGACAATTAAGAATTTAAATCTGTTTTTTACATCTCTATTTACCTCTGGAACGCTTAAAAGCTCAAAGGTCCTCTGCAAAACCAAATCGTATGTGAGTTCTTTTAAAAACTGGTCATTTAACCTGTCTGACAAATGCTCAAAAATGTAAAAAGTTTCACTTTCAAGGTGACAAGTTTTCCCGACATACTTTGCTGAGTTGGAATACTCCTGTGCTATGCTTTCAGCAAAGTGGAAATACTCCTCAATGAAAAACCTCTCCTGCGGCAGCTTCCCCAAAGTTGCAGGAAAAACTGAAAGATAATCGTCTATAAGTTCAAGTATCAGTCTGTCTATTTCAGGGACAATTTTAAAGTTTGCATCAACCTTTGCCCATGCCCAGTAAAATCTTAAAAGATACATACAAAATGAATGTATGGTCTTAATATGGGAGTTTTGAATCTTTGAAATTGTGAGCAAATCAAGCCTTCTTTGCTTTGCTTTTGAGATTATTCTATTTTTAAGTTCCCTTGCAGCTTTTTCAGTGTACGTTATGCAGACAATTTCAGTCGGTAAAATCTTTTTCTGGCTGATTAAGTCTATGTACAAGTTTGCTATGTTTTCTGTTTTTCCACACCCGGCAGAAGCACTATAAATGATTATATCACTCATTTTCACAACCATCCCCTGATGTTCTTGTTTTTAAAACAACAGACAAACATGGCTATATTCGCAAGAAAAACAGTTTTTAACAGACTTTGCTTTTTTATAAGTTTCAATTTCACCAAGTTTATTGATCCCTTCTTTTATCCCACTTAAGATCTCTTGAGTTAACTTATCCAAAGAACCATTTGTATTTTCATAAATTACGAATCGTGGTTTTTCAAAAAGATATATGGCAGCAACTTTGTCCAGCTCAAAGATGTAATTAGCAATCCAAATCTTGTCAATCTCTTTTTCAGACGAAATTTTTGCTTTTACAAAGCCGCATATTTCTTGGTCATCAATTTTTACAACAAAATTAGGAAAGAGTTGAAGTTCAACTCCTTCAAACATCTTTCTAACTACAAATACCTTGTCTTTCATATTTTGAGGAGTAAACTCTTCAACCCCGTATTCATTCATTCTCTCAACAATTTCAAGAGATATTTGCATAATATCTAAAGCTGCAAGTTTTTTAACCGGTTCATTATGCGTATAGCGAATATTGGAAAGCAAAAAATCAAGTGTCTCCTGAGGATCTTTTGAGGAAAGTATCTTTTGAATACATGAAAACAAAAGCTGCAAGTTCGAAAGAAAATGTTTTTCTTCTCTTTCTTTCTCGTCAACATCAAACTTTTTGAAAGCAAACTTCAAAGGACAGCTCTGATACTCAATAAGCTCTCTATCTTTTATCTGGTTAATTTCTGGAACCTCAGCACACGTGTAAGTTTTCCCATCATCTTTTTTATTTACATTCTTTATAAACTTATATTCCCTGTATGTCACCTTATCGTCACTTGGTATGTAGCTTTTTAAAACAGGTACTTCTTCAATACCTTCTAACTCCAAAAATGGGCTCTTATTTGTCTCTGTTTGGTAGTAACGAGGATATGACATATACACATCATAGGAGTTTAAAACGGTTCTAAAGTGCACAAGGTCTTTTTGAAATATGTAGTCAAAATTCTTTATCTCATCGAGCATGAGCTCTTCTTTTAATCTCATGTTTCGTAAAAATCCTTCAGAATTTGAGCGTGGCAAAATATCATCCGAAAGACCAATCAGATAAACCTTTTGATAATTAGAGCCCAGAACATCTTGAATGCTGAGAACATCAATGCCGCTTAAGATATTAATCGAAACGTCAACCATCTTCTGAGAAAGAATGGTTTTAAAAATACCCAGAAACTCTTCAAAAGTAAAATCAGAGTCAAATTCTTTAAAGTCTTCCTGGCCTTTTTTGAATATCTCATTCAAATGATAAAAAGCCTTTATAAATTCAATGTCATTTACAAATTCAGCATGTTTTGTTATTCCTAATCTCTCAAAAACTTTTCTAGTATTTTCAAGCCAGCTAACAAATGGCTTTGGCAATTTATCATATTCATTTTTTATTCTCTTTAGTCTATTGAAAACCCGCCGAACCTTTATAAGGTTTTCAATCACATCATCAAATGCATATAAATTTGCAAAAAACTCCAACTCTTCAAGCACAAATTCTATCTGCTCAAGCTCCAAAATACTCATATTTTTCATCTTTGAAAACAAAATCTCAAAGTCTGCCTTTTCTGTGTTCAAAAATTTATGCGATACTATCCGTTCAAAATTCTTTTTATCAAACTCTCCACCCAAAAACTCTAAAAGCTCTAAAACAAACCTGATAAATCCAAATTCTATAAGACTCTTCTGACAGCTAAGATTTACAGGTAACATCTCCTCAGAAAATGTCTGCACCAAAGCATCTTTATACCTTTCCACACTTGGCACAACAACTGCTATCCTGTCAAAACCTGCTTTTCTTTCAGAGATGTCTTTTTTAATCTCTTTTACAAGAGAATTTATCTCAAGGATTATGTTTGGATAGGAATAAACTTTAAGCTGACAAGAGGGTGAGTCTAAATTACCCAATGAATACTCTTTATTTGTACTAAACACTATGTCAAATCCAAGCGATTCTAAAAACTTGGCAGTTTCTATGCAGATCTCAATATCATCAAAAAATGGCATAAAAACTTCTATATCAGTTATTTCCTCTGCAATAAGTTTTAGTATTCTCTTTTGGTCGCATCTGAAATCTGTAAAAAATGCTATCTTTGCGCAACTGTAGTCTTTAAACTCAAGTCTGTTTTCTTCAAAAAGTTTTATTGCCAAATCCTGAAGGTATGAAAAGTTGACAAGGTTGTTTTGGTCAAGGTATTCCTTGTACTTTTCAAAAAGCTTTATTAAAAAACCATAATTTTCAGCTGACTCAAAATTGTTCTGAGAATAGTCCTTTGATTCTAAAAACATCAAATTCAAAAGGTATATTACCTGATTTGTAAACTCGTATGTCAAAACATTTTCAAAGTTTGTTTTCCCTTTGAAAATACTTTTGAGAAGTTGAAATACAACTAAAACCTCTTGTTCCCTTGTGATTACCTTCCGTGTCTTTAGCACCTCATTTTTGGCAGGGGTTATTAAATCATCAAATGTAAATATATCGGTATCAAAAAGAACTCGGTTTTTCTCAACAAGCCTTTCTTTGAGCTTATTTATAACAAAGCGTCGAGGAAGAATTATGAGTTCATTTGGTTGTGCATCATCAAGAAGGCTTAAATTAAGTTTTTTTAAAAGGTATGCTTTTTTCATCTTTGAGGTTTCTCCTCTCAAGGAAAAATTAAATGATAGTATGTTATATTGAGAAAATTATACTATATTTTCCTATTGAAAGTCAAAGAAAAATAAAAAGGCTGCTTTCGCAGCCTCTTTGCATTTTTTATAATTATTTTAATGTTTAAAATTCTTAATTATCTCGACAGCCATCTCATATTTTTCGAAGGGTGGCATAATGTAGATACCACTTACCATATGTTTTATTTTTTCAACTATCTCACAGGCAATCTCTACTCCCTCTTTTGCAGGCTCTTTAGAAGAACGCATTCTTTCTCGGATTTTGTCGGGTATTGTGATTCCTGGTACTTCATTGTGTAAAAACTCAGCATGGCGTGAAGACCTTAGCGGCAAAATTCCACCCAAGATTGGTGGTAGTGAAAAATTAACCTTTTCTAAAAACCTTTCTAGCGTCTCAGGTTTATAAATTGGCTGTGTTTCGATAAAGTGCGCCCCATTTTCAATTTTGTGTTTGAGCTTTTCTATCTCTTTTTCCAAGTCATCCGCATTGAGATTTAGCGCAACGCCTATTGTAAAATTTGTTGCTTTTCCAATTGGATTGCCCATGTAATCTGTACCACTGTTTAGCCTACTTAAAATCAAAACAAGACCTTCAGAGTTAACATCAAACACTGGTTTTGCCTGTGGATGATCGCCAATTGATGGTGGGTCGCCTGTAAGCGCCAACACATTTTTAACCCCAAGCGCTGCTGCACCCAGAAGCTCTGACTGAAGAGAGATAAGGTTCCTATCCCTGCATGTAAAGTGCAGTATTGACTCCATACCCAGCTCTTCTTTGAGTATATGAGCAAGAGCAATTGGAGAGATTCTGACCCTCGCCATTGGAGAGTCTGCAATGTTTACTGTGTCTGCTCCAGCATCTTTTAAAAGCTTCACACCCTCTTTTGTCTTTTCAAGTTCAATTCCCTTAGGTGGACTTATCTCAACTGTAAAGATAAATTTCTTGCCAAGCTTTTGAGAAAGCTCAGATGGAGTGTCTTTTAAAACTGTTTTTTGTTCCTCTTTTCTCTCAACCACTTCAACTTCTATGCTAGGTAAAAACTCTTTTACTTTTTCCTTTATAGCTTTTATATGCTCAGGAGTTGTTCCGCAGCACCCACCAACAACTTTTGCACCAAGCTTTATATATTCAGGAACAAATGATGCAAAATACTTAGCTGATGTTGAATAAATAAGCCTTCCCTGCACAAGCTGGGGATACCCTGCATTTGGCTGGACAGAAAATGGACCTTTCAAATGCTGTGAGAATACCTTTAAAGCCTCTAAGGTCTTTTGTGGACCATTCCCACAGTTAAGTCCTACAACATCTGCATCTGTTACTTTTAAAAATTCTGTAACCATGTAAATATCTTCCCCGTATATTGTGCTCAGCTCTTTGGTAAAAGAAAACTGAATTATATATGGAATTTTATCATTTAGCTCCTTCAAAGCTTCAATTGCGATTTGAACCTCATGTGTTGATGCAGCTGTCTCAAAGATTATAGCGTCAACCCCTTCATCTAAAAGAAAATAAAGCTGTCTTTTGTACACCTCTCTTGCTCGTCTAGTATCTATCTCAAAACCACTGCCAACTGGTTTCCCAAGCGGTCCAACACTGCCTATGACAAAAACTTTATCGTCTGCAACCTCTTTTGCAATTTTAACAGCACTTCTGTTTATCCTCTCAACCTCGTTTTCAAACCCAAAAATTTTGAGTTTGCACTCATTTGCACCAAACGTGTTTGTCTCTATGCACTGTGCGCCTGCCAAAATATAGTCTGTGTGAATTTCCTTTACAAGCTCAGGATTGGCTATATTTGCCCACTCAAGTGGAAAGTCCAGCGAAAATCCTCTGTTCAAAAGCTCTGTGCCCATTGCACCGTCAAAAATTACGGTCGACTGTTCTTTCAAAAACTCTCTAAAGCTCTTCTTCAACTGAAAACCTCCTCATCTTATTCTTAAATCTGCACTTTGACTGCGCTTTTGCCGTGTATGCTTGATACTGTTCCATACACGCCAAAGTAATACCTTTCAATAACATCTGCATGAGATTTTGTTTTTATATCAAAAACATAAGGTTTTTTTGAAAAATCCTGAGATTCTATTAAAAATTCTTTTAAAACCTCAGGCTCTACATTCTCATCAATATCAACAAATATTGCATCCTCTTCAAGCCCTGCAAGTTCGAAGACAGCTTCGCTTGAGAAATCATTTGTTAGCTTGAATTCATAAAAACTAAACTTTTGAGAAATATCAAGCAAGGAATAAATTGATGTTATAAACTTCTTCTGTATACCACTTTCAAATGAAACCTCTTTCCCTTTTAAAACTTTCGATATTGCACTTATATACTCAGGGTTTGTGCCACAGCACCCACCATAGAGCCTGACTCCATTTTCAATAAACTCATCTGCCAAATTCACAAACTCAGGAATGCAGCTTTCATACACAGTCTTGCCATCAACCACTTTTGGCAGTCCTGCGTTTGGCTTTACTGAAAGCGGAACAGACGAAAAACCTTGCATCTGCTTAATAACCTCTAAAAGCTGTATTGCCCCTCCAGAGCAGTTAGCACCAACAATGTCACAGCCAATTAAACTGAAATAGTATGCTGCAACCTCTGGAGGAGTTCCCATCAAAAGCCTTTTGTTTTGTTCAAACGTAAAAGACACCAAACATGGTATATCTTTTTTCAGCACTTCTTTGACCTTTTTGTATGCAAAAAATGCAGCCTTTGCTTCTTTAATGTCAGACATAGTTTCAATCGAAACAAAATCCGCTCCTGCCTGAATTCCACTTAGAATCTGTTCGTAAAATATTCTTTCTGCCTCATCAAAACTCAGATCACCTGAGGGAACAAAAAGTCTACCTGTTGGTCCAACAGAAAGTCCAACATACCCTCCATACTCTTTTGCAACCTCTTTTGCAAGGCAAACCGCCCATTTGTTTATATTCTCAACTTCATTTTCAAGTCCATATTTTTTGAGCTTTTCTCTGTTTGCACCAAAGGTATTTGTCTCAACACAGTCAGACCCGGCTTCAAAGTACTGCCTGTGAATAGACGAAACTACATCCTGTCGTGTAACCGACCATAAATCAGGACATTCATCTTCTTTAAGACCATTTTGAATAAGCTGAGTACCCATTGCCCCATCAAAAATCAAAACTCTTCTGTAAAGCTCATCTTTTAGCAATGCCATTACCATCCTCTCTTCTAAATTTTAAAAAAAGCTGCTTAAAAAAAATTAAGCAGCTCTTCTAAAATACTTATTCATTGTCATTCTCGCTATTTTCTTTATTATTTTCCTTTTTTGTTTCTTGCTGGGTAATTTCATCAGCAACCTGCTCGCTGAAATCTGACTGAATAAGTTTCAAAACAGCCTCCAGTGCTTCTTTCTCATCCTCACCATCTGTAATAATTGTCACTTCATCGCCACAGTCAACCATAAGCGACATCAAACCCATTATACTCTTTGCGTTGGCTCTTTTCTCATCTTTTTCTATTAAAATGAGGGACTTGAACTTACTTGCAACCTGAACAAGCAGGGCTGCAGCACGTGAAGAGATCCCCTGAGAATTTTCAATCTTCATGTGAAGGCTTTGCATATACTATTCCTCCTTTTCTAAGTTCCTCGGCAATTTTATCTATTTTCCTCAGCCTATGATTGACACCAGATTTGCCAAGAGGATTTTTGAGCATACTTCCAAGTTCTTTCAAAGAGGCATCCTTGTATTTTATTCTAAGGCGTGCTATCTCTTGCAGATTCTGTGGAAGGCTGTCAATGCCAATTGTTCTTTCGATAAACTCAATATTCTCAATATGCCTCATAGAGGCATTTATAGTCTTCTCTAAGTTAGCTGTTTCACAGTTGACAAGGCGGTTGACATTGTTTCTGAGTTCTTTCACTATGCGAATATTTTCAAGCTCTAAAAGTGAAGAATGCGCTCCAATGATGTTTAAAAAATCTACTATCTGTTCACCTTCTTTTAAGTATACTACATAATGAGACTTTCTTTCAACAATTTTTGCCTCAAACTCAAAACTCTTTAAAACCTTCTGCAAAAACTCCGCATCATCCTTTGTCTTCACATCAAACTCCAAATGATACATCTTCTCAGGGTTTGTAATAGAACCGCATGACAAAAATGTTGCCTGCAAAAAAGCCTTTCTGCAACATTTTTTCTTCACAAGCTCCTCTTTTAACGAAAAACTGAGATGATACTCTTTTGCACCTTTTCTAACAAAATGAAGGTCTTTCAAAACGCCTATGTTGTCGCTGCTTGGAGGTAAAAAGATAGTATATACATAGTTTTTCTGCAGCTTACTATTTTTCTTGATACTTACCTCACAGTGTTTTGAAAACCCGTTTTTCATGAGAAGGAAAAAAGACCTTGCAGTCTGAGCATTTTCAAATGAAGTTTTAAATGAAAACGTCCCATCAAGCTCATATATGCTTCCTGCAAACTTCAAAAACGCTGCAACCGCAGCTTTTACACAACAGGAATTTTGAGAAAGCTTTCTGCTCACTTCTGATTTTGCAGTCGATGAAAAAGACATTTTTGTTTACCCCCAAAAAGAAAGCTTCCTTTGCTGTGTTTCAGCTCTTAAAGGGCTTACCAAAATTTTTCAATCTCAGATACCCTAACCTGTATTCATGGATCACATCCTTGCCATAGATGATGTTACTCACAACCCTTGCAAGCTTTGCTGAATTGTGACGAATAAGCCCGTTAGAAATGTTCAAAAGTCCTTCTTCTACCACTGTATATCCCTTCTCAACTGTTTTCTTGTCACTCCAGACAGGCTGTGCACCATCTTCCCTGTATCTCTCCAGCACTTCTGGAGGAATTGGCTGGTTGTTCACAATAACAATGTCAAAAATCCTTCCGCCGCAATGTCTCTCTATTGCCTCAATATGGTCATACAGTTGATAGCCGTCTGTCTCACCAGGCTGCGTCATGATGTTTGCAATGTAAATTTTCTTTGCTCTGCTTTTCTTTATACTCTCAACAACCTCCTTGAACACAAGATTTGGCATTATGCTTGTATAAAGGCTTCCCGGTCCAATTATTATCACGTCCGCCTTTTCAATCTCATCCAAAACCTCAGCATATGGTTTTGCATCAGAAGGAGTTATAAAAACTCTTTTTATTGGGGTCTTAGAATTTTTTACCTCTTCAGGAATTTTTGATTCACCAACAACTACCCTGCCGTCTTCAAGCTCAGCACAAAGATTAATATTGTCAAGAGTCACAGGCAGAACTTTTCCTCGAACTGCTAAAACCTCGCTCATGAGTTTTACAGCCTTTTCAAAGCTCCCTGCGATTCCTGTCATTGCAGCCAAGAACAGGTTACCAAAACTCTGACCTTTAAGACTTCCTTCCTTGAACCTGTAACTCAAAAGCTTTTGCATAATCTCTTCTGTATTTGCTAAGGCCAGTATGCAGTTTCTGATATCACCCGGTGGAAGCATGCCAAGGTCTTCTCTGAGCTTTCCAGACCCACCTCCATCGTCTGCAACAGTTACAACTGCTGTGATGTTTGCTGTGAGATTCTTTATACCCCTGAGCATTGTAGAAAGTCCCGTGCCGCCACCGATTGCAACAACCCTTGGTCCTTTTTCCAAAAACCCTTTTGAATATATAGCATCAAATATGGTCTTCTGGCTTATTCTGTATGGCAGACTCTTGTTCAAAAGCCTTATAAAACCCTTTATTAAACCCATCAGCGAAATCAAAAAAACTCCAATTCCTAAAGCAAATAATCCTATGCGCAAAGAGATGCGAAGTTCCACTGAAACATTAAAAATATCAATGCTTTTTGTTAACGAAGCTGAGATCAAAATAATACTGAATAACATTAAAACAATCCATCTTTTTATATAAATACCTGGTTTTAAAAAATCAAATATCATTGGCATGTCACCCTTTTTTATCTTTCTCTATATCTCTATGAAATATTGAAACTTTATATCCCTGGTTTTCAACAGCCTTGAAAAGCTCTTCAGCCACTGTGACAGATCGGTGCTTACCACCGGTACAGCCAATCGCAATCACAAGCTGCCCTTTTCCTTCTTCTGCATAGTTTGGTATTAAAAATAAAATCAGGTCAAAAAGTTTTTGCAAGAATTTTTTTGTGACGTCCCATTTTAAAACATATTCTTTAACTTCAGGTTCCTTACCTGTTTTGTACTTGAGAGTATCCACATAAAACGGGTTAGGGATGAATCTGACGTCAAAAACAAGGTCAGCATCAAGCGGAAGCCCGTATTTAAATCCAAATGACATAATAGTGATTAGCATTGCCTCTTTTGACTTTTGCTGAACAAAAATCTCAAAGAGTTTTTCTTTTAAATCACGTGGCAAAAGCGTGGATGTATCAATCACAAAGTCAGCATACCTTTTTATATCCTCAAGCTTTTCTCTTTCCTTTTGAATGGCTTCTAAAATGCTGCCGTCACCTTCAAAACTGAGAGGATGTTTTCGCCTTGTCTCTTTGTATCGCTTTATAAGAACCTCATCATGTGCATCTAAAAAGAGGAGTTTAAAGTTGCGGTCATCTTTTTTCAGCTCCTGTAGAACATCTTTGAAGTCATCAAAAAGTTCACCGCCACGAATGTCTACAACCGCAGCAATCCTCGAAATCTTCTCTTTTGTTGCACTTGCAAGCTCAGCAATCTTGGGTAAAAACTGCGGTGGCAGGTTGTCTATACAAAAAAATCCCATGTCTTCAAACGCCCTTATTGCTAAGCTCTTACCAGCACCAGACATGCCAGTTATTATTACTATCTCCAACAAAATCACCCTTTTTTATCTTCTATTTTGGTACTATTTGTATCTGGGCACAAAAAGCGGTGTTTCAAAACTCGCCTATGAACTGAATCTCAGGTTCAAGCAAGATTCCAAACTTTTCGTATACAGTCTTTTGAGCAAGATAAATGAGTTTTCTTACATCTTCAGCTTTAGCATCTTCTACATTTACGATAAACCCTGCATGTTTTTCAGATATACACGCACCGCCTATTCTATACCCTTTCAAGCCCGCATCTTCAATGAGTTTTCCTGCAAAGTTGTTTGGAGGTCTTTTAAACACAGAACCTGCACTTGGATAAGAAAGAGGCTGTTTTTCCCTGCGTCTTTTGGAAAACTCACTTGCTTTTTGCAATGGAGGAATATCTTCTTTGGCAGCAAATTCAAGGGAAAATGCTGCCCTCAGAAGCACCATTTTTTCTTCTTTTAATCTGCTGTGTCTGTAAGAAAATTTCATTTCTGACTTAGAAAGTTTCAAAATATTTAAGTTTTTATCCAAAACCTCTGCCCACTCAAAAACGTCTTTTATCTCGCTATCGTATGCACCCGCGTTCATATATACAGCTCCGCCAACAGTGCCAGGAATTCCTACTGCAAACTCTAAACCTTTGAGACCTTTTTCGCATGCTTTTTTGGCAATCACAGACAGCATTGCTCCGCAATCTGCTTCAATTAAATTCCCATCTATTTTAAAAGAATCTATCTTAACTGTCGTAATTACCGCTCCATTAAAGCCTTTGTCAGAAACAAGAACATTTGAGCAGTTCCCAACAACAATGTAATTTATTTTTTTCTCTTTTATTAAAGTTAGTATTCCTATAAACTGTTCGGTATTTTGGGGAAATACTATATATCTTGCTTTTCCGCCTATCTTGAATGTTGTAAACTCTTTTAATGGATGATCTTTTAGAAATTCAATACCTAAATTTTTTAAATACATTTCAAATTCCATTTTTCTATCACCTTAAAAGCTTCTGTTTCAAATTTATTATATTACATTTAAACAAAAAATTTAATTATTTTTTACCTCGACTGCCTCAATTTCACCTTCCCATGGCTTAAGTAACACAGAAAACAAGCTTTTTAGCGCTTTGGTGCTCCCTTTTTCAAAAAGCCACAAGTCTTCATACTCCTTTTTCAGTATCACAGGCATGCGGTTGTGAATATGCTTTATTTCTTCAGCTGGTTCTGTTGTAAGGATGACAAAACTATCTACAAGTATCCCACCTTCAAGCTCCACCCTTTTGTAAAGCCCTGCCATGTAAAAGACATTGCAATCTTTTGGTTTTATAAAAAACTTTTGTTTTTTGCTGCCATCTTTCTTCCACTCAAAAAAACCTTGAGCAGGAATCAGACACCTGTTTGAAATTATGCTAGAAAACAAAGGCTTCTCCAGGATGGTCTCAGCCCTTGCATTTATTATAACTTCTTTTTTGTTTTGAAGAGGCAATCCCCATCTTAAAATCTCAGCTTCTCTTTGAAAGTCCTTTGACACAATCGACGGAACAAACTCTGTAGGAAATATCTCACCAGACTTTACTTTCTGCAAAATAGGGCTTTTTTCATATTTTTGATAAATCTCATCTAAGATTTTTTTAATCTCTTCAATATTCTCATCAAGATTCAAAAAGTATCTACCGCACACAAAAATCAGCCTCCAAAGACCAGCTTTAGCTCTTCATATATATCCTTTATTAGAACCATATATCAAATCTGGCTTCAAAGATGAAGCCTCAACATCTTCCATCCTTGTCTCACCAGACAGCACCAGAACAGCAACCATACCGCTATCCTTTGCCATTTTTATGTCTGTATAAAGCCTATCCCCTATCATCGCAATCTTGTTTTTTTCAACCTTCTTAAAATTTGAGATTATATCAACCATTATGGAAGAAGGTTTTCCAACAAATACAGGTTTTTTCTTTGTTGCATTCTCAAGCATGATGCAGATTGAACCACAATCTGGAATATATCTTCCACCATCTAAAGGACAAACAAGGTCCGGGTTTGTTGCCAGAAAAGGAACCCCTCTTCTTATAAGCTCACATGCATCTAAAAGTTTTTTATAGGTAAGCTGAGTGTCAAACCCCACAACAAGATAGTCTATGTTGTAATTTGGACTGTCAACAACAAAGATGCCCATCGACTTTAGCTCTCTTTTTAAAGATGATGTCCCAACAACATACACTTTTGGTGATCTTTTTTCTTTGTGAATTGTTTTGATATAAATTCCCATTGCCTGACCTGAAGTAAATACGTTTTCTTTTGTAATCTCAAAGCCCATGTTCAAAAGCTTTGAATAGTAGTCTTCTGAACTTTTTGATGAATTATTTGTCAAAAAAAGAAAATCTTTTTGGTTTTCCTTTAATAGCTTTATAAACTCTCTTGCACCTTCAAATACCCTTTCACCAAGATACACTGTGCCGTCCAAGTCAAGAAGGAAAAGGTCTATATTTTTTAGAATGCTGCTATGTCTTCATTTGTCAACTTCCCCTTTTTCATTTTTTCGATGCTGACAAAGCTAAAAGCCTTTTAGCAAAATCTTCATAGCATTTTTGAGCATTAAAATTCTCTTCCCATATCCTTCTTGCAGCAAGACAAAACTTTTTATATTCCTCTTGGCTCATGGTAGCAAATTTTTCTATAAGGTTTGCAAGGTCATTGTCCGAAAAATTTTTATCAAGCAAAAATCCATTTATTCCATTTTTCACGATCTCTTTGGTTCCACCAACATCTGTTGCTACAACAGGTATTGCATATGACATTGCCTCCATAATGGATACTGGAAGCCCTTCTGACTGACTGACATTTACAAACAGATTGAAGTTTTCTGTAGCATACAGATTTAAAATGTCTTCATTCTTCATAAAACCTAAAAATTTAAATTCAATATTGCTTTTTCTGCCCAGTTTTTCTTGAGCATACAATTTTATTTTTTCCAAAAGTTCCCCATCTCCAATGTGAGTCCATGAAATTTTAACACTGTCAATTTTCTCAAGGCTGTCAATAATCCTGTCAATCCTCTTAACAGGTACAACTCTTGCACAGCTGACAATTTTAAAAATCTCATCTTTTTTCTTATCAATGTTCACATTGTGTTTATTGAAAGTCCCAAGGTACGACACTTCTGCTTTGTTTGTTTGATAACTATTGTTTATATACTCAGCACCCATTTTTGAACAGGCAAAAATCTTATCTATGTTTTTAATGATAAACTTTTTGCACGGCTGAGGATAGCTTTCTTCATACAAATCGCCCCTGTGCGCTCTTGAAACCTTCAGTGCAAAAGGCTGGTTGTAAAGTGAAACTGATAGTGCCAAAAAATGAAACCAATATGAGTAAAGTATTGTATCCTCAGCAGGTATATTGTATTTCTTTATAAGCTTTTTAATATTTCTTAATGTGATGTTTGTAAGAAAAGTCCATCTAAAAACCATCCACAGATTCAATAGCCTGTATGAAAAAGGTTTTGGAGAAAACACTGCCTTGATTGCTTCTTTTATCATAAGTCCAATAAGTTTAGGATTTAAAAGTAAAATATCTCTTAAGCCAAAACTTATATCAGCCACCTCAACCTTTGGATTTTGAATATACTGTTTCAGGTTCTTTAGCTTTTTAGGTAGCACCTTTCCCGGCCAAATAGGTACAATGTAGATTTTATTAAAAAACTGGGAGAGAATATCTATCTCATTTCCTACAAATACATCTCTTTTAGGATGTGGATAACCTATCGTGAGAAGAATTAAGTTCAAATTAAGCTTTCCCCCTTTATAAAAATTGTTTTTTATTCTTTTTTGAGTTTATCACTCAAAAGTCCACAGCGTCAACACAACATTTCAAAAGCATAAAATAAAAAGATTCTCTTGACCTGTTGAAAATCTTATTTTATAATGTTCATATGAACAATTATTCAAATGTTCAATCTTGAAATTGAGGTGAGTTAATTTGGAAAAACAGGATGGTTTTGAAAAAATCGATTTGTGTAGCTGTAATGTAATTCACAATGACATTGTTAAGAAGGTTAAAGAAAGCCTTCCTGCCGAAGAGACAATATTTGACCTTGCCGAATTTTTTAAGGTTTTTTCAGACTCAACGCGCATAAAAATCTTAAGCAGTCTCTTGGTTTCTGAGATGTGTGTATGTGACTTAGCAGCAGTGTTGGGCACATCTCAGTCGGCAATATCTCACCAGCTAAGGCTACTAAAAGTCTTCAGGTTAGTAAAGAGTAGAAAAGCTGGTAAAGTTGTGTATTATTCTCTTTCGGATGATCATGTAAAAAGTATAATTGAGCTTGGTCTTGCGCATCTTAGCGAAAACCAGTAGATGAGAGGATGAGGTAAACTTGGCAAAGATGAATGTAGAATTAATCTTAGAAAATCTTTCATGTGCCAATTGTGCTCAAAAAATTGAAGAAAAGGTGGCAAAGCTGCCTTTTGCAGAAAGTGTCTCTTTGAATTTTGTAACAAAGAAACTCTCAGCAAAGGTTGACCAAAAGTCCTACAGTGCATTTGTTGAAGCAGTAAAGAAGATTGTAAACGAAATTGAACCTGAGGTAAGTGTATTAGAGGCACCAAAAGAAAAACCAATGATTAGCATTGGTGAAATCTTACTTGTATTAATCTCTGCTATGTTTTTTGTAGTAGGACTCTTTACAAGAAAAGAAGGCTTTGCTCTAATCTTTTTTCTTGTTTCTTATTTGCTTTCTGGAAAAAATGTTATCTTAAGCTTTTTCAAAAACATCAGAAAACTTCAATTATTTGATGAAAATTTTTTAATGACAGTGGCAACATTATCAGCTATTTTCTTAAAAGAATACCCTGAAGCAGCGTCTGTTATGCTCCTTTACAAAATTGGACAAATACTTGAAGATGTTGCTGTAAACAAATCAAGAAAAACCATACAAGCTTTAAAACACCTCGAAATAGACTATGCAAACTTGAAAATTGGCAATATCATCAGGAAAGTAAATCCAAAAGATATTGTGCCTGGTGATATAGTGGTGGTAAAACCGGGTGAAAGAGTGCCAGTTGATGGAACTGTAGTATCTGGAAAATCGTTTTTGGATACATCTGCTATCACAGGTGAGTCAAAGCTTTTTGTTGCCCAGCCAAACGATAAGGTTTTTGCTGGCAGTGCAGTAGTTGACGGGTTTCTGGAAGTCAAGGCTCAAAGCTTCTACAAGGATTCTTCTTTGCACAGAATAATAGAGATTGTTGAAAATGCTTCTGCCAACAAATCCAAAATGGAAAGGTTTATAACAAGGTTTGCAAAGGTATACACTCCGGCGGTAGTTGCCCTGGCAGTAATATTTGCCATTTTGCCACCACTGCTATTTGACCAGCCTTTTAAACTGTGGATTTACAGGGCAGCTATTTTTTTAATTATCTCATGTCCTTGCAGCCTTGTTATATCTGTGCCACTTTCGTATTTTGCTTCAATTTCAAAGCTTTCTTCGAAGGGAATACTGGTAAAAGGTTCTCAATTTATAGATATTCTAGCATCAAAAATAGGAAGTTTTCTTTTTGATAAAACAGGAACAATCACAAATGGGGTTCTTTCTGTTGAAAAGATTGTACCTGTACAGATTTCTGAGCAAGAGTTTTTGAAAATTCTCATAAGCATTGAAAGCCTTTCAAACCATCCAGTAGCAAAGTCTATATTAAAAGGGATTGGAGAAAATAGTATTTCTTTTTCTTCAGTACAAGATCTCAAAGAACATCCCGGCAGGGGAATAGAAGGGATTGTTGATGGCAAAAAGGTTTTGATAGGAACAAAAGAGTTTTTGCAGGAAAGTGGAGTTGAAATAAACCACAGCTCTGAAGTATCATCTGAACTTTCGTACATCTTTGTGTCATGTGATATGAAATTTTGCGGGTATGTTGCCTTGAAAGATTCTTTAAAAGATGATGTAAAAAAGGTTTTAAATGCCCTCAAAAGCTTTGGCGCAAAGATATATCTCTTGACAGGCGACAAAAAAGAAGTGGCTGAAAAAATTGCAAAAGACCTTCCGATAGATGGTATTTTCTCAGAGCTTCTTCCAGAAGAAAAGGTAAAAGTGGCTGAAAAAATAAAACTTGAAAATAAAGGTCTAGGATATGTTGTGTTTGTGGGAGACGGGACAAATGATTCGCCAGCCCTCTCTGTGTGTGATGTTGGAATTTCATTTGCAGGCAGTGCAAGTTATCTTGCAACAGTTGCAGCAGATATTGTTCTTCTTGATGGAAAGTTATCAAAGATTGTAGAGCTAATAAAAGATTCAAGGTTCACAAGAAGGATTGTCATTCAAAATATCGTTCTTTCTCTCGGGATAAAATTTGCTGTGATGCTCCTGGGAGTCTTTGGAGTTGCAAATCTGTGGGAAGCAGTTGTGGCAGACACTGGTGCAATGCTTTTAGCAGTTTTAAATTCTTTGAGAGTGCTCAAAAAATAAAAAAAGAGGTATAATATTTAAGAGGGGGTTTTTCGCTTCCTATTTCAGTTTGCCAAAAAAGAGGTGTTTTGAAATGATAGAAATGTATGTTAAAAACGTTGCATTTTTTGAAGAGGGGGGAGGATTTGCGGTTCTGCTGTGCGACAAGAACAACAAAATGGTTCTCCCCATATTCATAGGACCGCTTGAGGCTCAGTCAATTGCCCTTGCACTTGAAAAACAAAAGTTTCCACGCCCTTTGACACACGACCTGATGGTTGAGATTATGCAAAAGTTTTCAATCTCAATCCAAAAAGCTGTTATTACTGACATCAAAGATGGTACGTACTTTGCCCAGCTTCATTTAAGAGACTATAATAATGTGATTTCTGTCATAGATTCAAGACCAAGCGATGCTATTGCGCTTGCTCTGAGAGTAAACTGTCCAATTTATATGGCTCCAAAGCTTATAGAGTTTACCTATAAATACGAAGAGCTGATTCCTCAATAAAAGACTTATTTCAGTTCTATTACTTTCCATGCGCTTCTGTCAAGTTGACGACCAAGAAATTCTGTACGCACGCTCAAATAAAGCATGTTCGGATTTTGTAAATCTTTTTTGGGAAATACTATCTCAATCTGATTCTTTTTCCTGCGCATTTTGGCATTTTGAGCTGAAAAAGCAGGGCTTGTCATGGTCTTTATTACATTCATTTTGCTGCCAGAAATCAGAACATACATCCTGCCAAGATACTTGTAATTTTCAAATGCTCTTATGTGAAGATAGTACGAAATAAGTTTTTTAGCAGAACCGACCATTTCGATACCTATGTAGATGTTCTTGCTGTCGTGTGCTGCAAATATCGCTTCAATATCAGCGCCTTTTTCAAAAATGAGCGACCATATGTCGTGTGTCGGTTCCTTGCTAATTAAATATTTGTCTGAAAACAGGTTGTCCCCCTCATATTTTTTTGCATATTCATTATTCAATTTTGCAAATAATTCATTTTGACGAACAAACGCCTCCAAAAATCCTCTCATAACCTTCATCTGAGAATGGTAATCTGAGATTGAATTTAATTTTTTTTCTATCATATTCTCCTCAAGTGGTACCTGATACCATTCTGTATTTGTAAACGCAAGCTTGAACGGAGGAACAAGATACATCTGAGGGTGCTTACCAAAAGGAGTTGGCCAGTCTCCTCTGTGTACAAGATACTGCCATTCTTCACAGCTGTAATTTAATGTCAGAATTGAAAACTTTACAAACGCTGATGTTGCCCAGTGGTCAGGATGTTGGTCGTGCGAGTATGGATATATGATTAAATCAGGCTCAAATGATTTTATTATGCTCTGAATATTCTTTACAACGTTTATTCCTTTGTATTCTACTCCTCTCTGATAGGAGTTTGAATATGGACTTTTGAATGTGCGTGTTAAGGGATTAAAATAGCTCACCTTTGAATCAAAATATTTTTCCCATAAAAACCTCAAACCCCTATCCGGATATCCTAAGAATATTATATCCTCTCTTTTTACCCCCAAGTCCTCAAGCGCATGAACTGTTTCATTTTGTCGAAGATAACCAAATCTTATGTAATCATCAGGCTTTAACCTGATCTTCCCGAAGTTCTGACCAGCGGCGCGGGTAAACCCATCACCGTTTGTCATAACAACAACTTTAACTTTTCTACCATACAAAAGTGCTTTTTGTATTACTCCTGCAGAAGACAAAGTTTCATCGTCACAGTGTGGTGCAAAGATAAGTATCTTTTTGTAATTTTCAACCCGAAGCAGTGGAAGCTGAGCTGAAAAAAAGTAGTTTGAAATATATTCTCTTGCTAAAAATAAAAAAACATTTGCAACAATCCAGATAATAAACGTATATAAAATATATTTGCGCTTAAACCTTATTCTTCTTTCCCTCTGAGGTTTTTTGTATACATAACCTTCAGCACTTTTAACTTTAAACCGTGGCATATACCTTGCCTTCTCCTCTGTAACCAAATATGCTTTTTTTATTTTACACTATCCTCTGCCCATTTTCTATTAAAAATTCTTCTAAAATCGCAAGCGGGCAGAAGCTCTTCCATTTTATGAGCTTCTGCCCGCTTTCTATATAAAAGGAGGAAATGAACGGGGGGATTTTGAACTTATGTAAGCTTTCAAAAATAAGAGTTACAAGGGGGTTGTCCGCATTTTTCTTGCCACCTGCTGTTTACAGTTATAATTATATGTTTTTTGTATACACCAATCAATACCAAAAATAAATAAACTTTTTCAAATTTCTTTCAGCTTTTTTAGCTATGTGGCTATGTGAATACTTGACCGATTTTGATAAAAATCAGTGTTTATTTTGTATACTTTAACTATACGCAAAAATGCCCTTTTTATGCCTTTTAAGAACTTCTCTATTTTTTCTGGTTTATTGCTCATAAGCTCTCAGCTTAAAATTAACTCCCAGCTCCTGTGCAATTTTTTTGCACTCTTCTACCTCCTCTTTTGAAATTATATCAACACACGAAACCCAAACCTCTTTTATATACTTTCTACTTTCCTTTATAAACTCAATTACATGGTCATATATGTCTTTATCAAAAGGTCTGCAGATTTCATTGTACCTCTCTTTATTTGGAGCATTTAGACTTATTGATATCCTGTCAATAAGCCCTGATAAAAGCTGTGGTACGTTTTTTTTATGAATATAAGATGCATGACCGTTTGTATTGACCCTTAGCGGCACTGAAGTTCTCTCTTTTAACCTTTTTGCAACTTCAATGACAACATCAAGTTTTATTAAAGGCTCACCATAGCCACAAAATACTATCTCATCATATTTTTGAGGGTCTTTTATCTCATTCAAAATCTCCTCTGCTGTTGGATCCTTTTCAAGCCAGAGGTCATATCCTTCGCCAAGTCCTTTCTCAGAGTTTCTTATACAGAATATGCATGAGTTTGTACATTTATTGGTGACATTTATATATAACCTGTTGTCAATTGTATATGTTATCATTCCCATTTTATCTTTGTTTCATCTCCATTCTTTTTATTTTATACCAAAAAAGTTTTTTGCATTCTGTGTAGTCTTTTCAATAACCTCATCTTCAGAAACATCTTTTATTTGAGCAATTTTTTGTATTACATACTTTAAATAAGTTGAATCATTTCTTTTTCCTCTGTAGGGGTGCGGTGTCAGGTAAGGACTATCCGTTTCCAGCATCAAAAGTTCAAGCGGATACTCTTTCACAACCTCAACCAGTTTTTTAGCATTCTGAAAAGTGATAACACCACCAACTGAGATATATATCCCATGTTTTCTCAAAATCCTGCTCATCTCAACGCTTCCTGAATAACAGTGTATTAAAACTGGAATTTTGCCTACAGCTCTTTCAAAAAGAACATCCAAAGTATCCTTGTGAGCCTCTCTTGAATGAACAACAATTGGAAGATTTAATTCTTTTGCAACCTCAATCTGTCTTACAAAAACATCTCTTTGAACATCCCTTGGAGAAAAATCGTAGTGATAGTCAAGCCCAATCTCACCAATTGCAACGTTCTTTTCAAACCTTGCAAGCCCAAAAAGCTCCTGCTCAAAATCCTTTGGTGCATCCTTTGCCTCATGAGGATGAATTCCTACAGTTATATAAATGTTATCATATTTTTTTGCAATTTCAATGTTTTCTTTTGAAGACTCAACAGAAGAAGAGGATGAGATGGCAATTATATCTTCTTCTTTCAGTTTTGCCATCACATCCTCTAAATCTGCATCAAAAGCTTCATCATCATAGTGTGCATGAACATCTATTATCATTTTACCTTTGCTCCTTCTTTTATGTCCTTTTCAGGGGTGATTAAGGTAAGTTCATCGCCAATTGAGGCTGCCAAAAGCATTCCCTGAGATTCTACTCCTCTTAACTTTGCAGGCTTTAAGTTTGCAACAACCACAATCTTTTTGCCAACAAGCTCCTCGGGTGAGTAGTGTTTTGCAATACCTGCAACAATTTGCCTCTTCTCATCTCCTAAATCAATAATGAGTTTCAAAAGTTTATCTGCACCTTCTATTCTATGTGCTTCTAATATCTTAGCAACTCTCAGTTCTAATTTTGCAAAATCATTTATTGTGATGTATTCTTTTTGCTCTTCATTTTTGTCATCTGCAGGCACAGCTCCCTCAGGTCTTTTAACTTCTTGCTTGTTTGTATCTTCCACAGCATTTTCCTCCTTTTCTATTATTCTTGGGAAAATAGGTTCACCTCTTTTTACCTTTGTACCCTCTGGAATCAAGCCATACTGTGATGCACTCTCCCATGTAGTTATATCCAAATTTTCATCCTTTGAAATACCCAGCTGTTGCAAGATCTTTGGTGTTGTCTGAGGCATAAATGGCTCTATTAACACAGCAACCACTCTCAAAACCTCTGCAAGATTATAAAGCACTGTTTTTAGCCTTGGATACTTTGACTTGTCTTTGCCAAGCACCCAGGGCATTGTCTGGTCAATATACTTGTTCGCCCTTGAGATAAGCTTCCATATTTCAATCAATGCATTTGAAAACTGGAACTCATCAAGCAGCTTGCAGACATTTTCGTATACCTCTTTAGCAAGTCTTTTCAGTTCATTGTCAATCTCTTCTTCTTCCTCTGGATGATAAATCACACCATCAAAATACTTTTCTATCATTGCAACTGTTCTTGAAAGCAAATTTCCAAGATCGTTTGCAAGGTCACTATTATGCCTGTTTTTAAGAGCATCTTCTGAAAAATAACCATCTGCACCAAATGGAATTTCACGAAGCAAGAAATATCTGAGACTATCCACGCCATATTTTTGAGCAAGAATTACCGGGTCAACAACATTTCCCTTGGACTTTGACATTTTACCGCCTTCCAAAAGAAGCCAGCCATGACCAAATACAGTCTTTGGAAGAGGAAGACCAAGCGCCATAAGCATTGCCGGCCAAATAATGGTGTGGAACCTGACAATTTCTTTTCCAACAAGGTGAACATCTGCCGGCCAGTATTTTTTAAACCTGCTATCATCTTCTGACATATAACCAAGTGCTGTTATATAGTTTGAAAGAGCATCTATCCATACATATATGACATGTTTGGGGTCAAACGGCACTTCAATTCCCCACTTAATTGTTGTTCTTGACACACAGACATCCTCAAGTCCCGGTTTTATAAAGTTATTTATCATCTCATTTGCACGTGACTGGGGAACTATAAATTCTGGATGTTCCTCTATATATTTCATCAAGGCATCCTGATACTTTGATAACCTGAAAAAGTAACTCTCTTCCCTTGCACGCTCAACAGGTCTTCCACAATCAGGACATTTCCCATCAACAAGCTGTCTGTCAAGCCAGAAAGATTCACATGGTGTACAGTACCAGCCTTCATACTCGCTTTTATAAATATCGCCCTGTTCATAAAGCTTTGTAAAAATCTTTTGAACAACCTTTTTATGTCTCTCTTCGGTTGTTCTTATAAAATCATCGTATGAAATGTTCATAAGCTTCCACAACTCTTTTATTGAAGCCACTATCTCATCAACATATTGTTGTGGAGTTTTACCGGCTTCCTGCGCTTTTCTTTCTATCTTTTGTCCATGCTCATCTGTCCCTGTCAGGAAAAACACGTCATACCCTCTTAATCTCTTGTACCTTGCAATTGTATCAGCAGCAACTGTACAGTAAGTGTGACCAACATGAAGCTTGTCAGAAGGATAGTATATTGGTGTGGTTATATAAAATTTTGGTTTTTCCATCTTTTCCTGTTCCTCCTCTTAAAAATTTATATTCCATACCTTTTGTGAGCAAAGTCGTAAAAAAGCTGAGGAATCTTAGGTGGAAAGTATGTAAACAGCGGAAAAATAATCAAAAGCAAAATTATCAGTATCACAAAAGGTGCTTTTTTAATTTTCTTTTGTGAAAGTGTGATTTTAAGACTGACAAGCTGAGCAATTATGATTGCCAAAACAAGCGTTAATATATCCAAAAAAAGATTGTCAGCCAAAAATGCGGTGTACAGAAAATAAAATATAGCTGTTAAAAAAGGAATTAAAAAAAGTGCTACAGACTTTCCTACAATAAAATTTTCAAACCTTCTTCCATAGATTATATATTCAATTATGTAGAAAATAAAGCCACCAAAAAATCCTATCTTTAGATGTTCCCATACACTCTCGTTTACTGCAAAAACTATTGCTGTCCATTTTATCCTCCCGAAAAACTCAAACCCAAAATGCAAAAGAGAAGATATTAATAGAATAAAAATCATTCCTACAAAACTTGTAATTTTGGCTCTTTTCCTATAAATCCTCTTTGAATATGACGAAAGATAAATCTCAAACATCAACAAACACCTTCTCTACAACAAGGTTTTTATACTCACAAATACAATCTACAAAGTCTTTTCTGAGACAAAACTCAAGATCTTTTTCAAACCCAAGCTGTTTTAGACGATTATAGTGATATGAATATTTTAATATTTTATGAGGGTCATTTTCAAATTTTTTATATAGCTCAAATGAAGCCAAGGATAGATCATCAATTTCAACATCTCCAAGACCATTTTTAAACATATCAACAAAATATCCAGCACACAGAATATCTTCAAGGGTAAACTTCTCTTCTGTACCTGCACATACAATTGTTATTTTTTGTATATCCTTTTTCAAAGCTTCTTTTAATATATACTCTGCAGTTTTTTGTGCATTTATAAATGAACCAAGAAATATTCTTTTCGCCATAACTGCTCTTTTGAGCGCTCTTGTTCCGTTTGTTGTTGTCATGATAATTTTTCTACCACAAACAACCTCTTTTTTATAAGAAAGAGGTGAATTGTCAAGGTCAAACCCTTCAATCTTTAAACCTCCTCTTTCCCCTCCAAGTATAAAGGTTTCTTCAACACTTTTAAAAAGTCTTGCCTCTTCAATGGACTCAACAGGAATAATCTTTTCTGCCCCATTTGAGATTGCCCATATCATAACAGAAGTTGCCCTCAATAGGTCTATCACAACGGCAACAGAATCTTTTATCTCTTTTTCATCAACATCTTTATAGTGTGAAAATGTAACTATCTTCAACCTTTTATACCTTCTTTCTTCTTTAAAGTTAAAATAGGTTGAACACTGTAAATTTCAAAGTTTTTCTTGCTAAATATAAATCTTAACTTTATATATACCACAACCTGTATGTAAAAGAAAATAGAAATGTGATAATAAATTATCAATCAGGACTCAATATAATACAAAATATTACTGGAATTTATACAGTTTAATAGCATATTATAAAATTTTTGGTTGCATTCTCTCTTTTTTATCCTGAAAAGTTACATAAAGAAAATTAGAAATTATAAAAAATTCCAGTTTTGCAAACTCTCATTTTATGTAAGGTCATAATAAAAAAGGGCTGGCCCTTCTTTAAAAGCATCTAAATGGCACAGCCCAAAATTTTTTATTATGAAGTTAGGATTGTAGCAGTGCTACCTTTAGTTAATTTGATTTATTTTGAGGTTGACGTTTTCGCAGTTTTTTGGTTCTTTGAGGAATAAACTTTGTTTGTTTTTGTAGAACTCTTTTTAGTTTCTGTTTTTGAAGACTTGCTGCTCTTTGAATATTTAGCTAATTTTGTACTAATCTTTCCTGCTTTTACAGGAGTTTTAGTTGCAACTGTGGATACCTTCTTTACATGGCTTTTTGACGAAGAAGTAGATGTTGTGGCAGCAAAACTAAAAACTCCAGTTAAAATAAAAGCTGCCAAAATTCCAATTGCAATAAGTCTTTTCATAAGCTTTGATTTTCTTTTCATTGAAATCAAAACCTCCCTTTTGTAAAATTTTGATTTTTCAAATCTGTTATTTATTTTAAATCTTTAACATTAAAAGAAGATTAAAGAAGGATTAAACTTTTTTAATTTATAAAGTTTTCAGCATAAGTTATAATTTTGAGATAGAAACTAAAGTGTAGGTGAAAACTCAAATGAGAATTCTAATAGTAGAAGATCAGGAATCACTAGCACACACCATTGCAAGAAGACTTCAAGAAGTAGGCTATAGTACAGATATAACTTTTGACGGACAGGAAGGTCTTCATTTTGCAACGAGCACCAGCTATGACCTTATTATACTTGACATAATGCTTCCTAAGATTGATGGCATCAACTTGCTGAAACTTATAAGATTAAAAGGAATCCAAACACCAGTACTTTGTTTGACTGCTAAAGATTCAATAGAAGACAGAGTCATTGGACTTGATGCTGGTGCAGATGATTATCTTGTAAAGCCTTTTTCATTTGATGAACTTTTAGCAAGAATAAGAGCATTATTAAGAAGATATGCTCAAACAAGAGAACCAATAATCAAAGTAAAAGACCTTGTAATAGATACAAATTCTCACAAGGTCACAAGAGCAGGAAAGCTAATTGAGCTTACATCAAAAGAGTATTCTATTTTAGAATATCTTGCTAGAAATAAAGGCAGAGTCCTTACACGCTCTCAGATAGCCGAGCATGTATGGAATTATGATTTCGAAGGAACTTCTAATATAGTTGATGTTTATATAAGGTATCTTCGTCGAAAAATTGATGATGGTTTCCCTGAAAAACTTATTTATACTATCCGTGGTGTAGGATATATGTTGAGGGATGAAAAATGAAAAAAAATTTTCTTAAGTGTTTAAATATAAGATTAAAACTTACTATCTGGTATTCAATAATGTTAATGGTCATAGTAGCTCTGTTTAGTCTTTTTTTGTACCTTCTTATGTTTCAAACTTTAGAAATAAGCGAGAGAAGTTTTTTGCAGGACTTTGCATATGAAGTTGCTTTGAGAATAAACATTTCGAAAGACAGCAAAATTACTATCTCAGAGTCACACAGAATAATTAGCTCAGGAGCACAAATAGTAGTGTATTCCAAAAATAAAAAGATGATATATTCAACAAGTAATTTATTTGCAAAAAGCATAAAAAACATTCCTCTTGATACAAAGGTAAGAATGTTTGAATTAAATGGCAAAGAATGGCTTGTTTATGACCAGCGAATATATGATATGAAAAATAACCTAATCGGCTGGCTCAGAATTGGAAGACCATCTTCAACAAGAAGAATTATGAATAATTTGAAAAACGTAATATTTCTATCTATCCCAATTCCGTTTTTAATAGCAGTAGCAGGTGGGTATATCCTTGCTAAAAAAGCATTAAAACCCATTGACGATATAACAACAATGGCAAGAACAATAGGACATACCGATTTGAGCAAACGTTTGAATTTTCCAAACACAAATGATGAAATTGGCAGGCTTGCTTTAACATTTGATGAAATGCTGGAAAGATTAGAAAATGCATTCAAAAGAGAAAGACGGTTCTTATCAGATGCATCACATGAACTTCGAACTCCACTTGCAACAATTAAAGCTTTAGTAGAAGAAGCACTTGAAAGGAACTTAACTAAAGATAGGTATCATCAACAGTTACATTATATATACAGAGAAATATTAAAGATGAACAAAATAATATCACAGCTTTTTATGCTAAGCCGATGTGAAGAAGGTAACTGGCCTGTAGATTTTGAAAAGATAAATCTTAAAAACATGGTAGAAGATGTAATAGAGGAAATGAAAGAATTTGCCTTACAAAAAGAAGTAAAATTATACCATGATTGCAATAAAGAAATCTTTATTGAAGGCGACCAAACTCTGCTTACTCGTCTTTTTATAAATCTTATTGAAAATGCTATAAAATATAACAAAAAAGGTGGATGGGTAAAAACAAAAGTCGAGGAATTAGAACATCAAATAAAAATAACTATTGAAGATAGTGGCATTGGAATTCCTGAAGAGGATCTTCCTTTTATTTTTAATAGATTTTACCGAGTGGATAAGGCACGAACAACTGAGGGAATAGGTCTTGGTCTTTCTATCGTCGATTGGATTGTAAAAATTCACAAAGGCAGAATAAATGTCACAAGTAAAATTGGCATTGGCTCGTGTTTCGAAATTATATTGCCCAAAGAACAAAAATCTACAACTTAACATTTTAACATTATGGAATGAAAAGGATGAAAAAGGCAAATAGTTTAGCCAAATTTTAATAAATCAAAAATCTAAACCCTATTTAAAAGATCTATTATCTCCTCAACACTCAAAACTACCTCTGCTGCCCCCTTTTCTATAGCAACTCTTGGCATGCCAAAAACCACACAAGATTCTTTACTTTGCGCAATAGTCAAAGCCCCCTGCTTTTTCATCTCAAAAAGTCCATTTGCACCATCACTACCCATTCCAGTCATTATTATTCCAGTTGCATTTTCTCCATACCATTCCGCAACTGAGCTGAATAAAATATCACATGATGGCTTGTGATTATTTACTTTTTCAATATTGTCAAGCAGTCTTACATAATACTTCCCTAAAATTTTTTCAACAGCAAGATGTGTTCCACCCTTAGCTATGTAAATAACTCCATTTTCTATTTTTTCTCTATCTTCTGCTTCCTTTACCTGCCTTTGTGCAACTTTGCTAAGTCTTTCTGCTAAAGCTTTTGTAAAAGTTGGAGGCATGTGTTGAACAACCAAAATGGGTATTGAAAAATCCTTATTAAGAGATGTAAAAATCTTCTCTAAAACAGGTGGACCTCCAGTTGAAATTCCAATAGCTATTACCTTACTCTCTTTAAGCTTGTTTATTAAGTGACTTCTATTGTTATCAATACCACAAGTTACAGGAAAAACTTTTTTTTCTGATTTTTCTGATGTTGTTGTTCTTTTTATATTAACAAAAGCATAATCTTTTTGAAATATAATACCTTTAACTTTTTCCAATAAATCTTTTTTAAATTCATTAAATTCATCTTTATTCGCAGGTTTTAATATATAATCAATAGCCCCCCTGTTTAATGCTTCAAGAGTAATTTGCGCCCCTGGTTCTGTATAAGCAGAAACCATTAAAATCTTTGTCAATGGATTTATATCTTTTAAATAGTCAATAAGCAAAATACCATTCATGTAAGGCATCTCATAATCAATCAATGCCAGATCAATCTTGAACAAATTAGCTTTCCTTATTGCAATAAGAGGGTTTGTTGCTACAAATATAACATTATCTTCTTCCAAACCCCTCAAAGCTCCTCTTATAACCTCACACATAAGCTCAGAATCATCAACAATTAAAATCCTTTTCATTGTCTCTTTCACCGTAAAAATTTAATTATAATCTTCTCATATGTAATGAATTATATACAAAATTTCTTATAGTATTCAATAAAATTTTTTGTTGTTTTTTGGAGGCAAAATAATACAAAAAAGATATAATTAAAGTTTGTAGGCTATAATCGATAACTTTTCTTTGACAATTAAAATAAACAAGCTTTATAATTGAAATTGATTGGTTTAGAAACATAATGAAAAGGGTTGAAGAAAGATGACTATTGCGGTTTTAGACGGACAAGGAGCAGGACTTGGAAGGGAGTTTATAAAAAGATTAAAAAAAGAGTTTGAAGATAAAATAAAAGTTGTTGCGCTTGGAACTAACAAAGTGGCTATGCAAAACATGCTCAAAAACGGTGCAGATGTGGGATATTGCGGTGAGGACGAAATTGTTTATTTTTTATCAAATTTTGTGCCAGATGCGATTGTTGGCCCAATTGGAATTTTAACCTGCGGAGGAATAAATGGTGAAATCACTGCAAAGATAGCACAAATGGTATTTTCTTTAGAGTGCAAAAAGTATATAATCCCTCTTAATCTGCATGGAATATTTATTCCGGGAACAATAAATCTTTCAATTAAAGAAATATTCAATTACATAATCGAAGATATAGCAGTTAGCATAGAAAAAGAGGACAGGAGTTTATCTGCTCCATCCTCTTGAGTACTCTTCAAAACAGTCAAGACAGTAAAACTTCCCGTCCAAAACTCTTATTTTATTCTCTGCTGTCTTTTCACCACACCCTGTACATTCAACACTTTTGAAGATGCGTGCAGATGGTGGAATATTATCTTTTGGCTGTTTTAGTTCAAACAGCTGTGAAAGTGGCGCACTAAGTATAATTTTGAGTCTTTCCTCACGTGGCACGTCTTTTTCAAAACCTTTAAAAACAACCCTTATTCCTTCATTAGTGTCGCGTCTGAAAAAGGTAAATGCATGCTTGCCTCTGTCCTTCAAAATTAGATTTCCTTTTCCAATAGTAGTTCCCAAAATAACCTGAATAGCATCAACACCACAAGCATCTGTCTCTGTTATACACACAACCTCTTCGTCTTTTGAAAAAGTAAGATCAAGCTTTTCTATTGCTACTTCACATGCTCTAAATCCTATTGCAAGACCAGGGCAAATATGTCCATGAAACTCTATGCATTTTTGCCAAAGCGCGCTGTCCATTTTAAGTTTCACTCTCCTTTCTTACTACGCTACTGAACAAAATTTCTTTAGGCACATCAATCTCTGCATAAAAAGGTTTTATATCCAAAACAGGTGAGCTGTCAATAGCATCTATTCCTTTTACAACCAGGACATTTCCTTTTCTATCTATAAGCTGAGCAACATCCAATAGAATTGGATTTGGTCTGTTTGGCGACCTGCAAGCAAATACACCTTTAGGTACATCTGAAAAAGGAGTTTTTGTCACAAGAACATCTCTTTTAGCCTCATGTGCCCAGTAAAGTATGATAAGATACTTGGCTTCTTCTATATCCTTTAATCCATCAATGTATTTCTCAAAAACTTCTATATACGCAATATCCTCAGAACCTCTTCCCTGACGAGGAGCTTCATCTTTTGTTTTGTAGGAAGTGTGAAATATACCAATTGGGACAAGCTCCATAAAATTTCTCTCCTTTAATATTTTTATATTGTCGGAACTATAGGAACAACAAAAAGCTGGTCGTGTGAAGTTTCTACCTTTACCTCTATTCCATACACATTTGATATAATCTCAGGAGTGATAATCTCCTGCCACCTGAGGCAAATACGCTTTTGTCTTTAATGAAGACAAAGTGGTCAGAAAACCTTATTGCCAAGTTTAAATCATGCAGGACACTAATTACCAAAATACTATTTTCTTTTGACAGCTTTTTTAAAATACTCAATACCTCTACCTGATTTTTCAAATCAAGATTATTTATTGGCTCATCTAAAAGCAAAATTTTGGGCTGCTGGGCAACGGCACGCGCTATCACAACTTTCTGCATTTCACCGCCACTCAGCTCATCCAAATACTTGAAAGCAAGAGGTTTTAGTCCAAACTTCTCTATAACACTTTCTACCACTTGCAAATCCTCTTTAGAAGGTATTATCCCCGAAAAATGAGGTTTTCTTCCAATCAAAATCGATTCGAACACCGTAAGCCTTGTACTTGCATACCTTTGTGGGACATATCCTACAACCTTGGCAAGATCATTTGATGAAAAACGACTTATATCTTTGCCATCAACCATAATAACGCCGCTTTGTGGTTTTAAAATTCTTGCTATGCACTTTAAAAAAGTGGATTTACCAGCACCGTTGTTGCCCAGGATTGATACAAACTGCCCTTTTTGAGCTTTTAACTCTATCTCTTTTAACACCTCAAAATCTTTAAAGGCAAAACTGAGGTTTTTAACTTCAAGCATTTTTATGTCTTCTTCCTCCTGATCAGAAGATATAGAAAAAGTGGAGCGCCCAAAAATGAAGTTACTGCTCCAACAGGCAAAACAATGGGCGATATTATAAGCCTTGCAACTGTGTCAGACAAAAGAAGCAAAAAACCTCCAACAAGTCCTGAGGCAGCCACCAAAAATCTCTGGTCATTTCCCACAAACCTTTTTGCTATATGCGGTCCCAAAAGACATATAAATCCTATAATTCCTAAAAAAGCAACAATAACTGATGTGACAAAACTGCTGATAAAAATCCCAGCAATTCTTTTCTTTTCAACATTCACACCAAGGCTTTTTGCTACATCTTCACCACTTTCAATTGCGTTGTAGTCCCAAGCATTTTTGAAAAAATATAACCATGAAAGCAGGACAAACACACACAGTATCTTGAGATCATTCCATGACGCTCTTCCAATATCGCCAAAGGTCCAAAAAACAAGTGCTGCAATCTTAACATCTGATGCAAAATACTGAATGATTGTTGTTGCAGCAGAAAAAAGCGAACTTAGCGCAACTCCAGAGAGCACAACACTTTCTGGTAAAAATTTTTTAACCTGTGCAAGCAAGATCACAACTATACTTGATATCATCGAGCCCAAAAACGCACAGGTAACTACTATTGACGGATTCAAAATCACAACAGAGTCAGAGGCAGAAGATGAAGTGGTGCCACCGCCAAGCAAAATTATACCAATTGCTGCACCAAATGCAGCACCCTGCGACACTCCAAGTGTAAATGGTGATGCTAAGGGATTGTGAAGAAGAGTCTGTGTGGCGCTACCGCCTATCGCAAGACCAATACCAGCTAAAATAGCGGCAAGCACTCTTACAAGTCTTATATTAAAAACAATTAACCTTGTTCTTTCATCTCCTTTTCCTATCAGAGTCTTAAAAACATCTGAAAAACTCAAATTTGATGAACCAATTACAATCGCATAAATTGCCAAAATAACTGTTAGACTTATCAGAATAATTAAAAAAATAATCTTTCGTGCAACCAACTTTTTGTACTCATTCTGAATTGTATTGCTTTTCATTTTAAGCTCCAAAACTCCTTTTAAAATTTTTCATCAGTCAAGTTTTATTTTTGTAAATCCGCCAAACTTTTTTGCCATTTTGCTGTAAAGAGGTTTCCCCAAGAAAAATTTATAAACCTCATCAGCTCTCTTTACAGGATCAACATCTTTGAATCTTTCAGGATATACAGTCTTGGCAATCCAGAAGGTATTGGCAATTACCGTATCAATATTAGTCGAATAGAAGTTGTACGGCAACTGACCATAGACTCTTCCAGTTTTGAAAGCTGAAAGAGATTTGTAAAAATCCTGATTTTTCTTGTAATCCTGCTTTACAATCTCAAGGTTTGCTTCATCAATAAATATAATGTCTGGGTTCCATTCCAAAATTTTTTCTTTATCAACCATAAACCATCCTTCTTTTCCACTTGTGTCTGCAACATTTAATGCATTAATAGCTAAAAAAGGAAAATATCTTCCCCACGTGCTTTCAAAACCGTGTCCACCTTTAAAGCTTATCGCTCCAATGTACACCTTTGGTTTTTTATTATTTGGAATCTCTTTTGTTCTACTTTGGAAAAAGCCTTTTAATCTCTGCATGTAATTTATAAGTTCTTCAGCTCTTTCATTCTTTCCAACAATTTGTCCTATAATTTTTAAAGACTTGTAAACATTCTCATCAAACAAAAGTTTATTTCCATAGTCAAGTACAACTACTGGCACATTAGTTTTCTGCTGAAGATTATCTGCCTTTGCCCTGTCCAAAAAACCTGCAGCAAATATGATATCTGGCTTTATTGAAATAAGTTTTTCTGGGTCAGGAGAAGAATCTGGTCCGCCTTGCCCAATCACAGGTAATTTTTTGAGTTCAGGGTATGCCATGATATATGTCCTTGAACCTTCTTCCCACATCTTTTCAGCGTTTTCAATTCCAACTATATTCTTTGTCCCGTTGACATACAAAACAAGTCTTAATGCTCCAGGGCCTATTGCAACAATTCTTTTGTTCTTCTTGTTTTCAATTTCTACTTTTCTGCCAAGAAGGTCTGTAATGATGAGTTTAGACAAGGGTTTTTCTTGTTTTGCTTGTTTTGCTTGGCCAGAAAATGTGCTGGATATAATTAAGAAGAAAAGACCCAAAATTGTAAGAATACTTATTGACTTTTTTCTTGCCTTAAAGTAATACGAACAAAAATCTCTGCCCCTCATTAGCTTTTTACCTCCTCTGTGTATATTTGTAAATAAAATAATAAAGCCCACAAAAGGTGATATTCTCACCCATCGTGGGCTTTGTTCTCAAAATCTTTAGTTATACCTTTCTCGAATTTATCTTACCACCAACTCTAAATATTTATAGCACCTTCGTGGTGCTATTTAAGAATAATTCCGACTATCTTGATGCATTTAATTCTGCTTTTAATCTATAATCACTCTATCAGTTTGATTAAGCAATTCATCTAATATTATAATACTAATCTCATTTACAATTTTCAACCTTGTGTCATTAGTTATAAATATTTGTGCCTTTTCAGCTATTCCTGTTGCAATAAATATTGCATCTGGAGTTTTTATTTTATATTTGGCACATAATTTTGCAGCAAGGGTTGCTATATCCTTATCCACTTCTTTAATTATTAAGTTTGGAAATGTAGCTAGGAGTACTTTGTATTTATTCACAAGGACTATATTTTCTTCTTGAAAAGGCTTTGAAAGTAATTCAGTATATACAAGGCTAGAAGTTACCCCATATAGTTGTCCTTTTTGGATTTTTTCAAATAAGGACTTAACTAATGGAAAATAAGTTCTATTCTTCTCTATGAGATATATAAATAAATTAGTATCTAATTGCGAGTTTTTGCCCCACTTGTAAAAAATAAAAATCACCTGATTCTTGATTATTTTTTTGTTTGCTAAAATAGCAGCTTTTCCCACCATAAATTCTACAAAAATCTTGTAACAAGTATAAAAATACAACTCTATTGTTTAAACTCTCCACATGAAGAAAATAAAATTTATTCAATTTGCCTATTGCGTTTTTTTTTTTTTTTTTTTTGATATAAGTATTTATAGCTATTTTATCCATTGAAAGGAGTTGATAACTATCATTATACTCAACACCTCTTAAATACTTTAATCCTATTTATTTTGTTAGGAGGTTCTAATTTGTTGCACAAACACAAGAAGCTTTTTTTACTGTCAGGTGCTATCTTTGCAATATTATCATCAATACTTGCTGCCAATCTCTACATGAGTAATAATCCTCCTACACAAAACCTTCAACAAGCCTATAAAAAGCAAATTGTTCCCTGGAGCTACAAAAAACTTGGTATCACTAAAATGTGGAAATTCACCAAAGGCAAAAATGTAAAAATTGCTATTCTGGATTCCGGTATCGACCTCAACCATCCTGATTTAAAAGGCGCAAATATTATCAAAACTATTAACTTTATTGACCCAAACAAACCCGCTTTTGATGAAACAGGACATGGTACTTTTATCGCTGGCATAATCGCAGCTCAAAATAACAACTTTGGTATTGTCGGTATCGCACCTGATGCTGAAATTTTCATCTTAAAAATCTTAAATAAAAAACTTGAAGGAAAAGTTGATTTGGTAATACGTGCTCTTGACTGGTGTATAAAAAACAAAATCAACATTGTAAACATGAGTTTTTCTACATCATCTGATAATCCAAAACTCAGAAAAGCTGTTTCAAAAGCAGCAAAACATGGAATAATCATTGTTGCATCAGCAAGAAATTCATTTGGCTCAAAAGCAGGCTTCCCTGCATCATACCCCGAAGTTATTTCTGTTGCTTCTGTCAACTACAAAAATCAAATATCTCTGTTTTCATCTCAAGGTAAAATTGATTTTTGTTCATATGGAGAAAATATTCTGTCCACAACAAAAAACCAGAGTTATAAACTCTCAAGTGGAAACTCAGTTGCTGCTGCCCACTTAACAGGAATGATTGCTCTTATTTTAAGCAAACCAGAAAAGTGGGGGTTAAACCCTAAAAACAGCATGAATAAAGACAAAATTTGTAATGTGCTGATAAAACTATCAAAGGATCTGGGTGAAAAAGGTAAAGATAATATATTTGGCTATGGTCTTGTGAGATTCAAATAAAAAGAGTTCGGAGGGGTGTTAAAAATGAAAAACAAAATGAAAAGAATATTAGCTTTAATTGTTTGTATTAGCTTTATATTAACCTTTTTGCCTATCAATTCTGTCAGCTTTGCAAAGCCAAGATATGATGTTTGGAAAGATAAAATAAAGGTTTATGATGCCGACAAAAAAATCAAAAGAGCAGAAGCTGAGTATGAGGGGTATAAGTATATTGCAACGTTTGATAAAGATACAAATGAAATAAAATTAAAGGTCAAGCCAATTGCTACTAAAAAGTTTGATAAAAGTTTGGATAGCTCAAGCTTGAATGAAGAGAGAAACTTTTCTGTAAAAGTAGAATACTTTGATGGTGAGAATTTAAAAGCAAAGCTAATTGATGAAAAAACAAAAGAAGAGTATAATATTGGTGATTCTGACACTGTTTCGGCACAGTTTGTTATTGCTTTGCCTATTGCGGTAGGATTAATAGAGGCACTAATTTCGGCACTTTTAGCCATTGGTGAAGCAATTGTAATTGTCGGAATAACTTATATAGCAGCTTCGAGGATTCTAGAAAAGATAAAAAATAGTAGTTATGATTATTATATGGCAATAATTAGAAATAATAACGTTTATATTGGACCTGCAATTGATTATGAAACCGCTTATAATAGAGTTTCATTATTCGAGCATTCCTGTAATGAACGAAAATGAGCGAAAATGACGAGAAATGAGATTTGAAAAGAAAAGGTACCTCCTGATAAAATATAGAATGTAAGTTGTACAACTTACGACAAAACACAACAAAGGAGGTACCCTCTTTGAAGTATACACAAAATGAGAAGATATTACAAGTGACAGAGAAAACTTTAGTTGTAGGAGTAGACATAGCAAAGGAGATACATGTTGGCAGAGCATTTGATTTTAGAGGAGTGGAGCTTGGCAAGAGAATAGAGTTTGAGAATAGAAAAGAAGGTATGGGAAAATTTTTGGATTGGGCAAATAAGATAATGAAAGCCCATGGCAAAGAGAACGTGATAGTAGGGATAGAGCCTACAGGGCATTACTGGCTGTGCTTTGAGCAGTACTTAAGAGAGAATGGCATAAAAGTGGTTTTAGTGAATCCTTTTCACGTAAAAAGGAGCAAAGAACTCGATGATAATACACCAACAAAGAGCGATATAAAGGATCCGAAAACAATAGCGATGCTTGTGAAGGATGGAAGATATACAGAGCCAAATATACCCGCGGGTATATATGCTGAGATGAGAGTAGCGATGAACATATATGAAAGGCTACAAAAGCGCTTGAGTGTTTTAAAAAATCAAATAATCAACTGGCTGGATATCTATTTTCCAGAGTTTTTAGAAGTATTTTCTGATTGGGAAGGCAAGGTAGCGCTACTGACTTTAAAAGAGATGCCATTGCCTTGTGATGTAGTAGAAAAGGGAGTGGAAGGGATTATAGAATGTTGGCGTGACAAAGTAGACAAGCGAGCGATAAGTCGCAAAAGGGCTATGGAATTAGTGGAAGCTGCTAAAAGGAGTATAGGTAAGAAAGAAGGTAGGAAGCTGGCAAGGCAAGAGATGAGATATTTGCTTGAAGAATATGAGCTTTTAAGAAAGCAGCTGGAAGGAATAGAAGATGAAATGGCAAAACTTTTGAAAGATGTTCCGAATGGAGAAAAGCTGCTTGAGATAAAAGGTGTTGGAGTAAAGACAGCAGTTGGTTTTATATCTGAGGTTGGGGATATAATGAGATATGAAGATGCTAAGCAGATACAGAAATTAGCGGGACTGAATATAGTTGAGAATAGTTCTGGCAAGCATAAGGGACAGACGTGTATAAGCAAAAGAGGGCGTGGGAGGCTTCGAAGTAGTTTATTTAAGGCTATGATTACAATAGTAGCAAAGAATGAAGAATTTAAGAAGTTGCATATGTATTACACTATGCGGCAGAACAATCCATTGAAGAAGAAGCAATCACTGATAGCGCTTTGCTGTAAGTTGATAAGGATATTTTACGCGATTTTAAAAAAAGGGATAAAATATGATGGGAACAAGATGTTGAGCGATATAAAGAGAGAGGCTTTAGCAACAACAGCGTAAAAGAAATAAAAAAATAAGTTAAGAAATTTTAGTTTAAAGTAGGAGCGAAAGATTAGCAGAATACACATCTTGAGGGGGTAAAAGTTTCTTAGCTTTGCGAGAAGAGTTAAGACATGTCGAGTAGCAAAGCGCCCCTTTTATTAGGGATTCAAATCATAGAAAGTATGTTAAGGTTAAGAATAGAAGGGAAGAAGAATTAGATTAAATTAAATGAATTTTTATAGGACGATTGGAAAATGAGAGCGGGTTAGTCGGAGTACAATCACCATAAGGGCGAAGACCCTGCATACGAGCATAACCGACATCCACGCCATGGTAGATGGGACGAGGGAATTGAGGGCAAGGTAAGAAAGACCCTGAGAGACATGAGAGGGTAAACACCATGGTTATTGTGGACGGATACCCGCCGCAATATGGTATAATATCTAAATTAATACAAAAAGCAGGTTGAATCTAATCTTCATGTGGTAGAATAAAGCAATAATAGAAATAACAAGCACTAAATAAATTTTTATAACTACGAAATTTGAAGAAAACGAAAGATATTTTGAGAAAATCAAAGGTATATTGAGAGAAGGTGATGTTTTCTGCAGAACTGAAAGCAAAGCAAAAACTCTTGCTTTAAACGTTGCATATAGTAAACGAGGAACTATAATTGGACCAGAAAGACACAAAGATTATGCAAACTACTATCCACATTATCATGTAAAAGATGCGTATGGTTATAAGTTAGCTTCTCATATTTTTTTCCCATATTGATACTTGTATGCTATATAGTACAATTCAACGGGCTGTTTACAGCCGTAAATGACAGCCCGTTTGATTTTAAATAACCAATGATATTAAATTAATCAGATAGTATAAACTTTGTTAGTGATGATTGCTTATAACATTATAAGGAGGAGTGTTTTTATGAGAGAAATAAGCATTATTAATATATATAACCTATGTAAAGAAATATTGGAATACAAACCTGATGAAACCATAATAATTCCGCCTTCTTTACAATCAACCATTAATGCTTTAGTATTAAAGCCTGTAATTACTCCTAAAGCTGATATTCTGTTTGAAATAGCTCAGTACTTTCCCAAAGTTGGTGTAGAAAGTATTTGCTTTGTTAAAGGTAAAGATTTGAATTGCACTTTTTATAGGTTTTTAAATAACGTTCAGCAGATTTTGTTATTTGACCACGAAAATTGTATATTATATGGATATACAATGAAAAAGGTAAATAGGGATTTAATAGAAATAAAAATCGTACAAGTCGACCTTTGTCATGCCCAGGAAAGAATAATTTTCAATTTTTCAATAGGCTATTTAGACCAAAGCCCAGAGAGTGACTCTATAGAACCTCTGTATCTTAGCGCTTTAAATCAAAGATATTTTTTAATTATCACTCCAATTATACCTAATTACCCAACGAAAATTGCAAAAATTATTGATACAGAAAGCAAAGAAGAAATTCAAATTAATCCTTATTTATTTGAAAATCACAATATATTTGAAATAGCAGACTTTAAAGTTATTCAAACGCATGAAAATAAGAAATATCTCTTAATAAAAACAGGTCGAATATGTTCATTTGAGAAAAGAGATTTTTACAATTCAAATTCTGCTCAATACACAGACAAAATTGAAACTTTAATTGTAGCACCCATTGAAGAACTAATTGATGAGGCAATAAGCCAGAAAAAAATTGACTTTTCAAAGTACATTATTGCAATGGCAGATCAAAGCCAAACTATAGAATTTGAACCTTTTCTACATTTTGATAAAATGTTCGCGCCTATAATTGCTAAAAATTTACCTTTCATTTTATATTCAAAAGAAAGTTTTAACAAAAATAGCATAGATATTTTCAAATTTGATTTAGAAAAAAGAGTTGCTTGTAAAATAGCAAGTTTTGAAGGAGAAACACCTTTTATAAATTGTGATGACAAGGGGTATTTTGTTGTAGAAGCAAGCTACTCTAATCTACCTGATTCAAATCTACAAAAATTAATTCTTGAAAAAATATACCTTGAAAATTGTCAAAGAATGAAAGAAGAGCTCATGATAGAAAAGGACGAAATATTCGAAAAGCTATATTCTTATTCATCTAAAGTCAGTTATATTGTAACAAAAAACACTTTAAAAGGAGAATTCAAAGTGTATTTTCTGGATGATAAAAAATCCTATTTGACAATAAAATTTGATGAAGGTTTTGTGCCTGTTTTGGATATAGCCAAAAATGAAATAAATGCATTCATAATTTATCCTAATTTTGTAAAAAAATTAACTTGTTGAATAAATTAGCTTATTGAATAAAAATTATTACCAATAGAGTAATAAAAAGATAACAATTATTGATTCCATTCATAAGCAAAAGAAAATTTTTTGCCTTCTAATTTTCTGAGAAACTGTTCAAGCAAAAAGTTTTAAGTAATCTAATCGGTATGCCTTTTGTAACTTTTAAATCCTCTTAACCTAATATTCTCAAGGTTATACTCACCTTTCAACTTGCTAAAAAGTTTTTCTATTTTCATTACTTAAGCTTGTGTGTTGGTTTGGTTTTTACAAATTAAAATTATATCACAAGGGGGATTTTTTACCCATTACTGTATTCTTGTTAATATGGATTATCTCTTTTATTCAACAACTTTTTAACTTTTTTTCAAAAATCGAGGATAAATCATAATCGCATTAAGATCATTTGTTTTAGGGTTTACAACAAATAAGTAATTTTCTCCATAGCCTATTTTTGCAATAATCATATCATTATTTACTGAATATATAAGATTTTGTCCTGACTCAATGTTTTTTGTTTCAACAATTGTCTCATTATTAAAAAACTTTACATCATTTAAAATTTCATTTGATGAAATTGGAATTGGTAATTCAATAAAAAAAAGTTGGTTAGATTCGATATAATGTTTTATAAAGTATTTACTCGGTATTCCTCCTATTGCAAAAGGGTAAAAAGGAATATACATGATAAAGTGTTTACCTTTTTCTTTGTATATTGGAGGTATTTTTTCTAACGGGAATGGTAAAGAACCAATATAAGAACTCTTTTTAGTCTCTAAATTGTATGAAATAATATCAGTTTTTTTAGTTATGAAATTTTCTTTATAATATATGATTGAATAGGATTTGCCGTTTAAATAATATGGATTAGGTTGTTGAATAAAAATTATTACCAACAATACATAAAATGAGCAAAAGTTATTGATTCCATTCATATGCGAAAGAAAACTTCTTACCTTCTACTTTTCTGAGAAGTTGCTCAAACAGAAAAGTAATTAGTATCCAATCAATATACCTTTTATAATTCTTAAATCCCTTGAGCCTCACATTCTCAAGATTATATTCACCTTTTAATTTACTAAATAGTCTTTCAATCTTTGTTCTATGCTTGTATAGCTTTTTACCCTCTTCAGTTTCTAAAAATCTTATGTTATTTCTTCTAAAAACATTCTTAACATTGTTTTTATCTTTCATGTTTCTTTTGTTTATCCCAGCAACAAATTTAACTTTAAGCTCATTTGCTATATTAAACCATCTGTTACAATCGTATCCCGCATCTGCTAATACAATCTCACAGCCAAAGCCCCATGCTTCTTGCCAAAAGCTCTTCTTGTCTTGAGTCATGTTCATTTGCCCCTGTTAAAATCCAGAAAAGTGGTATTACTTCTTCTTTACCTGTACACAAAAGATGTAATTTGTATCCCCTGTAAAATCCTATTGTAATATGTATACCTATTTTTGCTTCTGAATCATTTTTGGCACTTCTCAAAGGTGTAGAATCTACTATCGCTATACCAATATCAGGTTCTATTTCAGCTATTAGTATCTCTCTTATATCTTGCATGTATTCTTCTTCTATTTTCCTTGACAACTTTGCAAAATATGAATAGTCCGGACTTTCTTCTATACCTATTGCTCTTTTAAACTCTGTGTCTTGATTTATTCGATATTCTAATTCTCTAAAACTCTTTATCCCCTTCTTAACTTTGTAAACCAGACAAGCTATTATTTGAAACAAATTAAATTTCCTTGGGCGTCCTCTTCTATTGTGCTTTATTCCCCTTCTCAGAGCTTCAGCAACCTTTTTCACTACAAAAAGTAGCTTTAAAAATTTCTTATTTTGTGCTTTAATATTCATGAGTATATCTTTTCCCCCTTGTGTTTTGTTGTGGTTTTCTCTTAAATTAAATTATAACGCAAGGGGCTTTTTTTCATTTGTTACTATGTTTACTTTATATGGTTATTTCTTTTATTCAACAACCTCTGTACACTTACATAAAATGTGGCAAATTTATCTTCTTTTGGTGGTTTTGTAAGAGGACCTGACAAAGATGGTTATAGCTCTATTTATTTTTATCATTATCATGTTTATCGATATATAACATCAAGCTTTGTATATAAATTACCATGTCATATTTTCTTCCCATAAGGATAACTTAGTAGGGTTGTTGTAATTAAAACTGCAACAACCCTATGTCTTATGTTAAAAACAAAATAAGGAATGGAGTGAGCATAGCAATATGTCTGAAATTGTGATATATAATTTAAATGAATTATTTAATAATTTTGGAAATCCTACTAATTTTGATGTTTCTTCATTATTAGCAAAAAACATTAATAATGTAAGTGTCATTTATCAGAGTAAGAGTTACGTGTTATTTACCATTAGCGATTGTTATGATACATATAATATACAATCAATTATAATTGTGGCATTAGAAAATAACAATATTAAAGCGACTTTTACTCATATCACAAAAAACGAAATTTCAGAAATAATTTATTTTGATGAAGAAAAACTAAGCTTGCTTGGTTATTCAGTAAAAGCTATCTCATCAAATTTAGCTGAATTGAAAATATTCCAAATTGATATAATTAAGAATGAAGAGAAAATAGTATACAGGTATACTTTGGATTATTATGAAGAGAACATAAATTTAATAAATCATATACCTATCTATGTATGCGCTATAAATAATAGATATATTATTGCAATAACTCCTAATATTAGTTATTTTAGGAATAAAATTGCATTAGTTTTCGACATCATAGGGGAACAACAGATTTTTATCGATCCTCACATTATAGGTGAGCACTACATTTATGAATTATTAGACATGTCCTTTGTAAGCATTAATGGCAAAAAGAATATATTAATCAAAACTGGACAAATATGTTCATTTGATAAAAGAAAATTTTTCTATGCAAAAAATCAATATTTTGCAAACTCAACAGAAGCTATTATAATTATACCCTGCGAAGAATTAATTCAGAATTTAGTCAATGGAAAATTTAAGTTTAATAAATACATAGTAGATAAAGCTGAGTATTGCGAAACATTAGATTTCCCAATTAAAGCACGTATTTATAATCCATATTATTTAAACGGCAAATCCTATTCAATCATATATTATAAAGAAAATTTCATAACTAAAAAAACTGATATTATTTCATACAATTTAGAGACTAAAAAGAGTTCTTATATTGGTTCTTTACCATTCCCGTTAGAAAAAATACCTCCAATATACAAAGAAAAAGGTAAACACTTTATCATGTATATTCCTTTTTACCCTTTTGCAATAGGAGGAATACCGAGTAAATACTTTATAAAACATTATATCGAATCTAACCAACTTTTTTTTATTGAATTACCAATTCCAATTTCATCAAATGAAATTTTAAATGATGTAAAGTTTTTTAATAATGAGACAATTGTTGAAACAAAAAACATTGAGTCAGGACAAAATCTTATATATTCAGTAAATAATGATATGATTATTGCAAAAATAGGCTATGGAGAAAATTACTTATTTGTTGTAAACCCTAAAACAAATGATCTTAATGCGATTATGATTTATCCTCGATTTTTGAAAAAAAGTTAAAAAGTTGTTGAATAAAAGAGATAATCCATATTAACAAGAATACAGTAATGGGTAAAAAATCCCCCTTGTGATATAATTTTAATTTGTAAAAACCAAACCAACACACAAGCTTAAGTAATGAAAATAGAAAAACTTTTTAGCAAGTTGAAAGGTGAGTATAACCTTGAGAATATTAGGTTAAGAGGATTTAAAAGTTACAAAAGGCATACCGATTAGATTACTTAAAACTTTTTGCTTGAACAGTTTCTCAGAAAATTAGAAGGCAAAAAATTTTCTTTTGCTTATGAATGGAATCAATAATTGTTATCTTTTTATTACTCTATTGGTAATAATTTTTATTCAATAAGCTAATTTGATAATAATTTTTTGCTGCAAAACTTTTAGTACTATTGCTTTTTATGGGATATTTTTATTGTCTTATAAATTGGGAATACTATTCATAGTAGGCTGTCTTAACACAATATTAAAAGAGATTCCTCCCGGTTAGAAGGATTATTTATAAGTCCATATGCGCAACCAATATATATTGGATACTTTGTTTGAAAATCATAAATAGGTTTTTTAGTTGTTGTAGAATAAATTTTTATCCTGTAATATTTAGGATTATCAAAATCAATAAATGGTGAAAATGTTATCAAATATTTGTTTAAAAAATTTTCAAATATCAAGTCAATGGCATAATTTAGAAATAAATTTTCGTCATCGGAGATGTATATTTCTACTATTTGTTTTTCACCACTCAAAATAAAATCATTGGATATGACAATTTTTTTCAGGTTAAAATCATATTTTTCAATTGAATAATTAAATAATACAAAATTGCCCTCTTTATCCCTGAAAATAGAATAAACAATATCGCTAATCTCAAATAAAGACTTTTTTAGGAGATCTCGCAAGTCTATTCTTATTAGTTCTGTCTTGTTAGTATCAAAATGGTATTTTGTATAAAAATAATAGTTACCTTCTGTATAGTGGTAAAAATTAAAGGATGAATCTCTTAATGAACAATCAATTAAATAAGTATCAAAATAAAGTTTTTGTGAAATCATATCCTGAATAAATTTATCTTGAGGGTAAAGTATAAAAGTTTCTAAAGAATCTACGATATGTTTAATATTATTCTTATCCCATAAAGTTTCTTTCTCATCGGGTGAAATTCTTCCCGTTTTAATAAATATATAACTGTTCTTATTATCTAAAAGTATTTGTTTCATAGAGGAAAAAGTATAAAGCAAGTAATCTCCGCAGCAATTTTTTGGAATATAAGTATAGTAAGTATTTTTTATAATATCGGCAAGAATAATCTTAATTTTGTTTTTAGATGTGCCAGAAGTATTATAACAGAATATTGCTATGTATTGATGATTTAACATTTCTACATACAATTCAATATTAAGAAAGTCATTAAAAGTATCCATACTTATGAGTGGCACTTCTAAGATATTCCTTTCAGAAAGTTCTCTTAAATTGACTTCAGAAATAACTATTTTTAGCTCTTTGTTTTCAGTTATATATCGATAACAATAAAGAATATAATTTACGTCATCAACAAATATAATTTTCTCTATTTTATCTTCAAAAAAGTATAGTTTGCTTTCTAATGTTGCTATATCAAGAAAAGAAATACCAATAATATTATTAAAGTTGCTTTCTGAAATATATGGATTTACCATTATCTTTACAAGAAAAATATTTCCATATTTTTCCCTACCGAAGAGATATTTTCTGTTGTCAGAGTTATTTGAACTGTATAGATTTTTAATAAACTTGTAGTAATCCTCGCAAATATCTTGCAGGTATATTACTTTCAATGCCATCTAGAACACCTCCTTCTATTTTATAGAAATTTTACTGATCAATAAATTAACTATAGTTTAATAACAAAAAAGGCTATAGCTTATTATAATAAGCGATTATTACTTTTAATCATAATTAATTTTTAAAGTTATAGCCTAAAAATCTCAAAATAAAGCCAGGTAATATTTTACAACTAAAACTTGGGTTTACTAATATTAATAGGGATAAAATATATGTGGTTGTCTACTGTAGGGATTGAAAATAATATGGTAATGTGGAAAATAATTTGGATCGTCACTATCGTGAGGTTTATCATCATGACGTATACCAGCATGTGCATACTCAGAAACAGCTTTTGCCAACTTGTAAGCTAAATCTTGCCTTCTTGCAAATATATCCCCTCTGTCTAAAACAATAGCCTTAGCTGTGCTAAAATCGACAGCAGGACCAACATAAAGCTTTTTGTCGTTAGAAATATAAGCTAAGAAATAATCATATGAACTGTTTCTTATTTTATCAGCTAATTTTTCAGCTAAATAATAAGTGGCTCCACCAACAAAAACTATCCCAGCAGCACCAAGCAGGATATATAAAAGTTCTTCAAGAAGTCCTAATACTGTCGGCAGAGCTATAACATACTGAGCCGAAACAGTATCAGAATCACCAATATTATACTCTTCTTTTGTTTTTTCATCAATTAGCTTTGCTTTTAAATTCTCACCATCAAAGTATTCTACTTTTACAGAAAAGTTTCTTTCTTCATTCAAGCTTGAGCTATCCAAACTTTTATCAAACTTTTTAGTAGCAATTGGCTTGACCTTTAATTTTATTTCATTTGTATCTTCATCAAACGTTGCAATATACTTATACCCCTCATACTCAGCTTCTGCTCTTTTGAATTTTTCGTCAGCATCATAAACCTTTATTTTATCTTTCCAAACATCATATCTTGGCTTTGCAAAGCTGACAGAATTGATAGGCAAAAAGGTTAATATAAAGCTAATACAAACAATTAAAGCTAATATTCTTTTTATTTTGGGCTCTATGTCAATAGTTGGGGTAGGCAAATTATTTAGATGCCTGCTCTTGTTAATTTTCAGGCTTTTTTGGAAATTGAGATTATGTTAAGAAAAATTTTTTGGACCTGCTATTGTTAAATGTTCAAAATCATCTTTGAATACAATTTATTTTAGTGTTAACAACCTAAGAAGATTATTATAAACTGGTTAAAATTGTTTATAAAAAATAGGCTTAGCAGAGCAAAAACACCCTGCTAAGCCCAAATTTCTACTTACTTATTTTGATTGATTCGAAGAATTTCCATTTACAAAACCTCTCATACCTCTGCCGTAGCCAATACCTCTGCCTTGCCAAATACCCTGCTTTTGCCCATTTCCACCACCAAATAGTCCATACCCAGTTTGTGGTCTGTTTGCGTAACCCTGTCCGTTGCAGCTATCAATTCGTGCTTTCATCTGTGCTTTTATTGCATCAGCCTGTTCTTTTGTAATAACGCCATCTTTTACTTTTTGGTCAACTAAAGCAACTTTTTCTTGATATATAGCATCCTTAAACTTCTCAGCTGTCACACCTTTTGACAAAGCTATCTGGTAGAAAGTTTGTCCTTGGGACCTCAAATATACAACCTCATCAACTGTAAGGCCTGTCAGCTTTGCTACAATTGATGCCATAAACTGAGCACCATATCCTCTTGCCATGTGCAAAACTGTGGTATTAGTTGCTGATGCTGGATTGGTGTTTGAAACACTTGTTGCGGCAAAAGCAGCCAAGTTCAGGGCAAGCACTAATAAAGCCACGGCTACCACAAAACCTATTCTTCTTTTCATTTAAATCAACCTCCCAAAAACTAAAATTTTGTTTTGCAAGTTTAAATATAAAGGTGTTTTGTGAAACTGATGTGAAGAAATTGTGGAGTTTTTGTGAAGAAAATCTTTTTACTAAATTGTGTATAGGAATAAAGATTTTTTATCAAATCTTTGATAAAATCTATTTAAGAATTAATTTTGCCTGTATATAAATTTACAAGAGCATTCCTGTAATGAACGAAAATGAGTGAAAATGACGAAAAATGAGATTTGAAAAGATAAGGTACCTCCTGGTAAAATACAGAATGTAAGTTGTACAACTTACGACAAAACACAACAAAGGAGGTACCTACCTTGAAGTATACACAAAATGAAAAGATATTACAAGTAACAGAAAAAACTTTAGTTGTAGGAGTAGACATAGCGAAGGAAAGGCATGTTGGAAGAGCATTTGATTTTAGAGGAGTGGAGCTTGGCAAGAGAATAGAGTTTGAGAATAGAAAAGAAGGTATGGAAAAATTTTTGGATTGGGCAAATAAGATAATGAAAGCCAATGGCAAAGACAACATGATAGTTGGGATAGAACCTACAGGGCATTACTGGCTGTGCTTTGAGCAGTACTTAAGAGAGAATGGCATAAAAGTGGTTTTAGTGAATCCTTTTCACGTGAAGAGGAGCAAGGAGCTTGATGATAATACGCAAACAAAGAGCGATATAAAGGATCCGAAGACGATAGCGATGCTTGTGAAGGATGGAAGATACACAGAACCAAATATACCCGAGGGTATATATGCTGAGATGAGAGTAGCGATGAACATATATGAAAGGCTACAAAAACAGCTGAACGTTTTAAAAAATCAAATAATCAACTGGCTGGATATCTATTTTCCAGAGTTTTTAGAGGTATTTTCTGATTGGGAAGGCAAGGTAGCGCTATTGACCCTAAAAGAGATGCCATTGCCAAGTGATGTAATAGAAAAGGAAGTAGAAGGGATTATAGAGTACTGGCGTGACAAAGTAGATAAACGTGCGATTAGTCGCAGGAGGGCGATGGATTTAGTAGAGACTGCTAAAAGGAGTATAGGTAAAAAAGAAGGTAGAAAGCTGGCAAGACAAGAGATAAAATATTTGCTTGAAGAATATGAGCTTTTAAAGAAGCAGGTAGAAGAGATAGAAGGTGAGATGGCAGAGCTTTTGAAAGATGTGCCGAATGGTGATAGGCTGCTTGAAATAAAAGGTGTTGGTGTAAAAACAGCAGTTGGGTTTATTTCTGAGGTTGGAGATATAAGGAGGTATGAGGATGCGAGACAGATCCAGAAATTAGCTGGTCTTAATATAATTGAGAATAGTTCTGGCAAGTACAAGGGGCAGACATGTATAAGCAAAAGAGGGCGAGGGCGGCTTCGAAGTAGTTTGTTCAGGGCCATGATTACAATAGTAGCAAAGAATGAAGAATTTAAACAGCTGCACATGTATTACACAACGCGGCAGAACAATCCATTGAAGAAGAAGCAATCACTGATAGCGCTTTGCTGTAAGTTGATAAGGATATTTTATGCGATTTTGAAAAAAGGGATAAGGTATGATGGTAATAAGATGTTGAGCGATATAAAGAGAGAGACATTAGCAAGAACAGCGTAAAAGAATAAAAAGATAACTTGAGAAATCTTAGTTTAAAGTAGGAGCAATAGTTTGAGTGATTCACATCTGAAGGGGTAAAAGTTTCTTAGCTTTGCGAATGGAATAAAGTCATGTCAAGAAGCAAAGCGCCCCTTTTGGTAGGAGTTCAAATCATAGAGAATGTGTTGAGGGTAAGAAGTGAAGGAAAAAGGAATTAAATGATTTTTTATAGGTAGATTGAAAAATGAGAGCGGGTGGTCGGAGTACATCCCCCATAAGGGCGAAGACCCTGCATACGAGCATAACCGACTTCCACGCCATGGTAGATGGGACGAAGGAATTGAGGGCAAATAAGCAAAGACCCTGAGAGACATGAGAGGGTAAACGCCATGGTTATTGTGGGTAAAAACCCGCCGTAATATGGTAAAATATCTAAATTAATACAAAAAGTAGGTTGAGTTTAATCTTCGCATGGTAGAATAAAGCAATAATAGCAATATCAAGAATGATATTATTTGTTTCGATAGCGAAATTTAAAGAAATCGAGAGATATTTTGAGAAAATCAAAGATACATTGAGAGAGGAGGGAAAATTTTAATCTTGAAGATATTGTTGATTGAAGATGAAGAAAAGCTAAGAAAAATAATGAAATTGTATCTTGAAAAAGAAGGATTTGAAGTAGAAGAAGCATCGGACGGAAACGAAGCAATCGAAAAATTTCAACCTTCAATGTACTCTGTTGTAATCTTAGATGTGATGTTACCCCAAAAAGATGGCTGGAGTGTGTTGAGAGAAATAAGGAAAAAAGACGATACGCCAGTTATTATGCTTACAGCCCGTGGAGAGGATGATGATAAGATATTCGGATTTGAACTTGGTGCTGATGACTATGTTGTAAAACCTGTCAGTCCCAAGGAGATTGTTGCACGTGTAAAGGCAATTTTAAAGAGAACCAAAAAGCCCAGTTCAAATGACATTTTGTTCATCGACAAAGCAGCACGAGAAGTATATGTAAAAGGTCAAAAATTAAATCTTACCCAAAAAGAATATGAACTTCTATTGTATTTATACGAAAGACAAAATATTGCTCTTTCAAGAGAACAGATTTTAAACAGTGTATGGGGCTACGAATATTACGGTGACCTCAGAACTGTGGATACACATATTAAAAACTTGCGCGAAAAACTTGGTGAACTCAGAGATTGTATAAAAACAGTAAGAGGATACGGATATAAATTTGAGGTGAAAAAATGAGAAGGATAAGTTTTAAACTATTGATTTATACACTTATTTTACTCTTCTGTATGTTAGCTTTAAGCTTTTTTCTTCAAGGAAATATTGTCACAAGTGGTTTTAAAGCTAATCTAAAAAATAGAATAATTCAATATGCAAAAGACATTTCTGATAAATACAGGAACAACCTTGATTATTCAAGCGAAGCAGACAATATCGCTAATATCATCAACGGAAGCGTATCAATATATGATGCAAACGGAAATTTGATAGAATCTCATGGCAGATTTATGTTTGGAAGAACAAGGAACATTGAAAGACAAGTAATTTTAGATGTATTATCAGGAAAAACTATCTATCGGACAGACCAAAAAACATTTCAAGGAAGTACATTAATTACATTAGGAATACCTGTAATTAACAATAACAAAATTGTAGGAGCAATATTTATCCATACACCTTTGCATGATATTCAAAATGACCTTCAGAATGTCAAGAATCAAATCTTTATGCTTTTTATTATTGCTATTTTGGTATCAATTATTGGTGCATATGTACTTAGCAGTTTATTTACAAAACCCATTCTTAAGATCATTGATGCTGCTAAAGCTATAACAAGTGGAGATTACAATATTAAAATTGATATTAAAAACAAAGACGAAATTGGTGAGCTTGCAAAAACAATCACATTTATGGCTCAAAATCTTTCTAAAACCGAAAAGCTAAGGAGGGACTTTATAGCAAATACAACTCATGAATTGAGAACTCCGCTGAGCATAATAAAAAGTTATGCTGAAGCTATATATGATGACATATTAAACAAAGACCAAATTAAAGAATATGCCTACTCAATCATGGTTGAGGCCGACCACCTAAATAATCTTATAAATGAAATTCTTGAGCTATCAAAACTACAATCTGGTACTATACAGTTGAATATACAACCTATAAACTTAAAAAGCCTTTTTAATGAAATTATCAGCGAAGTAAACATTATAAAAGGAAATAGGAAGTTTTGGCTTTTTGAAGATGATATCGTAACAAAAGCTGATAGCAAACTTCTAAAAAGGGCTTTTAGCAACATTATTATCAATGCTGTCAATCATACAAACGACACAGGAAACGTTTATATAAAAGCTGAAAAAGAAAATGACTTTATCAAAGTATCAATCAAAGATGATGGGGAAGGTATTGATGAAGCAGATTTGCCTTATATTTTCAATAGATTTTACAGCAAAAGTGCAAAAAAAGGAATAGGCGGGCTGGGCTTAGCAATAGCAAAAGAGATAATACAAATGCATAATGGTGAAATTAGTGTATTTAGTAAAAAAGGAGAAGGTGCTGAGTTTGTGGTAAAACTCAAATATTAATTAAACTATTTAAGTGCTAAAAAGGGCTGGGATGTAAATCTATACCAGCCCTAAGAATTTACTTACAACTTCTATTAATATTATCTTTTAGCTCTATTTTCGAAAAATATTAACTTTTTAACTTTTCAACAATTCTATCAACTATCCTTTCCTGATACCCCGAAAGCTTTAATTCTTTCATTTTACTGCATACATCAAAAAGCTCTGGGCTCTTTACGTTTCGGAGCATCACAAGTCTCTTTTGTGAAATTCTATTATTAGACAAAGACAAAAGATAACTTTCTTCATCTAGGCAAAGGGGAATAGCACCATAGTTTTGAACAATCCTATCCGCTATCAAGAGTCCTTCAGGGTCAAAGTCACCTGAATAAAATATAGTAAAGCCTCCTTTACAAAGACTTTCAAGCAAAATCTTTGTAGAAAGTCTTAGCTGCCCGTTTGTACAAATGAGAGAAATATCACTGCAAGCTTGCATCAGCATTGAAAACACAGCAGGGTTTTCTACAACCACAATTTTATTTGAATATCCAAAAAACTGCTTGTAATCCTTAATGGTATAAAGAGGCAGAATCACCGGCTTTTTTTGCAAAGCAAAGATTTTGAGCGCTTCGTCCTCTTTTTCGTTTTCTGTAATTGCACCTATACCATACACTAAACACCAGTTTGAAAGCTCATCTATGACAATGTTGTGCATGTACAAAAGCTCTGCTTTTTCTTCTGAAGACTTTGGATATTCAACATTTTTCAGCAGGCTTAAAATCTTCAAAAATATCTTGCCACTGTCGCGGTCTTCGTCAAAAAAGTGGGGGTCATGTGCTATTCTGGTTGCAAACACTGCAAGACTTTCAATTTTTTCTGGCTTTGTTGCGGCAGCTTTTATGCTATGGCTTAAAATACTTAAAAGCTTTTCTTCAGAATATTTCTTAAAATACCCTTCAAACCATTTGAAATTTTCTTTTACAGCTTGAAATACACACTCACTATCTGTGCCGTTTGCCAACTGTTTTTCTAACTTTTCAAGAAAACTTGAAAGTTGCTTTTGTCTGCTTTCTTTTTCTTCTTTTTTTGTCAAAACATCTTTTTTCAATACGTGTGATAGCACATCTTTAAAATCAAGCGAAGAAAATTTGGTCTGCTCAAATCTCTTTTGCGCAAACTCTTTTACATTGATAACTACTTTATCACCGCTTATAATTCTTCCAAGATATCGCGAAAGCATCTCTTTTTCAACTGGATCTGGCTTTTCAAGCACAACCCTGCCTGAAAACCTGCCAAGTGATCTGTATTTATCATATATGAGCTCCAGCACACGCGAAAAACCCTTGTGCGAAAAGTATTCTATGCACTCTTGTAAAAGCTTTTTATCGCTCATATCTCCACCAACACCTTCTTGTACCCGTTCCAGATGTATTTTACTTTGAGAACACAGCCTTTGCTTCGGTCTGAAATAAGTTCATAAATGCAAAGACCTGGCACTGTTTTGTAATCTCCCCACAGAATCTGAGAGTTCATAATATAGTCAAATTCAAGATTTTCAATAAGTTCAAACATCTTTTCAATGTTGTTCTCATCAACGCCAGCAAACGCCTCATCAAGCGCAATTATGCGCGGTGCAAAACTTGCAGCGCTCTGGTACTTTGCACAAAGAGCTGCTAAAAGTGGAACATAAATGGAAAGTGCTTTTTCGCCACCAGAAAACTTGTCGTATGCGTTGTTTGTAAGCTCTCTTTTGTTTTCCATACCTCTTTGATAATAGAGCCTGAACTCAAACCACTGCCTGTAATCCAAAATCTCTTTCATTATCTCATAAAGACTTCGAAAACTGTCGGGTGAGTCCTGAAGTCTTTTTGCTCTTTCAATACGTGCCCTGAAGTGTCTCACAACCTTTTGTTTGTCTTCATCAGTTGCAATAGACAAGTCTTTGCTCATGAGTCCTATCAACTCCGCAGTTGAAAGCTCATCTTCAAGTTCCTGCTTTTTCTGCTCCCACGAAAGTCTGAACTTAAGAGCACCTGACAAGTCCATGCCGTCCATCAGCGCATTCATTCTCTTTACCCAGTCCTGAGCAAGCATTATCTTACTTGAGATTCTTCGCCCTATGTCTTTTATCAAAACCTCTTCAAAAAGCTCTCTTTCCTGCTGGGTGATAAGATTTTTCTTCTCGATTATTTCAGATTCTATTTTCTCCAAAAACTCATAAAACGAAAGCAGTCGCCCATCCTTCTTTGCTGTCCATAAATATCTTGCATAACCAGTTTTATCATCCTCTTTAAGATAAAGATTTGCTCCAAACTCTGCAAGCTGCACCTGTGCCGCATAGTGTGCCGATATGAGCCTTTGCAAAACCTGGTTCAAATCCTTAGATTTAAACTCACTGGCAAAGCTACTTTTTTCCTTTGCAAACTCTAAAAGCCTTTTCTCATCTTCAAGGTTTTCTTCTCGGAATACAAAACCAAAACCAAGTTCAATCTTTAGTATCTCAAGGCTATTTGAATATTCTTCTTTAGCCTTTTCAAGGTGTAAGCCTTTTATCTCAATCAAAGTCTCAAGCTGTGATATTTTTGCAATTGTTTCCTGCAGACTTTTGTTGAAATCTTCTATCTCTTTCGGAATACTATTAAGACGCTGTATAGCTCTTTTTTCCTCTTCAAAAAGTTTTTGTGCATCGTCGCTTGAAAGTCTTCTTACAATTTCAGTTCTTCTTACATCTAGGTTTTCCCATCTTGCCTTCAAGTTTTGAAGGTCTAAACTTAAGCTCTGCAGGCTTTCTTCTATCTGTAAAATCAGCTTTTTCTTTGTGGTTGCAGAGTTTGAAACCACTTTCTCCATCTCAGTCTCTTTTTCCAGAACAAAGAGCAACCTTTCAAGTTTTTGTGCCTCTTGCCTGAGCTTCAAAAAGTTGTCTCTTGTCGCCGTGACAGAAAGCTTTGTTGCAATGACAGAAATCTCATGCTTTAAACTATTTTCTCTTCCCAAAAGTTCTCTTATCTTCTTTTCTAAAAACTCTATCTCTTTTTGAAGTTTTGATTTGTGGTTTTCTCTCTCCTCAATCATCTCAAATGCAGTGTCAAGGTCAACCATTGAAGGAAAACTGTTTCTCTCCTCTTTTAGCTTTTCAAGCAAAGTTTTCTGTACATTTTTCTCCTGCTTTTTGCCCTCTAATTCAAGTGAAATCTTTTGTATTTCGTCTTCAAGCTGTGATATGAGCATCTGCCTGTACCTTCTTCTATTTTCAATACCAATAAACCTTGCATTTTCGCACGTGGTTGTTCTACCTTTTAAAATTCCGCTGCCAAACCTTCCATCCTCGCAGATGTAAATGCCATCGTCTTTTTCGGTGGCAAAGATACTGTCAATCACAGCTGCCACTTCCTGTTTTAGCTCAATAGGTCCATCAAAGTTGGCAACTTCTAAAAACTGGTTCAGTAGATGCGAAAAATACGCAGGTTTTGAAATTAGAATCATTTCTTTTTCATCATCCATAAGATCTGAAAGAACATCTTTGTATTTTTCTGGGACAATCAAGGCGTTTAAAATCCCAAGGGAACTCAGCGCATCTTCAATGATGGCTTTCTTTCTCTCATCCACACCATCTTTGAAATCCACAGCCATATAAAACGGAATAAATGGAACCCCTTTTTGCAATAGCCTATCTCTTACCTTCTTCTGCTGAGGCGAGAGTATAATCTCGTCATCCTTCTGGCTTTTAATTTTTTCAATCTCTTCTTTTTTAGCTTTAATTTGGCTATTTAACGTTTCTATCTCAAATTCAAGCCTTCTTATTGTGTCTGAGATAGCAAGGTAATGAAAGTTATAAATATCATCTAAGATTGAGTATATTCTGCCATAATCTCCTTTTTTCTCACAACTATTTATCGCCTGGAATATCACTGTTTTTTGTTCATCCTGAGCCTTAAACACCTCATTTTGCTCAAAGTAGATGGAAATGGCGTTCTTTAAGCTATTTTTTACATCCTCAAGCTGAAAAAGAAGATTTTGAATTTCTTCTTCTACTTTTTGTGCTTCTGTCCTGTTGCGGTCAAGATTTCTATAAAGATCATCTAAATCTTTCTTAATTTCACTCAGCTTTTCATAGTTTTTTAAAACAATCTCAACTTGAGATAAGAAAGAGGAAAGCTCCTCTTTTAAAATATCAAGACTGCCGTTTTGAAGAAGATACATATCCAGCGTTTCCAAGAATCTCTGAAAACCTATGAACTCAACAAGTAACTTCCCTTCATCTATATAATCCTTTATTCTCTTTCTGCACTTTTCCAAATCCTCTTCTAAAGCTTTTAATTCCTGTCTTTCCTTTTCAAGCTTCTGAGAAGCTGCATTTAGCTGCGAAATCTTTTTGGTTTTCTGGCTTTCGATGTTTTTGAGCTCTTCTTCAATGGTTGAAAGCTCTGTCTGAAGCTTGAACACATCACTTTCTTTTATGTTTTCAAGCCTAAAACTTAAAGACTCTTGCTCTTTTTTAAGATCTTCTATTTTTTCTTCTATTTGAGCTTTCAACTTACTATTTTTTTCAAGTTCAGTTTGAGTATTTTCAAGCTCTTTTTTGAGGCTATAGTACTCTTTGCTGCTCTCAACCACTCTAAATATACTCTGTGCAAGCAACAGCTGGTTGTACTCATCATAAACCTTTTTTAACTTTTCCAGCACATCTTTTATAATTTCAAGATTTTTCAGCTCTGTTTGAATCTTGTCCATGTTTTCTATGGAGTCAGAAAGGCTACGCAAGTCTGACTCAGACAGGGCAGGAAGCGACTCTTGCAGCATCCTGCAAACAGTGTCAGGTTTTATATCCCTCGAAAGTTTTGGGGTTCTTATTCGAACAATCAAGTCTATCAAATTCTCAAAGTCTTCTATGTTCTCAAAACCGAACAAAATTTTGTTGACTTCTTCCATATAATCCTTTCTGCTTGAAAATACCTTGCCGCCGTCTCCTATGAGGTTTTCAAACTTCTTCTTGGTAAGTGGAATTTTTTGGTCGCCTATTTTTTCATAAAAGAAGATGTCAATCCCAAACCTTCTTCCGTCTGTTAGAACAAAATACCACGTATCAGTGCTTGTGCCTCTTTTTGCCCTTATTCCCATGCCTACGGATACAAATACATTTTGTCTTTTAAACTCAAGAAAAAGATAGGCTATTGCCTCGTTTTTCTGACCTGGTCCCTGCTCGCCAAGGACATAATCTTCAAGTTTTCGCGCATTTGACCCGAAAGAGTCAAGTCGTGACGGATGATAGTTGCCATCTAAAAGCAGAGTAATAAAACTTTGCATTGTGACAGACTTGCCTGAAGCATTAGGACCACGAATAAGCATCCTGCCATCGTAAAAATCAAAATACTCCTCGTCATAGTACCAGTAGTTGAAAACTCCGGCTCTGCTGAGCACCCATCTATTTTCCTTGCTCATCTTCAAAATGAAAACCTCCATCTACATTTATATCCTCAAAAACTTTCTCATTACTATTATCTTTTTCGGAAAGCTGACTATTCGTCTCATAATCCTGATATTCACCAACAATCCTAAAAAAAATAGGAGATATGACAAGATATCCATCGTCATTTGTCTTTGCAAAATTGTGAAGCTGCAAAAACTCTAAAAGTTCTTCAAATATTTTCTCTGTTGATTTTTCCCTCCACTCCTTGTTCCAAAAATGTCCGTATTTTTTCTTGACATCCTCCACAATTAGCTTAAAATGGTCAAGCGAAATTTCAAGCATCTCATGTGCAGACAAAAATCTTAGCTCTCCTTTTTCAACCCTTTCAAGAAGTTCTCTTGAGCACAAAAGCAACACATCGCACAGGTTCGAATCGTCAGGATAGGTATACTTGTAGTTACCTTCAACGCTAAGGTAGGCAAACGACTTGAACAGGTGAAGCTCAAGCTCTGGTACAAACTTTTCAAGGTCCTGTAAAATAGTTGTCTTTTGCTTTTTAATGTAATAAAGTGGTGCTTCACTCTCAAAATCTACAATGCCATCTATCAAAAGCCCTCTGTAGGCTTTTATTCTCTTTATATCAGTGATTTGGTCAGAAAGTCCATTTGTAAACTCAAACTCGCTATTTAAAATCTCTTCGACTGACGAATACTCAACAAGGCTTTTGGGAAATATCCTCATAAAGTACTTTGATAGCCCTGTTGATTCATAAAGTACATCTACATCAGCTCTTTCCACAAACAACTCTTGATTGCCATCATCTATCTTGATAAGTCCCATCTTTTCGCAAAATTTAAGCACTCTAATAAGTGACCTTCTGTCAGAATACATAGTCCAGTCAATTTCCTCACCAGGAAAATTCGACCGTATATACTGCGTGATATCCTCAAGCAAAAATTGAGTGTCTTTGCCCTTGTCCTCTAAAAACGCAAGAACAAGACAGAAGAATACATAGTCTTTCGGCTCTTCAAAGTCCAAAATTCCCATGTACTCTCTTGGGACAAGCGGTACCTTTTCAAGTCTGACCATGTCAGATGTGGCATAAAATTTCAGTCCCAGCTTGGAAACTATAAAGTCTTTTAACTCTTTGTCAATGTTTTTGCACTCATAATAGCTTTCCACGTCATTTTCTTTCAAAATCCAAAAGTTGCTAAGTAGCTTCAAAAGAGTACTTTTCATCTTCCTACTTTCCTGCCTTTCTTTACTCAACAAACTCAATTACATACGCCGGCATCTCAAGCTCACCATCTGTTGACCTTAAAACACAGCGCCTATCATCTTTCGGTCTTACAACTTTAAATCTTTTCCCTGAATCTGTATTCCCAAAACCTGACGAAAGTCCTCGTGAGAGCCATACAAGAAGTTTTTTCCTCACATGTGGAGTCAAAACAGGAAGGCTTTCAAACTCAATCCTTCCATCTTTTATAAGCTCAGCAACAAGCTTTTCTTCCTCTTCAATCTTCTTTTTATACTCCTCAAACCTTTTCTTCTTGTCTTCAGAAAATTCAGATGCCGGTAAAACCCTGCTTTTTTCCCTCACAAGCCTTCCTCTTGACCTAAGCAAGCTTTTCATCGGTGGCACGTCAAGAATGCTAAGGCTTGCAAGCTCGCTCTGTCTCTTTTCCTCGGCTGCAATGTATCGTGGCAAAAGCACACCAAACACAACTGCAGAAAGCTTGTGACATGTCGCCAAATCAAGGCTTGAGAAGATTTTTGCCAAGTGCTTGAACTCCTCCTGCCTGTTTACTTTGACACTTGACAGCTCCGAAAGCCTTGCTGCAAGGTCAGACACCCTTCTTATAAGCCCCTGGATCTGGTCAGAAAGTTTTTCTGCCTGACCGTGTGACGCGACAAACCAGAGTTTTATGTTGTCGAATCTTGCTTTTATATTTCTTTCTATGCTCTCTGGATCTCTGAATATGTTTTTGGGATGCTCTTTTTCCTGGGCGATTATGTAATTCAAGAGCTTTTCTATTTTAGACTCTTCCAATGACAAAAAGGTAGATCTTATCCGTGGAAGATAGTTCTGGAAGATGACATAGAAGTTGTACAGGTACTGTACAAGCTTTGACTTGTAGTCCAAAAACTTTTCCTTGAGCATGAGATTTTCAGCTTCGTACGACTTTAACATTGAAATATACTCTGAATAGCTCTTTTCAATCTCTTCAAATGATCTTGTTAGCTCGTCCCACCAGTCAACTGCTCTTTTTTGCGGGTCTTGCAATATACTGTCCACATGCTGAAGCAAAAAATAAATCTTTTCAACGTGTTTGGGATTTAGCTCTGCTTTTGTGTCTTCTTGAGTTTCAAGTTCAAACAAAAACCTTTCAATCCTGAGTCCTATAGGTGTAAGTTCATACAAAAATCTTTTGTTCCTGAACTCTTCAACAGTCCTGGTCTTTGACGTATCCTGGATTGAATTTAAATTACCCCACTCAACAAGGTTTTTCAAATCCTGTTCGCACATCTGTTCAGTGTAGTCTGCAAACTGTGGAAAACTTTTTAAAAACGTGAAAATTTCCTCTTTTGTAAGTCTGTTTTTGTACTCTAAATGGCACAAAAAACAGTATCTCATGATTGTTCTGTATCTTTCTGAGTTAGGCGCTGTGAGGTACTCAAAATATTTGAGTTTTCCCAAAAGCGGAGCTTGGAAGTTTATCATCTTAAAGTTCTACCTTCCATCAAAATCTTCTCTTAAATTATATCACATCTTATCAAACAAAAAAGGGGCTGAAACATTTTTCACGTACAGCCCCTCTCCTTCTAATTTGTTGAAAACACAGCTTTTTTGAGATTGCTGATTTCAACCTCATGCCTGCCCAAAATCTCGTAAAATACTTCCACCTTTACTCTATTTTCTTTGAGCTCTTTTAAATCTTTCTTCATTTCCTCCAGGTTACTTGAGATCTGCCTTACAGCAAATTCAAGCACAACAAACCTTCCATCAACATACTTTCTCAACTCTTCATGTTCACGCCTGTCCTGCTCAAAGTGAGACTGCTGTATCTCTGCCATAAGCTCAAGCTTTCTTTTGAGATCTTCGAGCATAACAGAGTTCTTGGTTGTCTCAACCTCAAGCCTGTCAACCCTCTTCTCAAGATTGCCAAGCCTTTGTTCCACTGTATCAAGTCTTTGCTCCACTGCATCAAGCCTTTGTTCTACCGCATCAAGTCTTTGCTCTACTGCATCAAGCCTTCGTTCCACTGCATCAAGTCTTTGTTCAACCATGTCAAGCCTTTCTTCTACCCTGTTAAGTCTTTCCTCTACTCTATCAAGTCTTTCCTCCACCCTGTCAAGTCTTTGTTTTACTTCTTCTAAGCCTTTATCAATGCTGTCAACCTTTTCTAAGACAAGAGTTAACATTTGTTTAATCTCATCCATATTATAACAACTCCTCTTACCGGGCTTTAAAATTATTATATACTAACACCTATTAATTGTAAATTAACAAATTTTTTGTCTACTGTAAACAAATTCATCTTCTCAATATTAGCATTGCATCTCCAAAACTGAAGAACCTGTATCGCATGTCAACTGCAATCTTGTATGCATTCATGATTCTTTCATACCCACCAAATGCACACACAAGCATCATCAAGGTTGTATCTGGAAGATGAAAGTTTGTCACAAGCCCGTCAAGCACTTTAAAGTTATACCCGGGATAGATGAAGATATTAGTCCAGCCTTTCTGTGCTTTTACTCTTCCTGCTTCATCGCTGCACGACTCTAAAACTCTGCACGATGTCGTTCCAACCGCAATGACTCTTTTTCCAAGCTCTTTTGCTCTATTTATTCTGTCTGCAACATCCTGAGAAATCTCATAGTACTCCTCATGCATCTTGTGCTCTTCCACATTTTCAACCTTAACAGGCTTAAAAGTTCCAAGCCCAACGTGCAGTGTCACATACAAAATCTCAACACCCTTTTTTGAAATTTTTTCAAGCAGCTCTTCTGTAAAGTGAAGACCTGCAGTCGGTGCTGCAGCAGAACCAGGCACTTTGCTATACACTGTCTGATACCTTGATAAGTCCTCAAGCTCTTCTTTTATATATGGTGGAAGAGGAATCTTGCCCAGCTTTTCTAAAACCTCTTCAAACACCCCTTCATAATAGAACCTTACAATTCTAGTACCTTCATCTTGATTTACATGCAAAACCTCGGCTTTAAGCTCTCCATTGCCAAATACAAATTTTCTTCCTCTTCGCGCTTTTTTGCCCGGCCGTGTCATGACCTCCCATGTGTTTATGTCAAGCCTTTTTACAAGTAAAAACTCTATAAAACTGCCAGTGTCTTCCCTCTGCCCAATCAAGCGTGCAGGTATGACCTTTGAGTTGTTGAGAACAAGACAGTCACCTTCATTTAAGTATTCAACTATATCGCGGAAAATTCTGTGCTCGATTGTACCGTCTGGCAAAATAACCATAAGTCTTGAGTTATCCCGTGGCTCTACAGGTTTTTGTGCAATCAGCTCATCTGGTAGGTCATAGTGAAAGTCGCTGAGTTTCCATTTTCTCATCCTTTTTCAATCTCAACTCCTGTGTAATAGTGTTTTATAATCTGCTTATAATTATAACCACTTTCAGCAAGGCCCTTTGCACCCCACTGGCTCATTCCAACACCATGTCCCCAGCCCTTGCCATTGAATGTGTAAGTGGTAGGAACAAGTGGCACCTTGTCAATGCTACCCTCTGGATTTACTACATCTATATAGTGCTGTGAATATGTCTGACCTTCTGTTTCAAAACCACCAACATCTTCAGACTGATACACCTCATCATATATCGAAAGATACACACTTTCAGCAGTTTGTGGCAAAAGCTTTTCAGTTTCCTCAAAATTCTGCTTCTGCCCAGCAACCACTGCTTTTTTTACACTTCCATCCTCGAACAAAATCTTTTGACCGCTTATTCTCACTTTTTTCACCTTCCCATTGCTATCTACCACAGCAACATCCGCATCAGTCGCAATTGTATATGCCTGGCTGTAAAGACCAAATAAAAGCCGTGTTGCCTCTTTTTGACACTCATATTCGCCTTTTGTGCCGATAATTTTTAGCCTCAAAACTCTTCCTGCCTTTGTATACTCAACCGCCTGAACGTCCAAAATATCACCAATGTCTATGTTCCTTTTTTTGAGCATATTTTTTATCTCATCTTTGGTAAACTGAAATAGCCACGACGACTTTGAATTTTTTGCCTCTTTAGAGTTGTCAACAGACCTCAAATACTCAACAGGATACCTCCAAACATTTTCAGAATCTTCTGTGGGAATGCCGCCTGTTGACGAAAAATACACAGCATCAATCGGGTTGCCTTTGTATGTTATAATCTCACCTCTTGTTGAGTCAACAGCTGCAATTGCCTGTTTTTCGCCATATGTGCCATCGACTGCACCGCCATATACCTGACAGTGGTCTGTCGGGCACAGGTCGAAACCAATTGATTGGTGTTTGCCAAGGTTTCTCACAGCATATGTTCGGGCAATCACCGCAAACGCCTTTACAGCTTCCATTGGCCACAGCGGGTCAATCTCCATCCTGATAACGCCATACAGATACTCTTCAAGCTTTGTGACATTTATAACTGTCATATCACTACCTTTTATTCTCTTAAACTCAGTCCTTCCCCTAAACCATCTGTCACCTATCTTTATTCTCTCAATACCGTTTTGTTTTTGTGGAATCAGCATTAAAAACTTGGTATTTTGCCCGTCAAATCCAAAAAGTATTTTGCCACTATCATCTTTTACAAGCACCATAGTCTCTGAAGAATAAATGGTTGCGCCAGAAAGTTTTGACACCAGCTCTTTTGCATCGTTTATATTGTCAAAACAGCCAATCAATATGCTATATCCACCATTTACAAACCCCACAAAGGCATCTTTGAATGAAGAAAAACTTTTTAAGCTATTCTCTGCTGTTTTGTATGAAATATACCTTCCAACTGCCACATGATAATTTGACCCTTCCTGACCATTCTTTTTGTATACATCCTTTGAAACTGTGAGACTATTTTTTTGTGTATCAGCAATTGTAATAAAGTTTTTGTCATCAGAAATAGCCAAAAAAAGGCTTCCTTTTGCCTCAATTTTTACAGAATCCACCGGGCTTGATTTTTTGTATGTATCAGCATAAAACACTCCTATTCTTATCCACTCCGGAATTTGAGTTTGTGAAAATGCGGGTAATATATTAATTGAAGAAAAAACTACAAATAAGACAATTGCTATTGCCCCGCATAAAAGTTTTTTAACCATTTTTTCTCTCCTTTTTGCTGCAATGATTTTGTGCTTATTAATTTTATTCTACCAAAATCCCTCTTGTGAGTCTATTGCAAAAGGAATATAATTTAATCTATGAATTTTTAAAGGTAATATCAAGTAGGGGTGTAGAAAAATTGTATATAATAGTCGTGGGATGTGGAAAAGTAGGTTCAACACTTGCAAAGTCTCTTTCTGATGAGGGGCATGATGTTGTTGTGATAGACTCTGACGCTAAAAACTTTGAAAGACTTGGACCTGACTTTAACGGCATGAAAATCCAGGGGGTTGTGATTGATGAAGATGTTTTAAAACAGGCAGGAATAGAAAAGGCTGACGCGTTGGCAGCAGTTACTCCTGATGACAGTACAAACATAATGGCTGCTCAGATAGCTGAAGAAATTTATAACGTGCCAAAGGTAATAGCAAGAATTTATGACCCGCTGAGAGAAGATATCTTCCACTCTCTTGGACTTGAAACAATCTGTCCTACAACCTTGGCTGTTGAGTATATAAAATCAATTCTTCTTTCTCGTGAGATAAGACATAAGCACAGATTTGGCAAGGACGATGTGTTTTTTAAATATGTTACACCAAAAAGAGATGATATTGGAAAGGGTCTGGATAAAATAATACTTCCTGAAAACTGTTATCTTTTTGGAATAATCCGAAACGAACACTTTTATTTCAAGAATAAAAACATAAGACTTCAGGAAAATGATATCTTGGTGATTGCTGAAAAGAAGGTGAATCAATGAGAGTTGTCATTGTAGGCGGTGGAAAGGTAGGATATTTCTTGACAAAGCTTTTAGCTGAAAGAGGAAGGTATCACATCACAGTGATTGAACAGCAGCCAGAACTGTGCAGAAAAGTCGCCGAAGAGTTTTCGAATGTGACTGTGATAGAAGGTGATGGAACCTCTTTGGACATCCTTTCTGATGCAAAGGTTCACAGGTGCGACTTTTTTATTGCCGTAACTGGAAAGGATGAGGACAATCTCATATCCTGCCAGCTTGCAAAGAAGGTATTTGAGGTAAAAAGAACCATAGCAAGGGCGAACAATCCAAAAAACATAAACGTGATGAAAAGACTTGGTGTTGACAATGTGATATCCTCAACAGACATCATCGCAAAGATAATTGAGCATGAGGTTGAAATAGAACCTCTTTCTGTCCTTGCCACATTGAAAAATGGGGAGATAATAGTTTTTCAGGCGGTTGTTCAGCAAAATTCTCCTGCTGCAAACAAAAAGATTGCAGAGGTCCCGTTCCCCAAAGAGAGTATAATAGGTGCTATCATGAGAGAAAACGAGACATTTGTGCCGTCTGGAGACAGCATAATTTTGCCGGGTGACACCTTGCTTGTCATTGTGAGCGAAAAAGACAAAAGAGAATTCAAGAGGCTTATAACCTCAAAATAAATAGAAGGTGATGTTTCAGATGCTGAAGAAAAAAGAAAAAAGTTTTAGAACCATTTTCATTGGTGTAGTAGTAGAAGTTGGACTTGCCTTGAGCTTTATTGTAGCAGGCGCTATTGTTACTTTACTGCCCTACATCTTGAGTGGTAAATAATAAAAAAGACTACAGAGAGGGCTGAACAAGATGTATAAAACCAAATTCAAAGAAGGTCATATAGAGCTCAGACATGTTCTTTATATGACAGGAAAAACTTTAAGTGCAATTGGTATGGTAGAAATAGTTGCCGCTATAACATCGCTTTTATACCGTGAGTGGAACATGTTATTTAATCTTATGATAGGTATTGGACTATTTTTTATTGTAAGTTTTATATTTATCTTTATCGGAAGGGACACAAAAGAAGAAAGGTTTTCGTGGGGCGCTGGAATGAGCATGGTGGCTTTAACCTGGGCACTTAGCGCACTAATTTCAGCTGTGCCACCTTATCTTTCGGGCCATTTTGCTTCATACTTAGATGCGTGCTTTGAAGTCATGAGCGGATACACAACAACAGGTCTCGTTCTCATTCAGGACTTGGACCATGCACCAATGGGACTTAATATGTGGAGGCATTTAATATGTTATATCGGCGGACAGGGCATGGTACTTATGACCTTGAGCTTTCTTGCCTCGGGTATGCGTGGACTTTTAAAGGTGTACATGGGCGAGGCAAGAGATGAGCAGATATTCCCAAACGTTATGCACACAGCAAGGATAATCTGGTCTGTGAGCCTTTTATACCTTGTTTTGGGGACTTTGGCTTTGACAATAAATGGAGTTTTAATAGGTCTTCCTTTGGACATGGCATTTTTCAGAGGGCTGTGGATGTTTCTTGGTGGCTGGGACACAGCAGGGTTTGCTCCACAGTCTCAAAATGCAATGTATTTCCATAGTCTTTCATATGAGATTATATCTATGACCATTATGATTTTAGGAACAATAAACTTTGCTCTTCACTATTTTATCCTCACTGGAAATTACAGAGAAGGTATTAAAAATGCTGAGATAAAAAGCCTTTTTACAACAATCACCATCCTTAGCCTTCTTGGTGCATTTGCTTTGAGAGGTGTTTATTCAAGTAGCGAAATTTCATTTAGAAAAACTTTTTACCATTTTATTTCTGCTCACACAGGCACAGGGTTTGCAACCCTTTACTCACAGCAATTTTTCTATGAATGGTCAGATGCAGCGATAATCCTTTTGGTTATTGCAATGTTAGCTGGTGGGTCTGTGTGCTCAACAGCAGGTGGTATAAAAGCGCTCAGAATTGCAATCCTTGCAAATGCTCTTGTAAATGACATAAAAAAGATGATAAAGCCTGACTCAGCGGTTGTCGTGGAAAAGTTTCATCACCTAAAAGAGGTCACATTGCAGGACAGGCACGTTCGAAATGTTTCTATTATAACACTTTTGTATATTGCAACATTTGCTTTCGGGACACTGGTAGGCACGTTTTTTGGTTATCCTTTGAAGGCTGCAATGTTTGAATCTGCCTCAGCACTTGGCAACGTTGGACTTTCAATTGGAATTACCCAGCCTTCCATGCCAGATGCCCTTAAAATAATCTACATCTTTATGATGTGGGTGGGAAGGCTTGAGTTCATGTCTGTAATTGCACTTTTTGCATTCCTATTCAAAGAAGCAAAGGAAGGATAAAAAAGATGATACTAAGGAAAATATTGTTACTGACAATATTGATTTTTGTAAATCTGATATGTTTGTTCTACTATGCATTTGCAAAACCTGTAGACAGCATAACCTTGCTCAATAACAGTTTCAAATATGACGGTAAAATTGTGGAGTTTCAAGGCGAAGCAATTGGTGAGGTAATGAAAAGAGAAAAATATGCATGGGTAAATATACACGATGGACAAAATGCAATTGGAGTGTTTATGAAATACGAAGATGCGAAAAAAATAAGGTATTTGGGCAGGTATCTCGTAAAGGGCGATATTGTTTTGGTAAAAGGAATATTTAATAGAAGTTGTAAAGTTCACGGTGGTGATACTGATATACATGCTCTGCAAGTGCAAATAGTAAAAAGAGGATATAAAATGCAAGAACAGATTAATAAGACAAAGGCAGCTTTTGCAATACTGATATTTTCCTTAGGAAGTTTTCTTATGTGGGTTGTCTTCAAAAACAAGTGGTAAAAAGGGCTGGGAAGTTTTTTGGGTATTATACATCACTCAGCCCTTTTTTAATCTTTTCTTTGAGCATCCTCTGGAACAGATACAAGAACATTCCAATTGTATCAACCCCAACATCAACCGGGCTTGGACCTCTTCCTGCAACAAATATCTGGTGAATTTCATCTGTTACAGCATAAAGAAAAGAAAATATAAAGCTCTTTGCAGCAGATTTTTTATGGCCATTTCCTCCTGCAAGAAAAGCTCTGTAAAATAGCATGCAAAGCACAAAGTACTCTGTGACGTGTGCAAGTTTTCTTACACAAAATTCAAAACTTTTTCTGTTTGCATCTGTGATTATATCTTTTCCTGCAAAAAATTCAACTATCCTCTCACACAAAGCTGCCACCGAAAAACTTTTTTGATGAGAGATTACCCCTTCCTGGGAAGAAAAATAAAAAATTACTGCCATCCACAAAAATACAAGCACCCATCTTATGTAAAGTTTTATGTTTGAGTTCAAATTAGCTCTTCTCCTCTTTTATTTGCAGCTTATATGCCTTGGTAAAGTTATATTATAATTTTTATTATAACGCTGCAGTGAAAAACCTTCCATACACCAAGGTGCGAAAATTTCTATATAGATTTTAGGTGCTTTTACCAGAATACAAAAAAGCGTCCCTTTTTTGAAGCGAAACTAAAAACCATGGTTATTTAGAATCAAAATCTTTGCAAAAGCTCTAAAAGTTTTCTGTCAAGCTTGTGGCCATAAAAATCTTCATATTCCACATCTTCTCTTCCTGAATCGATTATTCCGAATGGACCTCTCAAATTCCAAAGTGCAATGCCAATGTCAAACTCTTTTAAAATTTCAAGAACATCTGAAAGCCAACTTATAACAACTTCATGAGGGGTGTACTTATATGCCCCTCCCTCGCCGCAGATAACTCCAACTCCAAACGACATAAGCCTTGCCCACTTCTCGTAATGTCTTTTTAAATATGCCTTGTCTACAACCTCACCATTTTCGCGCACAAGTGGCCATGAAGGTTTTTTAAAATTTTGGCTACCCTCAACCCACTCTGCCCCCCAGTGGCTTATTTCAAATGGGATATATACTCTGCAGCTTTGCGCAACACCAAGATTTGTAAGTTCCATAACCGGTTCATTACCATAATCAACACCATCTACTATAATAAGTCGTTCCTTGTCAATCTCTCTTATTTTCTGTGTTGTATATGTCATAACACGTATAAAATCCTCTTTTGTCATTTCATAGTCTGAAAAAGCTCTCGGTTCATTTAAAAGATTAAAGCTTAAAATTTTCGATGATATACCCTTGTACCGTTTTGCAAATGTCTGCCAGTAAGATACAAAAAGTTCAAGAGGTTCTTTATCTTTCCAGAGATTGTATCCCTGTTTTGTTTTTTCGTTAACACAGTAGCCCGGTGCACCGTGAATGTTAAGACATGTATGGATTTTGTACTTTTCTCCCCACTCAATTACCTTGTCAATCATCTGCAAAATCTCTTCTTTTATATCTGCGCTGCCCTCAATATATCAGTTTCTGTAGTTCATGGGGATTCGCGCAAAGTTAAACCCCCATTCGCTCATCCATTTAAAGTCATCCTCAAAAAATCCTAAGATTCTGCCAGGGACAAAAAGTCCCAGAAGGTTAAAACCTTTGTACCTTGGTAGCTTGTTCAATCTTTCCAACCTCCTTGCTCTGCAAAATAAAATAAAAGGAAAGGGGGGTTTAAAGTCCCTTTCCTTTCAATTTTAAATTTTTTCATACATGAACTTCCTCTAATTTCTTCACTTTATCTATCAAATCTTTTACCTCAGAAAGTCTCTCTAAGATGAGCACTATCGAAGACACAGCATCGTAGTAGAAGAAATAATTAATCCCTTGTTCTAAGACTGCTTTCATATAGTCTCTTATCTCATTCCCAGTGTATTTTACTGGCACATCCAAAAGCCTGTCCACATCGTTTATAAATGCTTTGAAGAACTCTGGCAAAATCATATGGTCATTTTTGAACTTTTTCATCTCAAGCCACGCAAGCAGCATCTTGAGCTTTTCACCGTACACTGTGCAGTCTCCCAGCATCATGATAAAGTGTTCTCCCTGGCGGTCAATCAAAAACCCTGCGTCATACTCATTCTGCACACACATATTTTTCAGATTCTCTATACACTGCTTTGAACCGCCACTTATCAAGGTAGTCTTTAAGCCATATCGCTCAGAAATCTTATCAAAAAGCGAAATTATAGATTTGTCTTCTGAAACTATGCAAACTTTTAACCCTTTGAACTTGGAACTTTCGAACGTCTCTTCAAGCCTTGCAAAGTACATCTCAAGCGGTGATGAGATAAGTTCATTGACAAAATTGATGTTTGAAGAGGTTCTAAAATCGCATGTGACAAACAAATTTTCAATCTTTCTTTCCAATGACTTGTCAATGTTCATACCATTTTGGTCAAATATTTCAATCCTTATGCTATTTCCTCTTGAGCGCACATAGATGCCTGCATCGTAATAGTCCTTGACAATATATCTGAAGATTGGAAGTATTATTCCTCTTGTCCTGTAAAGCCTTGTACCTGTTACCTGGCAACCTGTTTCAATAGCTTTTCGAATAACGCTGCTCTTTTCTGTATAGTCGTCGCCAATTAAAATCCTTGCGTTTTTGTCAAAGACAGAACCGATGGAATTCCCAAGTTTTATAGCAAACTGGGGTGTTATCTCCTGATTAAAATCACCTGTAATTCCCCGAACCCAAAATACGCTCTTTATTACCTCTGTCCCCCAGTAGATGTTTTCATCTATCACTGTGCCAGACTCAATTGTCTTCTCAGGCCAGATTTTTGCCTCTGCTTTGACTTCAACAAAATCTTTTAAAAGGTTTTTCTCACCGACGACCGCTTTTTCAGAAACTCTCACATAATCTTTTAAGATTGACCTGCTGCAAATCACACAGCCTTTCAATTCACAGTTTTTACCTATAAAACTACCGTTCCACAGAATAGCTCTTTCAAGCTTGCTTCCTTTTGCAATCTTTACCCCATCACCAATTACACAAAACTCGCCTATTTCAACATCGTCTTCTATCTCACACTCACTTCCAATAAACACACTTTGGCTTATCTTTGCGTTTGGTGAAATGTTGGATTCCTTTGAAATTCTGGGACTTTTCAGATCAAGGTCAAGTATTCCACCCAGCCTGAACACATCCCTGTGAGCCTTGATGTAGCTTCCTACATCTCCAATATCGCACCAGTACCCATCCATTCTAAAACCAAACATTGGCACGTTTTCTTTTAAGAGCTTTGGAAATAAATCCTTGCTAAAATCAAACGGTCTTCCATCTTCAATATAGTCAAGTATTTCTGGCTCAATTATATATATCCCTGTGTTTGCAAGGTTTGAAAATACTTCACTCCAGGAAGGTTTTTCAAAAAACCTCTGGATTCTTCCCTCTTCGTCTGTAAGAACAATACCATACTCTATAGGTATTTCAACCTCTTTTAAAACAATGGTAACTTTGCTTCTTTTTTGTTTGTGAAACTCTATAGCTCTTGTAAGGTCTGCATTTGTAATTCCGTCCCCGCTCAAAACAACAAAAGTCTCATCCAAGAACTTTTTTGCGTTCCTGACAGAACCTGCTGTGCCAAGTGGTCTGTCCTCGACAAAGTGCTGGATACGAACACCCCACTTTTGCCCATCCTCAAAATAGTTGATTATCTTGTCAGGATGGTACTGAAGAGTTGTTGCAATCTCAAAAATGCCATGTGCTTTAAGAAGCTTTACCGCATACTCCATCACAGGTCTTCCAAAAAAAGGTATCATCGGCTTTGGAAGTGAAACAGTCAAGGGTCTTAATCTTGTTCCAGACCCGCCTGCCATTATAACACCTTTCATAACTTTTTGAGACCTCCTCCTTTTACTTTAAAATTCTCCTCTAAAGTGCTGAAAACCACTCCATCTTTTTTGCCTCTGTGACAATCATTTCGTATACGCTTTTTAGCCTTTTTACAATTTTGTCCCATGAATAAATTTCTCTTGCATCACTTTGTGCCTGCCTTGAAAGTTTTTGACGAAGAAGGTCATCTTTTAAGAGAAGCAAAATCATGTCGGCAAGTGAGTTCGGATTTGCGCAGTAAAAAGTAAGTCCATTGTGAAGGTGCTTTACAATCTCAGAAAACCCGCCAATGTCAGAAACAACCGGGACACAACCTGATGCCATTGCCTCTAAAGCAACTATCCCAAAAGGCTCGTAAAGACTGGGAAACACTGCAATGTCAGCAATTTTGAAAAGCTTTTTTCTTTCGTCATCTGTAACAAATCCGGTGAATAATACCTTGTGTGAAAGTCCCAAGAAATGTGCCTTGGAGTAAAGCTCACCTGTCATTGGACCGTTGCCTGCAATTACAAGCTTTACATCATAAAAATTGTCAAGTACTTTTCTAAAAGCATCTATCAAGATATGAATCCCTTTTTCATAAACATGTCTTCCAATGAAAAATATTATCTTTTCACTGTCCAAAGCATACTTTCTTCTAAAATCCCAATCAAATGGCACTTGCGCAAACTCTTCAAAGTCTATTCCATTGGGAATGACAATGCACTTGTCAGGTGTTAAGCTAAATATCCTTTCACACTCATTTTTCATATACTCAGAGTTGACAATTACCTTCCACGCCTCAAATGTAAGCCACCACTCAACATTGTGAATAAACCTCTGCATATCTGTGTATATCCCACCGTTTCGTCCATGCTCTGTTGCATGAATTGTGGTAATCAAAGGTATTCTAAGTGCATACTTTACTATACGCGCAGCAAACGCGCAAAGCCAATCATGTGCGTGAATTATATCAAACTTACCCTCCTTTTGAGCAATATATATAGCCTTTTCAGCAAGTGCCATGTTCATCATCATAACCCAGTCAATAAAATTAAGGGAATTTAGAGGATACACCGGAACTCTAAATACTTTGAGGTTTCCATAATCTTCTGTTCTTTCATAGTCTTCTGAAATGGTAACAACATAAACAGTGTCTTTTTCTGATAGCTTTTGTGAAATGCTTCTAACAACTCTTGAGATGCCACCAACTATTCTTGGCGGGTATTCCCATGTAAGCTGCAGTATTCGCAATCATTCATCCCCTTTCTGACAGTTTATTTCTTTGGTTTTATATAATTTATACCACTTTGTGCAAAGTTATAACAAAAATGCTTCTGTAATTTTAATTCCTTTGTCTAATATTATTTTCTCCAAATGCTAATACTTTAAGTTTATAAATTTTTACTCGGGACTAGTTTTCAAAAAATAAGCAATTTGCACAAACATTTTATTTGAACTTTGTAATTATTGATGTTGTTTTTTTTTTTTCTTTTGCTATATTGAAAATATCGGTTTAATTTTTAAAATACAACTTTAGAGGAGGGGTTATGTAGAATGCAGGTGTATGTTGTAAGAAAAAGTCCTATACAGGAATTAAAAGAGTTTGGCGGAAGAGTTTTAAATGGTGTGAAAGAAGGCGTCAAAGAAATCATAAATGATATAGAAAGAACAGCGATAGCTTCAGGTTTGGAAAATGGCATTAAAGGCGGTATTAGTGGCTACAAACAAATCAGAGAATTTAATGCTGTAATGAAAAATGGATATACATTAAGAGGAATAGGACAAGCTGGCATGTCTGGAGCTGTAAGTGGTTTTGCAAAAGGAGTAATTAAATCACCTGGAATTGCCGGATGGATATCAATAGGTTGGTCATTTGGAGAAGGTTTTGTTAGAGGTTGGAGAGAGTATGGAAAATAAAAAAAGTTATTTTAGTTGGATCGTAGCTGGATGCATTACTTCTATACTGCTCGTTTATGCTGTTTACTACTTAAAAGACTCTTCTTACTTTAAAGAAAATCCTTTAAACAGAATTATTCAATTGTTGATTGTAGTTGGAATAGTAGTTGGTGCAATAATTGATGCTAAATGTATTGAAAATTCTAACAAAGTCCATCTTAGAATTTTATTAAATAACTTTCTGTTATTTTTAGTTTTCTTTTTTCTACCTCTAAACATTGGTCTTTTAGTTTTAAAAATAATACCAAGCATAAAAGACTTGGGAGCTTTTATCTTGCTTGAAATTTTTTTCACATATTCTGTTCTGCGTTCTAATTACTTATATATTCTTAAATTTAAGAATTACAAAAATTATGCAAAAATTATTATATTATCTGCTCTTTTGTTAGGAATTTTCTTGGGAATAATATTCCCTGAAATAGAAGGTATGTATAGATATTTATTAATTTTTGTTTTTGTTACAATACTTTTTGAGGTATTAAATTTTACATTGAGATAAATTTTTTTATTTTAATGTAATGAAAAATAGATATATGTTTAAGAGGAGTAGAACAAGATAGTTTGTCCAGTGCTGCAAGTGCTTTTGTAAAAGAGATAATTAAAACATTTGAATATGGAGAATATTTTACAACTGGTATATCTTTTGTAAAAGGATTTGTCCGAGGTTGGAATGAATATGGCAAATAAAACTAAATATCATTTTTTGAATTGGGCACTCAGCGGAATTATTTTTTCACTTTTAGTATTGATTTTATTCTATCTGAATAGAAACTCATCAATTTCGAAAGGTAATATTGAAAATAGAATTGCACAACTTTTTATTGTGGTTGGAATAGTAGTCGATAGTATATTAGATTTGTCAGCAGAACAGAATCCAAATGGTTACTCAAAGAAAATTTTAATAAAACCTGTGGTATTTTTTATCACTTTTTCTTGTGTGTTTAATATTGGTCTACTTCTGCTTAGAATAATATCTTCACTAAAACTTCTTGTAATGCTAATAATATTTGAATTTTTGTTTTCATTTTTTACTATTCGCTTTTTTCATTTAGAAAAAGTTAAATTTTGTAAATATAAGAATTTTGGCAAAATAGTGGTTTTCTTTATACTTGCGGCAATAATATTCTTTGTAATATTCATTCCATCTTTAGAAGGTATTGGTTTGTATATTGCAATATGTGTCGCTGGTATCGTTTTTTTTGAAATACTAAATATGGTATTGAAATAAATCAGTACAAAAAACGCTTGGTGACTATATTGACTTTTGAAATAATTATAAAGTGCGAGGTAAATGCTAATGAATCTTTATCTTCCTTTAGACACATTTCAAGAAATAAAAATCATAACAGGAAACAATGTCATTGAATGCAAGAGAAACAGCGATTTCATCAATATTTCAACTTTCTTAAAAGAAAATGAACCTTTTATTATTGTGTGTAATGAACAATTAATATTTTCTACAACTACTAAAAAACTAAAAAGATTAAAAGAAGAGTTGAAAATAGAAAAAGTAAAAATTGGTTTGGAAACCTTCAAAACTGAAGATGGATTTTTAAAATTATTGCATGAAACTTATGTTCTTTTTGGCAATGATAAAAAGTTTGTAGTATATATTGAACTAATTAACCCTGTTGATACATGCCCTATTATTATCGAGATAAAAAAGGATTCTGAAAAATGTTATTTCTCCTTAGCTAATATTCCACCAGGAGAAGAAAACAATAATTACTTAATAAAATATGCAGAACATATCATTCTTGACTTTTCTCAACTAGAGGAAGCAACATACGACGTTGAAATAAAATTTATTGATGGCGAAATGATTGGAAAAACAACCTTTAGATATCAACCTTCAAAAATGAGATTGGAGAAATATTTACCTTATAATCCTGTGTAATAGTGAACTACCATCCACCTAAAGAGGTGGAGGCTTCGTGAGAAGTTTGGTAGCAGCTAAGCTACCCTTATTCTCACAGGGTGGTTCACACACCCACTACTGACTATCTGCTTCTTTGCAGACTCGCCAGCTACCTTCGCAAGTATATTTAGCGCTCCATTTATATCTGCATTTACTACATACCCACAATCTTTGCACACGTATAGCCCTCTCTGCTTCCTGTTACTTTTCTTGACTGTCCCACACCTGTTACATCTCTGCGAAGTGTAACTCTCTTCCACTTCTACATACTCTAAACCATAATATTCACACTTTGCTTCTAACTTTCTCTTGAACCTTTCATATGGTATGTTCACAAAGTTTTGATTGTTTACAGCCCCAAGATTTATTTTCTGCTTTATATCTTTCATTTCCCCAATAACTACTGTACCTATTTGATTGTTCAGACAATGCTTGATTATATAATTGACAGCTTGATTCAAAAAGTTGTCAATTATATGCTGTCTTCTAAGACAAATCCGAGCAAGTTTTTTACCGTATTTAATATTTTGCTTGCTATATATCGACTGGAGTCTTGCCTTTTGTTTGTTATACCATCGGTTGACTGATTTTATATACCTGCCTTCTATTAAAAAGGCAGTCCCGATGGTATCAACTACTGCTGCAAAATTGTCAAGACCTAAATCTATTGATAAGTACCTGCTTTTATCAAGATTATAATTCTGTTCTTCTTCTTCATACACATACTCAATCTCAAACCATTTGCCATGAAACCTTGGCACTATCCTGACTTCTTTTATCTTTTTGCCTCTAATGTTTTGTGGCAGGTCAAAATACAAATACCTTACTCCAAATTCCTTGTAGAAATTTCTGCCAAGACTGAGTCTCAGTTTATTCCCTTCTACCTTGAACTGGTCTTTAGGAAAAACAATCTGGTACATCCCTTCCTTTGGCAGGTATGTCGGTATTGAAATTTTTTTATCTATTCTCCCTTCTTTTTTAGCTTTCAAAAGACTTAAAAAAGATTTAAAAGCTTCGTCCACAGAAATAAGAGTTTGCTGGGCAACCTGAGAAGGCAAAAGTCTGTAATTTTCGTTTTCCTTCACAAGATGATATACGCTTTCATATGGCAGATATTCCTGAGTTTTAAAATAGTGTTGCCTTATATGATACAAAGCATAGTTGTACAAGTTTTTAGAAAAGTGACATAACATACGCAGAAGTTTGTATGTTTGTTTGTCACATCTTATATGATTTTTCTGTGTTTTGTACATCTGAAATCACCCAAAAATATTGTATCATACTTTTAGCAATTCATCTCCCACCTTAAAGAGGTGGGAGTCTTCTTGCTAAATTTTTGATAAAACTAAAAGACCAGCTGTGTTTAAAACAAACAAGCTGGTCTTTATTTTTATCACTAATTTATTCATAAAGATACAACACATACATTGCATGAGACCATGCAAGAGGTACAACCCATGCGGGCTTGCCAGTAAGTCTGTCAACCTGTTCTGGAAAAAGTCCATTTGAAAGGCTATGTTCTTTTGCCCACTCAAAAAGTTTTTCTGCCTCATTTACCTGTCCTGTTTTTTTATAGTATATCGCAAGCCAGAGTGTTGTCAGTATCCATGGATTCCCACCAATGTATTTATCATCGGAATATCTTTTGTAGCCACCCACAATCTTGTTTTGACACTCCCTTTCAATAGCCAAAATGGTAGCTTTAAAGGCTTTATCCTCCGCATCTATCATTTCAAACGGATAGTAAACCCCCAGCATTGAAATGTCAACAATCTCATCTTGTTTTTTGAAATAATAGGTTATCTCATATTTTTCGTCCTTTTCTGCGTACCTGTTCTCTTCAGGAAGTTTTAAAAATTCCTCATGTGAAATTCTAACATCTGTTGACCTTACATACCGTGAAAGTTTAGGACTGTAAAATCTTGTTGCCATCTGATTTTTTATTGCCTTTAGCTTCTTTTCAATTTCACTTTCAAGCTCAGGAAAATATTTTTTGGCTCTTTTCAGCGCTGCATATATGCTTGCATTTGAGTAAAGATGAATTCCTTCTCTTTCTTCCCACAGATCAAAACTTCTAAAGATAACCCCTTTTTCGCTGTCTACTGCAGCTGTCAAAAACAGCAGTGCTTTTTTGAGCTGTCCCCTATACTCTTCAATCAAATGCAAGGAATTTTGTTTTTCGCAGTGGTTCAAAAACCCCCACACAACAGATGCTGTTTCATCAATTTGAATTCCCCAGCTTGGTGCCAAAGTTCCATCTGTATAATACCTCTGGTCCCAGAATCCTTCTTTTTCCTGACAAGAAAATTTAAACCCAAAAAACTTTTCAACCTCAGCTGAAAGTCCCATTGCATCCATTGCATTTGTTATAAACGCAGCATCTCTTCCCCACACAAAACCATAACCGCCACAGTGGAAAAACTTCTCGTCAACCTCAGATGCAGCCAGTATTCCACCTGTTTTGGAGTTCTGCAGTACATAAAATAAATATGCACTTCTTTTCTGAAGCTGCATATCTTTTGGGTCTTGTGTGCAAATGAGCTTTACTTTTGAGAATTTTTTTTCCCAGAAGGTTTTGTTTTGCCTAAAAATTTGGTCATACCCCTTTTGTTTTAAATAAGAAAGTTTTTGATAGACTTCATCTTTTGAGTTTCCAAAAGTAAGAAAACATACAATCCTCCCTGTGTTTTTAAGTTTTACAGCAATTTGCGGGTTTGTTGCTTCAAGCCATCCTTCTAATTGATTATCGTTTGCATCATCAATTCCGTGTTTTACTGTAAAGCTTTTTACTTTGTCTTCAAATGCAAGTCCTATATATATGCCTTTAAAATACGCATAGATTATTTCATTTTCCTTATCAACCTTTGCAGCATTAAAAAGACTTGAGGAATTTATCATAGGTTCTAAAAAAACATAAAAATCTTCAAAGTCAGTCTCCCAAAGACGAACCAAGCTGTCTGTTTCAAAGTCAACAAAGTCAAGCTGAAAAATTGTTTTGTCTGCAATTTTATACTCAAAAAAATACGCAAAGTCATCCACAAATCCACTTTTTATTTTGAAACTTTCATTTTCGAAAAACACAAGCCCATCAAGAAAAATGGCTGCCAAAAAGAGTTTTAGCTGCTGATAATAATCTACTGCAGGCCAATAAAACCTTTGCAATATACCATTTGAATCAAGCTGCCCTAAAACCTTTGTATTCCCAATTATGGCTTCTATAACATGTGCTTTCTTCAATATAATCCCTCTTTCTTCTTATTCAAATTGTTGTGCAAACATTTGCAACAGTTTTATTATATCAAAATATTACTCGGCTTTGCATTCAACAATTTTACCAATTTTTATTTTTCCCTTCTTTCTTCATTAAAAACAAAACCCTCTCTGGCATTGAATTATTCTCATTGCACAAATTTAAAACATGTCATATGCCAGAGAGGGTTACAAGAGTATTCTGTGTAGGAGTAATTAAGTCTACCTTATCACCATTTCAATCAAATCATAAACCCTGCCTACCTGAGCACCATTTAAGCGAATTTTGTACTCCTTATCAGGTCTTGCAAAGATAAAATTCTCTTCAATATCCTTATCAGCTTCAACTATAAGGCAAATTGTAGGAGTTTTGGGTTTTATTATAATATAGTCATCTTTTATCTCGTACTCAAACTGACACGGTTTTAGTTCAAGGTTTACTGGTTTTTCAAATACAAAGTAGTTTTCATATTCAACTCCATCAACAAAAAGGCTTACAAAAACTATACTCTCCAAAAGGCTTTCATCAACTTTTTTCCCTACAACAGTTGCTTCAAACTGCTTTGGAATATAAGTAAACCTTCCTTTTAAAATATTTAAGTTTTCTACTTCTTCAGAAAATGCTTCAACCACACCATTTTCAGGAATTTCTATAGCAAGGTTTTTCTCATATAACTTTTGTCCATCAAAGTTCCAGATAGCAATATTGAGCTGACCCTGTTTTGGCACAAGTTCATCACTAACAACATAAACCTGTAGTTTTCCATTCTCATATTCAACCACTGGCAAGAACTTTGTAAATATCCTTTTTGACTCATAGTAAAGCGCTTTTCTTCTTTTTAGATAGTCAATTGACGACCATGAGATGACTGGCCAGCAGTCATTTAGCTGCCAGTAAAGAGCTCCTGCTGTTTTAAATTTATTTTTCCTGTAGTGCTCAACTGCAAGCTTTATAGCCTCTTTTTGAATAAACTGTGACAAATACACAAAAGAATCAAAATCTTTTGGAAGACCAACTGAACCTGCCATATACCTTATTAACCGTTCCAAGCCTTCTTCTTGTTTTTCGTGCATTCTCAAAGTCCTTGAAAAGATTGTCTGGTCTTTAAGAGGAATATATCTTTTCATTGTGTCAAGGTGTGCAGCTGCCTGAAATCCAAACTCGCTCACAAACCTCGCATCGTCGTGCTTGTAGTAAATATAGTCTTTCCAGCCAGCCCAGATATCCCATGTATGCTTGTCACCAGCAGTGCTGCTATTTGGGTGCTCCCCACCATACGGGCTTGAGATGTGATATGGTCTTGTTGGATCAAGTTTTGCTAAAATTTCAGGAAGCACCTTTTTGTATATCCTATTTCCCAAAAATTCTGGGTCGCCGATGTGCCACCAGTCCACAAAGCCCCAGTTGTTTTCGTTATTTCCACACCAAAGCACTATACATGGGTGGTTCCTTAGGCGTTTTATCTGATATTCTGCCTCTTTTTTGAAATTCTCAACAAAAAAGTCAAACTCATCAGGATAGATGGCACATGCAAACATGAAATCCTGCCACACCATTATACCGTTTTTGTCACACTCGCTATAGAACCAGTCATACTCATAGATTCCGCCGCCCCAGACTCTGAGCATGTTCATGTTTGCATCTTTTGCCATCCTTATGAGCTGTTTGTAATCATCCTCTGTGAGTCTTGGAAGAATTGAGTCTGCAGGTATCCAGTTTGCACCCTTTGCAAACACTTTAATGCCGTTTATTTCAAATATAAAGCTCTCTCCATATCTATCCTTTTCTTTTATTATCCTAACAGTCCTAAGACCAGTTGTTACTATTTTTGTTGCCTCTTCATTTGATGTTTGAGCCACAATTTTGAAAGTATATAAATTTGGTTCACCATAGTCATTTGGAAACCACAGTTTTGGGTTTTCTATTTCAACCCTCTCTTCAATAAAATACCCTTCTTTTGACTTGTAGACATCTGGTATAACTTTTTTTACATATCCCCCATCAGAGATTTCTATTTCAACACTTCTTGGCTTTTCAAATGAATTTATCTTTGCAAAAACTTTGACCACTGCCAAATTTTCTGATAAGTGTTCTGTTTTGATAAACTCATCTGTTATCTCAAGACCGTTGTTTAGATCTAAATACACACTCTTCCAGATACCTATTTGAAGAATCCTCGGGCCCCAATCCCAGCCATACGAATATTGAGCTTTTCTTATCCAGCTTCTTTGCGGATAGCTGTAGCTTGACTGGTAAATGCTTTTGAGCCTTTCTGCCTCTTTTATTGGTGAAAGAAGCACCACCTTTAAAATGTTTTTCCCTTTTCTAAGCGCAAAGCTCACATCAAATTCATATTTCAAAAACATGTTGTCAGTCTTGCCCAAATAATGGTCATTTAAATAAACCTCAGATACTGTATCAATTCCTTCAAACACAAGCTTTTTGACCTGAAAATCGATATTATCAACAACAAACTCTTTTACATACTCAAAATCTTTCTCTTCCAGCTGGTAAAATAAAACCTCGTTTGTGGCATAAAAAGGATCCGGAAGCTTTCCAAGGTTAATCAAATCAAGCTGGACACACCCTGGCACACTTGCCTCGTAATACTCATTTTGACCAACTTCTCTGAACTTCCATTTCCCGTCAAGATTTATTCTCACAGTTTCTGCCCTCCTGTGTTTGTAAAGTCTCTTAGAATTTATTATAATACTTCTCACAGCAAGTTTTTCTTTCTTTATTTTTAATCTTTATCTCATTTTTTAAGAAATATAATAAGGAGAAAATCTTCTTGTTACCTTTTAAATAGCTATAAATATTTTTCAATGATATTCAAAAAATACACAGGATTTTCTCCAAGGAAGTTCAAAGAAGAAGAGCAAAAATAAAAGCGCTTTTTTCTTTTTTGTGATATAATTTTATGAAAGAGTTTGAAAAAAGCATGTGTGGATGTGTTATGGAATAATTCTAAAGGACCATGAAGAAAGAAGCTTGTTTGAAGCAAGTGTGCTCAGAGAATATCTTGATTTTAGCTATTATTCTGAAATATACAATCAGAAGATTCTTGAAAGTATAAAAAATAAAGAATTTTTTAGAAAAGACTAGAAAGATATTTAGCACAAAGAAGGTGGAAAATGTGAAGATTTTGCTTTGCCAGATAAATCCCATTGTTGGAGATATTGAGGGTAACACAAAAAAGATAATTGAGATTATAAAATCTCACGCAGATGCAAAAATTCTTATATTTCCGGAGTTATCAATCTGTGGCTATCCTCCAAAAGACCTTTTGTTCCAAAAAGACTTTATAGATGCAGTTGAAAAAGCAATTGAAAAAATTGCAAAGGTAGTTGAAGATAGCTTTGTAATTGTAGGTAGTCCAACAAAAAGCCACCATGTTTCAAAACTTTTCAACAGTGCTATTATTCTCCATCAGGGTAAAATAGAAAAGGTTATACACAAGACTCTTTTGCCGTCCTATGACGTATTTGATGAAAACAGATATTTCATACCAAGCCTTGCAAGAGAAGTTGTGACTATTGAAGGGATAAACTTTGGTATAAGTATATGCGAGGATATCTGGAATATAAACAATGATGAAAATGCATTGTATGACATAAATGTGCTCGATGAACTTTATCAAAAGGGTGCAAAGGTGTTTATAAACCTTTCAGCATCACCCTACCACTACACAAAACTTGAAACTCAGAGGCTAAAAGTTTTGAAAGAAGCTGCAACAAAGTATGGTATTCCTGTTATATATGTGAATCAGGTTGGCGGAAATGACGAGCTGATATTTGACGGAAACAGTGTTGTGCTCAGTTCAAGCGGCAAAGTTGTGGCAAAAACAAAAGAATTTGAAGAGGATATATTGGAAATTGAGCTTGAAAAGATTGACAAGATGCCCGAAGTTGAAATACATGAAGACATCTCATGGATAAAAAAAGCACTTGTACTTGGCATAAGAGACTACTTTGAAAAGACAGGAATAACCAAAAAGGCAGTAGTAGGACTTTCCGGTGGAATTGATTCGTCAGTTGTTTGCTGTTTGGCAACAGAAGCGCTTGGGAAAGAAAATGTGCTTGGTGTTGCCATGCCATCTCGATATTCTTCAGAACATAGTTTAAAAGACGCAAAACAGCTTGCAGAAAACCTTGGTATAGAATTTAGGGTTTACTCAATTGAAGAGCCGTTTAAAAGCTATCTTAAAATGTTCAATGGAAGCGAAGTTGCTCTGCAGGACCTTGCAGAAGAAAACATTCAGGCGCGAATTCGCGGAAATATCCTAATGTTTATATCAAACAGGGAAAACCGGTTAGTTCTTACCACAGGTAACAAGTCTGAGCTTGCAGTCGGATATTGCACTCTTTACGGTGATATGGCAGGCGGACTTGCAGTTATATCAGATCTGCCAAAAATGCTTGTGTATGAACTTGCAAGGTATATAAATAGGGAAAGAGAAATAATACCACATAACGTTTTAGTAAAACCACCGTCTGCAGAGCTTCGACCAAATCAAAAAGACCAGGATACTCTCCCACCGTATGAGGTGCTTGACCCAATACTTGTTGCATATATAGAAGAACAAAAGAGCATAGACGAAATAGTGGAAATGGGATACCCAAAAGATCTTGTACTCAAAGTAATAAAGATGGTGGAAAGAGCAGAATACAAACGAAAACAGGCAGCACCGGGCTTGAAAGTAACATCAAAAGCGTTTGGTTTTGGCAGGCGCATGCCAATTGTCCAGAGGTGGGTGTAGAGGATTGGACTTTCTTTAATCGTCCAATCCTCTAAAATTTTCTACACTTATCTGTTCAGTAATTTTTATATATCCTCACAAAACCTTTTAGGTTTGTTATATCAATAGTATTTCTCCCTGAATCAAGGTCTATATAGTAGCTATTTCCTGTCTTTGTAAAATCAAAGTCAGATTTTATTTTTCCTTGTGTTAACACCTTAACTTGTGCCCTGACATCTTTTCCTACATCAAATGTAATGTCTCCTTCACCTACATTTATAAAAGATGAATTTCCATACCCACTTGTTCTGTTTATCTTTAGCACAACATTTCCTTTTGTTTGTAAAACTTTAAAACTACCGGTATTTTCAATTTTAAGGTTTATGTTCCCTTTTCCATTTGTAACTTGAAAATCTCCACTGACATAGTCAAGCTTGATATCACCTTCACCATTTTTAATGTCAAGCGGCGCATCCGTGTTTGTCACTGCAATGTTTCCCACTCCATTTACTATGTAAACAGAACCGCCTTTAATATCCGAGACACTTACATTGCCGCTGTTGTTTTGAACAACTACTTTGCAGTCCTGCGGAAGGAAAACCTCAAATTCAAATTCTCTCTTTGGATTTGAAACCTTGTTGGCTAAAACTGCTTCGGTGCTGCCGTACGCCCTTGCTTTTACATAAACCCTTTCAAACTCATTTTCAATACTAGCATCCATGTCATCGAAAATCTTCTGAACTTCCTCCTCATTAGGCTCTCCAGTATTGCTGCTGGTTTCATTATATGTCCATATTACTTTTTTGACGTACCTAACAGTAATATCAGATGTGACTTTCCCTCTGATGATAATAGAAGAACTGTCACAGTCAAGGACAAAAGCCTTTCCTTTACAATCTAAAACCACCCACCTTCCTGACTGGGAATATTCTCTCGTTTTTGGCTTCTGAGGCGTGCATGACACAAGCATAAAAAGAATTGCCAGTAAAATAGTTATCAATTTGAACTTCATAAAAATCCCCCTTGAGTTCTCAAAAAAGAAAAGCCAAAACAATTTTTATATAGAAATTGTATAATAAATGTTCCTTTTTGTATACTACCCGACAAACAACTTTGTAAAGTTTCCCTAAAATCTCAAGGGGTACTATTGTCAAATCTCAACAGTCCACGCATACTCATTTTTGTGAATAAAAACATATAGTTTGCTGTTGCCTTTTTCCACAACTTCTGTGGTTATATCGCCATCTTTGAGACTAAGTTTTGTAAAATAGTCCACAATCAAGTGTTTTGCCACATTTGTGTTTTGAGAGATCTTTTCCACAAGGCAGTCTATATATATATGGTCATTTTGATAAAGTATTTTATCGCAAAGGCTTGTTGTCTCTTTTACATCCACTATATCCTCTTTCTTGACATGTGATACAATCAAAACCTCTGGCACTCTGTACTCCCCAAACCTATACTTTTTTATATTCACAATAGACGCAATGTACATCTTATTAAAAACCTCATTTTTTGAAAGCTTGTAAGCAATCCAAAGATCATGGTTTGCAATGTATGCTCTTTGGGTATCCACATTTACCGCAATACAGTCTGCTGCTATATGTTTAGGTGTTAAAAATCCCGATATGCACTTGACATACACGCCCCAAAGCCCGATTTTCTTGTTATAGTCTTTTTCAATATTCATCCCATTTTCAAGTATCATCTTTTTCTTGTTCAGGTCTACCGGAACATAGATAATCACGTTCAAACCCCTCCACAATCTTTTGTATTTTCTCTGCAAGTTCTTTCAGTTTAAAAGGCTGTTTTTTTAGTTTTTCACACAGCATTTTAAGCTGAAGAACATTTCCAAATACCAAACAGTCACTCTTTTGGACTGAGTGGTCTATAGAGCCCTTGTTGACAACAGCGTCTGAGCCAATGGAAAGCATTGTCTGTTTTATTATGTTTGCCTGTGTGGGTGTCAGGTTTTCTATATATATGTGAAGATACACCATTTTTCTAAGAAGATACTCCTTTGCGTACATGTCAGGCCCTACTTTTTCAATGTACTTTTTTAGCTTTTCAATATTATTTTCCACCAAATAACAGTTCAATTTTAAATTTCTCCTTTCTCAAATTACCCTATATTTTTTTCACTACCTATATTTTAACCTACAAATCTTGACATTTTGATAGTAATAAAGAAGAATCTGCTTGTAATTTTTCCCCTGCCGTGCAAGATAGTTTGCTCCCCACTGGCTCATCCCAAGCCCATGCCCATACCCTCTTGTGTGGATTCTCACTCCCCTTTTGTCAGGGTAAATCCAAAATTCTGTTGAATAAAGCCCAAAGATGCTTCTGAATTGGTTTCCGCTCAAAACGGTATTCCCTACTTTTACAGATTTCACCCGTCCAGCTTTTGTTCTTTCAACTACCTTAATCTGGGAAGATATATTTGAGCTGTCTATTCTCAGCCCGGGAAAATAGGATTTTAATCTTTTTACAAACTCATCATAGGTAAAATAAAACTCACCTGAGAACTTAGGACAGCTTTCCTCGCCACGGCTCACAACACTTTTTAAGTATGGGATGGCCTCTCCAAACACTTCTTTAGCATCCTCAGTTTTACCGCCAGATGCGGCATGAAACAGACTATCTATAATCTGACCTTCGTAAACCAGCACTTGTCCTTTTGTTTCTTCCACAGCCATGCGTATCTTCTTATAGTACCTTTCAAAGTTTTTACCCCACCTTCTCTTCATCTCATCCCTGTCAATGTATGCCTGGCAGTGGGAAAAATCGTCGCAAAGATAGACCTTTTTTTCTTCATATCCTTTGTGCAAAGCTTTACCTACAATCTTTCGCGCAGCATATGTTCTTGAAGCAACTGCCTGGGCTTTTAAAGCCTCCAAGTTAAACTCGGCAGGCATCTCTGCTGCTACAACGCCTATAACATATTCTTCAAGCGAAATCCTTTCAATCCTGTTCTTATTTTTTCTTAGAAGATTTATATAAATATCATCTTTTTGATTTTTGTTCTGTGGCAAAGTGAATGCAGATGGCACGTTCTTGAAATCATCTTTTGAAGGTCTGGCAACAACATTTGCAATCAAAAACACCAAGGTGGCAAGCAGCATCAAGGTTGTGTCAAGCCAAAATGTCTCAAAATTTCTTTTCTTCACTTCTTTTTTCAAGTGCACCTCCAATTTTAAGTACAATTATTGTTACATCGTCTTTAATTAAAAACGAATTAGAAGTAGCCCATTCAAAAATCTGTTTTGAAGCGCTCTGAGTTGAAACAAACTGGTTTTTGGCAATAAATTCTTTCAAAATCCTGTCGCCATCCTCGCCCAACAACTCAAAAAGTCCGTCAGAGAACATAAATATCATGTCACCTTTCTGAAGCTTACAAGTTGAAAAATCAAACTGGGTTTCCGCTTCTATCCCAACCGGAAGAGAGTGTGACTCTACAGTTAAAACTTCATCCCCCCTTTTTATGAACGTTGGCATTGCCCCGGCTTTTAAAAACTCGGACGCAATAGTAAACCTATCTATGCACACAACGTCAACAGATGCAAATTGTTCACCGTTTCTTATGCTAAGAAGCGAGTTTATAAACTTTATGGCAACTTTTCTGTCAAATCCAAGTGACGAGAATTTTTTAAGAGCATCTATCACAATAAAGCTGTTTTCCGAAGCTGTCTTTCCGGTGCCCATACCGTCTGATATGCAGGCTAAAAATTTTCCGTTTTTGAGCTGCAAAAAGCACACCCTGTCACCGTTTATGTTTTCTTTACTCTTTGAATATATAGAATAATCTATCTGCACGTTTGGCTTTTTGATAATGGAAATTGTATATCCCCCTGATATTTTTGGCACCTCTGATATAATTTCTATGTCACAGCCTACAACTCCTTTCACAATCTCTTCTATCTCCATTTTTCGCGGAGCTTTAAACCCATCTTTGAGATCTATATCTATTTGGAAATAGTGATCGTATACAACATAGTCTACCTTCTCAACCTCATAGCCAAACCGCACAAGTTCAAGCTCAATCTCTTTTGATGTGCCCCTATCTTTCTTCATCTCATTTTCAGCCATCTTTGCCGCATCCATCACAATGTCCTTTAAAATTTCTATATGTGTCTTGAATACATTTTCCTTGGGGCTTGATGCCTTTTGAACAAGCTTTGAATATTTCAAAGATTCCAAAAATCCATTTATAACTATTATAAACTCTTTCCATCTTACACACAAAAACTTGAATTCTTTTAAATCCTCTTCTTCAACCCTGCCTTTTTTCAATATTCATATTCTTTATCTCATTCAAGCTATGATTTATCCTGTAATAATCTATGTTCCAGCACACATTGGAATTGCTGCAATCTAAACAAAGTTTTTGGCACGTACTTTGAACAATGTTTTTTGCTTCCTCTTTGCAAATTAAAACTGCTGGTTTGCCACAAGCATTTTGCTCTATATTTTCAAGCACAGACGCAACCCCAAAGATCTTTTCCTTTATCATTCTTTGTACCTCCCTCTCGTCAGTACTTTGTAATTTTACAATCTTTTCTAACGGAAACAGGCAAAACAACACGGCAGATATCAAAATCTCACGAAATCTAAGTGTCGGGTTTGACGATATGTAAAACATTGATATGATATATCCGCAAAACCCGCCCAAAGCAATTCCAAACTTGCCAAACCCTTTCATTAGACCTGCCAGAAGGCTTGAGAATGCAAAAACGCATGCCATTTCAATGCTTCTGCACTCTTTTATGCTTTCTAAAAGCCCAATTACAAAACCCATTGCAGTAGACATTATCATTCCGTGAAAAAGTGATACCGAAAAAAGAAGAATAAAAAACAATATATTTTGAATACTCAACAGCGAATCGAGTCCACTTGAAAGTCCCAAAAAGCTCAAAGCCAGAACTACAACCATAACCACCGTCTGATCAGCTGTATATGCTTTTTTGGAATAAATTGCGGCAAAAAACCTCTCAAACATAATTACAGCCCAAAAACACCCAATCATCTCAAGCACAAGATACAAAAATTCTATCGGTGCTTTAGAAAACAGAAAAATAGAAATGCTACCGCTGCTTCCCACACTCAAAGCGCAGAACAGTGCCTTTGAATAAAGGTTCAGGTCAAAAAAATGGTTTATTGTAGTTATCAAAAGAATGGAAAGCACATATTTTAATATTGAGCTTTTATCTGAGCATGAAATTATCCCGAAGATGGAAAAAATTGAGGCTAAATAGTACATGTAATCCCTTTTTTTGAAACTTGCAACATACGCACATGAAAAGAAGCTTCTTGAAAACAGGCTGCATCTTCCAAGCAAAAAGGCTAAAATTAGAACAAAAAATTGTTCTGTTCCAAACACCAAAAATCGGTCTGATATGCTGTTCCTTGAAGTTTTGACTTGGTCTCTTTTAAACTGTAAAACCTCAAGTCTTTCCAAGGCAACATCATCTCCTTTTGTACAAATTCTCAAAAGTCTTTTGTAAACTAATCACCTGCACAATTTATTCTACTTGCCCTCTTGAGTATTTTTTGTTGTAAATAGTAAGATGACCAGAAAATTTTTTACGACAAAAAATAAAAAAAGGGTGCAAAGGTTTTTAAAAACCTTTGCACCCACTTCAAAGAGTCTGCTGACCTGTAAAAAATCTTTCTTTTACTTGCCCATCTTCTCTTTCAGTACTTTTAGCTCATTTAAAATGTCCTCATCGCCATTTTCAAGCTCCTTGAACCTATCTTCCAATGTTTTTGAAGCATTTAAAAGCTCTTCATGCGCCTGTGCCCTTGCCTCTTTCTGTTCAATCTTCTGCGCGTACTTTTCAAACGACTCAAAAGCAGAAGTGTCTGTTAGTTTGCTCATGGTCTGTGTGATTGTAACCTGAGCGTCAGCCCTTTTTGACTTGGCAATGAGCAAATCCCTTCTTCTCTTTGCCTCTTCAATCTTGTCTTCCAGCATCTTAAGCCCGCTCTTTAATTTTTCCACAGCCTCGTGCTGCGCTTCATATTGTTTCTGGTACTCATTTGCAAGTCTCTCATACTCTCTCTTTCTCCTGAGCGCCTCTACTGCAAGCTCATCCTCGCCTTTTGAAACTGCAAGCTCAGCCTTTTTCTGCCACTCTTCAGCAGCCTTTTTGTTTTCTTCAACCTTCTTTTGTAAAATCTTTTCATCTGCAAGAGCGTTTGCAACCTCAGCCCTTGCTTTTTGCAGCTGGTCTTCCATGTCTTCAATCAGCTGATTGAGCATCTTTTCAGGGTCAGCCGCCTTTTCAATAAGATCATTTATGTTTGCCTTGAGAAGCTGGGCAATCTTTTGAAATATCCCCATAGCAGCAAAACCTCCTAAAAATGTAATATTTTATTTTTTATCCAAAAAACTCATCAAAAAGGTCTTTTATGACCTTTTTAATTGTATCGCTTGAACTTGAAAGTGAAGATGACTTAAAAAGCGCATCTGAGACAGCATTCTGGTATTCTATATAGCGTTTTTTGAACTCGTTAAAGTTACATTCATATAAAAGCTCTTTTAAGTTTTTATAATATGAATCAAAAAGATTAGACGACAGGCTAATCTTTAGCCTATTTTTTGCCTCTTCCAAAAATCTTTTAAAATTTTCAAGAAGTCCTCTGCACTCTGAAAACTCTCGTGAAAAGGTAAAAATGGTGTTTTCAAGCTCAGATATCTCTTTTTCTAACTCTTCATTGCTATCACAACTTTCAAGCAAACTTTTCACACGTTCAATCTCAAGGTCTATTTTGTAAAATCTAAAACCCACATTGTCGTAAATTGATACAATTTTTTCAAACCTGTCGACAAGTTCTTTTTGAGGTCTCATCTTTTTCTGAAAATCCTGTGATATTTCATTTTCAATCTGCATAAGTTTTCCTAAAAAGTCTTCTGCCAGGACAATTTTTTTAAAGTCGCTTGACACCTGAAGTTTTAAGAGCAAATCATCAAACTCTTTTTGAAGTTCTAAAGCCTTAGAAGAAGATTTTGAGAGAATTAGCGGATACTTTTCTTCAAACCTCTTTGTTAAAAGCTGGATCATTGTATTTATATATTCGTTTTTCTTGTCATCACCAAGGCTCTTGAAATATTCTATTTTCTCATCAATTCTTTTTATACCCTCAACAGCACTTTTCAAATCATCATCAGAAAGTCTTCTTGTAAGCAGATCATTTATCTTTTGCTTTAGAACCTCCTTATTTTTAACCCCATCTACAGCTATTTCTACCTTTTTAATGTACTCTATCTGTTCTTGTAGTGCCTTTTCAGAATCTTTTAAAACCTTTTCCAGAAAATCTAAATCACTTTTGAGTATGTTGTAGATTGTCAAAAAGGTTTTAAACTCACTGTCTGAATAGCTTTTTTTTATCCCTTCATAGTACTCTTTAAGATTTTTAAAATTTATGGTAACCTCTTCGAACTTGCTCTCAAGTTTTTGACCATCATCAAGTAACTTAAAAAACTTTGCCTTGTCCTCTAAGTTCAAGATCCTGTTTGAAATTGTTTCAAAATATTCTTCCACCTTCTGCAAGTTTTCAAGTCTTCTCATCTTCTCAGCTTTTTTTCTCTTGATAGCAACAGCTACAACAATCACAGCAACTATAAAGAAAAGCCCGAGCAAAAACCACAAAAGCTGTGCCCACAACAATTTTGAAAAGTCTATTTCAACTTTATAAAACCCACCCCACATATTTTAAAGCCTCTCTTTTTTATTTTTAGAAATTGAACACATTCTCTATGTCAAATTCCAGGTTTTCAAATACAGCTGACTTTATAATCCCTTTTTGAGACAGGGTAGCATATTGTATATATACTCCATTATCTAAAACGAAAACCCGGAGAGATTTGTTACGCGGACTTACAATCCAGTACTCGCAAACACCAAAGTAGCTGTAAAGCTGCATCTTTTTTATATAGTCAACAGAAACACTCGAAGGCAAGAGCACCTCAACAATCAGTTTTGGCACACCTTCTTTTTGATATTTTTTACTCCTCATAAATCATTTTAACTGTCATACCACCGTCAACAATTAGATTTGTGCCTGTTATAAATGAGCTTTTCTCAGATGACAAAAACAAGATGGCGTTTGCAATGTCTTCGGGGACACCCACCCTTCCTGCCGGATGCTGAAGATGGTCAACTTCGCGCAGTTCTGGTTCTCGGCGGTATTTTCTTTTCTTGTACCTTGATGTCTCTATCCACCCCGGACTTATGGCATTTACCCTAATTTTTCTGGAAGATAGTGAAATTGCTAAAGAGTGTGTAAGTGCAAGTATACCGCCTTTTGACGCTGAATATGGCTCTGTGTTTGGCTCAGACATCAAAGCTCTTGTCGATGCTATGTTTACAATAGAAGCACCTTCTTTTAAGTACGGCAGAAGAAATTTTACCATTAAATATGGCGCTCTCAAGTTAACATTTATAACCTCATCCCACTCATCAACGCTTCTTTCCTCAATCCACTTTGTTGATGATAAAGCTGCATTGTTAACAAGAACATCTATCTTTCCTGCACTTGTTCCCAATCTTCTGGCAGACAAGCTCAATCTCTTTTGCGTCTGCCAAGTCACACTCAAAAAAGGTTATCCTGTCTTTGAACTTATCAAAAAAGTCTTGAGAAGCATCTTCAATTGCTTCTCTGTCTTTGTCAATAGCAAACACTTTCGCCCCATTTTCCAGAAAAGAAAGTGCTGTGACAAGACCTATCCCCTGTGCAGCGCCTGTTATAACTACATTTTTTCTTTAAACTCGGCTATCGAAAGAAAAGGTGAATTCCCCACTTTTTATCATTCCTTTCTTGAAGAAATTAGCTGAGTGTAAAGCTCATACACGCTCTTTTTCAGCACCGGATGGACAAAATCCTTTTCAATTTCGCAAAGAGGCTCAAGTACAAATAATCTTTTATGTAGTTCTGGATGGGGGATTTTGAGATTTTCTGTGTCTATGACACAGTCATCATAAAAAAGAATATCAATATCGATGTTTCTCGGTCCCCATTTAAAAAGCCTTTTTCTCCCCATTTTATTTTCTATATCAAGCACAAACTTAAGAAGTTCAAACGGTGAAAGTACCGTTGTGCCTTTTAAAACACAGTTTAAAAACTTTGGCTGATCTACAAATCCATATGGTTCTGTCTCAATTATACTCGAAACTTTTTCAATTCTTATCTTATCTTTCAGGTGCTCAATTGCTTTTTTTATATTCTCACCTCTATCACCAAGATTACTCCCAAGTCCTAAAAATACAACATTTTCAGCCATATTCTATCATTCGCCCTCTTCCTTTAAACTTTCAAAAAGATCTTTTATACTTTCATTTCTCTTCTGAGTTTCCTTATCATCTACTGAAATCAAAATCACATCGCCCTCTTTTGCACACTCAGGTAAAATCTCTCTTGGAACACTTACCATCTTCCTGTTTTGAAGCTCAATAATAGCAAAGTCACCTTCAAACCTGTCTATAATAGCTTTTTTGGTCACTATATAACACCTCTTTTTTAAAAAAGTTTTGTCTCAGTAAAATATTGCCTGTGTCATCAAGATAGCTCTTTTGTTTTCTTTTACGTCATGTACTCTAACAAATTCAATCTTCTTCTGAGCACATATTACAGAGACAGCAACAGTACCTTCCAGTCTCTCCTCAGGTCCAAGATTACCAAGCACATAACCAATCACCGATTTTCTGGATGCCCCAATCAAAATTGGTCTTCCTAAAACCTTGAACTCTTCACACCTTCGCAGTATTTCCAAATTGTCCTCAGGTCTTTTCCCAAAGCCAATGCCAGGGTCCAAAATGATGTTTTCAAGTTTTACACCAGCTTTCAGCGCCTGTTCAATTCTTTCCTCGAAAAATTGTAAAATCTCTTCTATTACATCTTCATAGTAAGGATTTTTCTGCATATCCTTGGGTGTACCTTTGATGTGCATAATTATGATAGGAACATTATACTGTGCTGCCACGTAAAACATGTCTTTGTCAAACGTCCCGCCGCTGATATCATTTATAATGTCAGCACCGGCTTCTATCGCTTTTTGAGCCACCCTGCTCTTGTATGTATCAATCGAAATTGGAATGTTCTTATCCACTTTTCTTATCGCTTCAATTGCAGGAATTACCCTTTTTAGTTCTTCTTCCTCACAAACCGGGTCTGAAAAAGGTCTTGTCGACTCACCTCCAATATCAATGACATCTGCACCATCTTGAATCATCTGCAGTGCTCTCTGAGTCACTTTATCAACCTGGACCCTTGAACCCTCATAAAACGAGTCAGGTGTAACGTTTATAATCCCCATAACGTTTGTCTTCAAAAGACTTATTTGCTTATCTTTTGCCAACAAGCACCTTTGCGAAATGGTAAAATCTGTATCAAAACTACACTCTATCCCTTCCTCTGCTAGGACACATCTTGTCTTTTCAAAGTTGTAAAGTGATGTTGTTGCAAAGCATATATTGCCGTTTGTGATTGTAAAATAACCGAGGTTTGAAAGAAGCTGGACAAACCTTGATGGATTTTTCACATCATCAAATCTTAAGATTATTGAGCTTGCTTTTTTTTCAAATTCCAAAATGTCTTTTTCATCAAAACCTTTTTGATACAAAATCCTTTTTAAATTTGCATTTTTTGAAATCAACCTCAAGTTTTATCATCCCCTTTTAAAATCTTATGGTAACCTCTCCACTTGAAATCTCTACTATCTTCCCATCCTTTTCACATACAAGCTCTCCATTTTTGCCAATGTCTTTGCAAAACATCCTCTCACCATTTACCAAAATCTCTTTTCCAAGATTTATGCAAAAGCTTTTATATTCATCCCTGAAATACGAAAACCCATACTTCTCAAAGTTGGAAAGCTCTCTTTCAAATTCTTTTAAAATGTCAATTATTAACCTTGTTCTGTCAAAATCATGTAATGTCTCAGCTTTCAAGGTTGTTGCAATGTCTTTTATTTCCTCTGGCACACTTTTTGCATTGACATTGATTCCTATACCAATTATAATACTGCCAAACCCCTCAACCTCACCTGAAAGCTCTGACAAAATACCACAAACTTTTTTGCCGTTCAAATATATATCGTTTGACCATTTTATAAAACTCTCAACTCCATGTTTTCTCAAAACCCTGTTTATCACAAGCCCGGTGAAAAGTGTAAGCGGGACAATCTTTTCTAAATCCAGCAAAAGAAGCTTCAATAATATAGACATTTTTATGCCCTTGTCAAGGTCCACCCAACTGCGTGAAAATCTGCCTCTTCCCTGGGTCTGCCTCTCAGCATACACAACTGTAGCGTTTGGAAGATACTGCTGGTTTTGTTTTACATACGCATTTGTTGAGTCCACTTCGTTAAGATATATAAACTCTTTAAAAAGGTTTGAAGATTGGATGTACCCTTCTATCTCCCAAATTCTTATCACATCTTTGTCCACAAGCATATATCCTTTCTTCTTGGCAGACTCAATCCTGTAGCCCAGAGCTCGCAACGATTTTATTCTCTTGTTTATTGCCATCCGGCTAACATGTAGTAAAGAGGCAAGTTCCTCACCTGAAATATACTCATTTTCATACAGCTTTTTTAATATACAGATGTCCTTTTCATCCATTTTTCCACAAGTCCTTTCTATAAAAGCTTTCTTTGCAAAAACCAAGGGCAAACCATTCACATGTTCGGCAGATACTCTCAAGCTGGTGTGGCAAAACCTTTTTCAAAGCACTGTAAGCCTCAGAAGGCAGCACATTTTCTAAATCAGAAAGCCCATAGAACTTTAAAAGCTCAACTACTTTTGAATCATACTTTTTGACCTTCTGTTCAAACTTGCACTCTGTAGCAGCTAAGTTTGGGCAGCACCTGCAAATTTCATCTGGAAATGACACAATCTCTATAGGTAAATTTTCAAGATAAACGCTTTTATAAACTCTTTCAAAATTTTCAACAAACTCCTTGCTATACCCTGCTCCTCTAAAGCCCAGAAAACATAAAAGATGATGTGCTCTGAGTATAATTGGCATTTTATTTCTATTCATTTTCTTTCATCAAAACAAGCTTTTTAACTTAATTATACCACAACTTTTCAGCAGTGTGAGAGAAAAACCACCTTCTCACACTCTTTTTATTTTCCCGCCAAGGCTTGTTATATTTTTCTCAAATTCAAAATATCCTCTATCGATGTGACAAGCTCCATCAATTTCAGTTACTCCTTCTGCAGCAAGCGCTGCCAAAACAAGTGCAGCACCACCTCGCAAATCTTTTGCCTCAACCTTTGCGCCTTTTAGTTTTTTAACCCCCTCAATTACTGCTACTCTCCCCTCAACTTTTATATTTGCACCCATCTTGACAAGTTCACCAACATGGAGGAATCTGTTTTCAAATATTGTTTCAATAACAACGCTTGTACCTTTTGCTATACTTAGCATACTCATCATGGGCGCCTGCATATCCGTTGGAAAGCCAGGGTAAGGCAGGGTTTTTATGTCTGTCGCTAAAATCCTGTCCGGTGACTCAACGCGTACAGTATTTTCCCCTTCATAGATTTTCACACCACTCTCTTTGAACTTGGCAATAACAGGTCTTATATGCTCACAAATTACATTTGTAAGTTCAAGCTCACCACCACACATTGCAGCCATTGCCATGTACGTTCCTGCCTCAATCCTGTCTGGAATTGGAATGAATGAGCAGCCTGAAAGCTTTTTTCCACCCAAAATTCTGATTGTATCAGTGCCAGCACCCATAACCTTTGCACCCATTGAGTTTAAAAAATTTGCAAGACATACAACCTCTGGCTCTGTTGCAGCGTTTTCTATTATGGTCTCACCCTCTGCTAAAACGGCTGCTATCATGATATTTTCTGTTGCTCCAACAGACGGAAAATCCAGATATACTTTTGCACCTTTTAATTTTTTAACTTTCGCTTCAATGTAACCCTGATTGAGTTTAATCTCTGCACCAAGCTGGGAAAGCCCTTTTACATGAAGGTCAATTGGGCGTGTGCCGATATTGCACCCACCCGGCATCCCCAGCACAACCTTTTTCCCGCATGCAAGTAAACTTCCCAGAAGAAGTATTGAAGCTCTGAGTTTGTTCACCCCATCTACGTTTATATCACCGTTTTTGATATCAGGAGTGATTTGCAGTTTGCTACCTTCAATCTTTACATCGCACCCGCAGTGGGAAAGAATCTGCAAAAGCACTTTGATGTCTTCCAGTAAAGGAACATCTAAAATTTCAATCGGTTCACTTGATAGCAAGGATGCCGCCAAAAGTGGCAGTATTGCATTTTTTGAACTGTGAACCTTTATACATCCTGAAATCTTATTTGCACCTTCTATTACAAACTTCGACATTTTGTTTTCCTTCTCCGTCCTAAAATTTTGCTTATTATAGTAGTATTGAAATCTTTTTGTGGCTTTAGACAAAAAGTTTTGTATAATTTTTAGATACATTTTTGAAAAGAAATATTAGCAAAAAGGGCACATCTTGTATTATAATAGAAATAACTAAAGAAATTTTTGGGTAAAAGGAGTGAAATTAATGCCACCAAAAAACCAACAAAATGGTGTTGTCAAGAAAGGAGTTTTAAGTCTTACATATGTAGCAGTCGCATTTATAATTGTACTTGACATTTTGCTCGGAATTGCTATGCCACCAAAATTCAAGTTATACTCTATCTTGGTCGCCACAATCACATTTATCCTAACACTTTCACTTACAGCTTTCATGATCAGGTATGAGATGAACAAAATGATTACAAAACTTGAAGATGTTCTCGAAAAAATCAAAAACGGAGATTACAGCAAACTTATTTCATCAAAAGAATTTGGTAATATCCAGAGAGTTGCATCAAGCGTAAACATTGTTCTTTCGGATATAAAGACATTGATTGAAAGCTTTTTTGACCTGTCAAACGCAATTGTAGGTGCATCTAAAAAGGTCACAAAGACGTCTGAGGAAGCTGCTGCTGCAATTGAAGAGATCGCAAAGACCATTGAGGAGATCGCAAAAGGTGCTTCCCAGCAAGCTGAAGAGGCACAGCATGGTGTTCTGCTTGTAAATAACCTTTCTGAACAGATAAATGCTGTTTCTGAAAGTTATAATGCTGTGATTGACGAAGCTAACAAAATAGATAGCCTTAACAAAGAAGGAATAGAAAAGATGAGTGCACTTCGTGAAAAGGCTGAAATTGCTGTGACCACTGCTGAAAATGTTATAAATACTATTACTTCATTCATAGAAAGAATTAAAAATATCTCAAACTTTGTTGAAGTGATAAACACAATTGCTGAGCAGACAAACCTCTTGGCACTCAACGCTGCAATTGAGGCAGCAAGAGCAGGTGAAGCTGGCAGAGGATTTGCAGTTGTTGCAGATGAGGTAAGAAAACTTGCTGACCAGAGCAAAAAAGCTGCAGATGAAATCAATTCAATTGTTGATGTTATACTTGGCGAAACCGAAAATACAATCAAAATAATAGACGAAATAAAATCTGCTGCGTTCGGTCAAAAAGATGCTGTTATTGAGTCTCAACAGTCATTTGCAAAAATTTCTGATGAGATAAATGCAATTGTTGAAAAAACTTATATTGTTAAGGATGCTCTTGTCAGAATGGAAGATGCAAGAAATGCAGTTATCAAAGCAATTGAAAGTATATCATCTGTATCTGAGGAAACAGCTGCAGCATCACAGGAAGTTGCAGCAACTGTTGAAAATCAGTTAAATTCTATAAATGAGATGAAATACTCTGCACAGTCACTTCAAAAACTTGTTGATGAGCTTGAAAAGAAACTTAAAAAATACAAGATAAGATAAAAAAGGCCCCGGAAATCTATTGCTCCGGGGCTCTTTAGTTTTTGAAGAGAATTCGTTTTTACCCTGCAAGCTCTTCTTCCTTTTCAAACTGACTGTAGTAAAGCTGAGCGTAAAATCCACCTTTGCGCAAAAGCTCTTTATGTGTACCTTGCTCAACAATGTCGCCATGGTCCATGACCAAAATGAGGTCTGCATTTCTTATTGTTGAAAGCCTGTGCGCTATTATAAATGATGTTCTGCCTTTCATAAGATTATCCATTGCTTTTTGAATCTGAATCTCCGTCAAAGTATCAACAGAACTTGTTGCTTCGTCAAGAATCAAAATCTTCGGATCTTTTAAGATTGCCCGTGCAATTGTCAAAAGCTGTTTTTGACCTTGAGAAATATTTGTGGTCTCCTCATTTAATACAGTATCATAACCCTGAGGCAGTGTTCTTATAAAATGGTCTGCATGTGCAAGTTTTGCAGCTCTTATAACCTCTTCATCTGTTGCATCTGGTTTCCCATAGCGTATATTATCTTTTATAGTACCATTGTAAAGCCATGTATCTTGTAAAACCATACCAAAAAGGGATCTCAAATCATTACGATTGAACTCTCTTATGTCATGTCCATCTATCAAAATTGCACCATCGTTGACATCATAATATCTCATCAAAAGCTTAACAATAGTTGTCTTACCAGCACCAGTTGGTCCCACAATAGCAATTTTCTGTCCTGCATTCACTCTTGCCGAGAAATTTTTAATAACAATTCTGTCAGGTCTGTAACCAAACCTGACGTTTCTAAACTCTACATCTCCTTTTATGCTTTCAAGATTAATCTCTGGATTTGGTGTATCTGGCACCTCTTCCTCTTCTTCTAAGAATTCAAACACTCTCTCGCTACAAGCGGCTGTTTGCTGCAAGATGTTTGAAATGTTAGCAATCTGGGCAATTGGCTGTGTAAATGATCTTATATACTGAATAAAGGCTTGAATATCTCCAACCTCAATTGTTCTTTTTATTGTCAGGTAACTTCCCAAGACAGTCACAACAACATATCCAAGATTCCCTATGATGTTCATGAGCGGCATCATAACACCTGTCAAAAACTGTGATTTCCATGCAGCGTTATATAGCTTTTCATTGTAAATATTAAATTTTTCAATAGTCTTTCTTTCAGCATTAAATGCCTTTATTACAATATGCCCGCCATATGCTTCTTCAACCTGACCATTGACATGCCCTAAATACTCTTGTTGCTGCATGAAAAACTTTTGTGATTTGCTAATAATTAACATAACAACCGAAAAAGAAAGAGGAATTATAAGCAAAGCAACCACTGTCATCAAAAGATTTATGCTCAGCATCATAACAAGCGCACCAATGACTAAGGTTGTTGAGGTTATTACCTGTGTGAGGCTCTGATTTAACGTCTGTGTGAGTGTATCAACATCGTTTGTGATTCTTGACAGTATCTCACCCTGATTTGTACTTTCAAAATATTTCAGTGGAAGCCTGTTAATTTTCTGTGAAATCTCTTTTCTGAGCCTGTATGTGAGCTTCATAGAAATCCCCGACATAATCCAGCCCTGTAGATAGCCAAAAATAGCACTTACTATATAAAGACCCAGCAAAATTAAAATGATTTTCCCAACATATTCAAAGTCAATACCACTGCCTGTACCGCTTACTTTGCTCATAAGTCCTTCGAATATCTTTGTTATAGCTTTGCTAAGAATCTTAGGTCCGGCAATCGAAAAGGCAGCAGACATCATTGCAAGTACTATTACTGCTGTTAATGACAACTTATAAGAAGATAGATACCTTATAAGCTTTTTCATAGCAGTCTTAAAATCTTTTGGCTTTTCACCAACAAAAGCCGGTCCCATAGGTCTGCCAGGTCCACGTCTTCTTGGTCTTTGAATATTCATTGTAGATGATGTAGACTGTCTTTCACTCATGCCAAAAGTTCCTCCTCTGGAAGTTGTGAAAGTGCAATTTCACGATAAGTTTCACAGGTTTTTAAAAGTTCTTCATGCTTGCCAATACCAGCAATCTTACCATCTTCAAGCACTATTATCTGGTCTGCATGAATTAAGGTTGCGATTCTTTGCGATACTATTATTACTGTCTTATCTTTAAGCTTTTCTTTCAAAGCTCTTCTTAACTTTAGTTCAGTTCTAAAGTCAAGAGCAGAAAAGCTTTCATCGAATATATAAATATCCGGATTTTTGACAAGCGCCCTTGCAATTGAAAGTCTCTGTTTCTGTCCTCCCGAGACGTTTGTTCCACCCTGTGCAATCTCAGTATCAAACTTTTGTGGTTTTTCCTCTATAAACTCAAGTGCCTGAGCAATCTCTGCTGCCTGTCTCAAATCTTCATCTGTTGCAAAATCGTTGCCAATCTTGAGGTTTGATTTGATGGTACCACTAAAAAGCCAGCTCTTTTGTGGAACATATCCTATCCTTTCCCTTAAATCCTCAACCTTTACACTTCTAACATCAACACCGTTTACCAAAACCTGTCCTTCTGTTGCATCATAAAATCTCATAATAAGGTTTACAAGAGTGCTCTTTCCACTTCCCGTTCTTCCAATTATGCCAACCGTCTGCCCTGGCATAACTTTGAAGTTTATATTTTCAAGAACATACTCTTCAGCCCCTGGATATTTGAAGAACACGTTTTTAAACTCTACCATTCCTTTCATATCTTCTCTGAACTTCTCCGGCTTTTCCGGATTTTTGATTGAAGGTTCTGTTGAAAGTACCTCTTCAATACGTCCTGCTGAAACAGCAGCTCTTGGAACAAGTATAAATAGCATTGAAAGCATCAAGAATGAAAAGATTATCTGTATAGCATACTGCATAAATGCAAGCATGTCTCCAACCTGCATACTTGAATTTTCTATATAATGTGCTCCAACCCATACAATCAAAAGGGTTGTGCCATTCATAATAAACAGCATTGAAGGAAAAAGCACTGCCATTGCTCTGTTTACAAAAAGACCTACTTTGGTCAAATCTCTATTTGCCTCATCAAACCTTTGTTCTTCAAACTTTTGTGCATTAAATGCCCGTACAACCATGATACCAGACAGATTCTCTCTTGCTACAAGGTTTAACTTATCTATCAGCTTTTGCATAATCATAAACTTTGGCATTGCAATGGCATATAAAATCATGATAAGCCCCAGAAGAACAATTACAGCAAGAGCAATTATCCACGACATTGAAACGCTTTTTGATAGTGCTTTGATTACACCACCAAATCCCATTACAGGTGCAAAGAATATCATCCTTATTCCAATCACAAGAAGCATTTGAATCTGCATGATATCGTTTGTCGTTCTTGTAATGAGTGATGCCGTTGAAAACTTATCAAACTCTTCAATTGAAAAACTTTCAACCTTGGAAAACACGTCTTTCCTCAAATCTCTTGCAACACCAGCTGCCACTCTTGCAGCAAAGAAAGCAACCAGAATAGTAGAGATTGCTGAAACCAAAGTTAAAAGAAGCATCAAAAGCCCCATTTTTATAATATACGCATTCTGCATCTTGCCTATATCAATTCCAATTTTCTTATATTCATCCTTTATCACTACAGCTGCTGCCTGAACTATCATACTGTCACCAAGCGATGAAAACTTTTTGTTTATTTCTTGCTGAATTTGATTTATCTGTTCCTGTGGTAACTGTTTTAAAATAGCAAAAAGGTCAATACTTGCTGGTATCTGTCTGCCATTAAAGTTTATAATCCCACCTTTTGCTTCTTTTTTCATCTTTTCGATACCAAAAGCAGCTAAAATAGCTTTACCCATCTGAACATTAACTCTGTCTATACTGTCCCTGTCCTTTTTCTTTAATACATAAATATCTTCTTTGGATAAAAGAGGATATTTTTTGAGATAGCTACTGTAGTCATCAGAACTTTTTGTTAAAAGTTTATACATGTTTAAAATGTCATCTTTTTTGTCTTGCGGCACAAACAAAAGCACTTTTTCCATAGTTGAACTTGATATGGCTTCTGGCACTGCGTTTTCTATACCACTTTGCTGAATACCTACATTTACTATCTTTGACATATAATCTGGCAGCGTAAGTTCACTCATTGCTTGAATAAACACAAACAAAACTGCTGCTAAGACAAGCAGAGTATATGGTTTTACATATCTTAGCACTTTCTTCAATTTGCTATCACCCTTCTTTTTAGAATTTTAAATTTTATTGTTTTTCTAAAACTTTTTTAAGAGTTTCAAACCCTTCGATAATTTTATCCAATTCCTCTTCAGTTGCTTTGCTCAAAACACCTTCAAACTGTTTTTCAGCTTCTTTAAAATGCTGTTTTAAACTGTCTTTGAACTTTTGAGTTGTTTTTACCCATACAACTCTTCTGTCTTCGGTGCTTCTTCTTCTCTCAAGATAACCCTGCTCCTCAAGTTTGTCTATTATACCAGAAACTGTACTGTTCGATAGTCCTAAAAATTTACTTAAATCACCAACCTTCATTTCCCCATTCTTATCAAGAACATTCATAAGCATCCAGTGAGAAGCAGGTATCTTCACATTATCATCCCTGTACCTCAGCGCATCTTTAACCTTAATAGACACTTCTTTTAATAGTTTTAATAATTTAATCTTTTTTTCTCTTAATTCCATAGTCACCACCAAATATAAATTTATTTCGTATCGAATATTTCGAACCCGAATATTTTGAGTGCGAATTATATTTTACTCTCGAAATAGTTATATGTCAAGCCTAAAAATTTATACCTTTTAAAAGCCCATCAAAGCAGGCTTTATGTTAGTTTGCTGTTTGAGGTTATTTTATTTTCAAGTTAGCATCGAAATTTTAAATGTTATTGATTATAATATTAATTGTATAAAGTATTTGTTCTTAAAAAACTTCAAAACCTTGTGTTGGAGTTTTAATATAAAATATGGCAGATTATAACAAAAAGGGTGATGATATTAGTTGCTAAATTTATATAATAACGAAGAGCTTATTAAATTTAATGTGGTTGAAAAATTTGTTAGCATTGAAGGAGAAGGTATTCGAAGTGGATATCCTGCCGTGTTTGTTCGGTTTGCAGGATGCAATCTTAGCTGCTCTTGGTGCGACACAAAGTATGCAACCGAAAATCCAAAATATGAGCAAATTGATATTGACACTCTTTTGAACTTTATAGCTTCTACCGGCATCAAAAGGGTTACTCTCACAGGTGGAGAACCTCTTATTCAACCATATATTTACATATTGATTGACAGGCTCATTTACGAAGGATTTGAGGTTAATATTGAAACAAATGGATCTGTCAGTATAAAGTGCGTACCAAGAGATGCTATAATCACTATGGATTATAAGTGCCCATCAAGCGGTATGGAAGACAGGATGATTGTCGACAACATCAACTTTCTTGGTCAAAAAGATGTACTCAAATTTGTTGTTGCTACACATGAAGATTTAAAAAGTGCAGAAAGAATAATAAAGACATTCAACCCAAAATGTAATATCTTTTTTAGTCCAGTGTTTGGTAAAATAGAACCAGCGGAGATTGTAAAGTTTTTGCTTGAAAATGGGCTTTTTGATGCAAGGGTCCAGCTTCAGCTTCATAAGATAATCTGGTCAGAAAATAGCAGAGGGGTGTGAAAAATCAAAGGGTTGCCAAGAAGTTTTTATATGCTTTGGAATTCATCAGTTTCGGCAACCCTTTTAGTTTTCTGTATTCTGGTTTGACAGTCTTACAAACCTGCAAAATGAACAGACATCTGTTGTTGTAACCTGACCGCAGATGCTGCACTCTTTTAGTTCAACCTTTTCATAGACATCCTGAAAATGTTTCCTTCCTTTTTCAAGAAAGCTTGTTATAAAACGTTGCTTTGTTCCCGGACTTTCTTCTTCAAGCCTGTTTAAAACCTCTTTGTACATAATTGACCTTGCACCAACAGCATGAGGACATTCATCATGCAAAAATTCTATCTTGTTTATAAGAACATAAAAAAGGTTTTCACGCTCTGTGAGAGTATAGAGCGGTTTTACTTTTTTTACAAGCTTGGGATGAATAGAATCAAGCACAGGTGACTGTCTTGCCAGATATCCTTCTTCCCACGAAAGAACATTTCCCAAAAGCGTTGCAGCTTCATCGTCAAGATTGTGACCTGTTGCAACAGCTGAAAACCCGCCATCGTACGCCACTTTGTTAAAAAGGTACCTTTTTATTGAACCGCAAACTGAACACGTGCTTCTTTTCAAAAGCTTTGAAAGCTTGTAAATGTCAAGCCCATATTCTTTTTTAATGTCTTTTATAATAACTTCAAGATTATTTTTTTGCGCAAAGCTTTCCACAACCTGCTGTGATTTATCCGAATACTCACCTATTCCAAGGTTTATATACATCCCTGTGACATTGTACCCTTCGCTTGCCAATATGTGCCACAGAGCCATGCTGTCCTTTCCACCGGAGATGACCACCAAAATCTTATCCTTTTTGTCAAACATCTTGTGCCTTTTTATATTTTTCTTTACCTGATTTTTGTAGTAATATAAAAAACAATCCTGACAAAAAGCTGCATTGTGGCGTTTGAGATAAATTATGCCCTTTCCTTTACATCTGACACACTTCAAAGCCTTTTTCAGCTCCTTTCAAAACTTCTAACCACCTGAAACAGCTGAGATAACCTCAATTGTATCTTCATCGTTTAAAACATCATCAGGTGCAACTATCTCACCATTTCTGATGAACACGTTTGCTTCTAAAGTTATATTTAGCTCTTTAGCAAGATTTACAACTGTCTTTGGTCCTTTTACTTCAAGTTCTTTATTTTTACCCACAAATATTACCTTCACCTCTGCATTCACCCTCCTCACAAATCTTAATACGTACTTTTCAAGCCGCAATAAAATTATATCACAAATCTTTAAAATCAAAACTTAAAATGATAAAATACAAAAAGAATAATGATTTTTGAGGAGCTGAATATACTAATAATGTTTTTTATAGGTATTTTTGGTATCGAAGAGAAGGCAAAAGCTATACGGCAAATAGATGTGACAATTTGTCCTTTTTGCTCAAGAAAAGGAAACCATACTTTGCTTAAAGTTTATAACTATTTTCATTTTTTCTTTATTCCACTTTTCAGGTGGAATGTTAGGTATTTTTTGCAAACAAGCTGTTGTAACAGGATTTATATAATTACAAACCAAAAACTTGCTCACGACTTAGAACATGGAATTGACACTCCAATTACTCTTGCCGATGTTGAACTTTTCAGAAAATTTGAACCTTCATATGGATTTGAGGATGAAAGGTCTGATTTTTGTCCAAACTGTCAGAGAAGAGTTTCAAAGACTTTTTTGTACTGTCCTTATTGTGGCAACAAGCTTGAATAAACTTTTTTGTAGGAGAGTGATTTTAAAATGAAAAAATGTATTGTTTCAAATGATGCTCCAAAGCCAGTAGGTCCATATTCACATGCTGTACAAGCAGGAAATTTCCTTTTTGTCTCAGGACAGCTTGCCATAAACCCAATGTCTGGAAAAATAGAAGGTGAGGATATAAAAGCTCAAACACAGCTTGTTTTTAAGAATATTGAAGCTATTTTAAAAGAAGCCGGGTTTTCTTTTGAAGATGTTGTCAAAGTGAACGTATATTTGGCCACACTTGAAGATTTTGCAAAGTTCAATGAAGTTTACTCCACAATCTTTACACAGAATTTTCCTGCAAGAACAACTGTTGAGGCAAAGCTTCTTCCAGGTGCATTGATTGAAGTTGATGTCATCGCAGCAAAGGAGTGAAAAGCTCAAAAAAATGAGAGCAGTTGTGGTTTTATCTGGAGGAATGGATTCAACAACTCTTCTTTATGATGTTAAAAATCAGGGCTATGAAGTTTTTGCAATAAGTTTTTTGTACGGGCAAAAACACTCAAAAGAGCTTGAATTTGCAAAAAAGACATGCAGTCTTTTATCAGTTCCTCACAAGATTGTAGATATATCATTTTTTGCAGAACTTGCTCCGTCTGCACTAACCATGCCTGACTGGAATGTACCAGAAGGATATTATACCGACAGCACAATGAAACAGACAGTTGTGCCAAACAGGAACATGGTTTTACTTTCTATCTCTGCGGCATATGCTATATCACTTGGTGCAAAAAAGCTTTTTTATGGTGCGCATGCAGGTGACCATCCCATATACCCTGATTGCAGAAAAGAGTTTGTTGAGGCAATGAAAAAGGCACTATATCTTGCTGACTATATAGGTCTTGAACTTGAAGCACCTTATGTTGATATGAAAAAAGAAGACATACTTAAAAGAGGGCTTGAACTTGGAGTAGATTATAGCCTGACATGGTCATGCTACAAGGGTGGGCAAAAAGCCTGTGGCAGGTGTGGAACTTGTACAGAACGGATTGAAGCTTTCAAAAAAGCGGGGGTGAAAGACCCAATTGAATATGAAATTGAGATTGATTGGTAGAAAAATAAAAGGGGCTGTTCAAAAAGATAAAAAATAGATAGCCCCTTTATTCTTAATTTTTGATTTTGAATATCCCTCAGTTGAGATACCTCAGAGGATTTTGTGGAATTCCGTTTTTTCTAACTTCAAAATGAAGATGAGGACCTGTACTTCTACCAGTTGAACCGCTTTTTGCAATGATCTGTCCCTTTGCAACCTTCTGTCCTGGGCTTACCAAAAACCTGCTAAGATGACCATAGTAAGTTTTGTAGCCGTTCTGGTGATTTATAATAATGAGCTTGCCATAACCACCTGACCACCCGGCAAACTCAACAACACCACCATCTGCGGCATAAACATTCGAACCCCATGGCACTGCTATATCTATTCCTTCATGAAACTCTCTTCCCCTGTATCCAAATCGCGATGTCAAAACTCCCCACGTCGGGTATGAAAATCTTCCTGTTGCAAAATATCTCGGCGGTTTTTTAGTGCCAACAACTACAATTCTCTCCACAGGCTTATCTAATATCTCCTGAGAAATTACCTGTCTATCATATTCAAGACCGTTTAAATAAACTATCTTTGCTCTTATCCTTGCTTTGCCATCTTTCCCTTCTTGTTTTACTATAGTTTGTGTTGTATAGTATTTATCTGATTTTATAGTTTTAACTTCTTTGGGAAGAGTATCTACAAACTCTACTTCTTTTTCAAGCACAACATTTACAAGAGGAGTCATTTGGGTAAGTTTTATCTTCTGCCCTGGCATTATCTTTTCTGTAAGTCCCGGGTTTGATGCAAATATATCATCCACAGAAATATTGTATTTTCTTGCCAAATCCCAGAGAGTATCACCTTCTTTGATAGTATACTCAACTACCTCATCTTTTCCAAACATTATTTTATTGAGTGCCTGCTGTTCTGTCACAACCTTCATGTCTGGCTTTACATAAATTGGTTTTATCTCAACCTTCTCCAGGAACCTGGCAGACCTTGCTTCACCCTTGTAGTAAATAGTTTTTAACTTGTTTAAGATATTTTGAGGCATCTCAGAATTTTCAAATATCAAATAAGCCTTGGAATTTACAAAAAGCGCATACCTTTTTACAAGCACAACTCCTTTTTCTATTATTGTATTTTTAAGACTATCCAAACTTGTACTTTTATACAAACCGGGCGGAATCTCTTTTAGCTGAGGGCTGTTTTGAAAAACAAACTCATCTGTCCCATGCTTGCTTGAAATTTCTTTTTTCAGGCTGCTGAAAAGTTTTTGAGCCTCTGTTTTGTCCTTTACATATCCTACAATGCTTCCATTTAGTAAAACCGCATAAGCTTTTTGGTATGTAGTTGGAATTTTATTTATAGCAAAAATGATAAAAATCATAAATGCCAAAGTAACAGATATTTTTAGTTTCAGCACACCTTCCTTCGAATTTCTTATATTGCCAATGAACCTCAGCCCAATAACTATCTTTAATATCTCATCTAATATACTTCCTAGATGGTTTTTTCTGAAATGTTTGTGAGAAAAAATAGAGCCTTCTGGTTTATTTCTAAAAACGTGACTTTTCTTAATTATCGCTGGTTTTATCTTGGAAGATATAGCTCTCCAAAATCTATGTAAATAACTATTACTCTCTCTATCAGTTGTTTTTTTACCTTTTAATTTTTTCTTTTCTTTTTTTGCATCTGCCCGCACAAGAGGTTTTTCAGGTTTTTTTGAGGGTTCTTTTAAACTTTGTTTGAATTCATTATCATTTGTATTTTTTGAAACAAACCTTGCTTTCTTTTGGTCCAAAACGGTGGCTGTGGCAGATGACTTAGATTTTGAAATGTTCTTTGCCACAAGAACACCTCCTTGATACAAAAAATAAAAGGGTATTTAAATTACCCTTCTATATAATTTATACTATGTTGAATATGCAAAACATTATACTTTTATTTTAATTGACATTGTTTGAGATGTCAAAACCAAAAAATTGAATGCATTTCAAAATAAATAGTATTTTAATATAAAAGAAAAAAATTAATCATTTATCTTTTTTGTTTTTATTTAAGGATGCTTTCCAATCAAGACCAGCCTGGAGGAATGAATAAAAAGCAGGTTTTGGATTACAGTTTTTATCCCATAAATAACGACATTGCTTGAAGTTTTTATACATTGGAAAATCATCACATATTCCAAAAACTGTAACACATGTAATGTTACATGGTCCTCCATTTTCTTTATCTTCTTTGAGAAGCAACTTCATCATTTCATAATATCTGTCTGTCTGTTTCTTAAGATTTTCAGGAGTTCTATTGCTCTCATCACCTTCTATTTCAAAATGCAGCTCTGTAATATGAATCTGTAACCCTAGCTCTGCAAACTTTTCAAGAGTCTTTTTAAAACTCGAACTTGACTTATCAGAATCTAGCTCGGGAAAATCCAGCCCAACCGTGGGTTGAAGCCCTAATCCGTCAATCAATCCTTTTTCTTTCAGCTTTTTTGCAAGATTATAAATAGCCTCTCTTTTTGCAGGAAGAAAAACATTATAATCGTTGTAGAATAGTGCAACGTTTTTATCAGCATACTTTCTGGCGAAAACAAATGCTTTTTCTACATAGCTTTCTCTCATGATAGTATACCAATTATTATTGTTTTCTCGCCATGTTCCATCATCATTTATAGCTTCATTAACTACATCCCAGCAATAGACAACACCGGGGTAATTTTTTTGACAAAATTCAATTACCTGTTTTATATAGCTTTCAAGTCTGCGCTCCATTGTGGCTGCATCTACCAGTGGTTTGGATACATCGTAATCTTTGTGGAAAAACCATTCAGGTGTCTGATTGTGCCACACAAGAACATGTCCTCTCATCTTTATACCATTTTTCCTGCAAAACTCAAGAGAAGGTATACAACTGTCAAACCTGCACACAGGCATTCCATCTTTGCTCTTTTTCGTAGCTTCATAATCCAAAAGATATTGCGGCTTCATTAAATTAGAAAGAGTTGTGCTGTTAAAGTGCTTCTTCAAAATTGCAGCCATCCCTGGATGGTTAATAGCAGCAGTTTCTACAGATGACCCATTAATAGCCGCTCCAACCAGAAAATAGTCTGCGTACACGTCCTTCAATGCATAATCTTTTACAGTTTCAGTTCCCTGACTCTTTTGAGTTTTTTTTGATTCATTCTGAGCATTTTCACTTTTTTCAATCACCGGCGATTGCCCCCATATATCTGTTTTGTCTTTACTTTCATCTACACTGCCTATGATTTTTTCAATCGTTCTCTTCTGATCCAAAGCAGATTGAATTGAACATGAGGTGAGAAAGAAAATCATTGCTATAACTAACACCACAGATGACAAGACACCCATCCATTTTCTTTTCTCTTTCATTATTTTCCCTCCCCATTTATTTCTCATAAACATTTATTATTAAGTACTTTCAAACACTTTCTTACCCTTCAAAATGGGGTAAACCCTTCTCATAGCCACAGTAAAATACGTTTTAAAATAAATATGCTGCCATGAGGAGGGACTAAAATTTTCAAAAATAAAAATCTAATGGTTTTACGTTTTTAACTTTATATATTACTCAGTTTTTATTGTAACTCCCAGAACTGAATGAGGCAAAATGTTTAACTCAAATGTAAGCTGGTCCTCACCTGTAATTCTCCATGAAACTACTTCTTTCTTTGTTTTTGATGCTTCTATTAATTCTTCAATTTGTTCTTTGTTAAGATATTCTGGACTGCCCATCTCAACCCATTTTCTTTTCGGATTTGCATTATACTCGTCAATTCTTTCTATAACTACCTCTTTACATCCTTTAAGCCCATCTACAACAACCAATATATTTTCGCTTTCTATTGGAGACAATGGAACATTATGGTTTGATATTATAAGTACTATTTCATTATTGCTTTTAGCAGCTATAAAGTCAATAGTTGGATTTATATCATATGCTTTTGCATCTATTCTCTCTCCATTTAGTTTATCCAAAATCTGAAACGCTCTGTATGAAGGTTTTGGTATACCGTGAATGTTCAAAAGCCCAAACCCACCATGAAAAGGCAAGGAACTCTGACCACATTCTTCAAATATGTCTGTGAACGTCCAGTACGAATAACAACCAAGCGGCAAATCAACAATATCTATTATAGTCTTCACAATAAACGCAGCGTCATATGGAATGTCATGGTACGGGTCACGCGGACTTGGTGAGTTGTTCCATTCAGTATAATAAACAGGTAGCGGTGATGCTTCCTCTATAGCCTTTTTTACTCTATCTGCCAGTTCTCCCCTCTTTGCTTTTGCCATAGCCTCTTCCATATTAGAACTTGTGCTGAACGCTAAATCTGTTGGATATTGGTGAGTAGAAATAAAATCTATCGGCACCCCATTTTTTACACAAAAATCTTTAAGTTCTGGTATCCATGCATCTATTGCAGAGGCAGGTCCTCCCACTTTTAGCTCAGAATCCACTTTTTTTATTGCAAATGCCGCATGCTTGTAAAGTTCAAAATATTCTTCCATTGTCCCTGCCCAGAAAAAGTCTTTTAAGTTCGGTTCGTTCCATACCTCAAAAAACCATTCTCTGACCTCATTTTTACCATATCTTTTTACAAGATGTCTTGTAAGTTCTTCAACAAGCTGACCCCATTCTTCATACGACTTTGGTGGAGTTATATTGCCTTTGTAATGAAAAACTGTCTTTGTGCCAGAGGCCAAGGCTTCAGGCATGAAACTAAGTTCGATAAAAGGTTTCATTCCAATCTCAAGTAAAAAATCTATGACAGTGTCTATATTGAAAAATGAAAACCATAGTTTACCATCTTCATTTCTGAAACAAACACTCATATCATCATTTAGCCATCCATGACATCGAAGATATTCAAAACCAAGTTCTTGCCTGCATTTTCTTAGTTGTCTCCTCCAGTCTTCTCTTAGAGCAGTTGCAGCATGACAGCTTCCAACACATTTTGTCCAAAACTTATTAATTTTCCCTGAAGTCTTTTCAGGATAAAGTTCTATTTTCATCTTTACATCTCTCCTTTCAAAATCTGTTAAATATTCTTTAAAATATTGAAATGTGAGAAAAAGGGAAGGAGAGGAGGCAAAAATTTCTTCCCATTTTATAAAATTTTAACTAAAAACCTTGTTTACCCACTCAAAAGCCTTGAAGATGTATTTGTTCCAAAACTGCCAATCGTGAGTACCTTCATCTTCTTCGTATGTCACATCCAGTCCTTCTTGCTTCAAAAAATTATACAAACTTCTGTTTTCCTGAACAAGAAAATCGTCTTTTCCACATGCCATATATATTTTAGGAATATCTGCTCCCTCTTCCTTTAATCTTTTTGCAAGTGCATTTATATCCTTGTCACTTCCAATCAAAGAATTTAAATCTCCAAACACATGTCTATAATACTTATAACTTGCTATTCCATTGTTAAAATCAGGTGTTATACCAGCTATTTTATGAACTATCAAGGCTGATGAAAGAGCAATTATCCCTCCAAACACCTCATTGTACTTTAAACCATTTCTCAGCGCACCATATCCACCCATTGAAAGTCCGCCAATTAATGTCTTGGTTCTTTTTTCAGGTATTGGAAATACATTTCTCGTAAATTCTATTAGCTCTCTGCCTAAAAATTCACTGTAATACGCTTCTCTGTCTTCATCATCTAAATAAAAGCTGTTTTCACCGGATGGCATAAATATAGCAACATTGTAGCGTAAAGACAGTTCCACAATCTGTGCACCATAAAGCCAATCCATATGATTCCCCGCATATCCGTGCAGAAGATAGAGTGTCTTTAAATTATCAATATCTACTTCTTTTGAAAAATTCTTGTCAAACCTGTCTACAGGTAAAATTGCTATTAGAGTTGTACTTCGTTTCAGCATTTTTGAATAAAAATTGATCTCCATAATAGCCATTAGTTTAACCACTCCTGTAAATTGTTTTAAATTTATCTAAATTAAAAATTAATAATCCTAAAAAACGCTTCTTTGGGCTTTCCATTTACATCAAAAAGAAGTGGCCAGTCTTTACGCCCTATAACTGGAAAATTATCTTTCCAAGTATATCTGTCGCTTATACCCCAAAATGTAACTGATGTTATTATATCCTTATATTCTCTAAACACTTTGAATACATCTTCATATACCTTTGCTTGTAACTCCATCATCTCTTCAGTAGGCTCTAAAAGATCAGTTCTTCTATCTTCAAATTCAAAAACAGACATATCAAGCTCAGTGATTTGAATTTCCAAGCCTAAGGAAGCATACATCTCAATTGCCCTTTTCAGATTATCTATTAAGTTTTTATCCCATATATTCCAGTGAGCCTGGATTCCAATACCATCTATAGGAGTCTCTTTATCAATCAGTTCTTTTAAAAGTTTGTATGTCTTTTCTAACTTGTAAGGCATTTCGTTGTTGTAATCATTATAAAACAGTTTGCCTTCTCCTGCATATTCTTTTGCTATCTCGAAAGCAATTTTGATGTAATCATCACCTATAATCCTTCTCCAGTTCGAATCTCTTAGTAATTTTTCTGTCTTATCTTCGACGGCTTCGTTAACAACATCCCACGCATAAACTATGTCCCTGTATCTGTCACATACAGTTTTTATGTGCTCCCTTAACCTTTCAATTAGAAGTTCTCGTGAGACATCATTACCTTCTCTGTCTTTGAAAACCCATTCTGGTGTCTGATTGTGCCAGACAAAAGTGTGTCCTCTCATCTTCATGTTATTTTTAATAGCAAATTCCTTCATTTTATCAACCGCATCAAAGTTATACCTGTGTTCATCTGGATGTATTCTTTCAAACTTCATATCATTTTCGGGTGTTAAGCTATTAAAATGCTTGACAAGAATTTCTCCATGTACACCCTCAAGATCTTTTACAGTAACAGCAGCACCAATTTTAAAATATTCTTTATACTTTTCTGCCAGCGAAGGAATTGTTTTATCTTGATATTCACTCATCAAATAAAAACCCACCTTTCATTTTTTAATAACCGGGGATTTTACTGTCGTCAAGTCCTATATATGTGTGTGTCTGGTCATTTACCTTTGAAAGTTCATACAGCACAACCGCATTCTTGCCAAGTTTGATATCAAGATTCACATAACCATTCTCAGATTTAACCCTCCAAGTACTAATATACGGATTTGCTATCTCCTTTAACGTTTTTATTTGATCTTTTGTTGGAAATCTTGGTCTACCCATATCAACCCATGTTTTCCATGGATTCCCATGATTCTCGTCAATTAATTTTTGTTTTACAAAGACATCATCAAAATCTACAGGTATTTCAACTTTGTACTGCCTTTCATGTTCACAATCTCTTTTTATAACCTCGTTCCATGCAACAATTGCAATTGACCCATCTTCTCTTTGGGTTATTAAAATGTGGTCATCTCTGTAAAGCACCTTTTTCCCCATTGCATTGAAAAATGTGAACATGTGAAAAACAGGTTTAGGAATATTGTTAAATGCAACAAGTCCAAAACCTCCATGAAAGATTGACCTTGGCACATCAGCTTCTTCAAACACATCACTGAACGTCCAGTAAGAAAATGAATCTACATAGTCACCACCTTCACTTAAAACCCTTGCAAGATAAGCAGCGTTAAATGGTGTATCATGTACAGGACACAGCGGATGATAAGAACTATTATATTCAGTTATATGAATAGGCAAATCCGGAAAAGGTGAATTCTTTACCTGATTTCTCACCTCTTTGAACTCGTTTATCATGTAATCAATTGGATGAACATCATGATACACAAAATGTGGTGTGTATTCAGGTGGCTTTGCAGTATATGCATGACGTGTTACAAAATCAACAGGTACACCATTTTTGTAACAGAAATTCAGAAAATCGTCTATCCAATGTTCGCCTCCACCACATATAGCAGGTCCCCCAACTTTTATATTTTCATTTACCTCTTTTATGGCTTTTACAGTTACCTCATATAACTTAAAATACTCAGCTTGGTCAGCATCTTTCCAGAATACATTAAGATTTGGCTCATTCCATATCTCAAACGGCCACTGTTCAACTTCTTTCTCCCCATACCTTTCAATAAAATGTTTGACAACAGCTTTAATGAGTTTTTCCCATTTGTTGTAGTCACTGGGAGGGGTAACATTCCCCCTCCAGTAAAACACTGTCTGTGTACCAGACGCAAGTTTTGACGGCATAAATCCTATTTCCACAAAAGGTCGTATACCAAGTTCTAAAAATGAGTCGTATATCCTGTCAATGTATGTGAAGTTGTAAAAAGGTAATGTGCTGTCACCCACTTTGTCTTCGCGATATATCCCCACATCGTCATGCAGAAGTCCATGAGCTCTCAAATATTTAAATCCAATATGTTTTTGTATATATGCCAAGGCATCAACATATTCCTTCTGAAGTGCAAGACCTATGCGACCACTACCAACACAGAATTTCCACGCATCAGGAAATACACCTATTTGTGTGTCTCTCTCAATCTTTACATGTTTCATTCCTATTTCCCCCAATAAAATTTCCTCATATTTATTGCAGTCTTATTTTTTTGCCTTTATCTTTGGAATTGCAGGTGGTGCCGGCAAATTAGTATCCTGAGGTAGAATGGAATTATCAATCAATGCCCAAAAAGCCAGCTTACCGTCGTAATACTCATCAAATAAAAGCGGAAAATCAGGTTTGTTGAAAACACCTCTTAGCCATGAATTATCATCTTTAAGTCCCCAGAGAGTAACACTTTTTATAACATTCTTGTATTTTCTAAACAGATTAAATAGTTCATAATATTTCTTTGCCTGTTTTAAGAGCATCTCTTTTGAAGGTTCGACGTAGTAAACAGATGAACCCCACTGGTAAAAACTCATATCAAGCTCTGTAATTTGAATCTCAAGTCCAGGTATTGTACTAAATAATTTTATAGTCTCTTCAATATCTTCAACGGATGGATTGTCAACATTTATATGGCATTGAAGCCCCACACCATGAATAGGAATACCTTTGGCTTTCATATTTTTAATCATGTTATATATGAACATTCTCTTTTGTGGAATCTCTGTATTGTAGTCATTATAAAAGAGTTTTGCCTGAGGGTCTGCCTCATGTGCCCAGATAAACGCTTTTTCTATATACTCTGGACCACATATGTTATACCATGTAGATCTTCTATAACCATCCGGTTGTGTTTCGTCTATCGCCTCATTGACAACATCCCATGCATATATCTTACCCTTGTATCTTCCAACAACTGTGTATATATAATTCTTCAATCTCTTTAAAAGCTCATCCTTTTTCAAAAGGTTCCCATTTGCATCTTTGAAAAACCAATCGGGAGTCTGGTTGTGCCAAACAAGCGTATGTCCGCGTATTGCAATGTTATTTTTCTTCGCAAAATCAACAAAAGCATCTGCTACTGTAAAATCATAGTTATCTGGTCCTCTCAACACACTCTCAGGTTTCATCTCATTCCCAGGTGTAATGCTGTTAAAATGCTTTACAATGAACTGTGAGTCGACATCACTCATAAGTTCACCATAACCAATTGCAACACCTACTTTGAAATCGTTCTTGTACCTTTCCTTTAAAGAAGGAAGATCATAGTTTGGCTGCTGAATCCTTGTTGGGTCTGATACTGTAACATCATCTATCCAGAAAGACAGGGTCGGGTTCCACGAAGAAATACAAAGTACCAGTTCTTCTATTTTTCCACTCTTTGGTACATTATAATTTCCACTTATCTGAGCCCAACCATCACCTTCAATCTGGCTACCGCCTATCCAGTCATATCTGTATTGTTGTTCATCTGCCATCTTTCTTTGAACAGTTAGCATTATTCCTTGTTTGTCCATTGATGTGTGGTATACCCACATACTAATTCTATAACTCTTCCCGGGGACAAGGTATTTTGTCAATGGTATCTGAACTCCATGCCAAAACGCTGATCTGCCAGTTACATAAAGGCTCTTATCCCCGTCATGAGACCTTGAATTGTCAAGCTTTATCTTTACACCATCACCCCTTGGTTGCCAAACGGTTGTGTTTGATTCAAACATGTCTTTAAACACATCTGCCTGCGACATATACGCCTCTTCAGTCATTATCTGTACGTTGTCTACATCGTATGAAGTTGTCTTATCAACTGTTGGATGAATTGCAATAATCAAATCAGTAGGATTTTTCAATGTCGGTTTCCATTTAGCTGATATCTTTTCCCATTTGTTAGGCATCAAAACTCTTTCACCAAGTTGTACATACTTTATCCCTTTACCATCATTGTAAACTGCTGTTATTGAAAATAGTATTGGTTTTTTCCCGCTGTGTCTCACATAGCCTGATACAACCCATGTTTTCCCTCTTGTTAAAACATCCTTCACATCTATTCCAAGACTATCCCATATAGACTTTCTATTTACAACACTCACGTACTTTTTGCCTTCTTTTGCTGTATCCTGTTTAACAGCTATCTTAGCATTGCCATATGCAAAAAATGCAAGTTTATCTTTTCCCTCAAAATTGACAGATGTTATGGCTGCTGTTTGAGCAACTGCTGTTTTTGTTTCAGGTTGTACAAACGAAATTATGCCTGTTATCAGAAAATTAACAATTACAAACACCGAAACAAACAATTTTAATACCTTTTTCTTCATTGTTTAAATTCCTCCTTACTACTTCACAAACTTCCAAAAATCCATATCAAACAGTTCTGTTTCGTTTTCACCTTTAAATACAAAATACAGGTCATGTACACCTGTTACATTTTCAACCTTTGTCTCAATCTTGGTCCACTTTGAAGAAGAATTATTTTGAGGAGTTATTTCAACAACTCCAATTGTCCTGCCATCAACACTATCCAACTTGATTTCTATATAACCTTTCCCTTTTATATTTGATACCACTGCTTCAAATTTCTTTGGTCCTGTTTGACCAAAGTCAACCTTTGAAAGTGCAATCCAATCCCCATTATCTATACCACTTAAACACATATTGTTGCTTGCATTTGATTTCTTTGTTTCAACTCCCGCACTCCACGCAAAAGTTTCTGCTTCAACATCTCTATATGGATCAAAAAGTTTTATCTGACTTGCTCCTTTATAATCTGCTATAACCTCTTTTATCATACTACCATCAATTAATACTTCATTTATATGCGGTGACCTATAACCTTTTGCAACACCTAAATCCTTTGCAAGTGTCTGTGCATGATAAGCAATATACCATTTGCCCTTGAACTGGAAAAGTTGATGATGGTTGTTACCACCCACTCCAAAGAAATATCCCGGATTATTAAGTATTACTCCTTTATAATCCCACGGTCCCATTGGACTTTTGCTTGTCATGTAAGCTATTACTCCAGCGGGCGGACTTCCCGGTGGCCTTGCTCCACTGTAAAAGTTCGTGCAATAAGAGTAGTAATATAACCCGTTTATCTTGTTAATACCTGAATCTTCAAACATAAATGGAGCTGGTATTACCTTTGCCTCACCCACAACACTTATCATGTCATCTCCAAGCTGTATAACGCGGGCTGTGTTTGGCATTGCATCCTGTCCCTGTGGAACTCCTCCACCAAAATAGATGTACGCTTTACCATCATCATCCACCAATACAGCCGGGTCAAATAACCATACAACTCCTTGAACACCCGGTGTATTCCAAGTTATAAGTGGCCTTCCAAGAGGATCTTCCCATGGACCTATCGGTGTATCTGCTGTTAATACACCAATACCTCCACCGCTGTTCCCAAAATAGAGGAAAAACTTGTCTTTCCCGTTGATTCTTTTATACGCAACAGCTGGTGCCCATGAATGTGTTGCCCATTTTGCAATCCCATTTGGTCCAGCAACCTCTATCTCACCATGGTCTGTCCAGTTAACAAGGTCATCAGAAGATATTACCGTAATTTTGTTTATTTTACTATATGTGTTGTCTTTTATATTTCCGTTCTCATCATATTCCAAAATATCGTTTGTAAGGTATACATACACTCTGTCATTATACACAAGCACAGCCGGGTCTGCACCGAACTTGTGTGCTATTATTGGATTTGCATTCGGTGGAATTTTACCAAGCGGTTTTTTGGGTGCTGTGTATTCTATCTTTGTCACTGCACTGTCACTCCCGTAACATATTTTCTCCTTTGTCATCTGTACCTCAAATGATTTTATTAATACCTCACTTTTTACAGAATTGTCGAGTTTTTGCTTTTGTCTTAACTGCAACTTTATGAGTCTTTCCCATGTATTTTTTACTGTGTTCCCATGACTACTCAAGTTGCTTATAAGTATTGTTGTTTTGTTGGGATCATCTTTTACAACCTTTACTGTGGATTTATCAAGCAATTTACTTGTCTTAATAACCCCCACAACATCAAGCCATTCTGGGTGCTCCAATACAGCAACAATTTGGCTCAACTTTGCATTGCAAGGTATTGAGTTTATAAAAACTGAAACTTCATGTGTCTTGCTGGTTGTGTTGTCAAGCGAAATTGCCTCCTCTTCTAAATACACCTTATAGTTATTTTCAGTTTTTGTACCTGTAAGCTTATTTTCAAACCTGAAAAAGTCTATGTCAACATAGCCACCTGGCTTTTTTGTTGCATAGTTAAAAATTGCAAATCTGTAACCCATAAAATGAGGAATGGTATATCTCATAGTCAAGTCCGAACCAAACTTCGTCCAATTTATACCATCATAGCTGTAATAAAAATAAGCTTTATCTATCTCAAAATCAAAATCAACTTTCAGGTAAACCATTGTCTGCATTAGTTTTTCTCTCGCAATCTCGTTACCCTTTTCAACCATAACAATGTAAAACCTGTTTGCCTGCTTGTTAACTCCAATAAATCCATATTCCTTCTGAAATGCAGCAAGTCCTGCCCAGTCACCGTCGTTCATATTTTTTACGTCCATAAGTATCCACCCAGAACACTTTGGACCCACTGTTCTCTGAGTTAATGTGTTTCTTGCCTGCTGTATATCCTTCACAACATCGCATGTCCTGAGCCTAAGAAAGCCTTTTCTTTCTAATAAAGACCATTTAGAGTTGTCAGGATTATGATTCCACTGCCATGTAAGTCCAAGCTCAGAACCATTCGGTGCTGTCTCTTTTGACTCAAGATTTGAAGAAAGTATTTCTTTAATTGACACATAACTTATATAGTAATCTGTTATTTTCTTATTTTTATTCTTATCACCTGCTGGCAAAGCTTTTATGAAAAGCGATATTGTCTCAAAATCTTGAAGAATCTCAAATGTGCCTGAAATTGCAACCCATTCATTTTTGTTTGCATAACCTCTCACAAGCTCTTTATAAGTCTCTTTATCGTTATAGCTCAGCTTTGCAGACAATATAAATTCAGCTGTGTCTGGTCCGTTTGTATACTTTATTCTGAACACCGTTCTGTATTTTTTGCCTTTCTCTATTCTTCCTGTTAAATTCTGCTGTACACCTGAATTTTCATCTGTTAATGAATAAACATGAAGTACATTTTTCCCTGTGTCTTTCACAACCTCAATTTTTGCTCCGTCTTTGCCTTTCCATCCAACTTTTCCTCTACTAAAATCACCATTAACAGAAAGCTCTTCTTTTGCCGTTATTTCTGTATTTTTTGGTACTTCAAATCTTCTAGGATTAATTTCTGGCTTTTCTTGGTAAAACTCATCACTTTTAACTACTTCTGTTGTGAAGTTGCTCTTGCCCGGCTTTTCAAACTTTATAGGAACCTTGCCATTTTCATCACCAAAAACTGGCCAACCATTTTCCCATCTTACAGGAACTAAAACAGGTACACGTCCTACTGCATCGTGGTCTTGAAACAGCATTGAATACCACTTTCCGTCTGGGGTATCAACAAGACCGCCTTGTGCAACCCCATTGTTTTTATATCCCATAGTATCACTCAGTGCCAATCTTCCCTCATACGGACCATCAATCTTATCTGACCTGTATACACAAACTTCTCTTATACCACCTTTCTTCCATCTTATTGTTATAATGTAATATTTACCATTTATCTTGTATGCGTGAGAACCCTCTTCCAAACCTTCCACTTTGGATTTTATTATAATCTTGTTAAGCCCCATGGGATTAAGAGCTTTGAGATCTGAGGTAAGTTCTCTTACTCTTATCTCTGAACTCCCATAAATTATGTACGCTTTTCCGTTGTCATCAAACAAAAGTGAAGGGTCGTGCAGATACTCATTTATTTCTGTTCTCTCCCACGGACCAGTAATTTTGGAAGAGGAAAATAGATACGTTTTACCTGTGTCCAGTGAACCAAACAATACATAAAATTTACCTTTATGATATCTTATGCAAGTTGCCCACTGACCTTTCCCATAAATGTTCAAACCATTTTTTAAATTATGTGCATCGTTGTCTTCTAATCTATCATAGACATAGCCAATTATTCTCCAGTTAACAAGGTCTGTTGAGTGCATAATAGGTACACCTGGTGTCATATGCATTGTAGTGCTGACCATGTAATAATCCTTGCCCACTCTTATAATATCAGGGTCTGGAATATCGGAAAGTATAATTGGGTTCTCAGCTATTTTTTGTAAACCCAAATTTTCGCCTCCTAAAATTGATATATTGTTGGTAAAAACATTCAATAAACTCCACGATAGTACAAAAATTACTAAGACTTTTATAAACTTTTTAATTTTTACCTTTACCATAGCCATTTACCTCTAAAACTTTATTCTTACTAAGAATATATTGATACTTGGGCATGCTCCAAAGTATAGAGCATGCCCAAACTTGCAGTTTCTAAAAATCTTAAGCTTAAATTATTCAAGTTCTACAACTTTAATGTTGTCAATTACAAAATCTACACCCTCTTGTATTCCTATTCTGAGACACATCTTGTCAGAGTTGTCTGGAATGTTTGTGATGTTACCCTCTACATGGTAAACTGTCTGCCCTTTGTCAATAGTCTTTGTAATACTTCCATATGATGTTGCACCAGATTTTGGTTCGCTCAATATTGAGCATACAACTTGAGTCTTGCCCGCTTTTGGTGCCTTTAAAACTTTTACGTCAAAGCTTATTGTGTAATCATGCCAACCGTAAATTTTAACCTTTTCAGGTGCTGTTACTACATAAATCTCTCCACCATCTTTTCCTTGATCCCATGTAACTTTCAAAGACTTACCTTTTATAGCCTCTTTACCTGATGTAACCATAATCTTGACTGTCTTTTTGGAAGCATCCAGAACTTTAAATGTATCAATCTTACCATCTTCAAAATTGATTGTAAATGGTTTGAATGGTCTGTATACTGCTGTGATTGCACCGCTTGATGCTTCTTTTACATTCTTTTCAACCTGTGGTCTCAAAGCTGACAATGCTGATGCAACCGAATCTGAACTGTCAACTCTACCAAAAATATCCCAGTGTGGCATGCCAAGCATTGACTCGCCTCTTGCAGGATAAAAAGATTTTTGAGCAAGTTTATTTACAAAGTCAACAAGATACTTAGGTCTTTGTTTTGCATTGACATCATCATGGTTCTTCTGAACACTTTCTAAGAGCAAGTTGATAAATTTCCCTGCGCCAACTGGATTCTTTGACCCTTTCATTATACAATAACCATCTGCATCAAATGGATAGATACCAGCCTTGTTATCAGGACCAAGTGGCAACGGAGCAGCCTCAAGTTCATCTTCTACATCTTTTTTGTCCTGGTCAAATTTGTACTGAGGTGCAACAAGCATTACTGTTTGTCTCTTTTTCAAACCTGAAACAGTAATGTCCCAGTCACGTGCAAGCCATCCCTCTTTTGCACCTTTTTTGTAAAAGTTAAGTGCTCTCTGCAACGCTGCATCATCAAAGTTTACTTTTCCTTTACCTGAACTATCAACTTTTACAAATTGAGTACCATTTGCATATACAAGCGCTGTTGCTGCCCAGAAATTAACACCATATCTATCTATCTTACCATCTTTGTTTGTATCTGCTGTCAATTTCTTTGCAAGTGCAGCAAAGGTATCCCAGTTCCATCTACCTTTCTTGTACAACGCAAGTGGCATTTCTTCCTCATCAATTCCCTCTTCCAACATCAAATCTTTATTGTATATAACTAACCATGGTACGTTTGATCCCTTCTGGCTTGCCAAGTAATACCTTCCATTATACTTAAATGCTAAATCCATAGCTCTCTTGTTTATATATGGAGCGTTTATGTCTACATACTTGTCTAATGGTTGTACAATTCCTCTATTGTAAAATGCCGGGAATGTACTAACACCACCAAATATTACGTCAATCGGATCACCTGCAGCCATTCTTGCTATTATCTTTGTCTGCCAGTTATTCCAATCTGAGTATACAATGTTTACTTTACCACCGTATTTTTTCTGGTAGTCTTCAATTGCCTTTGCAACAGCTTTGTTAAAAAGATCTGTACTCTTTAAACTCTCTTTAGAATAACCAGGCCTCAAAAAAGAAATATCACCAAGATTAGATGATGCTAATGCTTTTTGAGTAGACTTACCTACAACCAAAATTAACGAAGCAAGCATACAAATAATCACGGCAATTGAAACAAATCTTTTAGAAAACTTTGACCTTAACATAATATCAAACCTCCTCTTTTTAAGTTTTGATTTTTATTTTAATCCCCCATTTTTTGGAGGATTAAAACCACTGTTAACCTACAATACCTGTACGTTCGATACTCTCTGTAAAATATCTTTGTCCTATTACATAAATTATAATAAGCGGCAATATAACCATTAAACAACCAGCTTCAAGCACATTTGATTGAATAAGGTAAATATCATCTGATGAAAAGCTATATGCATCCTGTATCATACTTAACCTGTTATTAAGCGCGGTCAACATTACTGAAATTGGCAGATTCTCATTACAAAACATAGCAGAAACATAATAGTCATTCCAATGCCATACAATTGTGAAAAGTAAAATAGTTATTATCGCACCAGTTGCATTTGGCACCATTATCCTTAAAAATGTTGAAAATGGTCCACATCCGTCAATTTTCGCTGCCTCTTCAAGCTCAACAGGCATATTTCTAAAAAACTGTCTGAATACGAATATATACAAGCTGGATCTTATCCCCATGCCAAAAAAACTCAAGATGTAAAATGGCCATGGTGTATCAAGTAAATTTATTGTCGATGGTCTCCCAGTAATAAGCCCAGCTAATTTACCTAAGTACAAAAAGTCAAAATATCTAAATTTCATATACAAAGGAACTATAATTGTTTGCATTGGAACAATTATTGTGAAGAGAAGTATTCCAAACAAAAATTCTCTCTCTGCAAACTTAAATCTTGCAAATCCATAGCCTACCATCATGCATATAAAAGTTTGAATTATTACTGAAGGAATTAAAATGAGTAACGTATTTTTTATTGCTGTAGGATAAGATAACAACATATTAGCATATTCAAAGTTTTTAAAAGTTATATGTTTAGGTATCCATATAACACTCGGGTCAAATATATCTTCTCTTGCCCTTATCGCATTACTTATGAGAAATAATATAGGATATAAAAGTATGTAACTCATACATATAATGAACAAATACAAAAACATCTTTTTTAGAACTACAAACAACCTCTTCTTAGCAACTGACTTTGTTACATCGCTCATTTTCAATTTCTCAATATTAAACCATGGTAATTTTATACTCTTAGCAACTCTCATTTCATTTTCGCCTCTCTTTTTATTTCAAAATAATTCTTATGTCAAATATACAACCCGTTTGCCTATTAGCTTGTTAACTATTAAAATTATAATCATTACAACCGCAAAATAAACGATTGCTAAGGTAGTGCTGTATTCAAATTTGCCATTGTTCGCTTGAGTAACAACCATCCTCATTACTTGGTTACTATAATCAGTAAAGTAATCTATTATTGAATAAATCACAGCCACAAGTATTGTTGGAGATATCATTGGAAAAGTTATCTTCCAAAACTTTTCCCATTCCGTTGCACCTTCAATTATTGCCACTTCATAAAAACTCTTTGGAATGTTATGGAGCGCAGCTAAGATTAAAAGTATTTGAACTCCTGATCTCCACGTTAAATCAAATATCTTGTTTACTATGTCAACAATGTACATACTAAACCATCTTGGAACACCAGCATTTATCATTATCGCTCTTAAATTTTCGGCTTTGAAAATAGTAGTTGAAGAAGCTACCATGCTTGAACTTCCACTGCCAAGAACATTTTCTTTCAAAACAGTTATTACCACACCTGATGCTATTATAACAGGGAAGAAAAATATTGTTCTTGCAAATGTCCTTCCTTTGAAATCATCTTTTAATAAATAGGCAACAAATACACTAAATATTATAACAATAGGTACTTCATATAACATGTTTGTTATTGAAGATGTTAAATTTTTGAGATAGTCAGGATCCTTGGTAAATGCGTAAATATAATTTTCCCATCCAATAAAACTAAATTCTAAACCGTTGTCACCCAACTTTATTTTATGAAATGTATAATATACGGAGTTTACAAACGGAACAATGAAGAACACAATAAGTCCAATTAACCAGGGAAGAATAAATAGTCTACCATACATAGCTTCTTTTTGTCTTAGTGTAAGTCTTCCTTTAGGAAATATCTTTTTTAAAAAATTTGATTTTATCATTTAAAATTTCACCTCTTGACAACTTTAAAATTTTTAGCTTTTATTAATGTTCCTTCAACACTCTGATCTGAATTTGTATAGTTGATATATATTCCTGTTCCCCCCTCATATTCAACATATACCACACCACTTTTTACTAACCTGTGCTCAACAAATTTTTTATTTTTTATACTATTGAGTATAGGATAAATTTCCTTATAGACATTTCTTAAATCAGCTAACCATTTTTTATAGTTAGACGAATAAAGATAATCACAAAGAGTTTCCTTCAACTCATCTTCATTTTTTGCAGTCCATGTAAACTTAACATATGAACCTGTTTCCAGCAATTTTAACTTCCACATCCAATCATTAGCATAATCATTCACTGATGGTGTGGAATAGGGAATATAACCTCTCAATACCATTTGATAAAAAGGAATCTCATAATCCTCAATTGCATATTTGCTGCTAAAAATTGGAACGTCAACAACTTCAGTCCCTTTATTTAGTAAATACCCATTGGGACTTGTTAATAAAATATTTTCATACCTTCGTTTTATATTGTCTATTGCGCTGCTAAAAATCTCCTGCGTTTTAAGTCTATTAATCTGTCTTGAACTAAAATCTGAATATAACATCTTTGACATTGAAGAAATTGAAACATTCTTTAGCCCTTCAATCTTTGATTCCACAAATTTATTTACAAACCTTGTTATATAAGAAGGAGAAACCATGAATAACAGCGGATAATCTTCATCAGCATAACATGTTGCGGGTGAATATCTTATCAGCTTTGCCGGTATTCGTTTCATCGATTTTGCAGAAACAAGATTAATTGAATATATAAGTGAACCTTTCCTAAATGTTATAAAGTCTATATCAAAATATGTTTTAACTCCGTTATTTGAAAAATAATCTGTCATCTTTTTAAATTCTTTTCTGCCACCCAAAGCCTTTTCTGGTCTTAATGAAAGAGGTAAGCTATAATATACTCCATTCTCATACCATCCCGTATATTTTACAACAATATCTTTCACACCAAGACTTTTTACTTTTCTTACAATTTCAACAGCATCTTTAAAAGATGTAAGTGGTATTGTTACATTCATTGGCAATCCTACAATATACTTTACTTTTTTCATCCCACCATACAACTCTAAGTAAATTGGCAACTCATTCTGTTCTTTTTTTCTTAATCCCATTTCTTTTATTAAATACTCTCTGTATTTTTCTGCCATTGCAACATAATCTGATTTTTCTTTATCAAGGAAGTAGTAGCGTATGGTATATCTATCCTTCTTCGGTATGTTTTCTTCAAACACGTTAAAGGTCTTTTCATTCCACTGTTTTTCTCTGAATGTAATGCTATCCTGTTCCCTTATAATAAATTCACAATATGCTTGATTAAACATTGTTCTTACACCGCTTGTATAGGCATTTATAACCGCCTTAGAATCACCTCTGGTTATAACTGCAAGGTAACCTGATTGATTTTTCTTCATACCAAATACTGGGAGTCTGGCATATTGCGTTACATAAGTATTGGGCTCTTTAACAAGTGCATAATCAGGTCCATATACCCTCTGAGAATATTCTTCTTCTCCTTTTTTGTTGTTAAAATTTATCACTGCTCCGCATCCGTCAGGGACAACTATATAACCACTATCCTTTTGGCTTGCCGTCCCAAAGAATGGCAACAACATTATAGAAACTAACCTATATTTCTCTTTTTTAAGTTCTTTAATCTGATTTACAAGAATATCGACACTCAAGTAATCTTCATTTATTGTAACTGCAACAGGTATTACAAATCCTTCTTTTTTAAAGGTGTATGTTGCAATAAAGCCATTTTTTATTGGTTTTATCTTTAAACCTTTCTTCATTGCAGCCCCTACATAACTATTTGCTGTTTGAACAGTATATGATTCCATAAATGCATATCTTAAAACAAGCTGCGAAGCAAGCTGTGTTTTCATGCTACCTGCCGCAATAGTATCTTCTTTCCAGTTTTCCGGGTTACTCATCCAAACTGTATCTGACTTTTTATCAACAACTTTGAAATATCCATATTTCTCATTTACATAAAGATCTAATCTTCCGTTGGAAGCAATTTTTTTATATTTCACCTCAAACTCAGCATATGTCTTCTGAATACTAAATACTTGAACAAACATTTCTAAGATTATAATCACAAAAGCAATCCAAGCTTTATATCTTTTAAAAATAACCAATTCTAAATGCCTCCTTTTTTCAGGTTCAACTACAACCTGAGCAATATCTCACTGTAGATATTTGCAATAAAATCTATTAACTGTCCGAATAGTGTGAGCATAAGAACTATTATGAAAAGAATTATGCCTACCCCTAATATACTTAAAATAATAGTTCCAACCGTCTTTCCACCTGAAAATTGATGAACAGATTTTATTGCATTAAATATGCAAATAACTAACCATAATGTCCCTACAAGTCTAACAAAGGTTATAAACATTGATTCCTCAGCTATCAAGAACTGACTGAGCAATACCGCTATCAATGTGCATATAATATATGGAGCTAATGAATAAGCAGAGAATATCCATATTTCTCCGAACTTACCTTCGCCCTCTGTAAGAGTTGATACCATCCAGTTGGCTAATACCCAGAAGAAAAATATGCCTACCGTACTTGAGAATATAGAAAGTATATTGATTTTGTCTGTTCTATAGGGGTTAAATATAAAACCTGTGTATTGCCTGTTTATAACCATTGTAATAAAGAATAGAAATACAATGAGCGTTGCTATTCCTACAGACCCTTTTCTTTCATCCTTAAGTTCTTCAAAACCTCTAAATGGATGTAACATAACATGTAAAGGATATTTATACTTGCTAATTTTTTTAGTATATATATCCTCTGCTGTGACTGGCCTTTTGAACTTCTTGTTCAGCAAATATATTACAACAATCAACGCAATGAGTAATACTACTATTAAACCAAAATTCCTCTTTAGAAATTCATTTCTTAATATTTCTTTAGCCTCAGAATATCCTTCTTTATCATTTGCAAGCCTAAAATAATACATAGCATCCTGGTATTTATCCATCCTCAATAGTGCCTTTCCAAGCCCTACATGTGCAAGTTGAAAGTTAAAGTCCATTTTATGAACTTGTTCCCATAAATATCTTGCTTCATCATATTTTCCTTCATTATAAAGTATCGTTGCTTTGTGTACTAAACTACCAAGCTTGGTTTCTTCAAATACAGTAATACATCCTTTTAATTTATCAAGAACAAGTAAGGTATTTCCGATACTCTCAACAGCAACAGGGTCTCTAAATGTCCCTATTTGATCTCCTTTTCCTCCACAGATAAATAATAAATTAGCATTTTGATCATACTGAAATACTCTGCCTCTTTCATAATCAAGAGCATTGACAAAACCATCATCTGTAACATTTATATCTATAAAATATGTATCTTCTAATTCTTTACCATAATATTTAGGGATATCACCAAAATCTCTTGTTCGTCCTATCTTCTTGTACCAGTAAATATTTTCTCCTAAATAATTTAATTTTCTCAATTCCCCTTCACTTACATCGGTTAAATTAGAACAAGTATAAATAAAACCATCTGAACCTATATCAATACTTGTACATTCAGTAGGTAAGTATCTCACCATCGATGATTTTTGTTCTTTTGTTAAAATACTCTTCCACATTCTGTCTACTAATAACTGCCATGTGACAACAACCTTATTGCTACCATAAAAACCAAGAAAAGCACCATTTTGGTCAAACATATACGCACCTTCATAGCTGCCCAGTGAAAGTACATATATAATTCCTGCGTTGTCTACAACAACTTTAAAAGGTATAAAATCTTTTTTTGCTGCTTTTAAATCTGAAACTGGTTTTTCAATTGTTCTTACAACTTTACCATCTTGATTTATTATCCATACAACTTTTGCACCTTTATCGCATATATAAATCTGACCATTTTTATCCACGAAAATACCATCTGGATCTGTCATCTCTATCTCGCCATTTTTGTCTAAAAATTTATCAATCACCTTTTTAAAACTAAAATCCTTATTACATATAATCACTCGCTTATTTCCACTGTCCATGATATAAATTTGATTGTTTGAATCAACAAATATATCTGTTGGATTTTTAAGTTTACCTACTCCAATATCTTCACCTTTTATAGCTTTTGTAGGAAAATAACCTGCAGCACTTGGAATTTCATGTTGATATACATCGTAGTTGTATTGGTAATATGGAACTTCTTCCATATCTTCAATTATGTATGCATAAACATCTACACTGCTAAATATCTGAAGAAATATAGTCAGTAGAAAAAGCAGAAATACTCTATTTTTTACCTTTTTCATAATAGCTTTCACTACCATCACCTTTGCTTTCATAATTGTTTAGAAAATACTTTAAAGTTATTTAATACCGGCATTAACCATTGTCTCCATTACACTGCTTTGTGAAATTATGAAAAGTATTATTGGAGGTATCATTAGAACAAGGGCAACTGCTGCACCAACTCCGGCTCTTGCGATACCAGCCGCTGCTATTTGCGACATAAGCGTTGGCAATGGCTTGAGACTTTCACTGAATATAAATGAACCACCTGTCTGGTTCCAAAGCTGCTGAAATGATAGAATCATTAATGTTAACCATGCAGGTTTTACATTTGGCATTACAATTCTCCACCAAATCCCCAGTTCATGCGCCCCATCAATCTTTGCAGCTTCTAAAAGCGCATCTGGTATCTGGGTCATGAACTGTCTCATAAGAAATAATCCCAATGTCATTTGCCATGCCGGAAAAATTAATGCTCCATAAGTATCAATAAGCTTTAAGTTAGACATAATTATATATAATGGAATATATGTGACCTGTGGTGTAAACAGCAGTGCAAGAACAATTATTTCGTTAATTATTCTCTTTGCTGCAAATTGATGCTTTGCAAGCGGATAAGCAGCAAGCGATGCAATAAAAATGTGACCAACTGTGCCCACAACACATATGAATAAACTGTTAAATACATACCTTGAAAATGGCACCCACATGTTTGTTGCAAGTTGAAATAGCAGAACAAAATTATCAAGCGTTGGACGCCTTACATAAAGTCTTGGTGGAAATATAAATATCTCATCAAACGGTTTAAACGCATTTACTATGGTGTAAATAAGCGGCAGTGCTGTAAATATACCTAAAATAATCAGTATCGCAAATATAACAACGTTGCCTCCCACACTCCTATTTGGTCTTTTCCACGATATAGTTGCTCTCTTTCCCAATTTAAATCACCTACTTTATTTGTAATTTTTACCTTAATCAAGAGAATACCTTCTTAAAATTGAGGTAATAACCTTGTTTGTCAAAAGCATTGCTATAAAGAGAATTACTGCAATTGCAGAAGCATAACCCATTTCGAACCTCACGGTTCCATAGTCAATAAGATATGTCACAACAGTATCAGCACTGTATTCTCTTGTTGGAAGACCTCCAAGAGCCATTACCACTGTACTAACACCAAAAGATGCACCTATTTGCATTACTGCACCAAATAAAAGCTGGGGTGCCATCTGGGGAATGGTTATATAAAAGAGTTCCTGAAATCTATTTTTTATCCCATCAATTGCTCCTGCCTCAAATAGTTCTCTGTCAAGGTTTTGAAATCCTGCAACAAAAGCCAAAAACCCCGCTCCCATGCTAAGCCAAAGTTGAACAATTATAATTACCCATAGTATATAGTTTGGATCTTGTAACCAGTTAATTGGTTCATCTATTAATCCCAATTTCATAGCCCAACCGTTAATCAACCCGTACACATCACCACTGAAGATAAACGACCATATGAAAAACACATTTCCTGCAAGTGATGGTGAGTAAAACACCAAAGTCAAAAATGCTCTCAGCTTAGGATTAAATTCACTTATAAACCACGCAAGGAAAAATGACATAAAATAGCTAAGTGGTCCTGTTAAAAGAGCAAATATCAATGTGTTTCTTAATACTTTTAAAAATACCTTATCATTGAGAAATAGCCTTATGTAATTGGACCAGCCAACCCATTTGGGAGGCTGTAACATATTGTAGTTGGTAAAGCTCAAAAATATTGAGCTGATAACTGGTATTAAAGTAAATATGGTAAATAGAATCATATAAGGCGCAATCATTAAATAACTTGCTTTATTCCTTTTTATATCTTCAATTAATCCCATTTGAACTATCTCCCTTCTTGGATTTGTAAAGAAATCTCATCCGAACATTTCCTTACTTATTATACGAACTAAGCTCAATTCTCTTTCTTTCAAGCTCATCATTAATCTCTTTTGTATACTTCCACAGACTTTCTCTTGGATTTATGCCTTGATAAACAACTGCTGAAAATGCACTATCGATACTTCGTGTAATGTAATAACTACCGGGTACCTCTTCTATTTCCTTTACATATTTCCACTGCGCCTCTAAATTCTCAAGCTCTTCTTTATTCCACGGAAGTTTTTGGAATGCTTTCAGGTTGGCTGTGTTATACCTTGCTGCTGTTCCCATAAGCATTTCAAGCTCTTTTCCAAACTGGGTTTGGACTTCATCAGAGGTCCACCACTTTAAAAACTCCCAGCAAGCTTCTTTATTTCTGCTCTTCTTTAGTATAATACACGCTGTACCAGAAGCACCTGTTGAACGATCTATTTCTCCATTTGATTTTTTAATACCTGGAATTGGTGCTATTGCCCATTCATTTCTTATTTCAGGTGCTGCTGTAGCTAAAAGATTATAAGTTGTATAAGGAGCTATGCCAATAGGCATCTCACCTGTTCTGAATCTGTTATAGAAATCATAAATGAGAGGAAGATTATATTTTGTATAAAAATCTGTCCATGTCTTGAACGCAGCAACAGCTTCAGGTTTATCTAAAAGTGTTCGTGTTTTAGTTTTATCATAAAAACTGCCTCCAAATTGCAGTAGTAAGGTGGGAAACAAATTTCTTGCACCAAGTCCTGCATCAATAGCTTCTAATGCATCTATTCGTTGATATGGTAATCCTACCTGAAGATTATATCTTTGCAATTTTGCAATGACTCTGTACATATCATCCCATGTTTGAGGCACATCTATGTTCAATTCTCTCAAAATATCTTTTCTGTAAAACAGCATATAGAAATCCTGAGTAACTGGCAGACCATAAACCCCTCCATTGTATGTGTATGGTACAAGTGCTGTAGGAGCAAATCTTTTCTTTACCTCATCAAAATCTTTGAACTTACTTAAGTCAACAAGAGCACCACGTGCAGCTAAATTAACTGGCTGTCCTCTTGAAACGGTTAAAACCACATCAGGACCTTTACCAGCAAGTATTGCTTCAATCAATCCCGCTTGAACCAAACTTACATTTACTTTAATACCTGTCTGAGGCGTAAATGAATCATTTATTAAATCACGGATAATCTGAGCCTGATCTCTTCCACCGCCAACCCAGAGTTTTATCACCTTTTGCCCTTCATATACTTCCCCAATATTGTTGTAATCTTCAACAAATGAATATATAAATGCTTTCAGGGAATTTATAAATTTACTTGCAATCGAAGCTGTTGGCGACGGAAGCTTGGAATCAGGCGAGGCAACAAGTATATAATCAATTTCCAATGGTTGGTCTCTTCTGTAAGCAAGCCATGATGACAGTCCACTTAAATTATCTCTGAAATTTGAAATTCTAGCTGGAATAGTATCTGTATCTTCAGCCATACTTCTCAGCTGCAATGCTACTCTTCTTAAAAACTCTGCTTCTCCACCTTTTTGTCCTGCCAATTTTTCAAACAATAATGCCTCTTCTTCAAGTTCATTGGCATATTTTAAGAGCATCTTTACAAGTCCCGGTATTTGTTCTTCAAGGAAATAATCTCTGTACAAATCAGGGGATGCCCCTGTTATCATAATAATCTTTCTATAAAGGTCATTTAGTCCTATAGTTGTTGTTTCAACTCTGCTAAGTATTTCTGTAAACGAACCTAAAGTAGCTTCTAACTTTATTTCATGAACACCCTTTGTCAGATAAACCAAATAGGGTTTGTTTTTTTCCCCTATAGTTTTGATATACCACCTTATACTGTATGGAAACTCAATATCTTCTGCTTCTTTGAAAGGAATTTTGCCATCAATGTAAAGCTTTCTGTGTACTGCCAACCCACGAACAAAATTCTGACGTGATTTAATTGCTATCTTATAATAACCATTTTCTGGAACTTCGACCTTCCAACTAATCCACATCCCGGGATATCGCCAGTTCCATTGCCCAATTGTATTTAATCTAATTTTAGATACATGGTAAGGTTCTGTAGCAGGATCTGTTCTATCGTATGTAGGATATAAAATAGGATCTGATTTTAAGTAAGGTTTTTCTCCTTGTACCTTGATTACAATATTTTTTGCAATTTTATCATTTATACTATTATTTTTTATGTACTCATCATAAGAAGGTAGTTTCTCAGGATTATATATAATGAGCTGTCTTAACGCAAAAGGCTCTCTTATGCTTACTATTCTTATTGTATGCTCACCTTCAGCAAAATAAAAAGGCAAAGACCTGTTATAAAATCCTTCTGTATCTATAAAATCTGCTTGTTGCCATACCGGCTCTTCTTCACATTTAGGGCGCAAATCATTGTCCCTTTTATCCTTCCTTATTCCTGTTATATCTTTCCATACCCTGTTAAATGTCACTTTCTGAGCCTCTTTATATGGAATTTTCCCATCGATCATAACAGCAACTTCTATTCCCAACCCTTTCCCTGGCAAAGGATAATATTGAAGAGCTATATTATATAGACCTGCTTCAGAGATATGTACCTTCCATTCAATCCAACCGCCTTCTTTTTCCCATAACAAGACATTTTTTTGCCCTTTAAACTCTTCTGCTTTTTTAAGAGATGCATTCTCAGAAGCTGTGTAATCTACTGCATCAATCACTACTACCTTTTGAGGTTTTACAGCATTTCCTATTTTCTTTAAATATTCTTGAAGAGTTGGAATGCCTTCAGAACCCAGCGCTATAGTTTGTAAAAACAAAAACGTCGAAATGCAAGTAATAATAATTATCAGAACCTTTAATTTTTTTGAATGCCTTTTCAATTTAATCAACTCCTTATTTTCATTTAAATGGCTATTAATATTATATTTTTGAAAGAATAAAAAACATTTTTAAATTTTCTTATATTTTCAGGGCTTTATTTTTATCGCAGAAGAGATTCAAAATTTAATTATGCAATTTTAAAGATTCATCAAAAGAAATTTTGACTTGAGAGCCTTTTCAGCTTCTTATATAAAAATTTTTGAGGATATTTTTGTTTATATCATATATTATAAACGTTTTTCTGTCAATAGTTTTTTGTAATTTTATTTTAAGAAACTTGTACGTATACAACTTAAATTTAATATCCACTTATTTATAATACTGTCATTACATTACGCTTATTAATGAATAAAAATAAGATAAATGTACAATAAATTGTCGAAATATGTCGAAATAAAAATAGACTTTAAATCAATAAATTTTACAGTTGTTTATTTCCTTTAATTATAATTACTTTCTATAGGTATTTCGATAATTTCAATCGTTAATATACTATTAACACAAGACAAACTATAATACTACTGGTCTGTGCACATAAAGCCTTTAAAAGAGATTGTTAGCTTGAATAATATTTATTGTAAAAAGTCTTAAAAAATTCTTGACATAAAATTGCAACGATGGTATAATAGCAGTGTAAAAAAAATGTCGAAATTTGTTGAAAGGAGGAAGATTTGAAATGAAATCAACAGGTGTTGTAAGAAAGGTTGACGAGCTTGGCAGAATAGTTCTTCCTATCGAGCTCAGAAGGACACTTGACATTGCTGAAAAGGACGCTCTTGAAATCTTCGTTGATGGCGACAAGATAATCCTCAGAAAGTACGAGCCAGCTTGCATCTTCTGTGGCAATGCAAAGGATGTTATCTACTATAAAGGTAAAAACATCTGCAAAGATTGCATGGAAGAACTCAAAAAGAGCTAATTGTGTAAGAGTAATTAAACAAAAAACTTAAAATAATAGAGGGCAGGAAAATCTTTCTGTCCTCTATTATTTTTCACTTAAATTCATTGCTCTCAATCACAATTTTATATACCTTGTTTTTAGGCAAATTCAGCTCATCTGCAACCATCTTTGCTGCCTCTTTCTTAGAAAATCCCCGCAAAAGCTTTTCCTTGAGCCTTTTTCTTATAAGCTCAACGTCATCTTGCATTTTTTCTTCAACATCTTCATAGCCTTTTACAACAAGCACATATTCTCCTTTGGGTGAATTTTGTTTAAAGAATTCAACCGCATTGCCCAAAGTTGTTAGCATGACACTCTCATGCATTTTTGTTATCTCTTTGACAATACTTATCTCTCTTTCTTCTCCAAAAATTTCAGCCATCTGGCAAAGCGTATCTAAAAGTTTGTGAGGAGCTTCATAAAATATGAGGGTCCGTTTTTCATACTTTAAACTTTCAAGCTTTTCCCTTTTGGCTCTTTTATTTTTCGGCAAAAAACCTTCAAACACAAAACTGTAAGTATTCTGTCCAGATAACACCAGCGCACATACAAAAGCAGAAGGTCCTGGTACCACTGTAACCTCTATACCTTCATCTATACACCTTCGAACAAGCTCATACCCAGGGTCTGAAATAAGAGGCATTCCCGCATCAGACACAAGCGCAATCTTCTTGCCGCTTTTGAGCTCATATATAATTTTCTCTTCTTTTTCTTTTGGGCTGAACTCATGAAAAGAAACAAGTTTCTTTTTTATCCCAAAATGGTTCAAAAGCTTTATGGTGACCCGTGTATCCTCACATGCAATAAAGTCTACCGAATTTAAAGTGTCTATAGCACGTTTCGACATGTCATCTAAATTTCCAATTGGCGTTCCAACTATAAATAACTTCCCGCTCATATAATTTCACCCTCGCTGCCATTTTGCCTCTCAAGGTAATATTCCATCTCATCTATAAACAGTGGCTTGTCAACTTTCAGTGAACACTGTTTTCCTTTTTTGGCCTCTATCAGCACAAGTGAAGACTCTTTTTCCTTGTTCTGGTGAACAAATCGTATTAGACTTGGTTCTAACTTGTAAAGTCTCAGATAATATAGTGCATCTGTGAGCCTGTCACTTCTGTAGACCATGTAAAAACGCCCGCCAAATTTCAAGATCTGCATTGCGCTTCTCACAACATCTTCAATGGTGCACATAATCTCATGTCTTGCGATGGCTTTTCTGATGTTTGGATTTATTGTTCCGCTGCTTACCTTTCTGTAAGGTGGATTTGTAAAAACTACATTTGCAAATTCAGAGCCAAAAATCTTAAGTGCGTCTTTTAAATCAGCATTTATCACTTCAATCCTGTCCTGAAGATTGTTTATATTCCTATTCAAAATGGCAAGGTCACAAACTTCTTTCTGTATCTCTAAAGCATAGAGTTTTTTGAACTTTTTACCTTTTGCCCACAGCAAAATGGGGATTATTAGATTCCCTGTACCAAACTCAACCACAATGTCATTTTTCTTAAGCTGTATAAAATCGCTCAAAACAACAGCATCTGTCCCATACAGGAAAAAATCTGTATCTTGATATATTGAGTAGTTGCCTATCTTTAAATTTTCCTTCCTGAGCATACTTCTACCTCTTTGCCTGCAAAATTGATAATATAACAAAGTTATTATTTAACTGAAAAAATTCTATTTTATTGGTGTTGTTTTTTTCAACAAAAGCATTATAATATATTATAGTGCCCTTGAAAATATCTGACAATCTCAAAAAGAGGAGATTTGTTATGAAGGTTTGTATTGTAGATGACGCCCAGTTTATTAGGATCATGCTAAAAGACATCTTCACATCACTTGGGCACCAGGTTGTTGCCGAATTTCCTTCAGCATCGCCACTCATAGAAGAGATAGAAGACTTAAAGCCGGATATTATAACTCTTGATATAACTATGCCTGATATTGACGGTCTTACTGCGACGCGTATAATTAAAAATATACTGCCAGAAACACATGTTATCATAATCTCTGCAATCTCCCAGCCAGACATTGAAAAAGAAGCAAAAAAATGTGGTGCTTTTGAGTTTATAAAAAAGCCATTTTCAAAACTTGCCATTGAGCATGTTATAAAACAAATTGAAAAAGAGCAAAATAGCAAAAATGGGGCTGTGCGTTAGCCCCATTTTTTGATTGATCTTAGAAATACAAATCTCTTACTCCACTTTTTATCATCTCAAGTCTTTTTTCTGTCTTTTTGCGCATTCTCTCATCTTTTATTTGATTTAAGCTCTCATATATCAAGCGTCTTCCAACCTCTTTTGTCTTTTCAGAGCTATAGTCCTCTAAATACTCCATAAAAGTCAAAAGCGCATTTGGTGTGCAAAAGTCCTGAATGTCACCTGTCTTTGCATACTGCATAAACAAATCCCCTGTTCTTCCCTTTCTATAACATGCTGTGCAGTAGCTTGGAATATAACCTGCCTCACAAAGTGTCCTTATTACTTCATCTGGACTTCTTTTATCTTCTACTTCAAACTGTGCAAGATCTTCATCTAAATCACCCGTGGATTTTCCTTCATATTCAAGTGTGTAACCACCAACACCTGTACAGGACCCAGCGCTGATTTGCGATATCCCAAGGTCAATTACTTCTTCTCTAAAACCTGGTCTTTCACGGGTAGATAAAATCATGCCAGTGTAGGGCACAGCAAGTCGAATTATTGCAACAATCTTTTTAAACTCGTCATCAGAAACAATGTAAGGATATCTTTCTTTTGTCACCTCAACACCCTCGGCAGGTCTAATCCTTGGCACAGAGATTGTATGTGGTCCTACTCCAAACCTTTCCTCAAGATGCTTTACATGCAGAATCAGCCCAACAACCTCAAATTTATAGTCATAAAGCCCAAAGAGTACTCCAAGCCCAACATCGTCAATTCCTGCCTGCATTGCTCTATCCATTGCCATTGCATGCCAGTCGTAATCTGATTTTGGCCCTTCGGGGTGCATGTATTCATAGGTTGGCCTGTGGTATGTTTCCTGGAAAAGTACATATGTGCCTATTTTTGCTTCTTTTAGCATTCTGTATTCTTCAATGGTTGTTGCAGCAATGTTGACGTTCACTCTTCTTATGTTTCCTTTTTCTTTATATACCGAATATATTGTTTTTATGCTATCTACTACATATTCAATTGGCGCTTCTTTTGGGTCTTCGCCAAGCTCAAGAGCAATTCTTTTGTGCCCAAGAGATTCAATTATTTCAACCTCTTTTCGTATCTCATCCATTGTAAGCTTTCTTCTTTTCATCTTCGTATTCGATCTGTGATAACCACAGTATCGACAGTTATTTACACAAAAGTTGCTGATATAAAGAGGTGCAAAAAGCACAATTCTTTTACCATAAATCCTCTCTTTTACCTGCCTTGCCGCCTTAAAAAGCTTTTCCAAAAGGTCTTTGTCCTCTATATAAAGAAGTGTTGCCACCTCATGAGGTTCAAGTCCATTTAGCTGCAAAGCTTTTTCAATTATTTCTTCCGCTCTATCAACATTTTTGCTCCCCTCTTCAAGGATATCATAAACCATCTGGTCATTTATAAACTCAGCTCTTTCCCACTCATCTTTTCTAAACATCTCAAAATCACACTCCAAATTTATTATTTAGTAAGAGCACTTTTTACTTTTGCACCACTCAAAGACCCAAGCTTTCCTGTGAGCGCACCAATCTCATCAGTTGTCCCATCAACTATGAGCGAGATTACACAAAGCCCTCTTTCTTTATATGGTATACCCATCCTTCCAACAATAATATCACCATGGTCACTTAGAATCTTGTTGAGCTTATCCGAAACCTCTTTCCTGTTCTCAATTACAATACCAATAACGCCAATTCGTCTTTCCATAAAAACATCATCCCTTTTCTAAAAAAATAAATCCACCTCTCCTGACTTCTTAACCTTATTTAGTCAAAAGAGGTGGATACAAACCTTATTCTTGCAGTTTCCAATCCAATCCCCTCCTTATCAGGCCATTTTGCCCTCTAAGTCAGGAGCAAATGTTTAGTTTGTTAATATTATAACATATTTTTTAGTAAATTGAAATACTATTTCGTTCGTCAAGTAAAATTATCTTTTTTATTTCAAATCAAACAACAGTATATGATATGATATGATATAATGAAAGTAAGTATAGAACAACAAAAAAGTTAAAAAGGAGCTGGAATAAAATGACCTTTTTATTTTTACTTTTGATATGCTGGGCAGTAGGTTTTATCCTCTTTGCAAAAATCTCCTTAGATCAAGAAGAAACTACTGAAATGCCCGATGTGAAAGTCTCAGTTATCATCCCTGCTCGAAATGAAGAAAAGAACCTTCCTTTCTTACTTGAGTCGCTCAAAAGACAATCTTTAAAGCCCTATGAAGTAATAGTTGTAAACGACTTTTCAGAAGACAAAACAAAGGAGATTGCAAAAAGTTTTGACGTAAAGGTAATTGACAATCCACCAATCCCGGTCGGCTGGACAGGAAAAAACTGGGCTTTGTGGAACGGGTATTTGCACTCATCAGGACAGATTCTTATTTTTTTAGATGCTGATGTTCGGCTCTCTGAAGATGGCATTGAAAAGCTCACAAAAGCACTTTTTAAATCCAAAGGAGCAATCTCTGTAATTCCATATCACAAAACTGAAAAGTTTTACGAAAAGCTGTGCATGATTGTCAACATACTTGGTGTTTTTGCTTTTACATCGCCATATGAAAGAAAAAGCAAACAAAAAGGACTTTATGGTTCATGCATTGCACTTTTTCGTGAGGATTATCAAAAGATAGGTGGGCACAAAAGCATCTGCAGCAAAGTGACAGATGATTTGAGTCTCGGCAAACGCTTGAGCAGCTTCAACATCAATATAGAAAATTATCTTGGTATTGACAAAGTCTTTTTCAGAATGTATCCAAATGGTATAAAAAGCCAGATTCATGGCATTGCAAAAAGTGCAGCGCTTTCAATGCAGCTTCTACAAAGAAAGACTATACTCCTAATTGCTCTGTGGGTTTTAGGACTTACTTTATCAGGATTTTTGACACCTTTTTTGTTTTTTATTCGCCATCCTTTGCTGAAAATATTTTTGTTAGCATATCTACTTTATTTTGTCCAGATACTCTACCTTCAAAGATACATAGGAAATTTTGGAATTGTGATGCCTCTTTTCCATTTTGTATCTACAGCTTTTTTTCTGTTCATGGTTTTATACTCATTTTACCAGATCAAATTTACAGGAAGTGTATGGTGGAAAGGAAGACAAATAGAAGTAGGGGGTAAGTAGAATGCTTGTTTTTATTGTACTTTTAGAGTTTTTCTGCGGATCTCTTATGTTCTCTTACTGGCTTGGAAAGTTATTCAAAAAGGATATAACAGCTGTCGGAGATGGAAATCCCGGTGCATTTAATTTGATACAAGCAGTTGGTTTTAAAATCGGAATTTTAGGTGTTGCTTTAGACTTTTTAAAAGGTTATTTCCCTCTTGTATACTTTGTTGAGAAAGGTTACCTTCCAAAATCGTATATAATTGCTGGCGCAATTGCACCAATCTTGGGTCATGCATTCTCGCCTTTTTTAAGATTTAGAGGCGGAAAAGCAATCGCTACTACATTTGGAGTGTGGAGTGCTACAACTCGTTTTAGGGTTTCTCTCTTCTATGCGGTAGTACTTGCCCTGCTGTTTTTAATAGCAAAAAAGCTAAAGCATGGTGGCCCTACCACAACACAAGAGGATGCTTTTATGGTAGTACTCGGTTTTACAATTGTGGGAGCATATCTTTATTTGAATAGCTTTTCGGTCTATCTTCTGACTTTGTGGTTTTTAAACCTAATTATAATGATATATAAAAACAAGGAAAAACTATCTTCTTTTTATATTTCGCTCACTGATAGACAGCACGAAATAAAGAAATAGATTCTTTTTTCCTTAAAAGAAAAGTTTAGTATCTTTTTCTCTGAAAATGTTTTGTATAGCAAACAATAGCTACTGTTTTTGTAAAATTTATGTTATACTATTGATATATCACACTTTTACTGAAAGGAGTATGGATGGATTTGCATAAAAAGTGGTGGAAGGAAGCTGTTGTATATCAAATCTATCCTCGAAGCTTTTATGACTCAAACGGTGATGGAATTGGAGATTTGCCAGGAATAATAGAAAAACTTGATTATCTACAAGAGCTTGGAGTAGACGTTATCTGGCTCAACCCTATTTACAAATCTCCAAACGCAGACAATGGTTATGACATCAGCGATTACTATGACATCATGGATGAATTTGGTACAATGGAAGATTTTGATAGATTATTGAATGAAGCCCACAAAAGAGGAATTAAAATTGTAATGGACCTTGTTGTAAACCATACATCCGATGAGCACAAATGGTTTTTGGAGTCAAGAAAATCAAAAGACAGTCCTTACAGAAACTTTTATTTCTGGCGACCGGGGAAAAACGGTAAACCTCCTAACAACTGGACATCCTTTTTTGGTGGTCCTGCGTGGGAGTATGACTCACAGACTGGAGAGTACTACCTACATCTTTTTGCAACAAAGCAACCAGACCTGAACTGGGACAATCCTCAGGTCCGTCAGGAAGTTTATAAAATGATGAAGTGGTGGCTTGACAAGAGTATAGACGGTTTTAGAATGGATGTGATAAATCTTATCTCCAAGGTGGAAGGACTACCAGACGATAGAGAAGGAGAAAAAAAAGGAGGACTTGTTGGTTTCAAATACTATGCAAACGGTCCGCGTGTTCATGAATACCTTCAGGAGATGAACAGAGAAGTCTTGAGCAAATACGACATCATGACAGTAGGTGAGACTCCATTTGTAACTCCTGAGATTGCAAAGCTGTATGTAGAGTATGACAGAAATGAGCTTAATATGCTCTTTCATTTTGAACATATGGACATGGACTGTGAAGGTAGCAAATGGAATGTAAAACACTGGAAATTAACTGATTTGAAAAAAATAATGTACAAGTGGTATTTGGCATTGAAAGACAAAGGCTGGAATTCGCTTTACTTTAACAACCATGACCAGCCAAGGATGGTCTCACGTTTTGGCAATGATAAAGAATACAGGGTTGAGTCTGCTAAGCTTTTGGCGACTTTGCTTCACACATGGCAGGGAACTCCTTATATCTACCAAGGCGAAGAGATTGGCATGACAAACTGCAAGTTTGAAAGTATTGATGAGTTCAGAGACATTGAAACACTTAACTTTTACCGTGAAATGAAGGAAAAAGGCATATCAGATGATAGCATTTTAGAAATCCTGAACAAAAGAAGCAGAGACCATGCAAGAACTCCAATGCAATGGGACGACTCAGAAAACGCGGGGTTTACAACAGGAAAGCCGTGGATAAAGGTAAATCCAAATTACAAAGAAATAAATGTAAAGAAAGCTCTTGCTGACAAAGATTCTATCTTTTACTACTACAAAAAACTTATCCATCTAAGAAAAACACATCCGGCAGTTGTATATGGTGATATTCAGATGCTTTATGAAAATGATGAAAAAATCTTTGCCTATACAAGAAGCTATGGAAATGAAAAACTTCTTGTTGTTATGAACTTTTCGGAAGAAGAAGTGGAATTTTGCGCACCAAAAGAAATATTCTTTAATAAGCCTGAGCTTTTAATCAGCAATTATGAGGTTGAAGATGATATTCAACAAAAAATTGTTTTAAAACCATATGAATCGAGGGTATATAAAATATGAGAAAGTAAAAAGGGCTGTAAATAGATTGCAAAAACAGCCCTTTTGTTTTTAAAAAGTAATTTTCAAAATTCTTATTGACAAAATTAAAAGTTGTAATTATAATAAAATTGTAATTAGTTCAATACTAAAATAAGTTCACAGGGGGCGACCAAGATTAATGATCTAAATCTTTTGAAAGAGCAGCTCGAGAAAAAAGGAATAAAACCATCTTTAATAAGGCTGAAAATCTATGAGTACTTGACAAAGCACAAAACCCACCCCACGGCAGAAGAAGTATACAGTACTCTTTTAAAGGAAATTCCAACACTTTCTAAAACGTCGGTGTACAACACTTTAAGCCTTTTTGTTGAAAAAGGGCTTGCACAGATGATAACAATTGAAGAAAATATAGCAAGGTTTGATGCTGACACATCTGTTCACGGACATTTTCAGTGTAAGGTATGCGGAAAGATTTATGACTTTTTAGTTGAAAAAGATTCAATTGAGTCTTCCTTAGACCCAAGCTTTGATGTTGAGGAAATTTACGTCTACTATAAGGGTGTATGCCCTTATTGTAAAAATAAAAATCTATCTTAAGTTTATGGGAGGTTGATTTTAAGATGAAGGATTTGAAAGGAACACAGACAGAAAAGAACTTGTGGGCGGCGTTTGCTGGTGAATCTCAGGCAAGAAACAAATACACCTATTTTGCATCCCAGGCAAGAAAAGAAGGGTATGAGCAGATTGCAGCAATCTTTGAGGAGACAGCTGAGAATGAAAAAGAACATGCAAAGCTATTTTTCAAGTTCTTAAACGGAATTGGTAATACTCAAGAAAACTTAAAAGCTGCTGCAGAAGGCGAACATTACGAATGGTCTGAGATGTACAAAGAGTTTGCAAGGGTTGCAAGAGAAGAAGGATTTGAAGAGATAGCTATTGCTTTTGAGTTTGTCGCAAAGGTTGAGGAAAAACATGAAGAAAGATATAGAAAACTTCTTGAAAACGTTGAAAACGGCAAGGTATTTGTAAAAGACGATGTTGTTGTTTGGAAGTGCAGAAACTGTGGCTATGTTCATGTTGGCAAAGAAGCTCCAAAGGTTTGTCCAACCTGCAAACATCCACAGTCGTTCTTTGAAATAAGAGCTGAGAATTATTAAAAATTAAAAAGGGCTGCCATTTGTTTTAAGAAGAGAGTGCATCTTTGGCAACATGTGGCAGCCTCTAAATTTTTAGAGCCAGATACTTTGCCATTTGCCAATAACACATTTTAAAATCTTGAGCACCTCATCTTCTTGTAAGAAAGATTTCAAATCATTTTTTTATTTTGCCGTATTAATCTGTTATTTAAAAAAATTATTGACAGCAAAAGATTTTTTGGATATACTTAACATATATTAATTTCAAAGAATACTTGAGGGGGTAATTTTTTTGAAACTAAAAAGATCAATAAAGTTGTTTTTTGTATTTGTTGTTATTTTGAGCTTTGTGATCTCCAGTGTTGCATATTCGCAAACAAATTCTGGGCTGCTAATTAAAGCAGGAAGTGCATATCTGCAGGCACAAAACGCAAAAACAGTTGATGAAGAGATAAGAATTGATCTTAGGTTTTCCCTTGGCAAGAATGCAAAGGAAGAAGATAAAATATTGGAAGAATTTTTGAAAAAAATGTATATAAAAACAAGAGTTGTATCAGATATTGTTAAACAAGAAGCTAATATGACTCTAAGTTTTTATTATAATAATAAACAAATTATAACTGGTTCTATTTATGCAAATAAAGAATTAGCTGTTTATAACTTTCCACAAATCTATTCGAAACCACTGTATGTAAAACTCAGTGATGCTTACAAAAATATGCCTGTCAAAATTGATGTTGAAAAATATACTAAGTTGTTTGATATAAAAGCTAATAAACAGCTACAGGATTTAGTAGCAAGTTATGCTCCAGTTTTGATGCCTCAACTCACAGCTGCTGCTAAGTTTTCTGACAAAAAGGTGGATGTTGTCTTTAGCAACGGGAAAAAACAAAGCTGTGATGAAATTATTTTCGAATTTAATAAAAATTCAAGTATAGAAATTTTAAAGACTATTTTGACAAAAGCAGCTAATGATGCTAAGACAAAAGAGTTTATACTTCAAGTTACAAAGCTAATACTTGAAGATTATAAAGCAATCCTTCAGTCAAATACGCAAAGTCAAGAAGAACTAAATATCCCTGATTTTGATGTAAATGAAGTAATGGGGCTTATCAACCAAAATTATACTCAAACTATTAATGAAGCTGTTTACTCTATTGATGAGTTAAAGCCGCAGATACCACCTTTTACTCTTCAGTACAGAATGATGATAGATGATAAGAATAATTTAAAAGGTGAAAGGCTATATTTTTATCTAAAAGACTCTAATGATTTTAAAATAATGATTGATATAAAAGGTGTTATTAATTCTCTGAATGCAAATATTAAAGTTCAAAAAATTGATATATCAAACGGTGCTGATATGACAAAGTTGACCGAAAAAGACTTCGAAATCATGCAGAAAAACTTAGAAAATATACTCAAAAAATTAGGATTGCCAATGGTAGGAACAAAAATGTAGTGTAGTTTTTATAAATTCTTAAAAAACTAAAGGAGCTGCTAAAACTTTTTCAAAAAGCAGCTCCATTTTATTTTATTCTCCACCAAATCTTAAAGTTCGACATATTTTTCAATTTTTCGACAAGAAAAAATGTTATAATTTTTTTACAAGTACATACGTAATTAAAAGGAGGAGTTTTATGCCTGGTAAAAAAAGATCTGTTGTGGGACTGTTAATATTCTCAATCATTACATTAGGTATTTATTGGTTATACTGGATTTATGCAACTTCAAAGGAGACTCAGGAATATTCGGGAAAACAAACTCTAAGCCCAGGCCTCGAACTTTTACTTTGTATAATCACATGTGGTCTTTATTGGTTTTATTGGATTTACAAATATAGCAAAATTGCCGTTGAATGTCAGCAAAAAGCTGGTCTGCCTCCAGAAGATAATGCTGTTATAAACCTTATTCTTAGCATCCTTGGTCTTGGAATTATAAGCTCTATGATTCTCCAAGCAAGCCTGAATAAAGTGTGGGAATTTGAAAGCTCTAAAAATGACTCAGTTATTTCAACAACTGATACTTCAAAAAACAAGGAGTAAACAAATGTGTCTATTTCGAAGTATATGGGGAATTCCTTGCCCCGGCTGTGGTATGACAAGAGCTTTATTAGCTGTGTTAAAAGGAAATTTGTTGGCTGCATTTTACTACCACCCGTTGTGCGTGGTAGTAATTTTATATCCTGTAATATATATTATTTTCAAAGTTAGAAAATCCAAACAAATTTTTGATGTCTGGAAAAATAAAGCACTCAAAACAATCATTAGACTCTTTCTTTTTGTTTGGATAATCCGAATGATATTTTTCTTTCCTCATATTCCCCCTTTGGATTTCGAAAAAAACTCTCTAATTGGACGTTTATTGCAGCATTTATTTTATTAAAAGTATATCTTATTTCCACCTTAAATTATCTTGAGGCCCTGATTTTAATAGAAAGAAAATGTTTAATTGCTATGTACATCAAAACAACTCCAATTATTAAAGGCAAAATGAAGTCCTTTTGGGGAACCTTTTCATTTAAATAGACCGAATCAGAAAACAAAATTACAATAACAGCAAGAGAATTAACTGTAAAATGCATCACAATTGAACTCCAAATTGAACCTGTCCAATATAATGCAAGTGCTAAAAAAATTCCAATGAAAAATGCAAATATACCTTGATATAAATTTAAATGAATTAAACCAAACAGCAATGCTTGAACAACAATCGCTACAAAAATATTTAATCTGCTTTTTTGCATTACCCCAAAAATCAATCCTCTGAATATGAATTCTTCAAAAAATGGAGCTACTAATGCAATTGATATGCTCATTGAAATTATTCCGTTATTTTTCATTTTTTGATATTTATTGTAATAATCATTTCCGTCAGGAATTAAATTATCTATTCCTGTAAGTCCAGAAATTCCACCATACACAAATAAAAAAGATATTGCTAATAAGACCGAAAAAATAATATCCTTTATTGTTATTTTATGAAAACTACAGAGCTCTAAGATATTTACTTTTTTTCTTTTCAAAGAAATTAAAGCAAACACCATAAACAAAAAAGCACTCCCCATATAAAGCAGGGCAGTTGGTGGTGTAGATGTAAAAATTAATGCTACCACTGAAACTATCAACATACTTAGAAATAATAAGCCGATATACTTAAAAATCTCTTTCATAGCCTTTAACATGTTCAAATATTGCCCCCTTAAACTATAATCTTTTGTATGTTTGTTTAGCCACCGAATTATCTATGCTTTTGAAAAGACCTGACATTTCAAACATTAAAATCCACAAAATTGTATCAAGCACGATTAATCCCGCCAAAAAAATAGGTTTGGATTCTTTCGGCAACAAGCCGTGAACAAATCCTAACCCTATACCAATTGCCATATACATCAAATAAGTCAAACCTGAGCCTTTTTTCCCTGTTCCTCTTTCTTTGATATCGAGTGAAAATGGCATTTGGGCAGTTGCAAGTGGAAACATTAAAGTTGAGAAAAATATGAGAACAAAGAATATTATTAAATAGTCTATCAAAGAATTTCTCAAAAATATGAACATGCCAAACGATAGCAAAATAAATAATCTAACAACAATTGTGAAAACAAAAGCTAAATATGCACCTTTTTTTATATCAAATGGATTTTCAATGGGCATAGCATTGTAAATCCATGAAGCATTCTTGTTACTTGTAATTTGAATAGCTGGCAGGGTACTGATAACGCCTATTATGAAAGCATACATTGAATACAAGAAGAAAAATTGAATGTTAAAAGACTTTTGATGATCAGACTTATTGAAAATAAACTGAATAGCCGGTGCAATAACAACTACCAAAAATGTTGCAATAGTAGGGTAAATAATGCTTTTCAATGTCCTGTCTCTTTTAAGTTGTGCTTTTGCAAAGATATACGAAGCTCTCTGAATACCATTTCTCAAAAAAAGATTTGACAAAAATCCCACTTTGTAAATTTTTGGTTTTACCTCTGCTTCCCCACTGTTGAGTTTTACAAGATTCTTTTCCAAAATCTTGCCTGTGTAAAAAATTTGAAGCAGCAAAACTGCTAATGTAATGATAAGCGAAAATATACTCAACGCAACATATACTAAATTCTTGCCTTTACCAAACAAAACCTCAAACACAGCCGCAAACCACGAAGAAGGAAGTAGATATACCCAGAAATATTGAACTTTTCCAAAGTGTACGCTGCCGATTATCTGCACTATTCTTCCAGTAAGCTGATAAGCTGCAGTTGCTACAATCATAAAAACTATCTGAAAACTAACAATTATATCCTTTAGCTTTTCACCATCAAAATAAACCAAAATACCTGCATAAAGTAAGTGGCAGATGCAGTAAGAAAAGATTACCAGGAGAAAATAAATTAATACAAGCACAATGAAAAAAGCTACATTGTATTTGAATAAAACTAAAATCAAAGATGGAATAAAGGTTCGGATTGTCTTTGAAAAAATCATAACTACAATAAAATAATTTTTAGCAAATGAGTATGTTTTATCATCTACAGGTTTTGATAAAATGATGTTCTTTTCAGCTATGTCCAATATAAACCATGAAATGTCAGAAATAATTGTACTAACAAGGAGAAACATTAAAACAGCTATATTAAGTGAAAATTTAATAAATATTGGTGCATCAATAAGCAGAAACATAGCCGGGATGACACCTAAAATTAGTTCTATAAGAACTACAAAAACTCTTGTTACCCTATCAATTTGAGAGGCTCTTGAAAAACTCGGCAGAGTTCTTTTTGACATTAAGAATTTATACACAAGAATTGTCTTTGCAACATCAAAATTTATTCCCCATTTTCGAATCATGCCAGAGAACATCTCTAAAATCTTTATAGCCAAAAAATTATTATTACTCATCCCTTTCCCCCTTTATAATGCTTACAATTTCCTTTGCAATATCCTGATGATTTGTAAAGCCAGTCAACTGATTGAAAAGCTCTTCGAGATTTCTTTGTTTGAGCTTTTGCGCAAGTTCTTCAAATGGACCATCTGCAACAATTGTCCCTTGACTTAAAAGGATAATTCTATCGCTCACTCTCTCAACCACTTCCATAATATGTGAAGAATAAAATATGGTTTTACCTTCATTTTTGAGCTCTTTCATAAGTTCTTTGAAGACTGTTGCAGAATTAGCATCAAGACCTGTTAGTGGTTCATCAAAAAACAATAGGTCCGGATTGTGAATAAGGCTTGCGACAATAGCAAGCTTTTGTCTCATACCCTTAGAATATGTAGAAAGTCTGGAATTAATTGCTTCTTGCAGATCAAACATTTCAATGAGTCTCATAGCTCTTTTTGTTATCTGCCGCTCAGAAAGACCGTAAAGTTGGCCGACAAAATTCAGGTATTCAATTGCAGTAAGACTTTCATACAGTTCTATGATTTCCGGGACATACCCAATCCTTTTTTTATAAAGATACTTGTTTCTAATGTCCTCTCCAAAAATCTCTACCTTGCCTGTGTAATTTGGAATAATTCCTAAGAATATCTTTATAGTAGTACTTTTGCCCGCACCATTTGGTCCAATATAACCCACAATCTGGCCAGGTTCTACATCAAAGCTAATACCATTGAGGACATTACCCTGCCCATAGTCCATGTAGAGGTCTTTTACCGACAATATATATCTCAACCCTACCACCCTTTTTATATAAAAGCTTCAAAACAATCATTTTATAGCCTCATTTTGTCATAATTATACCATAAAATACTACTTTAGAAAACAAAAAAGACTGAGGCAAGTTTTTCTTAAGCTGCACCCCAGCCATTTGTTTTTAATCTTTTTTGAAATTGATTCATTTTAGCATCTCCATAAAATACATAAAAATCTTATCATTTAGCCCAAATATAGTCTCATGGCCAAAGTCAGGGTAGATGAGCATTTGTTTTTTGGATTGTATCTTGTTGTAAACTGCAAACTAGGTAGTTGGTAGGCAGATTGTGTTTATTAATCCTGTCACCATTAAAACCTCTGCTTTTATCCACTTTGCAAGGTGCTGAACATCTATGTAACCCAGTTTTGTAAAAATTTCTTCTTCTCTTTCGTGCAGAGGGTCTCTAAATCTGAAATATGTTTTTATTTCTTCATAAGCATCTTTTGCTAAATCCATCTCCCAAATTCTCTTATAGTCACAAAGGAAAGGATAAACAGATACAACTCTTGAGATAACAAATCACTTTTCTTTTGAGTATGTTATGTTTTATTAAGCTCATACTTAATATTATTTTACAATCTGGAAGAGAATTGGTGGCAACATATCTCTTTTCTTTATCGTAATAGCTTGTTGAATAATTAACTTTCTAATACATGTATACAAGCATATTTAATAGTGTATTTATTTTCTCCTTATTAATAGTAACCACAAATTCATTGCAATATATATAATTGATACTAATAAACCAAACACATAAGCCATCTGTGTTTTTTGCCCAAATGTATATTTGTTGCTTTGATTATAAAAACCATTTAAGAAAATATTTACTTGTTTTGCTTTTTCACCATTGTTTTCCCATAGAGGATTATAAGCTTCATTCAATATATTCAATTTGCTACCTTTTTGTATATTACTTGGTAAAATCACTACCGAGGAGAATTTGTTCATTTCGCTTATCTCTATAAATCTAATTTGTTTCAATTCAAACATACCATCTTCTTTACCATTACTACGTACAAAAAACACTATCTGCACAAAACCATCTTTTTTGGCTGAAAATATACTTTGTCCTTTATTGTTAAATATGTCTATATATTGACTATCATAAAGTACTTTATTCTTATCCATAAATAAAATCTTAGCACTAACTTCTGCCATTCCTTTTGTTTTAATATCAAAGTCTACATAGTATAATTCATTTTTCCTTGACTCTATTTGTTTTGTTCCATAAATTAGCCAGTATTTAATTCTATCAGAGTATATATCTGAATACTTGCTGCTAAAAATTTTATTTTCTTTCTTCTTAGTTGTCACAGCTTCTTGAAGAATATTTGAAATTAATATATAAAGAGTGTCATCCACTTTTAAATTAACCTTAACCTCTTCTGGATGTAAAACATGGATATCATTAGGTTCTGTTAAAGATTTTAATCCATTTTCAACCTTTATTTCCAAAATATATTGCCCCTTTTTCAGAAAACCAAGATCAATATAGTATAATTGTGAATTCCATTTTGGATTTCCTTCTTTTTCAATATTCAAAAAATACGAATAAGGCTTGTTAGAAACATAAAATCTTATACCATTAAAGTTATTGTTAATTAGTTTTAAAAACTTCAAATATCCAAATCTCATAACTTTATTGTCTTTATTTTTCAATGTTATTGCTACTTTATTTGTAATATTTCCTATAAAATATAATTTATAGTGATCATTTCTTAATATATCTATTTTCTTAGTATAAATCCCTTCAGTTATTATGTCTAACTGACTGTCAACAAAGTTTGGATGAAGATAATAATTTTCCAAATTTTTAATTTTATAACCTTTTTCTAATGTAAATTCATTGCTAAACAACACTATTGCTTGTTTACTCTTCAAATCCATGTTTTGAATTTCTTTATGTAACCAATCAGGTAAAACACAAAGAAGGTTCAAAAGTACAAACCCTTCTTCTGGTTTTATAATAATTGTGTCTCTGGTATATTTACCAACATACAACCATTTAAACTGGTTCTCATCACCTTTTAAATTTATTTTGGTATCATTGATTTTAACCTTTCCACCATTCTCATTCACTAAAGCTCTCACGTAAAGATGGTATTCCCCTTTAATATATGAAGGAACTTTTATTCTCAGTTCATTGGATGAAATGCTCGAAAAATATCTCAACTCAAAGTCATGAATCCAAAAATATACCGGAGTTTTTTGATCCTCAAGTAACCAAAGCTCCACCCTCATATACTTTGTTGCAGGTGGTACAACAGCATTAGCAGTTATAAGTGCTTTATTAAATTCAGCTACTTCTCCAGGAACACTACCATAAACCACTCCTAATTCATTCATGTTCTGATTGAAAAATTTGAGCTTAAAATGAACTTTTCCAGCATTTACACCGGAAACTACTGCTCGAAGACTTATAAACCCAGGTTTTATTGACATAAGTTTTGACCTTGCAATTTTCCAGAAAACATTACCAATAAATTTTTTTGGGGCAACTTCCGCTGCTAAGATGCTATTGCCCATTACATCTTTTGTAATCTCGAGTTTAAAATTTGTCTCCTCTTTGTCAATTTCAAAAAAATCTGTTTTCACAATATCATTGGAGTTGAGAATAACCTCCCCAACATTTTTATTTAACTTATATGGAGGAAGTTCCACTGTATAGGGTGTATACGTGAATATGAATCCCTTACCATAATCATAATCCCAGGGCAGACGATTTAAACTGTTTACTTTGTGAATCCAAAACCAGTCTGACTCTTTGCACATTGACTTAGCCCAGCCTACATACGGATTTCCTGTGTTTATTTTGTCAAACAGTGAAATTATATATTTCTCAGGGATAATCTGTTGAAAAATATCAAATCTACTATCGCCTACCACTAAGTTTACCTTTCTAAGGTCAAACTCTTCTCTTTTCCCCTGAGACCAGACTATGTTATATCCTTTTGTTCCTAATATATTTTCAAAATCAAAGAGCTGAATAAAATGGTTTAATCCTTTGGTATTGTAAATATCCAATTTTGTGTTATTTGGATTCTTCTCTACATCGTAAAGATAAATAAACCCTAATTTCTTTCTTAGCTTAACTCCTTTTTGTTTTTCCAGAACAAAAAGATTAAATTTTTGTCTTTCTTCTTGATTTTGGACATCTCTGTGATAAGCCACTTGATTGAAACCTGTAAGCTCTAATAATCTGCCTATTTTGTCAGTTCCACCTTTATCCAATAGATGCTGTAAATAAGAATAAAAATAGGAAACTGTTCCTACATTGTTTTCATGTTGAAATATTGTATTTTTGGAAGAAGCATATACATGAAAATCCCCAACCGCCTTCATTGAACCAGGCATTTCATTGTTCACATTCCATTTATAAGCAGATATGCCATTCGAAAGTACCATATTGTCCATAGTAGGTATCCACAATATTTTACCATCTTTTGTATAATACTTGCTTATTTCTTTATATTCTTTAGGAATTGGCACACCCTTGTAATAATTATCGATGTAGAAAATTTTAACTGGTCTTTGATAGTAATAGAAACAAAGCAACATGACTAAAACAAAAGCTACTGCAAATTTTCTGCCAAAGCCTGCATTTAACAGGAAAAATACTATTCTGTCTACTCCAAAACCCAGGATTATAGCTAAAAAACAAGCCAGTATACCTACAATTTTGTTAGGATCTCTAAAGAGATGACCTATTACCGGAATGTTTGTTACTACCTTAACATATACATCAGCTAAGGGGTCAACATTTGTTCCTAAAGAAAGTAAAATTACCAAACTTGTTACTATAGTGAAAAGTCTTACATAAAAATGCCACCCAAAGCGATAAAATATTATGTATGCAATTATGAGAAGGAAGACTCCTCCAGCAATCCAAAACATATTGTCTAAAAACATTTCTAAGTTAAAAAATGGAAGCCAGTAGGAAATTAAATATAGAACATTCTGTACAGAACTATTTCGTGAAAATAACTGAAGTGTATCAACTACATTCACATTTTGAGGTTCAATATTGACAAATAATAGCGCTATCGAATATGTCAAAAACCAATACAGATTTCCAACTATCATCAAAATAATCATTGTAAAGTATTTTCTTGTGTAAAACAAAAGTATAGCTTTAGAATACCTATTCAGTTTCCATATTCTTAGTATAATCCCTATAAATAGTATAGTAAGAAAAATGATGTAGAAGAAAAAATAGTGAATAGCTGCAGAACCAATCATGGAGTACAAAACTATTTTGAAGAAGTCTCTAAGATTTATTTTCTCATCTATAATAATATGCTCTTTTGTAACTCTTCTTCTTTGTTGATATTCTTCAATATCCTTTTGAAAGTTAAAAATCTTTATTTCGAATAACCTCAAAAATTCTTTTATTATAAGCGGAAATACACTGTACCCACTCAAAAGAAATATATGCTGAATTCTGAATATAACCCATGGATTTAATGCATAATACACACTCGGTATTATTAATCCAAAATAATGCACATAATCGGGAAAACCCTTGAGAGTTTTTATCAATAGATATTCACATAATAGGAACATACCTATGCCAGATATTAGCAAACAAAATAAAATTATCAACTTAAGCATTGCCTGGTTATAAAAAAATGACAACAGAAAATTTAATACATAAAAAGGTATTATAAAAAACAAACGAGATAAATTGAAGAAATTAGTTGAAGAAAAATGTCGATTGAATACCCCCCATATTCTTTCAATATACCTTTTGTCGTTAATTCCACTAAAGTCAAGATCACTGAAGATAATAAAGCCATTATTCAACCAAATATTCTTTGTATCTATCAGGATGATTGCTATTACAGCAAGCAATGAAATAGCCTTTGCTAACTTCCTTTGCCTTTGAAATACCTCTTCTTGTTTCATTTTATCCTTATCCCTCGTTCATTTGCTTTTAAAAAATGTCAGCTCAATTTCCTTTAGGATGTGTTTTTTTAGGTGCATAAGGCTGGATACTATTTGAATCTTTCCCATAGTTGTAGTCCATGTTCTCTATAATTATGGATTTAAACCAACTGCTTGATTTTACAACAGTATTCCACCCTAATAATATAAGACTTCCTATAATTATGGCAACTAAAATTGTTTTTGTCAAAAACTTCTTTCTTTTTATCTTATATAGAATATTCCTCTCTCTTCTTCTCATTTCTTCATCATTCCTTTTTTTTAATAAAATTTTGGGATATACTCACCCAAAGAAAATTTAGTGTCAATACAAGGTACATCAATATAACTCCAATTGTTAAAACAGGATGTCTTATGTATTTTTTTAAATTTTCCTTATGGTAAAGATGGGGACGGAAGAAATAATACCTCTTTATTATATCCCATTTTGAACATTTGCCTGATTCAAGCATACAACAAAAGTAGCTATTTTTCTTCCTCAATAAATCTCGTAAGGTTACCTTCTTTTCATCATGATAGATAAAAATCTCCTCGGTCTTTATAATCTTTAAACCTTTTTTAATACCCAATATTGTTGGCTGAATCTCTTCAAATGCTTCCAACCCCTCAACAAACCCCGGAAAAGAAAATAACTTCCATAACCTGGCTGCTTCAATATTCCCACTCTCTTTACAATAATTTACTCTATATAAGTTCCTCTCAAAGACTTTTACTTTTGTCCAAAAATTGTTATAACTACTAAAAGCCACTTCAGGGATAATGAAGGCATCACTGTCATAATTTTCCACCACTGTCTGCAACTTTTTGAGAAAGCCAGGTGGAAGGACCATATCGCTATCTAAAAATAAGAAATGTGTGCAATTTTCAGCCAAAATTTTTTTCAGACCCTCAATCCTTGCGTAGCTTCTTCCCCTGTGCTCAGTCCTTAGAATATCAAAATGAGGATATGCAAGAGGTGAATCTGAACCATCATCAACACATACAACGTAAACTGGAAAATTTAAATTGTCAAGTTGGTCATAGATAGAATCTAAACATCTTAAGATAATATCTCCATCATTATATGTTGTTATTAAAATTCCCAGCTTCATAATTGCTCCAACCCTTTATGTATTTTCTATTATGCTTTGTATAACCTGTAGAAACTCTTCACATTGTTTATTATAGTTTAGCTGTGAAGCAAATTCAAATGCACAAATTCTCATCCTTTCATATTCTTCCCTATCAATACTTAGAAACTTTTCCAACAAATAATCCTTCCCTATCCTCTTTGTCACAAAACCAGCTTTTCCGTAATTTGTTGCATCCAGGCAGCCAGGAACAGGGTATACTAAGGAAGGTGTCCCTAAGTTAGCAGATTCGCTTATCACAAGCCCCCATCCTTCTCTAATAGACGGAAAAATGTGCATATAGGCTTTCTCTACTATTTCTTGTTTTCTCTCCTCAGTAACATATCCAGTGAAAACCACATCCGCTTTAATTTTCTTTGTATAATTCTTTAATCTTCTTTTATATCTCTCTTGCCCTTCTCCTATAATATATATTCTTCTATTAAGCTTCTTTGCTAAATAAATCGCATCCTCAAACCTTTTATACGGGACTAATCTTCCTATACTAACAAGATAGTCTTCTTTCTCTGCCGGTGGAAGTGAAATGTACTTGTGCCTTATTGAATTTTTTATAACCCATATAAATTCTTCTTTAAACCCAAACCTCTGCAGATCCTCTTTGGTTGACTGGCTAACTGTTACTGCCATTCCAGATGAAAGACGCCAAAGGAGTTTTTCGAGCAATTTGAACACCTTACCAATGCACATTGGAAAATAATATTCCCAAATCTCAAGTGCAAGCTGATGAACTATTAATAATCTCTTATTTTTCGCAACGTATAAAAAAGTGAAAAACTGATGCGTGTTTGTATGGTCAATTACTAAATCAATACTTTCCTTATTTTTTTTATAATAGAACATTGCTTTGAAAATTAGGCTAATTAAATTAGTTTTAAACCGAATAAACGTTATATTATCATACACTTCATAATCTTTCTGAGTACCATCATTTTGACATAGACACGTGATTTTGTAATGATTACTCAAACCTTTTAGCACATTAAATAAGTATCTTTCTGCACCACCAGCTTTTTTATGATATATATCCCTTTGTGTTAACACTAAAATAGTCTTCATTTCTTCCCCTCGCAATATTTAACTTGTTATTTTATATTTTTCTTTACACTTACTATAAGTTGAATATAAAAAAGTCATAAACACGTGAAAAATTATTAAAAATATTAAAATCAAAATTAATACCTCAAATTTTAATTCTCTCACCAATGAAACTTTATTTTTTAAACTTCCAATTAATATGAATAAACACAATGGTTCAATTATTAATTGTTTCTTTTTTATGTAATTTGAGTAATTTACAAATAATATTGTAGCCATTAAAAGGTAAAATAAAATTGGTAATATACTCAAATTAAATGAATATGGAATTTTGAAAAGATAGTAATTTATATATCCCCCCAATGAAATATAACCAATGAAAATTCCAGCCCATGCCACAGTTAGATAAATCCAATAGGGATATGTTTTTTTATTAATCAAAACAAGATTTCCAATCGATACTGTAACAACATAAGTAACTGTTCCCCACGGCCTTGTTAAAACAAGCGAGTTATAAAAGTTCATTCCCTTTAATGCTAATAGATCAATATTTTGAATTACGAAAATCATCATCACAAAAAATAAATAATAAGCTCTTTCTCTAATTTCATTAATGTTTATGTTTGCAAAGCTATTCTTGTTTTCTCCTTTCAAAATCCATTTTATCAAATATGAATACGCTGCCAATACCAGCAAATATCCACCGATATTTGATACAATCCATCTTGTCAAAAGTCCATTTAAAGGAAACAATATTAATATCCCAAACCTACTTGTGTGCAACAAAAAATTAATTAAAGCCCCTTTTATGTAATTTCTCTCAATCAACATAGTTCCTCTTAGAAAAATAACAAAACTGTCCATTAACAAAAGTATACTTATTGCCCATCCATAAGATGGATATAAGATATACAATATAATTCCCAAAATTAATGAAATTATGCTTATTACCTTAAAAGTTGTACAAAAACTGACATTATATTCTATTTTGAGAAACATAACAATGTTGGAAATATAAAAAACAGTACTCAAAAGCGAATTGGCAAATACTACCTCCTTCAAACTTTCCAAATTTGCAACCCCTAACCTATAGAGATAGGTAATGTACAAAAATGGAATGGCAGCAATGAATAAGTCAAGAACAATATATACAATTTCTTTTTTCCGCTCGTTCACTTTATCCCCACCTATAATGTTCAGATACTTGATGCTTTTACGCTTTTATTTTTATCATTTATCATAACTTTATCTGTACATTTTCTAAATAATTTTGATCGCGTAAACAATACATACTTGCAAAACTTATAAGTAGTTTTTATTATTTCAGCGACAGAAACAGAAGATTTGATTTTTCTTTCTACAACTTTTACATTTATTTCCTCAATTTGATATCCTGCATTTAACATCAAATCTGTTAATAGCAAATCAAACAAAAATCCATTCTCATTAACTTTTTCACAGCATTTTCTTAGCACATCTGCTCTAAACAGTTTAAAACCCAATTGTGTGTCACTCACAGGTAATTGTAAAAACAACTGTCTCAAAACAAAAAATATCAGTGAAACAATACTTCTTACAAAACCTCTCTCCTTCCTGCATGTTTTTATAGCCAAGGCAGTTGCAAAAACTGCACCGACCTTTTCATTTTTCTTTAGTAGTTCTAACATAGGAAGAAAATATTTTTTTATATCTACAGGAAGATCTGCATCACAAGTAAGTATGTATTGTCCTTTTGCAAAATATATACCTTTTTTTAAGCTATATCCCTTACCAAATTTTTTGGCATTCTCTAATACAATTGTTCTTTGGTTTTTTGATAAGTTTACTATTTCTAAGGTATTATCAGTACTTTTTTCAACTACTACAATTACTTCATATTCGGGTACAGATTCGTCGAAATATTCGTAAATTTCTTTAAGGGTTTGTTCAATATTTTGTGCTTCATTATAACAGGGAATTATGACACTTATTAGTTCATCTTTTAAAAATTTTTCTGTACTCATATTTTATCCCTCTTAACTAATTTTCTTTTCCTAATTTATTAATACCCATTTTGTAGATTGTCGAAATTTATCATACTGATTTTAATTTTCTTTTGAATTTATAAAAAACAACTTTAATTTTAAAACTTCAAAATAAAACTTGCAATCATTTTCTTTTAAAGCAATAGATTATTTTAAAGATGTTAGAAATACTTACAGTAGAGGTGTAGAGTGTATTATCTTAAAAAAGAACATACAAAATAAAAGTTCCACTCTTACTGCAGAGAAGCTGGAATATGTTGACAACTAATATCATACATGATTGTTGTTATAATCAATTTTTAATTCCCAGTTCCTTTTAAAAAACGTTACATTTAACATTGCAATTTAGACTGCAAAAAAATTAAAACTTAAGTTTTATTCTATAGAGAATGCAAAAAAGAGCTGCACAAAAGAAAGAGGTACAGCTCTTTTTAGTTCATTCTTTAAAACTCAAAATTTAAATTCATCATCCAAGGATGTAATCATCAGATTTTGCTGAACCATTTTGAATATTTGCAGAATGTACATTTAAAACATTATATGGTAGGTAATTTAATACAATAAGATAAGGAATTGCTACAAGGTAAAAAATAAATCCTGCCAAACTTAAAACAGTAAAGAATATATTATATTGATAATTTTGGTTGAACATTGTATCAAAAATATACACCGGTATTTGGAAAACTGCCGATATAAGTGAGTTATAAATTAGCACTGCTAAAACAAATATAACTTTGCCTTTTGTAAGCTTTGCGCTTTCTTTAATACTTGCCACAACTCCTGTATCTCTGTCTATCAAAATCATATTGGCAAACATCAATCTTAACAATATATAAATCCCCAGCAAAATGCCAATAACACCAACTATGAGCAATAATATACGTCCTACAAGGTTTTTCAAAGCTATGCCAAAAACAATACATAAAATACCTATTCCAAAGATAGCACCAAAAATGAGTGCCAGTAAAAATCCAAGTGCAATCATTTTCAAAGCTATCGCAAAATTTTTCTCTTTCATAGTATCAAAGAAAATTTTAAAAGCACTTTTGTTTGCATCTCTATCTCTTGTAATTTCAATAAAGGTTTTCATAAAAGGGTACTGGATAAAAACCAAAATTAAAAATATCCATATGATAAAAATTATTACCATCAAAATTAGGTATAAAACAAATTTGCTACTTAAAAAACGAAAAACTTCAACATCATTTAATAAAGAAATTGTTGACATATCAACGCCCATAATCAATGCAAGTAAAATACCAACTATAAGTAAAATTACAAATGATATGAGAAGAAAAATAAATGATAGAGCTATGATACCAAATACATAGCCATAATACTTTTTAGTAAACAAAAAGGAATCTTTCAAAAAATCTTTAAATAAACTCAAAATTCTCCTCCTTACTGTAAAATAACTTATATATTTAAAATACCACATTTTAATTATTTTGAAAAGAAAAAGCTAAGGCAATGTATATTTAAAAAAAACAAACTTTTTTGAAACTCCAAATGCAACACAAGGTTCTAAAACTGAGCTATCTTTCCCATGAGGAATTGCAATGCCCATACCTATACCTGTCGAAAATTCTTCTTCACGTTTCATAACCGCTTTTTTAAACTTTTCTTTATCTGATATTTTTCCATCATTATAAAGAAGCTTGATGAGCTCTTCGATAACTGCTTTTTTGTTTTTGCCTGCAAATCAAAACTCATTCGTGATGGTGAAAACAAAGCTTTTACATCCATTTTTATTCTCCCAGCCTTTCTAATTTTGTTTTTTCCAAAAACTCTTCAATCTTATTTTTCTCAGGTGGCTTCACACCTTCTTTTGAAACTTTTGCTGCTGCACATGCTAAAGAAAGTTTAAAAATAGATATATCATCCATATTTTGTGAAAGCCCATAAGAAATAGCTGCAACCATTGAATCACCTGCACCTGTTGTGCTTTTTACTTTAGCCTCAGCTGCTTTTGCAAACAATGCCATGTTCTCTGTTACAAAAACTGCACCTTTTGCTCCCATCGAAATCAAAATCTTTTTTATCCCACTTTCTATGAGCTTTCTTGCTGAACTTACAATAGAATTTAAATCATTTTCATCAACATCAAAAAGACACTTAAACTCATGGATATTGGGCTTTATAACATCTGGTTTTCCCATAATCCCCCTTTCAAGTGCTTTTCCGTCAGCATCAAATATAACCTTTGCACCTTTTTGTTTTAGTATTCTTATAAGCTCTACATACACTTCTTCATCTGCACCAGGTGGAAGGCTTCCTGATATAACAAAGATATCACCAGCTTTTGCTATTTTATCTATCTTCTCAAACAAATTACTTATGTCTTTCTTTTTCACTTCAAACCCATTTTGATTGAGGTCGGTATAAATTTTCTGACTCGTTTCAACAATCTTGATGTTTGTTCGTGTAAGTCCATCTACAAAAATGAAATCAAAATCAATTTGCATGTCTTTTAAATATTTCAAAAACCAATCCTTGTTGTCATTTCCTAAAAAACCAAGAGCGATTGACTGCCCGCCCAATGCTTTTACAACCTTTGAGACATTGATGCCTTTCCCACCAGCATCCATCAAGCAACAATAACTTCTGTTTACCTGCCCTTTTTTTAGAGTATCGATGTATATTGTCATGTCTATTGCTGGATTTAGTGTAACTGTATAAATCAATTTGATCCCACCTTGAAATTTAAAGTTTTACGTTATGACCTTCACACCAAGTTTTTCATATTCAGATTTTTGTTCTTCATCCATTTTATCAGTTATAATATAATCAAGCCTTTGTACAGGACATATGAGTGAAAAAGTAACCTGACCAAATTTTGAACTGTCTGCAACCAAAAACACCTCTTTTGCATTTTCTATCATTGCTCTTTTTATAGCAGCTTCAACATGGCTTGGCGTTGTAACTCCAAATTCTATCGACACTCCGTTTGCTGCCACAAAAGCCTTGTCAACCCTAAATTGTCTGAGTATGCTTTGCGTTATGTCTCCAACAAGAGCTTTTGTTTTTGTTCTTATAACTCCTCCTGTTACAATCACTTCAACATTTTCATTGTTCGAAAGTTCGTATGCTATATTTACTGAGTTGGTTATTATAGTTATATTTTTTGCATTTATGTTTCGTGCAATGTATTGGGTTGTTGTTCCAGAATCAAGGATGATGGTGTCACCATCGTGAATAAAGCTTGCTGCAAGCTTCCCTATGTACTCCTTTTCTTTTGCAAACTTGTCTTCTTTCTCTGCAAATGAAGGCTCAAAAGAGGTTAGAAAATTGTTAACAGCCCCTCCATGAGTCCTCTTTATTACACCCAGAGTTTCAAGTTCAGCCAAATCTCTTCTTATAGTAGACTCTGATACACCAAACAACTTTGCAAGCTCTGAAACCTTAACGCTCTGCCCACTTTTTATCATCTGCGCTATTTTGCTTTTTCTTTCCTCTGCAAACATTTTATTCACCTTTCGTTTGTGCTCATTTTGATGAATGAATTTAATCATTTATGCTCATTTGCGATTAATTTCATTATAAAACATGAAAACTACCCTGTCAAGCACCTTTTACAAAAAATATATGCCTTCTTGTTTAAATTTGTTTGATTTGCACATACATGATAAGATGATATTGTGAAAAGTGAAGAAGAATATTGACTGCTAAAAGACAAAGGAGTATAGTGATATTTAAAAGATTGAGACTATGAGCATGAGGTGATTTAAAAGTGAAAGTTGTTGCATTCAATGGGAGCCCGCGAAAAGAAGGAAATACATATCATGCTATTAAAATAGTAGCAAATGAGTTAGAGAAAGAAGGAATAGAGGTTGAAATTGTTCATGTTGGTGATAAATTGATTCAGGGTTGTCTTGCCTGCGGTATGTGTGCAAAAAACAAAAACGAAAAATGCGTAATTGATGATGAGGTAAACGAGTGGATTGGGCTTATGAAAAACGCAGATGGAATAATCTTGGGTTCTCCTGTTCACTACTCTTCAATTTCAGCTACACTGAAAGCATTTTTGGACAGAGCCTTTTATGTCTCTGGTGCAAATGGAAATTTGTTGCGCCACAAAGTAGGTGCAGCTCTGGTTGCAGTAAGACGTTCTGGTGGAACACAAGCTTTTTTGCAGCTTATGCAATACCTAAACTATGCAGAGATGCTGATTGCATCATCAAACTACTGGAACATTATTCACGGCACTCTGCCAGGTGAAGTTTTGCAAGATGAAGAAGGTGTTCAGATTATGAGAGTGCTTGGCAAAAACATGGCATGGCTTTTGAAACTTATTGAAAATGGAAAAGGAAAAATAGTGGCACCTGAAAAAGAAGAAAAGGTAAGAACTAATTTCATAAGATAAAAAAATCAGGGCTGTGGCAAAAACCTCAGCCCTTTGTATTAATATTATTATTCGGATAATTTCAAAGCCTTGTTATCTTCCCACCATCAACCTTGACAATCTTATCATCTACTGAAATCCAAACGTCGATTGCAGATGGGTTGAAAACAAAGTCACCCTTTGCAGAAAATTTAAGATTACGAAAAGCATTTATGTAGTCAACAATTTCGATATTAGTTGCATACCAGATATCTGGATGGTTCCCAACCATTTTGCAAAACTCTTCAATTAAATCCCAGTTGTTGTCATTGTCAAACTCATAGCTGTGTCCCCAGACATAAAAAAGATACAGATATTGCTTCTTATAAAAGTTTAAAAACTGCTCTGCAAGTTTTAAAAGATTATGATTATGGTGACAGGTTGCCTTCCACTCATAAAAATCAACTGGAATTGAAAAATCATTACTATTTCCAACAATCCTTGCATATTCAATTCCACAGTAAGGAAGAAAGCTTTTTATATCAGGGGAATACGACCCATTTGGGTAAGCAAGTCCTCTCACTGGATAGCCCACAATGTCTTCTAATATCTTTCTGTCTTCTATTATTTGCTGTACTACTTGATCATGAGGACACCTTGCAATTGTTGGATGGTTAAATGTATGAGCTGCAACCTCATGTCCTTGATAGAGGTTTGCAATTTCCTCGGCTGCGATTCTATCATCTTTACCCAAAAGTCCTGCATTGATGTTAAAAGTTGCCTTAATACCATACTTATTGAATATTTCTACAAGTTTTCTGTCCTGTTTTTTCCCGTCATCATAGCTCATTGTCAGAGCTTTAAATCTACCGCCGGGAAAACAAAAATATATTTTTTTCATTTTTATCTCCTTTCCATGCACAAAAATTTATAAAGTTTATATTTTAATTTTACTCCATTATATACGCATGGAAAGGTTAATTTTCTATTTTGAAATAAAAAATTTTTATATCAAGTGGATTTAAATTAACAATCAGATTCGGATAAGAGTAATGATAATCAACCTCTCCTTTCAAACTGAACAGACAATCAATATTTTCTGCTCGCTGGGCATTAAAAATACCTGATTTAAAAAGATTCAATTTAGCAGTTTTCTTTCTTAAATTGTCGGAATTTGCAACTATAACAAAATACTCATTTTCAGATTCTGAAATAAGTTTGTAGCCAAATGACAGTATCATTTTTCCATTATATGGTATTTTGAAAAAGTTCTCTTTTGATATAAACTGTGAAAACCTCTTTTTCAAATCTGCTGCAGTTTGAATTAAGTTTATCATCTCATCAGCACCCTGGTTTGTCCAGTGAAGAGCGTACTTATCAAAAAAGGCAAGTTTCCCATAAAGAGGGTCTGATTTTGGAAGTAAAAACCTGCCATCTGGTTGTGGGTCAAGTCCCAAGTTCATAGGTTGAAGTTCATAAACTTCCTGCCCGCACGTGACAAAAGGCACGCTGTTGGGTAAAAAGAAATTCAATACTGTGGCAAAACGAGAAAAATCCCTGCCTCCAAGCCTTGAAGCTGCACGCGGACTGTCTGGAATCTCACATGCTGCAAAAACAGGAACTTCAAGCTGAACAAGTATGTCTAAAATCTTCTTCATAGTCCCTTGATAGTATCGTGGTTCTCTTGCCCAAAGGTCACCAATAATCATGTCATAGCCTGACTTTTTAGCTTTTTTATGTGCATCCATTGAAAGTTCTTCTGCAATAAAACAAAATTGTGGATCTTCTTTTCTGGCATTTGAAATTATCATATCCTCCAGTTCTTTGGGAAGAGCATGCCCCATATCAATCCTTGCACCATCTATTCCAAAGTTTTTCTGATAGTGAACAATGATATTTGAAATCTTTTCCCAGAGTTCACTGTTTGGTTTTCTTCCTTTGAATATATTGCCTCTTATAATATCAAACAAAATATATGGTGGTTGATCGCTGTCGATATACTTTGCAGATTGAACAGGATGGTCAAGATAAAGTCTCAAATATGTTACATCTGTCCATGGAGGTTGCGGGTCGTTCAGACAGTCTGAAAAAGCCGGGGCAGTGGTAAGACCTATCTCTTTTTCTATCAGTTCAAAAAAGTCAAGGTTCTTGTCTTTTTCACACCTTTCTTTTATACTCTGCCACTTTTCAGGTGCGTATTTTTCAGGTGATTGAACAAACTTTCTTATGTGCTTTAGCACAGCCGGGTCTTTGTATATAAGCTCAATGTTTTCTTCATTTGCTTTTGTAAACTCTTTTATCAAAGTTAATTTTGGTGGTCCGTAATCTTCTAAATCATCTATTTTAATCCAATAAAACCAGTCCGGGTGTTCCAGAATAAAATCTGAATCTCTGGCAGATGTTCTTGGAATAATATCAATTATAAATCTTATTCCAAGAATATGGCATGCCTCAATCAAAGCCTTGAACTGTTCATCTATCGAAAGCTGGTCTGCCATAGGATCATAAAGAACAGGGTCAAGTTCAAAAAAGTTTTTGACTGCATACGGTGAACCCATCTCACCTTTTTTATACTTTGTGCTGTTTTTTGTAATTGGAAGGGTATAGATAGCATCAAAACCCATCTTTTTTATAAGCGGCAAAAGTGCAATTGTTTTTATAAACGTCCCTGTATCCTTCAGTCCAAAAGCATTTTCAAGTTCAAGTTTTCTATCACAGTCATGGTCCCATGCAGAAAATGTTCTTATTTGCATACCATATACGCTGCTCTTTTCAATCCAGTTACTATATGGTTTTTTAGATACGCTTCTGTCTTGAGATAATATCTTTGAAAGCGACTGAAGATAGTCAACTCCTTCCTTTTGATAAGGCAAAATTGCTTTTTCTACAGCCCTTGCAACAAACTTATAAGGGTTTACTGATATTGTGCCATCATTGTTTTCTTTTTTCTCAAGCCCATCATAGCCAAAACTGTCCCACAACTTTGGTATTCTGAAATCGTTTTTTCCATCCCACTCTTTTGCTTTATTATTCAGAATCTCAACAAGCTCTTTTAATGCTGACATCTTTCTTATTTCTCCCCTTTTTCAGTTTGCTTCTAATTAATTTATACCCATAGCTTATTTTGAGCAAACGTTTGCAATTTATATGAAATTATTTTAGCATACAAAATTTAAAATTTGTAGTGGCTTTTTCTGAAAAGCAAAGCGGCTCTGGCACATATTATAAAATCTTCCTTCCCAGAGCCGCACTTTTCATGGATCGGGTATTTAAAATCTTAAAGCTTAAGATACAGCATTTTGCTGTTGTGAATCCTGAGAAATCTCTTCAGTTTTCTCCTTCTTATCACTTTCCTTTGCAAGAAGTATTGAATTTAGTATCTCCTGCTTTATCTTTTTGACATTCTCATCCTCTGTCTCTTTTCCTTTGAACTCAACACCAAGTTCTTTTGTCAAAAGCAAAGTTAATAGCATTTCAAACGCATTGAAAGATGCAGAAGAAGCCTTCTCGCCCATTGCAACAACAGTTTCTGGAACAATATCTATGCCTGTCTTTTCTAAAGCCTGCGTAAATTTGCCCATGACATCCTGCAGAACTTGATATTGAGGTCCGCCGTATGCTTTTACCTGCTCTTCTATGGCAATTGCCCGTCCAATACCAATTCGTGCTTCTTTCTCTGCTTCTGCCTCTGCCAAAGCTTTTATCTTCTGAGCTTCTTGAATAGAACGCTGATACTCTGCTTTACCCTGGTTTGTCTGAATCTGAATGTTTATCTCAGACTCTGTAAGAAGTTTTTGTTGAGCAGCCCTTGCCTCAGCCTCTCTGAGCTCTCTTTCCTTTTCTGCCGCTTTTTGCTGGCGTGAGTATGTCTCTATCTGCTCAAGGGCAATTTGTCTGTCTCGAAGCTGTTCTAAAATTGCATCTATCTTGTTATCGTTTGGAGATGACATAGGTGTTCCAATCAAAACCTCTTCAAGCTCTAAATTATAATGCGCAAACCTTTCTTTCATCTCTTCTGATGCTATCTTTTGAATCTCATCTCTCTGCTGAATTAGCTCAATAAGCGTCTTCCTTTGCCCTATGTTTTTAAAGTATGCAGATACCATCGGATCAAGAGTCTGTTCAACCAGCATTTTCAAATCTCCAAACCTCTGCACAACAAGCGGAGCTTTTCTGTAATCTATGTGAAGAACAACTGCCAGCGGCAGCGATGGTTCAAATGCATCTTTGGTGATAAGACTTACCTCTTTAAGATTCTCATCATAGCGGTGAGTGCCTGTCTGGTTACTTATCCATTTTAGTATGATATTTGTTGTTGGCACTTTTACAATCTTTCCAGCATATGTGTTAAACGCATATTTGCCAGGCATCAGAGGATCTTTCCACACACCTCTAAATCCCCTTTCAACAAGCTCACCATGTTTGTAGTCCTCACCTGATGTATCCTGCCCTTTTGGTCCTACATACGATACAACAACTCCGACATATCCAACTTCAATGACCGTTTTGTCTATAAGCTCTACAGTTGCAAACAACCGGTTTATAAAATATGTTCCCTCAACAAGAACTTGAAGCTGCCTTCCACGGAACCCTCCTGCTTTCAAAAACTTTTCTGGGTCCTGGAAGTTATTATGGTATGTCTCAGGATTGGATGGGTCATCCCCAACAGTTGGTGCAACTATGTCTCCACTTGGAAGTGATGGTCCATCATGAACTGTTACAATACCAACCTTATCTTCTGTTATCACAATTGGTCTGAAAGCATTTCGCGACTTTAAAGTCTGGACCATCTTTTCTATCATCTCTTTTTCTTCTTTGTTACCCATTGGAAGATAGTAAATCTTATCTTCTGTGATAACTATAAACTGCGCAAGGTTAAATGCATATGTTCCTTCACGAAGGATCGCCCGCTGCGGACCTCTTTGCCCGCCATTTTCCAAAAAAGCCCTGACATCTTGGAAATTATTACATTCCGGAATCACTTTGCCAAGCGTCTGGGTAGGTTCAAGGGGTTTACCATCCCTTGCAAAAACATAACCAATTTGCCCCTGTGGAATTGTAACAAGTGGAACAATGTGGACTTTGTACATAAGCGGAGTTCTAAAATGAATACCACCTCTTAAAACCTCTGGCTGAAACCCTGCCTCACCCCTCAAGGCTATAATCTGCTCATTCAGCGAACCTTTGAAAGACCACCACTTTTCAACAATACCCACTTTGTCGTTTGGAATAACTCTGAGCCCTATAAGTTTTAATAAAAGATAAACCAAAATAAGTAAAATACCCAGCATGAATAACAATTCTATCATTTTGCCCGTTTCACCTCTCTTTTTTACTTTTACTTTCTTTCATTTTTCGACAAAATTCGACTTTTTGTGTTATCTACAAATTTTGCTGTATTAATTACCATTTAATAATATCATATTGCCATTACTTTTACAATATTGCTATTAAAAGTGATACGCTTTTTATATTTAACAACGCTAATGCTTATTAAAATGTTATTTAAAAAATTAAAACACAAAAGAGTTAGACATTATAAGAGCAGGAAAGAAAGATGTAACACAGCTTTAGAGTTAACATCTGCTCCACTTTTTTATATTCGTTCAAGAAGCATCTTTCCCACCATTTCTCTTAATTCGGGCAAATCATCTATGTATTCTACATAAATATCTCCATTTTCTTCATTTACAATAACAAAATTTTCTTCGAGGCCACAGTGAGCAAAAAAATTACGTTGTATTCTATCTCTATTTTTTCTATTAAGAAGGTTCCTAAAATTGCTCCTCAAGATATCTGCGGCTATTCTTCTGTCTGGAGGACTAAGTTTATCTAGTTCAACAGATAGAATATCAATGTTATTAGTAAGACCAAATTTATTATATATATTCTTCATTATATTCTTTATATCATCTTTTTTAACACCTTTTTGTTTTTTATATTTTAAAATGTTTGCATGATTTATCACATCAATTATCCCTAAATAAAATCCAAGAGTATTTATTATTTTAATCCGAGGTTGTTGAATAAAAGAAATAACCATATAAAGTAAACATAGTAACAAATGAAAAAAAGCCCCTTGTGTTATAATTTAATTTAATAGAAAACAACCACAAAACACAAGGGGGGAAAAATATACTCATGAATATTAAAGCACAAAATAAGAAATTTTTAAAGCTACTTTTTGTAGTGAAAAAGGTTGCTGAAGCTCTGACAAGGGGAATAAAGCACAATAGAAGAGGACGCCCAAGGAAATTTAATTTGTTTCAAATAATAGCTTGTCTGGTTTACAAAGTTAAGAAGGGGATAAAGAGTTTTAGAGAATTAGAATATCGAATAAATCAAGACACAGAGTTTAAGCAAGTAGTAGGTATAGAAGAAAGTCCGGACTATTCATATTTTGCAAAGTTGTCAAGGAAAATAGAAGAAGAATACATGCAAGATATAAGAGAGATACTAATAGCTGAAATAGAACCTGATATTGGTATAGCGATAGTAGATTCTACACCTTTGAGAAGTGCCAAAAATGATTCAGAAGCAAAAATAGGTATACATATTACAATAGGATTTTACAGGGGATACAAATTACATCTTTTGTGTACAGGTAAAGAAGAAGTAATACCACTTTTCTGGATTTTAACAGGGGCAAATGAACATGACTCAAGACAAGAAGAGCTTTTGGCAAGAAGCATGGGGCTTTGGCTGTGAGATTGTATTAGCAGATGCGGGATACGATTGTAGTAGATGGTTTAATATAGCAAATGAGCTTAAAGTTAAATTTGTTGCTGGGATAAATAGAAGAAACATGAAAGATAAAAACAATGTTAAGAATGTTTTTAGAAGAAATAACATAAGATTTTTAGAAACTGAAGAGGGCAAAAAGCTATACAAGCATAGAACAAAGATTGAAAGACTATTTAGTAAATTAAAAGGTGAATATAATCTTGAGAATGTAAGGCTCAGAGGATTTAAGAATTATAAAAGGTATATTGATTGGATACTAATTACTTTTCTGTTTGAGCAACTTCTCAGAAAAGTAGAAGGTAAGAAGTTTTCTTTCGCATATGAATGGAATCAATAACTTTTGTTTATTTTATGTATTGTTGGTAATAATTTTTATTCAACAACCTAAATTACAAATTGAAAAGTATTGAAGAATACTTGCTTGCTAATCACTTTTATGAAAAATATATCAAGACTCGTTGTTGGTTTAGGTTCTGAACATGTATTCGAAACATCCTTAACTCTTGATTATATTTGGGGAATTCCTTATATACCATCTTCCGCTGTTAAAGGTGGATGTAAGGCTGCTGCATTTTGGGAAATAGTTTTGTCAAGATTAAATGAAAAAAAATCTCAAAATGAAATTTCTCAGGATAAAATTAATGAAGTAGCAAAAGATGTTTACCAAGAATTATATGATGAAGAAAATTTGTTATATTTTGTTGATAATGATAAAAGAATTTTACTAAATAAACTTATATTTGGAGCAAAGAATTTTGAAGGGTTATTTACCTTTTTAGATGCATATCCTCAAAATCTATCGGAATCAACCTCTATATTTGAATTAGATATAATAAATTCCCATTACCCTGATTATTACAGCGATCCTATAAACAATCCAGCTGGGGACTGGTACAACCCACAACCTGTTAACTTCTTAGCAGTCAAACCAGGAATTGAATTTAAATTCATTGTGTTTTATGACAAACACCGGGCCGAGAAGTTAGTAAAATTTTTTGAAACAAAAAGCATATGTTTTGAGCTAATCCAATTACTAGAAAAAGATAATTTTAAAATCTTTAAAAACATAATAAAAACCGCTTTAAACTTTTATGGCATAGGTGCAAAAACACGATTAGTTTATGGTTTATTTGAAGAAGTTCGTAGAGATAACTAAAAAAAAGAAGAATTTGAAGGATACTATGCTATTTTTGTAAGAATGTACAAAAATTGCTGAAGAAGATAATAAACATTATAAAGGACTTTGGAATATTAAAATACAGACTACATAGGTGAAACAAATAAGTGATTTTCCACTATGACTTTTGGCTAAAAGTTAAATAGCCTGCAATCCTTTCTTCCCAAAGAATTGCAGGCTATTTTTATTTCAATCATCTGCAAAAGTCAGTAATATTTTTAATTACAATCACATTAACCTACTTAATTGTTGCAAAAAATTTTTGAATTATATAGTAGCTCTTTTTAAGTCGCCAGGAAAAATTGACATCCTCCCATTTACTTAGCGGAAAACTTATAAGCTTTTCATTTTGTTTTAGTAACACATCTTCAATTTTCCCATTTTGAAGTAGTATAAAATAGAATACAAAACTATCTGTTTTTGATGTTTTTAGCACATCCCTTCCTGGCTGATAAATTGTTCTGCTATCATCCAAAACAGTCCTGCTTGAAGGATCAGAGACATTCAAAAGTCCCCATGGTATACGAACAAAAACAGTGTTTTTATCTATATACCATGTACTTTTAGAATCGTCGAATTTACCTTTTGGAAGTATACTAAAGTTATGATATATTGCAGGTATTCTTTTACCATCCTGTGTAACTCTTTCTTTGTTTATTTTAAAAACGATATCTTCAAATTTTCCTGAATAAGATTTTACTGATGAATACCTTGATTTCGCCCAATTGTAATTTGGTATTACCTGAAGTTTTGTTTCATTTGAGGATATCTTCAATAAAAATTCTATACCCGTTGGAAGATTTATTTTTCTATCACTTCGGACAACAAACTCTCCTCTTTGCCTGTCATATGTGTCAATACCAACCAAAAGACTTGTATCGCTCGAAAATTCATTACTTAAATTAATTCTTAAGTACAAATACTCTGGATTGGATGATATCTCTATATTTTTTACCCTTTTGCTGTCTGAAACTTTCACTTTTTCATCCGGAGGCAGAGCTTCATTTGCTAAAATCCCATAATTTTGTTCCGGGTCAAGCTTGTTGTGCCACAGAACATGTCTGTCGTATGGAATCATAAAAGGTTCTGTTATCCATGTCTTTTTTGCCCACTCATCCATCCACTCGAAAATTATACCACCCATATAACCTTCTTTTTTGATTGCCTTCATCATCCTTACAATTCCTTCCCCCTGGGTCTTTTCGTCAATTCCTCCGTGATGGTATCCGTCTGGATTTTTATGAGCTACCCCAACAGAGGTTGAAAGCCCAAACTCTGCTACAAGTATAGGAAACTTTTTATGAGCTGTTCTAAGTTCCCTTAAATATCCACCATACAAAAATTGCCCTTTTTCATCTCTATATGACTTGTACTTTTCTTCATTATTCATAAAATCAGGGTAGTTAGGATATATGTGATATGCTATAAACAACCCCGCTTTATTTTTCTCACCAATGTCAAAATCGTCAATTTGAATCTGTGCTTTGTCGTTGTATTCTAAATCCTTCCTACCTTGAGCGTTGAACTCAGACGGATGGTTAATCGGGTCAAGAGTCGGCCAAGAAACTATACCAACAGGGTGTTGCATTGAATACTTTCTGGTTTCATACTCAAATGCATAATCGCAACACACACCAAGCCAAACTTCCGATGGACTCCCCTTAACCTTTACATATCTGCCACTATATTCGTTAATATTATTTTTTCTGTCGGTTTCAATAACTTCATCAGGTTCAAGTTCTCTTCCAAGAAGTATTGCAATTGTATACATTGAAACATCAAAATTATATTTACCATATGCCCTACCTGTTCTTTTTGGAATATCAGCATTGCCATGCAGTGCATCAATAACATGTTCTATCTCTTTTTTAAATTCTTCAGTATATGATTTGTTGAAATAATTTTTATCAGGCACATTTTCGTCAGGCCATATTTCTTGCAGAAGATACACCTTTTTGGAACTTTTGAGATTAAAAACTTTCAAAGCTTGATAAAACTCCGGCGGTGCAAGTGTGTAAAGCCTTACTGTGTTTGCATTCATATCTGTTATCATCTTGAACCACTGGTAATATATGTTCGGGTCATCTGGCATCTGTGTAAAATACTTACCAGGAAGTGCCAAACCCAAATTTACTCCTTTTATAAAGAATTTCTCCCATTTGTTTTCATCGTATATAACTAATTCCTTGTTCTTTATACTTGACTTTAAAGCAAGACCATCTTCATTAGCAAGTTTTTCTACCAAATCTTTCTGAATATTTTCTTTCTTGCTTGCCTCAGCTATAATTTTTTTCATTACAGGTACATATACCTTCCAGTAAAATGCGTCCTGAAAACCACTCTTTTCAAACGTAAATATTTGATGAAGTTTGTCTGCTATGTTGTAAAAATATACACCATTTTTTACTTTAAAATCAGCAAAATCCCCTGCAAAATAATATGAAGTATACTCCTTTGATTCATTTTTCAAAATTGCAGGAAATATCATGGGTATATTTAAATTCTTCAGTCGCTGCTTGCCTTGCTGTGTGAGATTCAACTTAAAGTCTGCAATCTTCTGAGCACCATTTGGTTTTACAATCTCAAACCAGTAATAAAAGGCAACATTGTTGCTTGCATTGTAATAATCTCTGTAATTCTTATAAAACTCTATTGTAATAGGTCTTTTTGAAAAATCCTTCCCTTTTTCTAAAACCACAATATCTCCTGACTCAGACAAAATAATAATGCCTGGTCCCTTGAAATTCCATTTTGTTTTGTATCTATTCTCAAAAAGTTCAACAATAAAATCTGGTACTTCAATCCCCTTGCTCAAATCCAAGTAATATCTTCCATACCAACCAGTCTACTCTACCCCAAAAATATCCTGAAGTCTTTCAGACACAGCCTTTTCAGTAGGATACTGGAATATATTAAATTCCCCTACCAGGATATTATTTTTAAGACTTGCATTGATATATAAAAGGTCGTTTTTAGTTATTCCACCATATATAAGTTCAGATTTTGTGTCAAGTTTTGAATTTTTATTTAAATCGTCTTTGTACACACCATAGGCATCTGTAAGATAAATTATATCTGGATAATATTTTTGCTGTATATCCTTAAAACCAATATCTCTTATTCTGTAATTTTTTGAATCGGGATGAAATCCGAAATAGTCTTTTTTTAGATTATATGGATTTTGATTTTTATCTTTTATTTTTTCAAAATTGAAAATCCAGAATAGCCCACCGTGTTCTCTAAAATCATTCTGGGGTACTGTTTTATCAACAATCCACATATTTAGCAAAATTGCAGGTTTTAAAAACCATACAATTACAGGAACAACAAGCAAAACTGCAATTATAATGAAAGCTGCAGTTACAACAACTCTCGACTTTATTCTTATTCTTCTCATCACCTTTAACCTCTCTAACAAAAAATTTTTGGGATATGATATATTTACCCAACTTAATACTTCTTCTAAATACTATCTTTAATTTCATCCATTGTAATGATAGCCCTGCACCAATATTTTTCATCGATAGTAATCTGAAGTAAACTACCAACCTGTTATTGTCAATACCTTTTCCCCACTTTTGATAATATTTTTTCCCCACCTGTTTTCAAAAAAATTTAATTATCATTATCTAACTGATTTGACTCATTCTTGGAATCATCTGTTAAAGCTTTTATAGCACCCTCTCTTTGCTTCATCCTATAACTTTCACCTTTGATAACTACAAAATGACAGTGATGTACAAATCTATCTAAAATCGCTGTCGCTAAAACTGGATCATAAAATATCCTCGGCCACTCTTCAAATACCTTGTTTGTAGTTATTATTTATCGATCCTCTCTCATACCTCTTCGATATTATCTCATAAAAATCATCTACACTGCTTTGATTAAATTTCCGCAAACCCAGTTCGTCTATTATCAAAAGGTCCACATTAACATAGTTTTTTAACTTTTGTTGATACGAATTATCAGCCCTTGAAATATACATCTCTTCTAACATCTCGTTTGCTGTGGTAAACAAAACTCTATATCCAAGTGCTACAGCTTTAAGTCCTATTGCTATTGCAAGATGTGTTTTCCCTGTCCCTGGCGGTCCTATGAAAGCCACATTCTCTTTCTTGTGGACAAATTCACAGGTCGCCAAATTGTATATAAACCTCTTATTTATCGAAGGCTGATAACTGAAATTGTATTCCTCTAATGTCTTGTGCCATGGAAACCTCGCTTTGCTTATCCTCTTTTGATTACTGTTTATTCTCCTGTTACTCACTTCATCATTTATCAATATCTCAAAAAACTCTTGATACGAAAAATTATTCTTGATAGCTTCCTCTACTCTTAAATCAAAACTTTTTATTATCCCAGATAATTTCGGGAGTTAAAATAAAATTGTGTCCACTGTATAATTAGTATTGAAATAATCATCAAAGGGGGCTACTTAAGAATGAATAAAAACGAAATTATTGAGACTGCTAAAAACATGGCAAAAGAAGCAAGTATTAAATATGTATTGCTTCCTGTGATGATCCTAACCGCCCAGCTCTAAAACAACTAAAAGTAAAACTTGCTCGATTGCTTTATGTTATCGGAAAGAGCAGTATACCTTGCTAAAAATGACAATGACAAAGGCAATGGTTTTTATTGAAACAAAACTTGCAACACCTGCCTCAAGTCTTGAAATCTCTGTCCCTCGCACACGCTACTTCCAATTTCCGACCTTCTATCCTCTTCTTCCCGCTACAAAAGAGTTGATAGTTTTCCTACTTACCTGCTTATGTCGCAAGTATGCCAATGGTTATTCTTGAGCGTTCCCTTGTTCAAACTTTGAAAGCTTTGAATCTTCTATATTCCGAAAATGAAATAGCAAAAATCAAAGAAGACCTTAAAAATGAGCTTGAGTTTCCCAAACAAAGAGAACTTACCTGCAAGTGCTTTTGCTCTTATCATCGATAGTTATTCAAAAGTAAAGTTAAGGATCATTCTAAGGTTAAACAAGCTACTTGTTATGTTGTCCTCGGTATCGACCTAGAAGGTAAAAAAGACATTTTCGGTATTCTGCCCTTTCTTCGGCAAAGAAAATAAGGCTTACCTGGATGAAAGTTTTTGACGATTTAATTACAACAGGTCTTAAAGAAGTTTTAATTGTCATAAGCGATGACTTTCCTGGTATTATAGATGCTGTCAAACTTGCTTATCCTCTTGCTGACCTTTAGCTTGCTTTTGTCCACCTCCAACAAAATAGCAGAAAACATATGACAAAAGATAAAGCTTTCCGCTTTTAACAAGAGTTAAGAACAAACTTAGAATTTCTTCCTCCGATTTTTTGATTGAGCTGTACTGAAATTTAAAGAACTTTGAGATGGATACCTTCCAAAATATCCTCGATTTTATTGCTGCAATATCAGAAAAAGCAGAGTTTTATTCTGTCCATATGAAATACCCTGAGGAATTAAGAAATCTCTTTCTACAAACACCGCTTTATGTGTAAATAGCATGATTGAGAAGGCAAGAAGTAAATTCAGGTGGATACTTTAAGCTGCCTGTGTCTTAGAAATTAATATTTACTTACAGCGAGAGAACTTACGCCGTACAAAATGGAAAAATGGAGTTCCCAGTATTAGAAAATGCATTAACAACATAACCCAACTTTACAATTTACGTTATAAATTGGAGACACAAAATTCTTGACAAGTCTCTCATAGTTCAGATAAAACTCATCCGGAATAACAGCATCAATCATTAAAATCTTGTGTTTACATCCCTCTCTCAATGTATCTTTGATTTTCTCAAAATATCTCTCGATTTCTTTAAATTTCGCTATCGAAACAAATAATATCATTCTTGATATTGCTATTATTGCTTTATTCTACCATGCGAAGATTAAACTCAACCTACTTTTTGTATTAATTTAGATATTTTACCATATTACGGCGGGTTTTTACCCACAATAACCATGGCGTTTACCCTCTCATGTCTCTCAGGGTCTTTGCTTATTTGCCCTCAATTCCTTCGTCCCATCTACCATGGCGTGGAAGTCGGTTATGCTCGTATGCAGGGTCTTCGCCCTTATGGGGGATGTACTCCGACCACCCGCTCTCATTTTTCAATCTACCTATAAAAAATCATTTAATTCCTTTTTCCTTCACTTCTTACCCTCAACACATTCTCTATGATTTGAACTCCTACCAAAAGGGGCGCTTTGCTTCTTGACATGACTTTATTCCATTCGCAAAGCTAAGAAACTTTTACCCCTTCAGATGTGAATCACTCAAACTATTGCTCCTACTTTAAACTAAGATTTCTCAAGTTATCTTTTTATTCTTTTACGCTGTTCTTGCTAATGTCTCTCTCTTTATATCGCTCAACATCTTATTACCATCATACCTTATCCCTTTTTTCAAAATCGCATAAAATATCCTTATCAACTTACAGCAAAGCGCTATCAGTGATTGCTTCTTCTTCAATGGATTGTTCTGCCGCGTTGTGTAATACATGTGCAGCTGTTTAAATTCTTCATTCTTTGCTACTATTGTAATCATGGCCCTGAACAAACTACTTCGAAGCCGCCCTCGCCCTCTTTTGCTTATACATGTCTGCCCCTTGTACTTGCCAGAACTATTCTCAATTATATTAAGACCAGCTAATTTCTGGATCTGTCTCGCATCCTCATACCTCCTTATATCTCCAACCTCAGAAATAAACCCAACTGCTGTTTTTACACCAACACCTTTTATTTCAAGCAGCCTATCACCATTCGGCACATCTTTCAAAAGCTCTGCCATCTCACCTTCTATCTCTTCTACCTGCTTCTTTAAAAGCTCATATTCTTCAAGCAAATATTTTATCTCTTGTCTTGCCAGCTTTCTACCTTCTTTTTTACCTATACTCCTTTTAGCAGTCTCTACTAAATCCATCGCCCTCCTGCGACTAATCGCACGTTTATCTACTTTGTCACGCCAGTACTCTATAATCCCTTCTACTTCCTTTTCTATTACATCACTTGGCAATGGCATCTCTTTTAGGGTCAATAGCGCTACCTTGCCTTCCCAATCAGAAAATACCTCTAAAAACTCTGGAAAATAGATATCCAGCCAGTTGATTATTTGATTTTTTAAAACGTTCAGCTGTTTTTGTAGCCTTTCATATATGTTCATCGCTACTCTCATCTCAGCATATATACCCTCGGGTATATTTGGTTCTGTGTATCTTCCATCCTTCACAAGCATCGCTATCGTCTTCGGATCCTTTATATCGCTCTTTGTTTGCGTATTATCATCAAGCTCCTTGCTCCTCTTCACGTGAAAAGGATTCACTAAAACCACTTTTATGCCATTCTCTCTTAAGTACTGCTCAAAGCACAGCCAGTAATGCCCTGTAGGTTCTATCCCAACTATCATGTTGTCTTTGCCATTGGCTTTCATTATCTTATTTGCCCAATCCAAAAATTTTTCCATACCTTCTTTTCTATTCTCAAACTCTATTCTCTTGCCAAGCTCCACTCCTCTAAAATCAAATGCTCTTCCAACATGCCTTTCCTTCGCTATGTCTACTCCTACAACTAAAGTTTTTTCTGTTACTTGTAATATCTTTTCATTTTGTGTATACTTCAAGGTAGGTACCTCCTTTGTTGTGTTTTGTCGTAAGTTGTACAACTTACATTCTGTATTTTACCAGGAGGTACCTTATCTTTTCAAATCTCATTTTTCGTCATTTTCACTCATTTTCGTTCATTACAGGAATGCTCATAGTTCAGATAAAACCCCCTCCCCAGTGCCTTGAGCTGGCTTGAATGAGCCTGTTTACATCCCTCATAGTTCAGATAAAACGAATTGTGTTATACTTTTACTACCGCTATCACTCTCGTTTACATCCCTCATAGTTCAGATAAAACAATAGCAAAAGGTGTTTATGAAGGTTGGGTTGGAAAAGTTTACATCCCTCATAGTTCAGATAAAACTTTGACCAGATAGAAGAACTCTATAAAAATGCAAAGAGTTTACATCCCTCATAGTTCAGATAAAACTCTTCAAAATACTTTATACAATTATGACCCTTTACAATGTTTACATCCCTCATAGTTCAGATAAAACTTTTTATTTTTAATTACACACACAACTATTAATTGTGGTTTACATCCCTCATAGTTCAGATAAAACACATTGAGCTTGAGACTCTTGTTGATGAGATATTGAGGTTTACATCCCTCATAGTTCAGATAAAACGATAAACACCACAAGCTATTTGTTTTACATTAGAAACGTTTACATCCCTCATAGTTCAGATAAAACTTATCACCAAATTCAGAAAGTAATAATTCATAGGGAGTTAAAATAAAATTGTGTCCACTGTATAATTAGTATTGAAATAATCATCAAAGGGGGTCACTGAGAATGAATAAAAACGAAATTTACGAAACTGCTAAAAACATGGCTGTAGAGCAAGTATTAAATATGTATTGCTCCAAAGATGATCCTAATCGCCCAGCTCTAAAGCAACTCTTAGAAAACTTGCTCGATTGCTTTATGTTATCGGAAAGAGCAGTATACCTTGCTAAAAACGACAATGACAAAGGTAATGGTTTTTACGATAGAAAACTTGCAACACCTGTTGGCAGTCTTGAAATCTCTGTCCCTCGCACGCGTACTGGTAATTTCCGACCTTCTATCCTCCCTGACCGCTACAAAAGAGTTGATAGTTCGTACACCGACCTTCTTATGTCTTTAGTTGTCAATGGTTATTCCGAAAGTTCCCTTGTTCAAACTTTGAAAGCTTTGAATCTTCCATATTCCGAAAATGAAATACTAAAAATCAAAGAAGACCTTAAAAATGAACTTCAGTTATTCAAACAAAGAGAACTACCAACAAGTACTTTTGCTCTTATCATCGATGGTTATCATTGTGAAGTTAAGGATAATTCTAAGGTTAAACAAGCTACTTGTTATGTTGTCCTCGGCATCGACTTAGAAGGTAAAAAAGATATTTTTGGTATCTACACTTTCTTTGGCAAAGAAAATAAGGCTGATTGGATGAAAGTTTTTGACGATTTAATTACAAGAGGTCTTAAAGAAGTTTTAATTGTCATAAGTGATGACTTTCCTGGTATTATAGATGCTGTCAAACTTGCTTATCCTCTTGCTGACCATCAACTGTGTTTTGTCCATCTCCAACGTAATGTCAGAAAACATATGACAAAAGAAGATGCTTCAGCTTTTAACAAGAGTTTAGACAGACTTAGAATTTCTTCCTCCGATTTTGACGAAGCTGTACTGAAATTTAAAGAACTTTGCAATGGATACCTTTCAAAATATCCTCGATTTATTAAAGCAATATCAGAAAAAGCAGAGTTTTATCTTGCACATATGAAATACCCTGAGGAATTAAGAAAGCATATCTATACCACAAACGCCGTTGAAAGTGTAAATAGCATGATTGAGAAGATTAGAGTAAATTCAGGTGGATACTTTCAGTCTGTTGAAGTCTTAGAAATTAATATTTACTTACAGCGAGAGAACTTACGCCGTACAAAATGGAAAAATGGAGTTCCCAGCATTAGAAAATGCATTAACAACATAACCCAACTTTACAATTTACGTTATAAATTGGAAACACAAAATTCTTGACAAGTCTCTAATTCATAAGTGTTTACATCCCTCATAGTTCAGATAAAACTTAATTTGTTTCTTTTCTCCCGCCACCATTTCTATGTTTACATCCCTCATAGTTCAGATAAAACTTTTTCATACTATCACCCTCCATAATTTATGAGCCTTTGTTTACATCCCTCATAGTTCAGATAAAACTAAAAACGTTATTAAAAAGCCTGTATATGTAACTTCAGTTTACATCCCTCATAGTTCAGATAAAACCCCATAATACTACCAATATTCCTTCGACTTTTTTGTGTTTACATCCCTCATAGTTCAGATAAAACCCCCTCCCCAGTGCCTTGAGCTGGCTTGAATGAGCCTGTTTACATCCCTCATAGTTCAGATAAAACAGTATGTAGAATTTTCAGCAATAGTGAATTTTAAGCTGTTTACATCCCTCATAGTTCAGATAAAACCTAAGTTAATCAAATCATAGATTTCAGTATTAGAAATGTTTACATCCCTCATAGTTCAGATAAAACCACCGTACCACTTAGTCACTCTGCAATGCAATCTAAAGTTTACATCCCTCATAGTTCAGATAAAACTGCAATAGCTCCTTCTGATATGATTATTAATTATTCAGTTTACATCCCTCATAGTTCAGATAAAACCAGTTCAGTTTAATGTACCACACTTTGCTATTAATTAGTTTACATCCCTCATAGTTCAGATAAAACTGGAGCAAAATTACATTGATTTTATGCACACATTAGCGTTTACATCCCTCATAGTTCAGATAAAACCTCAACATTTGAAATATCCACATCATGTAATTAAAGAGTTTACATCCCTCATAGTTCAGATAAAACTCTCTGTCTTTCGCTTCTTCAAGTAACTTATCATCCTCGTTTACATCCCTCTCTCAATGTATCTTTGATTTTCTCAAAATATCTCTCGATTTCTTTAAATTTCGCTATCGAAACAAATAATATCATTCTTGATATTGCTATTATTGCTTTATTCTACCATGCGAAGATTAAACTCAACCTACTTTTTGTATTAATTTAGATATTTTACCATATTACGGCGGGTTTTTACCCACAATAACCATGGCGTTTACCCTCTCATGTCTCTCAGGGTCTTTGCTTATTTGCCCTCAATTCCTTCGTCCCATCTACCATGGCGTGGAAGTCGGTTATGCTCGTATGCAGGGTCTTCGCCCTTATGGGGGATGTACTCCGACCACCCGCTCTCATTTTTCAATCTACCTATAAAAAATCATTTAATTCCTTTTTCCTTCACTTCTTACCCTCAACACATTCTCTATGATTTGAACTCCTACCAAAAGGGGCGCTTTGCTTCTTGACATGACTTTATTCCATTCGCAAAGCTAAGAAACTTTTACCCCTTCAGATGTGAATCACTCAAACTATTGCTCCTACTTTAAACTAAGATTTCTCAAGTTATCTTTTTATTCTTTTACGCTGTTCTTGCTAATGTCTCTCTCTTTATATCGCTCAACATCTTATTACCATCATACCTTATCCCTTTTTTCAAAATCGCATAAAATATCCTTATCAACTTACAGCAAAGCGCTATCAGTGATTGCTTCTTCTTCAATGGATTGTTCTGCCGCGTTGTGTAATACATGTGCAGCTGTTTAAATTCTTCATTCTTTGCTACTATTGTAATCATGGCCCTGAACAAACTACTTCGAAGCCGCCCTCGCCCTCTTTTGCTTATACATGTCTGCCCCTTGTACTTGCCAGAACTATTCTCAATTATATTAAGACCAGCTAATTTCTGGATCTGTCTCGCATCCTCATACCTCCTTATATCTCCAACCTCAGAAATAAACCCAACTGCTGTTTTTACACCAACACCTTTTATTTCAAGCAGCCTATCACCATTCGGCACATCTTTCAAAAGCTCTGCCATCTCACCTTCTATCTCTTCTACCTGCTTCTTTAAAAGCTCATATTCTTCAAGCAAATATTTTATCTCTTGTCTTGCCAGCTTTCTACCTTCTTTTTTACCTATACTCCTTTTAGCAGTCTCTACTAAATCCATCGCCCTCCTGCGACTAATCGCACGTTTATCTACTTTGTCACGCCAGTACTCTATAATCCCTTCTACTTCCTTTTCTATTACATCACTTGGCAATGGCATCTCTTTTAGGGTCAATAGCGCTACCTTGCCTTCCCAATCAGAAAATACCTCTAAAAACTCTGGAAAATAGATATCCAGCCAGTTGATTATTTGATTTTTTAAAACGTTCAGCTGTTTTTGTAGCCTTTCATATATGTTCATCGCTACTCTCATCTCAGCATATATACCCTCGGGTATATTTGGTTCTGTGTATCTTCCATCCTTCACAAGCATCGCTATCGTCTTCGGATCCTTTATATCGCTCTTTGTTTGCGTATTATCATCAAGCTCCTTGCTCCTCTTCACGTGAAATGTAAATGTCAATATCAAAATGAACAAAAAATCGAAAATAAAAATGTACAAAAAATAAACTTAGCTTTGCTGGTTTGTGTTGCTAAAATATGCTGTTTTTGACTGCAATCTGTATGAAGGTCCTTTTATGAAAATCACGTAAGAATGATGGAGTAGCCTGTCTAAAATTGCATTTGCTATCGTCGCTCCACCAAATATTTCTCCCCACTCTGAAAATACAACATTAGTTGTTATTATTGTGCTGCTCTTCTCATATCTGCTCGATATAAGTTGAAAAAATAAATTCGCTCCATCATTATCTATAGGCAAATAACCTATCTCGTCTATTATTAAAACTCTATATTTTGAAAAATGCTTAAGCCTGTATTCTAATCTGTTCTCCAACAGTGCCTTTTTTAGCTGGGCTATTAATTCTTGAAAATGTATGAAATATGTGGAATACCTCCGTTTTGCACACTCTATTCCTATTGCTGTGGCTAAATGCGTTTTCCCTACTCCGGGTGTCCCTACAAACAGTATATTTTCATTCCCTTCTAAAAATCTTAAACTCATTAAATCCATTATTTGTTGCTTGTTTATACTTGGCTGAAATGAAAAATCAAAATCTTCTATGCCTTTTATAAATGGGAAATTTGCCACCCTCACACATCCTAATATAGCTCTTTCTTCTTTTGCTTTTATCTCTAAGTTACTAAGTTCATACAATGCATCTGTCATACTCTTTTCTCCGCTTGCCACTAGATCTAAGTATTTGTCAAGATTATTCTTTATGTTGTGAAGTCCTAACTCTTCTAAGTTGTTAAGTAGTTTCACATAATTGCTCATTTTTAGATTTTCTCCTTTCTTTAAGTCTTCAACAGATTATCAAATTTCTTGAGGTTCTCCTCACATATCTTGTCAAGTTCTTCTTTTTGACCAACTCTTCTTAGCATTAGCTGATTGTAGTCTTCATCGTGATAATTGATACTTTTTTCATCAATAATATGTATCCTTAACAGGTTTGTGTTATAATATATATAAATTTTGTTTTCCACCTCCTTTACTCTAACTGTCTTTCCTATGTAATCGGGTGGAACAGAGTATTTACTTCCCTTGTAGTAAATCAGAGAGTCCTTTTGGACTTTTACTGATTTGTAGCAATCCAAATAACTCTCTATTAACTTTTTATCTGGCAAGGGTAGTAAATACTCTTTTTCTTTTTGAAACAGAAGAGCAGGTGGGACTTGAGTTGTTTGATTTGGTTGCATATTGACCTTTGCGTTTATCTCTTTTATTATCCTTACTAAATCCTCTTCTGTTTCAAATTCACCCTGATATGGCAGTATCCAATCTATAAACTTGTTTGCTGCTTCAACTTTTCCTTTTGTGTACGAATGTCTGGGTTTGCAAAGCTTTATTTCAAATCCAAAGTCTTTCGCAAAGCTTTTAAATCTTGAATTCACTTTAATTTTTTCACCTGTTATATCAACAACTGCCGCTGCATTGTCAAATAAAATTTCTTTTGGTATTCCCCCTATACTTTTGAATATTTTAATTAGAGTTTCTATTAATTCTTCTTGAGTTTTTGTCCTGTTTATCTCAAAACAGCAGTATCTTGAATAACCTAATTTAAAATCAAGAACATTAATAACAAATTCTTCTCCGCTTTTTGATACAAGCTTTATATTTTCTTTCCAATCAACTTGTGCTTGCTCACCTGGAGCGGTCTCAAATCTTGGATGTCCTTTTACTTTCTTCTCTGGCTTTAATCCTTTTTTCTTAACATACTTATTAAAATTTGAGTATGTTCCTATATTTTTATCTTTTGATTTTAAATATTCATAAACACCCTTGACTGTAACTCCTTTGATAGCAAGCTTTGATTTTATCTCATCATAGTATTTGTCCAATTTACTTGGTTTATTTCTATTCTTAGGTTTTCCTTCATAGCCTTCATAGTATTTCTTCACGGTTCTTCTATCCATCCCATATATTCTTGCAAGTTCTGAAAAGTTAGGTTTCATTTTCATCGCCCTTATCATGTTTAAATGTGCTGTTAGGTTCTTCATTTGATATCCCTCCTCACAATGAGAAAGGATATCATATCAATGTACAATTTTGTACATTCTTATATTCCACTTTCAGTACATTTTTATTTTATCATCAACATGAAAAGGATTCACTAAAACCACTTTTATGCCATTCTCTCTTAAGTACTGCTCAAAGCACAGCCAGTAATGCCCTGTAGGTTCTATCCCAACTATCATGTTGTCTTTGCCATTGGCTTTCATTATCTTATTTGCCCAATCCAAAAATTTTTCCATACCTTCTTTTCTATTCTCAAACTCTATTCTCTTGCCAAGCTCCACTCCTCTAAAATCAAATGCTCTTCCAACATGCCTTTCCTTCGCTATGTCTACTCCTACAACTAAAGTTTTTTCTGTTACTTGTAATATCTTTTCATTTTGTGTATACTTCAAAGAGGGTACCTCCTTTGTTGTGTTTTGTCGTAAGTTGTACAACTTACATTCTGTATTTTACCAGGAGGTACCTTATCTTTTCAAATCTCATTTTTCGTCATTTTCACTCATTTTCGTTCATTACAGGAATGCTCATAGTTCAGATAAAACACTGGAGAGGTAAAAGAGATACAGCATAATTCTAACGTTTACATCCCTCATAGTTCAGATAAAACAACACGCCTTGTTTTTTAGTGCAATACCCCTTTTGCCGTTTACATCCCTCATAGTTCAGATAAAACTTTAATACCAGAAGCTGTTATTAAATAGTCTTTATCCCGTTTACATCCCTCATAGTTCAGATAAAACAATCAAAAGGGTTGATAGAAAGATTAAGACAAGCTACGTTTACATCCCTCATAGTTCAGATAAAACATAATAGAAGACGATAGAGTAATCACGCGAAATTCAGTTTACATCCCTCATAGTTCAGATAAAACCCATATGTATCAGTGAATAAGTTTGAAGCATTTTTGAAGTTTACATCCCTCATAGTTCAGATAAAACAACACGCCTTGTTTTTTAGTGCAATACCCCTTTTGCCGTTTACATCCCTCATAGTTCAGATAAAACCAGTGTTAGGGTGTATAATGGCATTAAAATAAACGCAGTTTACATCCCTCATAGTTCAGATAAAACGGAAGTCATTGATTGCGACAAGTTAACAAAAGACGAAAGTTTACATCCCTCATAGTTCAGATAAAACAGAGAAGCAGCGTTAAAGAGCCACCGAAAACTTATGGTTTACATCCCTCATAGTTCAGATAAAACTTGGGATTTTTCGACTAACAACTTTAAGCTTGTAAAGTTTACATCCCTCATAGTTCAGATAAAACTTTAAATGCTATAAAAGATACAAATTTTAATGTTGAAGGTTTACATCCCTCATAGTTCAGATAAAACGCGGGGGATAAACAATTGGCACTGTTGAATGTGTTTGGTTTACATCCCTCATAGTTCAGATAAAACGGAGAATACAGTAGATATACTGAAGACATTATTAGGGTTTACATCCCTCATAGTTCAGATAAAACAGAGAAGCAGCGTTAAAGAGCCACCGAAAACTTATGGTTTACATCCCTCATAGTTCAGATAAAACTTAATTTGTAGCTTTTCTTTAACCGCCCCGTCATTTCGTTTACATCCCTCATAGTTCAGATAAAACCATTGGGGTTAAACGCATATGAAGTAAGAAAAAATGTGTTTACATCCCTCATAGTTCAGATAAAACGGCTTCCTACAGGTCATCCAGAGTTAGATAATGTAACGTTTACATCCCTCATAGTTCAGATAAAACACGGATATGTTTAAATTAATCAAGGCGCAGTTAGAGCGTTTACATCCCTCATAGTTCAGATAAAACAAAGGGAACTCTCCACAGAGGGAGTTCCCTTCATTATGTTTACATCCCTCATAGTTCAGATAAAACAAGGAGATGTTAAGCAATGATTGTTTGTCTTGATCCGTTTACATCCCTCATAGTTCAGATAAAACTAGATAACATTGCTAAATCTATTCTTGACGGAATGCAGTTTACATCCCTCATAGTTCAGATAAAACCTGCGGGTTCAAAGAAATATTTGCGATATGTTTTGAAGTTTACATCCCTCATAGTTCAGATAAAACAAAGACTTTTTGTTTAATATTGCAGCCAAATAAGACTGTTTACATCCCTCATAGTTCAGATAAAACATAAATAATAAAATATAATTCGATAAGGGTGTTATTAAGTTTACATCCCTCATAGTTCAGATAAAACCTTCCACAAGTTAAATATCCTTTTGCTACCTATATAGAGTTTACATCCCTCATAGTTCAGATAAAACGCGAGTTTGAAAGCATAGATTACAAGACAGACCAAGAGTTTACATCCCTCATAGTTCAGATAAAACTTCTGTATTTAAGCTGTTGACAGCAAGCGAAGACTCGGTTTACATCCCTCATAGTTCAGATAAAACCTTTTACAGCAACGCTGTCTGCATATTTTCTTCCTTTGTTTACATCCCTCATAGTTCAGATAAAACAAAAAATGCCTTGTAAATCTTGATACACCTGAGATTGGTTTACATCCCTCATAGTTCAGATAAAACGGAATCAATTTTTATCTATAGGTGGAGAAGGGGATTAGTTTACATCCCTCATAGTTCAGATAAAACTTATTCATCACCTCTTCTTATAGAATAGAACAAAAAAGTTTACATCCCTCATAGTTCAGATAAAACCTTATCATCAATGCACATATCACCTATTAAAACCTTGTTTACATCCCTCATAGTTCAGATAAAACACAGCAAGAATAAGTTTGTATGTTGCGAAAGAAGATATGTTTACATCCCTCATAGTTCAGATAAAACTTGCCATGCAACAACTAAAGAACAGTTTGAGAAAGTAGTTTACATCCCTCATAGTTCAGATAAAACTGAGTGATAGAGTTGTATACTGGTACACCAGGTTCGTTTACATCCCTCATAGTTCAGATAAAACATATTGATTGTAACGAGTGTCCTTATAATTTAGATAGGTTTACATCCCTCATAGTTCAGATAAAACGTTGGCGTATCAAGACTTGTTAAAGAGAAAAAAAGAAGTTTACATCCCTCATAGTTCAGATAAAACTCGCTCGTCGCCTTTCGGCGACCCTTGACAGCCCGCGTTTACATCCCTCATAGTTCAGATAAAACTGTGTATAGTTTATGTTAAAATGATGTTGAAAAAGCGGTTTACATCCCTCATAGTTCAGATAAAACACGCGCACCGGTTGCGGTTTTCTTACTTTCTTTTCGCGTTTACATCCCTCATAGTTCAGATAAAACAAAATATAAAAGTTCACTTGAAAATTGAGTTAGATTCAGTTTACATCCCTCATAGTTCAGATAAAACTTGTTGTTTATACTAATGGTGATATAGTGCGAGTTTTGTTTACATCCCTCATAGTTCAGATAAAACTAAGCAATGTTGGAGTTGGCTGTTAAGCTTGTTAGAAGTTTACATCCCTCATAGTTCAGATAAAACCGTACCTGCAAGAGTCAGCGTGTTGATATAGACTACGTTTACATCCCTCATAGTTCAGATAAAACCGGCAAGCTAAAAGGGAATTTTTGCGTTATTGCCTGGTTTACATCCCTCATAGTTCAGATAAAACTGATAGACAGACAGATAAGGACTTTAGCAGAATATGGTTTACATCCCTCATAGTTCAGATAAAACCTTCTGTAAGAAATCATCACTCTGTTAGCAATGTTGTGTTTACATCCCTCATAGTTCAGATAAAACTTGGACACAAGAAGTGACTTTTTATGCAGACACGTTGTTTACATCCCTCATAGTTCAGATAAAACATTAAAGACATGTTAGAGTTTACAGTCGTTTGGTGTGGTTTACATCCCTCATAGTTCAGATAAAACAAGTTTTTAATTGCACCGGAAATGTTATAGTTCGAAAGTTTACATCCCTCATAGTTCAGATAAAACCTGTCTGCAAGCCATCCTTGATTGATTCCACGTAAGCTGTTTACATCCCTCATAGTTCAGATAAAACTTTTCAGTTTCCATTGTTAAATTATGCTATTTCCACTGTTTACATCCCTCATAGTTCAGATAAAACTCTCATCCTTTGTTAGCTTGTCGCAGTCTATAACCTCGTTTACATCCCTCATAGTTCAGATAAAACAACACAGCGGTAAAAAGTATATGCCGTTGTTCAGAGAGTTTACATCCCTCATAGTTCAGATAAAACTGACACCTTTTCTTACCTCTGCATCATAATCAACTGCGTTTACATCCCTCATAGTTCAGATAAAACCACAGCGGTAAAAAGTATATGCCGTTGTTCAGAGAGTTTACATCCCTCATAGTTCAGATAAAACTTGCCTTGTTTTTGGCAAACAAAGTGTCTTTTAAGTTTACATCCCTCATAGTTCAGATAAAACAAAAGGTAAATATTTACTGGGAAATGGTAAATGTTAACGTTTACATCCCTCATAGTTCAGATAAAACTATAGCAATTGCAGAAAAAAATTCTCAGTTACATCCAGTTTACATCCCTCATAGTTCAGATAAAACTACACCAGGTTCTGGTAAAAGTTACAGTGCATTACTAGTTTACATCCCTCATAGTTCAGATAAAACGCTATCTTGGGTGTGCTGTTTAGCACGCGTAGGCTTTGTTTACATCCCTCATAGTTCAGATAAAACGAAGTTCGATTTTTCGAACTTCAAGTCTATTGACAAGTTTACATCCCTCATAGTTCAGATAAAACCAACACTCTCACCCACCTTATAACCACTCTTCTCACGGTTTACATCCCTCATAGTTCAGATAAAACCTAGTAGAAAATCCTTCACACTTACCACTCCTAACTATGTTTACATCCCTCATAGTTCAGATAAAACATATAGTGATTTTTACAAACCTTAGTTCAGTGTTAACGTTTACATCCCTCATAGTTCAGATAAAACTTTTTATTACTGAGTGCGCCAAAAAATTCCAGGTTTGTTTACATCCCTCATAGTTCAGATAAAACAGGTATATACAATGATAGAGTTGTACACTGGTACGCCGTTTACATCCCTCATAGTTCAGATAAAACACATAAAATCCTCATCAAGCGAAAAATCCAAATGCAAGTTTACATCCCTCATAGTTCAGATAAAACCTAAAGATATAGAAGTTAAACTTAAAGAAGTTTTAGTTGTTTACATCCCTCATAGTTCAGATAAAACTTGGAATGGGTAAAGTTTTTTAGTCAGAGTAGAAAATGTTTACATCCCTCATAGTTCAGATAAAACTTAATCTTTCATCATCTATTTTCACAATCGTTCCAAAGTTTACATCCCTCATAGTTCAGATAAAACTTACATCCATGTGTCTATAGCAACACAAACTTTATTAGTTTACATCCCTCATAGTTCAGATAAAACTACAACATTGATGAATTATCTGATGAGGCTTTGAGAAGTTTACATCCCTCATAGTTCAGATAAAACTGTTTCATTTATAAGAAGTTGTTTAGCTAATCCTTTGTTTACATCCCTCATAGTTCAGATAAAACTTTAAACTTAGCCCCCGCCACAATTTCCAAATTTTGTTTACATCCCTCATAGTTCAGATAAAACAAGTGAAAGAAGTTTATGATTCTCTCTGGAAAAATATGTTTACATCCCTCATAGTTCAGATAAAACAAATTATGTTAAAAAATAGTCTTAAAAAAGCTCAAGTGTTTACATCCCTCATAGTTCAGATAAAACTCCTTATTTTCCTCTGAAGAAGTTTAATTTTCAACAGTTTACATCCCTCATAGTTCAGATAAAACTAAAATTTACTATACTTTTTGAGCCTGAATCATTTTCGTTTACATCCCTCATAGTTCAGATAAAACTCACTTTAATTCTTTTTTACTTAATTAATGTAGCTGTGTTTACATCCCTCATAGTTCAGATAAAACAAGTAGTGATAGAGAGAGTAAGAGAACATTTTGAAGTTTACATCCCTCATAGTTCAGATAAAACAGAGATACAGGGAGCTCTCCAGGCAAATAAAGAGAGAGTTTACATCCCTCATAGTTCAGATAAAACCAGCTTTGCTACAATCTCACTTCTCCGCTAACAGAAAGTTTACATCCCTCATAGTTCAGATAAAACTGCTCAGTATTTCGAGAAGAGGCAAAATAATTAAAGACGTTTACATCCCTCATAGTTCAGATAAAACACTCCTTCAAGATTCATTTTCCAACACCTACCAATGAGTTTACATCCCTCATAGTTCAGATAAAACTTCGCTCGTCACCTTCGGCGACCCTTGACAGCCTGCGTTTACATCCCTCATAGTTCAGATAAAACTGTTAAGCTTGTTAGTTGGCTGTTAAGCTTGTTAGTGTTTACATCCCTCATAGTTCAGATAAAACCGATTTATGTTGTGCGTAACTATGATGGCACAGACTTGTTTACATCCCTCATAGTTCAGATAAAACTGAATTAACCGCTTATACTCATCCTATCCGTCTATCCGGTTTACATCCCTCATAGTTCAGATAAAACTTCCCAAAAATTGGGTTGGTGGCGGGGCTTTTAAAGTGGTTTACATCCCTCATAGTTCAGATAAAACAAGACCCTTTATCAGCTCTTGTAGGAAGTTTTGCTGTGTTTACATCCCTCATAGTTCAGATAAAACCCTCCACCACCAAATTCTAAAATCTGGAAATGGTGGGTTTACATCCCTCATAGTTCAGATAAAACGAAGATTAGAAATTATGATTTTTGCGAAAAAATAATGTTTACATCCCTCATAGTTCAGATAAAACCGTGTTCATGCAGATGAAGAATGAGAGGCTCCACGGCGTTTACATCCCTCATAGTTCAGATAAAACCTTAACAGCCAACTCCAACATTGCTTAACAAAAAAAACGTTTACATCCCTCATAGTTCAGATAAAACAACTTGATTATACGCAAACATTACGACGCGGTATTAGTTTACATCCCTCATAGTTCAGATAAAACATATATCTAACAAGGCGGTTTGGCGTCAACCTTCATGTTTACATCCCTCATAGTTCAGATAAAACTACTCCTTCAAGATTCATTTTCCAACACCTACCAATGAGTTTACATCCCTCATAGTTCAGATAAAACGAAAATGAATCTTGAAGGAGTAACTCCTTGACAGCTACGTTTACATCCCTCATAGTTCAGATAAAACCATCAGCCGGCGCGCTTATCGAAGTATCACGCAACGCGTTTACATCCCTCATAGTTCAGATAAAACCGAGATAGTGCTTTTTATATGGGTATTGAAAGAATAGGTTTACATCCCTCATAGTTCAGATAAAACTGAAGCAATTGATGAGTTATGTCAGTATATTAATTATGTTTACATCCCTCATAGTTCAGATAAAACGCTTAAATTTTTTTTCTTCTTTGTGCCCACCCTTTTTGTTTACATCCCTCATAGTTCAGATAAAACTGCAGGTGAAATTAGCGCAATTCTTACAGTATGTGCGTTTACATCCCTCATAGTTCAGATAAAACTTCAAGGATGAATTAGATGTAAATACTTTAGGTAAAGTGTTTACATCCCTCATAGTTCAGATAAAACAAGGATTTTGATAAATTCATGAAAAAGCTAAAGAGAGTTTACATCCCTCATAGTTCAGATAAAACTATGTTCCAACTTATGATTTAACTGCTGTGAGCGATGTTTACATCCCTCATAGTTCAGATAAAACTGAAATTGCTAAAAATTTAATGAAAATTATAACTGCAAGTTTACATCCCTCATAGTTCAGATAAAACTAGATGGGTATTGCGTCTTGCAAAGTACATTGAGTAAGTTTACATCCCTCATAGTTCAGATAAAACAAAGATTAGGATTTGATGATTTAGAAGAGATTAAAGAGTTTACATCCCTCATAGTTCAGATAAAACTTTAGTAATAGATGAAGCACAGGTTATTTTTAATTCGGTTTACATCCCTCATAGTTCAGATAAAACCCTTTGTCTCTAAATCAACTTTTATATGCAAATTTTGGTTTACATCCCTCATAGTTCAGATAAAACTTTATACGCTTATTAGTTGCTCAGTATTTCGAGAAAGTTTACATCCCTCATAGTTCAGATAAAACGTTTGTACAATTTACAAAACGTATGCGCGATCAAGTTTACATCCCTCATAGTTCAGATAAAACTGGGATATGAATACGAGGAAGATGTTGTAACGAACAAGTTTACATCCCTCATAGTTCAGATAAAACAAATACGTAACAAAGCACTGTAACTTTTACCAGAACCGTTTACATCCCTCATAGTTCAGATAAAACTTTTATCTGAGCAGCGAGTTTTTTAACTTCATTTTTTATGTTTACATCCCTCATAGTTCAGATAAAACAAAGCATAAGAATTTAAGGTCTTATTTTTGGTTATCAGTTTACATCCCTCATAGTTCAGATAAAACTAGTTTTGCTACAATCTCACTTCTCTGCTAATAGAAAGTTTACATCCCTCATAGTTCAGATAAAACTAATAAATGGGGTGTTCTACAGTATTTCGACACACTAAGTTTACATCCCTCATAGTTCAGATAAAACCGTTTTTGTTCAGTAAAAAATACTATGGTTATATATAGTTTACATCCCTCATAGTTCAGATAAAACGCTCAGTATTTCGAGAAAAGGCAAAATAATTAAAGACGTTTACATCCCTCATAGTTCAGATAAAACTCTCGATGTTGAATTCTTGCTTGTCGCGCCACACATCGTTTACATCCCTCATAGTTCAGATAAAACACTGTATAGACTTGCAAGTATTTTCCGATAGTAGAAAGTTTACATCCCTCATAGTTCAGATAAAACATAATTCAAATACGCAAATAAAGTTTTTAATTGCTCGTTTACATCCCTCATAGTTCAGATAAAACAGTGAAAGTGAGTTTGTTTTTGACAGCCTATGAAGTGTTTACATCCCTCATAGTTCAGATAAAACCACACCAAACAACTGTAAACTCTAACATGTCTTTAATGTTTACATCCCTCATAGTTCAGATAAAACTTTTGACATACACATCTATGTAAACTGCTAATTCGCGTTTACATCCCTCATAGTTCAGATAAAACAAGTTACCATACGACAGTATAATTTAATGCGTGATGTGTTTACATCCCTCATAGTTCAGATAAAACATTGCTGTTGATGTGCCTAGTGATGGTACACTTGATTGTTTACATCCCTCATAGTTCAGATAAAACTTTACCATTTCCCAGCAAATATTTACCTTTTCTACTATGTTTACATCCCTCATAGTTCAGATAAAACCCTCTTCTCTGTTTACACATTCAAAATCTTGAGTCAGTTTACATCCCTCATAGTTCAGATAAAACGAAACTTGTAGAGTTATCTTTAGAGAAGGGGTTTTAGTTTACATCCCTCATAGTTCAGATAAAACTGTAAATTGCCATTTCCCTATTTTTTTTGTTGTTTGGTTTACATCCCTCATAGTTCAGATAAAACTCATTGATAATCCATGATTCTTGAATTCCGCCATTTGTGTTTACATCCCTCATAGTTCAGATAAAACCACACCAAACAACTGTAAACTCTAACATGTCTCTAATGTTTACATCCCTCATAGTTCAGATAAAACTAAGTGCATTCCTAAAAAGATTATAAATATTTAAAGAGTTTACATCCCTCATAGTTCAGATAAAACCCATTAATAATAAATATCCCTTTTCCCATCTTACATCTATATTATACCCTATCAGCAAATTTTCCACAATAAGAATAAATTGCAGCGAGGGGATAGTTGGGTTTTTGTAATAAAATAGCAAAGAGTCTTGAGAAGCTTGGAGGAAAAGAAGATAGAAACTTTAAAATAGTTATAAGCCTCGCTGCAAAATGGATTATTATGGAATACGAGTTCATCAATAGATTTGGCCTGAAATTTTTAAATTATAATAGAATCATAATTCTTCTCTTGACCTAAAATCTTTTTATTGCACACAAGTTTATATTCCATTTCATAAAAATACACTGAATCTTCATCTTTTTCTATAACCGATAAAAGTTCACGTTTACATTTTTCAAGCTTGCCCAGCGTAATTTCACCTTCAAACACTGAGTTTTGAACCCATGTGAAGTACTTTTTCAAAATCTTTCTCACCTTGTTAACTCTTTTTTCATTGATATCATATGTGACTATGACAAATATCTTTTTTCACTCCCTTGAATTTATCTACCACCATGCCTTAAGTGGCGAGTAAACCTGATCACCTATAAAATGCTTTATCAACTTATAGCATTCAAGTCTTATAAAACCCTTGTAAGAAACATTTCTATTGAGCTGTCTGTGTCGCACTGTGGTTTCAAGCTTGGTTTGAAGCTCTTTTATAAATATCTTCCTTCCATCTTGATTAAGATAACAATAATTCAAATCTTCATCAAAATGTTCAAGAGTAATTTGATGGTTATTTAGAAGTTTGAATATTACAGTGTCAACAATCAGTGGTTTAAAAATTTCTGAAATATCAAGACTTAGAGAAAATCGCTTTTCACTTGGTTCATGCAAAAAACTAATTGTTGGATCAAGCTGGGTTTGATAAATCTGAGAAAGTGTATGACTATAAATCAGACTATTCCCGAACGAAATCAAAGCATTAATAGGATTTGTAGGTGGTCTTTTTTCTCTTTTTTCAATTGCAAAATCATCTGGTAAAAACTGATTGAAAGATTGATAGTATATATTGCGAATTCTCCCCTCAAGGCCCATCAGCTCTGTAACGCTCGATATAGCAAATCTTCCCTTTTCCCACTCATCTTCAATTGCAGTCAAAAAGGCTTCAGCTTCTTTTCTTTCTCTTAAGTTTCGCATCATGTGATGCACAGCTGATTCAACAAAACAATATGCCAAAAACAATCTTTTTTCTCTCTCTAGATAATGCAGAGCCTGTCTTACTACTACTTCTCCAGATACATTTTTCTTGCGAGGCAAAAAACTTCCAGAGTAAAATCCGTAATAATTGTAAAAGTGAAGAATAATTCCATATTGAGAGATATAATTTAAAGCTTTTGTGTTCAAATCTACCTCTCCAAAGATGTGAATTTGCTCAATATTTTCTATATCAACTGCTCTTTTTTCTTCCCCAGATTCAAAATACAAAGTATTCTCATGTCTTCGTAGCCTTCCATTTGAAGTAATATACAATGTTTTCTGCATGATTTTACCCCCAGCAAAACTCAAAGTACGCACACGACTTACAAATCTTTTGTTTTTGCGCAGGTGGCGGAATTGATTTTGTTGTTATCTCTTCTATCTCTCTTAGTGCCTGTTTTATTTTTTCTTCATAATCAGGTGTAAGTTCTAACACTTCTTTTCTTTTTTCCTTGGGATAATTTATTATCCCCTGCTTGTGAATTCCTTTTTGCTTAAGATAGTAAAGATAGTACATAACCTGCATTATATCAGCTTCTTTCATCTTACTACTGTACTTTACTTCTCTGATGCTGCCATCTGATAAAATATCTATCATGATAAGATTGTCTATCAAAACCTCTTTTGTATTCTCTTTGGGATACGAGTACTCATGCAACACTTTGCCCAGAAGCACCTTGTCAGACTTGTTCTCAAAAGTTATGTTCTTGCTAAATAGCCAAAGTTTTCTTTTGCAGATGTAAAGGTAGTTGATTTTTATTCCTTGGAACTTGAGGTCAGAAAATTCCATGGCGTCTTCCACTTTCACCACTCCAATTGGTTTTTACCATATATCAGATTTTTCTATATCTTTTGGTGGCTTTAAACCCAATTGTTCATCATATTCACAATCAAGAAGATATAATCCTAACTTTTTATCATAACAGCTTATTCCACCTTTTTCAAAAAAGTATAGCGGGGCAGTTACTGTATATTTTCTGATATGAGAAATTAACTTTAATTTCTCAATAGAATTCAAATCTTTTGAGTTTATCTTATCAACAATTTCTTCTATCTCGTCAATATTTTTGTTAAATACCTCTCTTGGTATCCCTGATATCGTAACAACATCTCTAAAAATTTTTTGAGCCTCAATTTTTTTCTCCGATCTAAATCCAAGTTTTAAAATTTCATATGCTTTATTAAATTTGTTTATAAAATTTGTAGCTGAAAGTGCATCGATATCATATACATACTCATTAAGTTCTTTTTTATCATACTCTGTAATTTTATTCTCGTGAAATTTTTTTAAAAATGTTTCTGTCCTCTCAACAATTTCTTTCTGATATACCTTTCCAATTCCACTCGGCTCTTTTGTTAAAATGATGACATTCGGAACCGCTTCTTCATATTGTCTTTTTCTATATATTCTTCCCATTCGTTGAAGTAAAGAATCTGCTGAGGCAAGCTCGGTAAACAATATATCATAGTCTATATCAAGCGATGCTTCAACAAGTTGAGTTGAAATTACAATCCCGTTTCTCATCTGATTTGAAATAATAATTTTTTCCTTCTGTGTCTTCTGCCCTTCTAAAAAGCGTGAATGTAAAAGCTCAACATGAATTTTTTCAAATCCTCTTAAATTTTCATGTATAACCTTGTAAACTTCCTGTGCCCTTTTTACGGTATTGCATATAACAAGTACATTTTTTCGCCTTCCACATTCAATTATTTCATCAATACAATCTAAAATTGAAAGTTGCCTGATTTTAATAATATGAGAATATTTCTTTTTTAATTCCTCATCTGAATATGCTTGTATATAATCAGCATAATTCCCAAGGTATTTCAAAATAAGTGGATTAACTGTTGCACTCATCAAACAAAACTTGCCGTTTAAACTTATAATTTCTTGTAATGCTTTTATTATAATTGCCAAAGATTCTGGTGAATAGCTCTGCGGCTCATCTATTATAATCTTTGTATATAAAAACAGAGAATAAATCTTTTCAAAGCCTGGCCACTTCAAAGCCGAGGTAAAAATCTGGTCTCCTGTGGTAACAATTATTGGTAGACTCATATTCTTAGCAAGATCAACACTATCAAATAGAGTTTCTAATTCTTGATTTTCACGATATATTTCCATATATCTTTCAAGCAGATATATCATACTATCAGAATGTAAAATTCCAACTTTATCTTCACCAAAGATTTTCGCAAGTCTTTCATACATTGCATTTATCGAAACACGAATTGGAAGAGTGTAAATTAACTTACTTTTAAATGCCCAGTTTATTCCAAACTCTGTTTTCCCACTTCCAGTCGGAGCAAATAAAATAATATTTCTTCCTGAAAGTTCCACTGCTTTTTTCTGAAAATCCTTAAACCCACTAAAACTCCCCTTGCTTTTTAAATAAACTTCAACCTTTTCAGGAAAATTTTTAATTTTTGGTTCTTCTGTGCTAATTCCTGCAGAACTTGAATGATCAAGTCTGTGCAATAAACCTTTCAAAAATGTCCTGAAAATTGTATTTTTGTTGGAAAAATTATATGAATCTTTGAGCATTAATTCTCTTAATTGGTTAATTACTCTGTATGTATAGTTTGAATTATTTATTATTAAATCCCTATCAAGAACTGAGGGAAGGAGTTCTAATAATGGTTTTAATGTCTTATTCTCTATATACTTTGAAACATCTTCACAAATATATTTTTCAAAATACTGACAATTAAAATCAAAATCTCTATCATGCGAAAACGCAATTGCAAAAAGTAGATTTTCTAAATCTTCAACAGTGATATTTCCTGCTGTTATCTCATCTTCCAAATCGACAAAAGCTATAGATATAAAGTTATGAGGCACCTCTTTAGACAAACCTTTAACTTGAGGTACCTCCTTTACTCTTGTCTTATCCCTTATTTTTTGCTGAAATTTCGAATTTGCCTTGCCCAAGTCATGATATATTATTGCTAATTTTAAAAGATATTTGAGCTTTTGGTAATTTATTTGCAGTTTTATGCAACTTTCCTCAATCTCTTCATTATACTCTTCAAATAGTTTTTCCATATTGTTTAATAAATCCATCGTGTGTTGATAGATAGTTTGATACTTATTTCCCTTATTACTTTTAAATCTCTTTGCATAAAGTTCTATATCCTTATATATATCAATTTTCATACATCTCATCACCTATTAAATCAATGATAATGTCCTCATCATCTACAAAAACCTCTTTTTCAATGATTGCCATTGGGTTTAACTGAACCAACGTTTCAACAAAAACAACATCTTTTTTGTCAGTAAATATCCTCAAACCATCTTTGGTCTTTTCATATCTATTGTTGAGCCTGAATCTGATTCCATCAATCATTAGTGTCTCAGCAGTTGAGCTTTTCAAATACATTCCTATCTCTGGAGGTCTTTTCTTTATATATTTTCTGTACTCTACTTTTCTTGGCTCAAAGAATTTTATCTCGTCTATCCTCATCAAATCCTCTTTTCGACCCAAACCCCAGTAAGAATCAAAGATGTTTTTGTATATTTTTTCTAAAACATTCCTTTCAGCATTTACATGAATACACAGCTGCACATCAACAAGGTTTGTCACATATATAATGCTATTCTGTACTCTTGCAGAAACCTCATTTACAACAGGAGCAATAGTGTCTTCTTTCCTCAGTCTATCAAATTTTACTATCCTTTGAATATCATATGAAATAGAATTAAATCTCCCACATACTGATACTGCCATTTCATAATACTCACCATTTTTAGCACCTAAAATATTGTGAAGCCACCCCTTCACAGTAGATGGTGGTGGCAGAGGATAAGAGTCTACTATCCCATATGAAAATGGTTTTCTGAAATTTGCAAAAGGCTGATAAATCTTAATTTTTAAAAGGCTATTGAGCATCTTTAAACTGTCCCCTCTTCATAATATTTTCTTGCTCTTTCCTTCAAATTCTCAAAGAAGTAATCAATTGTGCCACTTGAAGCTGGGAGAAGTTTTTTGAACTCTTCCTCATTTACAAAAAAGCCTTCTAATATTCCCAATAGAGTGTAATCAAAGACCTTTTTCCCATTTGGTAGAGTTAGCTCACATGTGCTACGAAGAAGCCTTGGATCAATTGCATAGGCTGAATCTTCTTTTATAAGCTTTATTCTATTTAAGAAAAATGGATTTTTTACTGGATAAAGCCCTCCTATCACAAAAAGCGGGCTTAAATTTTCTCTTCTTCCCTTAATTTCTCTGCTCAAAAACTTTATTGCATCAAATAAGCTACAAAGCCTCTTAAGTTTTTCATCAGCTGGAATCTCTTCAACCAATTCTCCCTTTTCATTAAAATCTTTACCCAGTCTGTCCAAGTCAATTGCTACTGTATAAGTGTATAAGGATTTGTGCTGTTCAAGCTGATATGGATTTGGATTAGTATTTGCTCTTTTTGCCAAATTTAAGTTTGTAGCAAATTCCATATCATTCTTGTACTCTTCTAAAGAAATGGCTGGTGTGATTTTTACAACTGCTGTTCGTGTTTGCGCATTTTGACCTTGCCCTGATGTTTTCATGTAACCAAACAAGTCTATCTCTGGATACTCTGTAATTGTTGCTTCTTTTTTAAACTGGACCACCTGCTCATCACCTGTTACTGGAGTTTCCTTGATACCAGCGTTTTCCATCATAAATTTGTACTTTTCAAATCTCAAAGCTTGTCTCGACATATAAGTATATACCTTATTTTCTCTCGTAAGCTTTTTAAGCTCTGAAATGTTTCCTATACTCTCACCATAGTTCAAGCTCATCGCTTCAAACACAACTGTCAATGTAATTCCTGCATTTTTAAACATTCTCTTCAACCTCCTCACTGTTTTCTATCTCTCCATCCTTTTCAATTTCAACACCAAGAAGTCCATTTACAAAGCTGTAACCAAGTGCACAAAAATTTTCTTCATTCTTGATACACGACACAAACAAAGCAGGAACTTCCATACTATAGCTCATATACGTTCTAATAATAAGATTCATAAATGTATTTATATCGCCAATCCTTAGAGCTGAAATTAATCTGTAAGCAAGGCTGGTCACTTTATTTTCAGCTTTTGATTCCAAGAATTTTTTCTTCAGCTCTTGACCAAAGAAATACATTTTCCACAACCATTTTTCATCCATTAAATCTTCACCTCTCTTTACACTTTTTAGATATTTATATATGAGCATGTTGTAAATTTGTAACCTATAAGGAGAAAGATTTGTTTTTATCTTGGAATTTGGTTTTTGGGAATTCAAGTATTGGTATTCTAAAAACGATAAAAATTGAGAGCTTAATGTATTGTTTATAAACTTTTGCATAAATTCGCTAAAAGGATATAAAACATTTTCTTTAATTCTAATGTAACTTCCCGTTGTTTTTTTAAGTAAATCATAGTTTGAATTTATAAATTCTGCTTTTTGTTTTGTGATACTAAAGCCATAAAGCTTTGGTGCTACAGAAGAAGTTAAATCTATTTCAATGAACATAATATTATTGGTTAATCTAAATTTACTTTCTTCTTTAAATTTTGTCAACAAATAGTCATTAATAAAATTCAAAATACCTTTTTCTTTTAATATGTTTTCTTCTTTTGCCATCATCTCCATAAACAGCTTATTTGTTTGATAAAGCTCCAACACAGAGGTATTCCTATCTACAAAATAAAACTTTTTGGTTTGTCCTATTCTAAATTCGGTCAAGCCTGCAAATATGCAAAAGTATATTAATTCACAAATCTCACAAATAGGCAGCTGCGGCTTGAAATTCCAGAAAAAATTCTTGTTATCTTTATTAGCACCCAAAAAGCTTACAAGTCCCGTGTCTAATAAAGCATCCTTTTTTGCAGGTCTTAGTCCACAAAAGATGCAATCATGATTTTTGTCTTGCCTATTTGTTTGGTTAACTATTGGTCCTTCAAAATCATCAAAAAATTTCTTTTTTAATTCTCCTTTAAAATTCCTATTTAGAAAACTTCTATCACCACATATTGAACTTGTATTTTTAAGATAAGTTTTAACATTATCTTCGATTAACTCTTGTTTATTTGCATTCAATAAATCAATTATTTGAGATATATACTGTTCAGCGTCAACGTTATTAAAATTTCTTGGCAAAGTTAGCTTATAGCTATCTACCAATTGCTTTAACTTGGAAAATCCTTCTACTCTCTTTTTAAAGTTACTTATTTCTTGTTTTAAATTTTTATCAAAATCATTATTTTCTAATCTTTGCAATAATTTATTCCCCAAATCAAGTAACTCATCTGTTCTGGGATACCTCTGATAAGCTTTTTTAAAAAACTTGTCAGAAAACCCTTTTAAATTATTTCTGTCAAACTCTATATAGTTTGAGCCAATTGTGATGATATTTTGAGAAGCTATATCTTCTCCATCCAGCATAATTTCAATAAAACCAATTATTCCTGCATTATAAGCCCAATCTCCTAAATATACTCTTTCCAACATCTCTGAATATTCCCCTTTTTTACTATATTGCTCACTTTGCCACCTCAACAAATCCAAACCCTTGGCCACGCCTAAATCCTATGCCGTTTTGATACAGTTCTTTTAAATCTTCCGGGTCTCCTGATAGTTCAAATATTCCAGAAAACCCTGTCAAAAACATTATATCTTTACCTGTATTCTCAACAAACTCAGAGATTCTATGTTTTACAACAGTCTTTTGCACATTTATTGGTCTGAAAGTTAGTCTTTTGTGCAGTCCTTTATTTTGCCCTCTTAAAAACCGAACATTTCTTATTTCAAAATCAACAACTTCGTTGAAAACATCTTCAAACCCTTCATCAAAAGGCAAAACAGGCACCTTTTTGTTGCCTTCTTTTTTCTCAATCAAAATTGGTGAAAATGTTTTGAAGACCATTTTTGAGTCAAACTTTTCCGGTTCTTTTACTAAATACATTCGCTTGAGTGCAATCTTGCAGTTATCTGTTAAAGGATACGGATAAAGATTGCTATTGAGTAAGCTGTTATACATGTTTACAAAAAACTCATAGTCAGATGTTGAAAGATTGAACATGATATCTCCTCTGAAATAAACTGTATCATCTTGAAAATTCATATTTGGAAGATTTAGAGCAAAGACAAAAGGTTTTTGCCACTTGTTCTTTTTTTCACCCCACCAGTAAATTCTATCGAAGTAATCCTTGTTATATAGCGATAGTGCTCTTTTTAAAAAGCTCATGAAAACAGTTCTGTAATAGACAGGAAGATTATGTAACTCACTTTGACTTTCACTTACTTCAAAAATAAATTTTGCTCTCATGTGTAATATCCCACCTATTTTAATAATTTGCATCAGTCTGGCATTTAATATTATATTTCGACATTAATTTCTAAAATCCTTCTTTATTTTTGAAAAATTTTTAATTTTTTAGATGTTCAAAAGATGCTCTATTGGGTCAATAAAGAACAATAAAAAAACTGCCCTATTAAGGCAGTCTCAGTTTGAATTGTACTTAGCTTTGCAAAATCATTTTATCAGCCTTATTTAAATACTCCAATAGCTCCTTCTCATACTCTTTGAAAACCTTTTTTGTATTTTCATCTCTGAATGATTGTAAATCTTCATTCAAAGCATCAAGTAAAAATATTATCTTTTCAATATCGGGTTTGGTTTTCTGGATAAGATTTTTGTCTTTGCGCGCAATTATCTTTTCGTCTATCTTTTTTAAAAAATCTCTCACATTAACAACAAGTTCATACCTCTCATCCATTATCCTGCCAATATCCCTTTCTTCAAAGATATCTGGTTCTTTTGCAATTGACATTGTCAATGTATTGTTTAAAAAATATTCTTCTGTTCTCCCTCTCAGGTACGAAAAATCAACATTTTGATCTTCTACAAGATGCTTTAGTATATCCTTTGCATCAGAGAGATTGTGCGAGTATTCAGCAAAAAAGATATTAGGTATTTTGGCATTGCAGTTTGTTTTGAATACTTCTAATCTGTTCATTTTAGCAGTAAAAATAAAAATAACAACCAAGCTCATAACCAAATACACTATAAATGCTATCAGAAAAGGATTTTCAAAACTTTTCTTTTTCATTTTTCAATTCCTCCTCTTTATGGTAAAATTGAGAGTTAAAACTACTATTAAATTAAAAAATTCACGATATTTAAATAAAACCATACTTGATAGCAGCTTTTTGTATAATTTTAAATTGTCTTTGATATTACTATTTGATTACATACTCTGACACTATTTTCCCATAATTTTTATATCATTTCAATATACTTTGCAAAAAATATTGACAGCTAAACCAAAACTGTATATACTGTATATATACAGTATATAAAAGGGGTAAGCAAAATGTGATAAAAATTTTGATTTCGCATACATCAACACAACCTATATATGAACAAATCAAAAATCAAATAAAGAAACAGATAATAGAAGGAAGTCTCAAGGCAGGAGAAGCTTTGCCATCAATCAGGGTTTTGGCAAAAGAACTAAACGTTAGCGTCATCACAACAAAAAGGGCATATGAAGAGCTTGAAAAAGAAGGGTTTATAATTACAGTTCCGGCAAGAGGAACATTTGTTGCTGAGATTGATAGAGAAAAAATTGTAGGTATCAAAACGAAAGAAGTAGAAGAAGAATTAGAAAAAGTTGTCTTAAAAGCTAAAGAACTAGGTATCGAATTGAATAAATTAATAGATATGGTTGACAAATTCTATAAGGGAGATGAATTTCAAAAATGATTGCTCTTTCAGTAAGAAACCTTGTAAAGAGGTATAAAAATTTCAAGCTTGAAATTCCAGAACTTATTCTTGAAAGTGGGTACATTATGGCCCTTCTTGGTCGAAATGGTGCGGGGAAAACCACACTGATCAGATGTATTCTTGATTTTGCAAAAAAAGAATGTGGAGAAGTCTTTATTTTTCAGCAGCCTTTTGACTGCGATAAAGTAGATATAAAACAGCGTATAGGAATTGTATTTGAAAATCCTGTATTTCCTACTCATTTAAAGCCAAAAGAACTGAAAGAAATAATGAAAGGGTTTTACAAATCGTGGGATGAAAAACTCTACAAAAATCTATGTGATCTTTTTGAAATTGAGCAAAATAAAAGTATTTTTCAGCTTTCCAAAGGAACTGTTATGAAACTTTCAATTGCTCTGGCTTTAGCACACAAACCTGACCTTTTAATATTAGATGAACCAACTTCCGGACTTGACCCTGTTGCAAGAAATCAGTTCGTTGAGATTTTGCAGAGTTTTGTCCAGTCTGAAGAAAAAGCTGTCTTTTACTCAACACACATTGTGTCTGACATTGAAAATGTTGCAGACTTTGTAACAATAATTGACAAAGGGAAAATCATCTGCAGCACAAATACAGAAGAGATTCAAAATAGCTTCTGTATTGTAAAAGGTTCTGCCGCTGACGTTGATAAGCTTTTAAAAAGTTCTATAATTGCATTGAAAAAATCATCAATGATATTTGAAGCTCTGTGCAAAAAAAATTGCTTAAAAGATGAGTTTAGAAGTTACTTTGTTTTTGAAAAACCTTCCATTGAAAAATTCTATGTTATGCTTGTCAGGAAGGATGATAACGATGAAAAAGTACTTGATATTATGTAAAAGAGAAATTTTTCTATTCGGAATATTTTCGTTAATATATATTGTAGTCACGTGTCTAATAAACTTCCCGTTTAAAGATGCAATATTAATATGCAAGGCTTCACATGATTATTTTAATATGTTTTTGATAGGTACTATCATCTATTTTCTGGCTTCTGTATTTTACAATGAAAAAAATTTTCAAGCAACTCTTAGATTTATTTTGTCAATACCAATAAAAGTAAAGAAAATAGTAGCTTTCTTCATGATAAGAAATATCCTGCTTATTGCAATACCCCAACTGATTGGATTATTATTCTTTGGCTTACTTATTTTCTTCTCACCAAAATCGGACATCTACAGAAATATGTTTATAACTCAGTTTTTAGGTTTTGTATTCTGCAATATTGGGGTAGCATTATTAGTAGTGCCTTTTAATATCTTGAGTTCAGTACAAATAATTAAAAATTACTTATCTAATTTAATTTTATATATAGTGTCAATCCTAATCATCATAATTATGCTTTTGCCTTTAAATAATTTACAACCTCAGTTTTTTGATTTGTATAAAATGTTACCATCTGTCATTTACATCATCTTCATCTTTGTTATTTCTTTTGGTTTAGCATCCTATCTACTTTCAAAAAAAGAATTTTGAAAAACAGGGGGTGTCAAAAATAAAAACATATTTGGTATATATAAAAAATTTTCGTGGCAGAATTATTTTTCTTTTAATATTGCTATTGCTAAATATTCTCCTTTTTGTTTTAATTCCTCAAAGGATAAACCAGATAGTTTTTTCTCTGAGCGAAATATTTATATTGACCATCCTTGTTCAAAGCAGATTTTACTTAAATGCTGAGATGACCAGAAAAAATAATACTGTATCTCTATCATTTTTATCTTTGCTATTATCTTTGCCAATTAAAAGAATAACAATCGTTACTATGGAGTTTTTATCAGAAGTAATCCTTATTCTGATATATATCTTTGTCCTTAACATACCTTATATATTTTACTCAAAATCTTTAAATATGCCCCTTTTTGTATTTCCATTAACAGTAGTTATTGGAATATATTCAGTATATTCAATACTTGCCGTTTTAGTATCTATTGTTAAAATTAAAAATTTTGCATCAATACTTTTAGGTGTGCTTAATTCTTTATTCTTCTGCACTTTTTACTTTTTTATTTTTCCACTGAGCAAAACAAAAAATAATACTTCCCTGTTATCATATTTATATTACAATCCTAAAAACCTTTTATTACTTTCTATTTGCTCAGTAATTTTATTCTTATGTGCTCTATGGATTAATATAAAAATCATTTACTCAAAAGATTTCTAATTAATAAAGAAAAGATCTTGTTATATTTTGTGCTAAAATATATAATAATTTCAAAAATCCAAGCTTTTAATAGTCAAAATACTGATAATATTTTTACAATACTTAACAGGAGGGAATTTTATGGTTGAATTAATTGAGCTTACCAAAGACTTTGGAAAGGTTTTAGCTGTCAACAGGCTGTCGTTTAAAATTGAAAGAGGCGAAATCTTTGGAATCCTTGGTGAAAATGGTGCTGGAAAAACAACAACTCTTAGAATGCTTGCAACAATGCTAAAACCAACATCTGGAACGGCTATCATCTCTGGGCTTGACATCACAAAAGAGCCCGAAAAGGTCAGAAGAAAAATAGGAATTCTGTTTGGAAGTGAAAGTGGACTTTATGCAAGGCTTTCTGCACGTGAAAACATTGAATATTTTGGACTTTTGCATGACATGGACAAAAATGAGCTGAAAAAAAGAATTGATGACCTTTCTGAAAGATTTGGTATGCAGGATTATATAAACAAACCTGCAGGGACATTTTCAAAAGGTATGAAACAAAAGGTCTGTTTTGTAAGGTCTATCATCCATAACCCGGAAGTGATGCTTTTTGATGAACCAACAAACTCCTTAGATGTTTCTTCAGCCAAAGAAGTGCATGACTTTATAAAGCTTTGTAAACAGGAAGGAAGAACAATAATTTTTTCAAGCCATTCGATGAATGAGGTTGAAAAGCTGTGTGATAGAGTTGCAATAATACACAAAGGAAAACTTGTTGCGCTTGGGACTATTGATGAGATAAAACACAGATTTACTGGAGCTTCATTTGAAGAAGTATTTTTAAGATTGGTAGGTGATGAAAGATGAAAATAAATTTCAAACATGTCTGGATTGTGCTTAAAAAAGAGCTAAAAGATGCTTTCAGAGATAGAAAGGCTCTGCTTGTGAACATAATATTGCCAATGATATTTATCCCTGTGATATTCATAATCTCGTCCATAGCTGCAAAATCCGCAGTTGAAGTAAAACCTGAAAAGACACCCATATGTGTCATAGGTTTAGAAAACTCAAAATTAATTTCTTCAATGATTGAAAAATCAGAATTCAATATTGTAAAATCAACCAATCCCAAAAAAGACCTGCAGGATAGTAAAATAAAAGCCGTGTTAATAATCCCTAAGGACTTTGAAAAGCTACTCTCTCAAGGAAAACAGGTAAACATACAGATTCTTACAAACGAAGCTGATATGAAATCATCCAATGTAGGAAATATCCTCAGCAATATGATAAACGAATTTTCAAAGCAGATAGTAAAGCAAAGGCTTATTCAAAAGAACTTAGACCCATCTATAATTGAACCTGTTGTTATAAACAAAGAAAATGTTGCACCACCTAAAAAACAATCAGCAACAATTTTATCATTTTTGATTCCTATGTTTTTGACACTCTGGGCAACTCTTGGCGGAATGAATGTAGCAATTGATTTAACTGCAGGTGAAAAAGAAAGAGGAACTTTAGAGCCTCTTTTGACAACAGCAGCAACAAGGTCGTCACTTGTAACAGGAAAATACCTTGCAGTAAGTATCATGGCACTTTTAGCAGGACTTTCTTCTCTTTTTGGCATTATTGCATCGTTTGTACTTCTGCCGTCAGTTTTGGGTGAAAGTTTTAAAAATAGTCCGTTTTACGGCTATTCAGTTTCGCCATTGACTGTGCTGATAATGCTTCTTGTTGTGATCCTGACAGCAATAATCTTTGCAGCAATTGAAGTTGCCCTGGCATCTTATGCCCGCTCGTTCAAAGAAGGACAAACTTATCTTTCTCCAATAAGTATCATAGTTTTAATTCCACCTTATTTTACAATGTACAAAATGCCAAATGAACTTACAGACACCTACTTTTTACTACCAATTGTAAATGCCATATCTGTGTTGAAAGAGCTAATTTATGACATTGTAAATCTTCAACATCTTGGACTTTTTGTGATTTCTTCTATGGTCTACATCGTGATATCAATAATGTTTGCCTCAAGAATGTTTGAAAATGAAAAGGTGCTGTTTAGAAATTAAGAAAACAACGGGGCTGTCCAAAAAAATAACTGGATAGCCCCTCTTTGCCTCTGAAAAACTCTAAAAACTATCTTTTTATGCCTTTGAGCAAGTGTAAGATTAAAAGGTGCCAAATTCAAGTCTAAAAAATATCATCTTTTTGCAAGATACTTTCTTATATCCAGAGCAACTGCAACACCTATGATAAGACCTTTTATAATAAGCTGCCAGTAAGGGTCAACTCCAATGAATGTAAGACCATAATTTATAACCCCAAAAATCAACACACCGGCAAGCACACCTGGAACAGTTCCAATTCCACCAGTTGTTGAAACACCACCAACAACGCAGGCTGCAATAGCGTCAAGTTCATACATATTCCCATAGTTATTTGTCGCACCACCTGTCCTTGCAGCTTCAAGCACACCTGCAAGCCCATACAAAAGTCCCGCAAATGCATATACAAAAATTAAGACCTTTGTTACATTTATCCCAGAAACTCTTGCTGCATTCACATTGCCGCCAACTGCATATATACTCTTCCCAAGAGCTGTTTTATTAAGCAATACCCATACCACAAGTGCAACTATAAGAGCAATTATTAAAATATATGGAATTGAATACTCACCTGAAATCCCAATATAACCCGTTCCCAAATTTGTAAAGTCAGGTCTCAGTCCGCCTATTGGCTGGGAATTGTTGGGTGGCATATTGAAATACAAAGAGTTAGCACCATAGATAATAACCATTGATCCTAATGTTGCTATAAACGGTGGTAAATTTAAACGAGAGATTGCAACACCATTTATAATACCAAACAACAATGTTATTACCATAGCTATCAAAATTGGAACTATGAGCGGAAGCTGAGGAAGATCAGGGAAAAATCTTCTTGCATAGTCAGCAGTCTGAAGCATTGAAGCAGAAACAACTGCTGCAAGCCCCACTGCTCTTCCAGCTGACAAATCGACCCCGCCAGTAATCAAAACAAGACTCATACCAAGTGCGATGATTGCTCTTGTCGATGACTGCAAAAGTATGTCTCTGAAGCATCTCCATGAAAGAAAGTCCGGACTTATAAATGCAATAACCACTATTAAAGCAAGCAAAATAAAATAGATTGCGTTTTGAGATAATACCTGTCTTGCTTTCTTTGTAAATGACATTTTAAAATAACCTCCTTGAATCATTTTATGCTGAAAATTTAGTTGCAAGCTTCATAATCTCTTCTTCTGTTGCCTCATTTCTCTCTAAAATACCCGAAACTCGTCCCTCACACATAACAAGAATTCTGTCTGACATTCCTAAAAGTTCTGGCATCTCTGATGATATCATAATAATACTTTTCCCTTCTGTTGCAAGCTGGTTAATAAGGTTATAAATTTCAAACTTTGCACCAACGTCAATACCGCGTGTTGGTTCGTCTAAAAGCAGTATCTCGGGTTCTGTCAAGAGCCAGCGGGCAATTAATACCTTCTGTTGATTTCCTCCTGACAGATTTTTTATAAGAGCTTTATATGACGGAGTTTTTATCCTCAGTATATCTATAAAGTTTTGTGTATCAAGGACCCTCTTTTTATCATTCAAAAGCCCAAAACCATTTAAATATTTTTTCAAACTTGCTAAAGTTGTATTTTCCAATATATTTAATTCTGGAATAATCCCGGTTAATTTTCTATCTTCTGTGAGCAATGCAATTTTGTTTTTGATAGCATCTTGCGGATTTTTTATGACAACTTCTTTGCCTTTTATAAAAATTTTTCCTTCTTTGATAGTTCTTAATCCAAAAATAGCTTCTATAAGTTCTGTTCTTTGAGCCCCCACAAGACCTCCAATACCTAAAATCTCACCTTTTCTAAGTTCAAATGAAACATTTTTAAATGACTTTGAATCAATAGAAGTTAAATTTTCGACCTTCAAGATAACCTCAGCTGGTTTATTTGTCTTTTGCGGAAATCTATCTGACATCTGTCTTCCAACCATGTTCGCAATCATCATGTCAGGGGTAAGTTCTGATATTGACCATGAACCTACAACCTTGCCATCTCTCATTATTGTCACTTCGTCGGCTATTTCAAAGATTTCCTCAAGCTTATGGGAAATATAAATTATCGAAACACCCTTTGCTTTTAAATCTCTTATTATTCTAAACAGATGTTCAACCTCATTTTCTGTCAAAGAAGAAGTAGGCTCATCCATCACTATTACTTTTGAGTTGTAAGATACAGCCTTTGCTATTTCAACAAGCTGTACCTTTGACACAGAAAGATGACCAACAATGGCTTTCGGGTCAACGTCAATCTCAAGTTTTTGTAAAAGTTGTCTGGTATATTCATACATCTTTTTGTGATTGACAAATTTAAAAGGTCCAATGGTAAGTCGTGGAAACCTTCCAAGCCATATATTTTCCATCACATTACGCTGGTTTACTGGTTGAAGTTCCTGATGAATCATTGAAATCCCAAGCTTTATTGCATCTATCGGACTGTGGATATGAACATGCTGTCCATCTAAAATAATATCGCCACTGTCAGGTTTATAAATTCCAAATAAACATTTCATTAAGGTAGACTTTCCAGCCCCATTTTCACCCAAAAGTGCATGAACAGTTCCCTTTTTAATCTTTACTGTCACATTGTCAAGAGCTTTAACCCCTGGAAACTCTTTTGTAATACCGTTCATCTCTAAAATATACTCGGGTTTTGCCATAACAAATACACCTCTTGAAAAAATTTTTCCTCAACAAAACAAAATCAAAATTACTGCCACCTTGCCAATCTTAAAAAAGACTTGCTTGACAAGGTGGCAATCCTAAGTTTTTATAAATTACTGTTCATTAACATATTTCTTCATCTCTTCTAAATTGTCTTTTGTAACTTTCTGATACGGAACCCAGATATATTTTCCATCTGTTATTTCAAAGCCAACATTCTCTTTTGTTGGTTTTTCACCTTTTGCAAGAACATACGCTAAATTGAACGTAGCCTTTCCTTGTGCCTTTGCATCATTCAAAACAGTACCCAAAAGTGTCCCTTCTTCAAGAGCCTGAAGTCCAGGTGTTGTTGCATCAACACCAACAACTGGAACGTATTTGCCATCCTTGAAATATCCTGCTGCTTTCAGTGCTTCAATTGCTCCAAGCGCCATATCGTCATTGTTACAGAAAACTGCTTCAATCTTATCACCAAATGATGCCAAGAAAGCCTGCATCTTTTCTTGTCCTTTTACCCTATCCCACATAGCTGTATCCTGTGCAAGGCATTTTACTCTAATTCCCGCTGCTTCAACTGCCTTGATCGAATATTCAGTCCTCAGGATTGCATCCTGGTGCCCAGGCTCGCCAGTAATCATAACATACTGCATAATACCATCATGATTTTTATCAGCTTCAGGGTGTGATTTCCAGTACTCTGCCATAATTTCACCTTGCAGAGTTCCAGACTGTTCAGCTTTAGCACCAACATAGTAAACTTTGTCCCACTTCTTCATATCTTCAGGAAGCGGTTCTCTGTTGAAAAATACAACCGGAATGTTTGCCTGTTTTGCCTTGTCAATCAGCACACCTGCTGCCGTTCTGTCAACAGGATTGATTGCAAGAGCGTCAACCTTTTTTGTTATGAACAGGTCAATTTTATCATTTTGAGTAGACTGAGAGTTCTGGCAATCAACAAAATCAAGCTTTGCTTTTCCTTCGCCTTCTTTTGCAATTGCATTTCTAACACCAGTCATAAATGTGTCATCAAACTTGTAGATGGCAACACCGATATAAGGTTTGTTGTCCTCTGAGGTTCCACCCGAATTTTCATTTGTGCTCTTTTTGCCACAACCAACAAGAACAAGTGAAATAGCTAAAACAATTGATACTAAAACAACCCAGAATTTCTTTTTGTTTAACATTTACCAAAACCTCCTTATACTATTTAGTTTTTCTATAAAATTTGATTACACTATCAAATTTAAATCAAAATTAATAGCAAATCACTAAATTTATTTGTCAACTTTTCAGTTTTATGAACAAACTAAATGAAAAACTTACTGCAATTTTTTGTGGTCAATTTTTTGCTGTATATTAGAGTTTAACTTGCTGAATTCAGATGTTAAAATAATTTTTAAAGGAGTGTGTAAAAAAATGACCTCAACAAAAAATTTCATATTGAAATACTTTATAATCACAGTTTTTATTTTACTCGCGCTTATTCTGGTGTGGCTGTCTGCAAGTGATTTTCTAATCATTCGTAAAATGGGCAATTTAAATAACTTTTCACAAAACAATTATATAAACTGCGCCGTTATATTGCCTAAAAATGAAATGTATTGGAAAGAATTTTTAGGTGAGTTTGAACAATTTGCTCAGGCACAAAAGGTTTTATCAGAAACAATCTTTTATGAATCTGAACAGGAGGAGGTTTTTGGGTTAAAACTGGCTCTTTTTTCAAAGTTTGATTTTGTCATTATCTGTGATCTTTTTGCCACCAAGGAGATTAAATCTTTAATTGACCAGCTGAAAATGCAAAAAATTAAAGTGATATCTATCTTAAGCAGCAAAAACAAAGACCTTTTTGATACTACGCTGGGTTTTGATTACTTTCAAAAAGGCAGAGTTGTTGCAAGCAACATCGAAACTACAGCAAAAAAGAAAAATTTAGATAAGCTCAAAATTGCAGTCATAACAAATACAATTAACAAAAGTATATCTGATACGCTTGAAGTTGAAGGTATAAAAAGCTATTTAAAAGAAAAAGGAATAGCTTTTTCTGTAGATTTATTTTCAATAGAATATGGAAATGCCATCTCAGAGAAACTTTTAAATAACATAATAACTGCTCAGCAATACAACTGTTATTATACAACAGAAGAGCTTGAGACATTTGCATTTATTGATAGTTTTGTTAAATCTCCTAAAGACTCAAACTTTATTTTTATTGGAGCAGGGGATGATTCCCGGCTTTTAAGATACAGAGATGAAGGACTTATTGATAGGCTTGTTATGCCAAATTACGATGAACTTGCAATTAGATCTATTTTGATTATGAAAGACTTTGAAAAGCTATCTTCTAAAGGAGAATTTATTCCTATATCTATAATTGTTAAGTAGGCTGGTGATTATAAATGAAAATTTTTTTTAACACATACAGGGCAAAACTTATATTTTTTATTTTAACATTTGTTTTTATAACAATTACAATAAATCTTTTGATTCAGATTAATGTCAATTTTCTTCATAACTACTTTGATAGAACATACCACAACATAGAAAGCATAAATACCATAACAAATAACTTTGGAACAATAAGAAGGAGCATTCAATCTTATGTTATTTCAGGAGACTCAGATTCTATTTTAAACGTTTATGATAGCCTGAATTCTATATCTTATGAACTAAATCAGCTCAGTTGTCAGAGCGAAGACGAAATTGTTTATAAAAGAAGTATAACTAATATATACAAAACAATAAATGACAATATTGATATGGTGATACTTTTTAAGAAACAGGGAAAAGATTACACAAAAAAACTTTCTGAAACCATTGAAAGCTTAGAATATGCAAATTATTTTTTGCAAAAGTTTACACAAAGTAAAATAAATCACAGCGTTGAATATTATAATAGTTTGAAAAGTTCTATTCGAAAAATTACAAATACGAATTATGTAGTAATAGTATTGTGGTTTGTGCTATCAATAGTTGTGAGTCTCCTTTTTACAAAAGAGTTAACCGAACCAATATCAAGGCTTGCACATTATTCAAATAAGGTTGCAAAAGGAGAACTCAATTTTTCAATACCAAAGGTTGAACCTACAGATGAACTGGGAATTTTAAATAATTCATTTAGCGACATGCTTGAAAACATCAAAGACATGCTCAAAAGACTTGAAGATAAAGCTGAGCTTGAAAAAGAACTTGCAAAAAAAGAAATAGAAATGGTGAGGTATCAACAGGCTCTACAAGAAGCTGAGTTAAAATCACTTCAATCTCAAATAAATCCTCACTTTTTATTCAATACACTAAATACCCTTGCTCAAATGGCAATGCTGGAAAATGCAGATAAAACTTATGATATGCTTATAAAAACTTCTAATTATCTCAGATATTCTGTCCAAAACATTAATAAACTTGTAACGCTAAATGAAGAAATTGAAAATGTGAAGAATTATGTATTTATTCATAATATAAGATTTAGAAATAAAATCAATCTTGAAATTGATATCGAAAAAGATATTGAAGATGCAAAAATACCAAGCATGATACTTCAGCCCATAGTTGAAAATTCTATCGTTCATGGATTTGCAAAAAAGAGAGAAGGAACAATAAAAATAGTTGCAAAAAAACATTACTCTAATTATGTAAAAATTCAAATTATTGATAATGGCAGTGGTATAGAACCTGAAGTATTAGAAGAAATTACAAAAAAATCTTTTGTTTCTAAGACTTCTACAGGTATAGGTATTGAAAATATCAAAAAACGGCTTGAGTTTTTCTTTGGAATAAAAGAGCCTATTTTTATTGAGTCAAAGAAAAATATTGGAACAACAGTGACAATCACTATTCCCTATATAAACTAATTATTTATAAGGAGTTGAAAAAAATGAAAAAAATTCTTATCTGTGATGATGAGTCTATAGTAATTGAATCAATTTCGCATATATTGAGAAAAAATTTTTCTGAGCAGATGACTATTGATGAAGCTTATGATGGAGAAGAAGCACTGCAAAAACTAATGTTTGAAAATTACCACATAGTTTTTATAGATATTCAAATGCCTGACATGAGTGGAATAGAAGTTATGGAAGAAATTCGAAAAACAAAAAAAGAACCTTTTCCTCTTTTTATAATAATTTCAGCACATGATAAATTTGAATATGCCAGAAAATCGGTTGAACTTGGTGCATTTTCTTATATTCTAAAACCATACCTGGTATCTGATATTGTAAACATAACAAAAAAAGCTTTTGAAGAAATTGATAATATCCTATCTAAGCAAAAGGAGGAAATGGAGAAAAAAAGAAAAATCAAGGCTATGCAATCTTTAATAGAAAATGGACTTTTGTTTTTTATTTTGAACAACAAACTTTTTTCTGACCTTAACCTAAGGCAAATAGAGCAGTTTCTCGAAATTCAGAGCCTTCAGTATGGCATTATTGCAATTGTGAGGTTAGAGCAGGAAAATACATTAAATAATATAGACATTTTAAATGATCTTAAAACTGAAATTAAATCAGCTTTTTCAAATAAATGCGTTGTCTCTTTTTTATCCCCAAGCTCACTCCTATGTATATTCTCAGCTGAAAATGAGACCTATAAAGATGTTTTAAAAGACAAACTACAGAAGATAATCAAAGCCAAAACAGATGCCGAAATACAGATAGGTTTGAGCAGTTTATGCAACCTTTATGATGATTTTGAAGAAGCATTTTACGAAAGCTATAGCAATATAATTTCTGATGATAACCAAGATGTAACAGATTTGTACGTTGAAATAGAGATAATGGAAAAAAGACTTTTAAACTCGCTTTTAAAAACTACTAACATTATTCAAAAACAACAGCAGATTTCAGAACTTATAAAAAAATATATTACGGCATATGGAATCAATCAGGCAAGATACAAAGTAATTCTTTTTGTAATCCAGTTATTAATTGAAATTAACATTAAAGAAAGTGCAAAAGCTATACATGTAATGGAAAAATTTTTGAAAGATATTATTACAATCGACAATGAAAATGAGTTAACTCAAAAGTCATCCGAAATAATTCAGATAATTATCAGCGAAGCAGCAATACAAAAGAAAACATACAGTTCAAGTAACATAGTTTCACAAGCAATTGAATATATCAAAAACAATTTTAAAAGAAATATCTCTTTAGAAGAGATGAGCCAAGTATTGAATATAAGCCCTTACTATTTCAGTAAAATTTTTAAAAAGTCGGTTGGTATAAATTTTAAAGAATACCTGATAAAAATGAAAATAGAGCATGCACAAAAGCTTTTAATAGAGACAAATATGCCAATAAAAGAAATAGCCTATGAAGTTGGATTTGATGACCCTAATTACTTTATCAAAGCATTTAAAAAATATACAGTTCAACACCTGCTTCGGTAAGAAACAGAAATAAATAAAGGTGAGGAAATAACAATGAAAAAAGTATTAAAGTTTAAAGTAGTCATGATAACACTCACTATTGTTATAATACTTATCGCTCTTTTTTTGTCTGCTTATATTCACTTTTTAAAAAAGATTAGTATTAACCGGCCGCCCAAAATTGGATTTGCAATGAGTACACTAAAAGAAGAAAGATGGTTTTTTGATAGAAAATATCTCATTGATACTGCAAAAAAGAAAGGTTTTGAAGTAGAATGGACCAATGCAAACGAAAATGATATGACCCAGTATCAGCAGGTTAAATACCTTCTTGCAAAAGGTATAGACTTACTTATCATAGTTCCCAGCAGTTACGACTCTGCAAAAAATGCAATTGAACTTGCAAACCAGAAAAACATCCCCGTTATATGCTACGACCGAATAGCCTTAGATGCAAACATAGATGCCTATGTAGGATTTAATAATAAAAAGATCGGCGAAATTATGGCAAAATACCTGCTTAAACAGTCACCTTCCGGTAACTATGTTTTTATCTTGGGAAATCCCAGAGACTATAATACTTATCAAATAAGAGAAGGATATAGAAGAATTTTAGCATCATATATAAACTCCGGCAAAATCAATATTCTTCTTGAAGATTACTGTTATAAATGGAAAAAAGAATATGCATATGAATATGTTGCAAAACTTCTTCAGGCAGGAAAGCGTATTGACGCAATTTTGGCACAAAATGATTCCTTAGCAGAAGGAGCTATTTCTGCTTTAGCTGAAAAAAGACTTGCAGGCAAAGTTCCAGTTGTTGGGCAGGATGCTGAGCTTAGCGCTTGCAGAAGGATTGTAAATGGATATCAGCTCATGACAGTATACAAACCAATCAAAAAGCTATCTGATCTTACAATAGAAATTGCTGAAAAGATTATTAAAAAAGATAAATTACCTTATACTAAGAATTTTGTTAATAACGGGTATAAAATGGTTCCGGCATATTTGGTTGAGCCTGTTGCTGTTACAAAAAATAACATAAATCTTATTATCAAAGATAATTATCATTCATATGAAGAGATATTCGGAAAATAAAAACAAATCATATAATCTTATCATAAATAAGAGCAGGCACTGTTTTTAAGAGTACATGCCTGCTCCATTTTTCAAACCTTAAACACCTGCATTGCCTGATACAGGTCTTGGGCTAAAATATTTAGTCTTTCAATCATGGCTTTTAGTTCTTCAATTGCAGCTAATTGTTCTTCAGTTGATGCTGAAACTTCTTGGGTTGAGGCTGCAGTTTCTTGAGAAATAGCTGAAATATTTTCTATACTTTCAATTATAGATGTTTTCTCTTTGTCTATTGATAAGATTAATTTATTTATACTTTCTACTTTTTCGAATAATTCTTCAATTGCAGACTTTATTTTACCAAACGCACCTGTGACAGTCTCAACAGCTGTGTTTTGATTATTTATAACAAGTTCCACTTTGTCTGCTATCTCCTGTGCTTCTTTTGTTTGATTTATTATTTTCTTTATTATCTCATCAACCTCGCGCGTTGATTCTTTTGACATATCAGCAAGTTTGCGAATTTCGCTCGCAACAACTGCAAAGCCTCTTCCTGCCTCACCCGCCTTTGCTGCCTCTATTGATGCATTAAGTGCAAGCAGTTTTGTCTGCTCAGATATGCTACCAAGAAGATTAATTATTTTCCCAATTGATTTTGAATAATCGGTCAATTGATTTATTGTTCTTATCATTGAATCTGTAATATTTACAGTGTCAACAGTTGCTTTATCTAAGCTTTTTACAGCATCGGAGCCATCTTCTGAAAGCTCAAATACATCTTTTGAAAGTTTATTTATTTGTTCTATTGAATAAACAATAGCTTCTATTTTCTGACCAAACTGTGATACTATTTCAGAAACATTTGTAGCTTCTTTTGCCTGATTGCCTGCACCCTCAGCGATCTCTTGAATTGCTCGTGCTATTTCGTTTGAAGCAGCCGACGTTTCACTTGCTATTGTTGTCAGGGAAGTTATTGAGGATGTTACCTGCTGTGTCAAATTTACACCCTTTTCTATAAGTTTTTTAATGTTCTTGGTCATATTGTTAAAGCTTCGTGAAAGACTCCCTATCTCATCACTGCGCCTTATATTAATGGTATTTGTTAAGTCGCCTTTTTCTGCTATCGCCATAACATCGGTTATTTTTTCAATATCCTTTACTATTTTTAGAGCAAAGATGATGCCAAACACAATAGCAATTAATGTAAATACAACTGTAAGTAATATAATTACGCTTTCCATACTGCGTGCACTTTTTACTATTGCACTAACCGGTATCATACCCACTACAGTCCAGTCAAAATACTGAGTTTTTGAAAAAGTTATAAGATATGGTTTTTGCTGATAAACTGTTTCAAAAGCCCCTCCTTTTTTGCCAGCCTCAACCTGAGATAAAACTTTTTGTACAAGTCTTTCGTTTGGTTTTAGCTTTTGATTCATTTTGTTTTCCCAATCTAATGGAAGCACTATCTTGCCACCAGCTAAAAGACCTATAGTTGTGACGCCTTGCTTTGAGAGTTCTGTAGATTGAAGCTTTTCTCTTAGCCACTCTTCCTTTATATCCAAAAGCATTACGCCTTTTATCTGGTTAGTTTTCAAATCTCTAAATTGAAATCCAATTGAACATGCATAAGCAGGAATCTGACTGTTGTTATTTTCAGCAACCTCATCAAAGTTTTCTCTATGAGAATCAATCAAAACATATCCTGCCGAATCCATAATCGTTTTGTACCATTTTGAATTTTCTATTTTCTGAAAATCAAAATAATCTAAAACTAAAGGTGGAAACATCAATGAAGTTTGTCTATTTGTTAATATGTACGCACCAGAGAACATTTCAGATGTAACTACAAGATTTGCAATAATATTTTTTTGCATCTTGGGCTATTTTTGCCTTTTCATTTTCGTCCTTTAGATTTTGGCTTTCTCCTGTGCAAAAAGATTGTATGCTGTCATTTGACATAATCTGAATTGCAGCGTTTTTTGCTGTTTCAAATAAGATTTGAAAATACTGTGCTGTTGAGTTTGTCGCAATCAAATATGACTTTTTGCTTTCGCTTATCACTGCATTTACTGCTTTTGACACAGAAAATATATCAATAATAGTTATTGGTATTAATAGCAATGTTAATACAAAAATACTAAGTTTTTGAGCAAGGCTACCTTTTTTGGATAACTTTTGTATTGCATTTGTTCTAAGTTTTATCCATGAGTTCATAAACAGCCACCTTTCTTAATATATTTCAGATTCTAAAGTCAAATTTTTAAATTGCACCCAAAAGTTTAAAAGGCCATAGCTTTCAAACTTGTTAGAATATATTCATCTTATGGAATATAATAATACCCGTTTAAAGCTATGGCCTTTCAAAATTGATATTTTATGCTTTCTTTCTTGACATAATATCAAGCCATACTGCAAATACAAGGACAAGACCTTTTACAATAAGCTGGTATGAATACTCCATATTCAAAAGACTCATACCGTTGTCGATACTTGCCATAATTAAAGCACCAATGATGGCACCCGGAACTGTTCCTTCACCACCAAGCGTGCTTGTGCCACCAAGTATTGCAGCAGCAATTGCATCAAGTTCCATGTTTGTTCCCGCACCGGAGGTTGCAGCGTCAAGTCTTGATGTTAATACAATTCCTGCCAAAGCAGATAAAAATCCCATCAGGATAAAAATCTTCATTGTAATATTTTTAATATTTATACCAGAAAGGCTTGCAGCTTCTTTGTTTCCTCCTATCGCATAAACATATTTACCAAATGTTGTGTTTTGTGAAATAAAAGTCAGTAGTATAGTAAATATAACTAATATGAGAACAGGAATTGATATACCTTCATAGCTTATCATAACACCTGTAAATGCTGCTATCAATGCAATTACAACAGCTGCTTTTGCAATCTCTAAGCCCATCGGCAATACTTCCAGGTTATATTTCTTTCTTCTATTTCTTTGATTAATTGTCAAAAGCAAGTATCCAACAATTAAAACAGCTCCAAACACAATGCTCAAAGCTTTATTTAAATATCCTTGACCGATAAATGTAAAACTCTCCTTAAAGGGTGAGATAGTGATACCCTTGCTTGCTAAAAGCACGCCACCTCTGAATATTAGCATTCCTGCCAGAGTAACAATAAATGCTGGAACACCTCTGTATGCTATCCAATACCCCTGCCAGATACCAATCAATATGCCTATCACAATTACTGCAAGAACTGTTGCTGGTGTTGACCAGCCATGCCATACTTGCAATACACCTGCAATTGCTCCTGTAAATCCAACAACAGAACCAACTGACAGGTCAATGTGTCCTGCAACAATGACAAATACCATTCCTATTGCAACAAGTGCGGTGATCGCCATCTGTCTTGCAAGCATTGAAAGATTTCTTGGGGTCAAAAAATTTCCATCAGTAAGTATTGTAAATATGGTCCAGATAAGAAGTATGGCAATGATAAGAGTGTAAGTACGCAAGTTCTTTTTCAAATTCATACCTTATCTTCCTCCTGTTGCTAAAGTCATAATCTTTTCCTGAGTTGCCTCATCGGCCATGAGTTCTCCTGCAATTTTGCCCTTTTGCATAACAAGTATTCTATCAGACATACCCAAAATCTCAGGAAGTTCTGATGAAATCATGACAATTCCAACACCATGTTCTACAAACTGGTTCATAAGATTATAAATCTCAAACTTTGCACCAACATCAATACCTCTTGTAGGCTCATCCAAGATCAAGACCTTTGGATTTGCCAAAAGCCATTTAGCTATGATGACCTTCTGCTGGTTACCACCGCTTAGGTTTTCAACTCTCTGAAAAGGTGAAGCTATTTTTATTCTGAGCTTCCCAACATAATCTAAAGCTGTGCTAAGCGACTTTGGAATATTTATTATCCCGCCGTTGGCAAACTTCTGATAGTTCGGGAGTAAAATGTTGTCCTTTATATCCATCATGAGCACAAGCCCATATCGTTTTCTGTCTTCTGAAAGATAGCATATCCCGTGCTCTATCGCCTCTCTTGGATTATTTATCTCTATCTTCTTTCCATCAAGCCAGATTTCTCCTTCTTTTCTTCCGGGATATGCACCAAATATGCTCATAAAAAGCTCTGTTCTTCCTGCCCCCATGAGACCTGAAATCCCTAAAATCTCTCCTTCTTTTATCTCAAAGCTTACATTATCAATAATTTTCTTTTCTGGATTGTCTTTGTCATAAACAGAAAAGTTTCTAACTTCCATAATCGTTCTTTTTGCCTTGTGCGGTACTTTTGGAAACCTTTGGGTAAGTTCACGACCTACCATTCTTCGTATTATCTCATCTTCTGTTAATGCTGATATTGGATCTGTTGAGATTGTCTTGCCGTCTCTTAAAACTGTTACTGTGTCTGCTATCTCAAAGATTTCTTCAAGCCTGTGAGATATATATATGCATGTTACACCGTGGTTTTTGAGATCTTTCAAAATTCTAAAAAGCTGTTTTGTTTCACTTTCTGTAAGTGCTGCTGTTGGTTCATCAAGTATTAAAATCTTACTATCTTTTGAAATAGCCTTTGCAATTTCTACCATCTGTTGCTGGCCTATTCCTAAATTTTCAACCTTTTCATAAACATCTATCTCAATGTTCAACTTTTCAAAAAGTTTTTTGGAATCTGCATAAACCTTGTTCCAGTTTATAATCCCGTTTACAACAGGTTCTCTGCCAAGAAAGATATTTTCGCCAACAGTCATACCCTTTACAAGAGTAAGCTCTTGGTAAATTATTGCAACCCCTGCATGTTCGCTGTCTTTTATGTTTCTAAAATGTTGTTTTTTGCCTTCAATAAAGATATCCCCCGAATAAGTCCCATATGGATACACACCGCTTAATATCTTCATCAAAGTTGACTTACCCGCACCATTTTCACCAACAAGAGCGTGGATTTCGCCTTTTTTAACTTTGAATGTTACATCGTCAAGTGCTTTGACGCCCGGAAATTCCTTTGTTATGTGAACCATTTCAAGAATATACTCGCTCATCTCGACTTACCACCTTCACCCATTCAAAATTAAATTCTGAGAAGGGGAAAAACGCTTCCCCTCCCCAGAAAAACAACAGATTTTATAGCTAACCCTCCAGATTATTTCTTCCCATAAACCTGTTCTTTTGTAAACCAACCACTCTGGATTAATACCTTATCGATATTGGACTTATCAACTGCAACAGGTGTTAAAAGTATTGATGGAACATTGAATTTTCCATTGTAAACTTTGCCGTTTACATCTTTGAGCTGAGAAACTTTCTTGCCTTTTGCAAGCTCAACTGCAACCTCTGCTGCTTTTTTAGCAAGAAGTCTTACATCTTTGAACACTGTCATTGTCTGTGTTCCTTCAACGATTCTCTTAACTGCTGCAAGGTCAGCATCTTGACCTGTTACAACAACTTTTCCAGCAAGTCCCTGAGCTTTGAGAGCTTGAATAATTCCACCTGCCGTTCCATCATTTGGTGCTAAGATTCCTTGGACATTATTTTTTGCTGCAGTGAGTGCATTTTCACAAAGTCTCAATGCTTCTTCTGGTTTCCAGTCTTTTACTGGCTGGTCAAAGAGAACTTTTACTTTGCCGCTCTTTACAAGTGGTTGGATGTACTTCATAGCACCTTGGTAAAAGAGTGTTGCATTGTTGTCTGTAGGAGCACCTCTGAACACGAAATAGTTCCCCTTTGGAACCTTCGATGTCAAGTATTTGCCCTGAAGCTCACCAACTTTTACATTGTCAAATGAAACATAAAGGTCAACATTAGCATTTTTGATTAATCTGTCGTATGATATAACTTTTACGCCAGCTTTATGAGCTTCATCAATGATAGATGTAAAAACTTCTGCGTTGTTTGGAACTATAACCAGAACATCTATACCCTGGCTGATAAGATTTTCGCATTGTTCTTTTTGCTTGACATCGTCCATGTTAGCAGCTTGTACTAAAACTTTTGCACCAAGCTTTTGAGCTGCTTTTACAAACTCGTCTCTGTCTTTGTGCCATCTTTCCTCCTGCAATGTTGCAAGAGATAAACCAATTTTAATCTGTTTTGAAGTTTTTGCTTTTGCATACTTTGGAACAACTGCAAAGCCTATACCAATTATGAAAGCTACCGCAACAACAATGGAAACAATTCTTAGTAGTGACTTTTTCATTACAATTTGACCTCCCTCTTAGATTTTTTTGTTTGATTTGCAATATCATTTTAACAACAAATATTATCAAAAACACTATTATTTTTTGACATATTGGTGGAATTATTAAACTTTCCTTACAAAATGAATAGCACTTTTTTGAACTCAAAAAATTACTATAGGGCAAGCTATATGTAAATGTTATAATGATTTTTGAGGGAGGCAAAAATCAAAGATGAAAAAAAGATTGCAAAACCTGAGTTTTAGAATAATGGTATTTTTCAGTGTAATTATATTTGTATTAATTGCGTTATATGATATCTATAATATAAGGTTCATTAACATCTCTGAGAAAAAAGCAAATTTTAAAAACTCTGTTCGGATCATGATGATATTGCCGCAAAACCAAACATACTGGGACTGGTTTTTGAATGAGTATAAAGATATCTCGGAAAAACAGAAAATTATAACAGACATTGTTTTTTATAACACTCCAAAAGATGCATACAAACTTTTAAAACTGGTAACTGTCACAAAACCTGATGCTATTGTAATGTGTAATATATATAATTCCAAAGATATTGCCCAAGTTCTCTCCTCTATAAAAAACAACAATATTTTTATAGTATCTTTATTTAACGATATGCTCTTCAGATACGAAGACGTTTTTGTAGGCATTGACTACTATTACAAAGGCAAAATAGCCGGAAAGATTATATATAACGTTTTAAATAAAAAAAATAATATGCCTGAGAGACTAAAAATTGCTATTGTAAACCCTTTTTATACAACAATCGGCGGGACGCTGGAAGTAAAAGGACTCACAGACTTTTTGAAATCCAAAGGAATAAAAAATATAAACATAAAGAATTTTAATTTTGAATACTTTTCATTTCCATCTGAAGAGCTTACAAGACAGCTTATTTTAGAAGATAAGCAAAAATTCAATGTCATCTATATAGGAAGCGAAACAGACACACTTACAATTGCTCAGAATATAATAACCTTCAACAAGCTTGACCAGTTTATTGTAATTGGCGCTGGCACCAATCAGAAGCTTCAAAAGTATGTAAGAGAAAGGATAATAAACGGAATTATAAACGACAATGGCAAACTGATTGCTCAAAAGTTGTGTGAAGCAATACTCAGCTGGAAAAGGTTCGGCCATGCTTCCTCTTATATATCTACAAACTTCAATGTCATGGAATAAAGGTGATTAAAAATGAAGTTTTTTTCAGTACAAAGCAAACTTTTGGCATTTTTCTTCATTATTATTCTCTCCTTGCTTGCAATAGACATCTTAATCCAATACAACAATAACTACCTTGTTAGTTTGGTAAATGAAACTTTTGAAACTATAAACACCATAAATATTACAAAAAAAGATATATCTTCTTTGAACTCAAACCTCCAGCGATACCTAATTTCAGGGGATTCTGACTCTATGCTTTCTGTATACGGGTCGCTCAATTCAATAGATGAAAAATTATCTGCTCTTGAAAGTAAAATACTTACAAAAGAAGAGTATTTATACTATACAAATTTAATTACAATCTTTGAGTACCTCAGCAAGCTAACAGAACGACTTGTAATTTACAAGAAAGGTAACTTGCCGTTATCTAAAACTTATTCTGAGTATATTGATTTTTCTAATTTTCTTAACCTCTACCTCGAAAAATTCAGTGAACAAAAGATAAAATTCACAATGGAGATCCATCACAAAGCGCAAAGACAGTTAAATACCATTCGAAAAATCAATAATCTGGTAATTCTCATATGGACCTTATTTGCATCTTTACTGAGTATCATTTTTAGCAACACATTTACAACGCCAATTATTAATCTTTCAAAGGTCGCAAACAAGATAGCACATGGTAATCTTGAAACACAGCTTCCTGAGTATTCCGCAAACGATGAGGTCGCAGTTTTGTACCAGTCTTTTTCTAATATGATTTCTAACATCAAAGACATGGTGAAAAAACTTGAAGAAAAAGCTGACCTTGAAAGAATGTATGCTCAACAAAAGATTGAAGCTATAAAATACAGGCAAGCTTTGCAGGAAGCAGAACTTAAAAATCTACAGGCTCAAATTAACCCTCATTTTCTTTTCAATACTCTAAATACCATACTTCAGATAGCTATGTTTGAAAATGCAAAGCAAACTTATGAGATTTTGCTCAGAACCTCTAATTATTTAAGATATGTGGTTCATAACATAACCAGAGTTGTTAAGCTTGAAGAGGAAATAGAAAACGTTAAAAACTACATGTTCATATATCGCATGAGATTTGGTGACAGAATAAAATTAGAAATAGATGTGGAAAATGAAACAAAGCTTCTTTTGATGCCATGCATGATACTGCAACCACTTGTAGAAAACGCTATTATTCACGGGTTTAAAGAGAGTGAATATGGAACAATAAAGATTTTAGCAAAGAAGAACGAAGATATGGTAATTATAGAGGTGTCTGACAATGGCAAAGGAATTGAAAAAGAAACACTGGAAGATTTAAAAAACTTTTCATTTGAACACAATAAAACAACAGGGATAGGCATTAACAATATTGCAAAACGTCTTTCGTATTTTTATAACATAGAAAGTCCTCTTTATATAGACTCAAATTCTGAGGGTGGAACAACAGTAACAATAAAAGTGCCTTTTATAACAGATATTTCAAAACTTCCAAAACAAGAGGTGAACAATATATGACATACAAAATATTAATTGCTGATGATGAAAAGATAGTTGTTGATTCAATAAAATTTATCCTCGAAAATAACTTAGATGAAGATATTGAAATCTCCACTTTTACTCTTGGTAGAGAAGCACTTGAGAATTTGCTCTTTTACTCATATCATATTGCCTTTGTTGATATCAAAATGCCAGACTTAGACGGACTTGAACTTATTGAAGAGTTCAGAAAAATGAGAAATTCCGAATTCCCTCTATTCATCATAGTCTCTGCTTATGACAAATTTGAATTTGCTAAAAAAGCAATAAAAGAAAAAGCTTTTGCATATATTTTAAAACCATATTCAATAGAAGATATAGTCTTGACAGTACAATCCGCAATAGCTCATATAAATAGTATTCTGGCAAAGACAAAAGAAAATATAGAAAAAAATGCCCAGCTGATTGTTATGAGAAATTTACTTGAAAACAGTTTTATACCCACACTTATCTTCAAAAATGTCTTTGATATAGTGGATATAAACCAATATGAAAAAATTTTTGGAATAAACCTTAAAAGTGGGATTTTAATGGTGCTGTCACTCAAGGATAAAAGCGATTTTGTTTCAAGTTTTAAAGAACTGGATAACATTCGAAAAGATTTAAAAATATCATTTGAACACAAGGCTTTGACTTCAATAGGTATGGGAGAATATTTGATATGTTTTTTCTCTGCTTCTTCTCAGAAAGAGGCGGAAGGTTTAAAAGAAAAAATCCAAGAAATTTTGAAACAAAAACCATACTGGAACAATGTCAAGATAGGATTCAGTGATTTTTATTATTTAGACGAAGGTTATGAAAACGCATTTTGGGAAGCTTACTACTCAACGCTTGACATTGATTCATCAGATGAAAATGAAGAAAATGAACATCTCCTTCTTTTGACTGAAAATTTAGAGGGAAAACTAATTCATTCAATCAACAACCCAACCCAAATTCCTGTGATAGAAAACTATATAAATCAGCTGTGCAGGCTTTATGTTGAGCTTTTTGGCGAAAATAACTTAAAATATAAGGTGATAAAACTTATTATTATGCTTTTGCTTGAAACTGGCATTGAAAATAGAAACGAATCAATAGATATAGAAAAACTTATTGCACAAATTCTGAATTCTTCTTCTGAACAAATTGTGGAGATTTTTAAAAAAGCTTTACTAACACTCTTTAGCAAAGCAAAGATAAAACACGACCAGATTATAAACAATGATTCCATCAACAAAGCAATAGAGTTTATAAACCAAAATTACAATCAAGAAATTACACTTTCTCAAATAAGCACAGCATTTAATTTTAATCCGTACTATTTTAGTAAGCTTTTTAAAAAATATACTGGTGTGAGCTTTAAAACATACCTAACAAAACTAAGGATTCAAAATGCTTGTCAGCTTTTGAAGAATTCATCAAAGAGCATAAAGGAAATATCCTTTGCAGTAGGTTTTTCAGACCCGAACTACTTCATCAAGGCTTTTAAAAAGTTTACAGGTATGACACCTTCGGCATACAGAAGCTTACCAGATGAATCAAAGCCACTCTAAATTAAAAAGAGGGATGATTTTATGAACTACATTTATAGAAGTAAAAAAGCGGTCAAAAAAAGTAGAATTAAAATTCTTCTTATCCTTACCCTGATATTCTTTGTAACAGCTTTAATAATCTTTATATTTTACTATCCAAAATTTGACAATAAAAAACAACAAATAATAAAACCTACAAAAGTCAGAATTGGTTTTGCAATGGGCACATTAAAGGAGGAAAGATGGTTCAAAGACAGAGACATTTTAATTGCCAAGGCACATGAGAGAGGGTATGAGGTTGAATGGGTAAACGCAAACGAAAACGATGTTGAGCAGATTAATCAAGTAAAATATCTATTGAGTAAAAATATTAATATTTTGATTATTGTTCCTAATAACTATGAAAAATGTAGTGGTGCTGTGAATTTAGCTAAAAAAAGAGGTATAAAGGTTATAAGCTATGACAGACTTGTAAAAAACAGTGACTATTGATGTGTATATTTCATTTAACAACTACAAAGTAGGAGAACTGATGGCAAAATGGCTTTTAAAAAGCGTTCCACGATGGAAATTACGTTTTTTTGCTCGGAGATCCTGGAGATTACAATGTGCAGATGATAAAAGAAGGGTACCACAAGGTATTGGATTCATTTATTAATAAAAAGCAAATAAATAATATTCTGGAGAAATATTGTTACAACTGGCGAAAAGAATATGCTTATAACTATATTAATAATCTTTTAGAAGAGGGAAAAAGAATTGATGCGGTTTTAGCTTCGAACGACTCTCTTGCTGAAGGTGCAATCATGGCACTTTCTGAAAAGAGGCTTGCAGGAAAAGTGCCTGTTACAGGACAGGATGCAGACATCTCAGCATGTCAGAGAATTGTCAAGGGTACTCAACTTATGACTGTTTACAAACCTATTGACAGACTTGTTGATCTTACACTTGAAATAGTTGACAAGTTGATTAAAGAAGAACCACTCAAATCTGTTTATATGCTAAACAATGGCTACAAAAATGTTCCAACCTTTTTTATAGACCCTATCGGTGTTGATAAAAGCAACATCAATGATACCGTGATAAAAGATAATTTTCATACATGGGATGAGGTATATATAACAAAGTAATTTGTTTATTCCATCACCAGATGGGAGGGCCCAAAAATCATGTGCAAAGCAAAAGTTTATATTGGCACATCTGGTTTTTCTTATTCACACTGGAGAGGCATTTTCTACCCGGAAAATTTGCCATCTACAAAGAGATTTGAGTTTTATACAAACTACTTTCAAACAACAGAGATAAACTCAAGCTTTTACAGACTTCCCCAAGAAAAAACCATTTTAAACTGGTACTTTTCTTCACCTGATAATTTTGTTTTTTCTTTAAAGGCTCCAAAGGCTATAACTCACTTAAAAAGATTTTTAGAAGTTGAGGAAGAATGGAATAAGTTTGAAAACAGGATAAAACTCTTAAATGAAAAACTTGGTCCAGTACTTTTGCAACTTCCGCCAAGTTTTAAGGCTGATGATGAAAATATAAAGAGAATTTCAGAGTTTTTAGACGGAAAGGAAAACTTTAAATTGGCAATTGAATTCAGGCACAAAAGCTGGTGTGATGAAAAAATTTTTGAAATTTTAAAAAGTTTTAATGTTGCGTGGGTGATAGCAGACTCTTCCCGGTATCCAAAAGCAAAAGTTATAACAGCAAATTTTACATATATTCGCCTGCATGGACCAAAAGAAATGTTTTCTTCTTGTTATTCAGATGATGAACTCTATAACCTTGCAAATGAAATAAAAGAATACTCTAAAGTTTGTAACCAGATATATGTGTATTTCAACAACGATTTTAACGGTTATGCAGTAAAGAATGCTGAGACTCTGATAAACATTGTTAATAATATAATTTAAAAAAAGGCCTCCCTTCATAGGAAGCCTTTTTTAATTACCAGTAGCCGCTCCAGTATCGTGATATTCTTACTAATTTATTTTTCTCATTTGCCATCTAACTTCTCCCATCTTTTCTTTAACAAGAAAGCTGCCATTTTAGGCTGTCTTTGTCTTGTAAATACACCTTTCCTGTTGCCCATTACTCTGTGAACAGCCTGCTTTGTTGCAAAGTCTGCAAAATTCCAAACATGCTCGCCTACTACAAAATCTAACCTGTCAAAAACCTTGTGAAACTTTTCCAGCATTCTACATTGATACTCTTCAGAAAACATAACAGGCGGGGCGCTGTGAAATCCAGCTATTGTGTCTGCTCCATATAAGGTCGGAATATCACCAGCAAAATTCAGAAATCTCTATAATATTTTAAAAAGCTAAAAAATTCTTTAAAAATTTTAAAATTCTTATGTTGCAATATATAAAAACTAAATAAATTAAAAACTGGATATTGTAAGAAAGGGGCTATCCAATTATCTTTTTGGACAGCCCCTAAAGTTTTTTACGTTATTTTAAAGTTTGCTAACTATTGATTTTGTAAAATAATTGTAGAAATAGACCTCGCAGAAGATTTCCCGCTAAAGATTTCTCCAGCTATTTTTATACCAAATTCTATTTCTTCCTGATTTTTGTTAAAAATAACTATTACCAAGCTATTATCATTATTTCTGCCTACTAAAACTTCAAGTTTTGGATTATTACAATTACTTGCGACAATTTTAGCTCCCGGCTTTATAAATTTTGAAAAATGCCCAATATAATAATATGCATTTTGATAGTAAATCTTTTTCTCATTTTTATCAACAACTATCGGGGCATCGCAAAAATTGCCAACATGATTGGGACCTCCAACTGTGTCAAGAACAATATTCCAATCCATAAATCCAATTGTGTAGCTGTTAAAATCTCCAATTATCTCATGAGCATACCTTTCTCCAAGCTCCCAGGAACCAAGCTTTACTCCACCTTCCTGACAACCTTCGGTAAACACTAAATTGACATAAGGAAACTCTTCTTTTATTTTTTTGAGCTGGTCAAAATGGTCCCCTCCATACCAGTGGAATGCAACTCCCCACACATACTTTGCAGCGTCTTTGTCACTCAAAATTGTTTTTACCCTATCATATATGATATCTTTGTTGTGGTCCCATATAAGTATTTTTATATGGGAAAGCCCTTCTTCCTCAAGAGTTGGCCCTAAGTAATCCTTCACAAAATCTCTTTCTTCTTCAGCTGTGTATATACACGACTCCCACACCTGAGTTGCCATAGGCTCATTTTGAACTGTCACTGCCCATATATCAATTCCTTCTTCTTTATATGCTTTTATGAATTTGCAGAAAAATCTTGCCCATGTTTTTTTATACTCATCCTTTAGCTTTCCACCATGGCACATATCACCGTTTGTTTTCATCCATGCAGGCGGACTCCAAGGTGAAACAAGAATTTTGAGATCTGGACAATATTCCTTTATTCTTTTTAAAAGAGGAATTACCATCTTTTTGTCTCTCTCAATGTTAAAATATTTAAGATCAGTATCACCTTCAACATCATCACAGCTATAGCTGTCTGTACAAAAATCACAGCTGTTCATATGGATTCTACAGAGTTTGTAGCCAAGCCCATCTTTTGGATCAAAGTAACCTCTTAAAATCTCTTCTTGTTGCTGGGGTAAAAGTGACAGTATATTTACCGCGGCAGCCTCCGTAAGTGCTCCTCCAAATCCTATTACCTCTTGAAATGTACAAGATGGATCAATTGTTATAATAGTCTCATTTTTTATTTTTTGGCACTCTTTTATATTGTCTACTTGCTGCATAGGAATACTCTGATCCTTGGCAGTTACGTAACTTGCAATTTTTTTAAACATTTCTAACCTTCCTCCTTTTGGATTTCTAATTAAATGAGTTAGTGCTGGAATATATATTCATTCTACTTCAAGAACTTTTTTCGAGTAAATACACTGAATTTTAGAAAAGGTCTCAATTTTGTTGAAAAAATAGCTTTAAGTACTTACCTTTACCCCTTTACAGCACCCAGGGTAACCCCTTTTGTAACCTGTTCGTTCAGCACAATATACACAATTAATGATGGCAAAGCTACTATTGTTATTACAGCAAACTGGACTGCATAGTTAGATGCATATTGACCTGCAAAGTTGTAGACTGAAAATGGTAGAGTCCTGAACTTGTCGGATGTTAGGTATGTTGCTGCCATAATAAATTCGTTCCATGTATTTAAAAAGGTGGTAACGGTCACAGTCACAATAGCAGGCTTTGAAAGAGGCAGAATAATCTGAAACAGGATTCTAAATATACTGCAAGCCATCTATGATTGCCGACTCTTTTAAAGCTCGTGGAATACTTCTTATAAACCCTGTCATCAAAAAAAAGAAGCACAGCTGTGCTTCTTTTGTTGAAACTACTTTTCCCTTGCCACGTCAAAACATACCATCTCTTATTAAAACTTGTAATTCTTTGTGTTATTGTCAATACCTTTTAGGTTCTTTCCAAAGTCACTTAAATAAATTTTAATTTTCGTTTATAATGAGCAGAGGTTAAAAAATTAAGATAAAAGTTATTAAGAGAATTATGTATGGTCACTGTAGTTTTGAATGGTTTATAAAGTCAGCTGTTTTGGCACTACTGGGCAGTATAATTAAAGTCTGCCATGAAAAATGCATTGATTTAAATGATGTAGTAAATAGCAAGGTTTTTGAAAACATTTTGAAAACTGACAAAAAAGATTTGCTCAAAGCATCGCTACTCAGTTTTTTAAATGCAGTAGTGGATAGAATTGAACAGAGTGAAAACAAAAATCTAATCGTCAAAGCAGCCATTAACTTCATTGAAAAAAACTATAACAAAAACATCACATTAGAAAGTATTGCAAAAGAGGTATATGTAACACCTGCGTATTTGAGCATTCTATTTAAAAGAGAATTGAAGATTAATTTTGTCGATTACCTGCACAAAATTAGAATTCAAAAAGCTCAGGAACTTTTGAAAAATCAAAATTTAAAAACATACCAAGTTGCAAATATGGTTGGTTTTTCTAATGAGAAGTATTTTTCTCAACTGTTCAAAAAGTATACTGGACTTACACCAACACAGTACAGGGAGAGCTTGCTTTGAAAAATTTATTGTGCCTTATAAACAAGCTCTCCTCCAACATATACCTCCTTTACATTTAAATCCTCATCCATCAATACAAAATCTGCCCTAAAGCCTTCTTTTATCGCACCGCACTCAAGAGAAAGAAGCCTTGATGGATTGTAAGTTGCTGAGCGCAGTGCGTTTTCTAATCTAATTCCAATTTTTGTTAAGTTCTTTATTGCCTTATCAATTGTCAAGGTGCTGCCAGCTATTGTGCCATCTGCTAATTTACAAATTCCATTTTCAACCTTCACATCTAAGGCCCCCAAACTATACTCACCATCAGAAAGGTCTGTTGCAGAAATAGAATCACTAATTAATATAATATTCTCAGGACCTTTTAGCTTGTAAGTAAGCTTTATAATCTCAGGAGACAGGTGAATAAGATCGCAAATTAGCTCTACTTTGATGCTGCTCAAAAGCGCATATGTAGTAATAGAATTCTGCCTGTGATGAATTTGGGGCATTGCGTTAAAAAGATGAACAATATTTTTGGCACCAAGCAGGTGCGCTTGTTTTGCCTGTTCAAAACTGCTTTCTGTGTGCCCAAGAGAAATATTAATCCCATGTTCAACAGCTTTTGAAATAAACTCATTGGGATTTTCAAGTAGCTCTGGTGCAAGCGCAATATCTATAATTTTTTCTTCACAATTAAAAATTAATTCTTCCAATTTCTCAACTGTCGGTTTCTGCAAAAACCTTTTATCATGTGCACCTTTCTTTGCAGGATTTATAAATGGCCCTTCTAAGAATATTCCAGGAATGTTTAGTTTAAAATCTGGATCCTTCTTTGCTTCTTTAATAGTTTTAGCAAGCTTATATATATTCTCAAAAGGAGCTGACACAATTGTTGGTACAATAGTTGTAACACCATGTTTAAAATAGTAATTTTGGATAGTTTTCACATCATCTGCTGTAGTATTGAAAAAATCAACACCGCCAATACCATGTGTATGTTTGTCCACAAATCCAGGTGAAAGAACAAAATCTCTTTTGTCTATAACTCTATCTTCTGCAGTATCAATTCCTTCTTGCGTTCCCAAAATTATTCCATCTTCCACAACCAAAACATTGTCTTTGATAAATGAATACCCATTAAAAATCTTTTTGACCAAAATGTATTTTCTCATGATTGAAAATACCTCAAAATATTGTTTTGTTTTCTTTTTTACAAACTTAATTCGATTTTTTTAAATCATATGTCAAAGTATTTTTAGTACTGAGAATGATTATTTCGTTATAGGTGATATATTCTTATTATTTCATTTATTATATCTTTGCTCACATATGCACCGCTATTGCTTTGATATTCATCTATTAGCTCTTTTAATCCTTTTTGCTAATTATTTCCTTCTCAAAAGCAGCACACAAAATACCCAACGTGCCAGTCGAGTTTATTCCATACTTTTTACAGATTTTTCGTACTGGTTTATCATTTGAAACACAAATAATTTTTTCTTGGAATGCTATTGAAATTACGAGTCTATCATAAACTGAAAGAGCTTTGAACTTTTTTAACTCCTGTTTAACTCCTGAAAAAACCTATATCCCTCTTCTGTTTCAAGATTTGCAATATCATATCCTAAATCCTTGAGTTTCTTAACAACCTCAGCTGGTAGCTCCTTTGATACAACGAAACCTGAGACAAAGACTTTTGAAAAAACCTGAAGGGGAATTTCAAGATAGCTTAGCCTTTGAAAATCTATTATCACATTTGTATCAAGTATTGCTACTTTATCTATGAGTTTCTTAATCTTCTCTCTCATCCATCATCCACTTCTTTGTGTTTTCTCTTGCTTCTTCAACACTAATTCCAAGAAGTTCTGCCACCTTGTTAATTCCTATCTGTTCCTTCATAAAAAGCATTCTTACTATCTTCTCATGAGCAGTATTTTTTTTGAAGTATGGCATTGGATCAGGTTCTTTTTTAGTGTAACCTTTCATGTTCAAGTATTTCAGCCATTTTTGATATTCTTTATCACTGATATATTCATAGTCGTTTAAAACATGCAAAAGAGCTTTTAAATTTACTCGCAAATCTTTTTTGATGTATATGAGATCATTCCATGATAACTGACTTTTAAGTAAGACAGAATACTTAGCAAGACTTTTCCGCGGAATCAAAAAATATCCTGCAAATTTGTCAGCAATTTTTTCGTAAATATTCCTGTGAGTAGACTGTAGAATAACTTGTCTGTATTGGTTTCTGTCAAATAAAATGTGAGCATACTCATGAACAATACTAAATATTTTTCTCTCTTCTGGAATGTTCTCGTCATCGTTAATAACTATAAAACAACCCTTTTGGTCATGCAAAGCAGATACTCCAAACATGACTGGCATATCAAATTTTTCAAAAATTATTCTTATTCCCTTATTTTCAAAACACTCAATGATTTCCTCTCCTCTGCTTTCACCAATGTTTAACCATTCTCTTTCTTCTAGTGCTATCTGTTCTATTTGAAGTTTTATCTCCTTTGGTATCTGCTTTTCCTTAGAATCTATTTTGAGATTATACTGCTGTGGAAGATAGGAAATCTTTTCACCAGCAAGTTCATAAATCTCATACACCCTGTTTATCAAATCACAGATTTTGTTCTGAACAGTTGAGATAGATTCTTTATTTAAAGCATGAGCCCTGAATAAAAAAGCCATTTCTTCATGTTTGTTTTCAAGAAAATAATCTAACGGCTTTCCAAAAAATTCAGCTATTTTGAAAAGCTTCTCGCTATCAATAATTACTTCACCTTCAAGGTATTTAGTCATAGTCTGCCTGGTAACTCCAATTAAATCTGCAAGTTGCTTTATCTTTACATTCTGTTTTTTCATCAATGCGAGTATGTTATTCCCAATTACCTTTGCTAATGACATATTAACTCACTCTCATCAATTTCTTGTTATAAATATTTTGCACTATTTGAACTATCTTTGCAATAAAAATGTTAATATTTATTTAACATTCTTATTATTGTTTCCATTGAAAGAAAAAATTTGCACATTGCTTAAATATGTAAACTGCATTATATGTTTGTATTCTCTCATATGAATTACTCGTATTTGATATGCATAAATCTTAAAGCATCACGCATTCTTATCAAGTAGTTTTCCAAATACACACAATACTAATTGACATATTTAAATTTTTCTTGTATATTTATGAACAGGCAAATTACTTCCACAGGAGGAGATGTCTTTATGAAAAAGAAAATTGCAATAATCTCATTTATTGTGTGTATTCTTTTTGCCTTGTCTGCAATAGCTTCATCTCCAACAAATTATAAAGCTCTTTATGAAAAGCTTTTAAAAGATTATAATAACTTGAAAACCGAAAATCAGAAGCTAAAAAACGACATAGCCCTACTTAAAAAGAAAAATGAGGAATTGCAAAAGAAAATATCATCTATGCCTCAACTATCCTATTATGATGTTTTAATTAACGGAATTAGTACTGCTCAAAAAGTACCCTTTATAAGCTATGGTGGAAGAAGATATGTCCACTTTGATTCTATTCTCAAAACATTCTTGAACGTTGGAGATATGGGTTATATCTTCAATGATCAAGCAAAAAGAGTAGAAATAGGGGCTTTTGTGAAAAATAAAAATGGGTGTGGTTGAGTGATTTCGAGTATTTCAAGACACATGGAAATTACGAAAAATATGACTTTAATACAACTGATATTGTTATAAATGGGAAGAAGTTTTATAAAAATATTTGGTGTTTAATATACTCAGATCCTTTTTATGATGATCCGTAAGAATTTGGTATTATATACAAATTGAAAGGACAATATAAAAAGTTGCAATTCAAATATGGTGTTGATGACAGATCTCCCAAAGGAAGTAAAGGTAAAATAGTAATTTATGATGACAATGAGCTGCTCAGTGAATTTATTCCTGAACTTTATGATGATCTAAAATTAGCAACAATAGATGTAAGCGAAGTTATTATCTAACTGTTAAATTTAAAGGTACTTTACAGGGCTTTAGTAATCAACCTACTCTTGCAATCTGCGACTCGCGCTAATTCCGAAAAAAAAAAAAACAGGGTTTTAAATACCCTGTTTTTTTCATTTCTTCTTTAAATTTCTTTAAATTATTATATCAAAATAAAACTAAACACTGCTTAACTAATTTAAGTGCTATTTTTTTTACCCCTTCACAGCCCCGGCTATCATACCTTTTAAAAGTTTGTCTTGCAAAACAAAGTAAATTATTATGCTTGGAATTGCTGAGATAAAAACTGCAGCAAACATTTTGGTAAGCTCAGCTCCGTACATTCCCCTAAAATTCAAAAGTCCAACAGGCAGTGTCATAAGTTCTGGTGTCTGTATCAGAACCAAGGGTATCAAAAGGTCATTCCATGCGCCAAGGAAATTGAAAACTGCAATTGTTACAAAAGCCGGCATCGTCAAGGGTAGAATTATCTTGTAAAATATCTTGTAGACAGAGCAGCCGTCAATCAAAGCTGCTTCTTCTAACTCACGCGGGATGGCTTTGTAAAATCCTGTTAGAATGTATATGGATGTGGGCAGGGCAAATGCAACTGTTGGAATCAAAAGTCCTATGCGTGAGTCCAAAAGGTTTAGCTTTTTAAAGTTTATAAAAAGCGGAATCAATATTATCTGTATTGGAACCATTATACCTGCTAAAAAGTAATTCAAAACTTTCTGGCTTGAGTTCCATATCATCCTTTCAATTGCATATGCCGCCATTGAGCTTATAATGAGAGAAAGTAACACACTTGTACACGAAATTATCAAGCTATTTAAAGTAAACTTTTGTATTCCCATTGTAACCCATGCATCATAGTAATTTTTTAATTGAAGCTTAGATAGAGATGGCAGTGAAAAAGGGTTTGCTAAAAAGTCATTATTTGTCTTAACCGAGTTATAAGCAAGCCATAAAATAGGAAATAAAGTTATAACAGAATATATAGTTAAAAAAGATAAAATTATTATTTTCCCCACAGTAGAAATTTTTGTATATTTAGCATACACTAACAAACACCTCCAAAAGTTTAATATTCAATTTCCCTTTTTGATGCAAAATTGTTAATAATTACAGTTATTAATATGCTCACAACAAATAAAAAGGTTGATGCTGCACTACCAAGACCATATTGAAGCTTGTTAAACGCAGTTCTATATATATATGTAGCAATTGTCTCTGAAGCAAAGTCAGGCCCACCCTCTGTCATTATCCATGCCATATCAAAATATTTTAATGAACCAGTTATTATTAAAACAATCGAAACTTTTAAAACAGGTAATATCTGGGGAATTATAATTTTTGTTACCATTTTAAGCCCTTCTGCTCCATCAACAACTGCAGCTTCAATTATGTCTTGAGATATTCCAGAAATTGCAGCCACATACAAAATCATGTGATATCCTACCCATTGCCAGCATGTTGTAATTGATAGCGAAAACAAAACATATTTTTGAGATAACCACTCCTGCTGCAAATTCTGTAACCCCAAACTTCTCAACACTGAATTAATTAATCCAAAATCATAATTGTAAACAAAAAACCACAAAATACCTATTACTGCACTTGACAGTACGTTAGGTATAAATAATGCACTCTGATAAAATCTTCTACCTTTTGTTATATTCACAATACACAAAGCTAAAAATAAACCTAATATAACCTGAAATATTAACGATAATACTGTAATTTCAATAGTATGAAAGATAGACGAAAGAAATATCTCATCAGAAAAAAGCTCTTTGTAATTTTCAAAACCTGTATACGTCATATTTGACAGCATGTCCCATTTGAAAAAACTCATATAAAAAGAATGTAATATTGGAATAGGTACAACAAGGGTAAAAAGAATAAGCGCAGGTGCTATAAAGACAGCAATAGTAAATTTATTACCAAATGCCTTTTCCAAGAAAATTCACCCCACTGTTAATAAATTTAAACTTCTAAATTTAAGCCGGACAAGACTTTTTCTTGCCCGGCTTTTGAACTATTTCTCTACTTTTTCATTTCTTTTTTGGCAATATCTGCAAGCTTTTTGAATGCTTCAACAGGGTCTTTCCCAAGGTAAATTGACTGTATTGTGTTGTTAAAGCCATCACCAATTATTGGACCAAACATAACATCATAGTAAGTAAATGAATCTTTTGTATTTTGTTCTTTTAACATATTCAATACCTCAAGATAAAGACCAGTAACTTTTTTCGGGTCTGGATTTACTTTCACAGAAGGAAAATAACCTGCTTTTTCAGCTAAAAGATCCTTTGCATATTTTGGTTCTGACAACAACTTGAGCCATGCAGCTGCAGCTTCTTTGTTCTTGCAATTTGAACTTACTGCAATTACCTGCTCTATGCCTGCCAAGAAATTATTGATATTTCCTTTTCCTCCTTCAATTTCGGGCCATTTGAAAGCACCAACCTTGTTTTTAACAGGCGATTGTGTTGAAAGATAACCAACATCCCAGATTCCCATTACATACATTGCAGCTTTTCCTTGGTCAAAGAGATTTCTTGCTGCAACATAATCAAGACTCGTTGCACCTTTCGGGAAAGCACCAAGTTTGACCAGTTCCTGTATCTTCTTGCCTGTCTCAATATATGCTTTGTCTGTCCATGCATTTGGATCTTTTTGAACCTTTCTGTAAGCATCAGGGTCTATTCTGTTTGCAATATATTCTGCATACATTGCCAAGATCCACGGGTCTCTTGCATCAAGAGCAAAAGGTATAATGTTATTTTTTGTTAATACTTTCACTATATTTATAAGTTCAGACCATTTCTTGGGTACAGACAAATTATATTTTTTGAATATTTCCTTGTTGTAATATATTACAGTTGCAACTCTAATTTGTGGAATACCGTAAATTTTGCCGTTAAAAGTTGTAAGATCAAATACTCCATTTACATACCTATTCTTCCACTGCAAATCTTTGTTCATGATATCACTGATTGAATAAAGCCTGTTTGCATCAACGTATGGTTTCATTTTTCCAGCTGCCCACATGTTTAAAATGTCGGGCGGATTATTTGCTGCCATTGCTGTTTGAAGTTTTGTCTTGTACTGCTCACCCGGAGTATAAACAGCCTTGATTTTCACACCATACTTGTTGTTAGAATTAAACTCTTTGATAGCCTGCTCATACACCTGTTTTATTGTGTCAGAGTCAGATACCCAGCTCCAAAATGTAAGTTCATTTGTGGCACCTTGTACTTTCTTTCCATTCACCTGGGCAAGTAAGACAAACGAAAAAGCAAAGATCACCACAACAGCCAAAGCTATGACCCTCAATGACTTTTTCATCCTACATTACCTCCATTTCATTTTTTGTTTTTCAATTTAATTTTAGTATCAAATGCCCAATAGTTTATATAGACAAACAAAACTTTTTTGTTTAAATTTTTAACTTTGTCTCTATCTCGGTAGCTTTCCTTCTCCACTCAATGGGTGTCATCCCATAAGCTTTTTTAAATACCTGACTGAAATACTGAGCATCAGAAAAGCCAACTGCCTCGGCTATTTCGTAGTGTTTCAAACTACTATTTTTTAAAAGTTTTTCGGCTTTTTTAAGTCTTGCTTCGGTGAGGATTTCTTTGAATGTCTTGCCTGTCCTGTTTTTTAAAAGTCTGCTGAGATATACCGGATGAAGATGTACATATTCTGCTACATCATTCAAACTTATTTGTCTTGAACAATTTACAGTTATAAAATTAATTACAATGTCAACAACATCTTCATAACAGTTTGAGATATCCTGCCGTATATTTTCTGTGTTTAATTTTTCAACAGCTCTTTTAACTGCCTCAAGAACCTCTTCTTTTGAAAATGGTTTTAAAATGTAATCCATCACACCAAGTTTAATTGCCCTGTGTGCATATTCGAATTCCTTGTAAGCGCTCATAAATATTACATAAGGTCTTTTTCGCCCATTTTTTATAAACTCTGCTAGATCAAGCCCATCAATAATTGGCATCCTGATATCTGTCAGAATTACATCCACATTTTCTGTCATCACAACGTTCAAAGCTTCCTCGCTATTTGTTTTGCCAATGACCTTATCAACTCCGGCGATTTTCCAATCTATTGTCTTCATAAGCCTTTCAAGCAAAATCTCCTCATCTTCAACAATCAAAAGAGTGTACATCTTCTCACCTCCCAGCTTGTTCTTTTTCTTTCCATGGAATCTCTATGACAACTTTTGTCCAAAATCCAGCTTTACTTGATATTTCAAAATGAAATTTGTTATCGTACAGAATCTTAAGTCTTTTTACAATATTGGAAATACCAATGCTGCCACTGTTTAGATTTTTCTTAATCTGGTTAATTTTTTGCTTTTCAATCCCGCATCCATTGTCAACAACCTCTATTCTTAGCTTATCTTCTATTCTTCTTGCTCTTATGAAAATCTTTGCACCATCTTTCTTATTTTTAAAACCGTGGACAATTGAATTTTCCACAAGTGGAAGCAGCATATGCCGTGGAACTTGGGCATCAAAAACAGTGTCATCCTCAGTAGCTATCTTGTAGCTGAGTTTTCCAGAAAATCTTATCTTCATGATTGTAAGATAATGTTCTGTGTGCTGGATTTCCTGGAAAAGTGGAATTGTTGATGTGCTAAAATTTAAGCTTTCCCTCAAAAATTTTGCAAGCGAAATTGAAACTACAGACACATCTTTGCAACGTCCAAGCTCAGCCAAGGCATTTATGGTGTCCAAGGTGTTGTATAAAAAGTGAGGATTTAACTGCATGTACAAGAGATTTATCTCTGCATTCTTCCTTGCAATCTCCTCTTCATACACTTTTATGACAAGCTCATCTATTTTTTTCAGCATTTGATAAAATGAGTTTAGCAAATCTCCTATTTCGTCTTTGCGGGCAAATTTAATGTTATTTTTGAGTTTTGAATGCTCCAAATTTCTCATCTGGTAAATAAGCCTTGTTATAGGAGCTGTAATATTTTCGGAAATAAAGAACAAAAACAAAACTGCAAAAATGGCAAGAAAAGAAAAACTCAATATCAAAAGCCGTTTTGTGTACGAAAAGTTATTCAGAAGAGTACTTTCTGAAACTATGTAAATTAGTTTCCAGTTAAGATCTGGGATAGTTTCTTCAAAGAAAATGAACTTTGGAGCAAGCTTTGTCTCATCTTTTAAAATCAATTTTTTAGTGATATTTTCAAACCTGTCTGTTGTTTTGAATATAACCTGATTAGAACTTCTATCGGCAACATAAAATCCACCTTCTGTAAGATGATACTTTTCAATTATATCTTTCAAAAAGTCCAAGCTAAAACTTACAATCATCTCACCAACAGGCTGGATTTTATCTTTTGAGAAAAGCTCACATCCAACAACATATACATTTCTGCTTTTGTCATAGCCGCCATTTACATACTTTCCTTCTTGCGTTACTATTTCACTGAAAAAACCTTCTTTGATCTGCTTATCATCTTCATAGGGCACATCACCCTGAAGTTTTGAAAAGAAATATATTTCTTTGCTTTTGTTTATAATTTGAACTGACTGAATAATTTCTTTTGTTGAAATATACTGGCTCATCTTCGTCAGGATGTTGGTGTACAGAAAAGAATCCTGGTGATCAGTGTACCTTGCAAAAGTCTTTCCAATGTCTGATATGAGGTTATCGTCCATGATAAAGTCGTATTTTATGTTATTTAGCTCATCAAGGAAATTTTGAACCTCTTCTGTAGCATTTTCAAAAAGGACCTGATTGTAAAGAGTAAATTTTTCCAATGTGGAGTTTTTTAGAGAAGTATAAGATAAAAAAAATATTAAAGACATGGGAAGAAGCATTAAAATCACAAAAGCTATTAAAAGTTTGTTTTTAAGTTTTATGTCGTTCCATTTTACCAAAAGCTTTTTAATCATTCTACTTTCTCTCCTGTTACAAAATGTCAAAAAGACTACACTACCGTTACAAAAATAGACGGCAGTGTAGCCTTCTTTGAAGCTATAACAAAACCTCTATTTTCTTGCACATTCCGTTTCTAATCTCATAAGAATATGGTTCTGGCACCTTTTCACCTTCAATTTCAACCACTTCACCGTCAAAATGTAGGATATATTTTTGAACATTTACTCCTGGATCATATGTGCATAACCTACGCGGATTGTGATAAACAACCAGTGTTCTGCCAAAGAGAACTGCTGCCAACTGGTTTTTACCTATAACTATGGTTTGTTTATTCCCATTTAATACAATCTCAACTTCTCTTTCTTCTTCTGTAAACATCCAGCCCGGTAGTTTTGGAGATAGTTTAAAAATTAACTCTCCATTTTTGTATTCAAATGGCTTTTCACCAAATAGAATAATTAGCTCCATATTTAAAAACTCTGTTGTTGTGCCAGAAAGCCTTGCAACAAAACCTGTCCCATGAACGCTCTTGTCAGGATTGCTTGAGCTTGCAATAAACGACGAATTCTCAAATATTGATCTTCCATAAACCGCTGGGTCCATATATGGTGGCAAAACCACCTTGAAATCCTCAAAAAACTCTGTATAAAGTCCACCTTTTAAAAGCTCCAGCAAGTATTTATACTCCATGTGCATAAATATGGATTCATTTTCAAGCCAGCCGGGTGTGAATGCTTTTATTCTACCAAGCTGATTTGTCTCATTTGCAAGACTTTCATTTGTCTTATACATCTTTAGTTCTCTATCAAAGAGGCTACTTTCTTTTACGTTTTGGTAAATTTTTCTTTTCTGTTCTTTATCATCTATCACCTTCATTGCTCTAACCTGCGATTCTAAGAAAAATGCAACTCTCTTTTGTGAAAACTTTTTAATCTTAATCTCCTGCTTTTGAGCATCATACTCATATTCTACAGGCTGATTTATAAAGTAAGTGTAAAATAAGCCTTTTTCGCTATCGAAAGCTTTTTCTTTTGCCTTTGAAAGCTTTTCACTGCACAGGTCTAAAAATTCCAACATTTCTTCTCTGCTTATGCAAACTATATTGCCACTTACACCAAATCTTGTCTTTTCTCTGTACTCTTCTTTTATGTTATTGCTCTCAATCCAGTAGAAAAGAGTATCTTTTTCATCTTGCGTCTGAGATAGAAGTTTTTTTAGCTTGACAAAAAAGTTGTAGAGCTCTTCAAAAACTTCAATTTCCTTGACATCTTCAAGATAAACCTCAAAATACTTTTTCAGCATTCTCACAAGCCGCAAAAGCTCAAACGTCTCGCACACAGACGAACCAAAAATTCCTGGAAGGCCGTTTAACGCATCGTTCCAGCCTGGCTTTGATGCCTCCATCTCAACCCCAACACCAAATGGGTCCAAGCTTGCCATTCTATTAAGAAGTATCACCAAAAGCTTTTCAATGAGGCTGCCTGTGTAAATGTCGCCATGGCCATTGTGAGTTCTTACATATCTTTTTTTATCAGCACGGGAATTTATAAGCTCTTGTTTTTCTTTGTCAAGTGCATATGCACCGTGCTGTTTTATTTGCCCACTCTATAATCTTTATTCTTTCTTTTCTTGGTTTCACATAATGCTCATTGTCATAGTAATAATATTTTCTTTGCAAAAGCAGCTGCCTCATTTTATCAGGATATATACTTTCAAAGTTTTCAATCAGATCAAAGTTGTAAGTAAAATGGTCTATCCAATAACCTTCACCTGGATCTGCTTCGATTACCTTCTCCGAATTTACAAGACAGCAGTTTACAAAGTCTTCCTTTGATATATTGATTTTTATATCTTGGCTCTCCAAAAACTTTATAAGCTCATATGGCAAAAAGTCCTTTTCAAAAAACTTTTTTAACTTTTCTTTCCCATTTATTATATATTTCTCCAGATGTTCGAGGTTATTTAACCTGTACTTTACACCTTTTACAACCAGAGGATTATAGCTGTCAAGTTGAATGAGGCTCATGAAATACCATACATTAAAATCAAAAATGTCTGGATTAAAAATGATATCGTTTCGCCTGTTCTGATTAATATCCCTGAAGTTACCATTGCCCTGTGAATAGTAAGTGTCTTGAATTTCAAAAAAGTTATAATCTCTCTCTAAATCACCATGTTTTCGTGAAAACAGATATATGACATCCTTTTTATTATCATATTCAATGGTAAAAGGCATACCGCCGCGCAAGATATTGTCAAGATAGCATATCTTAGCATACTCATCTAATTTTTTGTCTGAGGTCACAATTGTATTTTTTTCTATGATAGCATTGATTACAGCTTTGTTTTCTTCAAACGCTCTGTCAAAAAACTCAGCTGAGTCAATACTGTCAACAAAGTGGTTTAATTCATCAACCCTCTTGGCATGCCCAATGATACTGTAGATGCTCAAAGCCTCGTGCGGTTTTAAAGTCCTCTTTGCATATGCAAAAGCACAGCATGTCTTGTTTGCAAAAACCTGATTTGATATGTCAAGATTATCTGAAAAAATAAATTCATAAGGCTTTACTATTTCTGAGCTTATTCCAAAAACAATTTTGGGATCAATTACTACATCGCATCTTTCAAAGTTGCCGTGCGTATTATCAAAGCTTACAAAGAAATTACCCTCTTTTATCTCAACAACTTCTGTTGTATCCTCTGAAGATGAATGAAATCTAAAGTATGGAGCTTTTTTATCTAAATTCTCAACAAAGTTCCATGCTTCAGCAGTCCTGCTCATGTTCTTTAGCGCAAAGTCACCTTTACCATATGGAACAATCAGTGCAAGCCCGTCTAAAGCTTCGATATCTATAGGCTTTTCTGATACATTTACTATCTTCAGCTCTCTCACAAGAGAAGCCACATTCTTGTTTGCAAGTGTGTAATATCTCACTTCTGCCTTGATACCAAGATTTGAATTCTCTTCGCAAATCTCAAGATGGTCAGCAAAAATGGACATTTTGCTCTTTGCAAAGTAGAGTAAATTCTCTATTTGAAAAGGCTCATAAAAGAGGTTCTTGTTGAGTTTCAAAAACGTTCTAAACCCATGTGTTGATGCAAGCCTGTACGCCCTATCTGCTGGCAAAAATTCCAAAATTGCGCCATCTTTGTTCTTTGTCCCAAACGATACTATGCACTGCCCCCTGTTTACATAAAAGCACCAAAGAGGAATTCCAAATATACCAGCAATCCCGGGCAAAAAACTTGAAAATGGTTTTGAAATCTGATAATTCTCTATGCAAAATGAGTTTGTTTTTTCATCATAATAGTACTTAGGATTTGCCTGCAATTTTTTTGCCCCCTTCTTTTTTTAATTTAAAATACAGGGTTGCAAGACCTTACTTTGCCCTGCAACCCTCTCTGACAAAATAACAGTTTCACATTGTTTTTAATTCTTTTACTGGTCACTTACAACAGTCAATGTCACATCATCAAGATATATGTCAAGTGGAAGAGGAGGGTTCTGACCGTTTATAGGCCCAAACTCAAACACAACCTTTGTCACATCTGTTGGCTGTGTAACTTTAAATCTGAGAGTATATTCTTTCTCTTGAGTCCCGATATCAAATACAGTTGTTGGTGCATAAGCTATGAACCACGGGTCAGTTGACAGCTCTTTTCCAATATTTACCTGAATTTTTGTGTTTTGTGATGCGCTCATTTTGAATTTAAGCTCATAGGTAAGTCCGTTTTCAAGTGTGAGGTTCTTTCTTGCAACCTGTGCACTGTATGGCTGCCATCCTACAGAATTTAAATGAACCTTCAATTTACCATTCTCTGTTGTCACCTGCATATCCGATACACCTGACCACTGGTCGCCGCTCCAATATACCCACTCACCTAAACTTACGTCAAATGTGCCATCTGGAATGATCTGGTCTCCCACTTTTTGCGTATGCTGCGCAGGCGGCGCAGTTTCTTGCGGGATTGAATCTACAACTTCGATCTGGATATCATCAAAGTAGATGTCAAACGGCACCTGCGAATACCCTGCTACGTTCCCAATCTCTATCGCAAGTTTCGCCCCAAGGTCTGTAGGATTGTTCATGGCAAAGTAGATTTCATACTGTGCCATCTCACTTGTAATATCTATTGTCTTTTTGGGCATGTACTCTATGAACCATGGGGCAGATGTCAGCGGTTTTCCTATTGCAACATTTATCTTGCGCGGATAAGTTGCCCTTGCCTTGAACGAAATCTTATAGTTTTTACCATTTACAAGAGGTATCTCTTGCCTGTAAAGCTGTGGGTCCCATGGGTCTGAGCCAATTGAACTTACACTAAGTTTTAGCTCTCCATTTTCAATGGTCATCGAAACATTGTTACCCGCACTTGACCACCAGTGCCAGTTGTTAAGAGACTCTTGTGTGTCAAAGCTACCATCTGGCAAAAGCTTATCTCCAACAAACTGCTGTGGTTCTGAGTCAGCTTCACCCGTCAAGATTTCTGCTACTTCTCTTTCAAAATATCCGCAGTTTTCTGAAACTTCGGCTATTGCAACGTTGTCAATTGTGACTGTATGAGCTTGAGTTTGCGGATTTGCACCGCCAGGTGACATTGTCCCAAGTCCAATTACAAGCCTTATATCACTTCTTGTTGCATCCATTACAAAGTCGAATGTATAGTTCTTCATCTTATCTGTAAGTGGCACGTATTTTTCAAGATGACCATAGTAAGTAGAGTCGTCTATTTTTATAAACATATCTCTTGCAGATGTTGACTTTGCGTCAAACGAAATTCTGTATGTTTTACCACTCTCCAGAGTCATTGGCCCTTGAATTACTTGAATGCTCCAGAAAGCAAGACCTATGTTTGTAATTGAAACTTTCAGCTGTCCTCTTGAAACTTGAGCAGCACCAGTTCCACCATTGCCGAACCAAGTAGTCCAGCTTTCAAGGTCTTTTGAAAAGTCTCCGTTTTTGATAAAGTTCGGTGAAAATTCAACATAATCCAAATCAACATTGTCTGCCAAAAGCTGCATATTATTTTCACCTGAATCAAGATAAACTGTGTCTGATACAACTGCCCAGTTTGCTGATGTTGGAGCAACTTCTGCATCGTAAACTGTGCTTCCTACTACAAGCTTGAGGCTTGATCCTTGCCCAGCTTTCAATTTGTAAGATACAAGGTACTCTCCACTCTTTGGAACATTGACGCTAAAGCTTGCAGCACCACCTTGAGAAAACGCTACATACTGTCCATTGTTTGTTGCGTTTGAAAGTGAGCCAAAGTCTTCAGCTTGAACAACTATAAAGCTTGATGGAAGAACCTTTTTGAGTGAGACATTGTCTATTGCAACGTCTGAATTGCTTGATCCAATTTCAAACACAAGTTTAGCTCTTGTGTCGCTTGGCAAATTATCAATTGACTTTAAGTTAAATTTGTACACATTCCAGTCAAGCGAAAGTGAAACTACTTTTACCTCTGTAATTGGATTGAAGTTCTGGTCAGATATATAAACCTTTATTTGTCTTGGACTTTCAAAAGCTTTTGCTGAGAATGCAAGCAAGAGGTTTTCACCAGCGCCCACTTTTATGTTAGACTGAACAAGTTTAATATCCGAAAAGTTTTGTCCACCGTTTGCTATAACAGCCTTGAAATACCTGTCTTCTGGCTTTGAACCAATGGTATACGTTGCATCTGCTGCTGTTTCTTTTGCAAACTCCCATGCGGCAAACCTGCCATCGCCCTGGTCAAACGTGCCGTTGTAAATGAGGTTACCGTTTGGCAGAGGTTCTTTGATTGCGCTTGGGGCATTTACATCGTACTCAATAAGTTTCACATCATCTATATAAACAGGAAGGTTATTTAGTCCAACATTAAATTCAATCCTTGCTTTTGCGTATGTGCTGCTTTGCATTGTGAAGATGTAAGAATAGTCCTGCCAGTCAGAAGATAAATTGAAGGTCTTTACAGCATAGTCAATCCAGGTAGACCCGTTATCTCCACCGCCACTTGAAAACTTGACCTCAATTGTCCTTGAACCTTCGCTCTTTGCTCTAAATGTCAATTTGTATGTCTTGCCTTTTATCAAACAAATTGGTCTTTGAATCAGCTGGACAGAATATGTTTGTGAACCTGGCTTTGTTATATTTATCTTCACAGATCCACCAATATTTTCAATCGTGCCGTCTCCGCCAAAGTCAGGCAGGTGCAAAAACTGCCAGTAATCAGTGTTAGCAACACCTTCTATGCCATCAACATCTGGGCTGTCGATGTCAAAGCTACCGTTATAAATAAGGTTCCCATCGCTAAGCGGTGGTCTTGCATCCTGAGGATAGGTTATGCTTTCCTGTGGCTTTGCTACATTGTCAGAGTAGGTAACTCCTGCTGGTTTGTATACTCTTACCCAGTCAACAACCATTTTCTGCGGGAAGTAATTTGCATCCTGTGGCGGGTACCCTGGCCAGTTACCACCAACTGCAACGTTGAGTATGAGGTAGAATTCCCTGTCAAACGGTGCAGGATAGGTATAATCAAAAGCCTCGTTTGAAGACCTTGAAAACCAGTCGCTTGTTTCATAGTAAAGCTGCCCATCTACATACCATTTGATTTTCCCTGGTTCCCACTCAAGACCAAATACATGAAAGTCGTCAGAAAACTTTTGACCGTTTGGCAAGGTGTAATTGCCGCCATGGTATGTGTGAGGATTACCATAATGAATTGTTCCATAAACCTTGTTCGGCTCATGACCTAAAAGTTCCATTATATCAATTTCACCGCAAACAGGCCACCCACCATAAAGGTTCAAATCCTCCGGCATCATCCAGATAGCCGGCCACACACCCTGACCTTCCGGAAGTTTTGCCTTAACCTCAACTTTGCCATATGTGAATGAGAATTTGCCCTGGGTTGTCAGTTTTGCAGATGTATACGGGCTTCCCTCAAAGTTTTCTTTTCTTGCTTCAATTATTAGATTTCCGTTTTCCACTCTTGCATTTTCTGGTCTTGAAGAGTAATACTGCAGTTCATTGTTGCCATACCCGCCAGCACCGATTGTAAAATTCCACTTTGTTGTGTCAATTGAGTTTCCATTAAAATCATCTTCCCAGACAAGCTGCCATGTCGGCTGTGTTTGATTGCCACCCTGCTGGTTCTGGTTATTGTTTCCTGTCTGGTCTGTAGCCCCACCTGTTGACCCTTGACTGATGCTGCCTGTAGTGGAAGAAGTGCTGCCTGAAGATTGAGCTGACAATGTGCTCTGTAAAGCCGTTGAGGATGAAGGCTGTTTGCTTTCTACAGCACTTATGTCAACCTTTTCGCCTTTGGACAAAGTCTTTCCGTTTAACACGACACCTTCTGAATACACAGATGCTTCGTTTATCTTGCCATTTGAACTAATCTTCACATCCTTTGCAAGTGCCTTGACAACAAGTTTTTCTATACCTGACTCTTTATCTATATTTAAGTTCCCATTGCTATTTAACTCAACACTGTCAATCTTTGAACTTGCCACTGAAAGTGTAAAGTTCTGAGCAAGGTCGGATATAGTCAGATTTTTTACTTTAGAATTTTTGATATTTACCTTGCTGTTTGGAGAATAAACATAAAGTGCTTCACAGTTTGCTTTAATTTCAACATCTGCAGATTGATTTCCACTCTGTTTTAATGTAATAAATTTGATTGAACTTTCATCAGACACCTGTGTGACCTTTGCTGATGACAACACAATTATGTTCTCAGCTTGGCTGTTTTTATAAAGTTCAATATTTGTCCTTGAAAGCTTGCTATCAATAACTACTTCTTTAACTTTTGTGTTCACAAGCTTGACAGAGTTTTCTCCACCGCCAAATACAAACAATTTTCCACCATCAACAGTCACGTTGTTCAAAGTCACAGAGCCATCTCTTACACTCTGATTTATATATATGTTGCCCTTTATTGAAACATCTTTTATCTCCACATCGCTGCTGTTTACTATTACAAACCCTTCATTTTTCGACAAAGTATATTCCCCCGGTTTTGTAACTATTAATGCTCCTATGCTACTTAAAAGCTTGACAATCTCAGCCCTGGTTATCCTCTTCTCTGGCTTTAATGTCCCATCTGGATAGCCTTTAACAAACCCAAAACTGATAAGTGCTGCCACACCTGATAGATACCTTGGCTCAATCTTTTGAGCATCTGAAAAGCTGTTTAAAATATCGGCCTTTTGACTGTCGAGCTGCAACGCAGCTGCAACAGCAGCAAAAGCTTCCTGTCTTGTTACAAACCTGTTTGGATCAAGCTTCCCTTCCTTTATAAACTCCACCAAGTAACCAGCTGCTTGAGCTTTTTTGAGTTCTTTGTAATACCATGCAAGAGGGCTAATTCTTAGGCTCACATCAAACGGAGCTTCCTGCACAAATCCCATGTAACTGTTCAAGATTTTACAAAATTCTGCAACAGAGATATTTTTAGCTGGTTTAAAAGTTCCGTCAGGATACCCGCTTATTAGCTCAAGCTGATAAAATCTTGTTATATCATCCTTTGCAAAATTAGTGGAAATGTCCTTGAAGATTTGACCTGAGCTGGCTTTTGCTATTCCTCCCGGGAAAATGCTCATAATTAAAAAGGTAAACAGCAAAATATTAGCAACAAACTTTTTTGCTCGCATCCGCCTTCGCACCTCTCAAAAATTTGATATTCTCATACCTTAGATTTATCAAAATCATACAAACAAAAAAAGGGATCATTTTTTAGTTATAGTTACTATTTTTAAGTCTTTTTTTGAAAATGGATGCGTGCATATGTTATTATCATTGTTTTACAATAAGCTTCCTATTCTCGCAGTCTTTTTTGAGCATCTCTGTATTCATTTGGAGTAAGCCCTGTAATGTCTTTGAATATTCTTGCAAAATGTTTGGGATTTTTGTAACCCACCTTCTCGGCTATCTCCCAAACTTTTAAATCGGTGTTCACAAGAAGTTCCTTGGCTTTTTCAATCCTCACTTTGTTTAAATAGTCCAAAAAACTTAAACCTGTTTTTTCTTTAAAAATAGTTGAAAAATAGTAATAGTTCAGCGATACATGATTTGCTACCATTGCCATATTTATGTCCCTGTGATAGTTCTGATTTATAAATTTAATAGCCTTATCAATTTCATCTTTCACATTCAAAATTCCCTTCAATGAACTGATCATTTCTGTTGCCTCAACAACAAACTTTTTAAAGTGGTTTACATAGTCGGATATAGTTGTAAAATTGAATATGCTGGCAAGCACTTGATATTCATGAATATCAAGAACTTTTTTAGGCACGTGATGGCAAAACCAGTCTACAATTTGCGTGTAAAGTTTTTCGGAAAGTGCCAAGATGCTATCTGCCGAATATTTGTTAAAAAAGTGGTGATCAAAAATACTTTCCAAAAATATAATTGCCTCTTTTTGTTTTCCAGCAAGAATTAACTCTTTCAATTTTTCAATCCTATCAGATTGACTAAACTCTTCCTTTTCACGCCAAGAAATCTGTGACCAAAACTCAATGTCTTTGTTTAAAATGAAACAGTATAATGCTGCTTTATAAGCCCTCTCATAAAGGAGCTTCACATTCTCAAAATTTTCCTGCAAGTCGCAAATGCCCATGTAAACTTTTCTCTCCGTCAAAGACTCATAGCTTTTCTTTACATCCTCGTAGCAAAAATGCATCTTTGTAAATATTAAAATATCTTTTCTCTGATTATATATGGTAGAAACATAGCTTCCTTCCGGCAATATTTTACTGAGCTTTAACTTATCCTCTTCTGCTGAAAAATCATTTTGCTCAGAATTATCGCCAGGTAGAAGAAGATATACAGCCATAATTTTTTCATCTACTGGTATTGCCATATCCTTTAACCTTTCTCTGAACCTGTCTATATCTATTTCTGAAAATATGATGTTATTTATCTCTGCCTCAAACATTTTCGCTCTCATAATTTTTTGCAAAGATAAAAGCCTTAAGTTATTCTCTTCCTCCTGAAGTTCATTTTTGAGTTTTTCTACAATTTCGATGAGCTCTTTTTTATCCACAGGTTTTAAAATATATCCTCTTGCTCCATATTGCATACATTCTTTAGCATAACTGAACTCATCATATCCACTTATTACAATAATTTTGGGTTTATGAGTCAAATTTTGGATTTTCTTTAAAACAGATATCCCATCTATCTGGGGGAGTCTTATATCTATTATCAAAATGTCAAACTTTTCTGAAAAGAGAAGATCCAAAGCCTCTTTCCCATTTGATGCTTCTTTAATTTCATCTAAATCGGCAACATTTCTTTCCAAAATCGTTCTGATGCCTTTTCGAATAAGCTTTTCATCATCTACAATTAGCACCTTTCTCATATTCTTCCCGCCTTTTTAAAATAAGAATAAATGTTAAAATCTATTGTACGGCAATGTTATTGTCACCTTTGTGAACTCGCCAAACTTGCTATCTATCTTAATTCCGAATTCCTTTCCATAGGCAAGTTTTATCCTTTCGTTTACATTCTTGAGAGCTATTCCTTGTCCATGATAACATTCTGTTTCTATATCATTTTCTAAAGCCATTTGAATTGCAACAAGTTTTTCTTTTTCAATCCCAAGTCCATCATCTATTATTGAAATGACTATGTAATTGCCAATTATGCTTCCGTCTATAAAAATGCTTCCACCCTCGCCTTTTGGTTCAATTCCATAATTTATTGCATTTTCAACTATCGGCTGCAAAATAAGCTTTGGTATCTCAATATTTAAAATTTCATTATCTACATTTACAAGAAGTTTTATTTCCTTGTCATATCTTATGTTCATGAGCGAAATGTAATTTTGAATATTCTCTATCTCTTCTTTGAGAGTAACAAATTTTCTCTTCCAGCTCATATTGTATCTCATCATCTTGCCAAGTTTTGTTATCGCGTCTGAAACATCATAATTCTCACTGTATTCAGCCATCATCTTGATATTTTCAAGCACATTGTAGATAAAATGAGCATTGATTTGGGACTGCAAAGCCTTTATTTGAGCGTCTTTCTGGGCAACCTCTCTTCTGACCATCTCTCCAATCAATATCTTGAGCTTTTCCACCATGTTCAAAAAATGCTGGGCAAGCTCGTCAATCTCATCATCACCCTTAATATCAATTGAGACGTCAAAGTTCCCGTTCTCAACAGCTCTCATGCTGAGAATTACCTGTCTTAGCTTCTTAAGAATCAGAGTGATTAAAATAAAAATCAGAATTGATGAAGCAATAATTAAAATTAATACCTGCCCAAGCATCTGAAGTGTTACTCCATTTATTTTTTGTGCAAGCTCGTCAAATAAAATGAGCTTGTAAAGTTTTATACCCAGGACAGGAATATGAGTGTACACAAACGCTGCTGAATTTTTGTTAATCTTTAAATGAACAATTCCCTCATCCACTTGAGCTGTGCTCTTTTTTTCTAATATTTCAACAAGTTTTTCACTGCTAATATTGAGCCTTTTTAAAAAAGCAGGTGTCTGTTTGCTGAAAATTACATCTCCCTCATCAGAAATAACAATTGTCACCGAATTGTCACTTTCTCGCGAAAGCTCGCTCGCAAAAAATTCATCAACTTTCATGTTAACTTCAATTATACCAATCAAGTTCCCTACTAAATCTGTAACCTTTGTATACAATGACACTACCTTTTCCTCACTGTTAAGTGGTGGCCCAAGCATGTCAGAGTTGTTGAGTTTCCAAAGCGATGTCTGTTTTGTATCAGACAAGAATTTATCTATAAACTTAAAACTTTTTAATCTGTCTATCTGGTACAATGTTGGCCACATTTCAGGAATAAAATTGTTGTTTGTAAAAAACCTTATCCTGTTTATGTTGAAATTTACATATTGAAGGTACTCTATCTTATCAAGAACATTTACCTTAAATGAAAAAATCTCATCAACACTTCTTTCCTGGTATGTGGATACAAACTCGATAAACTCCTGGTTATTTAAGACAAACTGGGTTGCTTTGATGAACTGCTCAACATTTTTCACAATATCATTTTTGAGCTTGTTAACCTCAAAATTGATATTGCTTATATACTCTTTTTCTGTCATAATTCTTACCCTGTAAAAAGCATTCACCTGAAGAATTGTAAGTGGCAGTGCAACTATGAGAACATAAGTTAAAATGAGCTTCTGACGAATGTTTAATTTAAATATGCTCCTTACAAGCTGTTTTATTTTGGAACTATCCATTACGATCAATCCTCATCTTTTTAATATATACTCTCATTATATCAACACTTATAAAACCATTCAAAATAGCAATACTTCCCTGCTTTTAAAAAAGGCTGATGGCACACAGAATACCATCAGCCTTTTGAGTTTTGAGAAATTCCTCTTGTGTAACAAAGCAACAGACTTTATTTAATTCCCAGCTTCTTCTTGTTCTCTTCTAACTTCTTCTGCTGATAAGCAAGGACTTTGTCATAACCAACTTGTTTCTTGTATTCCTGGAATTCTTTGAAGTACTTATCAAAGTCAGAACTTGACTTAGCCATTATAAGTTTTGGTAGAGTCTGTCCCCATTTGAGAGCAACCTTTCTTGCAATAATACCCTCTGGGCTGTCAGCAGGTGGTTCAAGTCCATCATATTGAGCATAGCTAACTGTTTTGCCAACTGTCCAGTCAGCCATTTGCTGCAAGTATGGTGGCATACCAGGATCCCACTGAGATACATATGGCCAGTCGCCAAGCATCCAGTAGGTAAGTTCTGCACCGTACTTCTTGTCAAATGTTGGTCTGTCTGTCTGCATAAGTTTTACTACTTCTGGCTTGAACTGTTCTTTGCCTTTGATTACATCCCATGTTACGCCCTTTGGTCCAAGATAGAAATCTTTCTGTCCTTCTGGGCTGAGCCAGTAGCTCATAAATCTTATAGCTCTTTTTGGATCTTTGTTGTTCTTTGAAATCATGGTAAGAGTCCATCCTGAAATGCCCGGACCTGCAAGTTTTGGTTTTTCAAGTTTTGAGTTTGCAGGACCGTCAACTGCTATATAAATCATGTTAGGATTTTTCTTATAAAGTTCTTGCTGCTGAGCAACAAAGTCTGTTCTCTGATAAATCATACTAAAGTATCTTCCCTGAGCAATCTTTTCTTCCATCTGTGCTCTCTTGTCAATAAATACATCCTTTGCAATGAGCCCTCTTCTGTAAGCTTCGTTAAATGTCTTGAGCCATCTGATGTATTCTGGATTTGTAACAATATCATAAAGTTTTCCATTCTTTTCACGAGGTAGTGCCAAGAAGTTCCACAGATAGCTTTCAAGTGAGTAACAACCTGTGTCTGTAAATTCATGGAAACCAATTGGAATAAGTGGCTGACCGTTTACTGTTGGGAATTTCTTTTTAGCATCAGCCAAAGCTTTCAAGAAAGTATCTGGTTTTCTCATATCAGGTTTGCCAAGAGCTTCGTACATATCTTTTCTTACAAGGAATGTCTGATTTGAATATATTTTAAGCTTCGGATTGTTGAAATCATCTGGTGTGTAAGATGCATTTGGATAACCGTATACGTGTCCATCCGGCTGAGTATACCAGCCAAGTCTTTGCTTGTTTGCAACTGTGAAGAAGTACGGGTCATACTTCTTTGCAAGTTCGTCTAAAGCATATACAAGTTTTCCTGATATCATTTTTCTTACTGCTTCTTCCCACCAGCCAAGAGTTATAAAGTCTGGCAATGTGTTTGAAGCAATCATAACATTGAGCTTTTCATTTTCATTTCCTGCCGGGACGATGAAATTAATCTTTACGCCCGTCTTTTTAGTGATGTAGTCAGAAACTGCATTACCACCCCATTTTGTCCCGAACCATGAAAAGTTGATGTACCAATCAAATGTGATTGGTTTTTTGGCATCTTCTTTCCAGCCCGGCTTGACAGAACTTGCTGCACTGCCAATCGCAAATGGAATTAAGCTTGCAACAAACGCAATGACTACAAACACAGCAAAAAGTCTTTTTAGTTTGAGTTTTCTCATACTAAAAAATACCTCCTTCTTGTAATATTTTATTTTTCATCAACCGCACATAATGTGCAGTTAATGCTTCTGAAAAGTTTTATTGGTATTTTCTTAGCCTTTTATAGCGCCGATTAAAAGCCCTTTTACAAAATATTTTTGCAGAAATGGATAGACACATACAATTGGCAACGTAGTTATAACCATTGTAGCCATTTTGAGAGATTGAGAGGTTACATTTCTGGTTGCAATCCCGCCTGGTGCATATGCGAGCATCTGATTAGATGTTGTCTGGGCTATGACCTTGTACAAAAATGTTTGTATCGGCTGAAGTTTTGGATTGTTGATAAATATAACCCCCATAAAATAGTCATTCCAGTTATAAACGCCTACAAAAAGTGCAATTGTTGCTAAAACCGGTGTTGATAGTGGAAGTATTATTCTTGTAAAGATTATAAAGTCGTTTGCTCCATCAATTTTTGCAGACTCTTCAAGTTCAATAGGAAGTTCTCTAAAAAAGGCTTGGAAGATTATAAGATTATAAAAGTTGAACATTCCAGGTATTACATACACCCAAAAGGTATTGTAAAGTCCCAAACTTTTAATCAATAGAAAGTATGGTATAAGACCTCCTCCAAAAAAGAGGGTGATTGTCCCCATTGCCATGTAAATCTTTCTTCCCATGAGTTCTTTTTTCAAAAAGGCATATGCAACCATAGCAGTGAAAAATACATGCAGTGTGGTTGTTATAACTGTTCGTGCCACTGTTACCATGAACGCCGTTGTTATGTCGCTATTGCTAAACACTATTTTATAGTTATCCAGCGTAAACTTGCGCGGCCAAAAGTAAATACCGCCAAGCATTGCATCTTTTCCTTCGTTAAATGAATATACTATGATGTACCATACCGGATATAATGTTAAGAAACATATAATAAGCATTAACGTTACATTAAATATATCAAATACCTTGTCGCCAACTGAAGATTTGATTTTCATTATTCTTTACACCTCTTTTCACAGCTCAAATTCACAGTATACAGAAATTAGAATAATGATTTATCAGTGAGTTTCTTTGTTACTCCATTTCGCAGTAAGAAGTAATATCAACGCAATTATCGATTTAAAAAGTCCTATTGCAGTTGCATACGAAAATCTGAACGCCTCTATTCCCATTCGGTAAACGTAAATATCAATTACATCTGAAGCATCTGCATTAAGCGGGTTTCTGAGAACAAATATCTGGTCAAAATTAGAGTTCATAAGCCCACTTACTGCCAAAATAAACATAATAGCAATTGTACCAGAGATACACGGTATGGTTATCTTGAACATCTTTGTGAACCTTCCTGCACCATCAACCGTTGCTGCTTCATAAAGTTCGGGGTCAATTCCAGCAATTGCAGCTAAGTATATTATCGCATTCCAGCCAAGTTCCTTCCAAACTTCAGACACAACCGTGATGCCCCAAAAATATTTTGGTTCTGCTAAAAAAGCTACAGGCTGTTTTAATATTCCTATTTTCGCTAAAATTATATTAATAAGACCTGTCTCTGATAGCCAGTTCATAAGTATTCCGCCAAGCACAACCCAAGATATAAAATGAGGCAGGTAAGATATTGTTTGAACAGTTCTTTTGAACCTAACTGACACAAGCTCATTTAGAAGCACTGCAAATAATATGGGAAGAGGAAATCCAACAAGCAGCTTGAAAAAGCTTATTCCCACTGTGTTTTTTATTATCAGCCAGAATCTTTCATCAGCAAAGAATTCCTTAAAATTAGCAAGACCTACCCATGGCGATTTATTAAATCCCAAAGTTATGTCGTATTCTTTAAATGCAATTATTATTCCATACATTGGTATGTAGTTAAAAATAATCATCCAAATTACACCAGGTATTGCCATTGCCTGAAGGAATTTTTGTTCATTTAATTTGTGCAAAAACCTTCTAAAACCACTTTGGCGGCCATGCTGCACATTCGGTGAAATAGCTGATTCCATGATACATCGCCTTCCTTCTATAGAGGTTATATTTTTTATATTACATAAGCTACAATTTATTTTTCTGATTTTATTATAAAATGGGGCAAAGTCTATAAAAAAGAGGGCTTTTTTAAGAAGTGGTATCTAAATTTAAGATTTTTGAGAAAAAACAAAAAGGCAGAGGCTCTAAAAGTTTATAAAGCCCCTGCCCTGCTCATTTTCTCAACTTCTCAGCTACTTACTCCAACATCCCCGTAAACCCGTTTATATAATAAACATTTCCATCTGCAACAATCCGCCAAACCGGAATTGCCTGACCCTGAATGACATTGAAATCTTTTAGATAAAACCCGAACTTTATATTTTGAATTTCTTTTATACCCTTTTGCTGATTTAAAAGATTAAAAATTGCCTCAAGTGCTGAGATTGCTCTGCTTCGTTTAATCTCAAACCTTCTGGGATTGACTTTTGTAAAGATGTACAAGGTAGAACTTCCCTGTTCTTTTACTGTTAGCCTTCCATCAAAAATGGGATAGCCTTTGTACACCTGTACAAAGCTTCCGTCGTAGTCTTTTATATAATCGCCCCTTTTTATGTCAAAAAGTTCAAACGGGTCTTGATAATATTTGGACTCCAAAAAAAGTGTCTGGTTTACGATTTTGAGGTGATAGATGCTACTTTCAAACTCATTTTGATATCTATCAACCCTTTTCCCAAAAAGCTTTGTCACAATATTATCATACTTGCTCTCAATGGCAACGCCAAGCTTCGAGACATAATAAATCTTCCTATCAATACTGCAAGAGAGTTTTATGGAATTTTGTGAAAGTATATTTTTTGCCATGTTTATTTGCTGATCTGTCAAAGTTTCTTCTTTTGGAAAAAGGTTGAGATATTTTATGATAAGAAAAACAAATATCAAAAGGAACACCACAATTGCAGTTGTTTTGGCTTTTGCCCAATTCATATCTTACCTTCTAATCTCCTTTTATTATTTTATTGTTTCAACATATACAATCCCGCTCTGGGTTTTTATTTTCCAGTAAGGGTATGAGCTTGCTCCACCCGAAATATATTCAAGGTCTATCTCCTCTATAAAAATATCTCCTTTTCTTTCCTTTATAGCGTCAATTGCTGCAATACCGTCAACCTTTATCTGAGAGGTTCTCACCTTGAGGATGTCAAAAAGATCTCCCGAAATTTCTTGCAGTCTTCCACCTTGCACTTCTATCTTAGCACAAAATTCCCCATCTCCTGCAACCACATCAATTCCATTTGCCCTTGTCATAAGATATATTTCAAAGTCATCTTCTTTTTTGAACTCAAGCCTACAAACTCTCAAATCTTCTTCTGCGTAAAATGTTTTCAGGTAGAACATCAGCGCATCAGAAATAGAGTCAACCTTTTCGCCAAAGGCACTTTCCGAGTATTCAAAAACAAAGCCCCCATCATTTTTAAGCTTCAGAGTTCTTCTTTCATCTGTTATTACCACATCACCGTTTTTCAAGATATTTTTCCTTGTCAAGATTGTATCCGGGAAAAGCCGCCGCACAATCAGCTCTTTTTTGTAGCTACTCTCCCTTGTCTTTATCTCAGAAAATTGGACATCTGAAAATTCAACTGGAATCAAAATATCTTTATTGGCAATCTCAGTAAATCCAAGACTGTCTGACCATGAATAAACAAGTTTTAGATCCTTCTCAATTAAATTCTCCAAAGGTAAAAAGCCAAACGGTGAAAATCTCAATATAGCTGCTCTTTGCTCTTGAGAGTTAAAAAAATACAAAACTGTTCCTTTGCCATTTTCTTCTATGAAAATCCTGTCAAACTTAAAACCCTGCACGAGATTACCAATATTTCTTTTCGTCAGTTCATACACAAAAGTAATGAAATCTATCTCATATCCGTAGCTTAAAATTAAAACCCTTCTTTGTTTAAAAAAATTGGCAGAAATATTTTTTTGGCTTATTTCAAACTCTTTTTTTACAAGCGATTTTTCAATTCCTTCTATGAACTTTGAAACCACCTGTGAATATTGAGATTGATTGCTCAGTATTCTGACAACCACATTTTTAGAAATGTTCAGATACATCTCCTTAGGAGATGCCAGAATTTCTCTTGCTTTTTTTAGAAGCTGCTGATCTGACTGAGAATTTTGATAAATATCAATTGCTTTTACAATGTCTTCGACATTGTAGTCAAAATAAACCTTGTAATACAAATAAATGCTGAGTATAACAAGTATACTCAGCACTATGCTTTTTATAACTTCTACCTTACTTTTCCTCATTCACCTTACCCTCTTTTTTTATTTGCCAAGCGAACTTACAAAATTTGATATTGCCTTTTCCACTTTGGTAAAAAAGCTTTCTTTCTTCTCATAAAAAACTTTAAGAAGACTTATCTGTGTATCTTTATCCTTCTTTGCAACCACAAGAATATAAGTGGTCCCCTCATCCACATTAATCTTTTTTGCAAAATAGCCAGACTTGCCTACTTGAAACTTATCAACAAGTCCTTGCTGTGAAAATGCTTCTTTTTTATCTTTTTTAGTATATATACTAATTTCTACACCTTCTGATGCTTTTCCTGACAGAACAAATATCGAAGTTGTAAGTTGGCTTTCATACTCTGCTATTTCGACAAGTGAAGATACAGTAGATGTTATTTTACTACCATCTATCTCAATCGAATTTATATTTTTTGCTTTTTTTAGATCTTTTTCATCACCTGCAAAAGCTATAGTAGCTATTGACAAAATAAACAACATGCTCAATATCAGCGCAAGTTTTTTCATCTCGTCATCACCAGCAAGTTACAATTATCCTAATTACATTATACAATTTTTATATTACAAATCTGTTACAAGCATGTTAAGAGCCTATTACAAAATAGAATTAAACAGTATTTTTCACAGGAAGAATAACCGTAAATTTAGTTCCAACACCAACCCTGCTTTCAACCTGAATCTTTCCACCATGTGCTTTTACAATCTCATCTGCTATAGAAAGCCCAAGTCCACTCCCACCAAGGCTTCGCGACCTTGCCTTGTCAACCCTGTAAAACCTTTCAAAGATGCGCGGAAGATCATCTTCAGGAATTCCTGGACCATTGTCATCTACAGTTATTTTTACATAACTGCCATCTTTTTTGAGCCCGACTTCAATCTGCCCGCCTTCCTGGACATAGACAACAGCGTTGTTTATAAGGTTAATTAGCACCTGTTCAAGCCTGTCTCTGTCAGCCTCAATCACCACGTTTTCCTCTGCGCTGCATAAAAGTTTTTGATTTTTCTTTTTTGCATGAATCCTCATCTTTTCACATACAAACCTAACAAGTTCACTAACATTTACCTCTTCTATTTTCAAAATATTCTCGCCACTGTCAAGTCGCGAAAGATATAAAAGGTCAGTAATAAGCCTTGTCATTCTATCACACTCTTTTATGATAACACTTAAAAACTCTCTTTTCACAGTCTCATCATCAACATCCAGAAGAGTTTCAGAATATGTTTTGATAGTTGTGATCGGAGTTCTAAGTTCATGAGATACATCTGCAACAAACTGTTTTCGCATTTGGTCAAGTTTTGCTTGCTGTGTTATGTCGTGAAGGATAAATATTGTACCATTTCCATGATAAGAATCTATAAAGGCTGCCGTGCTAACCTCAAGCGTCCATCCATCAACTTCATATATGTGCTGTGTAACTGACCTATTTTCCTCATTTTGTATATATTCCAAGAACTTTTTAACATCGCCTTTCAAAAACTTTTTTGCACTCTCGTTTATATGAATAATTTCATTTTTAGAATTCACAGCCAAAACTCCATCTGACATGTTCTGAAGTATTCTTTCAAGCTTTTGCTTTTCAAATTCAAGCTCTGATATATATTTTTTTACGTTCGTCGCCATTGTCCTAAAAGCGCTTGCAAGCTTGCCAATTTCATCCTGGCTGGAAACTTCAATCTTCACATCAAGATTTCCCTCTGCCATTTCAAGGGCTTGTTTGGTAAGTTTTCTGAGCGGGTTTGAAAGAGTTTTAGCAAACAAAAGTCCTATAAAAAGTGAAAAAAGCATCGCAACAATGTAAGCCATAAGCAAAATATTTTTGATATCAGTTACTGTGGCAAGAATATTCTGAACAGACACCTCCAAATACAGTGCTCTTTCCACCGACCTGCCACTTTTTATAGGGAATGCAAAAACCATCGCCTGGTCCTCTACTTCCCTCTTTACAACCTTGTAGCCCGCAAGGCTTGTCAAAATCTCATCTGACGGGAAAAAGCTAATATCCATCCTTGGGAAAGATGCCACAACCTTACCTCTGCTATCTGTCACAATGAGTTTTTGAATCATGAACCCGTACTGACTTTCTTTCATCGACTGATCAACAATGGTTTGAATTCTTTCCTGTGTCAGGTTTTTATCCTCTAAAAGCCTGATGAGTGATGAGCTTACCATAAACTCAATCTTTTTCTGGACATCTTCATAAAAGTAATTTTTTGTCCTGTCTATGATAAAAAAACTTGATATAAACATAACCATCAAAATTAAAAGCCCAAAAACAAGTATGAGCCTGCTTTCTATGCTTCTTGTCATAGTACACCTTATTCCCCTTATCTTTATATGTTCGGATTGAAGTAGTATCCTATTCCCCTCTTTGTCAAAATAAAAGTGGGTTCAGATGGGTTGTCTTCAATCTTTTCTCTCAGTCTTCTCACAGTAACATCCACAGTTCTAACATCTCCGTAGTATTCATAGTCCCAAACCTTTTCTAAAAGTTCTTCTCTTGAAAACACCTGACCTTTTTGTGACATCAAAAACTTCAAAAGCTCATATTCTCTCACGGTAAGTTCAATAATTTTGCCATTTTTTTTCACCTCAAACGTCTCAGGATTCAAAGTCAAAGCCCCTGCTTTTAACACCTTACCATCTTGCGCTGAACTTTGAGCTGTCCTTCTCAAGTTTGCCCTAATCCTTGCAATAAGCTCTCTTATGCCAAACGGTTTTGTTATGTAATCATCCGCCCCAAGCTCCAGCCCCAAAACTTTGTCAACCTCATCAGCCTTTGCTGTTATCATTATAATGGGAACATCCGAAAACTCACGAACCTTCTTACATACAGAAAACCCATCAATCTTAGGAAGCATTACATCCAAAAGAACCATGTCGAAGTTTCCACTTTTTATTCTATTTAAAGCATCCTCACCATCGTACGATGTTGTCACTTTATACCCTTCCTTTTCTAAATTGAACTTTATTATATCAACAATTGGCTTTTCATCATCAACAACAAGGATATGTGCTTTCGACATGAGCTTTTATATCCTCCTTTTTTCTTTTCGATGAAGGTTTTTGATTTTACCAACTTGACAATTTAATTATACACTAATTCAACTTTTTAAGGTATAATTGATTTTGGAGTAGTTTTTAAAAATTAAAACCTCTCAAGCTGCTAAAAAAGGAGGGAAAGAGCTCTTAAAATATACTTTTAAGAGCTATAATACTATGGAAAATAGAAACGTGGCATTTGAAATATTCCTTTGGCTTTTGATATATCTTTGCTTCTTTGCAGGCATAAATCTGTTTTCAAAAGATAATATACTCCTTTTTGTCTGGTCTTTTATAAGTTTGCTTATAATATTTTTGATAACAATCATTCTAAGGTTTTATATAACATCAACCTTACTTCTTCTGCCAGGCTTTATTATCTCATGCGTTCTTGCAATTTTATTTATGTTTAACGTCCGATTCCCAAACTTTTTTGTTTTGCTCTTGCAAGTATTCTCAATACATTTAATGGGTTTTGTGGAATTTGTAAGACAGTCTTCTGAAATGGTAATTCTTCAAAGACCTCTTTATATTTACATACATGTGGGATTAAATCTTGTATTATTTTTAATTCACCTCTTTGTAATATATCTTCTTTCTGAGCTGCCAAGACAGCAAAAACCGAAAACTTTAGATCTAACATACACCAGGCGAAGACGAAGATAAAAAAGGAGGGGTTTAAAAGTCTTCATACCCCCCTTTTTTCGCCTTGTGCTCAAGAGATGCTCTTATAAAATCTGTAAAGATTGGGTGTGGTCTTTGCGGGCGCGATTTGAACTCGGGATGAAATTGCACACCCAAAAACCATGGATGGTCTTTCAGTTCAATTATCTCGACAAGTCTTCTGTCTGGCGATACTCCTGAAAATACCATGCCGGCTTGTTTGAACCTTTCCTTGAATTCATTATTAAATTCATACCTGTGTCTGTGCCTTTCATACACAAGCTCATCGTTGTAAATTCTGTGGGCAAGAGTGCCTTCTTCAAGCTTGCACGGGTAAAGCCCAAGTCTCATAGTACCGCCTTTTGTGAATATGTCCTTTTGCTCTGGCATTATATCAATCACAGGATATGGTGTTGTTTCATCAAACTCTGTTGAGTTTGCACCTTCTAACCCAAGCACATTCCTTGCAAACTCAATCACTGCACACTGCATTCCCAAACATATTCCAAAAAACGGTATTTTGTTTTCTCTCGCATACCTTATAGCTGCAATCTTGCCTTCAATACCTCTGTCACCAAATCCGCCCGGCACTAAAATGCCATCTGCACTTTTGAGTTTTTCGTGTGCATTTTCATAAGTAACTTCCTCTGCGTTTATCCACAGGATCTCAACATGACTGTCGTTTGCAATCCCTGCATGTTTTAACGCCTCTGCAACAGAAAGATATGCATCATGAAGCTCAACATACTTTCCTACAAGCGCAATCTTCACATTCTTTTTGAGATTTTTTTCTTTTTCAACTATTTCTATCCAATCAGAGAGGTCTGGCTTTGTGCAGACAAATCCAAGCTTTTCACATATGATTTCGCCAAGTCCTTCTTTTTCAAGCATGAGAGGCACTTCATATAAACTTTCTGCATCAATGTTTTGTATAACATATTCAGGTTTTAAATTGCAAAACAGTGCAATTTTGGCTTTGAGGTCTTGTGAAAGTGGTTTTTCTGTTCTACAAACAATAATATCAGGCTGAATTCCTATTGACCTTAGCTCTTTTACAGAATGCTGTGTGGGTTTTGTCTTAAGCTCTCCAGACTTTGACAGGTAGGGAACAAGGGTTACATGAACATATAAAACATTTTCTTTCCCAATGTCTGTTGCAACCTGTCTTATAGCCTCTAAAAACGGAAGACTTTCAATATCGCCAACAGTTCCACCAATTTCAGTTATGACAACATCTGTTGAGTTGCTCTTTCCAAGCCTGTAGATTCTCTCTTTTATCTCATTTGTAATGTGAGGGATTACCTGAACAGTTCCACCCAAAAAATCACCACGGCGCTCTCTCTGAATCACTGACCAGTAAATCTTACCTGTTGTTACATTGCTGTTTTTAGTGAGGTTCTCATCGATGAACCTTTCATAGTGCCCAAGGTCTAAATCTGTCTCAGCACCATCATCTGTTACAAAAACCTCACCGTGCTGGTAAGGGCTCATTGTACCGGGGTCAACGTTTATATACGGGTCAAATTTCTGCATAGTGACTTTTAAACCGCGCGCTTTTAAAAGCCTGCCAATTGACGCTGCTGTGATCCCTTTGCCAAGCCCGGACACAACCCCGCCTGTAACAAAGATGTATTTGACCTGTTTCTCCATAGTTAAAATTACCTCCATGGAAAGAGATATATTCAAAAATTTGTTTTTCTATTGTTAACCTCTATTTCACTATAACTTTTATATTTTAATGCATCTATTTTCTCTTATCAAGTTAAAATTTGTTTACTGTTTTTTTGAATATTTGTATAACCTTGTAATATTGCAAACAAATAATGAGGGAGAGATTTATCTCTCTCCCCCACTTCTTCTTACTTTTTCACGGGATTTATCTGCTTGAAATTATTTTTTAACTGCAGCATCTTTATAAATGTTCTTCTTGGTGAACCACCGCTCGAAGAACTTTGAGCCTGATATACTTTAATCGGAGATTGCAATGTGTAATTTCCATCGTACGGCACAAACGGAAGATTTATAATCAGCGTGGAATTCAAATCACCATTCACACCTGCCAAGATGATACTCCATGTATCTGTCCTTTCATCAAAACCTGGGAAAAATACTTCAATATTATTTTCACTTAAATCCTGTGTTTTTATTACAGCACTAATTGGATAAGGTATATCAGAAGATATAAAGGATATACTTGGTTGATTATCATATGTCATCTCCATGCATATGCCAGTTTCACCTATGATGTAGTGACTGTAAGTTGGAATATAAATGTCCAATTTCAACACATCGCCCTGGTAAACACTATCTAATGTGGTTGGCTCAAACTTCCAAGTTTCTGGATTGAACTTATAAATACTTTTTATTGCAATTTTGCTTGCATCAATGCCAAGGTCATAAGTTATAATCTGCGGCTCAGCTGGAATTACTAGCTTTTCTGTTGGCTTGTATCCCAATGACCTTGGGTCATCATAGTAAGGATTGTGTGCAAAAACCCAAACGTACCCATAATCACCAGGGGCAAATTTGGCTTCACGTCTTTTGCCTATAAAAGTTGCAATCTTGGCATAAGATGCAGATGTTTCAAATCCAATGTAGAGTCTATCATTTAAGTGCAATCCACCCTCAGTAAAGTGAGGTATAAATTGAACAGTGCTGAACTTAGCTAAATCAAGATCTATTTGGGAATCTTCGAAGGCATTTAATTTTGCATATGCATAGTTTTTGAAGTCTTCATCTCCGTCTCCATACACAATCTTTGCAACATATTCTCCTTTAGTAATAATTAGAGGCAACCTGCCAGCTGTATCTGTAGTTCCAACAAATAACTCCTTGTAAGTATCTTTGTCTACAATATAAACACTTGCACCCACAATGTCAGTCGTGCCATCATATACATGCAGTTGTACAGATGCGTCGTAATATATATCATTGAAAACAGTAACTTCTTCCGGGTCATAACCATCAACGCTCAAGCTTCTTTTTACTACAAAACCTTCTCCAAATAGTGTTATATTGTTATCAAAATATATGCTCATATCAACAGGAATTTGTCCATCATTAGTATAGAAAAGCTCCTTTCCGTTTCTAACTAAACCAAATTGAGTTACTGTCGTTCCATTTATGTTAAATTTTATTGTGACCGGTTTTAATTTCTCAACAACATCGATATAGCCCTTTGGTTCCATTCTTGGTGTTACGTAAATTTTATAACTGGTAAACTCATCAGGTGTAACATCAAATACAACTTTTCCTTCCTGGTCAGTATATCCTACAAATGCAACTTCATCAGATTGAGTGGTAAGATCATAGTAAGTTACTGTAATAAGCCTTTCTGGTTGTGGATTTCCCTTGTAGTCTTTAACAACAATCTGTACAGTGTTTGGCAAATTATAATAAACAACTTCTGGTACTATTTCTGCTTTATAGTAATTTCCATATCTATAGTTAGTTGATGTACATGTTGGATACAAGCTTTTGTCCCACCAGTGATCAGAGCTAATATCGTCATCTGTTACGTTGAAGTAGCTGTAATCAATCTCCACTCCTCCAAGACTATCCCTATCATCCCACGTTACATCAAGCTGGTACCAATCTCCATCAAGCTTTACCATATTCCACGCATGCCCAACTTTGCTTGCCACATCTCCTGCTTCCCCGTAGACAACAATTGTTTCTATCCCTGCAGTGTTCAAAAGTACATACATTGCTTTTGCATAACCATCGCACACTGCTAACCCATTTATCAGCGCTCCATATGCGGTGTGAATATCAAATGGTCCACTTCGGTTAAGGTAGCTTTCCATGTCATATCTTGTATGAAGTATCAAATAGTCATGTAAAGCCAAAGCTTTGTCATATTCATTATAAGTCCGGTCTATTACAGTTTGAACTATTTCTTGAGCTTTTTGAAAAACAGCTTGTCTTCTTGCAATTCTTTCTTGTTTTTCGTAGATATAAGGAATTATAAACATCATAACGTCTTCAACTTCGCCTGTGAAGAATCTTACACCAATTACATCACTTACTCCATAATCCAGTGCAAGCGGGTAATTTCTCATTAAATTCATAAAAATATTCTGACACAACTGGTTATAGTCAGCTATTTGCAGGTTTGTAGGCACACTTATAAACATTACATCATCCGCTGTTGAGTCGATTTTGTATGAAACCTTTTCAACTATTTCTGATTCATTAGAAGTCTGCTCCGCATACCCTGAAGCATCGCCATTTGAGTTAATTTCAAATGAATAACTTTCTGCTAAAACGCGGTTTTCATAAAGTGGTCCTAAATCTTTTTGAACTACTAATGTATAATTGCCGTCTGCTATCTCACTTGGTGTATAGAACAAAGTTGCACAAACATTATTTTCCAATATCTTTGTTGCCAATACACTAAGAGGACGTAGCTGCGCACCATCCTGCAGTGATATGTTTGTCCCGTACGGTATCTCAAATCCAAGGAAATTAGAATATACATCATTTACTACAACATCTAAATTGTAACCACTAACCGTTTTTACATTTTCGTACAAAACAGCGACAGATCTTGCTTTTAAACTTGTTATTTTTTCATCATTTACGTTACAAACAATAAAGTTGCTTTCGCTTTCGTTTATATTAAAATCTATTTCTTTTGTCACTTCTTCATTGGACGAAGTAAGATCAATTGATAAAGGAGAGTTATTTTTATCTACAGCAAAAGTGTATCTTAAATGTGAATTATTAGCATCATAAACATTTACCACAACCTCATCTAAGGTATATGTCCCTTTAGGTAGATAAACGCTCAAATCATCAGACAACTGATATCTTTGGTTGTTCAGCTTTACATACACACTTTCTGCAACTGAGGTTAAATTGAATAATCCATTAAATGTAAATGTTAACTTTTTAAGCGAGGTAAATGCAAATTGTAAAGTTGCACCTGATGTATTTAGCTGGCATGTTCTTACAAAATATAATTTTTCGCCATTTATCTCCTTTGCAACCTTAATTGTATACGTTCCTTTGTTTGCAATTATATTTATCTGGCTGTTCTGGAGATTTACTTTTACATCATCGGTTGTAAAAACATCACTGTAAGTACTATTTGCCACTGAAAACTCATAATCTGTCAACGCTTTGTTTTCATAAGAGAAGCTTATAGTAGCATTTACAAACTCAGACGTTGTTGTGTCTACAACAATTCTGTTCATTCCGCTTACCACATTTACTTCTTCAAGCAACGCATAAATAAGCCCCTTCTCAGCAGCATACTTCCATGCCAAGATTTTATAATCATTTCCTACTGGCACAATTACGCCTAATTCAGTTGTGTTTACCTGATATGTTTGGCTAAACTGCGAAGAGCGCCCTACCACTTTTACATTAAACTGGTTTTCATAAATATCAGTAGCTGTCTTTAACTTAAGTTTTATAACACCTTCTGTTGGCTTGATTGCATACAAAAGTCCACCATAGTTTTTTCCATCCACATTTATAATTAATTCTTTACTCTCAAAAACATTCAGTGAAATTGTTGCAACACCATTTGAATTTGTATAGCTACTTTTACCCTCTATCGTTACCAATTTGCCAGCAAGAGGATTGCCCTGAGCATCTTTAACTGTAACACTGACAGTATTGTCCTGACCTACTGTAATTGTTTCCTTGTCAACAGAAACCAAAGCTACAATTCCTGAGCTTGACACACCTGTTGAACCTGATGGCAAACTGCCTGTTGTGCCAGAAGATGTCCCTCCTGTTTGTCCAGAACTGGACGATGTTGTGCTTCCTATACTTCCAACAGAACCCTGGCTGCCTCCCTCTGAAAGTGAAGCTGTGTTATTTGATGTTGTTTGGGAACTGGTACTGCTCGTATTACTCTGACTTGAAGTTTGCTGCTGATTTTGGATTTTTTCTGTTTTACCATCTATTACTGTAACTATTTGTCCTTTTGTGACCTCATTATTATTTACATATACCCTCTCTTCATTTACTTGTATTTTTTCGATCATGCCCTGGGATAGTATATTCACATTCTGCGAATTTACAGTCAGCTCCTGTATTTTCGAGTTTGTTTCAACTTTCAAATTTGCTTGGTTTTGAATTATAACCTTATTTATATTCCCTTGAGTTATATTAACTTCTGCCCTTGCCGAAATAATTTCAACCCTCTCTGCATTTCCTTTTATAGAAACAGAAATACTTGAAGATTCATTTGAACTAATCACAATGCTTTTTATTGGTAACTTCGATAAATTCTCTATTATTGCATTTTCTTTTACTTCTACTTTTTCAATATTAGAATTTCCTGAAACTATAACTCTCGTAGCCGCTTGAATATTGTCAACTTTTACCTTTTGTGCTTTTACATTTTCTAAAGTTACACTGTGTTCACCACCACCGCGAATTATAATGCTGCCATTAATATTGGAATTCTCAATCTTTACACTTCCCTTACCCACACCTTCCGCAATAATTACATTTCCGTTTACTGAAAAGCCATTTATTCTTACACCAGACTTGTTGATAACAAGATTGCCTTTTACTTCCTTTGAAGTGTAATATCCCTCTTTATATAAAAGTAAACCTATGATATTGTCTAAGATACTCAATGCCTCTGCACGAGTTATAAACTTTTTGGGTTTAAATGTGTTATCTGGGTATCCTTTTATATAATTTTTCTGTACAAGCGCAGCTACATAATTTCTTGACCATGAAGAGATCTCATCTGCATCTTTAAAAGCAGAAAGCACATTGTTGTCATTGATCTGGTCAATTCCAAATACTCTGGCACATATGACAGCTGCCTCTTCTCTTGTTATATTTTTGTTAGGTTTGAATGTTTGGTCATTGTATCCAGTTATGTATCTTGACAATGAATTCAAAGCTGAATAATACCAATCTGTCTTTTTTACATCCTTAAAATTTATCCCAGCATCTATAGAAATTTCTCTTATGACATTTGCTAAAAGCTTAGCAAACTCAGCTCTGCTTATATACTGAGAAGGTTTAAAAGTACCATCAGAATATCCTTTTACAACCTGGTATGTATTGCCCCATTTTTCGATAAGGTCTTTTGCCCAATAGTTTGAGTTTATATCTTTAAATGCAGCTTGAACAGCTGCAATTGGGAAGATAAAATTAAACACAAAAGCAAAAACCGCTATTACCGCAATCCCTTTGCGAAAAGAATGCATTTCTTATTTACCTCCCATTAAATGTTTTTGTTGCTATCAAGATGAAAAATACAATTTACATTTTAGTTATTCTATTAAAATTTGTCAATATGTATTTTTTGTAGGATGAAAGTCTATTTTGAAAACTTCGCATAAAAATTGAACTTTGAAAATTGCTGTTAAGGAATATAATTATCTTTTGTGGCTATCGAAAAGAGAAAAATGGTCACAAGCAAAGTGGAGAAAATCTAAAAACTGATTTTAGAGGTGAAGCCAATTAAATGTAACATTTAAAGCTTTTGATGCGTTTTATAAATTTGATGTATAATAATTTTTGAAAGGATGTGATTGCTTGAAGGTCACTTTGATTTTTGTACTTGGTCTTTTGTCTGGTATAGGCCTTATAATAATTTGCAATAAATTGAGATTTCCTTTTAAAAAGAAAAAACCTCTTATAAAGATTGCACCCGAGCAAAAGTCGTTTGATGAGCTTGTTCAAGTTTACAATAGCGTATCTCAAGATATAAAAAGAAATTTGGAAGAATACTCTTCTTTTCCAACCACAGATTGCGGAAAATTACTTGCTGCAAGCCTTTTTACTCAAGTTACTGTGTGCCTCAGCATTCTTTCCTCTTTAGAAAAATTTGGCATTGACACAAAAGCTGTGTTTGACGAAATTGTAAGCAAAAACAAAGCCCAGCAGACAAGTCAGCTGAAAAATTTTTAAAGTTTGGGGGTGATTATCAGTTGTCTGCAAAAGAGATTTTACAAAAGATCATTATCAAAAAAGGTGATATAACAAAAGAGCAGGTTGACGCAATTGTAAATGCTGCAAATTCTCACTTAAAACATGGCGGTGGCGTTGCTCTTGCAATTGTAAGGGCAGGTGGGCAGGAGATACAAAAAGAATCAGATGAGATTATAAAAAAGATTGGCTTTCTGCCAACAGGAAATGCTGTGATAACAAATGCTTATCGCTTGCCTTGCAAGTTTGTAATACATACAGTCGGACCAATCTATGGTGAAGGCAATGAGGATGAAAAGCTCTCTAGAGCAATCTACAACAGCCTGTATCTTGCTCACCTTTACAATTTGAAAAGTATAGCACTGCCAGCTGTTTCAAGTGGCATATTTGGCTTTCCAAAGGACAGGTGCGCAAAGATTTTGATTGACACTTCAATTGATTTTCTAAGCAGCATCAAAACAAGCATTGAAAAGGTTGTCTTTTGCCTTTTTGATGATGAGACATTTAATTACTTTTTAAGCTACTATAATAGCAAATTCAGTAGTTAAAAATAACAACCCATATACAATAAATGCTGCAGTTCAATAGCGCAAACTGCAGCATTTATTTTTTAAGTTTTTGCTCCCAATTTTTATTATTAAAGTTTTTAAATTACAATTCATATTTTTTCTTTTATTATTCTAAGGTCAATGTCGTGTCGACCATATTCTTCTTTTGTCTTTTCTGTAACTTCAATTAGGTTTTCTATTTTCTTAGATGTCTCCTCTTTAAATTCTATCATGCCTTCTTTGATCTTTTCCATATCTTTCTTAAAGTCAAAAACTTATAGCAAAGCTGTTGTAAAGAGTATTTATACATCCTGTGTTCTCTTCTACAGCCTGTTTTAAGTCATGTACTTCTCCTTCCAGCGCACCGACTCTTTCTTCCAAAGCACCTACTCTTCCCTCCAAGGCACCTACTCCTTCTTTGAGCCCTACAAGTTCGCTTTCTACCCTGCTAACTCTACTCTCAAGTTCACCAACTTTTTCTTTTAAATTACCAATTTCTACCTCCACTCTATCAAGCCTTGCCTCTACTTTGTCAAGTCTTTCCTCAACTCTGTCGAGTCTTGCTTCAACATTGTTAAGTCTCTTCTCTACTTTGTCAAGCCTCTCTTCAACCCTGTCAAGGCGCAGCTTTACTTCTTTCATATCTGTTTTTAACTCTTCTATCCCTGAGACTATCCTCTCTAACATTTCCATTTCTGACATTTCAGTGCCTCCATAGAGGATTTGTTTTTTTATCATTGTATCAGATTTGGTATTAAAACCTCAACTGTTGTTGATTACTTCAAAAAACACCCCTAATATGCATTTTCCATAAACTTTCCACCAAATATGGTTGCTAATATGATCTTAATATCAAGCCAAAAAGACCAGTTTTCTATGTACCAGATATCATATTTTATCCTCTCTTCAATTGAAGTATCTCCTCTGAGTCCATGAATCTGAGCCCAGCCGGTAATTCCTGGGCGCACACGATGCTTTATCATGTATTTCGGGATTTCCTCCTTAAACTTTTCTACAAAATATGGTCTTTCAGGTCTTGGTCCAACAAGGCTCATATTGCCAACCAAAACATCCCAAAGCTGTGGAAGTTCATCTAAAGAAAGCCTGCGCAAAATCCTGCCAATTGGTGTTCTTCTTGGATCATCTTTTGTTGTCCATCTCACTTTTTCTTCATCAGGGTCTTGAACATACATGGTTCTGAACTTGTGCATTTTGAAAATGCGCCTGTTGTAACCTACTCTCTCTTGAGTAAACAAAACTGGCCCTTTTGATGTCAATTTTATCAAAATTGCAATAATTATGAATAAAGGAAGACATAAAATCAGTCCAATCAGAGAAACAACAATATCAAAACTCCTTTTTATAAACCTGTTTGTCCACTCGTCAAGGGGAGAATATCGTATGTTTATAAGAGGAATTCCTTCAAACTCTTCGATTTGAGCTTTTGAGGGAATATACCTTAAATAATCTGGAATTATATATGTTCTTATGCCATATTTCTCACAGATGTTTATTATCCAGGGAAGCTTTTTATATTCCTCAAGTCTCAGAGCAATGATTATCTCATCTACATGATGCATCTTTATGACATTTTCAAGTTCAGAGCTCTTAGCAAGCGCACTCTTTGAGTAATCATCAATAATGCCGATCACATTATACTCAACATAAGGTGAGGTTTTGATTTTGAGAATTAAATTATCTGATAAATCATTTGCTCCTATGATGAGAATATTTTCCTGTTTGATAAACTTGGTTTTATTTGAAATTATCAAACGTATTAAAATATACCGACTAATCAAACTTAAAGTAAAGTTTATCAACGTAAACAATGCCAAAAAAATTCTTGAATAATCAACTTGCTTAATAATGTAAAAAATTATAACAACAACTGCCAACGATATTACATTTGCCCTAAAAAGTTTGAGTGACACTCTCAATGCTGAACTTTTTGCTGCTGGTTGATAAACCTTTGAAATAAGAGCTAACAAAAAATAAGATGGCAAAAATATAGCTAATATCAGCAAGTAGTTCTCAACATCTAAATGACCCACTTTGGGAAACAAGTTACTTTCAAACTTTATAAACCACGCAATAAAGAAAGATAAAAAAACTACTACTATGTCAAAAACTTTATTAAGATTTGCATATAAACTCTTAAGACTATGCATGGCCTTTTTTCCTTTCCGAAAAAGTGTTCTTTATTTTTGTTTGAACAAGCTTTAAAAATTTAATCAATTTAATTGTAACAAATATCAATAAAGCTAAACTCTTTGGATATTTATCATAGTAATGTTTTCTATAGAAGATCCACATTGAATCATAAAAAGCTGACAAAACCTTCAAATTCCTGCCAGAACCTCTTTTGTGATGAATGATTTTTGCATCAGCATAATAGTAAACCTTAAACCCATTTTGCTTAGCTCTAAAACAAAAATCTATATCTTCACCAAACATGAAATAATCCTCATCAAGTAAACCTATCTTATCTATAACTTCACGCCTTATCAACATGAACGCCCCAACAACCGAATCAACTTCATAAGATTGATTTTCATCAAGATATGTAAGATTGTAACCTGCAAAAAATCTACTTTTAGGAAATAGCTTCGCAAATCCAAATATCTTAAAAAATGAATTTTTAGGGGTAGGAAACCCCCTTCTACATGCTAAATCAAGCTTGCCATCTGAAAGCACCACTTTGCATCCAAGAATTCCAATTTCTTTAGCTTCATCTTTCTCCAAAAAATCTATACAACTATCAAGTGTGCCCTTTAAAACTTCTGTATCTGAATTTAAAAGCAATATGTACTTTCCCTTTGCAATTCTTATACCTATATTGTTAGCTTTAGCAAACCCTAAATTTTGTTTATTTTCAATCAAAATAACATCTGGAAATTCTTTTTTTACCATCTCTTGGCTACCATCACTTGAAGCATTGTCCACCACAATTATTTCAAGTTCTCTATAGGTGGGATTCTTATATATTGACTCAAGAGTTTTTCTGAGCAAATTCCTGGTATTGTAATTAACTATAATTATGGACAAATCCATCTATATTCTTCCTTTCATCAGCATAGCAAACTCTTCAAGAGCCTCTTCCCAACGTCTCATTTTATATCCAAATTCAAGTCTTAACATCATCTTGTCAAGTGCTGAATTTTTGGGACGTTTTGCTGGGCGAATAAATTTATCACTTGTAGTTGGATTGACTTTGCAGTTTATCCCAAACGTGTCCACAATCTTACATGCAAAATCATACCAAGAAGCTATGCCTTCATTTGTTACGTGGTATATCCCATATTTTTCTGAGTTCATCATTACTTCTACAGCTTGAACAACATCTTTGGTAAATGTGGGATTACCTCTTTGATCATTAACAACATCAATTTCGCCTTTTTCTTTAGCAAGTTTTACAATTGTTTTTACAAAGTTGTTACCATTTTCACCATACAGCCAGGCAATCCTCACTATAAAATATCTGCTACAAAAAGTTTTAACAAATTCCTCTCCCGCAAGTTTAGAAAGGCCATATATACTTATCGGATTTGGTCTATCAAATTCGTTATATGGCTTTTCTTTTTCTCCATCAAATACATAGTCGGTAGATATATATACAAGCTTTGCACCAACTTTTTCTGCAGCCATTGCAACATTTCGTATCCCAATGGCATTTACTTTAAAAGCAATGTCTTTGTCCCTCTCACACCCATCTACATTGGTGTAAGCCGCACAGTGGATGATGATGCTGGGCTTTATGGCTGAAATATAATTAACTGTACTGTCAAGATCAGTAATATCAACTTGTTCAATGTCAATACCTTTCACATTATATTTATTTTCAAACTGCTTTATAAATTCACTTCCAAGTTGGCCTTTGGAACCTGTAATTAGTATCATTTCTTTGCACCTCTTAAATTGTAAAGTGTTCTTTTTACATATTGGTGAAAATATTCAAATGTAGCTTTAATAAGAATCCATTCAAGCTTAATGTTAGAAATTTCCTTTTTTCTCATGTTTTCCTTTCTTTTTTCTTTAAATTTAGGTAAATTCTTTAGTCCTTCAAGAACTCCACTTATGTAAATTTTTCCTTTTCCTTTTTTAGCAAAGAATATAAATTTGATTAAGTATCCCAATAAAATAAAGGGAAAATTAATTATTAAAAGAGGTAAGGGAAGATTTTTGTATATAACATATATCGAGTTTCTTGCTGTAAGTCTGATAGTAATATCATTATACTTTCCGCCTGTTGTCGCACTTCCAACATGCAACACACTAATGTAAGGATAATATAAATTTTTATATCCTCTCATGAGCGCTCTTAAACCTAAATCTACGTCCTCAAGATATGCAAAAAAATCTTCATCGAAATAACCTATCTCATCAAGGATTTTTTTGTTATAGATCGCAGCGCCACCACATGAGGAAATAATTTCACACGGTCTATCATAAAGTTCTTTCGGAAGTCCATTGCCTCTTTTAAATTGCCAACCTAAGATAGTGTACATATCACCTGCGTCATCAAGTAAATTTGGAAAATCGTGGGAAATCATCTTACACGATAGAGAAAATATATCTTCATGCTTTTCAAATAAATCTTCTATTTGTTTTATTTCAAACGCATTATAAATCATAGCATCATCATTTATTAAAAAAATCAATTTTTCTTTAGTTACATTTATCCCTATATTAACCGCCTTGCTAAATCCTTGATTATCCCCTAACAATATCTCTTTAATGTTTAAATTAATAAATTTAGCCTCATTTGTAATCTGCATATTTGTATTGTTGATAACAGTAACGTTAATGTTACCTTTTTTACCTTTTATATTTTTTAACGATGATAGAACATTAAAAATGTACATATTTTTTAATAGAGTTGGTATTATAACCTCTATATTGTTCACTCCCTTCCTTTGATCATCTTTTAAGATTAAATAAACTAGCGAGGCGGTTTTATAGCTTTGCCTTCTAACGATAGATATTTTTGGAGGGATAAAGGTATCTTATCATAATTTGAACCTAAAAACGCTCCACCTCCCCTTAGAATTTCAAATAATATACTATATATAAGCCAATAAACCCTTCTTTTATCAACATTGTTAAAAATATACTTTACGTCCTGTACTATATTGCCAAATATAACTTTTAAAACGTTATACTTATTTACTAAATCTATATCTAATGAAACTTTCAGACCCCTATACTCATCAAAATATCTCTTAAAAAAGTTTATAAGAGTGTAATTATGAGAATGGAGCACAATAGCATTATGGGCATATACTTTACAAAACCCTTTTTCAATGATTTCTTTCCCAAATACCTGATCTTCTGCATATGGTATTTCTTTAAACTTTATTTGAAGAAAAATATCTTTTCTAACAGCACTGCAAACATTTGAATTAAACCAAAACCAATGTTTTTTTTCGTTATACACTTTTAAAGAATTTCTATCATTAAAATCAACTTTTTGAAATGTATAATCACTATCTTCCGATTTGAAACTATTAAAATGATTTATTAATTCTCTTTTGATTATAGGCGTTGCATCCACAAATGGCATTTGTCTCGCAAAAACACATGCAACATCATCTCTTACTCCAAACGGCTTAATTAAATTTTCTAGCCATACTTCATTATACGGAATAGCATCTTGTGTCATAAATACTATTATATTTCCTCTTGATAAAAACGCTCCTTCATTTCTTGTTCTTCCATGATTAAATTCTTCCCGTTTTATAATTTTTAACTTGATCGGTAAGTTCTTTTCTATATATTCTAGAATTATTTTTTGTGTATTATCATTAGAGGTTGAGTCAATATAAATTACCTCACATGGCTTTATAGTTTGAGCAAAAATTCTTTCAATTTGAGTTCGTATGTATTTCTCTGCGTTAAGAGTTGGTATAACAATACTAATTTTTACATCCATACCTTAAATTGCTCACCACTCTTTCTTAACACTTTTAATTTTTTGAGACTAATATTTAATTTTTGAAAGAGCATAAATTAATTTTTCAACTTTCCTTGCTTGTTTTTCCCATGTCAAATGCTCTAATTTATCCACCTCTTTATATAGTTTGGAATGAAACACTGAAGGATTATCTATCACTTCAATAATCCTTTCTGCTATTACAAATGGATCAGGCTCTACTAAAGTAATACCTGGTACTTCTTCAAAAACAAGTTTATTACACTCTGATTTAACTTCTATTACCGGTAAGCCACATGCAATCATCTCTATAGGAATCAATGAATAATTGGTTAAAGAAAATACTACACCTACAGTGGCATAATTATAAAGCATTGATAACTGAGCAGAAGATAAAACACCTTTATCTTCAATTGAAAACCCAGGATTATGACGCAAGTTACTTCCAAAAAATATTATTTCTGTTTTTGGTCTTTTTTCCTTTACCAATTTTAATGCTAAGATCCCTAGTTCATAAGCTCGTCTGGGCGTTTCTCTTCTTGCATAAAATACAATTGTATTCTTGCTTCTTTGAATATTTTTTATATTATAGATTTGCGGATCAAATCCTAACTCAAAATAATCTCCAATTACACCATATTTTTCTTTTAGAATTTTGCATAACCATTTACCAGCAGTAATATATTTGTATTTAAACGAATAAGTGGCTTCTGCAAATAGATATTCTGCTGACATAGGATAAAAAATTGGCTCATAATCCTGAACAAAGTAGAACTTTTGATATGTATTTTTTATACTGTTAACGTAATATGCTGTCTGCCAACTTGTAGCAAATGTAACATCAACAGGAGGCAATTTTTCTCCCCATAAATAAACAATTGTATTTCCAATATTGATAAAATGTTTATCTACTAATTCTCTAATTGTTTCCTTTTTCTGAATTAAATAAGGAGGAATAATTGTAAGATAATTCTGATATCCCCATTTATCAAGATAATGGATCATTCGAAAAATTGTCATATGACCACCTGAACCAATATTGAATGCTGGAATTATCCAATTGATTTTTAATTTTTCATTTTCATTTATTTCCTTTTCTTCCCATTCACTTTTTCTTGCATATGTTATAAAGCTATAAAAGTCATAAGTTGTCGGTTGGTTTATATTTTTCATTTTTTGTTGTACTCGACCCAAAAGCCCTTTAACTCCCTCCTCTTTTAATACAACTACACTTTTACGTAGTATATTTTTCAATCTAACTACCTCCAATATTCGTTTTTGTTATGTATAAATATAGGGTAGCAAATACTATCTTCAGTTGTACTTTGTTAAATAATCCAAGTATATTGTGTATCATTTCTTGACTTCCAATCTTTGTACAAAAACTTTAAAAACAACACTCTCTATTTCAAGCATAATTTTTATTTATTGGGGTACTTAGCGTACCACTCTATAGTTTTTAAAAGAGCTTTTTCAAATCTATATTCAACCTTCCACCCCAATTCCTTTTGAATTTTACTCGAATCAATTGCATATCTTCTATCATGTCCTGGCCTGTCAGCCACAAATTGGATCAAACTCTCTGGTTTCCCAAGTAGTTTCAAAATCAATTTAGCTATATCTATATTTTTCCACTCATTATTCCCGCCAATATTGTATACTTCACCTATCCTCCCTTTTTTGAGCACAAGCTCAATTGCTCTGCAATGGTCTTCTACATATAGCCAGTCTCTTATATTTTGCCCGTCACCATAAATAGGTATTGGTTTGTCTTGCAGAGCATTTAAGATTACAGTCGGTATAAACTTTTCTGGGTGTTGATGTGGACCAAAATTGTTTGAACACCTTGTTATGTTCACAGGCAAACCATATGTCTTAAAATATGCTCTTACAAGCATATCAGCTCCTGCTTTGCTGGCAGAATAAGGACTGTTTGGTGCCAAAGGACTCTCCTCGGTAAAATATCCTTCAGGCCCCAATGAGCCATACACTTCATCTGTTGAAATCTGAATAAACTTTTTTATTCCGAATTTCCTTGACACATCCAATAAAACTTGTGTTCCCAAAACATTTGTTTTAACAAATATATCGGGGTCCTTTATACTTCTGTCCACATGCGACTCTGCGGCAAAGTTTATTACATAGTCAATTTGATAATTTTTAAAAACCTCTTCAACTTTTGCCCTATCAACAATATCTCCTTTAATAAATGTATAATAAGGGTGGTTTTCTACCTCTTTCAAATTCTCAAGATTTCCTGCATAGGTTAATGCATCATAATTGATTATTTTGTATTCTTCTTTGCTAATCATGTACTTAACAAAATTGCTTCCTATAAAACCTGCCCCACCTGTTACAAGAATTGTTTCCATCTTCTTGTTCCCACCTTATCTAAATTTTGTTGTCCAATCAAAATTGATTTCCTTGTCATCCCAAGGAATTCTGTATTCATCTGGATTCTCTCTGTTATAATGCTCTGTTGTGAAATACACAATTATTGCCGGCTCATTCCCCAATACCCTATAGCCATGAGCAACCATTTTGGGTATTAAAAGTACTATAGGATTGTGTTCACCCATATAAAACACATTTGTCTTTTTATATGTTGGTGAGTCTGGCCGTAAATCGTATAAAACAACCTGTGCATTGCCTTTTGGGAAAAACCAAACATCGTCCTGCAATTTATGATAGTGAAAAGCTTTTATTACCCCTGGATAAGTCAAAGACATCGAAGCCTGTCCAAATTTTTCTAAAAGCCCATCTTCGTCTCTTAAAATCTCCATGAAAAAACCTCTATCATCAGCAAATTTTTCAAGTCTTTTTACCTTAACACCTTCAATAAGCTCCATAATCCTTACCTCTCCTCTAATTTATATTCCATTAAAATCTAACACCATATTTTCAGCAAGCTCATTTGCTCTTTTTAGCGATTCAAAAGTCCCTGCATCAGTCCACCAACCCTTCAGAAAATCGAAATACAGTTCTCCTCTTCTTATATATTCATTATTGACATCTGTAATCTCCAACTCGCCTCTTTGAGAAGGCTTTAAAGTTTTAATGATATCAAATACCTTGCTATCATACATATAAATTCCCGTCACTATGTAATTACTCTTGGGATTCCTTGGTTTTTCTTCTATGGAAATTATTTTCCCATCCTTTAGCTCTGCAACTCCAAACCTGTGAGGATCTGGCACTTCTTTTAAAAGAATTCTTGCCCCTTTTTCTTGCTTCTCAAAATTCCTAACATACTCCGAAATATCATCTTCAAAAATATTATCACCCAAAATAACAACGCATTTATCATTGCCTACAAAAAAGCTACATAATCCCAATGCTTGGGCAATTCCACCAGGTTCATCTTGAATCCTATAAGTAAACTCCAATCCAAACTCACGACCACTTCCTAATAAATTGACAACAGCTCCCATGTGTTCTTTACCGGTTATTATCATTATTTCTTTGATACCTGCTTGTTTTAATTTGAAAATTGGATAATAAATCATTGGATATTTTCCAACAGGCAACAAATGCTTGTTTGTAACCTTAGTTAACGGATATAAACGTGAACCTGTTCCTCCTGCCAAAACTATTCCTTTCATGAAATAACAGTCCTTTCTTTGAATATTTTTTATTTGTTAAACCATCAAGAGTTCCTGTAAGCCTCACAAACCTCTTTTGCATTGCCTATCATTTTCATTCTGCCTTTTTCAAGCCACAAAACTCTTTGGCACATTCTCTCAATTTGATCTATTGAATGGGACACCATCACTATGGTTGTCCCTTTTTCAAGCATACTATTAATTCTTCTTTCGCACTTTTCCTGAAAATGAAAGTCTCCTACTGCCAGAATCTCATCAACAATCAAAATGTCGGGGTCAACAATTGTAGCAATAGCAAAACCAAGTCTTGCTTGCATACCAGACGAAAAGTTTTTTAGAGGAACATCTAAAAAATCTCTCAGTTCTGCAAACTCTACTATCTCGTCAAATTTTTCTTTCATGAACTTTCTTGAATAGCCCAAAATAGCGCCGTTTAAGAATATATTCTCTCTTGCAGTAAGTTCAAAGTCAAAACCTGCTCCAAGTTCAATCAATGGTGCCATAGTACCGTTTACATAGACTCTACCCATTGTCGGCTTTAAAACTCCTGCAATTATTTTGAGCAGGGTACTTTTGCCTGCCCCGTTTAAGCCTATTATACCAAAAATTTCACCTTTTTTGATTTCAAAACTTATATCCCTCAGTGCCCAAAATTCTTGAAAGTAGAGCTTGCCTGACACAAGTTTTATAAAGTATTCTTTAATACTATAAATCTTTTCAGATGCCATGTTAAACATCATTGAGACATTTTCAATCTTTACAGCTGTATTTTTATCCATCAAGACCTCCAGATGACTTTCAGCATATTTTTTACACATACAAGATGAATTTATTTTGTTTTCGATAAAAAACTAAAAGTCCTATTACTAAAAATATTATGTCTACCAAAATGCAAATTAGAGTTTCCTTTAGTGTAGGCAGTGTACCATAAAATGTTACTTTTCTAAAATATTCTATAAAATAATACATCGGATTTAGCTTAATCAATGTCAGATATTTTTGTGGAATTATGCTCACAGGGTAAAATATGGGTGTCAAATACATCCAAGCAGTTAATCCAACCGAGTATAGATGAATCAAATCTCTGAAAAATACTGCATAGCAAGATAGAATTAAGCCTATGCCTATTGAAAAAATTAATATGAATAGTAAAGGAATAGGAAATAACAAAAATGTCCACGATAAATTAACATTATTGCCCAATACTATCATTCCTATTGTAACTAAAACAATTGCCAAAAGTGAGAAAATTAGATTAAAAAAAGACGACAAAACCTTGGAAACAGGAAATATATATTTTGGTATATATACCTTCTTAATGAGCGAAGCGTTATCAATGATTGCCCTCATTGCACTTGAGGTTGATTCAGAAAAAAAAGCAAACATAATCTGTCCAGTCAATAAGTAAATAGGATAATTCTTTATGTCAAATCTGAAAAGGTGAGAAAATACAATTGTTAAAACAATCATCATCAAAAGAGGATTTAGCAAGCTCCAAAACATACCTAAAATAGACCGTCTATATTTAATTTTTATATCTCTCAAAACAAGTTCATATAAAAGATCTCTGTATTTTAAAAAGTTTGCCAAAAATCTATTCAAATTACAAGTCCACCCTTTCTTTGCTCAGCCAACTATATCTTTTTCTTAACTTCTTCAATTATTTGCTGAGTTCTTTGTGTCATCGCAAACGGCACAATCTTTTCTTGGCCAATTAGCTCTTTTGGAATATGTTCTCTGTACTTTTTCAATCTCTCAATCTCCTCAGGAATCTTTAACACTACCTCATAGTACTTCTTCGCTTTCTCTTTATCACCTTTTCCAAGGTAATAATCTCCAACCTTTGCATATGCATCAGCCTTCAGCTCATAGTTTGCTGGTTGAAGAGGCTGAAGTTTTATCCCCTCTTCTATCTGTGAAAGTCCGCTATCTATTGCCCCATGAGAAAGAAGATATACGGCATATTTAAACCTTATCTTTGCATTGAACCTATCATTTACAATTGCCTGTTTGAAATAACCATCTGCCTTTGCAATTAGGTTTGCGTCTTTGTTCTGGTCACCTATTCTGTATAGAGCAACCGCATAGTCAGAAAGTGCATTGGAGCTGAGTGGGTCGTATGTGACAGCTTTTGACAAAAACGAATATGCAGCAGACAAATTTCCCATCTGCAGTGCCTGCTGACCAATATTTGCATAGTAATTTCCAAGTCTGAAATTCAGTGAAATTACTATCATAAGCAGATAAAATATTGCCAGCAAAGCAGACACAAAATTTGTTGTTTTGCCCGTGTAAATCACCTTTTCTTGCTTATGCTTCTGAAGAATTTGTAAAGAGGTTGAAACTAATACCCCTAAACCTGCAAATAGCAGAACCTGCACAGATGCGAGCGAAAAGTCAAAGTCAAGTGCTGAGTGAAAATAAAGCTGTACAGCTGCAGCCACAAGTCCAGCAATAATAATATTCTCTTTTTGTTCCTTTTTAGCCCATGCCCTGAGCGAAGTTGAAAATAAAAACCATAAAAATATTAGTAGTATACAAAATCCAACAATCCCCGTGTCAAGAAGCACCTGTAAAAAGTAGTTGTGAGACTGGGTTGTAAAGTATAAATAAGACTGGTACATAAAATACAGTGATACCCATGCCCCTCCACCATAGCCAAATACAGGACTTTTCAAGAATATCTTTAACCCGTCTTTATAAAACACCATTCTTTCGACAAAGTTTCTTTCTTTCCAGAACATAGCTATTGACTTCATTTTTTCAACCATGTCTGAGGGAATCAAATGCGTCTTTAGAGCAATGGCAAAACCAATGATAGCCAAAATGCCAACAACGGCTGCTCCGGCTATGTAAATGTTGTTGCTAATACCATAAAGTCTTCTCTCCACAAATCCAAAAGCATATGTCAGGACAAACACCAGAAGCATCTGGAAGAGCAAGAGAAGCCAAAGTTTCACTTTCCCATGTTCGTTTAGGTTTGCCCCAACCTTATTCAAAAAAGCAATAACAAAAGCGCCAATAATCGCTATGTTAAAAATGAGCGAAATTCTTTTTTCTCTCGGCAAAAGCAAGAAAAACACCAAAAGAGCAAGCAAGAGGGTAATATATGATCCTCTTGAGTATGTATAGAAAAATGCTGTAAATATAAAGCTTGAAAAGGCAAAATAGAAGCTTTTAAGCAGCTTATTTTCACTGTATATTGCCAGCATTAAAGAGATTATAAATCCGAATGCTAAAACAGTTCCTGCCGTGTTATGATACTGCAGTGTTGAGCTTATCATATTCCCAACCCAAAGCCCGTTCATTGCCATACCAAGAGGTCTTGCAGTCTCTGGGATTAGCTTTACAGCAGCCTGATATCCAAAAAACGCAACACCAATTGTTGAGATAAATAGAGCATTTATTATAAAAAGCTTTTCAAAATCCTTTCTTGATATTCTTGAGGCAATATAAAATACAGCAAAATAAAATGCATACTTGAAAAACTCACCAAGTGCAAGTCTTCTGTTAGCTGCAAAAAAGTATGGAATCAAATACGCTACCATGAACAATAGAAATAAAAGTTCTATTTTTCTATTTACCAAAAATCCTTCTTTTGATAAAAGAAGATAAATTGCAAAAAGTATAAATACTGCTCCCATCAAAGCCTGAAACGCACCAAGTTCATAGTCAAAATAAAGTCCTCTGTAATAAGGACTCATTAAAACAAGAAGACTGAAAACAAAAAGCACAAACATTTTATAAATAAAAAGCATTCTATCTGTTTTAATTGATTTAACATCTTCAAAAGATTTGTCAGAACTTCTAAAACCCTTTTTTGCTTCTTCTTTTTTCGCCATAACACAACTTCTCCTTTATCCTTTGTATTTAAGTACCAGAACTTTCTGCTTTTCAGGAAGACTATTGATTTCAATCTCACTTGTCCGCAAAACTTCAACATCTTCAAAATGCTTTGTAAACTCCTCTACCTTCCCAAGGTCAAATTTTAGCTTTTCAGTCTTATAATGCATAGGAATTATGATTTTTGGATTTATAGCCTTTGCGACATTTAAAGCCTCTTTGGCATTAATTGTATACACGCCACCAACAGGAATGAGCAAAATATCAACCCGCCCCATCTTTTCAAGTTCAGTTTCTGCAAGCTCATGTCCCAGATCGCCAAGGTGTGCAACTGAAAACTTATCCTCAATTACAAACACAATGTTTTCTCCGCGTTTTTGCCCTTTTTCTTTGTCATGGAAGGTCTTTATGCCTTTTATTTTAACACCTTTGACGTTGAACTCTCCTTCCTTGTCGACAAGAACATAATCTCCTTTTAGGCTTTTTGTATATGCATGGTCAAAATGTTTGTGAGATGTCAGCACCACATCTGCAGATAGTTCAAATACTGTGTAACCAACCGAGCTGTCGTACGGGTCTGTGATTATTTTTACTCTAGATTCTGTTTCTATCAAAAAGCTTGCATGTGCAAGGTATGTTATCTTCATACTTAATTCATACCTGGTCAACCAAACTGTGCACATTAGCACGAGTTTGGCGGCTGGGGTATTTATAGTCCGCCTTTCAGGCTTTCCCAGCCCCAGCAGGCGGTATTTGGGAAAGCCATAGCCCCTGTCCCAAGAAACAGGAACTTACGCCTTTATAGGTCTTCCCCACTTGCCCTGAAACTAAAAGTGATTTCAGGACAGACATGTCACGCAGGACTCTGTCAGGGGAGAGTGGAGTCACCACCGCTACCCTGAGAACTCGCCAGAGATTGTGGTTTTTGCCACGACTACCTGCACTTGTTCCATCCAGTGGTACAGATAGCCTCTCTGCCTCACTCCCAAGGCTTTGTAAAAACTTTTTCGCTCTATCTATCTCTCTGAGTTGCTTTTTCCTAACGTATGTGTTCTTAACTACCTTCCTTACGTACTCCTTCAGTTCCTCCAGTTCGTTTACATCAAGTCTACTGAGAAACATCATATAGTTGTGCGGTATCCTTTCTCTCAAGCCAAGCCCTCTTCGGGCTATCACATATGCAGCTGCCACGTCCTTGCTCACCATAAACTGCGGTGCATACTTTAACATCCCTATCACAGAAGTATACGCAGGGTTTACTTCTATAACCTCTACTCCTTCTCGCTTTGCTAAAAGTTTTACCTTCTCCAAAAGTGACCTGTACCCAAAATAGTGCCTTATCCGTCTTGATTTTCTACCTGAAAAATCTCCTCTTTTCCCTTTGTCCTTTATGTTCAACTTCTCAATTACTAGGGCTTTTTGATTATCTTTCGCCATTTCTACTATCATGTATGCATACTGCCACCTGTAATACTCCCTCTTGCTTGAACTCCCACTCTCAAGCTCTGGCATTGGTATTCTGCCATATTCTAGAAGCTGTCCACTCTTGTCTGTTTCTGTCCATGCCACGTGCCTGGGATATGCGTTTGTGTCTATCCCTATAACTCCACTTGTTCTTGTCATCGCAGGCCTTGGGAAAACTTCTTCAACGGTAAAATAGGCATATATTTTTCCATTTTTGAGTTTCAATTCAACAGAATAGGGTTCCCCACAAGTACCTATCGCCTGCAACAGTTGATTCCTGTCTGTGTACGTTCTGTCTTTTATCTTCCATCCAGGCTGTATAATCGCATATACGTACTCCCTTTCTCCCACGTTGATTCTGAGTTTTGTTAAGGAACCAACTATCTCAATTCTTGTATTGAGATTCCCCTTCTTACTCCTGTCTCCCCTTGAGTACAGATTCCCTTTCCTCTTCTCCTGCCACTCACGTTGAAGTTTCCTGTATTGATCGCCATTTATATGCCTCTTTTGGAGTTTCTTAAATAACTCTCTACCACCAAAGACAACCTTCTTGGAATCTTCTCCTCTTTCTTTGCATGAGTTTAAAACACTCTTTGCTTTCATTATTGCATCATCAACGTATCGAGAATTCAGATTGAAAATTCCCTGCAGCTGCTTTTTGAGTTCATTCCTTTTATGCCCTTCCAGAAGCCTCTTATATGCATACCTCATACAAGAGGACCATCTTCTCATAAGGTCTAATACCTTCTGCTTATCTTCACTGCCCTCAAAGATTAGCTTGGCCTGAACTGTTACCATGTCTTTTATTAGCACCTCTTCGCCCGTAAATCCTTGCTGCAAAAGATGTTACTGTCGCTATTAAATCCTCTGCTAGTTCTTCTTTTATTTCTTCTTCGTTTTCTCTGCCATTTAACACTACAAGTTCTACCCCAAAACTCTCCATGAAAAACTTAAGATATTCAAATCCAAAACTTGCAAGTCTGTCAGGATACTCTATTACAACTTTTGCAACTTCTCCTCCTTTGATTTTGTTCAAAAGTTTTAATAGCCCTCTCCTGTTTTCATTCTACTGTGCTGGCTATTTCAGATATAACTTCATACTGCCAACCTTGAGACTCTGCGTATTCCTCAAGTCTTCTGATTTGGTTTTTAAGGTATTCTTCTTGCTTTTTAGTGGAGAGTTTTGCATACAAAACAACGGTTGGTTTTGGTTTTTCTTCTGTCATGCCAAGTAGTTTTTTTATGTCTTCTTTTTTGTACCTTCTCCTTCCCTTAGGTAGCTTGAGAGGTATTATTAACCCTTCCTTTTCCCAGTTTAGGAAATAGCCTTCGGCTAATGCTATATATCTCTTTAACTTTTTGCATACTCAGTAATATTCAATATCACCTAATCAAAATCATACCTTTTTGCCTTGTTATTTTCAACTGTTGTGACCTCCTGTAATTTTATATCATAGATAATTATATACCAAATAGTATCAGAAGTTAATTAAAATTTTGTGAAAAAATTTTTCGATTTAAATTGAACTCAAGTTGTAAGTTTTGTTATAATCTTGTTAAAGGATTTTAAAGGTTTTAGTGAAAGGAGCAAAAGACAGGTGAAATTCGTATTTCAAACGTTTAAAGCTGAAAAGAGATTGATTTTTATATCTTTTTTAATTTTTGCTCTTTCTTGTATCTTAGGCATATTGATTGGAGTTTTTTTCGGAGATGAAATCCAAAAGTTTATCGACCAATACTTAAGAAAGTTGTTTGAGAGCATAATAAAAGATGCAAAATCCCCTTATCTTCTTTTCATAGGAATTCTTAAGAACAATATGAAAGTTTATTTTATAATAATCACACTTGGAACTCTGAGTTTTGGATTAATATCAGCACTTGTCCTTTTTACGAATGGTGTTATAGTGGGAGCTATTGGAGCAATCTCTGCAAAACATATGTCAATTGCAAAGACTCTACTTTTGATATTACCCCATGGTATATTTGAAATTGCTGCATTTTTGATAGGAAGCGCAGCCTCTGCCATCTTCCTAGAAAGTGCAGTTTTATCAAAAGAAAAGCCTGACATAAAGCTCTCTTTTAAAAGATTTTTTGTTCTTGCTGTTTGCGGAGCTATATTAGTAGTATTTGCTGCATTCATTGAAGCTTTCGTAACATTGAGATTTGCAAAATAAAATGGTGACCCCGAGGGGATTCGAACCCCTGTTACAGGCGTGAAAGGCCTGTGTCTTAACCACTTGACCACGGGGCCACCTGTCACTTTTAAAATTAAATGGTGAGCCATCCGCGACTCGAACGCGGGACACCCAGCTTAAAAGGCTGGTGCTCTGCCTACTGAGCTAATGGCCCACACAAATTAAACACGGTTTAATATTATAAGCCCTTTTTTTTAATTTGTAAATACCAAAAATATATTCGTTATTATATTTTTTCAACTTGCTTTCACAAATCTTATCTGGCTCATGCAAAGATCATAGTAAATTCCTTTTTTCTTTATAAGTTCTTCATGGTTACCCATTTGCGCAATTTTACCTTTTTCCATAACAATTATAAGATCTGCATCTTTTATTGTAGAAAGTCTGTGAGCTATTACTACAGATGTTCTATCTTTCATTACCTTGCTCAGAGCATTCTGGACCATTATCTCGCTCTGGGTATCTAAGGAAGCTGTTGCTTCATCAAGAATCAAAATAGGTGGATTTTGCAGCATAACTCTTGCAAGACATATAAGCTGTTTTTGTCCTGTTGAAAGCCTTGTTCCTCTTTCACTTACCTGTGTATCATATCCATTTTCAAGTTCTGATATAAATTCATGAATGCCGAGAAATTTACAAACTCTTACTACATCCTCAAACTTTGCATCGGGTCTGCCATACAAAATATTTTCAAGAATGCTTCCTGAAAATAAAAATGGTTCTTGCTGTACAATCCCTATAAGTTTTCTCAGACTCTTAAAACTTATTTTTCTCAAATCAATACCGTAAATCAGTATGCTTCCCTTCGTCGGGTCGTAAAATCTTGCAAGAAGATTTGCTATAGTGGTCTTACCTGAACCTGTTGCACCAACAAGCGCAACCATCGTACCTTTTTTTATCTCAAACGATACATCCTTTAAAACATATTCCTCATCCTTATATGCAAACCACACATTTTTAAACTCAATCCTATCTTTAAAATCTTCTATATAAACAGGATTTTCATCTTCTTTTATCTCAGGTTCAATTGCCAGAACTTCAAAAATCCTCTCAGAAGATGCACTTGCAACAAGAAGCTGATTATAAAAATTAGAAAGTGTTACAACAGGACGCCAGAACCTATCAAGATAACTGACAAATGCAATCAAAGTTCCAACTGTCACTCCGTTTATTTTCAAAAGTTTTACACCATAAAAGTAGATTATAAGAGTGCCTATCATAGAACAAACTTCTACAGCTGGTGCAAAAATGCCGTTTACCTTCACTGCTTTCATCCATGATAAAAATACATCGTCTATTACCTCTTTGAATATTGACCTGTTCACCTTTTGCCTCACATAAGCTTGAATAACTCTTATTCCGCTTATATTTTCATGTATATACGCATTAAGATTTGAAATCTTTCTTCTCACCTGTCTCCAGTTTCTTTTTATTGCGTTTCTTGTGGCAAATAAAACTGCTAAGAATACTGGTATTACAGAGAATGTTACAAGTGCTAACTTAAAATTTATAGAAAACATTATGACAGTAGCAATAATCAATGTTGACATATCAGTTACTACATTCACTATGCCATTCGTAAACAAATTGTTGAGAGTATTTACATCGTTTACTATTCTCACTGTGATTCTTCCTGTTGAATTTCTGTCAAAAAAGCTGAAAGAAAGGTTTTGTATATGATCAAACAGTGCTTTTCTTATATCAAACAAAACCATCTGCCCTGTTCTGTTTGCAAGTCGTATTTTGTTTTTAGAACATTCCTTGTTTATAAAAAGCATCAAAATCATTAAAAAACCAATTATCAGAATACCTTTAAAATTTTTCTTTGGTATATATATATCAACTGCCTGTTTCAATAAATATGGTGAGATTAAATCTGCAACTGTTGCAACAAACATAAAAACAAGCGTAAGTAAAAGCCATTTTTTATATGGTATCAAAAACTTAAAAAGTCTTTTTAAATGAGGTATCTTCAGCTCATAAGTAGTTTCTTCCTGTGAAAATATTGGTCTTCTGGCTCCAGAATCAGACATTTTAAAAAACTCCCCCTTTGAAAAACTTTTTAAGCTGGAAGTGTATTTGCGCGCTCTATAAGCTGTTTTTTAAATGTTGAATAATATCTTCCTTTAATCTTCATCAAATCTTCATGTTTCCCCTGCTCAACAATTCTGCCACCATGCATATAGTAAATCATATCTGCATCAACCACAAGCTGAGATATTCTGTGAGTTATTATAATTGTGGTTCTCCCCTTTATCACCTCTTTCAAAGTCTCTTGAATCTCCGCTTCAGTCTCAAAATCAAGGCTTGAAGTTGCATCATCAAGCACCAGAATTCTGGGATTATATACAAGAGCCCTTGCAATTGCTATCCTCTGTTTCTGTCCACCCGAAAGACCCACGCCCCTTTCTCCAACAACTGTATTGTAGCCATCCGGTAAATTCTCTATGAATTCATCAGCTCTTGCAAGCTTTGCTGCAATCCTTATCTCCTCATCTGTTGCATCAGGTTTACCAAATGCAATGTTTGCTGCAATAGTATCAGAAAATATAAAAGGTTCTTGCATGATAATACCTATATTTCTCCTGAGCGAACACAGTTTTATATTCTTTACATCAATATCGTCAATCAAAACCCTCCCAGAAGATGGGTCATAAAACCGTGCAAGAAGATTTATTAATGAGGATTTCCCGGAACCAGCTTGTCCTAATATGGCAACAACCTCACCCGGTTTTATGTGGATATTGATCTCTTTTAAAACAAATTTTTCTCTGTATTTGAAATACACATTTTCAAACTTTATATCACCTCTGACGTTTTTAAGAACAACACCATTTTTTGGACTTTTGATTGTAACATCGCTGTCAAGAACCTCGAATACCTTCTCCAGAGAAGCAAAAGCATTTTGCCACTGGTTAACAAGATTTTGAATGTTTCCAATAGGTGCTGAGAACATATTAACATAGCTTACAAATGCAAACAGAGTACCAATTGAGATCTTTCCTTTAATTGCAAAGTATCCACCCACAATAAGAATTATGACAGAGTTAAGTCCATTCAAAAAACCTGCAACAGGGTTATGGACAGACCTTATATCAGCTGCCTTAATATTTTTCTCTGTAAAATCATATGCGACTTTTTCAAAACTTTTCTTTTCCAAATCTTCATTCCCAAAAGCTTTTACAACTCTTATTCCTGTTATATTTTCCTGAACCTTGGATGTGAGTCTCTCAAAAGAAGTTCTTATTGCCTTGAACGTGGGCTGAAGCTTTTTTGCAAGACTTTTAACATTCAAGAAAATTAGTGGTGCAGTTGCAATGCTCAGAATTGAAAGGAAAAGGTTCATTGAAAACATTATAGAAAGGGCAGCAACAATTGTAATTGCTATGCTCACAACCTGGACAAAACTCTGGTTTAGAAAGTTTCTGATAGCCTCCAAATCACCAACCATTCTGTTCATAATAGCTCCTGTTGACGCTCTGTCATAATATTCAAAAGACTGATATTGTAGCTTTGTGTAGAGCTGCTCTCTCAATCTGTAAAGAGCTTTTTGAGACGTATATTCAAATATGTAATTTTGAAAATAGGCAACAATAGCTTTTAAAATTATCAGTCCTGCAAAAATAGATGCAAAATACCCAAGCTTTCCAAATCTTTTTGCTACTAAAACATCATCAATAATATGCTTTGAAATCTTTGGAACTGTCATGTTACAAAATATACCAACAAGTGCCAAAATTAACCCTACAAAAATCAATAACCTGCATTCGTCTACATACTTCATAAGTCGTTTCAGATAATCCAATTTATCCCATCTCCCTTTTTGTATTTCTTTAATATCTATTATACATCCATCACCAAAAAAAGTTAAGCTATTCCCACAAAAAAACACTATTTTTATGTTTCAAATCAACACAAAAAGCCACCCGAATCAAACAAACCATCGGATGGCTTTTTATTTTTAACTTTGCTCACTCTTTTACAATTATATTCTCTCTTGAAGGACCTGTGCCAATCAACCATACCTTAGCACCAGTTTCTTTTTCTATAAACTCAATATATCTTTTTGCACTTTTTGGCAGAGAATCATAATCTTTTGCAGATTTTATCTCCTCTTCGTTCCAGCCTTCAAACTCTTCATATACAGGTTCACACTCCATTGCAACCCTTAAGGATGCGGGGAAAAGGTCTAAGACTTTTCCTTCATACCTGTAACCTGTACAAATTTTTAATTTGGGAATACCTGAAAGCGTGTCAAGCTTTGTAAGTGCTATTCTGTCAATTCCGTTTATCAAAACTGCATACCTCACAACAACAAGGTCAAGCCAACCACATCTTCTTGGTCTTCCTGTTGTTGTTCCATACTCTCTTCCCTTTTCACGTATTACGTTTCCCATCTCATCTAAAAGTTCTGTCGGGAATGGTCCTTTGCCTACCCTCGTTGTGTAGGCTTTCACAACTCCTATAACCTCTTGAATGTACTTTGGAGCAATCCCTGCACCTATACAAAATCCACCAACTGTTGGGTGCGAGGATGTAACATAAGGATATGTTCCGTAATCTAAATCAAGCATTGTTGCCTGTGCACCCTCTAAAAGCACTTTTTTCCCTGCCTTAATTGAATCATTCAGAAGCTTTATTGTGTCTGTGATATAAGGCTTTAAGATCTCACCATATTTCATGAACTGTTCTAAAAGCTCTCCAAACTTCATTGGTGTTTTGTGGTAAACATGAGTAAGTATCTGGTTCTTCCTTTCATACACGTTTCTGAGTTTTTGTACAAACTCATCTTCATCAAGCATGTCACAAACTCTGAGATTTGTCCTTTCTGTCTTATCAGTATATGCAGGACCTATTCCTCTTTTTGTTGTGCCAAGACTATCTTCTCCTCTTTGCCTTTCTTGCTCCTCATCTAAAATCTTGTGGTACGGCATAACAAGATGTGCTCTGTCGCTAATTTTCAAGTTCTCTGTTGATATCCCTTCTTTTTGTAAGTTTTCTATCTCCTGTATCAAAGACTCCGGGTCAATTACAACACCATTACCTATTATGTTGAGCTTATCCTTGTAAAGTATTCCTGAGGGTATAAGATGAAGTTTGAAAACTTTACCGAAAGCTTCAACTGTGTGACCTGCGTTGTTGCCGCCCTGAGCCCGAACAACAACGTCAGCTTCTTTTGCCAAGAAATCTACAATTTTGCCTTTTCCTTCGTCACCCCACTGGGTGCCAACTATCGCGCGGATTTGCTGCATCTTTATTCATTCTCCTTCTTTTATATGCTAAGATATTAAAAAGTCCTTTAATATTATATCAGAATGAAGTGAGTTTTTTAAGTATCTAAAATCTTCTCAGTCTTTTAACATCCAAAGTATCATCGGATATTAGCTCTGCTTCCTTTGATTTTTTCGCATAAGTATCTTTCTTTCTCAAAAAAGATACTTTATCCCGTGCCTTTTTAAGTGAATGTGGCTTTGCAATCTTTTTAAAGCCTGAAGATATTGCTAAAAAGTACCTTTCCACCTGAGGATACAGACCAAATCTTCTAATGCTCACTTCTAAAAGAAATAAGACAATACAAAGAATTATCAATAAACTGCTAATATCTCTTTTTTCTTCTGTGCTCTTGAGTCTTCCCGCATACACCTCATTGGGGTTTTTTATAACTTTTGCACCTGATAAGGAAATAAACTGTTCAAACCTGCTACTGTCTACATCCACTCTGAACTCATCAGAGTAGTTAGCTGAATAGAAAAACGTTGATACCTTAGATTTATCTTTGCTACTTATGGTTGCCACAAATACATAATTTCCCAACATAAAATCAACTTTAGATTCGAACATATCTGGTGCAGTTCTTCTCATTGCAATTGTCTTTTCTTGGTCGTTTGGATATACGCATTTAAGAGTTGCAATGGTATCAGCATCGAACTTCCCGACCAAAGATACCACCAAATCTTTTTCTTTTCGAACATTAAAATCAAAGCTGCTGTCATCTGCCCCTTTTTCCAACCACTTGAAAACCTTTGTCCAAAACTGTGAAAATTTATCCCACAAAACCCAGTCACGCGACCACTGCCCGCTCAAGTCCGAACACCATGCAGCAACCTTTCCAAGCCCGTACCTCCACACTGTCAAAATTGGCTCATCCTCGTCGCTCACCAAAAGACTGGTTGCAAGGTCTTTTTTTGTTGTTGCGATATACCCATAAAGTGGTGGATAAGAGGTAAAACCTGAATTTATAGCATTTGTCTCAACCATTTTGGGGACAAACTTCTTTTCCTTCATGTACTTGCCTTTTATAATTTTTGTCTCTTTTAAAAACACATCAACAAGCTCATAAGGATTGGAAACTAAATAGAACCTGCCTGAGGTAAAGGAGGCTATCCAGCTCAAAACGGGCAGGTTTACAAACTTTCCAACACCAATTGTGGTGATTTTAATGTTATTCCTTTTTGCCTCATTGGCTGGAATTTCATAACCGCCTTGTTCACCCATGCCATCGGTCAGAAGCACAATCAACTTGCTTTTTGCCTTTGACTTTTTCAGAGTTTTAACTGCTTCACTCAAGGGTGGAATTATAGCCGTCCCACCACCTACTTCAATGCTTGAGATGCTTTCAATAACATCTTTTTTTCTGACAAGCTTGCTAAACTCATATGCCCAGTAGTAATTGTGGTCAAAAGCAATCACGCCAACACCATCTGAACTTTCAAGGTGCTCAATCATCTTTGCAGAAGCACTCTTGGCAATCTCTAATTTTGAAATTCCTGCGTCTTCTGTATCCGCCATGCTGCCTGAATGGTCAAGGACAAGCACAACATCTATGTTTTTCTCCTTTTCTTTGTTTTTAATCTCCATCTTAACAGGCAGCATCTTTTCTAAAACCGAATTAGAATAATTCCCAAGTGCATAAGAATTCACACCACCAATTACTATAAGCCCGCCTCCCAAATCCTTCACATATTTCTCTACAGCGCTTAAAAATTCACCGCTAAAGCTTTCTCTTGATACATTGCACAAAATCACAAAAGAATACCCTAAGAGTTTGTCAAACCCAAAATTTGCCTGGTCGCTCTTTACTGCATCATAATCGGCTGAATAAGAGTCAAGAAGATTTTTGACATTTTTCACATCATTAATATTCTCATAAACTACCAGAACCTTTTGAGGTTTTCTTACCTGGCACATAGCATACGCAACATTGTTTGACTCTTCTTCATCATCCATCACTTCAACTTCTCCTTGATAGCTAAAAACCCCCTCTTTGTCCAGCTTATCCTTTATTACAAACCTGTTTTCACCTTTCTCAAGGGTCACCTGCTGGCTGAAAATTAAATCATTGTCTCTGAAGATCTTGAGCAGAGCTTCTGTTGAAAAAGTGCTGTTTATATTGGCAAATATCGAAAACGCCTGATTTTTAAATACCTTCTGCGGTATCTTCAAACTCGAAAACTGAACATCTTTTTCTTTTTCACTTTTAAATAGCACTACTTTTACATCTATCCCATTATTTTTGAGAAGTTCTACTTCATTTTTTGCCTCACCTATTGTCTCTTTCCCATCTGTTAGAATGACAAGTCTTTTTTGTTGATCCTTGTCAAACAGATTTACTGCATACTTTATTGCATTTTCAATATTGGTTTGAGTGCCATCTACAGCCGTTCCAAATTCAGAAAAGTTAGGATACTTAGTCGGTGTAAACTCAATGTTTGCATCCTGTCCGAACACAACAACCGACTGCAGCTCATTTGATTTTTTAAGCTTTATCGACTTTTGAATGAAGTCTTTCATCTTTTCTGCGTTTTTTCTATTGCTCTCTGACATATCCACAAGATAAATTGTTGTCACTTTATCGGATGAAATTGCTAGCTTTGGCATACTCAGAGCTAGGACCATGAGCATTATTAAAACAATCCTCATCCATACAACAAACTTTTTACCCAAACTTTCTTTTGAAAATCTTCTTGAAACAAGCCAGATAAATACCCCAAGCACAGCTGCGGCAAGCAAAACAAAAGGTCTTTCAAACTCTATTCTCATTTAAAAACACCATCCACTCCAAACTCAAAAAAATGAGTGCAAGTATCAAAAATATATCCTTCAAAGAATATGGCATCTTCACGCTATTGATTTTGCTTGTATCTGAAAAATGGGCATCGCTTTTTGCTAATCTATCATCAGTTAAATCTAAAGCATAGGTCGGGAAATTTATTGCAAATTTGTAATTCTCTTTTGACTCTTCGCTTAGGATCAACGAATAAACTCCCAAAACATCTTTTTTAGGAAGAATTGAAGGATAACCTGACAAATCAACAATTTCTCTTTTCCCATCAGGTAGTATCAAATCTGCTTTTTTATCTGAATATGAAAAAACTCTTATCTCTTCACCCGGATAAAAAGCTGTCTTTTCAAATAACTGATTTTTCTTGACAAAAGCGCTTTTAATGTTTGCCATCAAAATTGGAAAAGATACCTTCAAAGGCAGGTCACTGTTATCGAGCGCAAAACCAAATAGGATTGACGGATGATTATGGATACTGCCAAAAGAGATTATTGGCTTGCCACCTATCTTTGCAACTGGCTCAAAAGCTTTTTCATCGATAGACACAGTCTTTTGGACAGCAAAATCCATCCCAATAATGTTTTGTGAAATAGCTGACTTTACAAACCTTGCATATCCTTCATTGCTTGCACTTTTTCCTATCTTTATCCCCAAAAGCTTGGATGCACTGCCGTTATTTGGTAATACAAATATAAAAGCTCCTTTTTGAGGAAACTTTTGTGGTATGCACTGGTCGAATATGTATATATCAAAATCACCAGCAATGTTTTTGACATCCTGAGTTTTATAAAATTCCACGTCATCAAAGGTAAGCCACACTTTTTCAAAAAAGAAATTTCCTTTCCCTACATACAAAACTTTTTGTTTTGCCATCAAGGGCTCTAAAACTGTCCAAAAGACATTGTCTTTTGTTACTTGGTCAGGATAATTTATTCTCCCCCACACAACCTTGTAATTTCCTTTGATATTTTCAAACAAAAAAGTAACTATTTTCCCTGGCAAAAGGGAAATGCTTTTTAATCCTACCAATCTGCCGTCTGCAAAAAGTTCAAACTCAAAACTTGCTTTTTTAATTCCTCTGTTTTTAATCTCAATAAGAGCATCAAAACCTTCTTTTCTTGACACACAGGATATATTTTCAATGCTCACATTATCTTTTGGTTTTGGAAACTTGTAAAGTTTTGCATTTTCTAAGTGAGGCACGTTCTTGTCGGTAAATATAAACAAAGTTTTATCTGAGGGTTTGAAAAGCTTTGAGACAAGAGCCAAGCTACTTTTTAGATTTGTTGCATAGTATGTTTGAGTTACCTTATCAATTGCATCCTTGGCAAAGCTGCGCGTGCCTTCTTTTTGCAAAACCTCGATTGTATCTGAAAAAGTTACAATGCTGACTTTTGCTGTAGCTGGCAGCATATCTATTATATCTTTTGCTATCTCTTTTGATTTTTGAAGATATGACTTAGAATCATCTGATTTTGAGCTCATAGAAGCACCATTATCAAAGACAAAAACCACATTCTTGCCAGTATTTTTTATAAAAATATTTGGACTTGCAAGATACATTGAAAAACTAAAAAGTGCAAAAATCCCCAAAAGCAATAATAAAGAAAATCTTAACTTTTGCGCCGGCTTTGCAACTCTTTTTTGTTTTTTCAATCGCTCCCACAAAAACGTGCTTGGAATGGTTACTTTCTTGTGCCTTGGTTTTATCATATACAGAAAAATTAATACCGGCACTGTCAAAAGAAACAGGAGAAAAAGCGGCTGTGAAAAGCTCATCTTCCCACTCCAATCATCTTCAGCACAGTTTTTTCAAGCGCACTTGAAGTCAAGACCTCATAAAACCTGCCATTTGCCTTTTTTAAAATTTCTTTGAGATCATTTTGATACCTTCTCAGCTCTTCAACATATTCCTTAATTAAACTATTTGACAGCTCAACATCAATAACTTTTGCACTCTCGCTGTCAATCAGCTGACAAAATATATGTTCAAATGAAGGATAGGCTTCAATTTCATCTAATATCTGGCAGCAGCATACAAAAGAGCACCTTGCACAAAGCACTTTCAAAACTTCAGCTGCACTTTCGAACAAAAAATCAGAAAAAATAAATGAGACGCTTTTTCTTGAAATATAAATATTTTTAATACTTTCAAAATCTGCCTCTCCTTTAAAATTTGCGTCCTCTAAAAACCTCACAATCTTGTGAAGGCTTTGCTTACCTTTGAGACAACCTGACGGTAAAATGCCATTTTCCCGCACCAAAAATATATTGACACTGTCAAGCTGGGAAAGAGCAATGTATGATAGGCAAAAAACTAATGCTTTTGCCATATCACCTTTTTTGACTTTGCTGCCGAAATCCATCGATTTTGACATGTCAATGAAAAAATTATAAGTTGTCTGTCTTTCCTGTTCAAAAAGCTTTACATAAAGCCTCTGGGTTGCTGCAAAAATCCTAAAATTTACCTTTCTAAAATCATCGCCTGGTATGTACTCCCTGTGGTCGCTGAACTCAAGCGAATTTCCCCGCCCCTTTGATTTCTGCTGCCCTTCAAACTGTGAGGTTATCTCAATTCCAAATTTGAATTTTTGATTGCTGAGTTTTTTCAGCGTTTTGTCATCAACAAGTCCGCCAAACATCAAAATTCTCACCACTTTTTTAAATTTTTCTACCACTCTTTTTGTCTTTGCAAAATTATATCCACAACGTCACTTTGAGTAAGACCCTCAGATATTGCTTCAAAGTTCAGTCCAATCCTGTGACACAAAACGCTTTTTGCCAAGCTTTTTATATCATCAAACGCAACGTTTGGTCTTCCTTCAAAGAGCGCATTTGCTTTTGCACCCAAAATAAGGTGCTGGAGAGCCCTTGGTCCTGCACCAAACTTAAGATACTTTCTTGCAATGTCGTTCTCTTCAATGTGCGGCTGTGTGCTCAAAACAAGCCTTGTTGCATATTCTAAAACAGGCTTTGCAATAGGTACTTGCCGAACAATTCTGCCTATGTTCAATATTTCTTTTCCTTCAATGACCTTTTGAGGCTCGAGCATTTGACTTTCTACTGTCAGGTTTACAATCCTTATCATCTCATCAAAGCCTGGTAGTGGAACTTCAATTTTGAATAAGAACCTGTCCTGCTGCGCCTCTGGAAGTGGATATGTCCCTTCCTGCTCAAGAGGATTTTGTGTTGCAAGCACAAAAAATGGTTCATCAAGCTTGTAAGTCTGCCCCATAACAGTGACCGTCTTCTCCTGCATTGCCTCAAGAAGTGCTGACTGTGTCTTTGGTGTTGCTCTGTTTATCTCATCTGCCAATATGATGTTAGCAAAGATAGGACCTTTTTGGAATGTAAAATTCAAACTTCCGTCCTTGTCTTTTGAAATTATATTTGTTCCCACAATATCTGATGGCATGAGGTCAGGTGTAAACTGAATTCTTGAAAATTTCAGGTCCAGCACCTTTGCAATTGACTTTACAAGATGAGTCTTCCCAACGCCCGGTAGCCCCTCTAAAAGCACATTTCCGCCGCAAAATATTGCTATCAAAACCTTTCTGATAACACCTTTTTGCCCAATTATAACCTTTTCAATTTCGCTTTCTACTTTGTTCAAAACCTGCATTGTATATTCAATATCCTGCAAAACCAAATGCTGATCACCTCATGTTCTCTAAATTTTCAAAATACCGTTTGGTTATTTCCTTTGCCCAGGAAGGAACTTCATCTGCTTCGATATATTCATTTGCCTCCTGTTTGTATTGTGAAAAAACCCTGTCAAAACTAAGCTTTTGTCCTCTTTCTCCAATACCCTGTTTTTGGGATACTCTTCCACTTTCCTGCCCTGTGTCCGCCAAAACCTTTTTAGATGCATCAAGGCTCAGAAGATTTTTTGTATAAATGGATGGCATCTGTACTTTATTTGAAGTTCTGGGAATAGCTGCACCAAGTCCACCGCTTCTTCCGTCTAAATTGTCAACCCGAGTCATTCCTTTACTTTCGCCCTGCATACCTCCGCCTGCACTTTGACCGGATGCATTTTGCACGGTATTTGTACTTGCGCCTGAACCTGAGTCGTTTGAAGTTCCATTTGCCTCGGCAGAGGAAGACTGCACTTGCTCTTGCTGGACCTGCCCTTGATCATTTGATGCAGTCAAGCTGCTGCCTACATCCTGGGTGCTTTCGCCTTTGGAAAAAGCAGAACTGCTCTTGTTATTTTCACTCTTTTGTGCAATACTTTGTCCATTTGAACTGGAAGATGAGCCTCCACTTTTATTGTTGCTTTTTGTATTAGTATTTGCAAGAGAATTTTTTGTATCACTTTGATTTGACTTGTTGTCATGTGCAACAAAATTTTTGAGCTTTTCCACTGCTGAATAAAACTGGGAGCTTGTGGGACTATTTTTCAAATCATTGAGCAAAAACCATGCCTTTTGCTTTGTAAGTTCTATTTCGCTTTTGGTTTTGGCAAGCTTTATTTCCTTTTTAAGTTTTAACAATACTTCATCAATCTTTCTCTTTTCAACCTCATTAAGTTTGTAACTTTTTAACACCTCTTTCTTCTGCTTTTCTATCTTGAGTATTTCCTTTTTCTTAAGGCTGCTCAGAAGATGTAATCTTTTTGCCTCATCCATTTTTGGACTGTGAACATTTGATAAAATGATAAATACAAAGAAAAGCAATGCCATAAACATCCATTTGCTTTTTTCAAACTTGGGTTTTATTAGTTTTTTTATGTCAATGTCTTTTATCATCTGTGCCGTCGTTTGCTTTACATATCTTGAGATTTCGGTATCAACGCCAATGAGTTCCAACGATGTTGTCAGCCTTTCTTTCAAGCCAAAACTGTCAACTATAAGTGCTGAGTGCTCTAAAGCTGGCTTTTTTGAGATAATAAATATTGTATAGACACTCAAAGACAGCAGCAAAATAAATATCTGGTAGAAAGATTTGTAGTACATCGGGACAATCTTTGATAAAGCTTCTACTAAAATAACAAAGGACAAAGAAGCAGATACACACTGCCACAGACGTGACAAAAAACTGCAAAGTATCTGTCTTCTTTGCACTTTTTTCAAAAAACCCAAAATCTGCATTTCGCTTTCATGCATAAATTACCATCTCCATTTAATTGGGCTTTCTTCTAAATATTCTGATTCTTCTCAGAGGACTTAAAAATAGCGCACTCAAAAAAATGTTTAGAATTGTTCCAACTATGCAAATGATAAGGTGAATTTGATACCCTCTAATTTTATAATGGTATGGAAAAAAAGCAGGCATATCTGAATTTAAACGAACAATTGTAAATTCAATCAGTGCAAAGGTTGAACTCAAAGAAATTGATAACAAGTTCCAGAAATTTTGAGTTTTTCCAGGCTGGGGTGAGTTACTTACAAATGTCTGTGCACCGGTTACAAAGATAAAATAGCTAAAGATAGTGGATGCAATGACAATGCTAACCACAATCACAGTTGCTGCTATGCCCTTTTTGATAAGTGTTGATAGCAGAAGACTCAGCGAACCATAAAAGAGGATGATCACAAAAACATAGAGCATAATAAGTAAAATATTCCCCATAGATGTTATACCATAAAAATACAAAAGTACCAATATCGGAACTGCAGAGAAGAAAAGTATTAACGCTTCACCGGCTGCCGCTATCATCTTCCCAACAACAATTTCAAAATTGGTCAAAGGCGTTGAAAGAAGTATGTCAAGTGTTTGATTTTCTTTTTCTTTTGCAATTGCCTGGGAACATAAAATTACAACCAACAGTTCGAAAAAACCAGCAAACAAAAAAATTAGAAAAACACAAAAGCTTTCGACAAAACTTCTGTAACGGCTTATCACAACAACTGACCTTGTATATGATTTTAAAAACATTATTGTAAATAGAGTCATAAGAAGTAGCCACCCAGCAATGGTAAACGAAAACTTGAGCCCTCTTGTCCTCTGTTTTATTTCTTTTGTGACAATAGGGTTTGAGAAAATGGCCGTGAGAAACCTTTTTATGTTTTTCAAAACTTCTTCACTCCCCTGTTTTGAAATAATCTCTCTAATTTTCAACACCCTGAACTACCTTCATAAATGCTTCTTCAAGGCTGCCTTCTACCATACTTACTTCACATACCTTTGCACCTTCGTCAATCAAGCTCTTTATCAATAAAAACAAATCATTGTCATCACCATTAAAACCCAAAATGTACCCACCTTCAATGACTTGAATATCACAAACAGCTGGAAACTCTTTAAACACCATATAAGCCTCATCAAAGCTATTAACAAACCTTATCTTAATCCTCTTTGTGCCGTGCGCAAGTAGGGTAATTTGGTTGATATCACCTTGAGCAACCATCCTGCCGCCATTTATTATCCCGACATGTGTGCAAAGCTCTGATAGCTCAGGAAGAATATGTGAGCTTATTATTATTGTCTTTCCCATATCCTTTAAATTTTTTAATATCTCTTTCATCTCAATTCGAGACTGCGGGTCCATGCCAGAAGCAGGTTCATCTAAAACAAGAAGAAGCGGATTGTGAATCAGACACCTTGCCAAACATAGCCTCTGTTTCATGCCCCGTGAGAGAGAATCAACAAAATCATATTTTTTATCGGTTAGCCTTACAAGCTCTAAAAGGTCATCTATAAGTTTTTGCACCTTTGTACCGCGTATACCATATGCCAAAGCAAAAAATTCCAAATATTCGTTCACCTTAAGATTATCATACACACCAAAAAAGTCAGGCATGTAACCAATAAGAAATTTAATCTTATTAGTCTTTTTAGCAACATCAATCCCTTCAATTTTCACAGTTCCACCGTCAGCCCTCAAAAGCCCACACATGATTTTCATTGTGGTTGTTTTGCCAGCCCCGTTCGGACCAACAAAACCGAATATCTGCCTGCTGTCAACTGTAAATGTGAGATTGTCCAAAGCCTTCTTTTTTCCATAAAACTTTACAAGTCCCTCTACCTCAACAAGAGCCATGTTATTTTTCTCCTCCTTCTGCAGAAATAAGAGGAATGGCTGTCACAGACCTATCATCTTTCCCTACAATTCTAATTTTTATTTTGTAATCTTGGAAATATTTTTCTATTTCATCTTTTCCAAATGCAAGTGGTTTTTCAAAGCTTGTCTTGTCCCACCTTTGTGTTTTAACGTTGAAGATAAATTCCTCAACGTTAAATCTTCCATACTGTTTTGGCATTTGTATCAAGACCTTTTCTATCCTGTCCAAATACCCCGAAAGATCATATTCAATCTCCAACTCACCCCTGCCATAAAATGAGATTGCATAATTAGGTGTTATATAGTTTGCATTTGGGAATGTGTTTTTTATCAAATTGGGAATAACAGAACCTGGGAGAATAATTCTTCTATCTTTAACAATGGCTACTCTATCGAGGTCTTTTCTGAACACAGCTTCGCTGTGGACTTTTAGAACCTCTGAATTTATGTTCAGCTTATCCTCTTTGTAATTTTCTATATGCCCTATCAAAAACGGGTTTGACAAAACCTTGGGAAGAATGCTGCACAAAAGGTCTGTTTCCCTGTCAATAAGTTGAAAATCTTTAATTCTTGAGCTCTGATTGTTATAAAATCTATTTCTTATTTCGTCTGCTAACATACCGTAAACATCAGAGATTGTTTTTGTGACCTTGCTGTGCGGTTCTAATTCTTCTATGTAAACATAGCTATTATACAGAACCACAAATATATTTTTTATTTCATAGTCAGACCTATTGTTTATTTCCACAGTTATCTTCGACATATCCTTTATGTTAAAATTCACATCAAGAGGAATATCATCCGCTTTGTAAACCGTTTGATCCTTTACACTTTTCATAAAAGGTGCTGGCAAACCTTTGAAAACTATTTCTTGCCATGGATAGTATTCATATCCATTAGTTGGGCTTTCGCCCACTGGCAAATTCTCATATTCAAGTAAAAGCGGTTCTATTTTTTGATTTTCTATTCCTTTAATTTTTATGTCTGTTTTGAAAGGAGCAAATATCTGATAATACTTGTCTACTACATACCCTTTTCCATCTGAATTATAAACAATAAAATTCAAGGCATTTATATTAGGCTGATTTATCCTGTAAAAATTTGCAACACCAAATATTATTGCTGTCCAAACAATACTTCCAACCAAAATCAGCTGCCATGTCAAATGACGCTTGTTAAGTCTTCTTAAAATAAAGTAATTACCAAAACTTACAAAAATAATGTATATAACTATCAGTATTAATATCATGGTGTTGTTTGGCCACTTCACATTCACAGCAGTGTAAAGGTGGCTGTTGCCTGCATATCCCATAACGGCATTTGCAGGAGTATAAAATGTGGTGTTTAAGTTGTCAACTATTATGTCAAAAATCTGCTTCTTTTCTTCATCTGTGATTTGATCATCAAAAGGATCAAAAGACGTTACCAGAACTGTCCCTTTGCCATACTTTATTCTCTGCATGTGTTTTTGGTTTATAAATTCAGCATTTTTAAGGTCAAACTCAACATATTTAATCTTCTCAAGTACTATATCTTTCTGATTGCTTGGCACAATCACATTTCGGGTATAATCTTTTTGGCTTATCCTCTTTAGCAGTATATCTCCAGTTTTTTCCTTGCCAATCCTCCCTACAAGAAAATCATCTGTAAACACAGAAAGATTTTTTTGATAATTTTCACCCAAGGTTATTATAAGGTTCCCACCTTTTGCTACATAGTCCTTTAAAGCCTGATACTGCTGCTCTGTCAAATTTGAAGTTTTGTAGTTGTGAATGATAATAAATTCAAACATCTCAAGCAGTGACTCTCTTGTTGGAAAATTTTTGCTGCTAAGGACAACAACATTTGCAGCTTTTCCGCTATTTTCTAATACATACGAAAGGTCACTTGCTGCACCTTTTAAAGAAAAGATTCCCACACAGTTTTTTACATAAAAGAGTTTAGGTTTTACTTTAACTGAAGAAATTAATCTGCCATCAGAAGTGTAAATTTTAAAATATTGCTCAGCAACACCATCATTGCCAAAGTACACAGGAATAGAAATTACCTTTTTTGAATTGCCTGCTATCTCAAATTGCTTAGAGAAAGAAAAAGCTTTTATTTTTGTCTTCCGAGAACCTCTGTTTATAATAACCGCATTATTATCAAGAATCCACCTCTCAAAAGAAAGCTTGCCTTTGAAATTGTTCGAACTTGAATTTGTCAAAGTAATTTTTGCTTCGGCCATTTTTTGGAGTTTTAATGTATTATCAATCCCATATTCAATATTTTCAATATTTATAAAGCTACCTGCTGGAGCAATTTGAACATAACATAAAAAGATAAAAATAATAACAGCAAAAGCCGCACAAAGTCTTTTCTTCATTGGTTTTACTCCCTTCACTTGAAATTGTTATTAAGAAATTATTTATCAATTTTTACTCTCTATTATTTTATCAAATTTTATTTTTTTGTCAATGATAGAAATAATTATATTGAATTTTTCTCGAATCATTTTTATATTATCCTTTCATATAATATTTAACGATTTATCATTTGTTTGTGTTATTACTCCAAACATTATTTTCTACATCTCAAATTAGCTCTTTCTTATGTTATAATTATTGAAGCCGCAAATTTTTGCAAACTTAAAAAAAGGAGATGAAAGCTGATGAGTTATATTGCAAGCATATTCAAAGACTTTGCAAAACTAAAATGGTATTCTCTTGCGATAGTTGCTGTTTTGATATTTATTAGTATCTTCCTGTACCTTGCACAAAAGCGTCAAAAGTTCTCAACAAAAGCTCTTGTATATGGTGGGGTAGCTATCTCACTTTCATTCATCCTCTCTTTTATAAAGCTTTACAGAATGCCACAGGGCGGTTCAATCACACCTGCAAGCATGCTGCCACTGTTTGCATATGCTTATATGTTTGGACCTTTTGCAGGAATTGTTGCAGGAATGGCTTATGGAATACTGCAGCTGATACAAGATCCATATGTTGTTCACTGGGCACAGCTGCTTTTAGACTATCCACTGGCTTTTGGTGCTCTTGGATTTGCAGGATTTTTTAGAAAAAATTTGCCCTTGGGAATTTTAGCAGGCGGCTTTGGAAGATTTGTGTTTCATGTTATATCTGGAGTTGTGTTTTTTGCATCATACGCACCAAAAGGTACAAGCCCGCTTGTGTACTCTGCCATCTACAATGCAACATATATAGCGCCTGACCTTGCTGTGTGTTTAGTATTAGCTCTTATTCCTTCTGTTAAAAAGGCCATAGAAAGACTTTCAAAAGAAGCCTATATACAAAAATAGGGCTGTCTTGTTGAAGTAGCCTGACAGCCCTGGGGTTCTCCCAATAAAACCTATTATATTTTTGCCTAATATCTTACTTATTGCAACTCTTAATAATTATCTGTTAGGTTGTTGAATAAAAGAGATAACCATATTAGCAAGAATACAGTAATGGGTAAAAAAATCCCCCTTGTGATATAATTTTAATTTGTAAAGACCAAACCAACACACAAGGGGGAATAAAGAAATGTCTAAAATTATTAAAGCACAAAATGAAAAATTTTTAAAGCTCCTTTGCATAATAAAAAAGATTGCAGAAACTACAGTCCAAAGAAGGAAAAACAGTAAAAGAGGCAGACCAAGGAAATTTAGTTTGTTTCAAATAATAGCTTGTTTAGTTTACAAGGTCAAAAGAGGAATAGCAAGTTTTAGGGAATTAGAATACAGAATAAATCAAGATACAGAGTTCAAAAAGAGCATAGGATTAGAAAAAAGTCCAGATTATTCATACATAGCAAAATTAGCAGCAAAAATAGAAGAGGATTTATTGCAAGCTATCCGAGACGTGTTAATAGCAGAAATTAATCCAGATGTATCCATAACAATAGTAGATTCAACACCTTTGAGAAGTTCAAAGCAAGACAAAGAAGCAAAGATAGGAATACATGTTACTATAGGTTTTTACAAAGGATATAAATTACATCTTTTGTGTACAGGGAAAGAAGAAGTGATTCCACTTTTCTGGATTTTAACTACAGCAAACAAACATGACTCTACTCAAGAAGAACTTTTGTACAGGGCATGGAATTACAATTCGAAGATATTATTAGCGGATGCAGGATATGACTGTAACAGATGAGTTGAATATTGCAAATAGACTTGAAATAAAATTTGTAGCAGGGGTAAATAGAAGGAATATGAGAAATGAGGAAAACGTAAAAAATAGATTTAGGGCAGAGAATATAAAATTTTTAGGTACAGAAGAAGGTAAGAAGTTATATAAACTCAGGATGAAAATAGAAAAACTTTTTAGCAAGTTGAAAGGTGAGTATAACCTTGAGAATATTAGGTTAAGAGGATTTAAAAGTTACAAAAGGCATACCGATTGGATACTAATTACTTTTTTGTTTGAACAGTTTCTCAGAAAATTAGAAGGCAAAAAATTTTCTTTTGCTTATGAATGGAATCAATAATTATTATCTTTTTATTACTCTATTGGCAATAATTTTTATTCAACAAGCTAAATTATCTGTTGTATCAGTCCAAAATCTTAACATTCATTTCAATAATTTTTTCATACTTCTTTCCGCCTTCTTCCCATAATATCTTTGCTTTATTGTACTGTGAAACTATCTCTTTTACCTTTTGCGGATTTCCTTCAGTTAAATCTTGTGTTATATAATTTAACAATTACTTCTTTTTTCAATTCATTGTATTTCTCTGCTTCTTTGTTTGTATATGCACAAAAATCAAGATTCTTTATTTGTTTGTAATACACAACATCATCCTCTACTATTTTTACTTCAAAACTTTTATTAACACTATATTTATCAATTCCACTATTGTGAGCAAGAATGTAGACGTTCTTGGTTTTATAAAAAGGATGATACTGAACACATTTTTTATACTGCCAGTTTTTTAAGAATAGTATATATTCTTTACCTGCTCGCATTAGATTATATCCGTTATAGATGAAAAACGTGCTATATTTGAAATCAAAATAAGACGGTTCAAATAGGTATATTTTTTTGCTGCTAATATTCCCCTTATACACCTTATTTACTTTAAAAGCCGTCAAAGTCGCACCATGTAAGTAAATTCTTTCATTTAGCGTAATACCTTTAACTACAACTTCAGCATCATTTAGCAAATCAGAAAATGACAAATTGTCATTTTCTATGATATCATTATTTTTTTCTATAGTTAAAATATTGCCTCCTCTCAATATTTTAAAATTATCCTTATTCATCCTTTCCAAACTCTTAAAATCAATAAATGACAATCGTACTGTAACTGCCACAATTACAGATATTGCTATAAAAAAAACTACAGTAACATAATACTTTTTATTCATTTCACCTGCCACCCTCTACACAGTATACTTTACCATCATCTACCTTGAATTTATAGTCACAAAGTAAATCAATGTCCTCTTTTATATGGCTTGCTATTAATATAGTTGCACCTCTTTCCTTTTCCTCTAATAATATTTTTCTTACCAAACTAACACCTTCTTCATCAAGTGAATTGGTAGGTTCATCTAAAACAATTAGTTGAGGCCTTTCCATTATAGCTTGAGCTATAGCAAGCCTTTGTTTCATACCCAAGGAATACTTCCTATATGGTCTTTTGTCATCGGGATCAAGTCCAACTCTCTTTATTGCTGCTCTTATCTCATTATCATTTATGATATTTTTTATTGAAGCCAAAAATTTTAAATTTTGAAAGCCTGTCCACTGACCCCACAATCCAACATTTTCTATAATTAATCCCAAGCTATCTGGAAATGATACATCTATTCCTATCCTTTTTCCAAAAACAACAACCTCACCTGATGTTGGCTTTATTAATCCACATATAGCCCTAAAAAGCATTGTTTTGCCTGACCCATTTCTGCCAAAAAAACCATAGATTTTTCCTTGCTCAAGTTCAAGGTTAATATCATTCAAAATAACTTTTCCTCTAATTATTTTAGTTAAATTCCTTATCTCTACTGCATTCATTGTAAAATTCACCTCTTAATTTTAATCTCTATCAGTTATTTCAATTGTTTTTATAACTCTTACTCCAAATAGAATTATACCTAATAAATAGATACATAACACTAATAATGACCATAACATATCGAAAGTATGTATAGGTTCTATTTCAAACACATTATATTTTTTCAAAAAATAGTTATCATGCCATATTATAACTGGTTGCAACACAGGATTTAATTTTATCAATAAAGGTTGAATGTTCCCAATGTAAACAAAAGCTTGTAAAAAACACACTGTCCATACCAACACCGAGTATAATATTGACAATCTGGAATTCGAATAAAGAGATAATACATTTGTTAATAAAACAAATATTAAAGAAGATAGAAAATTTAAAATTATAACCGAAATAATGATAAATACAAAATCAGAAAATGACCTTGTTTTAAGCCCTCTAATAATACCAACTACAACCACTGAAACTATCACCCCTGTATAATACCCAAACACATATTTAGAAATATTACCTAATTTTTTTATAAACCAAAACAATCTACTTTCTTTTCTAGTAAAAACATATACAGAGCATATAATAAAATCCTCATAAAAAAAATTACCCATTTCAAATAAAACATACAATTTAGGCACAGCATAGAGTAAATAAGGAGTAAGCCAAATATTCATACTCTTTTGTGGATAAGGTAAGATATTACCACAGAATATTATCAAAGTTTCTAAGAAATTATTTTTGAAATAATTTAAATAAATTGTTCCATACCAGCAAAGTAAACTTCCTATAATTGTTGATACAAAAAGTAACCTACCTACCTTTCTAATTTTATATCACCTCTGTAAAGATCACTCTTTTCCAATATAGTACAAGATATAAAATTTAAAAGTATAAAAAACATAATAAAATATCCAACATATATAAATTGTAAAAATAAAAATTTCTTCAATGGAAATCTAAATGATAAAATGAAATCTGCCAGCATTCCAGATGTTGTCATAGCAAAATTATAGTACTTAAATAAACTCAATAAAAAATCAAGAGAACCTACTAAAAAACTAATTGCAAACCCTATATACTGTTTTTTAAATGTAAACGATGTAATAAGATATATAACACCAACTACACAAAATAGCATAAACACAATAAGAAAATAAATAATAATAAATATGCTTGCTTTCAAATTAGAAAGGATTAATTTCTTTCCGTTTACCATTACTGCAATAATGATAGGAGAAGCAAAAATACTAATATATATTAATGTTTCTGCCATCAGTTTCTTTATTTTTTCTTTCCACCAATCCTTTATATTAGTATACTTGGTAAATACCAAGTAGTTATCTAATATATTCAAATTATTGAGAACAAAGAGAAATAAAGGTATATAGTATAATGAAAAATACTTTATCTGTGAAAATTGTGCAAACAAATAATCCAAGTTTAAATTCTCTTTGAACTTTATTTCTTTCATCATCAGAATAAAAAGACCAATCTCAAATGTTAATAGTAGAACATATATGCAAAAACGCTTTACTAAATTAAAAGTATATATCTGCTTTAACTTCATTCTATATCATCCCTACATACATTCGTAAGTATAATTACAACACTAATCATTATTAAGACAATTAAAGAAAAAGAAAATATATTGTAATTCATCCCAACAACATTTGTTGTTACACTTAGGTAATATCCTAAGGAAAAATTAGCTTTGTGAAGAACTGCAGCAACAAAATTCTCTGTTAGAAATAAAACTGTAGGAAGAATAATAACTACATATCTATTAATCTTTTTGAGGAAAGACAGGGAATATGAAAAAATCGCTACTATACCTCCAAATAGACCATCTAAAAACATATATAAAATATTATGAAGATATGGATTTTTAACATGAATATTAAAAAAATATAATTGTGTACTAAGAAAATAACTCCTGTATACTGGCAAGCCATTTGTTGCCTCCGAAATACTATAAAGCGGCAGAGCAATTATACAAAGAATCTGATGTAACAGTAAAGGAAAGAATACTATTATAAAACCAGATAAAAAAACACAAATTGCTTTACATAAAATATAAATCTCTTTTTTACATCGAGTTATAATTAACTCAAACACTTTTTCTTTTCTATCTTCTAAGTATGTATCCGCATAAGCTATACACACTGGTAACGTAATTAAAAACAATGCATAAATATCTCCAAGATAATTTACAAAATTCACACCATCTTGACATATCCATAATTGATACGCTGAAGGAATTTCTGATGATGGAAACTTATATAAAGTTAATACTGCATATATAAAAGCAACACAAATCAATATAAATTTTACCATTAAGACAATGTTAAATTCTTTTCTACTCAAAAGTTTTTTAAATTCAAACTTTAAAACATCCATAAACATCTTATTTCGCCCCTTTCAAAAGAGGTGAGCAGAGCAAATTTAGCTCTGCTCACAGTATACAAATTTTACCTCAAATCTGCCCAGCCATTCAATTGGACATCTACATATGTTAATTCATGATTTTGAGCATATAGTTTTATATAAGTACCTTTTGAATATGGACCATTGTTTAAATTGATCATAACTGTTCCATTACTTGGATAGCATGGTGTTACATTTGAGATTCGTGTATCATCTTGCTTAGTTACCCAAAAATCTGCACCCTTATATCCTTTACCTACGGAAATAACTTTATTATAGACAAATTGATCATTAGTTTGTTTGTAATCTTGCATCGCAATAACATCACCTTTAAATGCGGGTAAAATTATTGTATAGTTACCACTACTGACAGCCCATGCAATCATGAAACATAAAGAAAAAATGATTATACCAATTGCCCCTAATAACCTCTTAATTTTTAAATTAGTCATTTTTAACCACCTCCATTTGATAATATCATCTTAATATTAGCTAATTAATATTCAAACCCCTTTGCGCGCAAGAGAGGTTTTGCCTTACTGCTTGCATATTATCCGATATAGACTTTTTACAAAACTTCTATCTTACTTCATAATATTTATCTATCTTACATAACAGTGATTTTCTTTACTTTTATACCTACTGTTAGTTTACTATCTTTACAATACTCTTTTCTTTATGTTTTATTAATGTTATATCTATATTTTCTTTTAAAACCTTTTTTTGTTTAACCTTTTTATTAAAAGCTTACTTTGCTTACCCAATTTTGTCAATCAATACTTTACCTTATTTTTCTCCATTTTTCTTTATTGTTTGCTATTTTTTTAAGCTCAGCTTTATATAGCTTTATTTCTTTTAATCTTTCTCTTATTTTCTATATGATTCTAGTATAAAAACTCAATTTTAGAATCTGCCTTTCTGTACTTTGAAAATTTATTCAGGTAAATTGTGGTAATTTATGCCTGTGACAACAAAAATCCAGTCTAAAATCTGCCGAGAAAATCTTATGTATTACCTTTATAATACGTTATTACCATTATTACCATTTATTGTACCAATACGGGCGCACTTCCCCCCTGCCTCTCTCCAATAGCTTTTTTAGCTCGCTCCAACATGTATCTTGCAAAACGCTTAAAATTCTGGGCCAATACCTTTAAACCTACGTTTACTCTACATTTTACAAGTCCCCTTACTCGAAGCTTCGAAAGACCATGACCCCTCTTCAAGGCTGAATTAGTACCTTCTATTGCTGCTCTTTTGCCCTTGTTTCCCTCACACCTGCATTCTATCTTTTCCCGTTGTTTGGCTGCTTCTATCGATTTTAGATTTACCCTCACCACATAATCTTTTTTCTGCTCTTTGCAATAACATTGATTTTTTAATTCACACTTTGCACAGGCTTCTTTTGGAAAATGGGCTACCGTCTGCCCTTTCTTAACACTTGCATGGATGGGTATTATTCCCCTTGGGCATTTCTTTATCACTTTCGTCTCTTCATCTATTTCATATTCGCTCACTGACATCCTAACAGGCTTCCTACCGTTTAAATCAGTAAAATGAACTTCTACACAGTTCTCTTTTGCAATTTGTACTACTTCTTTGGAGTAATAACCACCGTCTACATAGACTTCTTGACATTTTGTATTCTGTTTTACAATAGGTAGTCTCTCTTTTAAAAGCTCTACATCACTCTTTACGTTCTTTTCTACCGTATAGTCTGTTATGAGCTGAAAAGAATTTTCTTTTGCACAGGTTTCGCTAAGGTTTAAAACATATCCGCTTTCAGCTTTGTTCCCCTTCTTGCGATAAGTAGCATCCTCATCATATGCTGACTGAAGAGAATCGCTGGGTATACTTTTGCTATCTTTGGCCTTGAGCTTCTTGGTTTGTTCGTCGTAGTACGCCTGTTCCGACAAAAATCTTTCAAGGATGCTATACGCATCGGAGTTTTTTAGTTCAGAAATGTTTTCAATTGTTTCTTTTGTTTCTTGGCAAAGATTCAAGAGCATTTCCAGCCTGCTTTCGCCTTCTGAAGGCTTGGTTTTGTGTATCACTTCTGCCCTAAATTCAGGGTTGAGAACTTTTTTTAGGTTCTCTGAAAGTCTGTCTTCAGGAATGGATTTTACTGCCCTGTAAAGTACATCAAAGGCAAGGGCAACTCTTCCTGCTTTTTTGATGTTTGACATGAACATGGTGGAGTCCATCCGCTGTTCTTTCATGTATATACCTGCTTCTTTGGCAAAAATCATGGTAAGATTTAAAAACTGCCCGAATATTAAGTCCTCTTGTTCAGGATGTTTTATGAGGTATTTGTATATCCTTGTTCTAAAGTCATATAAGGTTTTCTCTGAAAGGTTCATATTTACTTATGTTCTTATTCCTACAGCATAATTTATCAGGTAATTGAAGTTGAAATTTTCGATAAGTTCATCATCAGAGTAGTTTTTAAGGTGTTTTATGTATTCCAAGGAAAGAAGTATGTTAACCGGGAAGTTAGCCCTTCCTGTATCACTGTATAAAACTGAAAAGGGTTTTTCATCGATGTTGCAGAACACGTATTTATAAAATATGGGAGCCCATGATTTCTCAAGTTTAGCCTTTATCCTTGAATCCATGAAGTTAACACTTTCAAATAATGATTGTTGGAGATGGTTGTTATTTTCTCTAAACAAGTACAACACCCCATTTGTTGTAATTTTTGCTCCTTTGATTCTAACATAATTCTATAAAAATTTGTACTACATATATTTTTATGTTTATTTATTCAATTCTAATTTTATATTTATACTTCTTCATAAAGAAAAAAGGCTTTTTACACCAGAATCCTGTATAATTTATTGAAAAAAGTGAATCTTTTTGTTTTGTACATCCATGATATAAACAGTCTGTTGCATAAATTTTTAAGAATATAAACCTCCTTTCTTAGCTCTGAAATTTACAATTAAAATGATTTAAAATTCCTCTCTTGTTATAAAAAAATTTTGGGTAAGATGGCTTTTTCCCTCCCTACCCACTTGTTATATTTCAAAAATCTTATTCACATGTATTTCTAAACCAGGAAAAGTAACAACCTTTATTATGTCCCCTTCTGAAAAAATCTTTGGTCTTCCATAACGACCGTCTGGCTCCAAAACAAAACAAGTGATTATTTTATTTTCTGGCTCTACAACCCAGTATTCTTTTACACCTGCCTCTTCATATTTGTTGAACTTCAAAACTCTATCAAGTCTGACTGTAGAAGGCGAGGTTATCTCTATTATCATTTGTGGGACGCCTATATACCCTGTTTTTGCAAGTTTTGATTTCTCACAGATTATAGTCAAGTCTGGCTGAACAACCGTTGTGGCATTTTCAACTTCATGTTCATCCTTTGCCTCCAAAAACACATCAAATGGTGCAGAAAATATTTCGTAATCTCTATCTTTCAAATAGTTACCAAATATGAACATCAGTTCTTTCAAAACCTTTTGTTGCTGCCAGCTTGGTGCAGCATGCAAAAACAAAGTTCCATCAATCAAGCTATATACTTGATTTTCAGAAATTCTCTTTAAATCCGATTTTGAGGTCTTTCTTAAGAATATCAAGATCTTTTACTATATTTTGAATCTTTTCAAGCTCTGGATCATCTAAAAGTAGGATTGCACCATCTTTCAGCCTGTGATATTTCTTTTTCTCTTCTAAAGAAGCCAGAACGTCTGCACTTCATCCTGTGGAATATCCTCAGCAGAAAGCCAGAATTCTACCGATACATGATTTAAGCTCACCTTTACATTGAACTTTGTCTTTTTCTTTATTTTGAAACTTTTAAAAGTTTCTGAATAGTACACATCTGCAATATTCATCAGAGTTGAAAGTCCATTTGTGACAAAATTAAAAATCTTTTCTTCATCCTCTAAAATATATTGCTTCTTTTGATTTCTTTCAAATCCATAGGCTGTAAATATATATGCAATTTTAAGCTCTTTTACTAAATCTCTCTTTAATCCTGCTTTTTCAATATCCAAATCAGTTGACCCATCTGTATATTTTATCTGCGCACAAATGCCTTTTTTGTAAGTATCAAATAAAACCTTTAATTTCAGCTCTTCATCTTTTAATTCTAAAAACTCTTTTACTTTTTGTGACATTTCAAATCTGCAATACTCTTTAGCAACAGGATAAATAATTTCTATAAATTCTTTTAAATCTTCATTATTTAATTTTATCTCTCCCTGTATTTCATCTGCTGCAAATTCAACACAATTGTAGTAAAAAAGAGGATAAATTATGAAATTGTGCGGTTCTTTTAGCACAGTCAGAGTATCTTTGTATATTACAAACCTTGCTCTTTGTTTCCAGTCAAGCACATCTGCTTCTTTTAAAAACTCAGATTTTATGTTGGCTTCTTCTTCATTCATATCCACAAAAATATCAATATATACTGGTTTGGTAATATCTACCTTTATCTTCTTATATTCATTTCCTTCGCCGTAAGCTGTAAAGATTTCTTGTCTGTTTATAAGATTGAAAAAGTCTTCCCACAAGGCATAGGGAATACTAAGATATTGGGCTGAGAAAATAACTGGCTTTATATTCTTAAGTTTGTAAATAAACTCTAAAAGTTTTTTGTCTTCTTCCGGAAATACATGTATAAATGGATTATATACAAACTTTTTCCCAAATTGATATTCAATTTTATTAATATAGGCTTCTGAAAAATCACCTATATCTTTGATAAAATATTCCTTCCCTATATCTTCAGAGTATATCTTAAACCTCATATTTAAGGCATCAACAGATACTGACTCTATTATCTTCTTTAAATATACATTCGGTTTTATATCTATTTCTGATATAAGTCTTGTCATTGCATGTGCATAAGTACTTTTTATCTTTTCAAGTCTTTTTTTAAACTCTGTCCTTCTTTTTTGCCTCTCTTCCTCTTCAAACTTCTTTTTCAATTCCAAAAAAATAGGTGTTGGATAATCTACAACTTCAACCTCACCTTTAGAAAGAGTTTTTAAAAGAGCAACCGAATGTTTGCAAAGTCCTTTGTAGGTCTGAGCTGCTTTGCATTCACACCAAAATCCAACTTTATAAATGCTTGCTTTTAAATTATTCTCTTCTCCCTCAGTATCAACGTCAAGATCAAGGATGACATTATATGTATCTGTATCACCTTCTACCTTTGCTTCAGCTATCATAAGCTCTGGATTAAATTTTGGATTCTTTACTCTTCCGTGATTGTAAAGCTGTATTCCTCGAATATAAACATTATCATTTGAAGCGAGTCTTCTTATCATGTAATCTGTTATTGAGGCATATATTTTTTTGCTAATTCCTGTACCAACGTTCTCAGCTCCTGTGCTTTTTTAAGTTTTGATAATTCTAAAATTTTCTGTACACCTTTCAATTTTATCATATTGAAGAATCAAAATAAAAACAAAAAAAGCAGGCTTTTTTACCTGCTTGCACCTCCACCGCCAGATGACCCTCCTCCAAAACCTCCAAATCCACCTCCCGATGAACCTCCTCTAAACCATTTAAAAGAGTCATCATCTTCATCATTTTTGTCAAACTTATCTTTAAAATAAATCCTCTTTTCCCACTTCCACAAAGTATATTGAGAATCATTGAAGAGTTTTGGATTTTTATATGCAAGTAAAATTACTATCCCCATTATTGATAAGGAAAAACCAATCAAAATTGCCACAAAAACAACCATCACAACATTGCTTTTGTCATTTGAATGTTTGCTTTTATCATTTTTAAAGCCCTCTATTGAATTTATCTTAAGCCCATACTCATTTGCAACCTCGCTTGCAACTGCTAAAAATGTATTTTTTATCCCCTTTGAATACTCTTTGTTCTCAAATGCAGGTATAGCATACTCATCAAGTATCCTTCCCGCTTCACCATCTGTTATCGCACCTTCCAGTCCATAGCCAACTTCTATTCTTATTCTTCCTCTCTTGCCAGATAGCAAATTCTCCTTGTTTACCAAAATCAAAACTCCATTGTTAAGCTCTTTGTCGCCAATCCCCCAGCTGTTGAAAAGTTCATTTGCATACTCTTCTATTGTGTAGCTTCCAAGAGTTTCTACTGTCACAACTACTATCTCTGCCTTTGATTTGTCCTCTATTTCCTTTGCCAAAGCCCTCATCTCTTCTTCATCAGAGCTATCAATCAAGTTCGCATAGTCAAAAATGTAGACATTTTCAACAGGTTTTTGGGGAATCTGCGTTTTAGCAAGAACAAAAGACGCAAATAAAAAACTTAAAACCGCAATTGCAACTGCCATTGCAAGTATCATAAGAAGTGAACCTGGCTTTGTCTTCATCTTTTATCTTCTCCTTTTATTTCGAAAAGTCAACCGAAGGCACGCTTTTTGCTTGGCTTGATGCCTCAAAATATTTCTTTTCTTCAAAGCCAAACATCCTTGCAACTATAACATTAGGAAACACCTTTATTTTCATATTATACTCTCTAACAGCCTCATTGTAATCCTTTCTTGCAACGGCAATTCTGTTTTCTGTACCAGATAGCTCATCCATAAGCTGGACAAATGTTCTGTCTGCCTTGAGATTGGGATAATTTTCAACTATCATCAAAAGCCTTGAAATTGCCGATGAAAGCTCATCGTTTGCCTTTGCTTTATCTTCTAATGTTGAGGAATTTAAAAGCTTTGACCTTGCCTGAGCAAGAGTTTCAAAAATCTCTTTTTCGTGTTTTGCATAGCCTTTGACAGTGTTAACCAGGTTCGGAATTAAGTCTGCCCTTCTTTGCAGCTGATTTTCAACCTGGCTCCATTTGCTGTCAACATTTTCTTTCAAGCGCACAAGGCTATTGTATGTTGAAAAGGTGTACACAACAAGCACTACAACTAAAACTAAAATAGCTAAAAGGATTTTTGTGCCTTTCTTCAATTCTTCACTTCTCCTTCCCACATATTTTTTGGCTACAAGGATATATATACCCACTATTTAATTGTACTAAATCTCATGTTAAAAATTAACTGTGTACATTATTTCTTGCTTGCACCTATTTGAAAAATTGCTTATAATATCCTTGAAGCCATTTTTTTTGCTTTAATATCTGTGGCATGACTGAATTTGAATATTGGCTGTGAAAAGTTTGCAAAGAAAAATTGTAAAATGGGGGAGATTTTGGTGAAAAGAATTAAAAGGTTAGTTTGTTTCCTGCTGGCAGTTGTTTGGGTCATTGGCACATTGACCTTGGCATACTCTCAGCAAGCCTCTTCTCAAAAGTTTGTGTATATAAAGCCGCAGTTTGAAAATGTTTTGTTCTGGCCAAACGGCTGGATTTCTTATCTTCAAGGAGGAAAATGGGGAATCCTAAGCTCATCTGGCAATGTTCTTTTAAAGCCTCAGTTTGATAGAATAGAGCCTATAGTTTACGATGGACCTTCAATAATGGGGATTAAGGATAAGTTTTACAAAGACATTTTTATTGTATGGCAAAATGGAAAAGCAGGATTTGTGGATTCAAATCTTAAAATTCTCCCAAAACCTGAGTTAGACTCTTTTGAAGTTTTAAACCCTTGGCTAAGTTTATATGTTTGCAAAAAAGATGACAAATACGGTTTTTTAAATCTGGACAAAAAAGCCTATATCGCACCTCAGTTTGACAAAATATACTTTGTTGTTGTGCTCTCATACAACCCAAATGCAAAATACTCTAATCCCCATATAAAGTGTACCTTGCCAAATGAAAACAATAAAGAGTTTTGTCTTTATGCTCTTGATTTGAAAGATGGAATTTGGCCAAACTCTTATTTAGAATACATTCTTGTTTCAAAAGATGGAAAGTGCGGAGCTGTCGATACAAATGGAAATGTATTTGTGGATTTGAAGTACAATTCTTTTGAAGAAGCTTTATCAGACAGCAAGTTCACAGAAGCTCTGCAGGATATGTTAGCAAATGAATCAAAATCTGCACCACCTTCAACCAAAAATGAAATAGAAAAAACATCATCAAGTTATATTTTATACGAAATTGTAAATAACAAATACTACCTTGTGTTTGAAAAGTATACTAACAAAGGTCTTACAAGAACGAAAAGTAAAGAAGCGTACGAAAATGTGAAATACGTAGAAGTGAATAAATTAATGGCAGTTTGTAAAAATAAAAAGTGGGGAATTGTTGATATAAACGGCAATTATGTGGTTAAACCCCAATTTGATGATATAAAAGAACTCAGTGAAGGATTTATAGCTTTTGAACAAAATGGAAAGTGGGGATTTATGGATAAAAACTTTAAAATACTCATAAAACCCCAGTTTGACATAGCAGAAAATTTTTCTGAAGGATATGCAGCGGTAAATAAGTCAGGCTTGTGGGGATATATAAATTCTTCTGGAAAGCTTGTCATAAAACCTCAATTTACTCTTGCAGGTTCATTTTTTGCTAAGTTAGCTACTGCTTCTACAAAGGATTATGTAGGACTTATAGATACAAAAGGCTCTTTTGTTTTGAAATTTTCAGCAAAGAACTCCCAATACATGTTTGTTGATACTGAAACCTATAGATATAGATATCAACCTGATTCTGATTTAAATTCTGGAGGTTATTTTATGTATAAATCTTCACTTATATTCCCCAAATTTGGATATGTTGTGATTGACAAAAATTCAAAAAAGGTTGGACTTGTTTTAAGAGGGCAAGGAAAATAGCCTTGCCTCCTTAGTTTTTCTGCCGTTTTATGGCAATTTGCTCAATGTTTTTTTAACGTCATCATCAGAAAGTTTGCTTTATATTTAAGAGTATTTGGTTGTCAAAATGTTTTTGGACTTTAGCTTCGATGGTCTTTTACTCTTCTGTATCTAAATGAACAACAGTCAAAAATATTTGTGAAAAAACAAAAAAGCCCATGATTTCTCACAGGCTTTTTGCCAATGTAAATTACTTTTTAACAAGCCTTATTTTGTAATTTCTAAATTTAGAAGTGTCACCGAACATGAGATAAATACCAAATAATTCTAACCCAACACCAATTCCATAACATAATTCTTCAAAAAAATCTGGCAATTGGACAGAAAAATGTTTTAATAATAACATAAGTGCAATAATAATTAGCCCAATACTTAAAAATTTATTTATCTTTTTCAAGAAATCATCTCCAATTTTATATATGTTGTTATGCATTTATTATAACATTAATTTTCTAAAAATCAACAGAAATAAACTTTTTAGTTTTGCACCAAAATTAGAGATTTTTATCAGCACCCTCAAATATCTCTCTTAAATCTATTACTAAATCTTCAAAGATAGAAACTTTGATTCTATTACCTACAGTGTACACATCAGGTCTACCATATCGACCATTTTCCTGTAAAGTAAATACACTTATAATTCTACTTTCAGGTTCCACTATCCAATATTCTTTCACCCCATATTTTTCATATAAATTAAATTTCTCTATTTTATCTTTGCTTGCAGTTGAAGGTGATGTAATTTCAACGATTAAATCAGGAGCTCCTTTGCATCCTTCATTGTCTATTTTTGATTTATCGCACACCACTACAATATCAGGTTCTACAACAGTTTTTATTTCTTTATTACTTTTCTCATTTGCAGAAGGGAATCTTACTCCAAAAGGTGCACTAAATACTTCGCATTGCTTGCCTTTAAGATACATAGCAAAGTTTATAAATATTTCTCTTAATATTCTTTGATGAATTGTCGATGGAGGAGCCATTAAATAAATTTTACCATCAATTAATTCTATTCTCTGATCATTTGGCCAGTTTAAATAATCTTCATAAGTATAAAACTCTTCTTTTTTCGGTAAAGGCATAAACAACACTCCTTAGGGTTGTTTTTCTTTTTATTTTATTACTAATTAATTTATATCTTAATTGCAATATTAAATGCAATACTTTTTTAAAATGAACTGGAAATTGCAAATTGATTATAGTATCAACTGTGTATGATATTAGCTGCCAATATATACCAGTTTCCCTTCAGGAAAGTCAGAGATATTATTTTGTGTTGTATGTTCTTCTGAACACTCTATTGAATTTATCTCTCGGTCAGCTCTCATTTAAGTGGCTGTTCCCCGCTTTACTTCACGCGAGATTGTACTTGCACTTCTGCCTAACTCCCTTGCTATTTCTCTTATGCCATACTCTAATTCTAATAGCTTTTCTATAATTCCTCTTTCTGCTTCACTTAAATGTTTAAATCTTCTTCTCTTTGTGGTATGATTATCATAGGCTATAACTTCAATCCTCATTTGTATTGGTTTATCTTTTCAACTAATATTATACACAGTTTGAAACTATGGCTTCAATTTTTTCTTACCCTGTTGCATTTAATTTTACAATGAACACAAAACTTTTATTTTTTTATTGCCATTTAATTTAATTACATGTAGTTTTAAAACACTCTACTTATTTCATTGACCAATTTAAGGAAAAGTAATGTAATTTTTATAAGCAATTTAGGTATTTTGAAATTTAAACTAAAAAGGAATGAATATCAACGGGATTTGAATTTGTAAAAAAGAAGACCACTCATATCTAAAAGCGGTCTTCCAAATTGTGTTTTTCCTCTTCACAGTTTCTTATAACAAAACCACCAGTCAAAACACTCAATCTCGCCATCTTTGGCTTTTTGAAGCCTTTCTTTTGCCAAATCTTCTGTTGCAGCAGGTGGAATTATTACTTTATCGCCAATCAACCCGTTGTTTGGCCAGTTTTCAGGAAGTGCAACACCGTTTTGTGTGGAAACCTGCAAAGCTTTCAATGCTCGAAGTATCTCATCTATACTTCTTCCAACCTCTTGAGGATAATACATCATAAGCCTTAAAATTCCTTTATCATCCACAATAAAGACAGCTCTGACAGTATTTGATCCTTTTGCCTCATGAATCATTCCAAGAGTCTTTGCAACTGTGCCAAGTTCATCCGCAATAACAGGGAAAGGAATTTTTACTCCAAGCTTTTCTTCAATCCACTCAATCCACTTTATGTGAGCAAAAACCTGGTCAACCGAAAGCCCAATAAGCTCAGCATTTAATTTTTTAAACTCATCTGCTTTTTTTGCAAACGCAACAAACTCAGTTGTGCAAACAGGTGTAAAATCACCGGGATGTGAAAATAACACAAACCATTTACCTGCATAATCATCTGGAAGTTTTATCATTCCATGTGTTGTTTTTACTGTCATGCTCGGAAATTTTTCTCCAAGAAGTGGAATCCTGTTTGTAATCTCCATCTCAATCTCTCCTTTTGATATTTTTTTTCCACATATTTATTACCCTAATGATAAACTTTTAAAACAATTTATTTTGTAAATATTTTAATTTTGAAATTAATACTGTATTGTATTGATTGTATAAATTCTGAATGTTGTATCTGTACGTTAAAAAATTAAATTTTTCATATAACTTTTCGATAATTAGAATATAAATTCTAAAAAACGGTGAAATGGTATGAGAATTGAACAAAGCTATGTAAAACTGTCTTCTGAAGTACAAAGGATAGAAAAGACTGAAAGCAAAGTTGAGTTTGAGGTGTGGCACAATATCAAAACTTCTGCTTATTCGGTTGAAATTTCAGATAAAGCTAAAAATACACAAAAGATTTCCTGTGAGAAAAATCAAAACTCTCAGGATATAAAAGATGAAATAGAAATTTCGCCAGAGGATAAACTTAAAATTCTTTTAATTGAAAAGCTCTTGAGTAAAATCACAGGCAAAAAAATAAAATTCAAATTATTAGAAAAGTTGAAAACAGACCAGCAAGATGGAAAGGAAAATATACAGATACAGACTCAAAACCAGATAGCTCCTTCTGGTTTCAGACTTTCTGCAAGCTATTCAAGAGAACTCAAAACAGATTTTAGTTTTTCAGCAAAGGCTATTGTTAAAACACAGGATGCAAGAGAAATCAGTATAGATTTGAATTTGAACTTTTCACAATCTTTTGTTGAAAGGTTCGATATTGACATCAGATTTGGAATGCCAAAAAATGTTGATCCGCTTGTTATAAACTTTGACGGGAATTTACCTTCTTTTATACCAAAAACATTTGAGTTTGACATTGACATTGATTCAGAGCTTGAAATAATTCCACTTCTTTCAAACCGAAATGGATTTTTGGCTCTGGATAAAAATCAAAATGGAAAAATTGATAACGGTTCTGAACTTTTTGGACCAACATCGAACGACGGCTTTTTAGAACTATCACAATATGATTCGGACAAAAACGGATGGATTGATGAAAACGATGAAGTATTTTCAAATCTCCTTGTATGGATAAAAACCGAATCAGAAGACAAAATCCTGAAAATAAAAGAACTTGGTATAGGTGCAATTTTCCTTGGAAATACAAACAGCCAGTATAACCTGCAAAATTCAAAAAACAACAAAACTTTTGGAACTGTTCAAAAAACAGGACTTTTTCTATTTGAAAATGGAAAGCCGGGAATTTTGCAGCATATTGATGTTGCAATCTAAAATATCCTGTAAGACATAAAACTGCACAAAAAGGGGCTTTACTGAAAAATAATTGTACAGCCCCTTTTACCTTTTTACAATACCTAAACTACAGCATCTACAAAAAGTCCAAAATTTTCTATTATATTTCTATTATAATTTTCTATAAAAGGATCCTTAGGTGCACTTTTTGTTACAACCTTTGTTTTTCCACCAGAGACATAAACTCTTCCACACTCCGGGCAAACACTCAATGTTAGCGAAATGCTTGAAGATACAACTTCTTTGCCTTTTTCTTTTGAATTTTGCATTTCTCTTGCTACATGTTCTCTTTCATGTGCCAAAACAACACTTGCTGAAAACTCCGGAGATATATGCGAAGGAGTCTTGAAAGATACACCTGGGTCGTTTGATACATCCTGATACTTTCTGTTTTTACACGTTTTACATTCCAAAATACCAATTCTCTTTAAAAACCTTATCTTCGGGTCATTGAACTCTTTTTGTTGTTCTGCTATACTATTTTTTTCAGTATCTTTTTTGGAAAGATTGAAAATAGCTAAATTTTTCCCATCAGCTTTTTCTGACTCGCTGTATATTCTGTAATCTATATTCAGTCCTGAATAAGTATTTAGAGAATTTATTATCATCTTCTACCACTTCTTAAAAGCAATTCTTTATATAATTATTATACCAAAAAACAAGGCTTTACTGTCAAAAATATTTTTGTAGCTGCTGTCCTGAAAAATTTACGTGAAACTTTCTAGCATCATTTTACCTTAAAATCTACCAAACTTGCATATGCATCACAAGTTGAACCGTTGTGGTGATACTCAACGTAAGTTATCCCTATCCCATAAACAAAGCCTATTGAAATTCTTTCCGGTAAAGATTTGTATTCAATTTTAAACTGGTTATATTTTTTTCCCTTCAGAATAATATCTTTTTCCTTTGCCACAACCCATGAATACAAAACATCTTCTCTTTTTATATAACTGTAAGCTGGATACTTTTTGCCGCTTAAAAGAGGAAATTTAAATATAATCCTGATCGAATCTTCTTCAAATTTTTTTATTAGTTTTTCAAAGCTGTCAAAGCTTTTAATGTTTTTTATAATATCATTTAAAACATTCTCATCTACCATATAAATATTATCAGAAACTGATATAAAACCAAAACGTTTTTCGGGTGCAACGTTTATGATATCCCCTTTAAGTTCATATAAAACATAATCTTTTGATTTGTACTCATTCAATATCTGCATCTTAACCTTTTTGCTTTTTTCAACAATATTACCTTTTGAATCTTTTTCCTTTATCTTAAAATTGTAAATCCAGTAACTGCCTTTTGTGAGCGGAAAATATCTTTTTGCAAGTCCGTTTTCAGCTACCATATCATTTGTAATATTTATAAGCTTTACTTCTTTTATCTCTTCTGTAGTTGGAAGTTTTACCTTATCGCTCGGATATGTGATAACCTGAGTTACAATATCAGTTGGTGCTGGTGATTTTGTGTAAAAATAAACATAAAGTGTTCCATTTGTATACTTAACTTCATTTATTTTAATTAAATATCCTCCAGTAGGCTTTTGCCCCCAGTAAATATAAATATAACCATCTTTTATCTGATACGTCACTTCACTGTTTGGTTTATCCACAACACCATTTCCATAATCTTTACCAGCTATACTGCTTTTGATATCACCAGCAAATGAAACTGACATTATTAAAATTGACAAAATCATAAAAAATACTATGAGTCTGAGTTTTTTCATCATTTCTACTCCTCCCGTTTAGATATTTTTCTACAATTTTTAACGCTGCAAATGTTAAAAATGTTACTGTACAAAGTTTAAATTAAAAGAGGCTTCCTGACATCTATTAGCAGAAAGCCCCTTTTAAATCTTTACTCCTCAGCCTTTATCCTTGCAATTGATGATACTCTTATATCCTCACCGTCTATTCTCATAAGTTTTACACCCTGGGTATTTCTCCCCTGAACAGGAACTTGAGACATCTCAAGTCTTATAAATATTCCTTCTGTTGAGCATATCATAATCTCATCCTCATCGTTTACCATTTTTATGTCAACAATTTTGCCTGTCTTGTCTGTTACCTTGTAAGTTAAAACTCCTTTTGCACCACGTTTTGTTTTTCTGTACTCTTCAATCTCGCTTCTTTTGCCAAATCCGTTTTCTGTAACGCAAAGAAGATACTTTCCATCACTTGCTTTTTCCATTCCAACGATAAAATCACCTTCTTCTAATGTCATTCCCTTTACACCTTGAGCCAATCTCCCCATTACTCTGACATCATTTTCGTTAAATACAACACAGTATCCATTGCCCGATACAAGTACAACCTCATCGTTGCCTGATGTTAGTTTTACATCCACAAGACTATCATCATCTGCAAGAGTTATAGCTTTTTTACCTGCCTTGGTTGTATTTTCAAACTCGCTCAAGAGTACCTTCTTTATAGTACCATTTTTCGTACACATCATAAGATAGCCTTCTTTAAAGTCTTTTACAGCCATTGTAGCAGTAATCTTTTCATCCTTGCTAATTTGAATCAAATTGACAATTGCAGTACCTTTTGCCTGACGCGAACCTTCTGGTACTTCATACGCTCTTAAGCGGAAAACTCTGCCTTTGTCTGTGAAAAAGAGAATGTAGTGGTGTGTTGTTGTAACAAATACATCTTCAACAAAATCATCTTCCCTTGTTGATATTCCCGTAATTCCTCTTCCACCCCGTTTTTGGCTCTTATATGTGTCAAGTGGAAGACGTTTTATATATCCAAAATGTGTAAGTGTTACTACAGTTTCCTGCTCCTGAATTAGCTCTTCTTCTTCAAAATCTTCATGTTCATCTTGAATTATCTTTGTTCTTCTTTCATCTTTGTACTTTTCTTTAATCTCCAAAATCTCCTTTTTTATTATTTCTTTTACCATTGCCTCACTTGCAAGCACGTTTTTGTAATACTCTATCATCTTTATAAGCTCTGCAAGCTCTTCTTCTATCTTTTGTCTTTCCAAACCTGTGAGTCTTTGCAGCCTCATATCAAGTATTGCTTGAGCCTGAACATCTGTAAACTTAAACCTTTGAATCAACCTGTCTTTTGCTTCGCTTACTGTCTTTGACGACCTTATAATTGATATTATCTCATCTATGTGATCAAGAGCCTTTTTGAGCCCTTCTAAAATGTGAGCTCTCTCTTCTGCTTTTTTAAGGTCATACCTTGTTCTTCTGACAATTATCTCTTTTTGATGTTCAATGTATAGGTTTAACATGTCCATAAGAGTTAAAACTTTTGGCTGGTTGTCAACAAGCGCAAGCATGATTATGCCAAAGCTGTCCTGAAGCTGGGTGTTTTTGTAAAGCTGTTTTAAAACAACATTTGCATCTGCATCCTTTTTGATTTCAATTACAATCCTCAGACCCTCTTTGTCAGACTCATCTCTTATATCCGAAATCCCGTCTATCTTCTTTTCATGGACAAGCTCGGCAATCTTTTCAATTAATCGTGCTTTATTTACCATATAAGGAAGTTCTGTTATAATTATTCTCTGTCTTCCCTTTGATGTCTGTTCAATTGAGGTTTTTGCCCGGACAATGATTTTTCCTTTTCCAGTTGCATATGCATCCCTTATACCTTTTTTGCCGATTATATACCCGCCGGTTGGAAAATCAGGCCCTTTTATTATCTTCATTATGTCATCAAGAGTTGCATTTTCATTGTCAAGAATATATACAATTGCATCAATTACCTCTGCAAGGTTGTGAGGAGGTATGTTTGTTGCCATACCAACCGCAATTCCCTGACTGCCATTTACTAAAAGGTTTGGAAATCGTGATGGCAAAACCTTTGGTTCTTTTGCAGACTCATCAAAGTTTGGCATAAAATCAACTGTTTCTTTTTCAATATCTCGAAGCATTTCAACCGCAATCTTGCTCATACGCGCTTCAGTGTAACGCATAGCAGCAGGCGGATCTCCATCAACAGAGCCAAAGTTTCCATGCCCGTCAACAAGAGGATGGCGCATGGAAAAGTCCTGTGCCATTCGAACAAGGCTTTCGTACACAGCAGCATCGCCGTGCGGATGATATTTGGCAAGAACATGCCCTACAACTGTTGCAGACTTTCTGTATGGCTTGTCAGGAGTAAGACCTATCTCGTTCATTGCATAAAGGATTCTTCTGTGAACAGGCTTTAGCCCATCGCGAACATCTGGCAGTGCACGGGATACAATTACGCTCATTGCATAGTCTATATAACTTTTTTTCATCTCTTCCTGTATCTCAACAGGAATTATCCTAAAATCGAGCTCTTCCATGCTTTAATTTTTCCTCCCTTTATAGTGTTCACTTTTTCTCATGCTTTTTTATCCATTCAACAACATCTTCAATATCAATACTACCTTCTGCAATCCTTACAGCTAAATCCACTGCCTCTTCTCTTGTATATTCTAAGATAATATTGTTGAGTTTACATAATATCAGTAAAACACTAATACCTAATCTTTTATTACCATCTATCATGGGGTGATTCCTTATTATCGAGTAAGATATAACTGCAATTTTTTCTACATCAGTTTTATATAGCTCCTCTCCATCAAATGTTTGAAATGCATTGTTCAATGAGCTCTCAAGCAAACCTTTATTTCTTATCCCAAAAGTACCTCCAAATCTTTCTATTAATTTTTTAGCAATCAACAATACATCCTCAATACTCAACATTATCATTTATCAGCTAACTCCTTTAATATCTCGTAATTTTCTTCAATAACTTTATCAATTATTTCTTCTATATTTTTTTTCCATTTCATTTTTTTAAATTCAATAAAATCTAAAACTTCTCTCTGAGTCTCTTCAGGCAGTTTTATAACTTCTTCATAAATTTTTTTCGCAACTTCCACTTTGAAACACCTCTTTTTATATATCCAGGTTTCTTACATACTTAGCATTCTTTTCTATAAACTCTCTTCTTGGTTCTACCTTGTCACCCATCAATATTGTGAAAATCTCTTCTGCCATGACAGCATCTTCAAGCTCAACTCTAAGAAGAATTCTTCTTGCAGGGTCCATTGTGGTCTCCCACAGCTCCTGTGCGTTCATCTCACCAAGACCTTTGAAGCGCTGAACCTGTGCATCCTTCATTTCCTGCAATATTTTCTGTAGCTCCTTTTCATTGTATGCATATCTTACTTGCTTACCCTTTGTTATCTTGTAAAGCGGTGGCTGTGCAATGTAAATGTGGCCGTTTTCTATAAGCGGTCTCATGTATCTGTAGAAGAAAGTAAGAAGAAGAGTTCTTATGTGAGAACCATCAACATCAGCGTCTGCCATTATAATTACCTTGTGGTATCTGAGTTTTTTGAGGTCTATGTCATTTCCTATACCAACACCAAGTGCCTGTATTAAAGGAAGAAGCTTGTCGTTTGAATAAATCTTGTCCTGGCTTGCCTTTTCGACGTTTAGCATCTTACCCCAAAGAGGCAAGATTGCCTGATATCGCCTGTCACGCCCTTGTTTCGCAGAACCACCAGCAGAATCACCTTCAACTATGAATATCTCGCACTTTGCAGGGTCTTTTTCCGAACAGTCCGCAAGCTTGCCAGGCAAGTTTGAACTATCCAAAGCAGACTTTCTCTTTATCACAAGCTCTCTTGCCTTTTTTGCCTCTTCTCGCGCTTTTGCAGCTAAAATTGCCTTGTCTATAATCTTCTTTGAAACATCAGGATTTTCTTCTAGAAAAGTAGCAAGTTTTTCAGACACAAGATTTTCAACTGCCCAGCGTGCTTCGCTGTTACCAAGCTTTGTTTTGGTCTGTCCTTCAAACTGCGGTTCATGAATCTTGACAGAAACAATTGCTGTCATACCATCTCTTATGTCCTCGCCAAGAAGCTGGGTATCCCCTTTTATAAAGTTATATTTCTTTGCATACTCGTTTACAGCCTTTGTAACAGCAGTCTTAAAACCTATAAGATGAGTTCCACCGTCAATTGTGGCAATGTTGTTTGCAAATGAATATATGTTCTCTCCAAAATCGTCTGTGTACTGCACTGCAACCTCAATGAGGATGTCGTTTTTCTCACCTTCAATATAAATTGGCTCCTGGTGCAAAACTTCCTTGTTTCTGTTCAAAAACTTTACAAACTCAGCAATACCACCATCATATTTTAACTCAACAGGCTTTGGATTTTTTTCTCTCTCATCTAAAAACACAATCCTAATACCCTTGTTCAAAAACGCAAGTTCACGAAGCCTCTGTAAAATCACGTCGCCGTCAAACTCAATTGTTTCAAAAATCTCATCATCAGGCAAAAATGTAACCTTTGTACCTGTCTTATCAGTTGTACCAATTACTTTTAGCTCGCAGACAGGCTTTCCTTTTTCATATCTCTGATAATATACTTTGCCATCTCTATAAACCTCAACTTCCAAGTAGCAAGATAAAGCATTCACAACAGAAGCACCAACACCGTGAAGACCTCCGGAGACCTTATAAACTCTTTCGTTGAACTTACCACCTGCATGAAGAACTGTGAATACAACTTCAACACCGCTTTTTTGAAGCTTTGGATGAATGTCAACAGGAATTCCTCTTCCATCGTCAATGACAGTAACAGAGTTGTCTTTGTGAATAATAACTTCAATGTTCTTACAATACCCTGCCATTGCCTCGTCAATTGCATTGTCAACAATCTCATAGACCAAGTGATGAAGACCTCTCTGGGATGTTGAACCTATATACATTCCGGGACGTTTTCTTACCGCTTCAAGCCCTTCTAAAACCTGTATCTCACTTGCTGAGTATTCTTGTTTTTCACCTGGATTCATTCTATCCAACTTTTTTCACCTGCCAATTTAAATTTTTTGAAATTAATCTTGGTCCAAATAGTTGTCAATGTAGAGGTTAAAGTTCAAAAGCCTTTTTGCGATGGTGCCTGGCGACACAGGAGATATTATTCCGTACATTCTGCCGTCAATCTCAAGGATTATTATCGATTTTTTTATTTCGTCGTTTATCACGAAAATCCTGTCCTGAAGTTTTAGATTTTCAAGGATCTTGCGGTTGTCTTCTGAAAGAATAAACGAATCCCAGTTCAATATAACAAGAAGCTCTGAGCTGTTGATGACATAATCCTCGCCAATGTGAGCAAACATATTCTTTACACATCCCTGTAAATTGTTTTTTAAATATTTCTTTCAAGCAAAATTATATGTGTACTGCAGCTGTCAAAAATTGATTCACTTTGCAAGCTTCTCAAGTCCTCTGCAGATGTCACAAACGACTGGTACTGACTTAAAAACATTACAAGATTTTTTCTCTTCTGGCAATCTAACTCAGAAAATACATCGTCTAAAATCAAGACAGGTTTTTCGTACAGCGCAGCACTTGCAAGCACAACCGATACAGCTGCAAGTTTTATCTGTCCTTCCGACGCAAAATCTAAAGCAGGCTTTCCATCTATTAGAATCTCAAAGTCATCTCTGTGAACACCTCTTGTTGTATACCCGAAGTTTAAATCCTTAATTAAACATCTTTTTAGCTCTGTGTAATACTCTTCCTCACTTGACGCTGCAATTGATGGCAAATATTCAAGTTCAAGCAAAGATTTATTTTCAAACACATGACCAAAAATTCTTTGTGCCTCGCCTGACAGCTTTTTTATAACCTCTTGCCTTTTTGACAGAATCAAAAATCCAAGGTGGCTAAGCTGAACATCGTACACATCTATTATATCCTTTTTATCATAACTTTTCAAAAATGCGTTTCGTGAAAGAAGTGCTTTTTGGTACTCTTGATACACCTTTGTCATGTAAGGGTAAAGCTTTGCAACTTCCATATCTAAAAAGCGGCGTCTTAATTTTGGCTGACGTTTTACCAGCTCAGTTGTGTCCGGCTCAAAAAAAACAAATTTGAAAAGAGTTATAAGCTCTGAAAGCCTGTTAACTTTTTTGTCATTTATCATTATTCCCTTTTCGAGCATCCTGTCTACATAGCAACCCACCGCGTATTCAACACCGCTGACCTCGGCTACCATCTCAAGCTTGAAATACTGCGAATCAAAGTTTATCAGATCAACATCTCGACTTTTAAAAGATTTTCCACACATACAAAAATATAGAGCCTCAAGAAGAGAAGTCTTTCCTGAGGCGTTATTTCCGACAATTAAGTTTATTTTATCTTTGAACTCAAAAAAGCTCTGATGATAACTTCTAAAATTTTCAATATAAATGCTTTTTATTATCATATTTCATAACCTCTAAAAAAGGTTTATTCTGGCATCTTTATAGGAAGCACAAGGTAGATGTAGTTCTCATCGTCTGGCTTTTGCACAATTGACGGGCTTGTCTGTGATGTTATAAACAGGTTTATTTCACCATCCAACACTTTCAAAACATCCAGAAAATACTTAACATTGAATCCTATTCTGATGTCTTTCCCTTCAACAGAGCAAAGCACATCCTCTTCAAACCTTCCATCTGCAGACATGGAACGGACTGTGAACATCATCCCGTTTGTTTCAAATATCACAGCCTGGATGTTTGTCTTTTCATCTTTTGATACAATAGAAGCTCTTTCAAGCGTGCTTTCCAGAACGTCTGCAGAGATTGAAATCTTTGTCGAGTACTCGGTTGGAATTGCACTTTTGTAATCAAAAAACTTGCCAGAAATTAATGTAACTATCACCGTTGTTGAGCCTATCTCAAATGTTGCCTGGTTCTCATAGAATGATACTCTTACCTTTTCTGCCTCTTCAATGTCTATTATCTTTGTAATGTCATCAAGGTTATCTGCAGGCACAATCTTTGAAAAGTTGCCGTCAACTTCAACCGGTTTTATTTTGCATATAGCAAGTCTGTGCCCGTCCATTCCAACAAGGTTTACAAACTCATCTTCTTCCCTCTCAAAGAGCACACCTGTAAACGTGGGTCTTGTCTCGTCCTTTGAAGTTGCAAATATAACTTTGTCAATTGCATCTTCAAACTCGCTTGCAACAAACTCGCAAAAGCTCTCAGAGGGCTTTTTCTCCATCTTTGGAAAGTCGAGCGGATCAAGGGTTGGGAGCCTGAACTCTATCTTCTGGCTCCTGATTTTTACCTCGTTTTCTTCTCTTATAACCTCAACGTCACCGTCGGGAAGTTTTTTCACTATGTCAGAAAACAGCTTTGCTTTAACCAGTGCAGCTCCCCGCTGCAGTATCTCTGCTTTAAACTCTGTTTGCATTTGCATTTTCATGTCGTTTGTGGTAAATATTATACTATCTTCAGCTTCAATCAGTACACACTCTAAAATTGACGATACCTTTGTTGAAGCTGCAGAGAATATTACCTTGGAAATATTGTCTTGTAAAATATCTTTATCCACAACAAACCTCATCTTTTTCCCTGGTCAACCAAACTGTGCAAAATTGCACAAGTTTGGCGGCTGGGGTATTTATATTCCGCCCTTCAAGCTTTCCCAGCCCCAGCAGGCGGTTTTTGGGAAAGCCATAGCCCCTGTCCCAAGAAATAGGAACTTACGCCTTTATAGGTCTTCCCCACTTGCCCTGAAACTAAAAGTGATTTCAGGACAGACATGTCACGCAGGACTCTGTCAGGGGAGAGTGGCGTTACCACCGCTACCTTGAGAACTCGCCAGAGATTGTGGTTTTCGCCACGACTACCTGTACTTGTTCCATCCAGTGGTACAGATAGCCTCTCTGCCTCACTCCCAAGGCTTTGTAAAAACTTTATCACTCTACCTATCTCTCTGAGTTGCTTTTTCCTAACGTATGTGTTCTTAACTACCTTCCTTACGTACTCCTTCAGTTCCTCCAGTTCGTTTACATCAAGTCTACTGAGAAACATCATATAGTTGTGCGGTATCCTTTCTCTCAAACCAAGCCCTCTTCGGGCTATCACATATGCAGCTGCCACGTCCTTGCTCACCATAAACTGCGGTGCATACTTCAGCATCCCTATCAGAGAAGTATACGCCGGGTTTACCTCTATAACCTCTATCCCTTCTCGCTTTGCTAAAAGTTTTACCTTCTCCAAAAGTAACCTGTACCCAAAGTAGTGTCTTATCCGTCTTGATTTTCTACCTGAAAAGTCTCCTCTTTTCCCTTTGTCCTTTATGTTCAACTTCTCAATTACTATGGCTTTTTGATTATCTTTTGCCATTTCTACTATCATGTGTGCATACTGCCACCTGTAATACTCCCTCTTGCTTGAGATTCCACTTTCAAGCTCTGGCATTGGTATTCTGCCATATTCTAGAAGCTGTCCCTGCTCATCTGTTTCTACCCATGCTATATGTTTTGGATATGCGTTCGTATCTATCCCTATAACACCGTTTGATTTTGTTATCTCAGACTTTGGAAAAATCTCTTCAACGGTGAAGTAGGCATATACTACACTGTTTTTGAGTTTCAGCTCAGGGAGTTAAAATAAAATTGTGTCCACTGTATAATTAGTATTGAAATAATCATCAAAGGGGGTCACTGAGAATGAATAAAAACGAAATTTACGAAACTGCTAAAAACATGGCTGTAGAGCAAGTATTAAATATGTATTGCTCCAAAGATGATCCTAATCGCCCAGCTCTAAAGCAACTCTTAGAAAACTTGCTCGATTGCTTTATGTTATCGGAAAGAGCAGTATACCTTGCTAAAAACGACAATGACAAAGGTAATGGTTTTTACGATAGAAAACTTGCAACACCTGTTGGCAGTCTTGAAATCTCTGTCCCTCGCACGCGTACTGGTAATTTCCGACCTTCTATCCTCCCTGACCGCTACAAAAGAGTTGATAGTTCGTACACCGACCTTCTTATGTCTTTAGTTGTCAATGGTTATTCCGAAAGTTCCCTTGTTCAAACTTTGAAAGCTTTGAATCTTCCATATTCCGAAAATGAAATACTAAAAATCAAAGAAGACCTTAAAAATGAACTTCAGTTATTCAAACAAAGAGAACTACCAACAAGTACTTTTGCTCTTATCATCGATGGTTATCATTGTGAAGTTAAGGATAATTCTAAGGTTAAACAAGCTACTTGTTATGTTGTCCTCGGCATCGACTTAGAAGGTAAAAAAGATATTTTTGGTATCTACACTTTCTTTGGCAAAGAAAATAAGGCTGATTGGATGAAAGTTTTTGACGATTTAATTACAAGAGGTCTTAAAGAAGTTTTAATTGTCATAAGTGATGACTTTCCTGGTATTATAGATGCTGTCAAACTTGCTTATCCTCTTGCTGACCATCAACTGTGTTTTGTCCATCTCCAACGTAATGTCAGAAAACATATGACAAAAGAAGATGCTTCAGCTTTTAACAAGAGTTTAGACAGACTTAGAATTTCTTCCTCCGATTTTGACGAAGCTGTACTGAAATTTAAAGAACTTTGCAATGGATACCTTTCAAAATATCCTCGATTTATTAAAGCAATATCAGAAAAAGCAGAGTTTTATCTTGCACATATGAAATACCCTGAGGAATTAAGAAAGCATATCTATACCACAAACGCCGTTGAAAGTGTAAATAGCATGATTGAGAAGATTAGAGTAAATTCAGGTGGATACTTTCAGTCTGTTGAAGTCTTAGAAATTAATATTTACTTACAGCGAGAGAACTTACGCCGTACAAAATGGAAAAATGGAGTTCCCAGCATTAGAAAATGCATTAACAACATAACCCAACTTTACAATTTACGTTATAAATTGGAAACACAAAATTCTTGACAAGTCTCTCAGCTCAACAGAATAGGGTTCTCCCAAAGTGCTTATCGCCTGAAGCAGTTGATTTCTGTCTCTGTACGTTCCACCCTTTACTTTCCATCCAGGCTGTATCGTCGCATATACATACTCCTTTTCTCCCACGTTAATTCTGAGTTTTGTTAAGGAACCATCTATCTCAATCCTTGTGTTGAGATTCCCCTTCTTACTCCTGTCTCCCCTTGAGTACAGATTCCCTTTCCTCTTCTCCTGCCACTTAAGTTGAAGTTTCCTGTATTGATCGCCATTTATATGCCTCTTCTGGAGTTTTTCAAAAAGCTGCCTGCCACCAAAAATAACCTTTTTAGGACTTTCTCTTCTTTCTTTGCATGAGTTTAAAACACTCTTTGCTTTCATTATCGCATCATCAACGTATCGGGAATTCAGATTGAAAATTCCCTGCAGTTGCCTTTTGAGTTCATTCCTTTTATATCCTTCCAGTAGCCTCTTGTATGCATACCTCATACAAGAGGACCATCTTCTCATAAGGTCTAATACTCTTTGCTTATCTTCGCCGCCCTCAAAGATTAGCTTGGCCTGAACTGTTACCATGTCTTTTATTAGCACCTCTTTGCCAATAAATCCTTGCTGCAAAAGATGTATACTGCCGCTATTAAGTCCTCTGCCAGTTCTTCTTTTATATCTTCTTCATTTTCTCTGCCGTTTAACACTACAAGTTCTACCCCAAAACTCTCCATGAAAAACTTAAGATATTAAAATCCAAACCTTGCAAGTCTGTCAGGATATTCTATTACAACTTTTGCAACTTCTCCTCTTTTGATTTTGTTCAAAAGTTTTAATAGCCCTCTCCTGTTTTCATTTTACTTTGCTGGCTATTTCAGATATAACCTCGTACTTCCAACCTTGAGACTCTGTGTATTCCTCAAGTCTTCTGAGCTGGTTTTTAAGGTACTCTTCTTGCTTTTTAGTTGAGACTCTTGCATACAAAATAACGGTTGGTTTTGGTTTTTCTTCTGTCATGCCAAGTAGTTTTTTATGTCTTCTTTTTTGTACCTTCTCCTTCCCTTAGGTAGCTTGAGAGGTATTATTAACCCCTTCCTTTTCCCAGTTTAGGAAGTAGACTTCGGCAGATAGCGTATATCTCTTTAACTTTTTGTACACTTAGTAACATTTAATATCACCTGGTCAAAATTATACCTTTTTGCCTTGTTATTTTCAACTGTTGTGACCTCCTTTTTTCTTGTGGGGGTTTAGAAAGCATACCACCAAGCAAACTCTTTAGTAGTATTCATAGTAACAGCTGTGGATAAGTTGATAACACGGTCAAAGGCTTGTGAAATTTAAACTTTCGAGTGTATATATGTCTGTTGATAAAATTTAGAGTTTTCAACTAAATTCACATGTGAAAATCGAAATTCACACAGACTTATCCACATATTATTATTCTCTGTGGATAAGTCTTTTTTTGATGTTTTCCACAGCATTTCTTGTGTTAGTATCTTTGTTGATAAGTTCTTTGATTTTTTCACACGCATGAAGCACTGTTGTGTGATCTTTTCCGCCAAACGCCTCGCCTATTTTGGGAAGTGATACATTTGTAAGCTCTCTTGCTAAATACATTGCTATTTGGCGCGGGAAAGCCACGTTTCTTGACCTTCTTGACGATTTAAAATCTTCAAGCCGGATATTAAAATAGCTTGCAACCTCTGCTTGTATATCCTCAATTGTCAATTCTTTTTTGGTGTTTGTGTCTATAAATTCTTTTAAAGCTTTTTCGGCAAGCTCTAAGGTTATCTCCTTGTCAGGTGCCATTAGTTTTGAGTATGCAAGGATTTTATTTAGAGCTCCTTCAAGCTCTCTAATATTTGTTTCAATCTTTGATGCGATAAATTCTAAAATGTGCTGTGGAACTGGAGTTCCTTCAAGCTGGCACTTCTTGCTCAAGATTGCAATTCGTGTCTCAAAGTCTGGCGGCTGAATGTCTGTTATAAGCCCCCATTCAAAGCGAGAGCGAAGCCTGTCTTCTAATGTGTTTATTTCTTTTGGCGGCCTGTCTGACGAAAGTATTATCTTCTTGTTTGCCTCATATAGCGTATTGAATGTGTGGAAAAACTCCTCCTGTGTTCTTTCTTTTCCGCCCAGAAACTGAATGTCGTCAATTAAAAGCACGTCAACGTTTCTGTACTTGAGCCTGAACTCGTCTGTCTTTTCATCTCTGATTGCGGCTATAAGCTCGTTTGTGAATATCTCTGATGTAACGTACATTACCTTTGTGCCGGGATAAAGTTTCAAAACGTGATGGCCTATTGCGTGCATAAGATGAGTTTTTCCAAGCCCAACACCGCCGTAGATAAAAAGCGGATTGTAAGTTCTCTCGCCTGGTGGTGTTTCTGCAACAGCCAAGGCTGCAGCGTGTGCAAGCCTGTTGTTGTTCCCCACAACAAAGGTCTCAAAAGTATATTTGGGATTTAACTGTGTTACTATCTCTAGTTTTTCATCTTGCTTGGATTTTAAAAACTTTTTGTACTTTTCAACCTCTTCAGGAAGAATAACTTTTATGCTCAAATGAGGAGAGAACAGCTGTCTTAAAGCATTTAAAATAACAATTGAGTACCTGTTTATAACTATATCCCTGTGGAAATCAGCAAACGCCTTCAAAATTAAAGTGTCGTTGTCATCAAAACAAAGAGGCACAAGTGATTCAAACCATGTATTGTAAGATATGTCTGTCGGGCTTGGGTTTATCTCTTTTTTCACAGCCTCCTTTACCTTTTCCCACACTTCATTCACATCATAGTCTACCATGTGAATTTTCACCCTTTTTATATGTAGTTTAAAATTCGCACTTTTTAAGTATTATCCACAATGTTATCAACAACTGTGGAAAACTATTTTTCACAACCGAAAATATGTTTTATAATTTTCAAAAGCACTATTAAATATACCAAAAAAAATTATCCACATCAATAAGAAAATATATTTTGAGAATCAAATTTTCCACAGCGAATAGTTTGTCTACACCCTGTTAAAAATCTGTGGATAAAAATTGTGGATATGTGGATTATTTTTGTGAATTAAATTTATTGAAATCAGATTTTCACATGTGGATATCTTGATTAACGATGGTTGACTATTTGAAGTTTTGCTGTTTAAAAAGAATTGCAGAAAAAAAGGGTTTTAGATAGTCAGGTAAACATAATGTTTGTGCTGTGGATAATTTTATGGAGTGATGTGAAGAGTTTTTTAATCTGATGTTTACATAAATAAAGGAAATAGTTTGTCAAAGATTTTTTCAATCAGCACGTGGGGGTTTGGAACATTTTTCTTGATGTTCAAGATGAGACTGAGAATGAATCCTGTAAGAATCAAAAAACTTGTAAAAAACATCTCTTTTTGAAGATATCTTCTTTTTAAGATATAGTATTCAATTGCAAAAAGGATTGAATATACAAAAACTATAAATACAATGTTCATCATCCTGTTTCATCTCCTTTTTCAATATTTTATTCCTTCATCATGCCAAATCGCCTTATAAATGGTTTTACCACAATCGAAACTGAAATAGAGTTTTTGTCGAACTTTAAATGTTCTTTGTATGAAGAATAATAAATATCGCCAAGGTGCAGAATGTCGCATTTGAGTTCAAACGATTTTTTCACTGTCTTCTGAATGTCGTTTTTGATAGATCTGCTGAGCTCTTTTTTTATTTTTACCATTAAAGAACTTGAGATAGAAGAATTTAAATGTTTTTCTCCCAAGTTTGACTCGGTAATTATCTGCAGAGTAAAAAAAGCTTTGCCGTCTTTTCTTTTGACATCGATGATGGTGCTACTTTGTATAAGCTCAAGGGAAAATAGTCCCTCGCGTAATTTTATAGGATATATTCCGCTTCTTACCTTGTCAAATACCCATAAAAGTCCTCTCATCTCCTCATGTGTAAGATACCCTACAAGCTTGTAATTATTGAAAATGGCCATTTTTTCTACATAAAACATTTGTGTTTGAGAAAATTGTTTGAGAGGTGATTTTGTGGTGACAAAAGGAACAACTGCAGTTTTTGACTTTGACATTGACATCTTTTGAAATTCATATAGCTTTACAGGGAATGTTTTGGCGTTTGCAAAGTAGTTCTTTATTACATTTTCGAGTTCTTTTGCAGGTATTGATTCTATAGGAGAAGTGGTATCTAAAAACTTTTCTATATCCTGCGACGTAACTATAAGGTAAGCATCTGATCTCATTTCCTGATCACGGAGAAACATATCAAGAATATCTTTAATTCCATTAGTAGCTATTTTGCTGCTAATAACTATTATTTTATTATGAGAAAAGAAAAGTTTTTTGTTTGATGAAAGTGTTGCATTTCTAATAGAATCAAATATAGTTTTGCCTGTTGATGAAAAACACCACACTCCTTTTTGCTGAGAACTGGATGGCAAGTTTGTCGGATTTTTAAGCACCTTTGGTTTTAATACCTGATAAGTGAGCTTAAAATCTCCACTTTTGTTTTTGTCAATTCCAACTGCTTGGACAATCAAAATATCATTTAGTTCTTTCCTGTTCCAGCAACCTGTCAGAAAAACTGGTATTAAAAGTAGTACTAAAGCAGCTGCAAACTTTTTCATCTCTTTTTCAACCTCAACTTTATTTTTGCAAATATGAGAGTAAAAAGCGGTATGAAAAATATGAAAAGGTATGAGTACAGCGTAAAATACCTGTAGCTCATGAACCTGTCAAGAGATAAAAAGTCAGGGATTATATAGAAAACAAAAGGTGCAAGCACGCAGGCAAAAGGAATTGCATATGCAAAATTGTCTGCTGTATTTCTCAGCTCCTGGATGACTATCAAAAGAATATACATAAAATATGTTGTTTTAAGAAATATACCCATTATCCATACAGCCATGTGAAGTGATTCAAACCTTTCAAGAAACTCTGCTACGCTCAACACCTTAATGGCAGAATAAAATGGAAACGAGAGCCTGCTTGCCTGAGTATAGCCAAAAAGGGAAAGTACAAGTACTGTGATTGCAAGATAAAATATATCAACCAGCAAGAAAGCCAGCGCAATTGTTTTTGTCATGTCCTTTAATATGCTGTTTTTATTTTTTACAATATACGGGTTTATCATTCCAATCGTAATTATTTCAGAGCTCAGAGAACATAGGTATATGCCGCCAACTATTGGATGTGAAATATTTTTTTCAAAAATTGGTTTTAAGCTTGAAAAGTCAAAAAACCTGATGGAGATTATCATGATAATTGCAAAGCTGAACAAAGTTATAAATGTTGTTATCTGAGAAAATCTTGCCAAAGGCTCTATTCCTTTTTGAAGTGCATATATACAGACAATCAGCATTGTCACTATAAAAAAGAGAATTGGTGTTTCAGGCAAAACAGCTGTTGCCATGAATTCAACAAACTGTGCAAGCTGGATTGCTGTGATGTGAAAGAAAAACCAGATGTAAAGCACCGTGAAAATTGTTGATGCTCTTCCAAAGATGATGTTCAAAATGCTTGTAAAGGTCTGGTTCGGGAACATTGAGCAAAGATAGATCAGGGGCAGTGATGCTAAAATGGAAAAAGGATACATGAACACAACCGAAAGCCAGACATCTTGATTTTTTGGCGGTGCATTAAATATTGGCAAAAATGTTAGAACCATTACTATTCTATTGACAAAAAATAGACACAAAAACTGTGAATATGAAATCCTGGAATTTGACATTTTAGTTTTCTACCACCTAACTTTAAAAATTTTTGTTTAAAGTAATAGGTCGTTTTTTTAGGATTTTCCATGGAAGTCTTATAAACACGTCTTTGAGATCATGTACAACAGTTGGAGCTATAGGTGCAAGGTAGTTTACTCCAAATGATTTTAAACTGCAAAGGTGAATAAATAATAAAATCCACACAAGCATTATTCCGTAAAGCCCACATATGGCAGACATAACAACACACGCAAACCTTATAATTGTAGCTGTATCCGAGATTGCAGGGATCATAAAAGTAGATATCGCAGTTAAAGCAACAGTTACAACCATCGGAGCACCGATGAGTCCAGCTGATACTGCTGCCTCACCAATCACAAGAGCACCAACAATAGAGATTGCCTGACCGACTGATCTTGGAAGTCTCACACCTGCTTCTTTTAATATTTCATAAATTGTAAGCATTATAAATGTTTCTACAAACGATGGAAAAGGTATTCCTGCCTGAGCACTTGCAATGCTGATTAAAAGCGATGTTGGCAAAAGTTCCTGGTGAAATGTTGTCACTGCAATGTATAGTGCCGGCAGGGTTGTTGATACAAAGAATGAAAAGTATCTCAAGAGCCTGACAATGCTGTAGTAGTATGGTCTTGAATAGTAATCCTCACTTGTCTGGAAAGCTTCAACAAAAAGGTATGGGGCGGTTAGAGCAAAAGGTGTTCCGTCAACAAGTATTGCAACCCTTCCTTCCATAAGTTTTCCCACAACCACGTCAGGTTTTTCTGAGTTTCCGACAGTTGGAAAGATTGAATACTTGCCGTCTTCTATAAAAGATTCTATATATCCTGATTCGAGGATGTATTCCATATCAATCTTTTCGAGGCGTCTTTTTACCTCATCTACAAGTTCTTTTTTTGCAATTGATTCGATATAGCATATCGCCACATCTGTTTTTGATATTTTTCCAATCTTAATTGACTCAATCTTAAGTTTTGGGTCGCGTATCTTCCTTCTGATTAGTGCTGTGTTTGTTCTTAAGTTTTCGGTAAAACCTTCCCTTGGTCCTCTTACAACAACTTCTGTATTTGGCTCCTCAATTCCACGGGATTCCCACCCGCGCACAGATATCAAAAGACATCTGTCTATGCCGTCAATGAAAAGTGCAACATCCCCACACAATATACAATGTACTGTCTTTGCCCAGTCTTTCTCTTCTGTTATGCAGTGGCTGTATAGAATGTTTTCTTTGATGAGCGTGTAAACCTCTTGACAAGTAGGTTGGTCCTTTTTGTAAATGTTAATATCCCTCATAAGAGGTTTTAAGATATGCTCGTTTATCACCATCTTGTCAACAAGCCCATCTATCATGACAAGAAAAGCTCTTATGTTGCTTGGGCCTATTTTGAACTCTCTTATTATGAGGTCGCTGAAATTTCCAAACTCATCCCTGATGTTTTGAATGTTCTGGTCATAGGATGATGTGATTGAGTTCGAACCAGAAGATTTTTTCATCTTTTTCTCCAGCAAGATGCTTTTTCTGATACTAATTTTGCTCAACAGGGAAAAATAATATGCAAGTAACTTTGAAAAGTGATATAATTCTTTAACAAGAGACTGAAAAAATATAATGGTAATGAAAAGAAAATTAATAAACAGCAAAAACAACCCTTTGACTTTTTTGCATGATTTGGAGTATAATAAAATTTGTTTTACTGGTATACTGAAGGGTAAAAATAGTATGCGGCAGAAACTTTTTTGTAGGGAGGAGGGCAGAATATGAAAAGAACATACCAGCCTCATAACAAGAGAAGAAAAAGAACTCACGGATTTTTGGTAAGAATGAGAACAAAAGGCGGAAGAAAGGTTTTAAAAAGAAGAAGACTGAAAGGTAGAAAGAGACTTGCAGTGTAGAGGAAGACCACTTTAGAGCTAAAAAGTGGTCTTTTTGCTTAAAAAAAGAAGAGGTTATAATAAGAAAATATAGTAACGAGGAAAGAAGTGAATGAACAGGTATGTAACTCTCAAAAAAAACGAGGAGTTTGAAGCATGTATAAGAAGAGGAAGGTTTGCGGCGCAGGAGAAGGTTGTTGTGTATTCATTGAAAAACGGGCTTTCAATTAGCAGGTTTGGGATTTCGATGTCTGCAAAACTTGGTAAGGCAACGGCACGAAATCGGTTTAAAAGGATTGTGCGGGCATGGATTTTAGAAAACATGGATAAAATCAAGCAGGGATTTGACATTGTAGTGATTGCAAGAAAGATAAAAGATGATAAAATAAAAGCAAGAGAGATACATTTGAAAGACTACAGGGATGACCTTGAAAGGGCTTTTAAAAGACTGAGGCTTTTGAAAGAGGAATGAAAGATGAGAGTAAAAAAATATATTTTACTAACATTAAAATTTTTGATAAGATTTTATCAGAAGTTTATATCACCGCTAAAGGTTGTGCCAAGCTGCAGGTTTTACCCGACATGTTCAGAGTACACACTACAGGCAATTGAAAAGTATGGGTTTTACGGGCTGTGGATGGGATTGAAGAGGATTGTAAAGTGCCATCCATTTCATCCCGGTGGATATGATCCTGTGAAGTAGAGATAATAATTTGAAATTGAAATAAAAAGTTAGAAAATTAGAGGAGGAAAGTAATTTTGAACCCGACATGGCTTGACTTTTTGGCAATTCCTCTTGGAAGACTGTTGAAGTTAATATATGATTTTTTGCATGGTGCACACATTCCAGGAAGTTACGGTATTGCTGTAATACTTCTTACATTGATAGTAAGAGGGCTTCTTCTTCCTTTGTATATAAAACAAATTCACTCTATGTCTAAGATGGCAGAAGTTGCTCCAAGACTTCAGGAGATACAGCAAAAGTATAAAAATGACCAGAAAAAGCTTCAGGAAGAAATGCTAAAACTGTACCAGGAAACAGGTTACAATCCTGCAGCTGGGTGCTGGCCTCTTTTGATTCAGATGCCTATACTTTTTTCGCTGTATTATGTTTTCCAAAATCCACTTGTTTATGTGCTTGGCAAATCACATCAATATGTAAGAGATCTTGTAACAGGAGCAACAGGGTATGGTATTACGCAAAGAATAGTTGATGAAGCACAGAAGCTCGGACTTGACATGCATTTTTTGGGGATAAACCTTGCAAAAAAAGAGCTGTTAGTTCTTCCAATTTTGAGTGCTGCAACTATGCTTCTTTCAGTATGGTTTTCATCAAACAGTCAGAAAAAGTTCAATCCACAGTATTCTCAATCGCAGTCAAATGCTATGGCTGAAAGCATGAACAGAAGTTTTATGATAATCAGCCCTCTTATGTCTTATTTTATTGCGCTTCAAGTTCCATCTGGTCTTGTGCTTTACTGGACTGTTACAAACCTTTTTACAATCCTGCAGCAGTTTGTAGCAAATGAGGTTGTGTACAAAAAACTGAAACACAAGAAAGAGGAAGAAGAGAAGAAAAAACAGCTCGAAAAACAGGCACAAAAAATGCAGGAGATTGAGCCAAAGGAAGAAAGCATAGGTTCAGAAGATGAGAGTAGCAGTGATGAGTTAAAAGCTGAAAATTCTGAAAAAGATGAGCGGGAGAGGGAGAGAAAAAGAGAGCTTGAGAAACTTAAACAACAAATTTCTGGCCAGCACAGAACTGGTAAGAAAAAGAAGAAGTAAAAATTTCTTGTGCGGAGGAGAAATTTTTATGAAATGGGTAGAAAAAACTGCAAAGACGGTGGATGAGGCAGTTGACCTTGCTTTAAAAGAGCTTGGAATTACCCGCGATAAAGCTGAAATTGTGGTAATTGATGAGGGGTCGAAAGGAATTCTGGGAATAATTGGCGCTCGGCCAGCAAGGGTAAAAGTGATTGCAAAGCAGACGCCAGAAGAGAAGATTGAAGAGTTTTTGAAAAGTGTGTTTGCTAATATGGACGTCAAAATTGACAGGATGAATATGGTAAGAGATGGAGAGTTCATAAAAGTAAATCTTTTTGGGAAAAATACGTTTAAGCTTATTGGCAAGGATGGCGAGGTGCTTGATGCTCTTCAGTTTTTGACAGGTGTTGTTGTTAACAGAGGAGTGTCAGAGGAGGAGACTGTGAGAATTCTTCTTGACTGTCAGAATTTCAGAAAAAGAAAAGAGGAACGGCTTAAGAAGCTTGCACTGTCGCTTGCGGATAAAGTGGCAAGAAGTAAAAAGAGTATTAAGCTCAGACCCATGACTCCATATGAGAGAAGAATTATACACACCACTTTGCAAAACCACAAGTTTGTCACAACATACTCAGAGGGTGAGGAGCCGTACAGAAAGGTTGTCATTACATTAAAATAGATGTGTTAAAAGCTTTGAAAAGCAGGGTAAAAACACTTTTGCCCTGCTTTGTTTGTATTTTGTAAAGTTTTATAATAAAAGAGGGGAAAGTAAAAGATGGAGTTTGACACAATTGTTGCAATTTCAACACCTGTTGGTACAGGCGGGATAGGAATTGTAAGAATATCAGGGAAAGACGCATACGATGTTGCAGGAAAGCTTGTAAAGAGCAGAAAATACAAAAGCATCCATGATATCCCTGTAAGGTATGCTGCACTTGTTGATGTGTATGATGGCGATGAGTTTGTGGATGAAGCTATTTTGATTAAATTTAAGTCCCCCCGCTCATATACAGGCGAAGATGTTGTTGAGATTCAAAGTCATGGTGGCATGGTTGTTTTAAAAAGAATTTTAGAGGCTGCAATCAAAAATGGTGCACGCCATGCCATGCCGGGAGAGTTTACAAAACGAGCCTTTTTAAACGGCAGGATTGACCTGTCTCAAGCTGAAGCTGTGATAGATATAATAAATTCAAAGACAAAGCTTTTGCAACAAAACGCTGCAAAGCAGTTAAAAGGGATGCTAAGCCAGAGAATTGAAGAGATTTCTCAGCTTCTTTTGAATCTGGTTGCAACCATTGAAGCGTCAATAGATTTTTCAGAACATGAGGTTGACGAGGTTTCGCACGATGAAATTTTGAGCACAATAGATGATGCGCTGGCGAAGATAGAAAAACTTATAAAATCGTATGAAACAGGAAAAGCAATAAAGAGCGGAATATACACTGTAATAGTTGGAAGACCGAACGTTGGCAAGTCTTCTCTTCTCAACAGGCTGTTGAAAGAAGAAAAGGCGATTGTGACAGATATACCTGGCACAACACGCGATGTGATTGAAGAAGTTTTAGACATTGAAGGGCTTCCGATAATCCTTGCTGATACTGCAGGAGTGAGAAGAACAGAAGATGTTGTTGAAAAAATTGGTGTTGAGAGGACTTTAAAGAGCATTGAAAGAGCTGACCTTGTGCTATTCATGGTGGAGTCAAGCGGTATTTTGCAGGAAGACTTAGAAATTTTTGAGACAATAAAGGACAAGAGGTTTGTTGTTCTTGTAAACAAGATAGATAGGGAAGTAAAAGTTTCGCAGGATGACATCAAAAGAATTTTTGGCAAGGAAGGGATTTTCATCTCTGTTGAACATGACAAGAACTTAGAGCTTGTTGAAAAAGCTATAGCACATGAGGTTTTAAGTCAAAACATTGAAGCGTTTGATAGCGTTCTTATAACAAACCTTCGCCACAAAGAGCTTCTTTTAAAGGCAAAGGAGTTTTTACTCTCAGCAAAGGCGAACATTTTCAGCGTGCCTCTTGACATTCTTTCAATTGACATCAAAAACGCGCTTGAGAACTTGTATCAGATTACCGGTAAAAACGTCACAGAGGACATGGTGGACAGGATATTTTCAATGTTTTGCATAGGAAAATGAGATTTTAAAAAGGGGGTAGGGCTTAAGATTATGGAATTTGTTGCAGGTGAGTACGACGTTGCGGTGGTGGGTGCAGGTCATGCTGGGATTGAAGCTGCTCTTGCATCTGCTCGGCTTGGTCTTAAAACCATAATATTTGCAATAAACTTGGACTCGATTGGCAACATGCCGTGCAACCCGAGCATTGGCGGAACTGGCAAAGGGCACTTGGTACGTGAGATAGACGCGCTTGGCGGTGAGATGGGAAAAGCTGCTGATGCAACAGCCATCCAGGTAAGAATTTTAAATAGAGCAAAAGGTCCTGCGGTGTATTCTTTAAGAGCCCAGTGTGATAGAAGCCGCTACAGGCTCTATATGAAAAGAGTGCTTGAAAGTCAAGAAAACCTTGATGTTCGCCAGGGCGAGGTGTGCGAGGTTTTAGTTAGAGATGGAAGGGTAAAGGGTGTAAAGATAACAACAGGTGCAATTTTTCTGGCAAAAGCGGTGGTGCTTGCAACAGGCACTTTCCTTGGTGGAAGGATTATCATAGGCGAGACGGTTTACGATGGTGGGCCGGACGGTATGCATCCAGCAAGGTATCTCACAGAAAACCTCAAAAAGCTTGGCATTGAGATGATGAGGTTCAAAACAGGAACACCTGCGCGTGTTCACAGAAAGTCTTTGGACTTTTCAAAGATGCAAATTCAGCCGGGAGATTTAAGACCTTTGCCGTTTTCGTTTGAAAATGAAGATAGTTTCAATATTGAGCAAGTGCCTTGCTATCTGACATACACTACAGAAGAGACTCATAGGATAATAAGGGAAAACCTTCACAGGGCACCGCTTTTTACAGGACTTATTTCTGGTGTTGGACCGCGATACTGTCCTTCGATTGAAGATAAAATTGTGAGGTTTGCAGACAAGCCAAGACACCAGGTGTTTATTGAACCTACAGGTCTTGACACTGATGAGATGTATGTTCAGGGGATGTCAACATCATTGCCCGAAGATGTGCAGATCAAGATGTACAGAAGTGTGATAGGACTTGAAAATGTCAAGATAATGCGACCAGCATATGCTATAGAGTATGACTGCATAAACCCGCTTCAGCTTGAACCTACGCTACAGTTTAAGAAGATAAAAGGTCTTTTTTCTGCAGGTCAAATAAATGGAACATCAGGCTATGAAGAAGCAGCTGCTCAGGGAATAATTGCCGGAATTAACGCTGCAATGTATGTCAAGGGTAAAGAAATGCTTGTCTTGGACAGGTCACAAGCTTACATTGGAGTGTTGATAGACGACCTTGTGACAAAAGGGACAAACGAGCCATACCGAATCATGACATCAAGAGCCGAGTACAGACTGATTTTAAGACAGGACAACGCAGATCTGCGCCTTACTGAGATAGGATATAAAATTGGCCTTGTATCTTCGCAAAGGTACGAAAAGTTTTTGCAAAAGAAAAAGATGATAGAAGATGAGATAAACAGGGTAAAAAATACTGTGATAGCACCAAGCGAGAAAGTAAATAAGCTTTTGCTGGGAAAAGGTTCATCGCCTATTACAACAGGTGTTAAACTTTCTGATCTTTTAAAAAGACCCGAACTTTCATATGAAGACCTGAAAGATATTGACCCTGCAAGACCGGACCTTCCATGGTATGTAAAAGATGAGGTTGAGATTGAGATAAAATATGAAGGATATATCAAAAAACAGCTTGCTCAGGTTGAACAGTTCAAAAAACTTGAAAATAAAAAGATACCTGACTGGGTTGACTATAGCCAAATACTTGGTCTTTCAACAGAGGCAAAACAAAAACTCTCACAAATAAGACCAGCTTCAATTGGCCAAGCGTCAAGAATTTCTGGTGTGTCGCCCGCAGATATCTCTGTTCTTCTTATCTGGCTTGAATCTGTAAAAAGGGATACAAAATGATTTGTTCTTGGGAAACCTTAATTTTAAGAGGGGAATTGCAAGATGGATCTTTTAGATAGAGTAGTAGAATATTATGGAATAAAAAATCCTCTGGTTGTTAAACAACTTTTTATTAAGTTTATGAATTTTGTACTTGAAAAAAACAAGCTTTTTAATCTTACAGCTATAGAGGATGAAGAAGAGTTTGTTCTAAAGCATATTGCTGACTCGTTATCTTTGATTAAGTTTGTTGAAGAGGAATGCTCAAACCAAAACCCTGTTGCCATTGATATTGGTTCTGGGTTTGGTGCACCAGGAATTTTCATAAAAATTGCAATGCCAAACATGAATATGTTTCTTAATGACTCAAACAAGAAAAAATGCAATTTCATGACTGAGGCAGTAAAGATGCTGGGAATTTCGAGTGTAAATGTTGTTTGTGAAAGAGCAGAGGTTTTGGGTAAGAAAGAAGAATTCAGAGAAAGGTTTGATTTTGTGTTTGCACGAGCGGTTGACAGCTTAAATGTCCTGTGTGAATATGCACTGCCGCTACTGAAAACAGGTGGTGTATTTTTGGCTCAAAAAGGGTATGAGTGTGAGGATGAAATAAATTCAGCTTCAAATGCTGTTGAACTTCTGGGGGGGAAAATTTATCGCGTAGAAAAATTTGTACTTCCATTTTCTGATGAGAAAAGAAGCATTGTTATGATAAAAAAAATACGACAAACACCATCTAATTTCCCCAGAAATACAAAGCAGATTATAAAAAAACCACTTTGAGAATATAAGAATTTGTAATATTCTGCATGAAAATGTCTGAAAAATATTGAAATAAAAAGAAGGAGTTTTAAAAGGAGGATAGAATATAATAAATAGATTTAGTTAATAAATGTAATATAAAGGAAGGGGAAAAAATTGTTTTCGCTTTTGATACGCCAGACAAACAAGGCTGATATTGAAAAGGAATTGTATTCTATTGAGGATATTCCGGTTGAAAAGGTTTTGCCAAATCCGTATCAGCCAAGAAGTAATTTTGATGAAAAGCTTATTGAAGAGCTGGCACTGTCTATTAAAACTTACGGGCTATTGCAACCAATCATTGTGAGAAAAAAAGGAGAGTTTTATTATCTTATTGCCGGAGAGAGAAGACTGAGAGCGTTCAAGCATTTAGGGTATAGCAAAATAAAGGCTATTATTATAAATGTGACTGATATTGAAAGTGCAATTTTAGCACTAATAGAAAATATCCAGCGGCACGACCTTGACTTTTTTGAAGAGGCTCAAGGATATAAACAGCTTGCTGATGAGTTTGGACTTACTCAGGTTGAAATTGCAAAAAGAGTAGGTAAAACCCAGTCTGCAATTGCTAACAAGATAAGGCTACTCCAGCTTCCAGCTGATGTAAGATGGACTGTGCGTGAACATGGTCTTTCTGAACGTCATGCAAGGGCGCTTCTGAGACTTGAGTCAGAAGAGGATATGAGAAACGTTCTATCAAGAATAATTGAGGGTGGGCTTACAGTCTCGCAAACAGAAAGACTTATAACAGAGTATTTGAATAACAAAAAAAGCTTGAAAACAGGAAAAGTTATAAAGGTTTCAATGAATGATTGTAGGGTGGTATATAATACCATAAAAAAAGCCTTGAAATTATTTCAAAAAACTGATATAAATTATGATATAAAAGAAATTACAACTGACGCATACTACGAAATAATCGTTAGAATAAATAAAAAATCCCCGCAGACCTCCTCATAAAAAGAGGAGGTACTTTTTTTCAAGGTAAAAGCCGCTCAAGAACTTGAGCGGCTATATTTTAAATTGCAAGAAATTAGTTATTTAATCAAATTTTCAACCTCACTTGATACAAAAAACCTTTTAGCTGTTGGAATATACACGCTTACGTATTTTACCCTGTACTGATTAGAACCTTCTAATACCACATTTTTATTTTGTGGAATAATGTATGTCTTATTTCCTTTACTTATCACAAGCTGGACATTTGAAGGATTGCTTGTATCAATAGAGACATTATACCCTTTTTCCTCTAAGTCAATGTTTGAGATATATGCGTTTTCATTAAAGTTTCCAAGATCGATGCCAAGGATTTCTGCCATATAATCACAAATCTCTGTATTGTCAATTGCTCCTTTTGGTATATAGTTGTTTGGATGATATGCATATAACACTACATCGTCACCTGTATGACCGTTTGTTGTCCAGCCGAGGTTTGACCTTTTGCTGATAATTGGTCCGAGCACATAGTTGAGTTCTCCTGTCTTTGCATTTTTAATAGCGTTTATTTCATCTTGTGTCAGATTATCTACTCCATAATATTCAGACACTATTTTTTTAATATTCTCATCTGTTTTGTTGTTACCCAAAAGTTCTTCTATTCCAGCCCCTGTTCTTTTTGCTTTTTTGATATATTTCAAAAAATCATTTAGCATTGCTGTATCATACTTTGTTGAATAATTTCCTATGCTCATACCACCATTGCTATGATCAGGTGCAATTATCACTGCTGTATCATTTCTTGATTTTGCAAATTCAAGTGCAACTTTCACAGCCCTGTCAAATGCAAGAACATCTGAAATGACTCCAACAGGGTCGTTTGCGTGTGATGCCCAGTCAATTTCACTGCCTTCCACCATCAAGAAAAATCCGTTTCTATTTTTAGAAAGAAGTTGAATAGCTTTTTGAGTCATTTCAGCCAAAGACGGCTCACCTGACCCGTTTCTGTCAAAATCGTAGTGCATTGCATCCTGCGCAAAAAGCCCCCAGATTTTCTGTCCATAAAAGTTTTTTGCTTCATGCCAGCTTGGTGTTACAAAAAAGCCGTTTTCTTTTAGGTATCCTGCTAAATCTTCATTGTCTTTTCTCTGATTTTTATCAATGTATCTATAACCACCGCCAAACACCACATCAACCTGATTGTAAACCATCTGCTCGGCTATATTCTCATAATCATTTCTGTTATCTGAATGTGATGCAAACGCAGCAGGTGTTGCGTGTGGGAACTGGCATGTGAAAACAAGCCCTGTTGCCTTTCCAACCTTCTTGGCAGCTTCTAAGATAGTCACAATTGGTTTATAAAAATCTTTTTCATCAACCTGACCTACACCAGGCATTGAAACCATTTCAGGATATATTGAAAGGTATCTGTTTTGAGTTTTAAACCCTGTTGCATAAGCTGTTGCAGCTGGTGCTGAGTCTGTAATTGGGTTGTTTGCTGAATGTGTTCTTATCAGTCCACATGCAATTTCATCCATTGAGAGAGGTTCTCCATCCTGGTACCAGCGTGCAAGACTTGTGTGAGAAATTGTCATACCATCTGGAATCATTAAAATAACATTTTTAACCTTTTGACTATTTGGCTCATCCTGCTGTGCAAATGCTAAGGTTGATAAAATTAGGCAAAGTATCAAAAGAAAAGAGACAATTATGTTTTTTCTATGCATTAAAAATCTTTTCATATCTTTATAAAACCTCCTCATGACAAATTATTTAACTATAACACTTACTTCACAGATATATAATTTTTAGCAACTATTGCCTGACCCTCATCAGAGAGAACAAAATCAACAAATGCCTTTGTAACTTTGCTTGGGTTTTTGGAAAGCAGGAACAGGAAAGGTCTTTTAATTTTATATTTTCCAAGTTTGACATTCTTTTCTGTTGGTTCAACCCCATCAACCTTTATACCTTTGACTGTGTTGTCAAGCACACCTATGGATATAAAACCTATTGCATTTTCATCCTGACTTACTGTTGTTTTGACTGCACCTGTTGAAGGCTGAACAATCGCTGAGTCTGTTATCTTTGTAGATTTTCCCATAACAATCTCTTCAAAAGCTCCTCTTGTGCCTGAACCTTCTTCTCTTGTGACAACAACAATCTTTGCATCTTTTCCACCAACTTCTTTCCAGTTTTTAATTTTACCGGAGAATATATCTCTAATTTGGTCAATTGTCAAATTAGAAACTGGGTTTGACTTATGAACAATCACTGCAATTCCGTCTTCTGCAATTTTAACTTCCTGCCAGCCTTTAGAACTTAGCTGTTTTGATTCATCTTCTGTCAGTTCTCTTGATGATGTACCTATGTCAACTATTCCTTGGATTGCAGACTTGATTCCAACAGATGAACCTCCACCCTGGACTTCAATTGATACTTTTGGATAAATTTGCATAAAATATCTTGCAAGTTCATCAGCAAGCGGTTGAACAGATGTTGAACCAGCAATCATAATTCTTCCTGATAGATTTGATGAATAGCTCTGAGGAACAAATGTAAACTTAAGAGATGAGTTTGCCTGACCATTTGAAGACTTTACGGCATTTTGGGGAATGCTCAGAATATATTGTGCTTTTGGAGAAAGATTTTCTTTAATCGATATTACAAGTTTATTGTTAAAAATTTGTGCAGAAAATTGTACCTTGGATTTTTTGTTTTTAACAAGAGTTATCTTATCAAAATTTGACCCTTTTGTGATATCATTTGAAAATGTAATTACAATTTGTTTTTGTGTGATTGTTTCTGGAAGCGATTTTGACTTTACCATCAAACTTTGGGAATAAGAAATAGTGGCTGAAAGGTTGAAGACTAAAAATAAAGAAACCAAAAGCGCAATAGCGAAGATAGTTTTGGAAAAATTCTTTTTCATGTTTGTTACCCCTCCTAAAACTTGTTTTTCACCTTTTAATATAGTCCATAAATGTTTAGTTTTTTTTAAAATCATGTTAAAAGTTTGTTTATTATGTGTTAAATTTAGATAAAGAAGATGTTAAATCTGTATTAAATATGTTAAAAAAGATAATGGAAAATTATATTGATAAAATAAAATGTTAATCAAATGTTCCACGTGGAACATTCTTGTGATATAATTTAATTAAAAAACTCAAAGTGGGAAGTTAAAGATGGCAAGAATTGTTGCGATTGTCAACCAAAAAGGTGGTGTTGGGAAAACAACAACCTGTGTAAATTTATCTGCAGCAATTAGCAAGATAGGAAAAAAGGTTTTAGCAGTTGACTGTGACCCACAGGGCAATCTCACAAGTGGTTTTGGAATTGACAAGAAATCTCTTACAAGAACTACATATGATGTTTTGATTGGCAGCTGCTCAGCTGAAGAAGCTGTTATAAAAAACAAATTTGAAAACTTGAGCGTTCTTCCTGCTAATGTGAACCTTGCAGGTGCTGAGATTGAGCTTGTATCTATGATTGCAAGAGAGTTAAGATTGAAAGATGCTATCGAAAAAATAAAGGTTGAATATGATTACATCTTTATTGACTGTCCACCTTCTCTGGGGCTTTTGACTTTAAATGCTTTGGTGGCTGCTGACTCTGTTATAATTCCCATCCAGTGCGAATACTATGCTTTGGAAGGACTTTCTCAGCTTTCTAATACAATATCACTTGTAAGAAAACACCTGAACAAACGCTTAGAGATTGATGGTGTTGTTCTTACCATGTTTGATTCAAGAACAAACCTTTCTTTAGAGGTTGTTGAGGAAGTAAAAAGGTATTTTGGACAAAAGGTCTTTTTGAGCGTAATACCACGAAATGTAAGGCTATCGGAAGCACCTTCATTTGGTCTTCCAGGGATAATTTATGACCCTGACTCAAAAGGTGCAAAGGCCTACATAGAGCTTGCCGAAGAATACATAAATAGGATAGAAAATAGTTTGTCAAGAGGTGCAAATAAATGAAAAAGAGGCTTGGAAGAGGGCTTGACGCCCTGTTTGGGGATGAGATAAGTAGCTCTGAAAAAGAGTTTGAGGCAGGCTTTGACGACAAGGAAAATATTGAGAAGATTGAAGAGATTAATATTGAGTTGATAGAGCTTTCAGAAAATCAGCCAAGAAAGGTATTCAATGAAGAGGAAATAGAGGAGCTTGCAAGCTCAATTAAAAGTGTTGGGCTTATACAGCCTCTTGTTGTGCAAAAAAAGGGAGATAAATATGTTTTAATTGCCGGTGAGAGAAGACTGAGAGCTTGCAAGATAGCTGGTATTGAAAAGGTAAAGTGTATTATAAAGGAGTACGAAAATCCTCTTGAGATAGCTCTTATAGAGAATATCCAGAGAAAAGACCTAAATCCGTACGAAAAGGCTCTTGCTTTCAAAAGGCTTATGGATGAGTTTGGGTATACCCAAGAGGAGCTTGCAAGAAGGCTTGGTATTTCACGCTCAAAGGTTGCAAACACTCTTCGCATTTTAAACCTTGGCGAGCAGATCATTGATCTTATAATAAAAGGTAAAATTTCTGAGGGGCATGCAAAGGTATTGCTTTCGGTTGAGGATGAGGAGCAAAGGAATAAGCTTGCCCAGCTAGTTGTTGAAAAAAATTTGAGCGTACGTGAGCTTGAGCAGATAGTAAAATCAAGAGAAGATAAAAAGGAATTTGAGCTTGAAAGTGAGATAATTCGAGAGATTGAAGAAAACCTTATGAAACTGTTTGGCTTGAGGGTTAAAATTCAGAAAAAGAAAAATAGAGGAAAAATCGAAATAGAATTTTCATCAGATGAAGAGCTTGAAAAGATAGTCTCTATTCTCATGCCATAAAGTGCTTTGATATCAAAAATTCATCATCGGAATGTTCCACGTGGAACATTTTGAACAGTAGCAAATAGTAAAATGTCGAGGGGGAAAATATATGAGAAGTTATATCACTACATATGCATCTGAGATAGTCATTTTTTTTCTTGTTCTCAACATGGTGCTTTTTCTTGCACTTTTAATAGAACTTGCAAAGAATAGGAGTCTTAAAAGAAGGTTTCTTGACCTTACATCAAACCAGGATTTCAAAAGCTTGGAGGAGATCATAAAGCTGACAAATGAAAAAGTTGAATACTTTGAAGAGGTACTCAAAGCCTTAACAAAGAGTCACAGGGTATTGAGCGAAAATGCAAAGCTGTGCATAAAAAAGGTTGGTATTGTCAGGTATGATGCATTTGAGAATGTTGGTAGCAAGCTCAGCTTTGCTTTGGCGCTTCTTGACGAGTTTGATACTGGGGTTGTGATAAACAGTATATATTCAAGAGAGGGATGTAGTGTATATGCAAAACCCATTGAAAATGGACTTTCTAAGTACCCGCTTTCTGCTGAAGAGATGCAGGCAATTGACATTGCAAGAAAAAACTATATTTCAAAGGAGATTAAAGAGTAAAGCTCATCACAAAAGAAGGGAGGGCACCTGCCAGTGATGCTTTAAAGAAGCTTTCATTGGCAGGAAAGAGAAGTGGAGAACAATAAAATTGAGTTTACCAAAAGTTTTTATGAGAGCATTTTAAATGGAATGCTTGACCTTGTCAGGGTCATTGATATAGATGGGGTTGTTGTGTTTTGCAACACAAAGATGAAAGAAGAATTTGGAGATCAGACAGGCAAAAAATGCTATGAACTTTTTTGCAAAGATTCGCGGTGCGATGACTGCATAGCAGTAAGAGCGATGAGAGAAAACACAAGATTTATGAAGTATGCGCAGCACAAGGACAAGTTCTACTATGTCATAAGCTCGCCAGTTCACAGCGAGGATGGCAAAGTGATTGGCACTGTTGAGGTCTTCAGAGATATTACAGAGCAGCGAAAGATTGAAGAAAGGCTCAGGCGGCAAAACGAGTTCTTAAAGCGCGACTTGGAGTTTGCAAAGAGGCTTCAGCAGTCACTTCTTCCGGTTATACCAAGGATTGAAGGATACAGAATTACATACACTTACAAGCCATGCGAAAGGCTTGGCGGAGATTTTTTGGATGTTATTAGCATAGACGACAGAATAGTTTTCTATGTTGCAGATGTTGCAGGGCATGGACTTTTGGCTTCAATGGTAACAATATTTGTCAAGCAAAGCATCATTAAAAATGCTCATACTTACATAAACTCGAAGTGCCCAGGAGATAATGAAGGGTGTTCTTTTAGATTTTATAGAGATGAACTTTCCAAATGAGATATATATTACAATAGTGCTTGGTATCTTAGAAAAACAAAGTGGCAGGGTTACAATGATAAGTGCCGGGCATGTAACAGAACCAATTTTGGTCAAGGCAAACAAGAAGGTCAAAATGTTTTCTATGAGAGGTCAGCCCATTGCCTCAATTGACCTTGAACAGGGGTTTGAGATGAAAGAGGTGGTGCTGGAGAAACACGACAAACTCATATTTTATTCTGATGGACTTATTGAGAGCAAAAACAAGCAGGGCGAAATGTATGGCAAAAAGAGGCTCATAAAAAGAATACTGAGCATTAAGAACATCAACACAGAACTTTTGATAAGAGACGTGAGAAATTTTGTCTCTGACATAGACGATGACATTGCAGTTTTGATGATTGAAAAGATGTAAAAAGAGTGGGAAATGAAGATGAAGCTGATACGATTCTTATATAAATTTTTGATTATACTTGTCCTGATAATTTCAGTAATACTCAGCTTAAATGTTTATGGGATTGAATTTGTAAGTCCATATATATTTTTGAAGTTTGAATATGTAAAAACATATCCGAACATAAAATTTTATGAAGATGTTCTTCCGTTGCAAGACGGCCTTGCAGTCATATATCGAAGCAAAATTGGAATTGTCAGCAAAAGTGCTATAAAATGGGTAAATATCGCGTATAAGAACCACAAAGGATTTTCTGACGGCAATGTAGCTGTTGCATATGTTGAAGAAGGCAAGTACCTGCATATAATAACAAATTCGGGGCAAAAGGACATACTCTATCCTGTGCCCATAAAAAGCGTGAAGGTGAAAAACAGCAGGGTATTGGTACATCTTGCAGATAATGATGATAATTATTTAATATGCTATGACAAAAATCAAAACATCATCTTCTCAGCAGAGTTCAAAGAAAAGGTTATAGACTACGACCTGACGGATAATTTTGCAGCAGCTCTTTTAAAAAGTACAGATACAAACGATATTGCAATCTCATACATAGACAAAAGAGGAGTTTATATGTCAAAGGTACTACCACCAAGCTTTTCAAATAGCAAAAGGTTTTTTATAATAGGTAATCACATTCTGATATGGAATGGACGGGTTATCGATGTATATGATTTGGATCTCAAGAAAAAGCAAAGGACATTCAAGTTTGGTACACAGCCAAAACCAGCTGTTGGGAATCCAGACATTCTGGTTGGCAAAGATGAGATTCTTGTTTACAACAAGCTTACAAAAAGGTTTTTGCTAAAAAACATAGAGCCTTTCGACTGGATATACGCATCAAGCGATAAGATAGCATTATCAAAAGGCAACTACGTTATGCTTTATTCTTTGAATCTAAACAAAATAAAGCTGCTTAGGGTTTCATCATTTGGTTTTGTGAAAGCTGTTCTAAGCCAAGACAAGTTGTACTATATATTTAGTGATAGAATAGAATGCTATCAAGAAAGGTGGTAGTGGAGTTCACATGCCAAACACAGCAGACTTGGTGGTTTTGATTGTAATCTTGGCTGGTAGCTGGATTGGTTACAAAAAGGGGATACTTAGAATGGTCTTTGACATCGGGTCTTACATAATATCATGGTTTGTTGCAGTGTGGGGATACAAGTACATAAGCGTAGCAATCCTCTCATCACCCCCTTTGAAAGAAGCAATATACAATTTTGTGAGGCAGAAGGTTGTGATAAAAGAAGATATTCTGCCGAGCGTGCCAGAGTTTTTCAAAGGGGCGATACTTGAGGCAAACCAGGCCATAAACAAGACTTTGCAAGATGCAGCGGCAGTTGTGCTTGCAAATTTTATCGCGATGATTTTAATATTTATTGTCACAAAGATTGTGATAACCCTTATAAAAACTGCGCTTGGACTTATGAGAAAGGTTCCTGTGATTGGGCAGATAGACGGTTTTCTGGGATTTGCAGCAGGTGCAGCCGTTTCGCTTATAATAATCTATGTAGCCTTTTCTATTTTATATTTCTTTCCAAATGCAGAAGTCTTCAAATCAGCCCAGAAGGTTATAAAAACCTCTATGTTTGCTGAGTTTTTGTACGAAAACAACATTATAGTGATGCTGATGAGGCAATATTTGAAGCTATGATTGATGACTTTAAGTTCAGAAAAGGAGAAATGAAAAATGCGAATAATCTCTGAGGATATCATAGAACAAAAGTATATGAGGCTATTGAGAAAGCAGTATGTATTCTTCCAGAAGATGTTGTCAATGCCTTGAAAGATGCATATCAAAAGGAACACGGCATTGCAAGATATACTCTTGAAAATCTTATAAAAAACATCTCCTTGGCACAGCAAAAGATGCGACCTGTCTGCCAGGACACAGGTGCAGCAGTGTTTTTTGTTGACATTGGAGAAGATGTTTTTGTCCAAGGTTCAATAAAAAGCGCAATAAACAGAGCGGTCTCAAGAGCATATACAGACTTTTTATCTTCGAAAGTCAATGGTGAAAAGTCCAATCGAAAGAGAGAACACAGGCGACAACACACCCGCAATCATTCACTTTGACATAGTGCCGGGAGATAAAATCACAATACATTTTATGCCAAAAGGTTTTGGCAGCGAAAACAAAAGTGCACTTTGTATGCTCACGCCAGCAGATGGTGTGGAAGGAATCGAAAGATTTGTTGTTGAGACAGTCAAAAAAGCCGGGTCTGATCCCGTGTCCGCCAATTTTAGTAGGTGTCGGGATAGGAGGAACATTTGAGCTTGCTGCTCTTTTATCTAAAAAAGCTCTTTTGAGAAAGATAGGACAAAGACATAGCAAAGGATATGTAGCGCAGCTTGAAGAAAGGTTAATTGATAAGATAAATGCGCTTGGGATAGGTCCGGAGGGATTTGGTGGAAAAACAACAGTGCTGGATGTGTTTGTAGAAGAGTATCCAACTCACATTGCGGGTCTTCCAGTTGCTGTGAATATATGCTGCCATGTTGCAAGACATGTATCAGTGCAAATATAAAAAGGGGCTACTTCAAAAGCTGCCCCTTTTTTTATCTTAGTACAGCAAAGTCCTGGGTGTAATAGACATTATCGAAGTTTTTTTCAATAGCACATCCAATGCCAACCACTTCGAAGTTCTCTTCAATATTTTTGCGGTGTCCTTCTGAATTGAAAAGCAGATGGTTTGCAAAAAAGGGAAGAAGTTTTGTCCCCATTACTATATTTTCACCTATTTTTTTATACAAAATTCCTGCAGATAAAAATCTATCAGAAAATGTTTTTCCAGAGTTATCAGTATGAGAAAAAAAGTTATACTGTGACATGTTTTGTGAATGAGTTTTTGCTATCTTTGCAATATCATTTGAAAAAGAAAAATATGGTTTTTGCAGATAAGCTCTCATAGAGTTTAAATGCATAAACATAAGTTTTTCAAATGATGAAAGAATATCTTGTTCAGAGCTTTTATCGAAAGTCAAGGAATGTTTTTTTAACAAAAACTCATCCCACAAACTTTTTTTTACCATAAAAATCCCGCATACAACATTAGGTTTTACAATCCTATCATAAATGATAAAAAGGTAATATGAGTTATTAATAACTGAAACATCATATAGCGATTTTAGACCATCATCAAAATATGTAGTTGTGGTGTTACCATCTATAATTACAAACTTATTTATAAAAGAAAGTCCGGATTTTTTTACAGCGTCAGCTGCAGAGCCAATTTTGATACCAAAAACTGAATTAATCCACTTTGAATTTGTGTAGTAAAACACAAGTTTATCTTTTTCAAAACCTGCTATGAAAAAATCAGAAGGATTTTCTGACACATAAAATGGAAAGTTAAAAGGGCTTTTTAAATTTAACTTTTTAACATCTTTATATATTTTGTCAAAATATGCTTTTGAACAAAACATATAAATTTTTTTATTCTTTTGACTTGAAGCAAAAACCTTGCTGCTGTGAGTAGAAAATGAAAGGTTTACTATAAAAGCTGCAAGTATAAATAAACAGAACCACCGCAAAAGGAAAAACCTTTTATTTGTCATTTTTATCAAACACCCCCGAAAATAAAAAGATATTTTAATAATACCACATGAAAAGTAGCATCTCAATGAAAATTTTAAGGTTTTAACAACAATTTAACACATTTAAAACTATTTTTTAACACAGATAAAGTAAAATTCTAAGCAGAAAAGAGTAAAGGGAGGTTAGCAAAAAAGATGAAATTTATAAAAGAAAGCTTCAACAGATTGTCAAAGAGGTCTTTAAAGACTCGAATTATGTCATGGTTTATAATAATTTCTCTGATACCTATTGTGACATTTCTCATATTTTCCTTATCGCTTATTCAAAAAGATGCAAAAAAGGAGATGCTAACAAGATTAGAAAGTGCAAAAAAGGTTGCATTGCAAGAGATAAATCGGCTTTGCAAACTGTCACAAGACTACAGTATATTAATATCAAGCAATCCCCAGTTGAGAGAAGCTGTTGCCAGAAAAGATCATCTTAAAGTTGTTCAGATAATTTCGCCTCTTGCAAGTGAGCTTTCGATAGATCAGATTATTGTAACAGACGAAAAAGGTATAGTTATTGGTCGAAGCGATGTGCTTTCTAATTTTGGGGAAGATATGAAAGAAGACTTTTTAGTAAAATGCGGGCTTGCACGATTAAAATACACATCTGTCACAAGTGAAAATGCTACAGTGTATATAAAATCTGTTTCTGACATAGTTACACAGATGTCAGCAAACAATATGAGAGTTATTGGTACAATAATTGTTGCTTATAAACTAAATGAAAGATTTGTCAATAACCTATCGCAGCTTACTAAAATGGATATTGCAGTATTTTCACAAGATTTTAAAAAGACAATTTCATCTTCAGAAAGTCAACAAATACTGGATAGAAATAAACTAAAAATGATACTATCTGGTCAATACGAATATATACTGTCTGACACACCGAAAGGCGATTATCATTATGTGTTATTGCCAATCAGAAGATCTGAGAAAATGACACCAGCTGGAGTTTTAGCAATAATTAGCAAAAATTTGGTTGCATCTAATTTTATAAAAGCGTCGATGTTGTTTTCAGTCCTGCTTTTACTTGGGACATTCATACTTGTTGTCGTGGTAAGCCTTTTTGTATCAAACAGGATAACAAAACCTATCATGGAACTTGCAGAAAGTGCCAAGAAGGTTTCAAAAGGTAGCTTTGATATTCAGTTAAGTGTGAATGAAAACACAAGCAATGAGATTTTACTTTTGACAACCGAATTTATGAAAATGGTAAAAAATGTTAACACATATGCCACAAATATTGAACAGACGCTAAGCACAACCCAGCAATACATTGATAAATTAAACAAAATAGCTTCAGATTCAGCAAGGACAAGTCAAATTACAGGTGAGCAGATAAAAGAGATAATAGCACTTGCAGAAAATCAAAAGATGGTATTTGAGCAAACAACACATATGATTTCTGAACTTGAAAATCAGATTCAAAAGATGTTTGACATTTTTAAGATGATACAGAATGAAGTTTCAACAGTGTATACTACCACTTTGAAAGAACAAGAGGCTATAAAGATGCTTATAAATCAAATGTACAGTGTAAATTCAGCCATCAAGGAAGTTGAAAAAGATTTAAAAAATGCAATAAATGATTTTAAAGAAATTGCAAGAACTTCTCAAAACATTTCAGGTCTTGCTGAGAAGATAAAAATAATTGCTCTTAATGCATCAATCGAAGCAGCTAAAAGAGACATTCCTGCCTTTGAAGTAATAGCATCAGAGATTACAAGACTGTCACAGTCAGCAAACGAACTTGCAAAAAGGTCTTTAGAAAGTATTGAAACAGGGCTTTGTGCATTTGACAAAACAAGCCGAAAACTTGAAAATGTTCTTGGTATTGTAGAGGAAGGTGTAAAGGTTGCAAAACAATCGGCAGAATCACTTTCAAGAATTGAGACAACAAATCAGCAGATAAAAACAAAAATAGAAAATGTAATAGACAAGGTAACAAGTCAACAGGAAAAGATTTTTACAATAAACAATGTGCTCAAAGTCCAGACACAAAATGTTTCGCAATACTTTAAAACTCTCGTGTCTATAAGGGATATCTTCCAAAATCAGAAGAAAGCTGTTGATAAGTTAATTGATCAGTTCTCAGATGTACATCAAGAAATTGTGAAGCTTGCCTCAATAACAATGGGTCCGGGAAAAAATTAGAAAAATTTTTTAAAAGAAAGGGTCAAGAATGGGGATGTCCAAAATTTTCACACGAAAAATAATACTGAATTCAAAAGCGCAGGCAGTCTGTACTGTCTGGGCTTTTTTGTTATAATATAATTATATTGCTTGATTTTTTCTTCAGTAGATAAAGGTTATAAAGAAGGTGTATATCAAAGTGGCTATGTTCAATCCATTTGTAAGTGATTTTAACAAACTCAGAAGATTTTCAAGGATAGTTTATCTTTATGGATGTTATTCAAGAGAGGATGCAGAAAACTTTAACATAGCTAAAAGAACGTTTGATGACGAACTTAGAAGAATGAGAATATTTTTAGGAGAAGACAAGTACTTATCTTCTGAAAGAGAAGGGAAAAAAACACTGCCCTGTATTGTTGAAGATTTTTTCAGAGAAGTGGAAAACCCACTTGTAAACTTATATTTTTCAAAAACATCAACAGCTCTAAAGACAACCCTGTTTTTCTTGACACTGCAGATATTTAATTTAGAAAAAGAAAGAGGAGTTTTACTTGCACAGCTGCTTGACAGAATTTCTGAAGTGCTTGAATGTGAAGTAGCTGATTCAGAGATTGAATCCAGCTTAAAAAGAATTTTAAAACAGATGGAAAAGCTAAGTATAATCAGATATTTAAAATCTGAAAGGAAATATGTTTTATGCTCATGTGTGAAAGATGTCTTCAAAGATTTTTCTATAGATGAGATAAAAGACATATACATATCAGTTTTATTTTTTATAAACTCACATGTTCCGAGTGTACCTGGCTGGTACTTAAAAGAAAGTTTAGAAAAATACCTTTTAGAACTTGGTGAAAGAGAATTTGTAGAGGATGTAGCCAGAATGTTCTGGTTTACTTATGTTCCACATCACCATGTCCTTGAAGAAAATCTTGTATGGCAATTTTTAGAGGCAGCACAGACAAACAAAAAGATTAAAGTATTGTACTGTCCAAGAAATAAAAAACAGAAGATTGAATTTGTTTGTATACCTGCAAGAATAGTGTATGATGTAAAGCTTGGAAGGTTCTACTTTTTAGTTTTAAAAGAAGAAGAGATATCGGCTCTGCCATCATGGCGAACAGAAAAGATAGAGATTCTATCTGAAGGGTTTGACCCTCAGCAAATTGAGAAAGTTTCAAATGTTATAGAAAAATGTTTCTTTGTATCTATTCCGGAAGAGAAGATAAATTTCAGAAGATAAAAATCAGGTTTAAAAAGTCCGCAGGATTCTTCATACAACTTTGTACTTGCGCGTGTTAAAAGAGAACTTAGAAATGCAAAAATAACAAAGGCAGATAACCAGTTTTTTGAAGTGGAATATGAGATTTCAAACATAAAAGAAATCAAAGGATGGCTTAGAAGTTTTGGCGACAGAGCAGTAATAATTGGAGATTCTGAAGCTTCAAGACAGCTTAAAGAAGAAATGATAAATGAGTGGAAGGAGATTTTGAAAAACTATGGAAGTCTTTCTTGAACTAAAGAGTACTTTTTACAAGGCTTTAGAAGAGATTATAAATATAGCTTATAAAAAAGGAGAAATATCCCAAAAAGAAATATATGATATACTCACAAAACACAACTGTAATTTTCCTGAACTTGAAAAAAGGTTGTTTGCTAAAAATAAGCGGTATCAAAAAAATATCTATGTACTAAAAAAGCAAGATGAGAAGGTGTATAGTCTTAGAATAAACTCTGATATTTTGCCATATGTCACAAACCTTGAGATAATGTGGCTCAAATTTATTATGTCAAGCAGATATGCAAGCCTTTTTTTAGAAGAAAATACAATAAAGAAGATAGAAAGACTAAAAAGTACTATGCCGCAGATTGATTCAAATATAATTGTGCCCAAGAACTATTCAAAGATTTTGAGCAGAGAAGATATAAAAGAATTATCACCAAAGATAAAGATGATTATAAAGAGCATTCTTGAGAAAAAACTATTGATATATACATATAAAACTAGACATGGGATTATTTTTAAAGAAGTCAAAGGTATTCCTGTTAAGATACAATATTCACTTAAGGATGATATGTTCTATGTCATATTTTACTCTGTTGAACAAAAAAACTTTTCGAAGTGTATAATTCAAAATCTTGAGGGCATCAGATATGACAGTGACAATTTTGATAGAGAAAAGATTTTAAAAGAGTATGAAGAATATTTAAAAAACTCAAGGGCAAAAGAACCTATAGTTTTAGAAGTTGAAAATACCAGAAATGCTCTGGAAAAGTCATTTTGTATTTTTTCAGCCTTTGAAAAAAGTGCGCGATTTTTGAAAGAAAAAAACAAACATGAGATAAAAATCTTTTATTATAACTTTGAAGAGGCAGAGATAATATCAAGGATACTATATTTAGGCAAAAATGTTGTTGTAACACACCCGGAGCATATCAGAGAACATATAGTAGCAAGAGTCAAAAATGCACTCAAGATATATACTGAAAATGATTTGGTTTAAATTTACTTTAAAATGGGTATATAATCTGTTAGAATTAAGTCTATATTCTTTCATGCAAGAAGGAAGATAGCTTATGAAAAATAAAAAATATTTCCTTTTTATATTTACAGTTTTGTGGTTATTGGTTTTTATATCCCCTGTATATGCCGGCAAAACTGTTGTGAAATTGGAAGTAGACAAGAACTATCCACCTTTTTCGATATACCTCAGATGGACGTATATATGGATTTTCAATTGACCTTGCTAACATTTTGTTTGAGCCAGACAAATTTGACGTAAAACTTTCGAGCGACGAATGGCACAGAGTTTACGAAAAGCTTGTTAAAGGGCAAGTCGATGTGGTAGTTCCTGTTGCTGTGTTGGAGGAAAGAAAAGATTATATATATTATTCAAAACCAATCTTGACACGACATGTAGGACTTTATACAAAGAAAGGTTTTTCAAAAAATGTTTCACTTGAAAATCTAAAAAAATTAAAAATAGGTGTTTTAAAGTCAGATTATACAGAAGATATTTTGAAAGAAAAGTTAAATGTAAAGATATACAATACATATCCGACAGTGGAAGATCTTATTTTTGCACTTGCAAATGGTAAAATTGAGGCTGCTTTAATGGACTCAAGAAATAGCCAATTATTTCATTATAAAGAATAATCTCTCAGATATCTTGGAAATAAAGATAAAGAATATATACACAACCCAAAGTGCATTTGGTATAAGTAAAAAACGACCAGAGCTTGTTTCATATATCGATAAGAGATTGAATTATCTTGAAAACAAAGGAATATTTGACGAGCTTTATTTTAACTACTTTTCTACCTATTCACCTGAGTACTATGAGAGAAAAAACAGAGAGACAATATTCTCTTTCCTGTTTATTCTGGCAATTATATTCTTTGCTGTATCAATAACGAGTATTGGTCATGATAAAGATAAATAAAAGACTTGAGCATGGAAAAAGAGCTTACGAAATTTATGCCCAGCTTTTGGCTGACAATGCGAACGCAATTGTTTTGACGCTAAATTTAAAAGGAGAGATAATTTACTTTAACAATTTTGCCCAGCAGCTAACGGGGTACAAAAGTGAAGAGGTCGTGGGCAAAAAATGGGTAGATATTTTTATACCGTCCCACAAGCGCGAGTATATGGAAAATCTTTTTAAGAAAATAGCCGAGGAGAAGATTTTAAATAACCATGAGAATGAGATTATAACAAAAGATGGCGAAATAAAGTGGATTTTATGGAACAATGCTCTTATCGAAAGTCCGTATTTGAATGAACCGTTGATTATTTCAACAGGGCTTGATATAACACAGATAAAAAAGACACAGCAGCTTTTAGAAGAAAGCTATGAAGAGATTGAACAGACAAATGAAGAGTTAATAAGCGCTTTGGAAACATTAAATAAAAATTCAATAGTACTTCAGGCAAGAGAAAGAAAAGTATAAATTCCTGGTTGAGAATGTATCTGACCTTATCTTTGAATTGGATATAAATCAAAAGAAGATAGAACTTTATGGTAAGCTGAAAGACTCTTTTGACGTTGATATAATTTGCTCAACAAAAAGTTTACTTGTATGGCTTGAATATCTTCATGAGGATGACAGGGGAAAGGTTTTTAGAAAATTTCAGGATGCTATATTTTTAGGCGATGAAGATGTTGAACTGGATTTTCGTGTAAAAGACAAATGTGGCAGATGGCGCTGGCTTTCGATTCGTGCACATATAAATTATGATGAGCAAAAAAATCCTGAAAAAATTGTTGCAGTATGTATTGACTGGACAGCAAAAAAAGAGTATGAAGACAGAATAGAGCATATTGCCTACTATGATACGCTGACTGGTCTTCCGAACAGAAAGCTTTTTGAAGAAATTTTAGAAGACTGGCTCAAAAAAACCGAGACTGAGAAGAGCACAGGTGCTGTTGTTCTCATAGATATTGACAATTTTAAGGACATAAATGATATTTACGGTCATGAAGCAGGAGATGAGTATCTGAAAGCTATAGGTGAAAAGGTTTTAGAATATCTTAAGAAGTTAGAGGTTAAAACATTTTTTGCAAGAGTTGGCGGTGACGAATTTGCAGTAATTTTGCACGGTCTTGCTAAAAAAGAGCAGGTAATTGAGTTTTGTGCTCAGCTTCTTAAGATCTTTGAAAGCGAGATTTATATTGAAAGTATAGACAGACATCTTTTTACTTCAGCATCAATGGGAGTATCATTTTATCCAGATGACGGTAAAAACGTCAAAGAAATATTTAGAAATGTTGATATGGCATTATCTTCTGCAAAAGACAATGGCAAGAACGACTTTCAGATTTTTATGCCTTTCATACTTATGAAGAATCTTAAAAAAATTGAAATTGAAAAAAATCTCAAAAAAGCCATTGAAGAAGACCAGTTTGAACTTTATTACCAGCCGGTTATAAACTTAAAAGACATGGAGATTCATTCTGTTGAAGCACTTTTGAGATGGAACTTGCCAGGAAAAGGTATGGTATCACCGCTTGAATTTATTCCTGTTGCAGAAGAGAGCGGACTTATAGTAAAGATAGGTGAAATGGTTATAGAAAAAGCTTTTTCAGACCTTAAAAATTGGGAAAGAAAAGGAATTGACTATCTACATATGGCTATAAACCTCTCAGTTCGACAATTTAAAACAAAGTTTTTTATAGATGTTGTTAAAAAGCTCATTGAACGATATAGTGTTGACCCGCAAAAGATTTCATTTGAAATAACAGAGACAGGTGCTGTTGAAAACTTTGATGTATCACTCAAAATATTGAGTTTTCTCTGTCAGATGGGGATAAAGTTTATGATAGATGATTTTGGAACGGGATATTCGTCATTGATTTATTTGAGAAGACTTCCTATTGGTGGCGTGAAAATAGACAAGAGTTTTATTTCGGAGATTGAGAGTTCAAAAGAGAGTAGAGCAATTGTTGAAGGCATTGTTTTGATGGCACACAAGATTGATCTTAAAGTTGTGGCAGAAGGTGTTGAGACTAAAAAAGAGCTTGAGGTTTTAAAGGAAGTAGGATGTGACTTTGCACAAGGGTATCTGTTTTCAAAACCCCTGCCAAAAACCGAAGTTGAAAAGCTTTTATTGGCAAAAAAGATTACTGTGTAAATTTAGTTTCGAAGAGAGGCTACCGACAAGGTAGTTTTTTTTTTCGCAAAAAATTTGACTTTATTAAATTCCCATGGTGGGTATATAAAATATGTATAGGTGTGACATATAACTTTAAACAAAAGCAAAAAGCTTTTTTGAAAAGAGGGGATTTATCAAGTGGGGTTTATGGTATTTGATGTGAAAGAGTTTGTAGATATTCTTCTTAAAAATGTTGATATGCCTGATGTTATTAAAAAGGTTGAGGTCAACAAAAACGAGGTAACAGTAAAGGTAAAACCCGCTGCCATTTTGCCCGAAATATCTTTAAAGTTTACCATAACATCAGTACAAAATGGATTTTCAATACTTTTTGATCCTTCTAAAAGTCTAATTATATATGGTTTTTTGTTCGGAAAGCTGAAAGAAGAAAAGATTGAAGGCATACAACTTTTTAAAGACAGACTAGAAATACATCCACAGAAGCTTTTAACTGGCAATTTAAAAGGAGTAAAGATAAATAAGGTTGAGGTAAACAATGATGGCAAAATTGAAATAAATTTTTGTTGTGATTAAGAGTGAATGCATAAAACAAATGGGCTGCCGTATTTAAAAATTAAGAGTAATGCAGCAGCCCATTTGCCTTTTTTTATTTTATCTTGACTTTACAATGAAACTTGATAGCTGTTTTCTTTTCACCATCGATGATGATATCTGCAAATGCCGGAATTACATAAAGGTCAATTCCGTTTGGAGCAACCTTTCCACGAGCAATAGCAATAGCTTTTACAGCTTGATTTACAGCAGATGCACCAACAGCTTGAAGTTCTGCTTCACCCTGTTCTTTTACAATTGCAGCAAGTGCGTTTGCAACCTTCTGAGGCATTGATGTAGCAGCAACTTTTAAAACTTCCATACAAACACCCCTCCATATTGATTTTAGATTTGTAACAAAGAAAAACTTCAAAAAGTATACTAATACAATATAAATTTTAGTGGAAAAAAGTATAATTTTGCAAGAGTCAAAGTTGAATAAAATTTAAATTTAGCGTTTGTAATTTTGAATAAGTTAGGCTAAAATAAAATTCAAATAAGAATTTTTTAGAAAAATGTTCAAGGGGGTTTTCGAACATTTTAACATTTTCAGAATTTTTAAATACAATTGTTCAAGAAAACAAATGGATATACACACATGAACTTTTAGAAAAGATAAAAGTACCTCTGCCTTCTCAAAATCAGCTCAAAAGCTTTGAGGTTGCAAATTCATTCTACAAGGAATTTTTGCACGTTGTATATGCTCAAGATGTGCTTTGCATGCTAAATTCCATGAAAATCTGGGCAGCAAACAACAATTTAGAAGTATTTGCGCTTCTCACAACCGATATGATTCCGATAGTATGGCTTGGCGAGGGCTACTATGGCATTATTGCAAAATATAAAGAAAAGATGATAATTCCATGTGCTTTGTATCAGCAATTTGAAGATCTTTATATAAACTTTCCAATGTCTGACTTTGTACCATTTGATATATGCGATGCATACAGAAAACTTTTAGAAAACGAAGATAATGTTGCAATGAATATTGTCTATGCAAGAAGCATTGATGAGCTGAAAAGAGAGTTCAAAAAGAATTTCAAGGAGTTTGAGATAGTATTCAAAGGACCTGATTATTACGATCTATATGTAAGTCCTATTGAAAAAAAACACATTGTTGCACCCCTGAAGGAGATTTTAAAAGACTTTTTCCAGAACCAGATAATATATTTCTCACAGCTGTTGTCTTTTCAAGAAAATTTGAATAAGAAATAGAATTGTTATAGACCTAAAAGGAGAGGATAGAAAATTAGGAAGGTAACAGTTACATTTTATTCTCAGCAGGTGCTCAACTTGTTCAAGTGCATGTTTGATGATGTTGAAATTGGCATATTTTCTCAGATGTCACCTGTGTTTGAGATATTTATTGACAAAATTGTTCAAACTTTAAAATCCATGAATTTGAATGTCCAAAAGGACATAGTAGATGATATAATAATAGAAATAAAAGAGTTTAAAGTAAATTATGCACACTCTTCAAAAGATGTCACAGAGGCTTTAAGCGAGCTTATTTTACTTTCTCAAAGAGAGTTTTTGGAGTGCAAAATAAAGTGCAATGTGTTTTTGAAAAGCAAAATTGGTACGAGCTTGACGGCAAGAAACGTAGAAGTTTTGTATTCACCAATTGAAGAGGAAAAGGACGAGACTGCAAAGCTTTTGCGAGATTATCTTCTTGACATTCAGCCACTGAAAAGTATGACAGAAAAAGATGTAGAGTTTGTTAAAAAAGCTATTGAGACTATTTTTGAGTGAAAAATCTGTGTTCAAAACTTTTATAAAGTGGTATAAATATTATGAAAGCTTATTTTTTGAAAAAGAGGCTGGTATTGTTATGAAAAATAAAGATTATAAAAACAAAAATTTAATAAAGTCATCTGAAGGACAAACAGTTCTTGACTTTGTTGAAAAGAAGCTTTCAGAAAACGCGGCAATAAGAGAGCTCATGAAAGATGAATATATAAACTTTGGCGGGATAAGAGACTTTTTGTACTATAAATTCTGCCCGCTGTACTTTGGTCTGTGCCTGCACAAAAAGAGCAAAAAGGATGAAGCTTGTGATGCCAATTTATGCTGGCTTGAAAAGCTTTCAGATGTACACACATCTTCAGAAGTAAGCGACCATCGATTTTTCCACAACCTTGTAAAAGCCACTGTGCAGCCAAGCATCTGTCCTGAGTGTGGGGGAGATGAACTTGAGCTCAAGTGGCAGGACGAAGGTTACCTTGCAAAGCTTGGGCTTATAAACTTTGCAGATGTGGCGTACTTAGAGTGCAAGAGTTGCAAAAAAAGATTCATAACCAGTGCGGACAGGATGGCGGTTGAGTTTTTGCTAAAAGTATTTCTTGCAAAGCCAAGCAAAAGATCGCCTGTCAAAGCCGGGCAGACAGTTGTTCTTGCGCTTGATAAAATAGGGCTTGAAATTTTCATTGAACATCTCGAGAAGGAAAAAGATGTCAAGACTATATGGAAAATGCTTGACCCATTTTCAATATCAGACCAGATAGGTGAGCTTGACCTGAACATTGCTGTTGCCGATTTTTTGTGTGAGTACTACAACATAGAATATGAAGATAAAATTGAAACAGGTAATTTATTTGAAGAGTTCGAGGATGAAGATGAAAACAGCTCGGAAAAGTTTGACATCTCAGACTTGTTTGATGATTTTGATGAAAAGTAATTAAAGTTAAAAAAGCTACAGCTAAACAAACGGCTGTAGCTTTTTTTAATTTCATACTTGATAATTAAAGTAAAAAAAGAGAGGATGTTTTCTACCCTTTTTAAGCTTGCAAACGTTCTTTTATACCAAGCTTTTCTTTTAAGGCTTGTTGCAGGACTTGAGAAAAATTAATATGAGCTTCTTCAGCAGCTTTATTTAACCACCTTGGGAGTGTCACAGTCTTGTTTACGCTTTTGTTTGCCATTTCTTCTCTGACAGGCGGCATATAAACGATAATTGGAACAATAAAAGCACCTTTAGGGACATCTAACTTTTCAGGTGGAGTAGGTTCTGGTATTTCTTCGTTATCTTCTTCTAAACCATATAGATGCAATTCTAAAGCTTCTTTAGCCATGTATAAAGCTTCTTCAAAAGTTTTGCCTTCTGTTATACAACCAGGCAAATCGGGGAAAGTGACACAATACCCACCATTTTCACCCGGTTCAAAAATAGCAGGAAAAATATATTTATCTGCCATTGTCTAACCTCCTTTTAGTATTATTGTTATTATTAGCATCTATTCACTTCAAACACCAACCATTTTGCAAACAGCTATTAAAGTCTACCTCTAAATTGTATACTTCTATTTTAATATCTTAAGCAGCAGGTTTTTATTTTAATCCAGCTTGCTTAAGAATACTATTTAATGTTTTTGGGTCAAGTTCCTTGTTGTGATATGGGACTGTTACTAAACCTTTTTTAATAGGGTGTTTAAACTGTTTGTGAGAGCCTTTCTGTCGAACTTCATACCAGCCATCTTTTTTAAGTATTTTTATTAGTTCTTTGGGTTTCAAATTCACCTCCTCCTTACAGTTATATTGTAACACGTGTTAATTACACATGTCAACAAATTTTAATAAAATTCCGTGAAAAGTTTTTTCACTTTATATGGATGATAGCAGTGTGTTGATATGCTGCCTTGCGCACTGCAGGTGACAGGGCTTAGAAAGACAATAAAAAAGCTTTGCAATAGCAGGGCTTTTTTGTTATATGGGGACATAATGTGCTAAAAATTTCCTTTTGCTGTCGACCCCCAGGGGTTTTTGGGGGATTGCAGGTCGACAGCAATTGGAAAATACAAAATTCAAAAAATCTTTGATTTACCAGGTACAAAATCTAAAATACCAAAAAACAACATGACATAAAAGGTATATAAAGTAAAGATATCCTGGCGGTTAATAAAAATATGTAAAATCGCAAATTTTTTGAGCTTTGTAACTAAGTAAAGTGTGATATTATAAAAAAGGAATTTGAATTTAGCAAAAATCTGAAAAAGGAAGTGACAACATTGAACAAAATGTTTTTAATTTTCAATCACCAGCTTTCTCAAGAGCAAGAAAAAGAGGCAAGAGAAGTTTTACAGGTTGAAGAAATTGTAAGTCTTCCGCTAAAGCTTCAGGAGTTTTGGAGCAACATTCCACCAGATGTAGAGCTGAGGGAAGAAATGTTTAAAGAAATAACAGATTTTTTACTTCAAAATAAAGGTGAACAGGAGAACTTTTGCCTTGTTCAAGGAGATTTTGGAGCAACAGTTTACCTTGTGAGCTGGTGTTTTAAAAATGGATTTGTGCCAATTTACGCAACAACAAAAAGGGTGGCAAAAGAAATTGTAAAACCTGATGGTTCTGTGGAACTTCTCAAGGTTTTCAAACATGAGAGGTTTAGAAGATACATTCTGTGCAGGTAAAAAGAGGCTGATTTAACATGCACACAAATTTGCACTGAATTTTGCTATTTACTCCTTGGATTAAAAATAAGCGAAATTACATACCCGAAAAACACTGCAGCAGAGATGCCACCAGCTGTTCTTGAAACGCCACCTGTGAACGCTCCAACAAGGCCAACTCTAGATACCTCTTCGATAGCACCTTTTGCCAAAGAATATCCAAAGCCGGGCAAGGGCACTGTTGCTCCCGCCCCGGCAAACTCAACTAGCTTTTGATATATTCCAAGGCCTTGCAAAATTGCCCCGAGCGTTACAAACAAAACAAGCACTCTTGCAGATGTCAGCTTTGTCTTATCAATGAGAATTTGTCCGACAACACAGATAAGCCCGCCAACCAAAAAAGCTCTCAAATACTCCATTTTTCTATCGCTCCTTTATGCAAAATCTTAAACTCAAACATAATTTTACTACACCATTTCAATGGCAAGGGCATGGGCAATCACAGGGATGCTCTCACCAAGCAAAGCAGTTGATTGAGACATCAAAGCACCTGTTGGTACAATCAAAATCCTCTCAAATGTGCGCTCACGCAAAAGTTTATAAAGATACCCGCCGAAATACACAGGCAGAGGCAGCACATCCACTTGCACCGGCACCTGTATTTTGAGTCTCTGGGTCGAACATCAAAATTCCACAGTCAAAAAGCTCAGAAGAAAATCTTATCCCTTCCTTTTTGAAAAGCTCATCGAGAAGCTTTCTTCCAACATACCCCAAATCACCTGTGATTATCATATCATAGTATTCAAAACTTCTCTTTGTGTCAGAAAAGTGCCTCATTATAGTGTCAAACGCAGCGGGAGCCATTGCAGCTCCCATGTTGTTCGGGTCTTTTATCCCAAAATCAAGTATCCTGCCAACTGTAAAGTGTGTGATTTTGGGGCTTTGGAGGCTATCTTCGGGCTTTATCAAAAAGGCAGCAGCTCCCGTTACAGTCCACTGGGATGTTGGAGGTCTCTGTGTGCCAAGCTCTAAGGGGTATCTGAACTGTTTTTCGGCAGAGCAAAAGTGAGAGGATGTTGCGGCAATTACATTTTTTGCAAAGCCACCATCTACAAATATTGAAGCAAGTCCAACGCTCAAGGCAAAGGTAGAACATGCGCCGTATATGCCAATGAAAGGAATATCCAAATCTCTTGCAGCAAAGTGTGAGCTTGACAGCTGGTTTAAAAGGTCACCGCTTAAGATAAGGTCTATGTTATCAGGCTTTTCCCCTGCTCTTTGCACAAGCTTTGTAATTGCAATATTCAAAAGCTTTCCTTCTGCAAGTTCCCAAGACTTTTGTCCTGCATACTCATCTTCAATGACCATGTCAAAATATATTGAAAGAGGTCCCTGTCCCTCTTTTTTCCCAACAACTGTAAAACAGTCGGAGATAGTCACATTTGATTCAAATCTGTATGTTGACCTTCCCAGCTTCATTGTGATGGTAACCTCACTTTCATATCCCAGGAAATACTTTAACAAGGTAGTACAAAAGCCCTACCAGTATGGATGTGGAAATTCCATATACAAGAACAGGTCCTGCTATCAAAAACATCTTGCTTCCCACGCCGAACACAAACCCTTCTTTTTTGTACTCAATAGCAGGAGAGACAATAGAGTTTGCAAAACCAGTGATTGGGACAATAGAACCTGCTCCGGCAAAAGTACCAATTTTATCATACACTCCAAGGCCTGTCAGAAAAGCTCCAAGAAAAATCATGGTTATGGATGTCAGAACTTGAGCCTCATCATTTGGGAAAAAGCTGCTGTAGAGGTTCAAAAACGCCTGACCCACATCGCAGATAGCCCCGCCAACTAAGAATGCCAAGATGCAGTTTTTGAAAGAGTTTGTCTTTGGCTCGTTTGCCTTTACAAGTGCCTGGTATTCACAGGCTTTCTTATCTTTGATGTTCACTTTGCAAAGCACCCCCCGCAAACAAAACCTCAAGATGATATTATTTTAAATTTTTTTGAGATTTATTCACAACCAAGCGAGATTTGAAATAGTCTGATTGAAATTTGGTTTAAAATATCAATCAGATTTTACAAACAAACATTCGAATAATTTTTGAAAACACTACTGTAATGGGTTTAAAATAAAGGCAGAAAGGAGGTGAGGCGAAGATGGCAGCAAAACCACTTGTAGGCTTGCTGCAGCTTAAACTTGAAAACGGCACGACATCCACTGGCAAAATAAGGTTCAAGACACTCTCTTTTGATATCAAGCCAGATGCCCAAGATATGGATGTGTATCAAGTTGGCCAGGCAATTGCAAGCCTTCAGTCAAAGCCGCTGTACACAATTATAAGAAGCAACAACTTTGAGCTTTTATACTAATTGACGTTTCAAGCTTTTGAGAGCTCAAAAAAATAGCAGAAAGGAGGTGAAAGTAAAAATGCTCACACTGGTTTTGACATTTAGGCTTCAAAACGGCAAGACATTCAGACTTTCCATTCCAGAACCAAAACCAAACCTTACTGCTGCCGAGGTTGACAGTGTGATGAATTTGATTGTGCAAAAGAACATATTTGTAACATCAAGCCCAATTGTTGAAAAAGTTTCAGCAAGAATTGTTGACAGAGAGGTAAACACTTTAATCGGAAAATAAAAAAACTTTCAAAAAAAGCGTGCCGACCTGACCTTTTGAACTTTGGCAGGTCGGCATGTTTTTAAAAAACTTTTAAATGTACATAACAAACTCAAACTGGGAGGTGAAAAATATGCAGGATTTGATTGCCAATATTGCCAACATAGGCTTTCCAATTGTGCTTTGCATTTATCTTCTCACAAGGTTTGAAAGCAAGATAGACAAGCTCTCTGACAGCATTGATAAGCTCTCTGAAAAGATACTACAGATGAAAAACAATTGACATGCAAAAGAGTGTTCGGTATAATAGAAGTGTGCTTTTAAAAATATGGAAAATAAAGCCTTTTTCAGGATGGTGATATTTATTATGAACAGTATTCCAAAAGATATTATATATTTTGTACCACACTACACAGAAAATGGTGATAGTGTGCTAATTCTTTTTTTAAGTGGCGAAAAGAAGGTTGTGCCAATGTCAATTCGAAGTTTTTCTAAAAAGCTATATTCACTTTATGCAATAGACTGTCAGGCAATCAAAAAACTTATCTCACAGCGAATTGGTCAGAAAAATCTTCTTCCCATTGTTCTTCCGGATGCCACCTTTATTCCTGTAAAAACAAGAAAAGCAATTGTTAAAACAGACCCCATCTTTGGTTATGTTAACATAAGTCAGATATTCAAAATTGACGATAAAGGCGAGGGCTTTGAGATGCTTTTGCGATGCGGTGCAGTTTTAAGCTGTCTTGGTTCTGCAAAGTATTTCAAAAAAAGAATTACTCTTGCTTCTGTTATAACAGATTATTTGCAAGGAGTATGGTCACAGGGTGCGCTTAAAATAAAAGAAGAGTGTGAGCTTGTGAATGTGTTTGGATTGGAGTAAAATAATGTAGCAGGTAAATTGCAATTTTTGAAGGAGAAGCAATGAAAATATGCAGCAAAACATTCAAGGTATGGTTAGCGATATAATCTACAGGAATTTGGAAAATAGCTATACGGTGTTTGAGATAATCTGCGACGATGAGGTGTTCACAGCAGTAGGGATAGTTCCAGACATTGCTATCGGTGAAAAGGTGAGCGTATACGGTGAGTTTTATGTTCATCCTGTTTACGGTCAGCAGCTGAAAGTAAGCTACCTTGAGAAACTTCTGCCGCAGACAAAGGATGAGATATATCTTTATCTTTCCTCTGGAGTAATAAAAGGTATCGGGCAGAAGACTGCAAAGAAGATTGTTGATACCTTTGGAGATGACACTGCAAGAGTTTTGCAGGAAGAGCCTGAAAAGCTTCTTAGTATTCGCGGCATGACACCCGAAAAGGTTGAGCGAATAAGGAATATGTTTGCATTCCAAAAATTTTTGAAAGATATCATGTCAATCTTTTCCCAGTACGGGCTTTCACAGAACCATGCAATGAGACTTTTTAAACTTTATGGATTTTCTGCTCTGTCGCTTTTACAGGAAAATCCATATTTTCTTTTAGAAGTGTTCCCAGAGCTTGACTTTAAAAAGGTTGACAGGCTTGCACTTGACATGGGAGTTATGCCAGATGACGGAAGAAGAATATCTGCCAAGATACTTAATCTTTTGACACTGGCAGCAAATAGTGAAGGGCATACCTGCCTGCCAGAAAATAGGCTCAAACAGGTTTGTTCAAAAACTCTTGACCTTCCAGTGGAAAAAATAGAAGATACGCTTGAAGTTTTAGCTCAAGAAAGAAGAATTGTAAAAGATGAAGTTGAATCGCAAAAGATGGTGTTTTTGTACGGCTACTATGAGTGTGAAAAGTATATAGCAGATAAAATCCTGTCAATGCTAAAAGAATATGATGACATTGCTGATATAGATGAAAAGATCTCTCAGTTTGAAGCAAAAAACGGTATTGCATTTTCGCCAAATCAAAAGAAAGCCATCAAGATGGCACTGACTCAAGGCGTTAGCATTATCACAGGAGGTCCTGGTACAGGAAAGACAACAATAATAAAATGCATTATTCAAATTTTCGAGGGTGAAGGCAAAAAGGTTTTTCTTTGTGCACCAACAGGAAGAGCTGCAAAGAGGATGCAGGCAGCCTGCGAAAGAGAATCAAAAACAATCCACAGACTTTTGGAAATGACAGTTTTAGACACACATGTTATTTTCCAAAAAGGACCAAATAATCCCTTAAAATGCGATGCTATAGTGGTGGATGAAATGAGCATGGTAGACAGTTTCCTGATGAACTATCTTCTTGCTGCAACAAAACCGACAACAAGAATTGTGCTTGTTGGAGACAAAGACCAGCTTCCATCTGTTGGTGCAGGGAATGTCTTAAAAGACCTTATAAAAAGCGAAATTGTACCTTGCACCACTTTGACAGAGGTGTATCGCCAGAGCGAAAATAGCTTTATAGTCCTCAATGCACACAGGATAAACAGAGGTGAGTTTCCACATCTTCAAAAGGAGAGCGATTTTTATTTTATTCAGAAAAACTCTCAGGAAGAGATTTTAAAAACTGTAATTGAACTTGTGATAAAAAAGGTTCCAAACTATCTTTCGTGCGATCCGATGACAGACATCCAGGTCCTGTGTCCTTCAAAAAAAGGGATTGTTGGGATGTACAACTTAAATCGTGTGCTGCAGCAGTACTTAAACCCACCTCATCCTTCTAAAAAAGAGTATGCTTATAAAGAAAACCTGTTCAGAGTTGGAGACAAGGTCATGCAGGTAAAAAACAACTATTCACTTGAATATGAGATTTTACAAGGAGAGGAGAAGGGCAAAGTCTCAACAGGGATATTCAATGGCGACATTGGAGTTGTCAAAGATATTGACAGGGCGCAAGGTGTGCTGGAAATCCTGTTTGACGATGAAAAGTTTGTGTATTATGACTTTTCGCTGCTTGACGATTTAGAACTTGCATATGCAATGACTGTTCACAAATCGCAAGGGTCAGAGTTCAGGTGCATAGTGATGCCTGTTGTTGAGACCTACCCCATTTTGATGATAAGAAACCTTCTTTACACTGCCGTAACACGAGCAAAAGAACTTGTTGTGTTGGTGGGTAAAAAAAGCGCGCTTGAATACATGATAGCAAACCAAAAAGAGGCTATGCGATATTCAGCACTTTGCGACTTTTTATTGCGCGGGCAAGAAAATATGCAAGTGCGAGCTTTATAATATCTGGGATTATAAACGGTGCAACACCTACGGCAAAAGCCTTTTTGAGTGTCATGTGTGCAGCCCACGAGAGATACAAAAATCCAAAGATGTAGATAATTGCAAGCCCTAAAATGAGTGCTACTGAGGCATTTGCTGCCTCATTTTTTATTGGCTTTTTTGTATTTATATAACTTGTAACAAACGCTGCAATCGGAAATGCTATCAAATACCCACCAGTGGGTCCAACAAATTTAGATAGCCCGCCGGAAAAACCGGCAAATACAGGTACACCAACAGCCCCTAAAAGGTCATATACGAGAAGGCTCAAAAATGCATACCTTGGAGTGAGCATCAAACTTGCCAGAAAAATTGCAAAAACCTGCATCGTAAAAGGTACTGGTCCTATTTGAATCTTAATTTGAGCACAAATGACAGTTATTGCTGCAAAAAGAGCAGATAAAATAATCATTCTTGTTTTAGTTACCATTTCAACATTTTGCGACATAATTTTTCTACCCCCAATGTAAACCATATTATTAAATCAGATTTACAAATAGAATAGCAAAATAAGAGGCTTTTGTCAACAATTAAAATTGACCAAATTTTTAATTTTCGGCAACGCTCGATAATTTTCGGCAAAATTCTGTTAGCCTTCTTTTATTTTTGGCAAATAAATTGATATAATATGTATAATAATGTTTCTAAAATGGGTATTTAATAATGTAGCATCAATTTTAAATTTGAAAAGGAGGAAAAAAAGCTTGATTCCTTTGAGAGATACTATCCCGAGCAGGGAAAAACCTTTTATGACATGGTTTTTGATAGCGGTAAACATTCTTGTTTTTTTATACCAGGTTTCACTTCCACCTGAAGCAGCTTCTGAGTTTGTTTTAAAATATGCATTTGTTCCTGACAGTTTTTCTCATGCTCTCTCGCATGGTTTAATAGTTGCGATTGTATATTCCATATTTCCAATAATGTGTTCAATGTTCATGCATGGAAGCTGGATGCATCTTATATCTAACATGTGGTCTTTGTGGCTTTTTGGTGACAATGTTGAAGACAGGGTAGGTCATTTCAGATTTTTGATTTTTTATCTTCTGAGTGGATTCTTTGCAGCCTATACCCACTGGTTTTTTAATGCAGACTCAAATGTTCCGATTGTTGGCGCATCAGGGGCAATATCTGGTGTTATGGGTGCGTACTTTTTGATGTTCCCACTTTCAAGGATTGTTACTCTAATTCCAATAGGATTTATCCCTCTGTTTATTGAAATTCCAGCTGTGTTTTACCTTGGTTTGTGGTTTTTATCACAGGTGTCGTCCGGGATTCTTGAACTGTTTGGACCTGTGTTTGGAAGTGGAATTGCCTGGTGGGCTCACATTGGCGGATTTGTATTTGGAGCGCTGACTGTCAACTTCTTTAAAAAGAAGTATCGCAGATATCATAATTTTTTCGATGATGAGATTTTTTACTACAGATATTATTAAGATTTAAAAAGGAGAGTGTATGACATGAGTTTTTGGGATTTGCTGATATTTTTCATCATAGCAAGTTCACTTCAGCCAGTTATGAAACAGAGAATGCTTGAATCTGCAAGACAAAAGCTTATTGCTAAAATAGAGAAAAAAAGAGGTTCAAGAGTTATTCTTCTTGTTCACAGGCAAGAGACAATGAGTTTTCTTGGTTTTCCGGTGTACCGATACATTGACATAAACGACTCAGAAGAAGTCGTAAGGGCAATAAACATGACTGACCCCTCAATTCCACTTGATATAATTCTACACACACCGGGTGGGCTTGTTTTAGCTTCGCTCCAGATAGCAAGAGCAATAAAAAGACATAAAGGGAAGGTTACGGTTCATGTTCCTCACTATGCAATGTCGGGCGGGACTCTCATTGCTCTTGCTGCAGATGAGATAGTTATGTGTGAGGATGCGGTTTTAGGTCCTGTTGATCCTCAGATTGGGGAATTTCCGGCAGTGTCTATCCTTGAGGTTGTAAAACAAAAGACATTGAATGAGGTTGATGACAAAACATTGATTTTAGCAGACATTGCAAGAAAGGCTTTAAAGCAGACAAAAGATGCTGTTTTAGAACTTCTTTCTGATAACTACCCTGAAGATGTTGCTCAAAACATAGCAAAAGAGCTTGTTGAGGGCAAATACACACATGATTTTCCAATAACATATGAAAAGGCAAAAGAACTGGGGTTAAAAGTAAGATGCGATATGGATAGAGAAATAAAACAGCTCATGTGTTTATATCCGCAACCTGTTAACAAAAAGTCTTCTGTCGATTATCTGTGGGTGCCAAGAAAATAAATCCTCAGAGATAAAAGAGTTGAATGCAGCAGACAATTCAGAAATTTTGAAATTGATTTTTGAAAATAAAAAGAGTATAATTTAAATTGTTAAAAAATTAAAGTGATATTCCTGAAAAAGGCAAACACAGGGAAACCTGTGGGCGCAAAGCCATGGGCCTGTCGGGGGAAAAACCCCCTATGGTTGCCAGGCTGCCAGGAACTCCTTATATGGAGTTCCAGCAAAAATTATGATAATAAACTCCATATAAGGAGGTATTTTGATATGAAAAAATTGATTTCAGTCTTCATTATTATTTTATTAATTTTATCAATTTCAAGTGCAATGGCATTTGCAGCAAAGAAAAGACAGATTGCAGGTCTAAAGAAAACACAGTCTTATGAGATATCTGAGCCAGAGCAGACTCCTGTATCTCAAGAGGAAACAAAGCAGCCATCTCAAACGGCTATATCCAGCAATAACACAGGTTTTGGTACATGGCTTTGGAACCCTTGGTTAATTGTAAGCAGCAAAGATGAGATTTTGAACTATTTGCGGATAAATGGATATTCTGAGTTATATCTTCAGATTGATAGTACTCTTGATTTAAGGTATTACAGAGATTTTGTATCTTCTGCTACATCTTATGGAATAAATGTATATGCGCTGTCTGGAGATAGTATATGGATATGGCAGGACAAAAGAGAAGGGTTTTATAATTTCATCAGATGGGTTGAGAATTATAATTTGAGTGTATCAGAGAACGAAAAGTTTTGTGGTATTCACCTTGATGTTGAGCCTTATCAAAACGCTGAGTGGAACACGGCAAGAGATAATGTAATTTTAAACTATCAGAACTTTGTTGATGAGGCAGTTTTACAGGCAGCAAGATTAAATCTTCCGGTTGTATTTGATATACCCTTCTGGTTTGATGAGATATATTATTCTAATAACTATGGCTCAGGTAATCTTGCACAGTGGGTAATTTCAAAAACAAGCTGGACAAACATCATGGCATACAGAGACAGCAGTCAGGAGATTATAGCAATTGCTGAGAATGAAGCAGGTTATGCAAAAAACTTTGGTAAAAGACTTGTAATTTCTGTAGAAACACAGCCATCGAGCGAAGGTGAGAATGTTACATTTTTTGAAGAAGGGCTTGCAACAATGTACAGTGAGCTAAGCAACGTTAAAGCTTATTTTGATTCCAAAGGATATACAAATATTGGATTTGCTGTTCATCATCTTGCAAGTGTTATGAAAATGTAAAAATATCTTTGTGCACATTAAGATATATAGCGGCAAAAAAGATTGAGAGAGTGGTATTTTAATAAAGATAAAAAGGGACTTGTTCTAACGTTTTGACCGGAACTAGTCCCTTTTTCGTTTATGATTTAGTTTACTTATTCTTCCAAATTATTCTAAAGTTTCGGCTTCCATCTTAATATATTTAATTATATCCATGACCATTATTTCACCTCAAATATAGCTATATCAATTTTACTTTTCTCAATTTACTATGGATTTTCTCAACTCTTTAACCTTTTCAATCTGAAGTTCTGTAAGTTCAGCAACCTCTTCATCGCTAAATCCCTTTTGTATTAGTCTTTTCGCAACCTCTATTATAGCTTCGATTTTACCTTAAAGTTTGCCAGCCATTAAAATCTTTTGTTCTTCAGAAAGCCTTGGTCGTATAATGCGAATACCGCCATTCCAAAAATCTATCTACATTCTTTTTGCTCAGATTTTTTAAGTTTTCTTCAACTCCTCTTCAGCTCTTTTTACAAGATCTCTACAAAACTTGACTTGTTTTTGGAGATTAAATCTGAAAATATAGCGTATATGTTGTAAGCTCTTTCGATGGTGTCCTTGTTTCCTCTGTATGCTTCATCTCTTTCTTTCCAGAGAGTAGCTATAAGTTTTGCTAAGTTTTTCAATTTTTCGCTTTTTATCTTCTTCGTTGAGATTTGAGTCTTCAATGTTAATTTTTATATTTGTAAGTTTACCTGCAAGGCTGCATATCAAGTCAATACCAACTTCGTGTTTAATATCCTCTTGGATGATTTTAATATCGCTCATCTTCATCCCCTCCTCAATCAAAATATAACATTTCAATCAGAAATATGCAAGTGTTTGTTAGAGGAAATGTTAAGTTTAGATTAAAATAACATTAGTCGTGTGCAAAAATCCTGAGTTTCAATTCCCAAAGAAAAGGCTTTCCCTCTCCTCAATCCCCAAAGGGGAGGCTACAAACTTGGGTATGAGTGTACCTTTGGACTTTGATTTTTCTTTGTTTCAATCCCCAAAGGGGAGGCTACAAACACCGCATTCCAGTTTGGAATCTGGTATATCTGTGCAGTTCAATCCCAAAGGGAGGCTACAAACACAGAAGTATGGACAGTGTCAGCAACAAAAAATATTGTTTCAATCCCCAAAGGGGAGGCTACAAACCAGCCCTAATCGGGCTGGTTAAAAAAATGAGTAGGAGGGTTTCAATCCCCAAAGGGGAGGCTACAAACTACATCATGAACTGAGTACAGTTCCTCCTTGTAAACCGTTTCAATCCCCAAAGGGGAGGCTACAAACTGACTATGATTATGATTTGTATGGTGGATGGTACTAGTTTCAATCCCCAAAGGGGAGGCTACAGACACGTTCAAGAGCTTGATTTTATTATATCAAGATTATATACCTCTGTAAATATTTTTATATTAAAACATCTGTGGAAAATTTAAATCAGCCCAGAAGAATCAAGGGACAAAAGACCATAAAACCTTTCCGTCTATCCAGCAGATGCCAGAAGTTTGGTCAAGTCCACGTACTGCAAGCTCGAAACCGAATACAATATGAGCTTAAAAATTTTGCTACTGGAGGTCGACAGATATGACTTTTAGTCAAAAAGCATAAATATGACAAATAAAGCTCAAATTTTAGTATAAACTTGCAATTGTCTGTCAAATGGATATGGAGAATACTAAAACTAAAACAGTACAGAATTTTAGTTGCGCAATTTGCATAAAGGCAGAGAATGCTTCTAAAAGCATTGATGTCCTTGTTCTGCCAAAAGAAAAAATATTTAATATTTCAAAGCAAATTGGGAATATTGGCAAAAAAATATAATTTCAAAATAGAGACTTGCGCAGAGGATGTTCCGGTTGAAGAGATAGGCCTTGGCAAAGTTCACTGTGTGGATGGAAAGCTTATAAAAAAATTTGAGAAAAGAAAAATGGTTTGACGATGATAAAAAATTCAAAAAAGATAGCAACCAGAAAAAAAGAATGTGGCTGTGTTCAGAGTGTAGATATATGGATTTTTAATGCGTATAAACATTTTTGCACATACTACTATGCAAACTTTAGCAAAGTCTCTATAATAAACAAGGTACAGAAGTATTTGAAAAGGTAAAAAGATAAGTTAGCAACTTTTTAGATTTTATAAGATAAATTTTCTTTGACTTTTCATATATAAAAGATTCAGGTATAATTTAAGATAAAAAAGGTATTAACTTTTTGTTGTGAAAGGAGTAAACCGGATTGAAAGCATTGATATATCAAGTTGGCAGGTTTGACAATCCGAAAGATTCAGTCAAAAATTTTTTTATAAAAGATTTTCACGGCGAAAAAGTGGATTATAGCAATTGGGCAGAACTTTCTTCATTATTTTTGAAAGACTTTCTTTTGCAAAAAGGCTTTGAAGCAAAGACAGTTCTTGTTTATCCTGTGAGCATTGTCTTTAACAATAAGTTTGTTAATTATATTACACCGGATAGTATGAAATCTGAGCTTTTATCAATTTTTGAAACTCCTTCAATGTATTTGAAAAATCCAGATGATTTTATCAGCAAAATAAATCTTGAGAATAAAAGAGATGATAAGCTTATTGTTCATTCACTTGGTGAATATATGGGAATATCTCTTGATGCAAGCTATGACGATATTGTTCTTGAGGTTCTTTTTGACATTACCAAAAGGTATTTAGAAGAACCATTTAAAAGACTTTACATTGATATATCAAGCGGGCATAACATATACATATCAGCTATGCTTGAAGCATCAAGACATTTTGCAGTTTTTTCGTATCTTATGCACTGGGTTGACGAAAAAAATGTGCCTGAGATATATATAAGCTTTTCAGATCCTATCCTGGGAAGTTCAGCTTCCAGCTACGAGATACATATCCAAAAACAGAATTTTACAGCTTTTTTTGCTTCACTTATAAATAGGAAAGAAGCTTCAGAGCACAATTTTTCGTTTTTGAGAAATATATATTCTGAACCTAAAGATGTTCCAAAAGGAGCAGAAGGTACTAAAATAAAACAACAAATAAGAGAAAAGAGGAAAAAACTCAGAGAAAAGGTAGAGATGTTTTGTTATTTATTTTCTGCAATCAAAAACAATGTTCCGCTGTATCTTTACTATCAGCACTATCACAGTGAAGGAGAGGTTATTGAAGAGATTTTAAAGCTCATAGAAAATGCTAAAGAAAAGCTTTTGAAAGATTTTAAAAGTTCAGCTTACCTTGACAAAGGTGCTTACCTTAAAGCACTTCTAAGCCTTGGATTTTATTTGGGTATTATAAGGGTGCTTGAAATGTTCAACATAACAATGTTTTGCCAAGATAGAGGAATTGAACTTGATACTATCAAAAAGAATTTTATTGGTATTTACGATATATTCAAAATTCCTACAAACTATGTCATGCTTGGCAATGAAATTTCCAATACAGAAAAGTTTTTAAATGAATTAGATGATATCAAAAATTGGACAGGACTTTATAAATTAATCAGTCCTTCATCTTCTCAAACTGACCCTGATGAGCGAAATTATTTTGCACACAGTGGATTTGAAAGGAATGTAACAGAAGTGAGAATGAATGAAGGAAAAATATTTGTAAGGTACGCACATAACACTAACATGAACATTATAAACTGCTGGCTAAAGTCAAGGATAGAATAAAAAATAAATAAACAAATCAAAAAAAGAGGCTATCAAGGCAAACAGCTAGATAGCCTCTTTTTATTTCACAATCAGCATTATTTTACCTTCTTTTCAGATTCAACTATTGGTGTTATACAATATTTGTTTTTATAAAACTCTATTGCAAATATAGCAATCAAAACTGCAGAACCTATTATAGCTATCTTTGGCAAAACAATAAATTTGTTGTTGAATCCAGAAGCAGAGATGAGGTTGTTGTAAATTCCAAAATATGCCCATGCAACCGGAAGAATAAATGCCGCATTTTTTATATTTCGAGCTATAATCGTGGATAAAGCTATGGATATAATAAGAACAACAATTGCCCAGATTTCAGGTGAAATTCCCCAGGCGTTCCACTTAAGTTTTACAAGCCATGCTGAAATATTAACCACAGTTGCAATCAAAAGCCATCCTGAATAAAGTCCAAATGTTAAGGGTAGAAGACGTCTTCTTTGCGTCTGCATTTTGCTAATGTTTTTCACAATAAGTGTCAGTGTTATTAACATCCCCAGAATTACAATTGTTGCAAGCCCAAGCATCTCATAAGAGAAAAATACAATCCAGATAATATTCAGTACACACGAAAGCCAGAAAAGATATGTTATGCTGTCAATTACCTTTGCAAAATAATCGTCATTGTGTTTGAAAATCATAAGCACAACAGAAATTATAAGAAGCAAATAAATCAAACCCCATATACCAAATGTTGACGGAGATGGAGTTATCAAAGTTTGATACTTGTCAGACACAGCCTTTTGTGAATTTCCGTTTATAATTCCCATTGATCCCAGTGCGTTTACAATTAAAGTAATTACCAAAAGAACACCGCTTATGATAGCTTTTCTTTTCCTTTCCATGAAGAAATTCTCCTTTACAAAGTTAAGTTTTTAAAAATAGCTAATTCTTAAATACCCAAAAATAAGGGAAAAATAACATGCAAAATTTAAAATAAAAAATTTTGTTTGTTGTAAAGTTAAATGCAACAGGGTAAAAAATATTGAAAGATATTTTTGATTTGTCGTTAGGCATTGAGGGCTTTTTTCTCATCCAATTTACATTGATATACGATTCATAGGCGACTTTACTTTTTTAGGTAATATAATTCTAATCACTATTTCTAAACTGTTACATTTATGAGTTTCAATCCCCAAAGGGGGCTTTCCTCTCTCCTCAATCCCCAAAGGGAAGGCTACAAGCACGTTCAAGAGCTTGATTTTATTATATCAAGATTATAACACCTATTTCAATGTTTTTATATCAAAACATCTGTGGATAAGTCGAATCAAGTCACAAAAATCAAGCTACAGAACCACTTCAACCTCTTCCGTCTATCCAGTAACTGCCAAAAACTTTACAAAAACCATGCCAAATCTACATGAAAACGAATACAAATCAACCCTTAAAATTTTATCACCTGAGGTTGACAGATATAGCACGTGGTGAAGACATATTTACCACCCAGGCAAATCAATTCCAGCAGGAACAGGGATGGAGAGAAATAGGAGTGTTTGAATAGAGCAGATAGATTAAATAGATTCTTAGTACACCATGATGAAAATGACACTGCTGGTTGTTTAATTCTCATCCTCAGGTTAATTTTCAGCGCGTGTAAGTGACATAAATATGTCTTCATTGCAATGGGGATATTCTACAATATATGCCTTTGGATGAAATGGGATATTTTCGTCTTTGAAAAATCTCAAATGAACATAGTTAACAATAGAAGAACAAACCCATAGATAATTCTCACAACCTTTTTTGAGCCACACTTTGGACAATTCGGAAGATTCTCTTTCATCCCAAATACCTCTTCAACCTGTTCTTATGAAAATATTATAGCATTAATTATAAATATTTTGATGCAAATTAGCAATTTTTAATACACAAAATTTCAATTATCTTTTTAAAAACTTCGCATAAAATCTGAATAGAAAATACAACTTTGTGTTTGTAAAATTGAAGTCATCAATTTCGAAATTTATATGAGAAATTTTTGGCATGGCAAGAGATATCTCAACCTATGAAGATTTCAAAAAGAGGGCTCCTGAGATTGCAAAGAATATTTTAAAAGAGAATCTGCTAAGGCTATGTTAAAAAATAAAGGTTTATATAAATTTTGAGACGAACAAAAATTTGTGTTATAATATTCTGGTAAAAAAATTAAAGAAAAGTTTACTCAAATATTTCAAAGGCGGTGATACTCTGTGATAATTAGTGCAAGCAGAAGAACAGACATTCCTGCCTTTTTTGGAGAGTGGTTTGTAAAAAGGCTGTTGCAAGGCTTTGCAATGTTCCGAAATCCTATGCGCCCAACCCAAGTTTTTGCCATCTCACTTTTTCCTGAAGATGTTGATGCAATTGTCTTTTGGACAAAAAACCCAAAACCTTTTTTAGAAAAGTTGGAATACTTAAAAGATTACACATATTACTTTCAATTTACACTAAACCCATACGACACAGATTTAGAGCCAAATCTGCCAGATAAGAATGTTCTGATAGATACATTTATAAGGCTATCAGATATAATTGGACCCAAAAGAGTCATCTGGCGATATGACCCAATTATTATCACACCTAGGATGGATATGATGTACCATCTTGAGAAATTCGAAGAGCTTTGCGAAAAACTATCCAAGTTCACTACAAAGTGCATAATCAGTTATGTTGACTTTTACAAAAGTGCCGTTCCTTCTTTGGAAAAAATCAAGGCAGTTGATTTGTCAGATGACGAAAAGTTAGAACTTTTTTATAATGTAGGGCAAATTGCCAAAAAGTATGGGCTTTCTGTGGAGACATGTGCCGAAGCGGTTGATGTAGAGAAAATTGGTCTCAGAAAAGCCCACTGTATAGATGGTGCGCTGATTGAGGAGCTGAGAGGGAAGAAGTATGATTTTAAAAAAGACAAGAACCAGCGACTTGCGTGCGGATGTGTTCAGAGTGTTGATGTGGGGATTTTTAACACTTGCATGCACTTTTGCGCATACTGCTATGCAAACTATAACCGTAAGGCTATAGAAAAGAATGTAAAGGAAATGTTTGATGAAAACTCACCACTTCTGTGCAGCAGGCTTGATTTAACAAGGGATGAGATTAGGATTAGAATAGAAGATAAGTCATATCCTATTAAACTTGATGAAATTTTACATTATAGAAAATCGGAGAATGAAATATTTCAGAGGAGTTTTATAGATGATAAAGATGATACTCAGAGCAAACTTGAAAGGATTATATCAAAGCTCAAAAGATCAATTTTTAGCTGAGAAAAACTTTTAATAAACAAAAAGGCTGTGAAGTTGCTTTTTTCTTTTTTTTTTACCCATCTTTTGATCTATTTTTTTACTCCCAGCAAGCTTTCTCCCATCAGGCAAATACTCAAAGTTGCCTTTCATCTGCCAAAGACACACAACACCAGTTCTTATTTTCAACTGCCAAGCAAATAATCACGTCTTTGGTTTATAAAAAACACTATACATTCCAAAATTCAATGTTTTTTTAAAGAAAATTTGTATTGTGTAGCTTATGACTTAATAAGATAGATTTAATATAGCTTTTTATGGCCGAACCAAAATGAGGCGACAATCCCTTTGGTTTGATATTTTGGTACCAGAACAATTTTGTAGGAGAGAGAAAATGTGAACAAGCTGTTTTTAATTTTCAACCATCAACTAACTAAGGAACAGAAAAAAGAAGCGAAAAATAAACTATGTGCATCGCAAATAACTTCACTTCCAGAAGATTTTAAAAATTTTTAGAGCAATATTTCACCCGATGCTGAACTGAGCCATGATATGTTTTTGGGACTAATTCTGTTTCTGTTTGAAAACAAGTCAGATGGGCAGAACTACTGCCTTCTTTATAGGTTATCACATAAGCTGGCATCAATGATTTGTTGCCCAGCTTTTTTTATCAAAAATTTAGCAAGAAGACTCCCACCTCTTTAAGGTGGGAGATGAATTGCTAAAAGTATGATACAATATTTTTGGGTGATTTCAGATGTACAAAACACAGAAAAATCATATAAGATGTGACAAACAAACATACAAACTTCTGCGTATGTTATGTCACTTTTCTAAAAACTTGTACAACTATGCTTTGTATCATATAAGGCAACACTATTTTAAAACTCAGGAATATCTGCCATATGAAAGCGTATATCATCTTGTAAAGGAAAACGAAAATTACAGACTTTTGCCTTCTCAGGTTGCCCAGCAAACTCTTATTTCTGTGGACGAAGCTTTTAAATCTTTTTTAAGTCTTTTGAAAGCTAAAAAAGAAGGGAGAATAGATAAAAAAATTTCAATACCGACATACCTGCCAAAGGAAGGGATGTACCAGATTGTTTTTCCTAAAGACCAGTTCAAGGTAGAAGGGAATAAACTGAGACTCAGTCTTGGCAGAAATTTCTACAAGGAATTTGGAGTAAGGTATTTGTATTTTGACCTGCCACAAAACATTAGAGGCAAAAAGATAAAAGAAGTCAGGGTAGTGCCAAGGTTTCATGGCAAATGGTTTGAGATTGAAGTATGTGTATGAAGAAGAAGAAGAACAGAATTATAATCTTGATAAAAGCAGGTACTTATCAATAGATTTAGGTCTTGACAATTTTGCAGCAGTAGTTGATACCATCGGGACTGCCTTTTTAATAGAAGGCAGGTATATAAAATCAGTCAACCGATGGTATAACAAACAAAAGGCAAGACTCCAGTCGATATATAGCAAGCAAAATATTAAATACGGCAAAAAACTTGCTCGGATTTGTCTTAGAAGACAGCATATAATTGACAACTTTTTGAATCAAGCTGTCAATTATATAATCAAGCATTGTCTGAACAATCAAATAGGTACAGTAGTTATTGGGGAAATGAAAGATATAAAGCAGAAAATAAATCTTGGGGTTGTAAACAATCAAAACTTTGTGAACATACCATATGAAAGGTTCAAGAGAAAGTTAGAAGCAAAGTGTGAATATTATGGTTTAGAGTATGTAGAAGTGGACGAGAGTTACACTTCGCAGAGATGTAACAGGTGTGGGACAGTCGAGAAAAGTAACAGGAAGCACAGAGGGCTATACGTGTGCAAAGATTGTGGGTATGTAGTAAATGCAGATATAAATGGAGCGCTAAATATACTTGCGAAGGTAGCTGGCGAGTCTGCAAAGAAGCAGATAGTCAGTAGTGGGTGTGTGAACCACCCTGTGAGAATAAGGGTAGCTTAGCTGCTACCAAACTTCTCACGAAGCCTCCACCTCTTTAGGTGGATGGTAGTTCACTTTGGTCACCTCTTCATTGCATAAAATTCCCCAAAAGAAAGGTTAAAAACTTAGAAGAGCAAGGCTGATGAGATTAGGTATGTTTAGTTTCAATCCCCAAAGGGGAGGCTACAAACAAGCGGCAGCGCAGCCGCAAGGTTAGAGTCTCACAAGTTTCAATCCCCAAAGGGGAGGCTACAAACACGTTCAAGAGCTTGATTTTATTATATCAAGATTATACACTCCTGTCAATGTTTTTATATTAAAACATTTGTGAAAAATTCAAATCAACCCAGAAAAACCAAGGGATAAAAGCCCATAAAACCTTTCCGTCTATCCAGCTGCTGCCAGCAATTTGTTCTAATCTACGCACTGCAAGCCTGAAACCGTATACAAATCAAACCTCAAAATTTTGCTACCGGAGGTCGACAGACATGACTTTTGGTCAAAATGAAATTTCTATCAATGTTGAGTGTATAAATATAAAAAATAAAATCTCTTTGAGCATTGATAAACAGCTCACCAATAAAGATGAGAAACAAAATGTTTTTAGCAAATAAAAACATCAAGATATTTTGACACTTAAAACAAATCTACATACTGGTGCACAAAATATACTTTAAGGTATAATAAAATAGAGTATAATAAATATGAGGTGATTTTTATGAAAAAGTTTGTAAACCGCAAACAGGAACTTGATTTTTTAGGAAAGCAGTATCAAGTGCAAAAATCATCGCTTGTTATTATTTATGGAAGAAGAAGAATTGGCAAAACTGCACTTATTAAAAAATTTATCGAAGACAAGCCTGCCATTTATTTTTTGGCTTCTGAAGAAGTAGAAAGTCAGAACATAGAATATTTTAAAAGAGCGGTGAGCAGTTTTTTGAAAAATCCTTTGATAGAAAAATTATCTGGTATAAGTTGGGATGATATTTTCGATATTTTAGTAAAAACAAAAAGCGACAAAAAAGTTGTGATAGTATTTGATGAATTTCAAAACTTATGCAAGACAAATCCAGCTTTTGCTTCGATTCTACAAAGGATTTGGGATGAGAAACTAAAAAATGGTAATTTTATGCTGATATTGTGCGGTTCTTTGATTAGTATGATGCAAGAATATGCTCTGTCTTATTCAAGTCCCCTATATGGCAGAAGAACAGGGCAAATAAAGTTAAAGCAGTTTTCATTTAAAGAAGCAAAAGAATTTTTTCCAGATGCAACAGATGACCAATTTCTCTGGATATATTCGGTTGTTGGTGGTGTTCCGAAATATTTAGAAATGTTCAAATATGAAGGTGATATTTACAAGGCAATTGAAGAGAATATTCTAAGCAGACAGAGTTTTTTATATGAAGAGCCTTTGTTTTTGCTTGAAAAGGAAGTTCATGAGATAGGAAGTTATTTTTCGATAATCAAGAGCATTGCACTTGGAAATCATAAGCTCAGCCAGATTGCCCAAAGCCTTTCTGTGCCACAAACAAAACTTACAAAGTATATAAATACCTTGATAGAGCTTGATATCATAAGAAGAGAGGTTCCAATTACAGAGGAATATCCTGAGAAGAGCAAAAGAGGATTGTATTTTATAAACGACAATTTTATAAATTTCTGGTTTAAATTTGTATATCCTTATAGAGAACAATTAGAACTTGACAATGTTGAATATGTAATTGGGAATATTAGGTCAAAAATAGTAGTAAGTCATATAAGTTATGTTTATGAAGAGGTTTGTAAACAAATTTTGAGTGATTTAATAAGAAGCAAAAAAATGGATGTTCAGGTAGATAAAATAGGAAAGTGGTGGGATGGAAAATCAGAGATTGATATAGTAGGCATTGGGAGAAGCATGAGGCATGTTGTTTTTGTGGAGTGCAAATATTCGCAAAATATGGTTGATATTGATGTCTTTTTTGACTTAAAGAAAAAAGCAGAAAATGTAAAAGTATTCCCTGACCAAAGAGAGTTTTATATCCTCTTTAGCAAGGCAGGGTTTTCAGAAAGGCTTTTGGAATATGCAAAAGATGCAAAGAACTTGTTTTTAATTAAATTTCCTTAAAATCGGCATTGTGGTACAGAATTTTTATCCCCAATTCAAAACTTCTTTCTTCAATTTCTTTATCTCCTCAATATCAAGTTCGGTCAGTTCAGCTATTCTTCCTATCTATTGCACCTTTTTGTCTCATCTTCTTTTAGCTATTTTAATTTGACTTTCACAAATTTCTTGCTGCAGTCTTTTCTGAAGCCAAGGTTAAATTCTTCTATTTGGCATTTTAAAAGATTATTCCAATTCTTAAAGAGCAGTCTACAAACTCCCTTCCTTTCACATCCCCAAAGGGGAGGCTACAAACTGGATTTGGTTATTGTAGATTATTTGCAAATACTAAGTTTCAATCCCCAAAGGGGAGGCTACAAACACGTTGGAAAGCTTGATTTTATTATATCAACTTTATGCAAAGGTGTCAATGTTTTTATATCAGTACATCATATCAAAATCCTGCACAGTTCAGAAAAATCAAGTTCTAAAGTCTCATCTATTCTTTCCGTCTATCCAGCTACTACCAGCAATTATTTCAAAGTCTGTGGTATAGACACTGAAACCGAGTACAAAATAAACCTCAAAAAATATCCACCGGAGGTCGACAGAAATGACTTTTAGTCAAAAAGTAAATATATTCGTTATAAGTCAAATAAATATGCACATCAAGATAGTGTTTGTATAATCAAGTGCAAAGCTAATCTAAATACTCTATATTTGCTGTTCTAACAAAATATTTATGATAAAATAAATTTAATATACGATAAAAATCTGGGTTTTAATGAAATTTTTAAATTAGTAATAGTCTGTCTTCGCACAATTAAAAAGTGATAGAACAACAAAAACCAGGTCATAAGACTATTGTATGGGAGTTGAAAAATATGAGAAAAAGTTCCCTATATGAAAGTCTGGTTGAGAGAATTGAAAATATAGTTTTGCAGTCTAAGGAGAACAAGAAAATATGGATTATTTTTTCAAATGAAGGTGAGGGGCAATCTTTTTTGGAATTTACAAAACTAAACGAAATTTATGATATATCTGCTGGTTCTCTGATGGCATTTTATCTTGATGTTTTGTATAAATATGGAATTGATATAGATCAATTATTTGAAGAACCGATGGATGATTATTTAGCCAGATGTAAATATACCGTTGATGATAAAGAAATTTCGGAGTTATTTTATAAACAGGATTTGCCAAAGAGGCTAAAACAGTGTTATGTCCAGTGGATCAAAGATATTATATCTAATATTAATGAACTTATAATCAATAGAGGGTATAACGGAATAGAAGATGTTTCTATTTCAAAAACAGGTAATATAAAAAGGTTAAAGAAAATAGCTGATGAGGTAAACAAAATAATTAATAGTAATATTTCTCTGGAGAATAAAATAGAAGAACTTGAAGCAAGGCTTAGTATTGAAAAAATAGAAAAGGATAAAATTTTTGAAGATATAACAAATCAACAAAATGAATTGAATGATATTACGAAAAGGTACGACCAAATCATAAGGGAAAGTCAAGTTTTAAAGCAGGAACATGAAAATAAAATTAAAATTTTAGAAGAAAAACGTCAAAGTTTGCTAATTGAAAAAGAGAGGTATATTGAGAGAGGTCTTAAAGAAGTTTTAATTGTCATAAGCGATGACTTTCCTGGTATTATAGATGCTGTTAAACTTGCTTATCCTCTTGCTGACCTTGAGCTTGCTTTTGTTCATCTCCAACAAAATAGCAGAAAACATATGACAAAAGATAAAGCTTTCCGCTTTTAACAAGAGTTAAGAATAAAACTTAGAATTTCTTCCTCAGATTTTGACGAAGCTGTACTGAAATTTAAAGAACTTTGCAATGGATACCTTTCAAAATATCCTCGATTTTATTGCTGCAATATCAGAAAAAGCAGAGTTTTATTCTGTCCATATGAAATACCCTGAGGAATTAAGAAATCTCTTTCTACAAACACCGCTTTATGTGTAAATAGCATGATTGAGAAGGCAAGAAGTAAATTCAGGTGGATACTTTCAGCTGCCTGTGTCTTAGAAATTAATATTTACTTACAGCGAGAGAACTTACGCTATGCAAAATGGAAAAATGAAGTTCCAAGCATTAGAAAATGCATTAACAATATAACCCAACTCTACAACTTACGTTATAAATTGGAAACACAAAATTCTTGACAAGTCTCTTGAATACATCGCTATATCTTTCTCACCTCTTAATATCTCCACTATTCCTTCTCCAAATCTATTTAAAAGTTCCTCTGCTTTTGCTATAATATTATCAAACATTTTGCTCCCTCCTTTGGTTTGTTTTTCCTTTCAGTTTTCTTTTTTTTCCACTCATCATTTTATATCATTCTCTCATTTTTTTCAAGAGGAGGGAGCATTTTTCCCATCTAAAGTCCTGTGAATATTTTACACTAAGTTCACTTCATTTTCTCTCATTTTCGTTCATTACAGGAATGCTCATATATTCTATCCTTATTAAACTCAAATTATCCAACTTTCAAGAGGTAGCTAAACAAACTTTTTAAAGCTACCTCTTGTCTTTTAAATACAAAGTAGTCAATGCTTTTATTTAGGAGGATAAAAATGATGAACATTGATGTTGTTTATATCCAAGATTTATCATCCGAAATGCATAATGTTTTAAAAAATAATCAATTGGGTAGTTTACCAATAGAGTGCAAAAATTTCTTATTAAGAAGTGTATTAAACCGAAGCACATATAAATCTGTTGGTATATGTTTTATTGATATCTCAAATCTTCAACTTAAAACTTACCTGTTTAAAAAAGAGTTAGATAAAATCATTTATTTTGATGAAATAAATAATACACTATATGGGTATTACTGGAATATTGCAGATGACTATGTTAAAATTACTGTCAGGAGTATTAACCTGCTAAATAGAGACGAAAAAGACATTCTTGAAATTCCTATTGTTGAATTAAAGCTATGGGAAAATCACTTAAAACAGGAAGGTATAAGTAATTTCATTGTGCCTCCCCTCCTTTTTTTTGAAATGGTAAATTTTCGCTATATAATAACTATACACGACAAGTTTTATGCTTCCAACTCTAATAATAAATGGCAAATTTATGTGATAGACCTTTTTGAAAATAAATTCTATAGTTACATTTACGATAATGATCCTAAAAAGCCGTTTCCTATATCCTATATAAGGTATTTTCCTGTTAGCAACGCTGATGGTTTTATATTTATTAAATTTGGACAAATTGACGCTGAGGAAAAGGAAATGTATTGGCCACCAGAAAATTCAAAAATGACTCGACACTTTTGGGAGGCTTTTGCATTTTATCCACTGAATAAATTTATTGAAGACATTAAAAATCAAAAATTATTTTTAGACGCATACATTGTTGAACGTATCTCAGAAAATTTTTCTGTTAGCTTTTTAGATGATATTGAATCGATAAAAGATTTTTGCTTCTACTATATTAAGAAATCTATAAAAACTAATTTATCCAGACTTATAAAATTAGAACTTAAAAATTATACCAAAGAGATAATGCAAACTTCAATCAATCTTGATAATAAATTCCTGCACTATAATAATGGTTTACTAACGGCTATTTCTTTATCAATTGAAGAAATAAATGATAAACAAAATCTGTTAAGAATAAATAAAGAATTTTTAAATAATAACAATACAAAAAGTGTAAATATTCTCCTGAGTAAAGAAGAAGAATTTAGGTTTGATATTATGTACAAGTATATCTTAAAACATGATCTTTTTATAACTTTCTCCCCTCGTTTTGACTATAAAGATATTCCAAAACATTATAAAATAAAGGTATATTCATTAGAATCTTCTTCAGCTTTTCTTGAATTTATCACAAAATACCCTCTTTCAAGTCCCTTTACAATTACACTTGTGGAAAAAAGCAAAGCGAATGATGAATTTTTATTAATTTTATAATAGCAAGTTTTTTGAAATCATTTTTAAAATCTCTTCATTTAAAGCAAAACTTGAAAAGGATAAATAAAAGTTTGCCACGTTTAAATTTCTGAGAGAGAGTTTTTTAGCTTCTCCCTCAAATTATTATATCATACGTAAATAAATACAATAAGTCTGGAAGATGGAATAATTGAATAAAATAAATTTTGTTGGTCATTTATTTGAATCACAACGAACATTAGAAACGGCTCCTCTAAAACTTCTTCCTCAATATATAATATAATATTGGGTTCATCTAACAACTTGACTGTTATTACAAAGAGAAATATTATAAAGGAACCCATAACTAAAATCAATAATTTTTTGATCTACGAGCATTCCTGTAATGAACGAAAATGAGCGAAAATGACGAGAAATGAGATTTGAAAAGATAAGGTACCTCCTGATAAAATATAGAATGTAAGTTGTACAACTTACGACAAAACACAACAAAGGAGGTACCTACCTTGAAGTATACACAAAATGAAAAGATATTACAAGTGACAGAGAAAACTTTAGTTGTAGGAGTAGACATAGCAAAGGAGATACATGTTGGCAGAGCATTTGATTTTAGGGGAGTGGAGCTTGGCAAGAGAATAGAGTTTGAGAATAGAAAAGAAGGTATGGGAAAATTTTTGGATTGGGCAAATAAGATAATGAAAGCCCATGGCAAAGAGAACGTAATAGTAGGGATAGAACCTACAGGGCATTACTGGCTGTGCTTTGAGCAGTACTTAAGAGAGAATGGCATAAAAGTGGTTTTAGTGAATCCTTTTCACGTAAAAAGGAGCAAAAAACTCGATGATAATACGCAAACAAAGAGCGATATAAAGGATCCGAAGACAATAGCGATGCTTGTGAAGGATGGGAGATATACAGAGCCAAATATACCCGCGGGTATATACGCTGAGATGAGAGTAGCAATGAACATATATGAAAGGTTACAAAAGCGCTTGAGCGTTTTAAAAAATCAAATAATCAACTGGCTGGATATTTATTTTCCAGGAGACTTGTCAAGAATTTTGTGTTTCCAATTTATAACGTAAATTGTAAAGTTGGGTTATGTTGTTAATGCATTTTCTAATGCTGGGAACTCCATTTTTCCATTTTGTACGGCGTAAGTTCTCTCGCTGTAAGTAAATATTAATTTCTAAGACTTCAACAGACTGAAAGTATCCACCTGAATTTACTCTAATCTTCTCAATCATGCTATTTACACTTTCAACGGCGTTTGTGGTATAGATATGCTTTCTTAATTCCTCAGGGTATTTCATATGTGCAAGATAAAACTCTGCTTTTTCTGATATTGCTTTAATAAATCGAGGATATTTTGAAAGGTATCCATTGCAAAGTTCTTTAAATTTCAGTACAGCTTCGTCAAAATCGGAGGAAGAAATTCTAAGTCTGTCTAAACTCTTGTTAAAAGCTGAAGCATCTTCTTTTGTCATATGTTTTCTGACATTACGTTGGAGATGGACAAAACACAGTTGATGGTCAGCAAGAGGATAAGCAAGTTTGACAGCATCTATAATACCAGGAAAGTCATCACTTATGACAATTAAAACTTCTTTAAGACCTCTTGTAATTAAATCGTCAAAAACTTTCATCCAATCAGCCTTATTTTCTTTGCCAAAGAAAGTGTAGATACCAAAAATATCTTTTTTACCTTCTAAGTCGATGCCGAGGACAACATAACAAGTAGCTTGTTTAACCTTAGAATTATCCTTAACTTCACAATGATAACCATCGATGATAAGAGCAAAAGTACTTGTTGGTAGTTCTCTTTGTTTGAATAACTGAAGTTCATTTTTAAGGTCTTCTTTGATTTTTAGTATTTCATTTTCGGAATATGGAAGATTCAAAGCTTTCAAAGTTTGAACAAGGGAACTTTCGGAATAACCATTGACAACTAAAGACATAAGAAGGTCGGTGTACGAACTATCAACTCTTTTGTAGCGGTCAGGGAGGATAGAAGGTCGGAAATTACCAGTACGCGTGCGAGGGACAGAGATTTCAAGACTGCCAACAGGTGTTGCAAGTTTTCTATCGTAAAAACCATTACCTTTGTCATTGTCGTTTTTAGCAAGGTATACTGCTCTTTCCGATAACATAAAGCAATCGAGCAAGTTTTCTAAGAGTTGCTTTAGAGCTGGGCGATTAGGATCATCTTTGGAGCAATACATATTTAATACTTGCTCTACAGCCATGTTTTTAGCAGTTTCGTAAATTTCGTTTTTATTCATTCTCAGTGACCCCCTTTGATGATTATTTCAATACTAATTATACAGTGGACACAATTTTATTTTAACTCCCAAACTTTTAGAGGTAGAAGAATTTTTGGAGTTTGCAGAAGAGAAGATATTGAAAGACAAATGGTCAGTTGATGCAGTAGTTGGCTATTGTAGGCAAGAACTTAGATTTAGCAAAGATAAAATGGTATGCACAAAGACTTTGTATAACTAGATAGAAAAAGGGTTATTGAGAGTAAGAAACATAGATTTGCCAATAAAAGTTAAATTGAAGCCAAGGAGGACAAAAGCAAAAGTAGCAAAAATCAGACCCAGGGGCAAGAGTATAGAGGAAAGCTTTGGTGCTGCAAACAACAGGGAAGAATTTGGACATTGGGAAGAAGAATACTCCAATTGGCAAGCGTTCTTCGGATAGCGTACTTGTTACTCTGACAGAAAGGAAGACTTGATTTGGGCTGATTTTTGTAATACCAAGCAAAGAAAGCAGTCATGTCAGAGACTTGTTTATGAACCTTCAAAGAATATTGGGAGATAAATTTAATAGAGTGTTCAAAAGTGTGACAAGTGACAATGGGAGAGAATTTTGTGAACTTGGGAAGATTTTAAGCGAATTTGGTTCTGAGGGATATTATACGCATCCATATTCGGCGTACGAGAGGGGAACAAATGAACGTATGAATGGGTTAATAAGAAGATTTATACCCAAAGGGAAAGAAATAAGCAAGATATCGAAAGAAGGGATAAAAAGGATAATGGATTGGTATAATAGCCTTCCAAGGAGGATATTTAACTACAAAAGCAGTATTGAGAAGTTTTTAATGGAGATGAAGGGAATATGTGAAATAGAGACGTTAGAAAAGCTTTTAGTGGAGGTATAGAGCCATTATCTAAAAAGAAGAATATACAACATAAAATGGAAGTTCCAGCTTCCCTGCAGGGAAGCTGGAATATACTGGCAACTAATATCATACACAGTTGTTATTATAGTCGAATTTTTATTTCCAGTTCCTTTTAAAAAAGTGTTGCATTTAATATTGCAATTTAGATTTTCCAATTTATAACGTAAATTATAAAGTTGGGTTATGTGGGTCTGTAAATAATTTTGTGTATTTAAATTGAACCATCCCTCTTGGTAAGAAATCATTCAAGATAATCCTGTCTCCCTTCTATTTTTTAGTATTACCATTTTAAAAATTTTTATGCATAAATTTTTTAAAAGCTGGACAAAATTTAATACTGGGATATATTGCTCTGATTTTTCTGGTTCTAATTTGTTTTAGATTGCTTCCATGGAAACAATCTAAAAGCGAACTGGAGTTTGTTATTAATTTATATATCCACTTAAACGCTCAGGATACATTATCAAAAGCTGGTTCAATATTATATCCCAGTTTCTGTATCTTTGCGTCCACTTTCTTACAACATTTTTTGTTGCAAGATAAAGTATCTTCTCTAACGCTGTATTGTTTGGAAATACTGATTTTGTCTTTGTCACTTTCCTAAACTGTCTGTGAATTCCTTCTATGATGTTTGTTGTATAAATTATCTTTCTTATTCTGCGGGGGAAACTAGTCAGTAGCTCCCAGTTGCTTTCCCAACTCCTGAACGCATAAGGATACTGTTTCCCCCATTTTTCTTTTACCTGATAAAAATTTTCCAGTGCTTCTTCTTCATTAGTTGCCTGATATACTTTTTTAAAATCCTTTGAAAATTCTTTTATATGCTTGTATGAAACATATTTGAATGAGTTGACTTGACTGATGAATAATACACCTTTGAATATCGCTTTTTGGGAACACTGCTTCTATTGCTTCTTTTAAACCAGTAAGACCATCAACACAAAACAGTAATACCTCTTCTACTCCTCTTGTTTTCAGGTCATTCAAAACACCCAACCAGAATTTAGAGCTTTCACTTTCTCCAATCCATATCCCTAAAACATCCTTATATCCCTCAATGTTAATTCCTAAAACAACGTAAGCAGCTTTGTTTACAATCCTGCCTTCATCTTTTATCTTGTAATGAATTGCATCCATAAAGATAAACGGATATATCTTTTCTAACGGTTTGTTTTGCCATTCTCTTATTTCTGGTATTATTTTTTCTGTAATTTTGCTTACCATCTCAGCAGATACTTCAATACCATAAATATCTTTAATTTGTTCATGAATGTCTCATGTTGTCATTCCTCGGGAATATAAAGCTATTATTTTATCTTCAATTTCAGAGATATCTCTCTTATATTTGGGAATTATCTTGGGTTCAAATTCGCCTTCTCTGTCTCTTGGTATATCAATTTCCATCTCTCCAAATTTTGTTTTTACAGTCTTCTGAGTATATCCGTTTCGAGAGTTAGTAGTTTGTTTGTTTTTAACATCATACTTTTCATAACCCAGAGTTTCTTCAATCTCTGCTTCTAAAAAGCTTTGAAGTACACTCTTAAACAAGTCTTTTAAGCTTTCGTAAATATCACTCACACTCTGAATATTGTTTTTTCTTATAAACTCTAAGAGCTGCTCTTTTGTTAAAACATTTTCCATAACAAAAAACCTCCTTCTTGGATATTTTTGTTTATATTCTGATTCTTACTAAGAAGGAGGTCTTTATACTTTACACAAAATTATTTATAGTCTCGAGTGAACAAATTAAGTCTTCGGCCCTTTTCTTTATATTTTACACGTTTTCAATTTAGTATGGATTTTCTTGGCTTTTTAAACTTTTCAACCAACATAAATTTTGTTTATTCCAAAAGCTCCATAATTTCTTCTTTTGTCAGCTTTGATAAAAATGTTTGATTTGCTGTTATTACACTATCAAAAAGGTCTTTCTTTTTTTGCTGAAGTTTTACTAGGTTTTTCCTTTTAGAAGGTGCTCCATCTATTATGACAACTTTTAGCTGTGGGGTGAAAAGATCTATTTCCTGTTTCCAGTTATAAACAAGCGACGTAGGAACTACTATCAAAACAGGATTTTTAATCTTCTCTTTATTAGTAGCTATAAAAGATAATGTCTGCAACGTTTTTCCCAGAGTCCCATATCGTCTGCCAGAATTCCGCCAAGCCCGTTTTCAAACAAGTGTGAGAGCCATTGAACACCAAGCTTTTAATAACCTCTTTTAAAAAGTTCAGCCCCTTTTTTTAGATGCATCTTCAATGAACTCATTGTTCAAAAAAGGTAATATCTTATCAATTGTAAGCATTGTGGTTGCTGACTCTCCCTTTAGAAATAGCTTTTAAAAATAATCAACTTAAATTTTGTTCAGATTTTTTAAATTCACCTACGGTGGTTTATAAAAAGGTAATTTACTCAACTACCAGTGGTTTGTAGTCTTCGTCTCCATATTCGTCATATACATATCCACATACTCCACATCTTGGAGAATTTTGCCCGGATTCTATTTCTACCATTAATTCATCTTCATAACTGCAACTATCATTTTCCTTGCATTCATTACAATAAAAGCTACAGCAACCGTAACAGTAATGAGTAGCCATGTTGCCACAAACCGAACAGATATAAATTGGTGGATTGTTCCTTGCCATGATTTCAATTTTGTTATTTTGGTACCCTTGATATTTTTCGATAACCTTTATTGAAAGATGAGTTGTATCTCCAAAATCATATTCATAGTCAAATGTCAAACCCTCTTCTAACACTTTTTTGAGTTTAACTTTCATTGTTGTTGCATTTTCTTCAAAATCTAAAAATTCCATAAGAGTTTCTTCGTTGTTCAAATAATCAATTGCATTGATTTTAAACAAACTCAAATGTCCACAGCATTCACACCAAACATCTCTGAAAAACTGGTCAAGATCAAGCAGTGTAGCATTTTCATCAACCGAAATATACATCCAAAAAGTAGAAGGATTTTCTGCAAAGTTAACCTGAAGCAAGAATAAGTTTTTTAACTTTCCTCTTTTGTTTTTCAAAAATTCCTGATACTTAAGTCTTTTCTCGCATGACTTTAGATGTCTTGTTACATAAGTTTTTGTTATATCCTTACCACAATAATAACATTTTCCCTTCATTTACTTTTCTCTCCTATTAGAATGTTTCAAACCTTGAAAAACTTTTTATCATAATTATATCAACTTTAATTGCTGGCTTCAACAAATAGGATAATAGCTTAAAAAGGTAACCTTATCTTTCTTCGCATATTTTTTGATTTTTGAAAAACAAGATTAGCATTTAAAATTAATTTTGTAAGTGCTCAATTTTACAGGCAAAGAAAAAAGGGAGTGATAAAGATGTCAGTTCTTTTTTTGGATCTTATCAAAAAAGCCAAGGAAAATCACTCAAAATCATGTCTGAGATGTCCGGAAATTAATGCTTTGGCAATAGAAGGTTGCATTGATTGTATAAACAGAGTTCATTTTCCAAGAAAAAATAATGGTATTATAAGAGATTACGATTGTCAGAACATGATATACTACTACTGTGGAAGATTTACACTAAAACATGCAACTGAGTTTTATATTCTCATAAAGCAGGTTGAAAAAAACCTTCCAGATAAACTAAACGTAGTTTCGATTGGATGCGGACCATGCACAGATTTTGTTGCATTTGATAATTTTGTAAGAAAAAGCAGACCCAATGGGAAATTAATATATACAGGTTTTGATAAAAATCCTCTTTGGGCAAGTGTTCACGGTTTTATTGAAGATCTTGTTTCAGATAAAACAAACATTGATTTCAATGTTAATCAGCTTGATGTTATAAAACATATTGATAGTGTTATAGATTTTATTAAGGAAGAAAAACCCAACATAATTAGCTTTCAGTATGTTCTATCAGACATGGCTAAATTTTTTTCGCTGAAAGAGGTATGCGAATTTGCAGAAACAATTATTAAAACAGCATTTGCAGTTTTGCCAAGACCGGTAATAATACTCTTCAATGATACAAATGTTCGTGATATTTATACAAAACTTTACCCATCTGAGATAAAAGGAAGAGAGATCTTAAAACTGATTGCTGATAAAGTTTCTGTAAATCCTCTTGTGACAGTTGAAAAATTTTATTTCCCTTATAAAGAGAATGACAATTCTATAAAATTTGGAAAACCGCATTTTTGCAAAGAGATAAATCTTGATATGATTCCTCATGATTTGACAAGTTATTTTAGGATGTGGAATGAACTTAGAGGTGTTCAGCTTGCTGTTGTAAAAAGATAAAAATTAAATATTTTTCAAAAACCTCCTTGTCTTTTTTTGGCTGCAAACCTGCAGCGAAAAAAAATTAACACATTTTTCTCTGCCTTGAAAGGTAATTTTTATGCGAACTTTTAAACATAGAATGGAAAGATTTAATTTACTGATGAAGGTTTTTGCCATAAATTCAATTTGACAAGAAGTAGCTAAAGTTTCAATTTGCTACTTCAGGAGAGGTCTTTCAGGTCTGTTTGCACAAAACATACAGTCTTCGCTGCCGCATATTGGTTCGAGCCATACATTACACTCAGGACAATAATAACTATCATACTCCATATCATACTCAGATGCACTGCCACAAAAAGGACAAGATTTACTGGTATAGATATTATCTTCGGAAAATTTAATGGATAGATCTGCTTTTGGATTTGTTATATATTGTTTTTGATTCTCTAAAAAATTTATTATTGACAGAATTAAATCATTAGTGTTTTCATTAAATAATTCCTTTTCATTGTTATTATTCAAAAAACTCACACTCCTGTTACAGTATTGTGCTGATTTTTCTTAGTGAGCCAGAAAAAGTCCATCCCTGCCAATCCCAAAAGGGGAGGCTGCAAAACAAAAACCATATATTGGAAGAAAGAGCTGTCCAATTATCTTTTTAGACAGCCCTACTTTCTATTTTATGTTCAAACATTTCTCAATTTACCATGGATTTTCTCAACTCTTTAACCTTTTCAATCTGAAGTTCTGTAAGTTCAGCAACCTCTTCATCGCTAAATCCCTTTTGTATTAATCTTTTCGCAAACTCTATTGTGGCTTCGATTTTACCTTCAAGTTTCCCTTCAAGTTTTCCTTCGAGTTTCCCAGCCATAAAGTCTTTTGTTTTTGCTTCATCTAAAAGTCTTGCAACATTTGATATAAACTCACCCATGGCATTTACACCCCCTTCTGACAGTCTTCTTGCAACTGTATCATACTCTGACTTTTGTTCTTCAGAAAGCCTTGGTCGTATAATGCGATACGACCATTCCAAAAATCTATCTACATTCTTTTTACTTAGATTTTTTAAGTTTTCTTCAACCTCTAAAAGCCTTCTTATAAGCTCACTTCTATCTTCTCTTACCTGCTCAAGATAAAACACTACAGGGAGCAGCACATCCTCTTTTATTTCCAAAAGTTCTTTTACATCAAGTTCTATTATGTCAACTACTTTGTATCTGAACACATCATCCTTGAATATGTCAAACGCTTCCATAAGATTGGTCGATATACTCCATCTTTCACCTATTCCATTGTATACAACAATAGGAATAATTGCTGGTAGAATCTGAACATTTTTTCTTATCTCATCAGCCCATATACTTATCATGTACTTTAAAATCTTTTGCTGCATTTCTTTTTTAACGGTTGACTGGTTCTCAATCAGAATATAAAAATAAACTTCTCTTTCTTTTAGTTTTGCTTTTGCAATTACATCAGCCTCAACCTGTGAAAACTCATGAGTAACATAGTTTGTTTTGACAAGTTCAATAGAATCTTCTTCAATACTGTCTGCCCAAGTATAGTGAAGTATATCTTTTACCAGCAAAAGTATTTCATCTTTGTCTGAAAACAAAAACTTAAATGTTGTATCGTGCTCTTTTGGTGGCAATTTTTTGCACACAGTTTTTCTCCTTTTTCTTATATGTTGCATACTTTTCTGTACACTTTTATTATACCACACTATGAAAGCAAAAGATATATTGCTTATTTTAGATTCCAACCAGTGCTTACCATCTCTTTTTCTATCCCCCAAGGATAAGTTCCTTCCATACCTCAATCCCCAAAGGGGAGGCTACGAACTTTCAGGTCAAATGTCTCAAACAGCAGCAGCTAAAGAGTTTCAATCCCCAAAGGGGAGGCTACAAACCCGTAGGGAGCTTGGGAAGTCTTATGGGGAACAAATGGATGAAGTTTCAAACTACTATAAGTTATTTCTATTATACCCCACAAGCTCAAGAAAGTCAAGATGTGTTAAAATTTTCCAATTGCTGTCGACCCCCGGGGTTTTTGAGGGTATTGCAGGTCGACAGCAATTGGAAAATACAAAAATGCAGAGTACATAAAGTTATGCAGGTACCCATAGCATAATGGAATAAAATAACATAACATAAATGACAGTAAACGTCAAAATAGAACTATAAAGTTAAGAAAGTTTTATTGGGAATGTTTAGAATAATAATGATTGAAGAATAGCACAATTGTACAAAATGCTGTATTATATTTACAGAAAAATATATTTAAACCTTTATAAAAACAAATGAAAACAGCTAAGAATTATAGACACTAAGAATTCAAAATTATTGGAAATCTAAATTAACATAAGGACCAAATTTGATTGTATATTAAAAATAAAATTGGTATAATTTAATATAAAATAGGTATAAAAGTATATTGGTAGAGAAGCTTTTATTTAAAAACTGTTTCTGCAGAGCGTAAAAATATAAGGAAGGGATTAATTATGGATGAAAGAACAATAGTAGAGAGCTGGTGGGATGAAGAAAACATACAAGAGATCACTATTAGAGAGGAAGATATTTTAAATAAAAAAGATAGATTGTCTTTAAAAATATTCAGAAACTGCAAAATAGTAGAGGAACTTCCGGCGAAAGGTGGAGAATGCGATGCTTATATTGTAGAAGAAAGTGGCAAGAGGATGTTTTTAAAGCTATACAGAAAGGGTATTACTCCTAAAATTGAAGTGTTAGAAAGATTAAAAAAGATTTCTTTTGAACTCAAAGAACATGTTGTAACAATTTTTGAAGTAGGTAAAGATGAAGAAACCGGCAGATATTTTGAGTTAATGGAGTATATTCAATATGGCAGTTTAAAAGATAATTTAGAAAAAGTAAAAGGCAAAGTTGATATTGTAGTTAAAGAAATTGCAGAAGCTATTAAAGCACTGCACGAAAGAGGAATTGTTCACAGAGACTTGAAACCCTCTAATGTTCTTATAAGAGATTTAGAATCTTTAGACCTTGTGCTAATTGATTTTGGAATATCTTCTGCTATGTCTGAGGAGATGTCGAAGGTTGTCACTGCGTTAAAGGGGACATATTCTTATATGGCTCCGGAAGAAGTTTCAGGTTATTTTGGCAAAGAAATTGATTGGTGGCATTTAGGGATAATAATATATGAACTATTAAAAGGCAAGAATCCCTTTGCTGGCTTATCAGAAGCTGTTATTATAAATACTCTTGTTACCCAGGGTGTACAAATCCCAGAAGATATTCCTAAAAGATTTAAAATTTTATTAAAAGGACTTCTTACGCGGAATTATAAAAAAAGATGGGGATATGAACAGGTAAAACAGTGGTTAAATAACGTAGAAAATATACCTGTGTTCTATGAAGAGTATAATGAAGCGGATAAAAAATATGATAATGATGAATGGGATAAAGTTGGTTTTTCTTCTGATTCTGAATGGGCAAAAACAGGTATTGAAATAAACCTCAGTCCACAAGAGGTAAAAACTTTTTGGGAAGCTGGCTTTTCTGTAAAAGACATGAAGGAATGGGCCTTAAATGGATTCAGGAAAGGCAATATAGCTTTAGAATGGTATAATTATGCTTTTAAGCCGCAGGAAGCCAGTATATTTGACAATCTTGGACTTAGTCCTAAAAATGCATATGAATGGCTGAAAAAGGGGATCAATGCTTTTGATATACTTGAACTGTCAGAAAAAGGAATAGACAAAAATAAAATATTTGATTTTGTAGAAGAGGGTATTTTTCATTATATTATGAAAGGTTTTTCAGAAACTGAAGCTCGAAAATGGAATAGAAATGGATTTGCTGTTGATGAAGCAAAGAATTGGGCTGAAAAAGGCTTTGATGCTGACGAAGCTGAGGAATGGAGAAGAAATAATGTTAGCTTAACTGAAGCTATCCGTTGGAAAATAATAAAAGTTAAGCCAATGCTAGCTACAAAATTAACAAATTTAGGATTTAGTATTGACGAAGTTGAAGAAATGGTTAGCAGAGGAGCAAAAGATGAAAAGGTTTTAGAAAGAATTGCAAAAGAGATAGTTGATTGGTGTACAGCAGGATTTTCAGTATCTGAAGCAATTAATTGGATAATAAAAGGTTATAAATTACATCAAGCAATTCGTAGACGAAAATTGATAAATGCTACTAAAAAAACGTTAAAATATATGTGTAAGATGGTAATATTTTATCTTGGGGGATTAGCAGCCACGAGGTTGCTAATATATTTTACAACAGATCAGTATTTTTGCAAACTGTCCAAAGAATATTTTGACAGTAACACAAAGTATTACATATGCTTATTATTAGCTATTGCTATATCATATTATTTGGTATTAAGAAAATGCTTTAAAAAATCTTCGAAATGGAAAATAGCATATTCGAAGTTTAAAAAGCTTGAAATTGCAGGATTATCAATTTTATATTTCTGTGCCATTATATTCTATTTTTCATATTTTTCTTCTTATGAGTATTTCATTAAAGGAAAAGCGAACGAAATTTTAATTAACTCTGTATATTTTTATTTTACATTATCTATTATTTCAGTTTTATCAAAGATTCTAAGACCTTATGACGATTGATGAAAAAATGTCTGTACACTATTTGAATTTGTGGACATTGCAGGTTATAGCCTTAAAAAGGCAATGCATGGGAATGAAGCGCTTTAGTTGTGGAATGTTCAATATAAATATTCATAAATAAAAATTAAGAGGATGATACCATGAGTAGTTTTACTTATGTTTGGCACTTTGACACCGGGAAGAATTTAGATGAGATTTTCAGAGATAACAAAAAGTTTTTCAAGGAGCAAATAGATAACTCTATAAGCCATGTAAGAGAAATGTTAAAAAATACAAAATCTACATTTTTAGATTATTCTTTAATAGAAAATCTTGAGAGACACAAAAAAGATTTTTTGGAAAGGTATACGTTAGAAATTTTGTCAAGTGAAAGCCATACTCAGTGGGTTGATTCCCAAATAGCAAAAATTCAAGATATTATCCGAAAAACGAAGGAGTATATTATTTTAGTTGAAACAGAACTAACAGATAATTTAGATATCCAAACACTTAAAACTTTTTTAAATGCATTACCGGAGGGAGTCCAAGAAACCGGAAAAAAGATACAAAAAATTATAGAATTATTTGAAAATTTAGAGAAAGAATTTAAAAGCCCTGCTGCGAATAGAGAGACTATTGAACTGTATTTAAATATGTTTCCTGAGGATCTGAGAAATATTAAATTTTATAGAACAATGCAGCACTATGCCAAAATTCTATACGATATAGAAAAATGTACATTTGATACACCTTCAACTGTTGAAAAACTAAACAAATATTTACAAGAGATACCAAGTGAGTATTATGGTATAGTAAGAAAGATAAAACAAAAACTTTTGGAACAAAAAACCATAAAAATAAAAGAGCAAGTGGAAAGAGAAAGAATTGCTGAAAAAGAAATTAGTGAGGTTGCAGAAAAACAAAGGATTTTAGAAAAGATTGAGGCTGTATTTGACAAGTTAAAAACTATAAATCCTGAACTTGCTGAAGAAAAGAGGCAGTTGGTTATAGAGGCAACTGAAACAGATGATATTCAGAGAATAAGACTGATTTTAGAGGACATTAAAATGAATTATATAAACACAAGAAGATTGTATATTCAAACTGAAGTTTTAAAGAATGATTTAAAAGTATTTGAAACACTTGCAGAAGAAACAGGGATGCTAACAGAGTTTAATAAACTAATGAAGATGAGTATATTGAATAAAGAAGAGGTTGATAACTTTATAAAAAATTTGCTCAACAAAAAAAGGCAAATTATGGCTCAGGAAAGAAGAAGGGCTTCATTGGAAAAGTTTATTAACAAAGTTATGGAGTTAGGTTATTCTGTAGTCAAGGATGATTTAATGGAAGAATTGTCAATGGGCAAAATAGTAGAAATAAAAACTCCTTTTGGAGAAGATTATATGTTGAGGTTAAAATATGAAGATGATGGACTAAAAATTATGTTTGTAAGATATGTTGAAGATGAAAAAAATTTGAGTGAATATGAGAAACATAAGGATATAGCTATAGCTAAAAAGTGGTGTTCCGATTATGACAAAATTAAACAGCTTTTAAGTCAGGAAGGAATAATGATTGAAGATAAAATAAGGATAGAACCTGAAACAAGGTTTTATTATATAACAAAAGAAAAAACAAAAACTACAAAAAAGCAACAGGATATCAAGAAAATTGATATGCATCAGAGGCAGAGGAGTGTTTAGGTATGGGAAACAATATAGTACCTGAAAAAATTCAGGGTGTACCCAAATTTGCAAAAGAGATTTTAAGGTTTTGTTCAATAACGTCTCAGTTTATTCTTTTTGGAAACATTTACGACCTTTTCCCATTTCCCCAGGGTGATAAATATATACCCATGAATATTACACAGTTTATTGCAAGTTTGCTTACTACCTATGATAATTACAAGACTGTAATAGAATATATACCTCTTGAGGGCTTCAGACTATTAAAAGGAGATGAAGAAATATTTACAAACCTCACTGGAAGAAAAATTAGCGACAAAATTGTGTTTTTACTTGATGCATATGAAACCATAGAAAAATTTCTTGTGGGAGATGAAAAGACAGCTGTTTTAATTAATTTTTCATCAAGATTACCGGAAATTTCTTGTAGCAGAGATTTACCAGATTTTCTTTACCACACTTTCAAACTATCTATAAACATAAACCAAAAAGGCAATCCACCTTCTTTTAATCCAATAATTTTCCTTGTAGAAAAAGAAAATGATTTGCCACCGTGGTATACAGTGGAAAATCCGAGAATAAGAACAATTCCTATTCCAAAACCTGATTTTGAGATAAGAAGATGGATAGCCCAGTCTCTCTTACCACGAATGGATGAGTGGGCAAGTTTGAACGAAGTAAAAAAAGAAGAAGTAATAAAAGACTTTGTAAATCTGACGTCTGGCATGTTTGCAAGAGAAATGCTTTCTATTGTAGTTTTGTCAAAAAGAGAGAATTTGAGTGTAAGAGAGATTGGAGAAGCGACAAGAAGATACAAAGTAGGTGTAAGCGAAAATCCATGGGCAAAAATAGATAAAGACAGATTGAATAATGCAGAAGAGTTTTTAAACAGCAGAGTTATGGGACAGGAAAAAGCAGTAAAACAAGCTGCTACTATACTAAGAAGAGCTTTTTTTAATCTGTCAGGTTCACAGTTTTCAAGGTATTCTAACAGACCGAAGGGTGTTTTATTCTTTGCAGGACCAACTGGCGTGGGCAAGACAGAACTTGCAAAAGCCATAACAGAACTAATATTTGGAAGTGAACATCATTATATAAGGTTTGATATGTCAGAGTTTTCCCATGAACATTCTGACCAAAGACTCATAGGTGCACCTCCTGGCTATGTGGGCTATGATGTAGGGGGAGAATTGACTAATGCTGTAAAACAAAATCCTTTTTCAGTAATACTTTTTGATGAAATAGAAAAGGCTCATCCAAAAATACTTGATATTTTCTTACAAATACTTGATGATGGCAGACTTACGTCAGGAAGGGGTGAGACTGTATACTTTTCTGAGAGCTTAATAAATATTTACATCTAATCTTGGGGTTTACGAGATGACTTTGGATGGAAGAAAAATACAGCCGTGTCTTGCCAGAAATGAGTTATGAAGAAATTGAAAAGATTTTGACTGAAGCTATAAAGGAATATTTTACTTTCAAAATTGCAAGACCTGAAATTCTAAATCGTATAGGGGAAAATATCATTGTATTGATTTTATACGCAATGAAAATGTGAAAAAAACTGAATAAGATGCTAAATAACGTTAAGATAAAACTTGAGGAAGACAAAAAGATAAAACTTGAAATCTCAGATAATGTCCAACAGATAATCTTCGAAGAAGTTACAAAAGATCTGTCTATGGGGGGTAGGGGTATAGGCAACAAACTTGAACTTTTATTTATAAATCCTTTAGCTGAACTTCTGTTTAAGTTATTTCCCCAGGAAGGAAGCATTGTTAGAGTAGACAGACTGCTTAAACGTGAAGATAGGTGGGAACTTGATGGACGAGTTGTTAGTTAGTATTATACATTATCCGGTTTACACACTTGGACCTGGAAAAAGAGTTGGTATTTGGTTACAGGGATGCTCGATAAGATGTAAGGGATGCATGTCTGTGCATACATGGGAATTTGACAAAAGCAAAGCAATTAAGATAGAAGAAGTTGCTGATATCCTTAAAAGTTTTGGCTGCAAAAGACTAACAATAAGCGGTGGTGAGCCTTTTGATCAGAATGAGGCGTTGAAAGTTCTTTTGAATTCTATAAGAGAGTTTTTTGATGACATTCTTGTTTATACAGGATATACATATGAATACCTTTTAAGTAAAGATAAAGATTTATTAAAACTAATAGATGCAATGGTAGATTCTCCTTTTATAAAAGGGCTTGAGAGTGAATTAATCTGGAAGGGTTCAGAAAATCAGCGTTTTTTCCTTTTTAATGAGTCTTTGAGCAAAGATTATTTACCATGGATAAAAAAGAGGAAAGAAAAGATTCTTCAGATTGTTGAACAAAAGGATAAAATAATTATGATAGGTATTCCTTACCAAAAAGATATAGAGGTGTTGGTAAATGAAGAGTTATAAAATATGTCCGAGTTGTAATTTACAAAATTCTCCAGACGAGATAATATGCTTTAATTGTATGGCAGACATAAGTAATGTGCCAGTAACTGAAGAGTATGTGGTTGAAGAAGTTGAAAAAACTGTTGATTCGGGAAAGAAAAATTTATATATTGATGATAAAACAACAATTGAAATTCCGAAAATTATTTTGAAAGGAGAAAATTTCTTTATAGAGGTTTTCAGCGGCGATGTAGTTGGCAGACATGAAAAGGGGAAAGAATATTTGAAAGATTATAAGACTGTTTCAAGAAAACATGCAAAATTTTTTAAACAGGCAGGTATCTGGTATGTGGAGGACTTAAATAGCACAAATGGAGTTTATATAAATGGAAAAAGGATAAATGGCAAAGAAATAATCAAAAAAGGTGACAGGATATCACTTTCGTTGTCTCTTGAGCTTACAGTAGATGAGTTACATTAACCCCGAATAGGAGTTGAAAATATGTTTAGAGTTATTTATTTTACAAATAAAGGAAATTTACGAGATACAAACGAAGATTCTTTGTTAGTTTTTGAAAAAATTATAAGTAGTACAGATATGGATAAATGCGAGAGTTTAAATATTGATAGTAGAAGTATTCTTCTTGCTGTGGAGATGGTATTGGAGGAAATACTAAAGGTGAATTAGCGTCAAAGATAGTTTTAGAAGTTTTGCAACGCTATGAAGAAGATATAATGACTAAAAAGCTCTCTATTGAAGATGCACTTAAAAAAGCAAGATGAGTAGAAAATTATAACCGTATAAGCCAAAACAGTTCTGGAATGGGATGCACAATAGCAGGAATCTTGGTTGTTGACAGTAAACTCTACATTTTCAACGTGTGCAGGTATATAGATTGCTTGGCCCAAGAGTAGTGAAATTGACCAAAAACCAACGAAGAACTTAAAGCGTATAACTGTAGACGAAGGTACATTCTAAAAAACATATTTTAACTTCTGCAATAGTAGCAGACAATTATCAAACAGAGATTCAAATTTATAAAAATGAAACAGAAATTATTGATAAAGACAAATTTGTTATTTGTAGTGATGGGTTCTGGGAAGAATTCGAAAATGAGATATCACAAATTTTCTCTACTGATGACTTTTGTTCGGAGTTTCAAAAGAGGTTTCAGAATAAAAAACTAAGTGATAATATTTCTTTTATTTTGGTTACCCAACTTTTGGATTAACATTATTAAAAAATTTTCTTGCCTCCAATTCAAAAAGAGCTATTCTCTTTTCCCCATTTGTAACCCATCAACTCCAAAAACTATCCCCAACATATTTAACCTTCGTTCTTTTTTCCCTTTCGTTGAAGTCTTTTTATTTGTAGTCGTATGTTTTATCTTTTATTTGATACTGGTATATACCAAATTAATACTCTGCTAATTTTACTTTTCCAACAGCTTTTTACTACTCATCTGGTTGGTTGCTGTATTTT